>ERZ1673699.3-NODE-3-length-384868-cov-13.878707_pt1 | contig 384868 bp, 384 predicted proteins | sample MGYA00580229_ERZ1673699 | MGnify/ENA primary metagenome ERZ1673699 (study PRJEB41218, sample SAMN15661785) | gut metagenome | host: Homo sapiens | place: Canada: London | collected 2015-08-20/2019-03-30 | study: EMG produced TPA metagenomics assembly of... | reverse complement strand
GAGAGCGTCACCTGCTGCGACGCGCCCGACGATGCGGCGCTCGAGGCCTGCCGCGAGCTCGGCAGAGCGCTGGCGAAGTAAGGAAGCGGCAATGGACAGCGCGCGCAAAAGGCTTCGGCGCAAGCTGCCGGTCCTTATGCTGACTGCGGCCGTTCTGCTGTGTCTTGCCATCGGCGGATCGGTCGGATAAAGCCCGCGGAGCACGCGGGCAGGGGAAAGAAAATACCGTCGGGGATCGCTCCCCGACGGTATTTTTTCGCTGCTTGATTCGGTTTCTTAATTCAGGAAGTCCTTGAGCTTCTTGCTGCGGCTGGGATGGCGCAGCTTGCGCAGCGCCTTGGCCTCGATCTGGCGGATGCGTTCGCGCGTGACGTTGAACTCCTTGCCGACCTCCTCGAGCGTGCGGGGACGGCCGTCCTCGATGCCGAAGCGGAGCTTGAGGACCTTCTCCTCGCGCGGGGTGAGGGTGGAGAGCACGTCCACGAGCTGCTCCTGCAGCAGCGTGAACGACGCGGCCTCGCTCGGCTCGCTCGCTCCCTCATCGGGGATGAAGTCGCCGAGATGGCTGTCCTCCTCCTCGCCGATGGGCGTTTCGAGGGAGACGGGCTCCTGCGCGATCTTCAAAATCTCACGCACCTTGTCCACGGGCATCCCCATCTCGGCGGAGATCTCCTCCGGCGAGGGGTCGTGGCCGAGGGACTGGAGCAGTTGGCGGGAGACGCGGATGACCTTGTTGATGGTCTCGACCATGTGGACGGGGATGCGGATGGTGCGCGCCTGGTCGGCGATGGCGCGGGTGATGGCCTGACGGATCCACCACGTCGCGTAGGTGGAGAACTTGTAGCCCTTGGTGTAGTCGAACTTCTCGACCGCCTTGATGAGACCCAAATTGCCCTCTTGAATGAGGTCAAGGAAGAGCATTCCGCGCCCGACGTAGCGCTTGGCGATGGAGACGACCAGACGCAGGTTCGCCTCGGCGAGCTTCTGCTTGGCCTTTTCACCGTCCTTGATTGTCTTTTTGAGCGAGGCCATTTCCTCCTCGGGAATGGTCTCGCCGGACTCCTCGGCGGCCTTGATGCGCGCCTCGGCGTCGTTCTTTGCGTTCATCCTGGTCGCGAGCGCGATCTCCTCGTCGGCGGAGAGCAGGGGCACCTTGCCGATCTCCTTGAGGTACATACGCACCGGATCGTCGATGGAGAAGCTGTCCACCAGATCATTGGGGTCGACCAGCTCCTCCTCCTCGATCTCGGCGATGGCCTCCAGCGGCGGCTCGTCCAGATCGTCCGGCTCGATGACGCCGCTGATGTAGTCGACGCCGAGAGTGTCGAGCGAGTTGTAGACGCGCTCGCGTCCGTCGTCGTCGAGGTCGAGCTCGTCGAGGACCTCGGTGATCTCATCGGAGTCGAGCTTGCCCTTCTGCTTGCCCTTGGCAAAGAGGTCGCGGAGCTTTTCACTCTTTTGCAGCTGCTCGGCGGCGGGCAGTCCGGCGAGGACCTTTTCGTCCAGCGGCGGGGCCTTCTTCTCGGGGGCCTCATCCTCGGCCTTCTTGCGCTTGCTCTTGCCCGTGTCCGCGGGCAGCAGCTCCTCCATCTCGTCGGCTGCGGCGAGCAGGGCGTCGGCCTGCGCTTCGAGATCCTGAATGGTGAGTTCCTTATCCATGTTGCTTTCCTCCGTGACCCAGTTGGGCTTTGTATTTTTCGGTGGCGGCGGCAAGGGGATCGAGCCCCGCGCCGCTGCGCTTTTGGTATTCTTCCTGAATGATGCGGATGTAGTCGCGCAGGGCCTGCGGCGCGTTTTTCAGCGACTCCGGCTTCTGCACGATGGTGGAGAGGTGGCCGACCTCGTCAGGCGTAAAGCTCTCGGCGAGGAGGGGGAGAGAAATGCGGCCCGACTCCTGCCGCTGCTGCCACAGCCGCGCGAAAAGGCGTCCGAGCAGGGGAGAGGAAAATTCCTCCTCCCGCAGCGGCGGCGCATCGCCGAACACGCTGTCGTCCGTGCAGAGGAGCCGCAGCACGCCCTCCTCCGCCATGGCGGAGCGGAGATTGTCGTAGCGGATGGCGCGCTCCTTCGGCTGGACCTGCGCGGCGACGTTGAGGTCGCGCTTTTCCTGCTCCCGCCGCTGGCGGTAGCCGCGGCGCTTGATGCTGCGCTGCACTTCCAGCTTGAGGGCGTCGGGCGAGATGCCTGCGGACGCCGCGGCGCGGGTGGTGTAAATTTCACGCTCCACCGCGTTCGGCAGCTCCGCAAGGAGATCTGCCGCTGCGGCGGCGTAGTCGATGCGGCCCTGGTCGCTCGTGAGGTCAAAGCCCGCCGCAAGCCGCGCCATGCGGAAGTCCATGCCCGTTTCGCTGCCGCTGAGCAGCCGCTCGAAGGCGTCGGGCCCCTGATTCTTGATAAAGTCGTCCGCGTCCTGCTTGACCGGCTGCCCGTCCACGATGCGGTTGGGAAGCTCGAGCACGCGCACGGAAAAATCGGTGTCGTTGAGCAGCTCCAGCGCCTTCTGCGTGGCGATGCGTCCGGCGTTGTCGTTGTCGTAGCAGAGAATGAGCTCCTTCGTGTAGCGCGAGAGCAGGCGGATCTGCTCGGTCGTGAGCGCCGTGCCCATCGAGGCGCAGGCGTTGTCGAAGCCCGCCTGATGGAGCATCACCACGTCGATGTTGCCCTCGACAAGGATGATGTTCTCCCGCTTGCTCTTCTTGGCGAGGTTCAGCCCGTAGAGCACGCGGCGCTTGCTGTAAATGATGGTCTCGGGCGAGTTCATATATTTTGCGCCCGGGTCGTTTTTATCCACGATGCGCCCGCCGAAGGCGACCACGTCGCCGCGTACGTCGATGACGGGGAAAATAAGACGCTTGCGGAACTTATCGTACACGCTGCCGCCCTTGCCCTGCACGACCAGTCCCGCGGCGAGCAGCTCGGCTTTGGAGTAGCCCTTTCTGGCCATCGCCGTGAGCAGGCCGTCCCACTCATCGGCGCTTGCGCCGAGCCCGAAGTTGACCGCCGTCCTGCGCGTGATCCGCCGCTGGTTCAGGTATTCCGCGCAGGCCTCGCCGCGCTTATCGTGCAGCAGCTCGTAGTAGAAGCGTGCCGCGTCGCGGTTGAGCTCCAAAAGCCGCGCGCGCAGACGGCTGCCCTCGCCCTGCTCCTCCTCGGGAACGGGCAGATTCGCGCGCTTGGCAAGAAAACGCACCGCGTCGGGGAAGGACAGGTTCTCCTCCTCCATGATGAAGCTGATGACGCCGCCGCCCTTCTTGCAGCCGAAGCAGTGGTAGATCTGCTTGTCCGGCGAGACGGAGAACGAGCCCGTCTTTTCGTTGTGAAAGGGGCATAGCCCAAAGTAGTTCGCGCCCTTTTTCGTCAGCGCCACATAGCTGCCGACTACGTCCACGATGTCGCTGCGGGCGACCAGCTCATCCAGAAAGCTCTGGGGAAACGCCACGGCTCATTCTCCTTTCCGGCAAAATAGCACGATCTCGTACAATTCTATTTATACGCCGCCGATCGGTCCGTTCCTCTTTTTGCGGCAAAAAATTTGCGATGTGCAAAAAACCGCGCAAAAGGTGTCCTTCGCGGTTTGACAGGATGGAACCGCCGCGCTATACTGGATAAAAACGGGAGGGGGACGCGGCGATGCAGATACAGCTTATTTCCATTCGTCTGGAGCGCCCCTTTACCGATGCGGAGATCGAGCGGCTGCTGCGCCTTGTCCCGCCGGAGCGGCGGCAGCGCCTTGCACACCTGAAGGACCCTGTGGTCGGTCATGAGCCGATCTGCGCCTACGCGGCGCTTTGGCTCGGGCTCAACGCTCTTTACGGCTGGCGTGAGCTGCCGGCGCTGACCTATAATAAGTATGGCAAGCCCGAGTTTGCGGAGCATCCCGAGGTGCAGTTCAACCTCAGCCACACGCGCGGCGCGGTGCTCGTGGGCATCCACGACCGGCCCATCGGCGTGGATATCGAGCGCATCCGGCCCGTGAGCGAGCGGACGATGCAGCGTCTTGCGGGTGCTGTGACCGAGCGCGAATTCTTCGAGAGCTGGACGCGGCGCGAGAGCCGCGCGAAGTGGGGCGGCGCCGGCCTTGCCGCGATGAAGCGGGAGGCCTCGCCCACGATGCTCGGCGAGCGCTTTGAGTACATCGAGACCTTCCCCGGCTACGTCGCCTGCGTCTGCACACACACAGACGACGCGCTCGCTCCGGTGCGCCGCTTCACGCTGGGAGACATCACATAACAGAAAAAACGTCTGCCGGCGGCAGACGTTTTTTGCTTGCTTATTCCCTCGGCAGGTCCACGACGATGGGCTCGTGACCGACATGGGGAAGAAATTTTGTGAGCAGGTCGCTCGTTTTGATCTTCAGTGAGCCGTGGTTGTCGCAGGGGTGACAGCAGAAATACTCTGCGTCGTACACGTCGCGGTCCATCACGAGCTGCACCCGATGCTCCGTGTCGAACAGCAGCCCCATCACCGAGGCGGAGCCGGGGTGCGTGTTGAGCAGCTCCTCCATTTTCTCCGGCGGAGCGAAGGACAGGCGGGACGAGCCGATCTGCGCGGAGAGATCCTTTGTGTGGAACGGCTTGTCGCCGGGCATGGTGAGCAGATAAAACGCCGTCTGCTGGCGGTTGCAGAGAAAGAGGTTCTTGCAGATGGTGCCGTGGAGCGCTTTGCCGACGGCGGCGCAGTCCTCCATCGTGGCGGTGGCGTCGTGCTCAAAGCGGATGTAGGGGATACCGAGGGAGTCGAGCGCGGCAAAGACCGCGCCGACGCGCTCGTCGGCAACGGCGGGAGCAGCCGTGTAGACGGGGGAGAGGTACATGAGGAAGCCTTCTTTCTGTCTCGTTAGTTCTCACGCAGCAGCTTTTCGCCGGCCTTGTAAATGTCGCCCGCGCCGACGGTGATGATCAGGTCGCCGGGCTGCGCGGCGGCGCGCAGCGCCTCCGTCACCTTGTCGAGCGTGGGGCAGTAGATCGCGCCGGGGATGCGCCTGGCAAGGTCGTTGGACGAAATGCCGATGTCGTTCTGCTCGCGCGCGGCGTAAATTTCCGCGAGAATGAGCACGTCGGGGAGCTTGAGCTCCCGCACGAACTCCTCAAAGAGCGCCTTTGTGCGCGTGTAGGTGTGCGGCTGGAAGGCACAGACGATGCGCCGGTAGGGCAGCGCCTTCGCCATCGTCAGCAGGGCGTGCAGCTCGCCGGGATGGTGGGCGTAGTCGTCGTAAACGTCCGCGCCGTGATAGCTGCCCTTTTTCTCGAAGCGACGGCCCGCGCCGGTGAAGGTGGCAAGGCCGCGCTCCACGGCTTCGCCGCGGATGCCGAGGACGTAGGCGGCGCTCGCCGCGGCGAGCGCGTTCATCACATTGTGCTCGCCGCCGACCTCGAGGGCGACGTGGGCATATTTTTGCCCCATGCAGATGACGTCGAACGAGGGCAGGCCGTTGGTGTAGACAAGGTTTTCCGCGTGGCAGTGCGCGTCCGCGCCGCGCTCGCTGAACGTGAAGAGCGAGCCGGTGTAGCCCTCGAGCGTCTCGCGCACGCCGGCGTCGTCCCAGTTGGCGACCACATGGCCGTCGGCGGGAACGAGCTCCGCGAAGCGGCGGAAGGAGTGCTCAACGTCGTGCAGGTCCTTGAAGAAGTCCAGATGGTCGGCCTCGACGTTGAGAATGACCGCGACGGTGGGGAAGAAGCTCAGAAACGAGTTGCAGTATTCGCAGCTCTCGGCGATGATGGTGTCGCCGTGGCCGACGCGGTAGCCGGAGTGGAGCAGCGGCAGCGTACCGCCGATCATTACGGTGGGGTCGGTGTCCGCAGCCATGAAGATGTGTGTCGCCATGCTGGTGGTGGTCGTTTTGCCGTGCGTGCCGGAGATGCACAGGGCGTTGCGGTAGCCGTGCATGATCGCGCCCCACGCCTGCGCACGCTCAAAGACCGGGATGCCGCGTGCGACCGCGCCGGAGATCTCGGGATTGTCGTCGTGGATGGCGGCGGTGCGGACGACAAAATCGGCATCGCCGAGATTGTCCGCCGCGTGACCGATGGCCACGGGAATGCCCAGCGCGCGCAGGTGCTCCACGGCGGGGGAGTCGTTCATGTCGCTGCCCTGCACGGAGAGTCCCATGGAATGCAGGACCTCGGCGAGAGGGCTCATCGACACGCCGCCGATGCCGGCGAGGTGCGCCCGCTTGCCGGGCACGAGATAGGAATTGATATCCATAGCGTTTTCCTTCCCAAAAGCACACATTCCGACAGCCTTCGGCATTTGCCGAAATCGGCGCGGAAGTGAATTGCAAAAATTTATCCCATATAGTATAATACGAACCGGCGTAAAGTACAATGCTGATTTTTGAGCGGTGAAAAATTTTTTTCGCCGGCTTTTGACCGATTTTTCGGGGAGGTGGGCGCATGATGGAAAGGGTCCCGCAGCCGGTGCGGGAAATGCTGGCGCTGCTGCGCGAAAGCGGACATACGCCCTACCTCGTCGGCGGCTGCGTGCGTGACCTGCTGCGCGGCGCGGAGCCGGACGACTACGACATGACGAGCGATGCGCGGCCGGAGGAGGTTATGACCATCTTCGGCGCGGACGCGCACCCGACCGGGCTGATGCACGGAACGGTGACGCTCGTGCGCGGCGGGTTTGCCGTCGAGCACACGACCAAGCGCTGCGACGGAGCCTACCGCGACAGCCGTCACCCCGAGAGCGTGTGCTTTACAAGCAGCATCGAAGAGGATCTTGCCCGCCGCGATTTTACAGTGAACGCCATCGCGCTCTCACCGGAGGGAACGCTCGTCGATCCCTTCGGCGGGCGGGAGGATCTGCGTTCGGGCGTCCTGCGCTGCGTGGGCGATCCGGCGCGGCGCTTCGGCGAGGATGCGCTCCGCATTCTGCGCCTGCTGCGCTTCGCGTCCGTGCTGGGCTTTTCGGTCGAGGAAAACACGGCGCGTGCCGCGCGGGAGCGGAGGGACGGCCTGCGCGCCATCGCGCACGAGCGTGTGTATGCGGAGCTGAATAAGCTGTTGTGCGGAGAGCACGCCGCGGCGGTGCTGCTGGAGTACCCGGATATTCTCGGCGTGGTGCTGCCGGAGATCCTGCCCTGCGTGGGCTTCGACCAGCGCAATCCGCACCATTGCTACGATGTGTGGGGGCACACGGCGCGCGCGGTCGGCGCGGCGCCGCCGACGCGGGTGCTGCGCTGGACGATGCTCCTGCACGATCTTGGCAAGCCAAAATGCTTTACAAAGGATGCGAACGGTATCGGACACTTTTACGGTCACACCGCCGCTTCCGCGGAAATGGCGGAGGAGATCATGGCGCGGCTGCGCTTCGAGCACGCGCTCGCGCAGGGCGTGCGGGCGCAGCTTGCCTGCTTCGACGAGATGTTTCCGCCCGAGCGCGCGGCGGTGCACCGCATGTTGGCACGCTATGGGCGCGAGACGATGTGGAACCTTTTGCAGACCAAGCTCGCGGACAACGCCGCTAAGGCGCCCGATGGACTGGAGCGAGCACAGAAGCCTTGGTGTAAAGCACTTTTATTTTACAATGAACTGCTGGCGGAAAACGCCTGCTGCTCGCTCGCGGAGCTGCGCATCGGCGGCGGGGAGCTGCTGGCGATCGGCTTTTCGGGCCGCGCGGTCGGGCGGGCGAAGCAGCGCCTGCTCGACGAGGTGGCCTCGGAGAGGCTGGCAAATGAACACGGCGCTCTTGTGCGCCGCGCGGAGCGGCTGTATCGCAGCGGCTGGCGCGGAGAGACAGACGGAAGGGAGTAAGAAACGATGGCGAACATCATGGATTATCTGGACTGGCGCGGCGACCTGCCGCTGACGGTCTCGCCGTTCAACGAGGTGGACGGCCTGATCCTGGCGGAGCTGAGCTTCATCAACTTCGAGGGCATCGTGCCGCCGCCGGAGCTGGGGCGCGGCGTGCCGCTGCGCGACGCGGCGGGAACGTACTTCGCCCGCCATAACGGGCAGGAGATCGACATGGGCGTGCTGGTCCCGGGGCGCATCCCCGACCTCATGTGCCGCATGGCGCACTCCGTGCGCTTCGGCGGGATGCTGCTGAACGGCTACTGCGAGCTGATGGATGACGCGCGCGAGCAGCAGTTCGCGGCGCTGACGGTCGAGCTGGGCGACGGCAGCATCTATCTTTCCTACCGCGGCACGGACGATACCATCGTCGGCTGGAAGGAGGACCTGAACATGGGCTACCTCGAGGTCATCCCCTCCCAGACGCGCGCGCTCGAATACCTTGGCCGCATGACGCGCCAGTATCCGGACGCGAAGCTGCGCATCGGCGGACACTCCAAGGGCGGCAACCTTTCGGTCTATGCCGCGGTAAAGGCCCCGGCCGCCGTGCAGGACCGCATCGTTCAGGTCTACAACAACGACGGCCCCGGCTTTGCCAAGCCGCTCGTCGGCACGCCGGAGCACACGCGCGTGGCCGACCGCATCCTGACGGTCGTGCCGCAGTCGAGCGTGGTCGGGCAGCTTCTGGAGCATGAACAGAATGTGGAGATCGTGCGCTCGGACGCCGAGGGAATGCTGCAGCACGACGGCTTTTCCTGGCAGGTCGTGGGCGATCATTTCATCCATCTCGACGGCTTCTCCCGCGAGGGAAAGGTCATCGACGAAACGCTCGAGTCGTGGGAGGAGTCCCTCGGCCCCAAACAGCGCGAGGCGTTTGCCGACGCGCTCTATACGGTGCTCACCGCCTCAGGCGCGAAAACGCTCTCCGACCTTAACGGCGACAAGCTCAAAAGCGCGGTGACGATGCTCAAGACCTACTCGAACCTCGACCGCGAGACGCGTCAGCTCCTCTCCGGCTCGCTGCGGGCGCTCGTGGGCTCGTACGCGAAGAACGTGGCGGACGACGTGCAGAAAAACGATCTCGAGCCGCTGCGCCGCAAGCTCGAGCGGCAGCGCAAAAAGGCGGAAAAGCGCGGCGCGAAAAAGAAATGAGGAAGCAACGGCGGCTCCGGCCGCCGTTGTTTTTATGTTTACAAACCGCCGCACGCGTGTTATAGTAGAGGGTATTCTGGCGCAGTATGCGAACGGAAAGGAAAGCCTGCGGCTGCGGGAACGTGGCTCCCGAGCGGGAAGGACCCGACGGAGCGTGCACGCCGCCGCGTAAAGGAGAAGCACAGATGAAGAGCATATTGAAAAAAGACCGTATTCTTGTGTTCATTGCCCTGCTCGGGCTGCTGGCCTCGCTGGCACCGCTTGCGGCGCGCACGAAGGCGGAGCAGAGCAACCGGTATTACGATTACATCCTCGATTATTCGAGCCTGCGCTATATGGCGAGCCAGTCCACGCAGTCGGAGGGCGAGTGGCTGGATCGGTTTGCCTCGCTCGGCATCCGTAAGGTCACGGTCGCGGAGGCGACCGCGCTCGGCCTGAGCGGAAGCGCGGGTATCCCCATCCATTCCATGACGGTCAAGGATGCGATGGGCGACTTCGGCTGGGAGTCGAGTTATCCGGACGAGGTCATCGGCTGGATGCGCGCGAGCACGGATGTGAGCGACGCGATCATCTGCACCGATACGGCGGAGGCGTTTGACTGGGTCATGGACGCCTTCAACGCCCGCGTGGAGAATTTCACCGCCAAGACCTGCCGCGACGGGGAAAAGGGCTTTATTTTCCTTGCGCAGCAGCCCGGCGGAGCGAAGGGCGAAGGGCTACTGAAGCTGCGCCTTGGCATCTGGCCGGACATCGCGTCGCTGCTGGAGGAGCACGGCTATCAGATCGTGCCGCGCACCGAGACGATGAAGGGCATGAACGGTACGCGCTTCGCGCAGGCGTACATCGAGGTGCTCAAGCAGTATGCTTCGCCGTACTTTATGAACAACGGCGACGAGCTGATCGGTTATGAGAGCGACGAGGGCAGAGAGCTGCTCACGCAGTACCTCCGCGAGAGCGGCGCGAGCCTTGCGATGGTCGAGCAGAACGACCAGAGCCAGAACATCACTTGGCCCGGCACGGTGGAGCTGCTCAACAGCATTGATTACCACGGCATCCGCGTATTCAATGAGTGGGGCTACATCCAAAACCGTTACGCCTACTGCGGCTATACCGGCCCCGAGGAGATCACCAACTCCTTCTTCCGCGCCATCGTGGAGCGCAACTGCAAGGTGATCTGGCTCAAGATGATCCTGGAGCCGGATAATGACGTGAGCTGGGACGCGGATCAGACGGAGTGGACCTACATCACCGATCCCGCAGCCTATGAAAAGATGATTCTGGATCTCGACGCGCGGCTCGAGCCGATGGGCTATACGCGCACCACGGTCCCGCCGATGGAGCTGGAGACGCCCTCCGCGGCTCTGCACATCGTGCAGGGCATCGGCACGGCGGCGCTTCTGGTGCTGCTCTTTGACCTGTTCTTCCTCGTCAGCCGCCGCACGAGCCTGCTCCTGCTGGCGCTGGCCGCGCTCGGCATGACGGGCCTTGCGGTGCTCAAGCCCGCGTCCTACCCGTTGCTGCTGTCGATGGCGGGCGGCATCGTGATGCCGTCCATCGCGGCGGTCGGCCTTTGCCGCGTGATGCTGGAAAAGCGCCGGCAGGCGCCGCGCCAGGGGCTTGGACGGCTGCTGGGCGATGCCGCGGTCACGGCGCTGGCTGCCATCACGACGGCGCTCTGCGGCTCGCTGCTTGCCTCCGCCGCGCTCTCGCAGCTCTCCTACATTCTGGAGATCGACCTCTACCGCGGCGTGAAGCTCATGCAGCTCATTCCCATCGGATCGTTTGCGCTGGCCTATCTGCTGGTCTTCGCCTATGAGGAGACCGGTGCGCGCGACGCGGTGCTTGCCCACGTCGGGCCGCGCGGAGAAAAGGGGCGCATCAAGCGCTTCAACGCCTACTTTGCGGAGCTGATGAAAACGCCGATGCAGCTCGGCTGGTTCCTCGCGGTCGTGGTCATCGCCGTTGCGGCGGTGTTCCTGCTGGCGGTGTTCGTCTACTATATTTACCGCACCGGCAATTCCGCCACGACCTCCAGCACCGAGCTGGCATTCCGCAATTTCCTGGAAAATACGCTCGTCATCCGCCCGCGCACCAAGGAGATGATCGTCGGCTGGCCGATGCTGCTGCTGTTCGTCTGGTCGCTGCGCCGCGGCATGAAATTCCTGCCGATGGTGTTCGGCCTCGGCATGACCATCGGCCTGGTCAGCGTCGTCAATACCTTCCTGCACATCCGCACGCCGTTCCTCATCAGTCTCCTGCGCACCGGCTGGGGCGTGCTGTTCGGTCTGCTCATCGGCCTTGCGCTCGTGCTGCTCGCCGAGCTCATTTACCGCGCTGTGCGCCATATCTGCGGGGTGGAGAAGCATGTATAACATTCTCATTTCCGGCTATTACGGCTTTGATAACATCGGCGACGAGTCCATCCTGCGCACGCTCGTCACCTCGCTGCGCGAGCGCATCCCGGACTGCTCGCTGACGGTCCTCTCGCACGATCCCGCCGCTACGCGCGAAAAATACGGCGTGGAGGCGGTGGAGCGTATGTCGCCCCTTGCCATCGCGCGGGCGGTGCGGCGCTGCGATATGCTCATCTCGGGCGGCGGCAGCCTGCTGCAGGACGTGACGAGCAGCAAGAGCCTGCACTACTACCTTGCCATCATCCGCTTCGCGCAGCTGCTGGGCAAGAAGGTTTTCATCTATTCGCAGGGCATCGGCCCGATCGAGAAGGACGCCGACCGCCGCGCCACGGCGCGCGCGCTCAGGCGCGCGGACGGCATCGTGGTGCGCGACGAGCGCTCGGCGGCGCTGCTTGCGGAGATCGGCGTTCCGGCGGAGCGGGTCGTCATCACGGCGGACCCGGTCATCCGCATGAAAAAGACGGACAGGGCGGTGGGGGAGACCATCCTCCGCCGCGCGGGCGTGACGCAGGACGGTCGTCCCGTGGTCGGCTGGGCCATCCGCGAGCGGAACCGGGACAGCCGCTTTGTCGCGGAGGTCCTGCGCTCGATCCGATGGCTGAAGGAGACCTACAACGCGCAGTCGGTGCTCATCCCATTCCACTATGAGGAGGACGGCGAGGTCTGCCGTCACATCGCTTCGCAGCTTCCCGACGATACGGCGGTCTGTCTGGATGAAAAATACCTTTCCGAGGATATGCTCTCGATCATCGGCTGCATGGATCTGCTCGTGGGCGTGCGGCTCCATTCGCTGATCTACGCCGCCATCATGGGCGTGCCGCTCATCGGCATTTCCTACGACCCCAAGTGTACGGCGTTCCTCAACTCCGTGGGGCTCGACAAGCTCAGCACGCGGGACGGCTACACAGCCGAGGCGTTTGAGACGGAGGCCGCGCGCGTGCTAGCAAACGGAGCGGAGCAGACCGCCTGCGTGAAGCGGCACATGGACGAGCTGTCCCGAAAGCTCGACACGAATGAGGAGATGATCTGCGCGATCATGAAGGACGAAAAGAAAACACAGCCGTCCGCACCGCGAAAGAGCGAAAAGTCCGGTGTGCGCACGGCGGGCGCGATCAGCATCGTTTTCCTGCTGACGCTCTTTGCCAAGCTCCTCGGCGTGGTGCGTGAGATGGTGCAGGCGAACATTTTCGGCACCGGCGTGGACGCGAACCTCTACACCGCCTCGTACAATTCGACGCTCTATCTCTTTACCACCGTCTGCTACGCGCTGTGCATCGCGGCGGTGCCAATCCTCACCAAGGAATTTGCTGCCGACCGCCGGCGCGGCGAGCGCGCGGCGAACAATCTGATGACCGTGACGCTGCTCGGCGCGCTGGTCGTGGTCGTGCTCTGGCAGATCTTGGCCTCCACGCCGCTTGTCGGCGTGCTTTGGGACACCGACGCATCGGAGCTTCCGCGGCTGGTGAGCTACATCCGCATCATGACCTGCGCCCTGCCGGTCGTGGCGGCGGCGTATCTGAACGTCGCCATCTTTCAGGCGACCGACCACTACGAGCTGCAAGGCAGCATGAGCATCCCCTACAACGCCTTCCTCGCCGTCTTCCTGCTGACACTCGGCGCAAGGTGGGGCATTCTGGGCGTCGTCATCGCGAGCTCCTGCGCGTGGCTGCTCCAGCTCGGCATGAGCATTCCATACGCGAGGAAGGAGCATTATGTCTACCGACCGGTGCTCGACCGCGGGGCGGACTACGTCGGCACCTATTTCAAAACGGCGCTCGTCACCGTCCTCACGACCTCGGTGTTTCTCTTCTGCTACCTCATCGACACCTCGACCGCCGCCTCGTTCAACGACAGCGCGGTGAGCGCCTTCTACTATGCCGACAAGCTCTTCACCCCGCTCACGACGAGCGTGCTCTACAGCATCAGCGCGGTCATGTTCCCGCGCTTCAACCGCGAGTTCACCCGCGAGGACGCGAAGGGTTACCTCGGCTATATCTGGAATGTGACGGAGAACACGCTGCTCTTTATCTTCCCCGTCTGCGCGATGATGTGCGCCTTCGGCACCGACATCATCCGTGTGATCTTCGAGGGCGGCAGCTTCACCGCCGCGTCCACGGAGATGACGGGCAGCATCTTCGCCCGCTACGCCCTCGGCATGAGCGCGTTCGCCGTGCTCGACCTTTTGAACAAGGCGTACTACGCGATGAAGAAAACGCTCGTGCCGCTGCTCATCAACCTCGGCGTACTGGCGCTGAACATCGTGCTCAACCGCGTGTTCCGCACCGATACCGGCGTGGCGGCGGCGACCTCCATCGCGCTGACGATCGGCGCGTTGGCGATGATCGCCCAGCTCTTCCGCGGCACGGGCATCGTCCGTCTCGTGCCGCTTCTGAAAGGGCTTGCCGCCACGGCGGCGATGTCGCTCGTGCTCTACGGCGGGCACGCGCTGCTCGTCACGGCGGACGAGAGCAAGCTGATGCTGGTCGTCAAGTGCGGCCTGACCGGCGTGGCAGGCTGCGCGGTCTATCTCGGCGTGAGCCTGCTGCTGCGTCAGACGATTATGGCGGAGACGATCCGCAAATTCAAAAAGTAATCGGAAATGCCGATAAATAACAAGAGAAAAAACGATGAAAAAAAGGAAGCGCGCCTGCGCTTCCTTTTTCCGCTATTTCTGCCGCTTTTTGAAAGTCAGGTAGCCCTCGAGCATCAGGCTCGCGGCTACGGCGTCCACCGTCTTTTTGCGCTGCTTTGCGTTCTTGCCGCCGGCCATGAGGATATTGTGCGCGTCCACAGTCGTGCGCCGCTCGTCCCAAAGCGTGACGGGGAGACCGGTCGTCTCGCGCAGCAGCGCCGCGAAGCCCTCCGCCTTTTCCGCCCGCGGGCCGCGCGTGCCGTCCATATTCAGTGGGTGGCCGAGCACCAGCTCGGTGACGCCGTGCTCGGCGATGAGATTTTGGACCTCCGCCGCGACCGCCTCGGGGCGGTAGGCGGTGATGACAGTGGTGAAGCCCGCAAGCGTCAAAAGCGCGTCGGAAACGGCGATGCCGGTGTGCGCGTCGCCGTAGTCAATGGCCATAATTTTCATGCAACAACCTCTCAGCATTTGTAGTGACACCATTATAGCGAAAATTTCTCATTTTTCAAGCAATTTGTGCTTGACGGGACGCTTGCCTTGTGCTACTATTTTACTTACCTGTGAAAGAGGGCTTTCTTTTTGTACGCTTTTTCGCTTTTCGCGCCGCGAAGGAGAGCCGCTCTTAATTCAAGAGCAGGGAGGCAATCGGCAGTCCCGCAGGACGGGAAGCTGCCATAATAAGGAGGTGCCGTTATGCGCGTGAAGGTCACTCTGAGATGTAACGAGTGCAAGCAGAGAAACTACAATACGATGAAGAACAAGAAGAATACCCCGGACAAGCTTGAGCTGAACAAGTATTGCCGCTTCTGCAAAAAGCACACCGTTCATACCGAAACCAAGTAAGTTAGGAAAGGTAGTGTAACAATGGCAGAAGAGAAGAAAAAGGATCGCGGCAAGTGGTTCCGCGAAATGAAAAGCGAGCTGAAAAAGGTCGTTTGGCCCACCGGCAAGGATACGGCGAAGAACACCGGCACGGTGCTTCTGTGCTCCCTGTGCGTGGGTGCCTGCATCTGGATCTTTGACGCCGTGGCTATGCTGGCCGTCAAGTCTCTGCTCGGCGTGTTCGCCGGCTAAGAGGGCGCAGGAAATGGCTGATAACGCGAAGTGGTATGTTGTCCATACCTATTCCGGTTATGAAAACGCCGTCAAGACCGCCATCGAGAAGTTCGTGGCGAACCGCCATCTGGAGGATATGATCCTCGACATCCAGATCCCCATGGAAACGGTGACCGAGGTCACGGAATCCGGCGCGGTGAAGGAGGTCGAGCGCAAGACCTTCCCGGGCTATGTGATGGTCAAGATGGTCATGACGGACGACACCTGGCATCTGGTCCGCAATATCCGCGGCGTGACCGGCTTTGTCGGCAGCGCCACCAACGCCATCCCCCTGACGGAGGATGAGGTCCTGGCCCTCGGCATGGAGCGCCGCGAGATCGTCGTGGCCTACAACGTCGGCGACCAGGTCAAGATCACGGACGGCCCTCTGGCCACCTTCCTCGGCACGGTCGAGGAGATCGAGCCGGAGAAGAACCGCGTGTGCGTGGTCGTTTCCATGTTTGGCCGCGAAACGCCCGTCGAGCTCGAGCTCGATCAGGTCGAAGTGGTCGAAAGATAAGCAAGAATCGCCAGAAGCGATGAGCCGGTATCCCGGCAAAGTGGGAGAGACGCTGTGCGTCTCGCCAAGGGCGGCCCGCCTCCGGGGCGGCCGTTACCACATTTATAATCAAGGAGGTGCCTAAAATGGCACAGAAAGTAGTCGGCTACGTTAAGCTGCAGATCCCCGCTGGTAAAGCAACTCCCGCGCCCCCTGTCGGCCCCGCGCTCGGTCAGCACGGCGTCAACATCGCGGCCTTCACGAAGGAATTCAACGAGCGCACCAAGAACGACATGGGTCTTATCATCCCCGTCGTCATCACGGTGTATGCCGACCGTTCCTTCAGCTTCATCACCAAGACTCCTCCCGCTGCGGTCCTGATCAAGAAGGAGTGCAACATCGAGTCCGGTTCCGGCGTCCCCAACAAGACCAAGGTCGCCACCATTTCCAAGGCCTCCGTTCAGAAGATCGCCGAGATGAAGATGCGCGACCTCAATGCCGCGTCTCTCGAGTCCGCGATGAGCATGATCGCCGGCACCGCGCGCTCCATGGGCGTCGTGGTCGAAGAGTAAGGGGGGTATACGGAAATGTTCAGAGGTAAAAAGTATCAGGATGCTGCCAAGCAGATCGAAAAGAATACGCAGTATGACGCCGCAGAGGGCTTCGGCCTGATCTGCAAGACCGCTTCCGCGAAGTTCGACGAGACCGTCGAGCTGCACGTCAAGCTGGGCGTCGACTCCCGTCACGCCGACCAGCAGGTCCGCGGCGCGATCGTCCTGCCCAACGGTACCGGTAAGACCGCGCGCGTTCTCGTCTTCGCCAAGGGCGACAAGGCGGACGCTGCCCGCGAGGCTGGCGCCGATTACGTCGGCGAGATGGACATGGTCGAGAAGATCCAGAAGGAAAACTGGTTCGATTTCGACGTCGTCGTCGCTTCCCCCGACATGATGGGTGTTGTCGGCCGTCTCGGTAAGGTCCTCGGCCCCAAGGGCCTGATGCCCTCTCCCAAGGCCGGTACCGTCACGCCCGATGTTGCCAAGGCGGTCAAGGAAGTCAAGGCCGGTAAGGTCGAGTACCGTCTCGACAAGACCAACATCATCCACTGCCCCATTGGCAAGGTCTCCTTCGGTCCCGAGAAGCTCACCGAGAACTTCAACGCGATCATGGGCGCCATCGTCAAGGCCAAGCCCGCCGCCGCCAAGGGCCAGTATATCAAGTCCTGCGTCGTCGCCTCCACCATGGGCCCCGGCATCAAGATGAGCACCGCGAAGCTCTAAGAGCGCGCAAATGTGGTATTTGGGGCTTGACATTTGTACAGGCTCTGAATATAATAATGAAGCGTTCCAAAGACAGCAGGGGAGGGTCACACCTCGTAAGTCCTGCCGAGGATGGCAAATCGTTATGATTGCTTACACCGTCCTTGTGTCTTTCGGCATGAGGACGGTTTCCTTTTTAGAACGCCTCTTTTCCCCGGGCATAGGGAGCTATGCCGCAAATCTAACGGAGGTGAAAACAAGAATGCCTAACGCAAAAGTCCTGTCTGAAAAGCAGGCGATCGTGGCCTCTCTGACCGAGAAGCTGCAGGGCGCGGCCGCCGGTATCATCGTCGACTACAAGGGCATCACCGTCGCGGAGGACACTGCTCTTCGCGCCGAGTGCCGCAAGAACGAAGTCGATTATGCCGTCGTCAAGAATACGCTCCTTCGCTTTGCTTTCAACAACGTCGGTCTCAATGAGCTCGATGAGCAGCTCAACGGCACCACGGCTCTCGCCGTCGCGAGCGACCCCGTCGCTCCCGCCCGCGTGATCGCCGATTATGCCAAGAAGCTCAACGGCAAGTTTGAGATCAAGGGCGGCTTCATGGATGGCAAGGTCGTCGATATGGCCACCATCAATGCGCTCGCCGCGATCCCCGCACTGCCTGTCCTGCAGGCCCAGGTGCTCGGCACGATGCTCGCGCCCATCACCAGCCTTGCCTGCGTCCTCAAGCAGATCGCTGAGAAGGACGGCGCTCCCGCTGAGGCGGCCGAAGCCGCTGCCGAGTAAATCCGGCATCCAAACAACAAAACAAACAACAATCTAAATCAGGAGGATATTACAATGTCTGAAAAGATCACTGCTATGATCGAAGAGATCAAGGGCCTTACCGTTCTGGAGCTCTCTGAGCTCGTCCACGCGCTCGAGGAAGAGTTCGGCGTTTCCGCCGCCGCCATGGCCGCTCCCGCTGCCGGCGCTGCCGCTCCCGCTGCCGAGGAGAAGACCGAGTTCGACGTCATCCTCGCCGGTTTCGACGCCGCTGCGAAGATCAAGGTCATCAAGGTCGTCCGCGAGCTCACCGGTCTGGGTCTTGCCGAGGCCAAGGGCTTTGTCGAGTCCGCTCCCAAGGCCGTCAAGGAAGGCATCTCCAAGGACGATGCCGAGGCCCTCAAGAAGCAGCTCGAGGAAGCCGGCGCGAAGGTCGAGATCAAGTAATTTCACCCAACCGTTTGAAAAAAGCAGCAGCTCGCAGGAGCTGCTGCTTTTTTAGCACGGGCTTGCGTTTCGGCTGATCTCGTGTTAAAATCGCTTTGTTCGCCCGCGCCGCGGGCGTCTTTTTGACCAAATCGGAGGAATGTGTATGGACCGTCAAAGAAAAGCCGACATGATGCTGGTGCTGGCGACCGGCTTTTGGGGCATTTCCAACTGCCTGATCGCCATTTGCCTGCGCGATATGCAGCCGGTGACGCTCAACGCCTTCCGCTTTCTCTCGGCCTTCGCCGTGCTCGGCGCGGTGTTTCACAAGCGGGTGCTCCGCGCGAGCCGTGAAACATGGAGGTACAGCGTTCTCGTCGGGCTGTCGCTCGTGGTGATCTACCTCGGCGCGACCTACGGCGTTTTGTATACCAGCGTATCCAACGCGGGCTTCATCGGCGCGATGACCGTTCTCTTTACCCCATTCTTTGAGTTCGTCGTTTACCGAAAGCGACCGGACCGCAAGCTCGGCTTTGCCTTGGCGGTGTGCATGGCAGGCATGGCGCTCCTGACGCTCAACGAGGCGCTGCGTCCCGCGCCGGGCGATATCATCTGCCTGCTCGTGCCGACCTTCTACGCCGTGGACCTGATGGTGACGGAGAAGGCGGTCGCGAAGCCGGAGGTCGACCCCATCGCCCTCGGCGTGCTGCAGACGGCGGTGGCGGGCGTGGTGATGCTCGGGCTGTCCCTCCTTCTTGAGACGCCGAGCCTGCCCGGCTCGCCCAAGGTCTGGGCGGCGGCGCTGTTCCTCGGCGTGTTTTGCTCGGGCATCTGCTTCGTCATCCAAAGCGTCGAGCAGCAGTTTACCACGGCGAGCCACGCGAGCCTGATCTTCACGCTCGAGCCGGTATTCTCCGCCGTGTTCGCCTATTTCCTGCTCAGCGAGCGCCTGACGGTGCGCGGCTATTTCGGCGCGGCGCTGATGCTCGTGAGCCTGCTCATCATGGAGCTGGATGTGCCGGCTCTGCTGAAAAAGGATGAAAAAGCGCCGTAAAACGGCCCTTGCCACGTTTGGTTGCGGAAATTCCAGCGTGGGATGGTGGCACTTCGGACGAAAATTTGCTACGCTCGGGCCATCAAAACCGATGGAGGAACACGATATGACATTAGGAGAAAAGCTGCAGACGCTGCGCCGCTCCCGCGGCCTGTCGCAGGAGCAGCTGGCCGAAATACTTGAGGTGTCGCGCCAGGCGGTCAGCAAGTGGGAAAACGGCGACTCCGCGCCGGACCTCGACAGGCTCCGCGCGATCTGTACTTACTTCGGCGTGACGACCGACTATCTCATCTGGGATGAGCCGGAGGACGCGCCGCGGGGCGCAGAGGAAGCGCGCTCCCGGGAGACACAGAGAAAGCCGCTGCGGGAGACGGTGCGGGAGCACAGCGAATGGGCGGGCTACGCGGTCGCCATCCTCGGCGCGGCGATGCTTTTGCGCGCGCTGCCGGGCATGATCCTGCAGATGCTCCTGCTTGGAAGCAATATTGCGCCGGGCGCGGCAACGAATGGGCCGGCGCTGTTGGGGCTTTTGTCAATGTATCTGCCGTACCTCGCGGTCTACGCGCTCGCTATTGTCGGAGGGCTGCTGCTGGCCCGTTGGCTGAAAAAGAGAAAGGAAGCACATGACGACCTTTGAGAGAGTTTACGCCGCGGTGCGGCTTATTCCGCGCGGCAGCGTTGCGACCTACGGGCAGATCGCCCGCGCCATCGGCAACCCGCGGCTCGCGCGCGTGGTGGGCTATGCGCTGCACGTCAACCCCGAGCCGGGAGTGATCCCCTGCCACCGCGTTGTCAGGCGCGACGGCGCGGTGTCGCCCGCCTTCGCCTTCGGCGGCTCGAACCGACAGGTGGAGCTGCTTAAAAACGAGGGCGTGGGATTTACGGACGAGAGCCATGTGGATATGGCACGCTTCTGCGTACGGGCGCTGCCGTACATCGTGGAATAGAAAAACACCCTGCTTTTACGGATAAAATGAGGCCTGCAACCGTCAGTTGCTAAAGTTCAAAGTCAGCTTGGTGGACTTTTCCGCGGCTTTTCACTATACTCAAGCCATCAAAGCAAAGGAGAACACGAATGACGCTTGGACAAAATATCGCGCGGCTGCGCGCGCAGAAGAACCTATCGCAGGGCGACCTCGCCGACGCGCTGGAGGTCAGCCGCCAGTCGGTGAGCAAGTGGGAGACGGACGCCAGCATTCCGGAGTTGGATAAGCTCCTGCGGCTCGCGGAGTTGTTCGGCGTGACGCTCGACGAGCTGGTGAAGGGGGAGAGCGCACAGCCGGAGACCGCGCGCGGCGAAGCGCCGGACAAGGAGAGCGCGGGAGCGTACACCGCCGCCGCGCCCGCGGCGCGGCGGGAGACGCGGCAGATCGTCGGCACGATCCTGCTGTGCTTCGGCGCGCTGATCGGGATACTCATCATGCTCTTCGCCGGAACGCTCGCCGGCTTTATACTGGCGCTGCCGCTGTTTGTCTGCGGCACCATCTGCCTGACGGTCAGGCACCGCACGGGGCTTTGGTGCGCGTGGGCGCTGTATCTGATGGTAGAGCTGTATCTGCGCTTTGCCGCAGGTGTTGTCGCCGGAAATATCTTCCAGACATTTTCGCGCCTGATCCGTCTGAATCCAATGCGCCTTGCGATGAGCTGGTCGGTCGCACTGGCACTGCTCGCGCTGGTCGCCTGCACGCTGCGCTCCTACCGCACGCTGACGCTCCGCTGGGAGAGAAGGAGCATTGCGCTGCTCACCATCGGCTGGCTTGCGCAGCTCGGCATCCGTCAGGCGCTTGCACTTTGGGTGCGGTACATCGTGAATGCAGGACACGGCGACCTAACGGGCTACACTTGGAAGCTCGCGCTGAGCGGTACGCTCGATTCGCTCAATAACCTTGCCCTCGTCGTGCTCCTCGTCCTCACCGCAGCGCTCTGGCGCGGCTGGCGGCAGAGCCGAAGCAAAACAAAATAAGAAAACCCCGCCTGTCGCCAGGCGGGGTTCCTTTACAGCTATTCACATAAAGGTGCAAAGCAAAATCGGGAAGAATACGGCGGGGACATAGTTCATCACCTTGATCTTCGTCATGCCGAGCATATTGAAGCTCAGACCGATGATGAGCAGCGAGCCGACGCACTTCATCTCCGCGATGACGACATCACTGAGAAACGGCGCGATGAACGATGCGCAGAGCGTGATGAGCCCCTGATAGAGAAACACCGCAACGCCCGAGAGCGCGACGCCCGCGCCCATGGTCGAGCCGTAGACGATGGAGGTGATGCCGTCGAGCGTGGACTTGGCGTAGAGCGTCGCGTGGTCGCCGGTGAGGCCGGAGTCCAGCGCGCCCATGATGGCCATGGCACCCACGCAGAAGAGGAGCGAGGCGTTCACGAAGCCCTCGGAGATGGAGGTCTTGGACTGCTTTTTCGCAAAGCGGCGCTCCACCCAGTCGCCGAGCGCGTGGATGCGCCCGTCGAGGTCGAGCAGCTCACCGAGGATGACGCCGAGCACCATGGAGAGGATGGCGACGAGCGTATCGCTGCCCGCGAGCACGCCGTCGAGACCGATGTAGAACACGCACAGGGCGATGCCCTTTTCAATGGCGGAGTTGAAGCGCTCGGGGATGAAGCGCCCGAGCGTCACGCCGACGAAGCAGCCGGCGAAGATGGCGAGCATATTGACAAGGCTTCCGAGCAGCATCATTTGACCTCCTCCTTTGCGCGGCGCGCGAGGTCGAGCACGGCTTCGCCGCCCATCATCAGTCCGCCGCAGCCGGGGACCCAGGTGAGGCTTGCCGGAACGCTGCGCCGCCCGGGCGGGGGCGCTTCCTTCTGCTCCGTCGCGGCGGGCAGCTCGGGGGAGAAGAGCACGCGCGTGTGCAGGATGCCGCGCGCCTTGAGCTCCTTTCGCATCACGCGCGCGAGCGGGCAGCCGTAGGTCTTGGAGATGTCCGTGATCTGAAGCTGCGAGGGGTCGAGCTTGTTGCCCGTGCCGAGCGCGGAGAGAATGGGGATGCCGCGTGCAAGTGCGGTCTCGATCAGGTCGAGTTTGCAGGAGACAAGATCGATGCAGTCGAGGATGTAGTCGTATTTCGCGTCGAAGAAGCGCTCGCGGCCCGCGGCCTCGTAGCGTCCCACGATGGGGTGGAGGACGACCGCGGGGTTGATGTCGCGGCAGCGCGCGGCGATGGCCTCCGCCTTGCTCTGCCCAAGCGTGGAGTGCAGCGCCTCGAGCTGGCGGTTGAGGTTCGTCAGCGCCACGGTGTCGTCGTCGATGAGCGTCAGCTCGCCCACGCCCGAGCGCACCAGCGTCTCGACCGCGTAGCTGCCCACGCCGCCGAGACCGAACACGGCGACGTGGCTGCGGTGCAGAGCGTCCATGCCGTCCGCGCCGAGCACCATTTCGGTGCGTAAGAATTGATTTTCCATAGGTATTCCTCTTGAAAAAGCAGGGACCGGCAGCCTCGCCGGTCCCTGCCGCGTTGCGGATGTGCTCAGCCGACGTACTCGATGGCGTCGAGCTGCTCGGCGGTCACGCCGTCGGTGATGGCGTCATACCAGTCGTTCACGGCGCTGCTTTTGAGCGTGTTGGTGGCCTTGTACTCCCAGTAGGGAAGCTCATTCGTTTCCACGAAGTACATCACATGGAAGCCGTACTCGCTCTTGATGATGTCCGTGTCGCCGCTCTGACGGCTGGGATCGAAGCACCAGTCCTCAAAGGGCTGGACATACGCGCCCTTGCGCATATTGCTCACAAGGCCGCCGTTGGAGGCGGTGCCGCTGTCGGTGGACTTGGTGGAGGCGAGGGCGGCGAAATCGCTCTCGGTGGCGTCGCCGGCCTTGAAGTCGGCAAGGATCTCCTCTGCGGTCGCCTCGTCCTCAACGAGGATGTGGCGGATGGTGACGGGGTGATAGTCGTCGCGGCTGCGGGAGTGGAAGAGAACGGCAACATAACCGCTGCTCTGCTCGGCGACCGTGGTATCGCCCTCCGCGCGGTCAGCGGCAAATGCCCAGGTGAGCATATCGCTCGTCACGCTGCGGTCGGCGTGCGCGAGGTGCGTATAGGTGCCGTCGCCGGCGCTCTCCTCAAAGCTCCTGCCCTCCGCGTAGGCGGCGAGGACGGCCTCGGCCTTCGCCTTGGCTTCCTCCATCGCAGCGGACTTCTCCGCGTCGGTGGCGTCGCTCGAAAGGCCGGTCGTGAAGGAGACGTACTCGATGTCCACGCTGCAATAGGTGTCGGGGTCCTCGTCATAGGCGGCCTGCAGGTCGGCGGCGGAGTAGGTCAGGCTGTCGGAATAGCTCTGCTGGTAGGCGCTCGCGAGTGCGTTGCGGCGGACGCAGCGGACAAAGGCCTCCTCGGTCATGTACTTGCCGAACATCGCGGTGAGATACTGCGCGCGGGTCGCGCCGCTGTAGGAGGCATAGAGGTCGACCATGGACAGATTGCTCTGCTCGGCGGAGTCCATCTGCTCGGCGCCGTCAAAGCCGGCAGCCTCGGCAGCGTGGGCGACGGCAACGCTCTCCTTCATGTAGTCCAGCGCGGACTCCAGAAAGTAGTCGTGCCAGGTCTTACCCTCGGTGTACTGCTGCTCGCGGGCGCTCTTGCTGCTGTCGAAGCCGAAGGAGCTGCCGTTGTTGGCGAAGGTGTTGTAAATGCTGCCATAGTAATAAGCCACATCGTTGACGCTGAAGTCCTCGCCGTCGATGGTCACGGCGCTCTCCGCACCGATGCGGGCAGTCTCCTTTGCCTCGTTGCTCGCCTGGATGCGGCCGGAGGCGAAGAGCACCACGCCGAGAAGCACAAAGGCGACGATGACGGCGGTATAGATGCGGGTGGAGCGGCGCTCCTTTGCCTTCTCCTCGGCCTCGCGGGCCTTGCGGGGATCGACGTAGCCGGATTCGTTCAGCTCCTGACGAGCCTTCTTTTCTCTCGATGCACTCATGGTCAATGGTTTCCTTTCAAATTGCTGTTTGTGATAAAAGTCTACCGCGCAGAGCGCCGGAACGGCGCTGCGAGGTGGGGTGCTTACTTCGTGCCGAAAATGCGGTCGCCCGCGATTTCGCGCCGATGCGCGGCGCGAAACCCCTGCGGGGATCAAAACCGCAGGCCGATGACTCGCCCTGCGGCAAGGTTTTGCTGCGCAAAACGCTTGAACGCGCCTTCCGGCGCGGACGGCGCCGCGGGGGGAGAACTTACTTCGTGCCGAAAATGCGGTCGCCCGCGTCACCGAGACCCGGGACGATGTAGCCGTGCTCGTTGAGGTGGTCGTCGAGCGCGCCGGCGTAGATCTCCACATCGGGATAGAGCTTTTGAATGTGCTCAATGCCCTCGGGAGCGGCGACGAGCACCATGAGCTTGATGTGCTTGCAGCCGCGCTTCTTCATCTCGCCGATGGCCTCGGCAGCGCTGCCGCCGGTGGCGAGCATGGGATCGACGATCAGCACGTCGCGCTCGGCCACGTCCTTGGGCATCTTGCAGAAGTAGGGATGGGGCTCGAGCGTTTCTTCATCGCGGTACATGCCGATGTGGCCCACGCGCGCGGAGGGGACCATGCGCAGCACGCCGTCGACCAGACCGAGACCGGCACGGAGGATGGGGACGACCACGAACTTGCGGCCGGCAAGGGTGGGGGCGTCCATCTCGCAGATGGGCGTTTCAATGTGCTTGGTGGTGAGCGGAAGATCGCGGGTCGCCTCGTAGGTGATGAGCATACCGATCTCGCTGACCAGCTCGCGGAAATCCTTGACGCTGGTGTTCTTGTCGCGCATGATCGTCAGCTTGTGCGCCACGAGGGGATGGTCCATGATGTGTACCTTGCTGCCAAATTTCGATTCCATTGCTTCGTCCTCCGTAAACTATATATTTATTTTTGAGTTGCTTCCTGCTGTAATCTTGCGTTGCGCTCGCGCTCGGCCTGCGAAATGCGCAGGTAGACCGGCGCAAGCTCCTGTGCGCTCACCGGCGTGCCGTGCTCCGCGGCGAGGCCGACGCCTACGGCGTTCTGATAGAGCAGCTGCGCGGGAGCCAGCTCGCTCTCTACGCCGAGCTGCGCGAGCCCGTCGCGGCAGAGCCGCCCGCCGTCGCCGAGCACGAGAAGACGGCGCGTTTCGCCGCGCAGCTCCTCCGCCAGCTCAGCGACCGCGATGGCGCGGTCGGGCGTGAGGCGGGTGAGGACGCCGCTTTTCGCTTCAAAGAGCGCGTTGTAGACCTGATTGCGCCGCGCGTCCATCGCGCAGACGAGCAGACCGTCCATGTGGGCGAGATTCTGCGCCATCGCCTCGAGCGTGGAAACGCCGAAGCACGGCTTGTCCGCTGCCCAGGCGAGGCCCTTGACCGCGGCGATGCCGATGCGCAGGCCCGTGAACGAGCCGGGACCGGCGGCCACGGCGATCGCATCCATGTCGCCGAACGTCAGCTCGGCGTTTTTGAGCATGGCGTCCACCATCGGCATCAGCGTGCGCGAGTGGGTGAGGCCGGTGCACTGATAGGCATAGGCCAGCGGCGCGCCGTTTTCGACCACTGCGGTCGAAACGGACTTCGCCGAGGTCTCGAGCGCGAGAATTTTCATAAGCCGTCCACCCCCGTGATGGTGATGACGCGCCAGCCGTCGTGCTGCGCGCTGCGCCGGAAGTCGATGCGCACGGTGGAGCCGTCGAAGGCGTCCTCCGCCCGCTCGCTCCACTCGACGGCGCACACGCCGCCGCGCGCGAGGTAATCCTCCCAGCCGATGTCAAACAGCTCGTCCGACGAGCCGAGGCGGTAGAGGTCAAAGTGGAACAGGGGGATATCCCCCTCGTATTCGTTGACGATGGTGAAGGTGGGACTGGTGACGCGGCCGCGGCAGCCGAGACCACGGGCAAGCCCGCGGGTGAAGGCGGTCTTTCCCATGCCGAGCTCGCCGGTGTAGGCGATGACGGTCCCGCGCGGCAGTTTGCGGGCGACCTGCTCGCCGAGCTGCTCGGTCTCCTGCTCACTGTGTGAAAGATGCTCCACGGCAAATGCCCCCTTTCGACCCATTCTAAAGATACAGTATAGCACACCGCCGCGCGATGCGCAATTCCTTTTTGCGTGAACAGAGTGTAAACAGTGAAAGAAAGAAAAACGCGCGGTTTACAGACGGGCGGAATCGTGCTATACTGATACATCATTCCGAGAATTTTCGGCAGAGGAGGGAAGAACCGATGGGACGAGTGCGGGAAACGCTGCATGACGCGCTGCGCCAGACCGACGCGGTGCTGCTCGCGCTGTGCGTGGCCTCGACGCTCTATGGCATGGTGCTTATCGCCAGCGCGACAAGCTTTCGCGGCACGCTCAAGTACGTTGCCGTGCAGGGCCTCGGCCTGCTCATCGGGCTGGTGCTCTACTTTTTCCTCTCGAGCATCGACGTATTCGCGCTGGCGAAGCAATGGAAGTGGCTGCTGGGCTTCAACGTCGGCTTTCTCCTGCTGCTGCTCACGCCCTTCGGCCAGTCGAGCGGCGGCAACCGCGCGTGGCTCGGCGTGAACAGCATCGGCAAAAAGCTCGGCGTCGATTTTCTGCGCTATTTCCCCATCACGGTGCAGCCGGCGGAGGTCGTGAAGGTCTTTTTCATTGTCCTGCTCGCCTATCAGCTTGCGCTGCTGAAGGATAGGCGAGACCTTGTGCGCTTTGAAAACGTCATTCAGCCGACGGCGCATACCGCCTTTATGGTGGGACTGATCGTCGTCATCTCCGGCGACGCGGGCAGCGCGCTGGTGTATCTCTTCATCTTCATCTGCATGGTTTTTGCCGCGGGCATGGCGAAGCGCTGGCTGGCGCTGGGGCTCGGCGGCGGTGCGGCGGCGTTTCTTGCCGTGTGGCATCTGGACCTGCTGCCGAGCTATATGCGCGACCGTTTCCTTGCTGTCCTCGACCACAGCTATCAGCCCGACGACGCGGGCTTTCAGCAGACGCGCGGACTGATGGCGCTCGGCTCGGGCGAGCTGACCGGACAGGGACTGTTCCACGGCGCGCAGACGCAGTCATCTAATGTGTGGAGCATCCCCGAGCGGCAGACGGACTTCATTTTCTCCGTCTGCGGCGAGGAGCTGGGCTTTCTTGGCTGCGCGCTCATCATCGTGCTGCTGCTCGCCATCGTGGTGCGCTGCCTGCTCGTCGCGCGCGACGCGGCGACGCCGATGGAGAGCTACGTCTGCGTGGGCATGGCGGGTATGCTCATTTTCCAGACCATCGCGAACATCGGCATGTGCCTGTTCCTGATGCCGGTCATCGGTCTGACGCTGCCGTTTTTCAGCTACGGCGGCTCGTCCATCGTCACGCTTTTTGCCGCCATGGGCATCGTCTCGGGCGTGAAAAAGCGCTCGCGGCCCGAGTGGCTGACCAACTGAAAAATTTGGAAAGAGAAGCGTCCGCGCCGCGGACGCTTCCCTTTTTGCATAAAGCTCCCTTTTTCACAAAGAATAACCGTACCACACTGAAAAAGGGAGGAACCGATTTTGAATACCGATAAGAACAGAGAGCTTTTATGGCGCACGGTGCCGTTCGTCATGGCGATGCTGCTGCTCGCGCTCACAGGCATTCCCGCTTCGGCCATCTTCGGACGGGAGAAAGCGGCGCCTGCGGCGGACGCGGGCGCGCCCATCGCGCAGAGCATCGACGTGCGTGTCTACCGCGGCATCCCCTACACCGGCACGCTCGCCGCCATCGACCGCGAGGGCGGCGAGGTGAGCTTCGCCATTGCCGAGCAGCCGTCCAAGGGCACGGTGACGCTCGACGGCGAGACCTTTGTCTACACCAGCGCGAAGAACAAGACCGGCGCGGACCGTTTCACCTACACCGCGACCGACGCCGCGGGCAGCACCTCGGCCCCCGCGGAGGTGCGCATCACCATCGTGCGCGCCAAATGCGGCGTGACCTATGACGACATGGTGGAGAGCGCTGCCTACACTGCGGCGGTGGACCTGGCGGAGCACGGCGTGTTCGTCGGCGCGCAGGTCGGCAGCCGGCGCTTCTTTGAGCCGGACCGCGCCGTCAGCCGCGGCGAGTTCGTCACCATGGCGCTCGCCTGCGCGGGCATTCCTGCGGGCGACCTCATGATGACGGGCTTCTGTGACGACGCGGAGATCCCGACCTGGGCGAAGGGCAGCGCGGTCAGCGCCCTGCAATGCGGTCTGATCCGCGGCGTGGGCACGGAGGGCGGCATGGCCTTCTGCGCGGACGAGGGCGTGACGCTCTCGGAGGCGGCGACGGTGCTCAACCGTCTTTTGCGCGTGACGGACGTGGACCTTTCCGACTACGACGCGGGCAGCGCCGACGCGTGGAGCGCACAGGCGGTGGCGAATCTTGAGTCTGTCCGCGTGATCGAAAGCGGCAGCTTCTCCGCGGGCGACTGGCAGCGCCCGCTCACGCGCGGCGAGGCCGCGCAGCTCCTCTCCGCGGCGATGACGCTTGCGGAGAAGAAGCAGGAGAGCGCGGGACTTCTTTCGGGCTTATTCCAATGACACGGAGAAAGGCGGCGGAAGGCCGCCTTTCTCCGCTTGCTGAAAGGCCTCGCAGAGTTTCGCGTCCGCAGACGCGAAAGCGATATGATCCGTTTTCTGCCGCGACCTGTGCGTGGCAGACAACACGTTGCGCGGAGCAAGCGTCGAATTGTCCGCTTTCAGCGGACAACCGAGGCGCAGAGCGCAGCGAAGCTTTCTCAAAAAAGTGGCTTTGCCACTTTTTTGACAAGAAAGGCGGCGGGAAGGCCGCCTTTCTTTTGCTTGTAATTCGCGCGGCGTTGTGCTAAAGTATATTCTGATAAAATAGCATAGATATGTAGTTTTCGCGAATTCAGGAGGAAAAGCTATGCGCATCGTTGTATTGGCCGGCGGCTTGAGCATGGAGCGCAACGTGTCGCTCTCGAGCGGCACACGCATCTGCCGCGCGCTTCGCGCGCGCGGTCATCAGGCAGCCCTGGTGGATCTGTTTTTGGGACTGGAGGGCTATGACGGCGCGCCGGAGAGCATTTTTGACGCGCCGGACGGCCTGTGCGGCGATTTTTCCGTCGCCCGTGAGGAGCCGGATCTCGACGCCGTCCGCGCGAGCCGGAAGGACAAGAGTGAAAATATCTTCGGCAAGGACGTTCTGCGCGTCTGCGCCATGGCGGACGTCGTGTTCATCGCGCTCCACGGCGCCTGCGGCGAGGACGGACGGGTGCAGGCGGCGTTCGACCTGCTCGGCATCCCCTACACCGGCTCGGGCTACCTCGGCAGCGCCATCGCCATGGACAAGGACCTCACCAAGCGCCTCGTCGCGCCCTACGTCACCACCGCGAAATGGCGCGCGCTGAAGTACACGGCGGACGAGATCGACGCCATCGCCGACGAAACGGAGCTGCCCTGCGTCGTCAAGCCCAACGCCAACGGCTCGTCCATCGGCGTGACGATCGCGCACACGCGCGGCGAGGTCGCCGCTGCGCTGACCGAGTGCCTGCGCTTCGGCGCGCAGGTCGTCATCGAGCAGTACATCCACGGCCGGGAGCTGCAGGTCGGCATTCTCGACGGCAAGGCGCTGCCCGTCATCGAGATCATTCCCAAGACCGGTTTTTATGATTACGCCAACAAGTATCAGGCGGGAGCCGCCGAGGAGGTCTGCCCCGCGCCCATTCCCGCGGAATGGGAGGAAAAGCTCCGCAGCGCGACCGAGACCGTGTTCCGCGTGCTGGAGCTGAGCGTCTATTCCCGCGCGGACTTCATCGTCACCGAGGACGGCACGCCCTATTTCCTGGAGATCAACACCCTGCCGGGCATGACGCCGACCTCGCTCGTGCCGCAGGAGGCCGCCGCCGCCGGCATCGGCTACGGCGAGCTGTGCGAGCGCATCGTGACAAGCTCCCTGCGGGCGCGGAAGGAGGGGAGAGCATGAGAAGGCTGACCGTTTCCGAGCTGCTGACCGCCACGGGCGGCACGCTTCTCGCGGGCGGTGAGAGCACCGCCGTGACCTCCGTTTCCACCGACAGCCGCAGGGCAGGCGAGGGCGCGCTCTTTATCCCGCTCACCGGCGAGCGCTTCGACGGACACGACTACATCGACAAGGCGCTCGCGCTCGGCGCGGCGGGCTGCCTGTGCGCGAGGACGCCCGCGGCGTTCCTGCCCGATAAATTCTACATCGCCGTCCCCGATACGCGCCTTGCGCTCAAAGCGCTCGCATCGTGGTACCGCGGGCAGTTCAACATCCCCGTTGTCCAGATCACCGGCTCGGTCGGCAAGACCACGACGAAGGAAATGATCGCCTCGGTCGTGTCGCAGAGGTACCGCACGCTCAAAACGGCGGAGAACTTCAACAACGACATCGGCACGCCGCTCACGCTGCTCGGCTTGGACGACACCTATGAGGCCGCCGTCATCGAGACCGGCATGGATCATTTCGGCGAGATCCGCTATCTCGGCGAGATGGTGCGCCCGCACATCGCCGTCATCACGAACATCGGCGACGCGCATATCGAGTTTTTAGGCTCGCGCGAGGGCATTCTGAAGGCCAAGAGCGAGATCTTTGAAAACCTCGACGCCGACGGCGTCGCCATCCTCAACGGCGACGACGCGCTGCTCGACACGGTAGCTCTCCCGCAGCGCATCGTCCGCTGCGGCGAGAGCGCGCACGCGGACGTCCGCGTTTCCGCGCTGCGTGACCGCGGCATCGACGGCATCGCCTGCACCGTGACCACCGAGCGCGCAGAGTATCAGCTCAATATCCCCGCCCCCGGGCGGCACATGATCTACGCCGCGTCGCTCGCGGTCGCGGTCGGTGAGGAGCTGGGTCTGTCGGTCCCCGAGATCGAGCGCGGCGTCGCGCTCTATGAGCCCGCCGGTTCGCGGATGCGCGTCCACCGCCTCAGCGGCGACCGCCGACTGCTCGACGACTGCTACAACGCCAACCCGCAGTCCATGTCCGCAGCGCTGCGCGTGCTTGCGGCGAGCGAGGGAAAGAAGATCGCCGTGCTCGGCGACATGAAGGAGCTCGGCGAGCTGACGGAGTCCGCGCACCGCGCGATGGGCGAGCTGTGCGCTCTGCTCGGCATCGACCGCGTCATCGCTGTCGGTGAGTACGCCCGCGGCATCGCGGACGCCGCGCACGAGAGCGCCGAGTGGTATCCCGACGCGGAGAGCGCGGTCGATGCGGCGAGAGCTGCGTTCACGGAGGGCAGCGTTCTGCTGTGCAAGGCGTCGCACTCCATGCACTTGGAGAAGATCGTAGAGGAATTGCTCAAGACAACATGATCGAGATCAGCGTAACGGGACTTCAAAAGTCCTTTGATTTGGAAAAGAAAATACTGGACGGACTGACCTTTCAGATCAACTCCGGCGAGCGTGTCGGTCTGCTCGGCAAGAACGGCGCGGGCAAGACGACACTCTTTCGCATCCTCACGGGCGAGATCGACTACGACGCCGGCGAGGTCGCCATCGCGTCGGACCGCCGCGTCGGGCTGATCTCGCAGATACCGGTCTACCCGGCGGGCTATACGGTGGAGGACGTGCTGCAATCCGCCTTCGAGCGCATGAGGCGCATGGCCGACGAGATGGAGCGGCTCTCCGCGCAGATGGCGAAGGGCGACGAATCCGAGGAGACGCTGCGCCGCTACGGCGAGCTGTCCGCCCGCTTTGAGGGCCTCGGCGGCTACGACACCGCCACCGCCGTCAATAAGGTGTCCAACGGCCTGTCCATTCCCGCGGATATGCGCACGCGGCTGTTCGACACGCTCTCCGGCGGCGAAAAGACGCGCGTGAACCTCGGCCGCCTGATTTTGGAGGACACGGACATTCTGCTGCTCGACGAGCCGACGAACCACCTCGACCTCCACGCCATCGAGTGGCTGGAGGAATACCTTGCCTCGTTCAAGGGCACGGTCGTCGCCATCTCGCACGACCGCTATTTCCTCGACCGCACTATCACCCGCGTCATCGAGATTCTGGACGGCCACGCGGAGTTCTACAACGGCAACTACAGCTTCTACGCCGTGGAGAAGGAACGCCGCTATCTGGAGAAAATGCGGCAGTATGAGAAGGAGCAGGCCAAGATCAGGCAGCTCGAGGCCGCGGCGGACAAGCTGCACCTGTGGGCGTTCATGGGCAACGACGCGCTGCACAAGCGCGCGTTTTCGATGGAAAAGCGCATCGAGCGGATGCGCACGACGGACAAGCCCACGCGCGAGAAGAAGATGACCGCGCAGTTCCGGAGCAGCGAATTTCTCGGCGACGAGGTACTAACGCTCAAGGGCGTCGGCAAGTCCTTCGGCGAGCGGACGCTGTTCTCCGGCGTGGACCTCAAGGTCGCCGGCGGTGAGCGCATCGCGCTCATCGGCGACAACGGTACGGGAAAATCCACGCTCATCAAGATGATCATGGGCGAGGAGTACCCCGACGAGGGCCGCATCAAGCTCGGCCCCTCGACGAAGATCGCCTACCTGCCGCAGATCATTCACTTCGACGTGCCGCAGCGCGATCTTGTGGACACGATGCTTTATTCCAAGCGGGACATCACGCCGCAGAAGGCGCGCGACCGTCTGGCGGCGTTCCACTTCCGCGGAGAGGACGTGTTCAAGTCTGTTTCCGTGCTCTCCGGCGGCGAGCAGAGCCGCCTGCGGCTCTGCATGCTGATGGACGACGAGGTGAACTTCCTCATTCTCGACGAGCCGACCAACCACCTCGACATCGCCTCGCGCGAGTGGATCGAGGAGGCGGTGGAGGCCTTCGACGGGACGCTGCTGTTCGTCAGCCACGACCGCTACTTCATCAACCGCTTCGCCACCCGCGTCTGGGAGCTGGAGGAGCAGAGGATCACCGACTACCCGATGGGCTTCGCCCGCTACCGCAAAATAAAGGCGGAGCAGTCGGCGAAAAAGGCAGAGCCGGAAAAGGCAGTAAAGGAAAAGAGCCTTACGGAAAAGCCGCAGCGCGGCAATAAAAATCAGCAGGCGGCACGCCGCCAGCTGACCATCTGCGAGCGCGAGATCGCGCAGCAGGAGGAGGCGCTCGCCGCGCTGGACGCGCGGCTGGAGGAAGCCGCGTCCGACTATGAGAAATACAGCGCGCTCTACACCGAAAAGGAGGCGCAGGAGCAGAAGCTCACAGAGCTGATGGAGCGCTGGGAGGCGCTCGCCGCCGAGGCGGGCGAATAGGAAAGAGAGAAGCGGCAGGGACGAAAACGCGCGAGCGGGGAGGTTGGGACATGAGAGAAAAATGGAAGGCGCTCACAAAGCGGGAGCGGTTGCTGTTTGCGGCGGCGCTCGTTTTCCTCGCGCTGGCGGTGCTGCTGCGCTTCGTTCCGGGACTGCGCTTTTCCGCCCTCCTCTGCCTGTGTGCCACGGCGGTGCTGTTCATTTTCTATCTGCTGGAGCATTTTGCACGGCGTGGGCACCGCGCTGCGGCGTGGTGCGAGCTTGCGCTGATCGCTGCGCTTTTACTGGGTTTTTCCCTGTTTACCGTGCTGGAAACGATGGTCGTCCGCGGTTCGTTCGCAGACGAGTCCGACGCGCCGGTGAGCGCGGTCATCGTGCTCGGCGCGGGCGTGAACGGCGAAACGCCGTCGCTCACACTGCGCACGCGCATCGACGCCGCGGCGGCGTATCTGGAGGAGCACCCAGACGTGCCGGTGGTCCTCTCCGGCGGACAGGGGCCGGGCGAGGCCATCACCGAGGCCGAGTGTATGCGCCGCGCGCTGGTGCGCCGCGGCGTGGACGAGAGCCGGCTGTACCCGGAGGAGCGCTCCACCAGCACGCAGGAGAACCTGCGCTACTCGCGGGCGATACTCGAGGAGCTGGGCGTTGATCCGGCGCAGCGCGTTGCCATCGTCACCTCGGACTTCCACCTCTGCCGGGCGCGGCTGATGTGGGGCGGCGATACCGCCGCCGTGCCGGCGCATCTGCCCTCCGCGCTCTACTTTCAATGCCTGACCGTCAATTACTTTATCCGCGAGGCCTTCGGCCTTGCCGCCTATTTTGTCTACGGAGGTTAACGATGAACAAGGATATTCTGTGCTTGTATTACTCCCGCACGGGACACACAAAATTTGCCATGGAGGAGATCGCTGCCGCGCTTGACTGCGAGTGCGTGGAGATACGCGACCGCGTGGACCGCGACGGCGCCATCGGCTGGCTGCGCTGCGGACTGGACGCCATGCGCCGCCGTACCCGCGCGATGGAGCCGTTTGATACGCGCCGCGCCTTACAGGACTACCGGCTCGTCATTCTCGGCACGCCCATCTGGGCGGGACGCTGCTCGAGCATCGCGCGCGGCTTCCTCAAGCGCCGCGGGCTGGAGGTGCAGAACATCGCCTATGTCGTCGTCCACGGCAGCGAGGAGCTGTATAAGGATGTGTGCGACCAGATGGACCAGTACGTCGACCACCCCCACGTGGCGGACGTCTCGCTGCGCATTGGCTCGGCGGGCTATCATTTCTGGCGCGACGAGTTCATCCGCAATGTGACGAACTACATGACGGCGGAGAACTGAAGCAATGTGGGAGAAGCTGGAACAGATCGCGCGCCGCTGCGCGGAGATCGGAGAGCTGCTGACCGTGCCGGAGATCTACGGCGACGCGAAGGAGCTGCGGAGGCTCACGCAGGAGCAGAAGGAGCTTGAGCCGGTCGCGCAGTGCTACGAGGACTATCGCCGCGCGGAGCGGACCATCGCCGAGGCGACGGAGCTGCTCTCCGATGCCGAGCTGCGCGACATGGCGCAGGAGGAGCTGCGGCAGGCGAAGGCGGACAAGGAGCGGCTTTATGAGGAGCTGCGCGTGCTGCTCCTGCCGCGCGACCCGAACGACGGGAAAAACGTCATCATGGAGCTGCGCGGCGGCGTGGGCGGCGAGGAGAGCGCGCTCTTCGCAGCGGACCTCTACCGTATGTACTCCATGTACGCCGAAAAGCACGGCTGGAAGATCGAGCTTTTGAACTACAACGACACGGAGCTGGGCGGTGTAAAGGAAGCTGACTTTATCCTAAACGGCGCGGGTGCGTGGTCAAGACTGAAGTTTGAAAGCGGTGTCCACCGCGTGCAGCGTGTGCCGGAGACGGAGAGCGGCGGGCGCGTCCACACCTCCACCGCCACGGTCGCGGTGCTGCCGGAGATGGAGGAGGTCGACGTCGACCTCCGGCCGGAGGACATCGAGATGCAGGTCTATCGCTCCTCGGGCGCGGGTGGACAGCACGTCAACAAGACGAGCTCCGCCGTGCGGCTGATCCACAAGCCGACGGGAATCGTCGTGGCGTGTCAGGAGGAGCGTTCGCAGGTGCAGAACCGCGCGAAGTGTATGCAGATGCTTGCGAGCAAGCTCTATGAAATGGAGCGTGAGCGTGTGGAGAGCGCCGTGACGAACGAGCGCCGCGCGCAGGTCGGCACCGGGATGCGCAACGAGCGCATCCGCACCTACAACTTCCCACAGAACCGCGTCACCGACCACCGCCTGACGGGGGACAACAAGAATTTCAACATCGACGCCGTCATCAACGGCGACCTTGACCCGATTATTGACGCGCTGACCATGCAGGCGCAGGCAGAAAAGCTGCGCGAGAGCACGGAGAGCTGAGCGCTTCAGACGCACAGAAGGGGGAACCTTTTTGAACACCCGATACTTTACCATCACCGATCCTGCGCGGGAGAGCGCGGCGGTCGAACAGGCCGCGGACATTCTGCGCCGCGGCGGGCTGCTCGCCATCCCGACCGAGACGGTCTACGGCCTCGGTGCGGACGGACTGAACGCGGACGCCGTGCGGCACATTTTTGAGGCCAAGGGCCGCCCGCAGGATAACCCGCTCATCCTGCATATCCCAGACGCGAGCTGGCTCGCGCGCTACTGCAAGGACGTGCCGGAGACGGCGTACCGCCTTGCCGGGCGCTTCTGGCCCGGGCCGCTGACGATGATACTGCCGAAGGCGGACTGCGTGCCGCTCGTCACCACCGGCGGACTGGAGACCGTCGGGATGCGCTGTCCCGACCACGCGGTGACGCGCGCCATCATCGCCGCCGCAGGCGTTCCGGTCGCCGCGCCGAGCGCCAACACCTCGGGCCGTCCGAGCTGCACGACCGCCGCGCACGTCCGCGAGGACATGGACGGCAGGATCGACGGCGTGGTGGACGGCGGGCCCTGCCGCGTGGGTGTGGAATCGACCATCATCGACCTGACCTGCACGCCGCCGCGCCTGCTGCGCCCGGGCGGACTGCCGCTCGAGGAGCTGCGCGCCGTGCTCGGCGAGGTGGCGGTGGATAAGGCGGTCACGCAGCAGATGGCGGCGGGGGAGAGGCCCCGCGCACCGGGCATGAAGTACCGCCATTATGCGCCGAAGGCTCCTGTCACGGTCGTCACCGGCTCGCCCCGCGCGAGCGCGCGGCGGCTGCTTGCCGCGCTCGGCGCGCGGGACGGCGTGATCTGCTTCGACGAGTTCGCGCCGCTCTTCGCGGGGCACATCGTTCACCGACTCGGCGCGAGCGGCGACAAGCTCGCGCAGTCGCAGCACGTTTTTGACGCGCTGCGCACCTTCGACGCGACGGACGTACCCGCCATCTGGGCGCAGTGTCCCGACAGCGCGGGACTTGGCCTCGCCGTCGGCAACCGGCTGAAAAAGGCCGCGGGCTTCCACACAGAGGAGGCGGACGGCGCCTTTGTCCTCGGCATCACCGGCGGCACCGGCGCGGGCAAGACGACGCTGCTGCACGCACTGGAAAGGCGCGGCGCGCTGGTGCTCGACTGCGACGCGGTGTATCACGAAATGCTCCGGACTGACGCGCCGCTGCGCGCCGACCTGACCGCCGCGTTCGGCGATGTCTTCGCCCCCGACGGCGGATTGGACCGGCAAAAGCTGGGCAATATAGTATTCGGCGACGCCGGCGCGCTTGCGCAGCTCGACGCCATCATCTTCCGCCATCTGCCCCGCGCGCTCGCGCGGCGCATGGAGGAAAGCGGCGCGCGGCTCATCGCGCTCGACGCCATCAAGCTCGTGGAGAGCGGCCTCGGCGCGCTCTGCGACGTGACCGTCGCGGTCACCGCGCCGGAGGAGGTGCGCGTGCGCCGCATCATGACGCGCGACGGCATCTCCGAGGACTACGCCCGCGCCCGTGTGCGTGCGCAGCGCAGCGAGGAGGCGTTCCGCGCGGACTGCGACGCGGTCTTTGAAAATAACTACCCGACTCCCGCGCAGGCTGCGTTTGCCGCGGAGGAGTTTCTGGATACCATTATTAAAAAATCCAAGGAGGAATGAACCATGGCAGAGAAGGAAAAGAACGAGTGGGCGGAGAAGCTCGCTTATGCGCCCAAGAACGGCTATGAGCGCCTGAGCGCTGAGGAGGAGCAGGCGATGCACGCCTACTGCGAGGACTACAAGGATTTCCTTGACCACGGCAAGACCGAGCGGCTGTGCGTGGAGCACTGCATCGAGCTGGCCAGCGCGCGCGGCTTCGTGCCCTACGAGAAGGGCATGGCGCTCAAGACGGGCGACAAGGTCTACTATAACAACAGGGGTAAAGCAATTATGCTTGCCGTCATCGGCGAGCAGGACCTCAGCCACGGCGCGAACATCGGCGCGGCGCACACCGACGCGCCCCGCCTGGACCTCAAGCCCCGCCCGCTCTACGAGGAAGCCGAGCTGGCGTACTTTAAGACGCACCACTATGGCGGCATCCGCAAGTACCACTGGGTGACCATCCCGCTCGAGCTGCACGGCGTGGTCGTGCGCGGCGACGGTTCCACGGTCGCCGTCCACATCGGCGCGGACGAGGGCGACCCGCAGTTCATCATCAACGATCTGCTGCCGCACCTCGGCCGCGAGCAGGGCAAAAAGCCGCTCAACGAGGCCATTCCCAGCGAGAGCCTGAACCTGCTCGTCGGCGGCCGTCCGCTCGCGGGAGAGGACTGCTCGGATCGCTTCAAGCTCAACGTCCTCAAGCTCCTCAATGAGAAATACGGCATCGTGGAGGAGGACCTCATCTCCGCCGAGCTGGAGGTCGTGCCCGCCGGCAAGGCGCGCGACATCGGCTTCGACCGCAGCTTCATCGCCTCCTACGGTCACGACGACCGCGTGTGCGCCTACGCGGAGCTCGCGGGCATCTTTGACGCGAAGAGCCCGAAGCGCACCGCCGTGTGCATCTTCGCGGACAAGGAGGAGATCGGCTCCGAGGGCGTTTCCGGTATGCTCTCGCAGGCGTTCGACAAGTTCATGGCGGACCTGTGCGAGGCGCAGGGCGTCGCGCTGCGCGACTGCCTGGCAAACTCCTTCTGCCTGAGTGCAGACGTGACCGCCGCCTACGACCCGAACTTTGCCGACGTGTACGATAAGCGCAACGCCGCCTTTGTCAACTACGGCGTGGGCCTTTGCAAGTACACCGGCGCGGGCGGCAAGTCCGGTGCCTCCGACGCCTCTGCCGAGGTCGTGGGCCGTGTGCGTAAGCTGCTCAACGACAACGGCGTGTTCTGGCAGATGGCCGAGCTCGGCAAGACGGACGCGGGCGGCGGCGGCACGGTCGCCAAATTCATGGCGCAGCGCAACATCGACACGCTCGACGCGGGCGTTCCCGTGCTCTCCATGCACGCGCCTTATGAGACGGTCGCCAAGCTCGACTGCTATATGACCTACAAGACCATGCGCGTGATCTTTGAGCAGAATTGACGAAAAAACGGCAGGGGAACCACCCTGCCGTTGTCATGCTGTTAGGTTAATGTAAAGAATCTGTAACTTTGCTTGTTTCCGCGCTTAGAGCGTGGTACACTGAGTGCTAAGAAATACAGAAAAGGAAGTTTTGCCATGACGAAGCTCTATACCGACACCTCGGCCAATCTGCCGCTCGCGCTGCTGCGCGAGTACGATATCGCGGTCATTCCGTTTTCCTACACGGTCAACGGCGTGGCGGAGGACTACAGCGAGGAGACGGACTTCGACGGCAAGGCCTTCTACGACGCCATGCGCCGGGGCGCCGAGGTCAAGACCTCGATGGTCAACCCCGCAACGGCGGCGGCGTTCTTTGAACGCGCGCTCGCGCAGGGCGACGATGTGCTCTACGTCGGTATGTCCGGCGGCATCAGCGGCACGGCGCACGCCGCGGCGCTCGCGGCGGAGGAGCTGCGGGAAAAATATCCTCACGCCAAAATCATGACCATCGACACCTATGCCGCCTCCCTCGGCGAGGGTCTGCAGGTGCTCGAGGCGGCGGAGCTGCTGCGCGCGGGCAGGAGCTTTGAGGAGGTCGGTGACCGCATTCTCGCGCGCCGCCCCCACATGTGCCAGTTCTTCACGGTGGACGATCTGAACTACCTCAAGCGCGGCGGGCGCATCTCCGGCGCGGCGGCGCTGGTCGGCTCGGTGCTCGGCATCAAGCCCATCCTGCGCGGCGACGAGACGGGCCACATCGTTTCCTGCGGCAAGGTGCGCGGGAATAAGAAGGCCTACGCCGAGCTGGCGGACTATTTCGACAAGCGCGCGCTGGATAAGACCGCGCGCATCGGCATCGCCCACGCGGACAACCGCGAGGGGACGGATTATCTGCTCGGTCTTCTGCGCGAAAGGGGCTTTACCGGCGAATGCCTCGAGGTCTACTACGAGCCGGTCACCGGCGCGCACGTCGGCCCCGGCACGGTGGCGCTCTTTTTCTACGGCACGGAAAAATAACAGGATACATAGCGGGAAAGCATACGGCGCGCCGTATGCTTTCTCATTTTCTGCAAATCCTACCTTGTGAGAAAAGAGGAGGGATGCGCCATGACGGAACCGACAAAGCCGAACGAGAACGAGGAGCAGAGGTCTGCGCCCGAGCAGACGCCGCCCATGCAGCCCATCGTGGATATGGGAGCCGTGACCACGCGCACCGCGCGCGGCACGGTCTACTGCCTGACGGTCGTCGGGCAGATCGAGGGCCACAGCCTTCTGCCCAATACCGTGAAAACGACCAAGTACGAGCACGTTCTGCCGCTGCTCGCGGCGCTCGACGAGAGCGAGGAGATCGACGGCGTACTCTTCCTGCTCAACACCTGCGGCGGCGATGTGGAGGCGGGGCTTGCCATCGCCGAGCTGATCGCGGGTATGAGGAAGCCGACCGTTTCGCTCGTGCTCGGCGGGGGACACTCCATCGGCGTGCCGCTGGCCGTTGCGCCGAAGCGCTCGCTCATCGCGCCGAGCGCGTCCATGACCGTCCACCCCATCCGCACGAACGGAACGCTTATCGCCGCGCCGCAGACCTATCACTATTTCGACCGCCTGCAAGAGCGCATCGTGCGCTTTGTGACGAAGAATTCCGGCATATCCGAGAAAAAGCTGCTTGCGCTCATGCTGGCCGCCGAGGACATGGCCGCCGACGTCGGCAGCATCCTCTACGGCGAGGAGGCGGTGGCGGACGGCCTCATCGACCGCGTCGGCACGCTCGCCGATGCCTATGAGGAGCTTTACACGCTCATCGCCGCATCCCGTGCGGCGACGAAGTCGCGGCGGAAACGCGCGGCACAGGAAAAATAAAGCGAAAAGACGCCCGACGGGCGTCTTTTTTACACTCTGTTCATCATTCACTCTTGAAAAACGAGGGGGAAAATGGTATAGTACATAAGTTAAAATATGTCTTTTTCTGCCTATTTTTACTCCCTTGCACAAAGGAGATCACGGAATGTACTTAAAAGCGCTCGAAATTCAAGGATTTAAGAGCTTTCCCGATAAAACCGTATTGAACTTCGGTGAGGATATCACCGCCATCGTCGGCCCCAACGGCAGCGGCAAGTCCAACGTGTCGGACGCGATCCGCTGGGTCATGGGCGAGCAGTCGAGCAAATCGCTGCGCGGCGCGAAGATGGAGGACGTCATCTTCGGCGGCACGGAAAAGCGCAGCCAGATGGGCTTCGCGCAGGTGACGCTCGTGCTCGACAACACCGAGCACATCTTCCCCCGGATGGAGGAGAGCGAAGTTGCCGTCACCCGCCGGTATTACCGCAGCGGCGAGAGTGAATACTACATCAACAAGCAGAGCGTGCGCCTGCGTGACGTGAACGAGCTGTTCATGGATACCGGCATGGGCCGCGAGGGCTATTCCATCGTCGGTCAGGGCAAGATCGACGAGATATTGTCGGTCAAGAGCGCTGACCGCCGCGAGATCTTCGAGGAGGCGGCGGGCATCTCCAAGTTCCGCCACCGCAAGGAGGAGACGGAGCGCAAGCTCGAGCGCACGGAGGAGAACCTCGTGCGCATCAACGACAAGATCGCCGAGCTGGAGCTGCAGGTCGGGCCGCTGCGCTCGCAGGCGGAGAAGGCGAAGAAATACCTGATCCTCCGCGACGAGCTGCGCACACTGGAGATCTCCGTCTGGCTCGAAAACCTGGACAAGATCAAGACCGATTCCATCAAGCTCAACACCGACTATGCTCTTGCCCAGCAGGAGCTGGAGCGCGCGAACGCCGCGCTGGACGAGCTGTACGCCGCCTCCGAGCAGTTTGCGGAAAAGGCTCACGCGAACGACATGGAGCAGGAGCGCCTGCGCACCGAGTGCGCCGAGCTGGACGCGAAGCGCAATGAGGAGAACTCCGCCGTGGCGGTGCTGCGCACGGGCATCGAGAACAACCGTGCGAACATCGAGCGCGTGGAGAACGACCTGCGCGACCAGTCGGGCCGCGCGGAGAGCCTGACCGCGCAGATCGCTGCGAAGCACACGCGCATCGAGGAGCTTGCCGCGCAGGCGGCGGAGCTCGAGGAGGAGCTTCGCGCCTTCCTCGCGCAGGCGGAGGAGCTTGCCCGCACGGCCGGCGAGGCCGGCAGCGAGGTCGAGGCTCTGCGCGCGAAGGAAGCGCTGGCGGCCTCCGACGCGGCGGACTGCCGCGCGGACATGAGCGCGATGAACGCGGGTCTTGCCGAGCTCTCCGAGCGCCGCGCGGCGCTCGAAGCGGAGAGCGAGAGCGTGGACGGTCAGCTGACCGAGAAGCGCAGGGCCGCGTCCGCGTCCCGCCGCGCCCTTGAGGAGGCGCAGGAGGAGGCCGACGCCGTGCGCAACATCATCTCCGGCCATACCCTCAAGATGGAGGGGCGCGTCAAGCGCGAGGAGACGGCGCGGCAGAAGAGCATCGACCTCACCATGGAAAAGAACAACCTTGACTCCCGCATCCACCTTCTGAGCGAGATGGAAAAAGAGTACGAGGGCTTCAATAAGGCGGTCCGTCTGATCATGCAGGCGGCGGAGAAGAACGCGCTGCGCGGCGTGCACGGGCCGGTCGCCAACCTGATGACGACCGACAAGCGCTATGCCGTCGCCATCGAGATCGCTCTCGGCGCGGGGATGCAGAACGTGGTCGTGGACCGCGAGGAGGACGCCAAGAGCGCCATCAACTTCTTAAAGCAGCGCGACGGCGGCCGCGCGACCTTCCTGCCGCTGACCGCCATCCGCGGAGACGTGCTGCGTGAGGCGGGCGTCGAGCGCGAGTACGGCTACGTCGGCGTCGCGTCGCAGCTTGTGCAGTTCGATAAGCGGTACACGGAAATTTTCAACAATCTGCTCGGCCGCACCGTCGTGGTCGAGGATATGGACTGCGGCATCGCCATCGCGAGAAAGTACAGCAATCGTTTCCGCATCGTCACGCTCGACGGGCAGGTCTTGAACCGCGGCGGCAGCATGACCGGCGGCTCGGTGAGCCGCAGCGCGGGCATTTTGAGCCGCGCCAACGAGCTCAAGGAACTGACTGCCCGGCGGGAGGCCTTAACGGAGAAGCTCGATGCCGCGCTCCGCGAGGCGGACGAGGCCAAGCGCGACCTGAACGCCGCGCAGTATGAGCTGGACGTCGCGCGCGAGCAGCAGCGCGGCGCGGAGGACGCGGTGCTCCGCCTGACGGGCGAAAAGAAGCAGTACGATATGCTGCTCGAATCGCTCCGCGCGCGGGAGAGCGACATCGCCGCCGAGCTCGAGAGCATCACCGCGCGCACGGAGGAGCTGAAAAAGGCAGCCGCCGCCCGCGAGGAGGAGATCAAAAAGCACGAGGCCGAGGCCGCACGCTGCCGTGCGGAGAGCGAGGAAAAGCTCGCCGGCCAGAACGAGCTCCAACGTGACAGCGCGCACCTCGGCGACGAGATCGCCGCGCGCAAGAGCACGCTTGCGGGCTTTACCGCCGAGCGGGAGACGACCGAACGTGCGCTGGGCGACCTCGAGACGCTCGCCCAGCAGATGCGCGGCGACGAGGACGGACGCCGTGCGCTCATCGAGGACTACCGCGCGAAGATCAAGGCCGCGGAGGAGGAGATCGCGCAGCATGACGCGGTGACCGCATCTCTGCGCGCCGACGCCGAGAAGCGCCGGGCGGAGCTGGCGGAGCTGGCGGAGGCCAAGCTGACGCTTGAGGGCGAGCGCAGCGCGAACGACCGCAGATACCGCGAGTGCAATGAGCTGCTCTCTCAGACACAGGCCGCCGCGGGCAGGCTCGAGCAGAAGCGTGTTACCGCCGCGATGGAGGAAAAGCAGATATTGGATAAGCTCTGGGAGAGCTATGAGCTGTCCCACTCCGCGGCGCAGGAGCAGCGCATCGAGCTGGAGAGCGTGCCGAAGGCGAGCCGCCGCATCAATGAATTGAAGCGCGAGATCAACGGCCTCGGCAATGTCAACGTCGGCGCCATCGAGGAATTCGACCGCGTGAACACGCGCTATACCTACCTCACCGGACAGCGTGACGACGTGGAAAAGGCCAAGGAGGAGCTGCTGGGCGTCATTGAGAACATCACGAGCGAGATGACGGTCATCTTCAAGGAGCAGTTCGCTCTCATCCGCGAGAGCTTTCAGGAGACCTTCCTCGAGCTCTTCGGCGGCGGCAAGGCCACGCTCGAGCTGGAGGACGAGAACGCCGTGCTCGACTGCGGCATCGAGATCAAGGTTCAGCCGCCGGGCAAGGCGCTCAAGACGCTCTCGCTGCTCTCGGGCGGCGAGAAGGCGTTCGTCGCCATTGCGCTCTACTTCGCCATTCTCAAGGTCCACCCCACGCCGTTCTGCGTGATGGACGAGATCGAGGCGGCGCTCGACGAGCCGAACGTCATCCGCGTGGCACACTATATGCGCCGCATCTGCGACAAGACGCAGTTCATCGTCATCACCCACCGCCGCGGCACGATGGAGGCCGCCGACGTGCTCTACGGCGTGACGATGCAGGAGCGCGGCGTGAGCAAGGTGCTGACCATCAACATGAACGACATGGCGAAAGAACTGAACATCAAGGGGTAAGACGATGGGTATTTTTGCAAGGATCAAAAAGGCGTGGTACGACAGCATCATCTGGGAGACCATCGACGAGGATTTCTACGACGAGCTGGAGGAGAGCCTGATCATGGCAGACCTCGGCGCGGCGGTCGCGGCGGACGCCGTGAAGGAGCTGCGTAAGGTCGTATACGAAAAGAGCATTCAGCGCGGCGACGACGTCAAGCAGGCGCTGCGCGACATTCTGGAAAAGAAGCTCGAGGTCGGCGATACGAGCCTCGACCTCTCCACAACGCCGAGCGTCGTGCTCATCATTGGCGTGAACGGCGTGGGCAAGACCACGAGCATCGGCAAGCTTGCCAGCCGCTACAAAAAGCAGGGCAAGCGCGTGCTGCTGTGCGCGGCGGATACCTTCCGTGCGGCGGCGGCGGACCAGCTCGAAATTTGGGCAGACCGCGCGGGCGTGGAGATCGTGCGCAGCCGCGAGGGCGCAGACCCCGGCGCGGTGCTGTTCGACTCCCTGCAGGCGGCGAAGGCGAGAAATGTGGACGTCGTGTTCTGCGACACGGCGGGCCGCCTGCACAACAAGGTCAATCTGATGCAGGAGCTCTCGAAGCTGCGCAAGATCATCGACCGCGAAACGCCGGACGCCGCCAAGGAGACGCTGCTCGTGCTCGACGCGACCACGGGGCAGAACGGCTTGCAGCAGGCGAAGGTGTTCCGCGAGACGGCGGGTCTGACCGGCATCATTCTCACGAAGCTGGACGGCACGGCCAAGGGCGGCATCTGCGTCGCCATCGCGCAGGAGCTCGGCGTGCCGGTGAAGTTCGTCGGCCTCGGCGAGGGCATCGACGATCTGCAGCCCTTTGACGCGAAGGAGTATGTCAACGCGCTCATCTGAGAGAGAAGCCGACAGGAGGAAAGCCGTATGGAGATCACGAACATATGCCCCTATTGCGGAAAGGAAATGCGCGAGGGCGCGCTCCCTGCGTACAAGTACGCGCTTACATGGTGTCCGCGCAATGAGCAGGGCGGCATCGTGGAGGGGGAACCCGTTCGGCTGAGCAAGACGCCTGTACTCGGAGGCGTCTATGCACCCGCGCGTTACTGCGAGAGCTGCCGCGTGGTGATCGTTCCCGTGCCGGAGATCGAGACCTTTTCAGACAAGGCTGGCAAATGGCTGGATAAAACGCTCGGCTCGCTCGGCGACAGGATAGACCTTGCGGCGGAGCGCCGCGAGGAGGAGAAGGCCGCGCGGGAGAGAGAAGAAAAACGGAACAAGGATCCGTGGGAGGTATAGCATGAAGCTGGTATTGGCAACGCAGAACCCCAAGAAATTAAAGGAAATGAACGAGATCCTGAGCCATCTCGGCGTGGAGATCGTGAGCGAGGCGGAGCTGGGCGTGAGGATCGAGGTCGAGGAGACCGGCGAGACCTTCACCGACAATGCCCGCCTGAAAGCGACGGCGGTGATGCAGGCGACCGGCCTGCCCGCCGTGGCGGACGACTCCGGCCTCTGCGTGGACGCGCTCAACGGCGGCCCCGGCGTGTACAGCGCGCGCTTCGGCGGCGAGGGACTGGATGACAAGGGCCGCTACACGCTGCTCCTCGAGATGCTGCGCGGGCAGACCGACCGCGCAGCGCACTTCCACACCTCCATCGTCTGTGCGTTCCCGAACGGCGACGAGCTGGTGTGCGAGGGTGAGTGCCCGGGCACCATCGCGTTCGCGCCGATGGGCGAGGGCGGCTTCGGCTACGACCCCGTATTCTTTGTGCCTGAGCTGCGCAAGACCTTCGGCCAGCTCACGGCGGAGGAAAAGGCGTCCGTCTCGCATCGCGGGAAAGCGCTGCGCGCCTTTGCCGCGGCACTCGACGACTATCTGAAAGGAAACGAATAAATGGAACTGACCGGAAAGCAGCGCGCCCAACTGCGCGCCATGGCGAATGAGCTGGAGCCCATCGTCCACATCGGCAAGGACGGCATCGGCGAGAATCTCGTCAAGCAGGCGAACGACGCGCTTGAGGCGCGCGAGCTCATCAAGTGCCGCGTGCTCGATAACAGTATGCTCACCGCGCGCGAGGCCTGCGACGAGCTCAGCCGCCTCACCCGCTCCGAGCAGGTGCAGGTCATCGGCACGAAATTCGTGCTCTATCGCGAGACGCACGCCAAGCCCAAGGAAAAGCGCATCGCGCTCGTGAAGGATAAGAAGAAAAAGACCGTCTGAACAGGACGATAAAGAGGGATTTTCATTGAAGATCGGAATTTACGGCGGCAGCTTCAACCCGCCGCATTTGGGGCACCAGAACGCCGCCGTCGAGGCGGCGGAGAAGTGCGCGCTGGATAAGCTCCTGCTCATTCCGGCGGGCATCCCGCCGCACAAGGTGATGGAGCGGGGGAGCCCCGCGAACGAACACCGCCTCGCCATGACGCGGCTCATGGGCGGACAGGCCACACTTCAAAGCGGCGTCGAGGTCGAGGTGCTCGACCTCGAGATGGCGCGCGAGGGCAAGAGCTATACCGTCGATACGCTCCGCGCCTTGCGCCGGCAGTATCCCAACGACGAGCTGCTGCTCTTTATGGGGACGGATATGTTCTTCTCCTTTGAGGGCTGGCGCGCGCCGGAGGAGATCGCGGAGCTTGCGAAGATCGTCGCCTTTTATCGGAATGAAAGCGACACCGCCGCGGCCTTTGCCGCGCAGGCAGAGAAGCTCCGTGCGCGCTTCGGCGGCAGCTTTGAAGCGCTCGCGCTCGACCGCGTGATCGAGGTTTCCTCGACCGCGCTGCGCGCGGGCATGGCAAGCGGCACGAGCGAAGCGATGCTCGAGCCGCAGGTCTACGGCTATATCCTGCGCGAGCATTTATACGGAACAAATCTTGATCTCAAGCGTCTAACGGTACAGCAGCTCCGCCCCATCGCGCTGAGCTATCTCAAGGCGAAGCGCTGCGCCCATGTGCTCGGCACGGCGGCGACGGCGGTGAAGCTGGCGGAGAAATACGGCGCGGACGTTCACCGTGCGGAGGTCGCGGGACTGCTGCACGACTGCACAAAGAAGCTCTCGATGCCGGAGCAGCTCGCGCTGTGCGAGAAGTACGGCATCGCGCTCGACGCGCTGGAGAAAAAGGCGCTCAAGCTGCTCCACGCCAAGACCGGCGCGGCGCTCGCGCGGGACGTGTTCGGCGTGGACGATGAAATTTACAATGCAATCCTTTGGCACACGACCGGAAAGCCGGACATGACGGTGCTGGAAAAGGTCATCTACCTCGCGGACTTCATCGAGCCGACGCGCGATTTTCCGGGCGTGGACGCGCTGCGGAGGACCGTGTGGGAGGATCTGGACCGCGGGCTTCTGATGGGCCTTGAAATGACGGTCGAGGAAATGGAGGAGATGGGGAACCCCATCCACGTCAACACCCTGGCGGCACGTGATTATCTGAAAGGAAAGACAAATGAAGGGAAAGCGGGAAGCGGACAACAACTTTAACTTCAAATCGGAAAAGCTCGACGAGCTGCGCTCCCGCGTGGACGCGGCCTTCGACGAGCACGGCGACGAGGCGTGGGAGCAGATCAAGGGTATTTTCACCCACCCCAAAAGACTGCTCGTCGCCGCGCTGGCGGCGGTGCTGCTCGTCGGCGTGATCACCGTCGGCGGCTATCTGCTGAAGATCCGTGCGCCGGAGCTGCCGAACCGGGACGGCGACACGCAGGACCCCGGTCAGACCGACGTCGATCTGGATTACGGCGACGGTGTGCGTCCGCGCGTGAGCGGCGAGCGGAAAAGCAAGGACTTCTACACGGTCCTTGTGCTCGGCCGCGACACGGGCGGAGGCGGCAACACCGACACGATGCTGCTCGCGAGCTACGATGTGACGAACCAGAAGGCGACGGTCATGTCCATCCCGCGCGACACGATGGTGAACGTCCCATGGGATGTGAAGAAGATCAACTCCGTCTACAACTACTACGGCGGGGGCGATAAGGGCATCAAGGCGCTCTATAAGGAGATCTCCCAGCTCGTCGGCTTTGAGCCGGATTATCAGGTGGTCGTGGAGTGGGAGGCCGTCGGCGCGATCGTGGAGGCCATCGGCGGCGTGTACTTCGACGTGCCCTACAACATGGACTATCACGACCGATATCAGGATCTTGTCATCGAGCAGGAAAAGGGCTACCGCAAGCTCAACGGCGACGACGCCATGCAGGTCATCCGCTGGCGCAAGAACGACTCCAACAGCCCCTACGGCAACCCGCAGATCGGCGACAGCGGGCGTATGCAGATCCAGCAGGATTTCCTCAAGGCGGTCATCAAGCAGCTTCTGCAGCTCGAGAATGTGCCCAACCTCGGTAAGCTCGCCGAGGTGTTCCGGGAGAATGTGGAGACCGACCTCTCCTTTGAAAACATCCTCTGGTTCGGCAAGCAGGCGGTGATCGGCGGCCTTTCGCTGGAGGACGTGAGCTTCATGACCATGCCGTGGACGGGCATATACGTCTACAGCCGCACGCTCAGCGCCGAGTACGGCAGGACGATGAAGCTCGACTATGTGGTGCCGCAGGCCAACGCGCTGCTGGATCTGGTGAACGATTCCCTCAGTCCGTTCACGGAGAAATTCACGCTGCGCGATCTGGATATCATGTCCGTCAACGCGGACGGCTCGCTCGCCTCCTCCACCGGACGGGTGGAGGACAGCAAGGCGGCGGCCGCGCCGCCGGTGTTCGTCGATCCGTACACGGGAAGGATCGCGAACAGCTCGGAGAGCACGGGCGGCGAAACGGAAGAAAACGATCCGCCGGCAGAGGTGACCTCGGGGAGCCTGACGGTCATCGGCGAGGCGACGGGAAACGAATAAATCGGAAAGGGAAAAGAGAATGGTAAACGCAAAGGAAATGGCGCTTGCGGCCGCCAAGGCGCTCGACAGCAAGAAGGGCCGCGACATCAAGGTGCTGGAGATCGACAAGATCACTACGCTGGCGGATTATTTCGTCATCTGCTCCGGCGGCAGCAACACGCAGATCAACGCGCTGTGCGACGAGGTGGAAAAGGAGCTGGATCAGCTCGGCGAGCAGCCCATTCACCGCGAGGGCTATCGCGGCGGCACCTGGGTGCTGCTGGACTACGGCTGCGTGGCGGTCCATGTGTTCAATGAGGAGGCCCGCGCGTTCTATGGGCTGGAGCGCTTGTGGAGCGACGGCCACGCGCTGGACCTCACCGGCGTGCTGACGCCGGACGCGGCAAAATAAAAGCGTAAAAATAGAAGCGACTATGGAAATACAGAAGGAGAAAGTCATGAAGTACGATTTCGCAGCCATTGAGAAAAAATGGCAGGACAAGTGGGAGCAGGAAAAGCCCTACGCCGCCGTGACCGGCGATCCGAGACCGAAATTCTACGGGCTCATCGAGTTCCCGTACCCTTCCGCCGCCGGATTGCACGTCGGCCATCCGCGCCCCTTTACGGCAATGGACATCATCTGCCGCAAGAAGCGGATGCAGGGCTACAACGTCCTCAATCCCATCGGCTTTGACGCCTTCGGTCTGCCGACGGAGAACTTTGCCATCAAGAACCACATCCATCCCGCCATCGTCACGCAGCAGAACATCAAGAACTTCACCCGCCAGCTCAAGATGCTCGGCTACGGCTTCGACTGGGACCGTGTGGTGGACACCACCGACCCCAATTACTACAAGTGGACGCAGTGGATCTTCCTGCAGATGTTCAAGCATGACCTGGCCTACAAGACCACCATGCCCGTCAACTGGTGCACGAGCTGCAAGTGCGTGCTGGCAAACGAGGAGGTCGTCGAGGGTGTTTGCGAGCGCTGCGGCAGCGAGGTCATCCGCAAGGAAAAGAGCCAGTGGATGCTGCGCATCACGAAGTACGCCGACCGCCTGATCGACGATCTGGACGATGTGGACTTCATTGAGCGCGTCAAGACCCAGCAGCGCAACTGGATCGGCCGCTCCACCGGTACGGAGGTCACCTTCAAGACCAACACCGAGGACGACATTACCGTCTATACCACCCGTGTGGATACGCTCTTCGGCGTGACCTACACGGTCATCTCTCCCGAGCATCCGCTGCTCAAGAAGTGGCAGCCCCTTATCAAGAACTGGGACGAGGTCGCCGCCTATCAGGAGGCCGCCGCCCGCAAGAGCGACTTCGAGCGCGGCGAGCTGAACAAGGACAAGACCGGCGTCCGCCTCGACGGCATCGAGGTCATCAACCCCGCCAACGGAAAGGTCGTGCCGATGTTCGTCTCCGACTACGTTCTGATGGGCTACGGCACCGGCATCGTCATGGGCGTTCCGGGCCATGACCAGCGCGACTGGGACTTCGCCACCGCATTCCATATCCCCATCGTCGAGGTGGTCGAGGGCGGCGACATCACCAAGGAGGCCTTCACGCTCAAGGACGATACGGGCATCATGGTCAACTCCGGCTTCCTCAACGGAATGACCGTCAAGGAGGCTATCCCCGCGATGAAGCAGTATGCCATCGAGCAGGGCTGGGGCCATGAGAAGGTCAACTACAAGCTGCGTGACTGGGTGTTCTCCCGCCAGCGCTATTGGGGCGAGCCTATTCCTCTGGTCAACTGCCCGACGTGCGGCTGGGTGCCCGTTCCCGAGGAGGAGCTGCCGCTCGTTCTGCCGCAGGTCGAGAGCTACGAGCCGACCGACGACGGCGAGAGCCCCATCTCCAAGATGATCGACTGGGTCAACACGAAATGCCCGAAGTGCGGCGGCCCCGCCAAGCGCGAGACCGACACCATGCCGCAGTGGGCGGGGTCGAGCTGGTACTTCCTGCGCTATATGGACCCGCACAACGACAAGGCGCTTGTCTCCCACGAGGCGGAGAATTACTGGGGCCCCGTGGACTGGTACAACGGCGGCATGGAGCATACCACGCTTCACCTGCTCTACTCCCGCTTCTGGCATAAGTTCCTGTACGACATCGGCGTCGTGCACACCAAGGAGCCCTACGCCAAGCGCACGAGCCACGGCATGATCCTCGGCCAGAACCCGCACTACGTCGGCAACGTCTCCACGCAGGAGGAGAAGGACGCTCTCATTGCCAAGTACGGCAATCAGGCGCTGCGTCCGGCGGTGAAGATGTCGAAGTCCCTCGGCAACGTCGTCAACCCCGACGATGTGGTCAAGGCCTACGGCGCGGACACCATGCGCCTTTATATCATGTTCATCGGCGACTTCGAAAAGGTCGCGACCTGGTCCGATGACGCGGTGAAGGGCTGCAAGCGCTTCCTCGACCGCGTGTGGAACCTCGCGGAGATGGCAACGGCGGACAAGGCCGTTTCCGAGAAGAACGAGCCCATCATCCACAAGACCATCAAGAAGGTCACGGACGACATTGACACGCTCAAGATGAACACCGCCATTGCCGCGCTCATGACGATGGTCAACGAGTTTTACGCCAACGGCCTCACCCGCGGCGATTTTGAGAAGCTGCTGCTCATGCTCTCGCCCTTCGCGCCGCACATGGTCGAGGAGCTGTGGGAGCAGCTCGGCTGCGCCGCTGAGTACGGCAAGATGGCCATGCAGATGCCCTGGCCGGAGTACGACGAGAGCAAGACCGTCGCCGCCCACACCGAGATGGCGGTGCAGGTCAACGGCAAGCTCAAGGGCACCGTCACCGTGGCGATGGACAGTGAGCAGGATACCGTCGTCGAGGCCGCCCGTCAGGTCGAGAAGATCGCCAAGGCGCTCGACGGAATGCAGATCGTCAAGGTCATTTTCGTCAAGAATAAGCTCATCAACCTGATCGTCAAGCCGCAGTGAGCGAATTTCTGCGAAAAAACGAAAAAGGATATTGACAAGCCGACGTTTTTTCAATATAATACCCACGTTAGTCATGTCAATGACTCTTAAAGAGCACTCAGGAAACAGCCGGGTGCATCGGAGGGAGGGAAAACATAAATGTCCGAGGTCCATGTCAAGGAAGGCGAGAGCCTGGACAGCGCTCTGAAGAGATTCAAGAGAAGCTGCGCCAAGGCCGGCGTTCTGGCGGAGGTCCGCAAGCGCGAGTGCTATGAAAGCCCGAGTGTGAAGCGCCGCAAGAAGAGCGAGGCTGCCCGCAAGAACCGCAATAAGCGCTATTACTAAGATCATTCAAAAAAAGAAGCATCACAGTTGTGATGCTTCTTTTTTTGAGCTTGGCTTCAGCGCTTGTCGCTCACCGCTTCGCGCGCTGCAAGGTGTCGCTGCGGACGCGCAGGTCGTCCTGCGCGACGATTTCGTTTGGGTTCGCGCCGTGCGGCGCGAAATGACGCAGGTCGCTTGCTATCCTGCGCGGGGCGTGCTATACTCGTGCCAAAGGGAGTGGATACGATGAAGGAACACATTCTGGCCTTTGGCTGCGAGCCGATCGCGCCGCTGCTGACGCAGACCTTCGCACCGCGCAAAATGGCGGTGAAGGCCGTGCCGCTTGCGGACTATGCGCAGACGGTCGGCACACTCGCGGGCGCGGCGGATTGCCTGCGCACGGAGGAGGTCTATGCCGGGCTGCCGCTGGGCGAGCCGATGCTCGTGTTCTGCGGCTTCTACGGCGACCGCATGAATCAGGCGCTGAATGCCATGCGCCGCACCGGACTGCGCATTCCGTATAAGGCGATGCTGACCGCGGCGAACCGCGGCTGGAGGCCCGCGGAGCTGTTCGCGGAGCTTCAGAAGGAGCACGCGGCAATGACCGCTAAGCGTTGAGCAGCTCCGGCAGGAGGTCGCTGACCTCGGGATACATGAGAAAGGCGGTCTCCATGCCGCGCTCACGTCCGAGCCGGAGCTTGCATCGCAGCGTTTCGGCGGTGTCGAAGAGAACAAAATGCGCCCGGCCCTGCGCGGTGTAGCTGAAATAATTCGCGCACAGCTCCTCGGAGAAAAAGACCGCCGCGCCGCAGCGCTCGCGCCGTGCGGACAGCTCCTCCGGTGTGAGCGGCGTTCCCTCGCCGCTGCGGCAGGGGAGAACGAAGTCCATCGCAAGGCGCTGACAGTCGAGTGCGATGCGCTGCGTGCCGTAGCGCGCGGCGGCGTCGCTCAGCCGCTCGCGCAGTGTCCCGCCGGAGAGCGCGGTGCAGATGAGCACACTCGCCTCGGGTACGGCAAAGCGCTCTGGCACATAGAGCCGCCGTCCGCTCTGCGCGAGCATCGCGCCGAGCCGCGAGAGAAAGGGAAGACGATCCTCCCGCGCGCCTCCCTCAAAGTCCGCGAGCACGCCGCCGAAGCGGTGCGCATGGCACTCGCCGAGGATGGCGCGGCAGAGCATGAGCAGCTCCGGCAGAGGACCATTGCAGCGGTCGGAGAGACCGAGCAGGCCGCCCTGCGCTCCGCGCGGCAGCTCGCTGCGCAGCAGCCGCCCGCCGTCGCCGACAGCGTAGGCGATGTGGACGAGCGGCACACGGTAGCCGCGGCAGCTTGCGGCCTCCGCCGGCGTGACCGCGAGAAAGACAGACACAGGCGATACCCCCTTGCAGAAAACGGGAAAAATTGGTAGACTACCAATATAGATATGCACCCGGAAAGGAAACCATGCCGATGCTCCTGACACCTCATTGGGTTTTTGACGATTATACCGCCGTGACGCCGGACTTCCTGCGCGCGCATGGCGTGACGCTGCTGCTCACCGACCTCGACTATACGCTCGCGCCCAAGTCCGTCCGCGAGCCGGACGACGCGGTGCGCGTGTGGCTCGCCGCACTGGCGGCAGCGGGCGTCACCGTCGCCGTTTTGTCGAACAACCGCAGCCCGCGGCGCGTGCAGCGCTTCTGTGCGGGGCTGGGCATCGACTTCGTGGGCCACGCGCAAAAGCCCTCGCGAAAGGGCTACCGCCGCGCGCTGGAGAAGTTCAAAACGCCGCAGGAGCATACGGCGATGCTCGGCGACAAGCTGCTCACGGATATCCTCGGTGCAAAGCGCAGCGGTGTGCTGGCGCTGATGGTGGAGCCGAAGGGCGGCGCGCGCGGTCCGTGGCAGAAGGTGCTCCATGCCCTGCAGGAGCCGTTCAAGCGCGCGAGCGCGCACGACGAGCGCACGGCGCGGCAATAATTTTGCAAAATTTGGCGCAAGATAGAGAAAACTACTTGCAATGAGGCCCTATATGCGGTAAAATACCATAGGTTAAAAACCGATACTTTATGAATTTGAGGAAGTCCGTAGTGATTTCCTCGGGAATATGGAGGAAAAAACTATGGCAACCATTACAGCCGGTGATTTCAGAAACGGCAAGACCTTTGAGATGGACGGCAAGGTCTATCAGGTCGTCGAGTTCCAGCACGTCAAGCCCGGCAAGGGCGCGGCGTTCGTCCGCACCAAGATGCGCAACGTCGAGACCGGCGCGGTCACCGAGACCTCTTTCAACCCCACCGCGAAGTTCGACGAGGCGTTCGTGGAGCGCAAGGACATGGAGTACAGCTACAACGACGGCGATCTCTACTACTTCATGGATCAGGAGACCTATGATATGGTCCCCCTGAACCGCGAGCTGCTCGGCGATGCGTTCCGCTTCGTCAAGGAAAACACCATGTGCAAGGTTCTGTCCGTCAAGGGCCGCGTGTTCGGCATCGAGCCGCCCAACTTCGTTGAGCTGGTCGTTACCAAGTCCGAGCCGGGCGCCAAGGGCGACACCGCCACCAACGTGACCAAGCCCGCCATCGTCGAGACCGGCGCCGAGATCAAGGTCCCCCTGTTCATCAACGAGGGTGACAAGATCCAGATCGACACCCGCACCGGCGAGTACATGGGCCGCGCCAAGTAAAAAAACAAGTCAGCAGGAAACCGTTTGATCTGATCTGAAAGGAGAAGCATTATGGGTATTTCTGAAAAGATCGCTTATCTCAAGGGCCTGATGGAAGGCATGAACGTGGATACGGAGTCCAACGAGGGCAAGCTCTTTGCCGCCGTCGTGGACGTGCTCGATGAGATCGCCCTCGAGGTCGAGGACCTGACCGACGAGGTCATGGAGCTCGGCGACGGGCTGGACGTCATCAGCGACGACCTCTCCGACGTGGAGGACATCGTCTACGACGAGTGGGACGATGACGACGATGACGATGACGATGATGACGAGGACGACGAGGAAGAGGAGTGCTACGCCACCACCTGCCCCGAGTGCGAGGAGGAGATCTTCTTCGACGACACCATGCTCGAGGACGGCGAGATCATTTGCCCGAACTGCGGCGCGAAGCTGGAGTTCGACCTCTCCGATCTGGCCGACGCCGCGGACGAGGATAAGGACGAGGAGTAAATCCGCAAAACGAAACGCGCAGCCCTTCGGCTGCGCGTTTTTTTTATGTTTTTTTCAGAACGGCCGCTTGGCGACCTCGACGATGGTATCCAGCATCCCCTGAATCTGCGGGGTGAGGACCTTGTTCTTGTGATAGATGACCTGGCGGAACTGCGACATTTTGCAGTCCTCGACGCGCACCGCGGCAAGACTCTTTTCATGGATGCTCTTTTTCACGGTGTAGAGCGGTAGGACGGTCATGTACGCGGGATTCTCATACAGCAGGCGCAGGGCGAGTACATCGTCCTCCAGCTCGAGGAAGGGACGGATCTCCAGACCCTGACGGGCCAGCTCGGTGTCGAACAGGTCGCGGTAGGCGTTTGTGCGGTTCATCAGGATAAAGGGATGGTCGACCAGCTCGGCCAGACGGACGCTCTCGCGCGCGGCAAGTGGGTTATCGCGGTTTGTGACCACCACGACCTCCTCCTCGGCCTCAAAGACCTTGACGAACTGCGGGTCGAGCACCTGAGAATCGAGCGTGTAAATGAGGTCGAGCTCGTTTTTGAGCAGCTTGTCCTTGAGCGAGGCGACCATATCGGCGTGCAGGCGCATCATCACATGGGGAAAGCGTTGGCGGAAGGCCGGGACAATGTCGGAGAACGACGCGGTCATAAGGGAATTGAGCGTGCCGACCTGCACCATGCCCGTCAGCTCCGTTTCCTCGGAGGCAAAGACCTGCGCGCGGGCGACGGCGCTGACGATATCGCGGGCATAGGAGATGAAGTTCTTGCCGTACTGCGTGATGGAGACGTTCTTCCCGATGCGGTCAAACAGACGCACGCCCAGCTCGCGCTCAAGCTGCTGGATCTGCACGGTGACGGCGGACTGGGAATAGTCCAGCGCCTCGGCAGCCTTGGAGAAGCTGTTGAGCTCGGTGACCTTCAGAAATGTGACAAGATTGCGGATCTCCATGTGCGTGTATCTCCGGTTTCAAAAAATTTAAATGATTCTTCAAATATACTAATAAAAAGGATGAATGTTGTCAAGACCATTCCGAAAAGAAAAAAGGGCTCCTGCCCTTTTTTCTTACTGCTTGGAGGAGAGATAGTAGTCGCTCTCGCCGGGATGGTAGAACGGACAGGCGGGGTAGTCCCCACGCAGGAATTGGGCCATTTCGTCCTCGTCCAGCTCGGCGCCCTGCTCGCAGGTATAGCAGTCGTACTCCTCGTCATAGACGTAGTTCATGCAGTCCTCGCAGCGGCTCTGCTTCGCCATCGCGCGCCCTCCTCAGTCCTTGTACTCGATGTGCAGCAGCTCGTGCGCGCGGTCGGCGAGACCGTTTGCGTACATCGCGTCGATGACCGGATTGCGCTCGCTGCGCTTGAACATGGCGCTGCGGTCGATCTCGTAGAGCCCCTGCGCGCGCTGGAGCTTTTTCGCCATCAGGGCGTATGGCTGGCCCGCACCGCCGACGCAGCCGGTGCGGCAGGACATGACCTCGACGAGGTCCGCCTGCACCTCGCCGCTCCGGATCTGGTCGAGCAGCTTCGCGGCGCTGCCGAGTCCGTGGACGATGGCGGCGCGCACCTTGCGGCCGTTGATCGTGACCTCGGCGAAGCGAACGGCGTCCGTGCCGCGGATGCCGCTGTGCTCGATGGTGCGCAGGGCATTCTTGCTCTTGTCGGGGGTGCAGCAGCGGATGACTGCCTCAGCCACGCCGCCGCTCGTGCCGAAGATCTCCGCCGCGCCGGAGCCCATGCCGTAGGGCAGGTCGGGGGATTCCTTCTCCAGCATCTGGAAGCGGATGCCGGACTCCTTCATCATCTGCACGACCTCCTGCGTGGTGAGCACAAGGTCGACGTAGGGGACGCCGTAGGCGTCGCGGAACTCCTCGCGCCGCGCCTCCATCTTCTTGGCGGTGCAGGGCATGATGGCGATGTGGAAGGTCGTGCGGCCGTCCTCGGCGTCCTTCTTGCGGTAGTTTTCCTTGAGCACGGACGCAAACATCTGCATGGGGGAGCGGGCGGTGGAGAGATTCTTCAGAAATTCGGGCCGCTCGTTTTCCACATACTTCACCCACGCGGGGCAGCAGGAGGTCATCAGCGGCAGGTTCTCGCCGGTTTCGAGCCGACGCAGGAACTCGGCGGATTCCTCGCGCACGGTGAGGTCCGCGCCGAAGATGGTGTCGTACACCTCGTCCGCGCCCATGATCTTGAGCGCGGTGACGAGCTTATCGAGCACGTTTTCGCCCGCGGGGAGGCCGTAGGCTTCGCCGATGGCGACGCGCACGGCGGGCGCGATCTGAATGACGACTCGCTTTTGCGGGTCCTGCAGGGCTTTCCACGCGGGGCCAATGTCGTTCTTGATGGTGATGGCGCCGGTGGTACACACGGCGGAGCATTGTCCGCAGCTGACGCAGTGCGTCTCGCTCAAGGGCTTATTGTCCGCCGTGGCGATGTGCAGGCCTGGGCCGCGGCCGGCAAAGCGCAGATTGCTGACGCCCTGCACCTCGTGGCAGACGCGCACACAGTCGCCGCAGAGGATGCACTTGTTGAGGTCCATCGTGACGGCGGGGCTGGAGAAGTCCATCTTGACGTGCTCGCGCGTATCGTCGAAGCGGACGTGGTGGATGCCGAAGCGAACCGCCATCTCCTGCAAACGGCAGGCGCGGTTCTTCTCGCAGGTGGTGCAGTCGCGGCAATGCGCGGAGAGCAGCAGCTCGATGATCATGCGGCGGTACTTGAGCAGCCGCGCCGTGTTGGTGCGGATGTGCAGCTCGTTTTTCGGCGGCATGGTGCAGGCCGCGTCGATCTTTCCGGTGCCCTCCTCCTCGACCATGCACATACGGCACGCGCCGTAAACGGACAGATCGGAATGGAAGCAGAAGTTGGGAATCTCAACGCCGGCCTTGCGGCAGACCTCGAGCACGTTGGGTTCGTTGTCATATTCCACGCGGATGTTGTCCACGTACATAACGCCCTTAGACATCGAGCTCCACCTCCTTGATCGCGTCGAAGGGGCAAGCCTCGATGCAGGTATAGCATTTCACGCACTTTTCCGGGTCGATCGAAAACGGCGAGCGGACGACGCCGGTGATGGCATTCGCATGGCAGTTGCGCGCGCACTTGCTGCACCCGCGGCAGATGGCGGGGTCCACGACCAGACAGATGCGGTTGTAGGGCAGATCGCCCGGCTGGATGGGATAGCGGTGGTCGCTTTCGCACAGCGCGCAGCGACCGGCCAGGTGGCCGCGAAACTCCTCGGGGAAGTATTTCACGGCACTTTGCAGCGTCGAGAACGAGCCGCGCCCGAGGTTGCAGAAGGCGGTGACGGAGATCATCTCGCCGAGGTCCATGAGCAGGGAGAAGTCCTCCTCGCTCAGCCGGTAATTGCGCAGCGCCCACAAAAGCTCGTTCATGCGCTTGGTGCCCTCACGGCAGGAAACGCATTTGCCGCAGAACTCCGTCTGCGTATACTGCATGAAGCGGCAGGCGACGTCCACCATGCAGCGGTCCTCGTCGAGGACGGTGATGACGCTGTCGCCGCGGCGGATGCCGTAGGGCTTGAGCTGCTGAAAATGCAGCGGCAGGTCAAGCTGCTCGGCGGACAGAAGTCCGCCGCTGGGGCCGCCGATCTGCACGGCCTTGCACCTTTTTCCGTTCACCATGCCGCCGCCGAGCTGCTCCACGACCTCGCGCAGCGTGGTCGATTCCTCGGGTATGTCCACATGACCGGGGCGGTTGATGTCGCCCTTGAGCATAAAAATTCTTGCCATTCGATCCACTCACTTTTTCTTGCGTTTGCGTATAATACACAATAATATAACACTCTATCACTATACGGAAAAAATGTAAAGAGAAGCATTCATAAATAATCTGAATAGGTCGAAAACCGTGACGAAAAAGGCATAAAGACCGATCGGAGAAGCGCCCCGCAAGGCTCTCAACGCCGTACAGGAGCCGGCGCGGCGAGTCAAAAGACAAAGAAAGCGGGGGACGCGCAGCGTCCCCCACTTTTCAGATCAGCTCCGTTTCCTCGTCGTCCAGCAGCTGCATCACCGACACCTCGTAGGCGGTGCGCTCCTCGCTGCCCGCGTCGGTCTGCTTGATGTAGGTGCGGCTCTGCACGCGGCCCTCAAGCGTCAGGCGGTCGCCCACCTGCATTTCTGCGATCTTGGCGGCGACCTTTCCCCACGCGATGCAGGGCAGATAGTCCGCGCGCCCGTAGCGGCGGTTGACCGCCAGGATCATATCGCAGATGCTGCGCCCCAGCGGCGTGCGCCGCAGCGTCGGCTGCTTGCACAGCACGCCCGAGAGCAGGATGCGGTTGAAGTGCCCGCCGTCGCACGGCTCGATGGACTGGGCAAAGGTGGAGATGACCAGACGGCTGCCGTGCCCGCTGCGGTTGTTGAACGAGCGGAGCTGTCCGGTCACGCGCAGGGGCGTGCCCTCTGCAATGTCGGTACCCTCCAGCAGAGTGGAGGGGGCGAGGATGAGAGGCAGGTCACTCTGCCCGGACAGACGCTCCACACGCAGCGGAAAGCGGTAGAAGCTCTCGCCGTGATTCTCGTGCGAAAAGGAGGGAGCCGCGCCGGCTGTGCCCCAAAGCTCCACATAGTTCTGACTTTTTTCCATAGCGTACACCTCAAAGTATGTTGTTGGTGCAGTCTATGAAAGGAGCCACGCGAGTATGACAAAAGGGAAGCCCCTGCGGGCTTCCCTTTGCTGCGATTGGAGAGAGGAGCTTACATCTTGGAGATGATGTCCACAATCTCCGCGCCGATGCGCTTCTGAGCCTCGACGGTGGCGGCGCCGATGTGCGGCGTGCAGGAGACCATCGGGTGAGAGTAGAGCGCCTTGTTGGTGGCGGGCTCGTCGGCGTACACGTCCAGACCGGCGGCGCGGACCTTGCCGCTCTCCAGACCGGCGAGCAGGGCGGCCTCGTCGACGTTGGTGCCGCGGGAGGTGTTGATGATGACGACGCCGTCCTTCATCTTGGCAATGCGCTCGGCATTGATGAGCGCGCCGCCGTCGACCGCGGGAGCGTGGACGGAGATGAAGTCAGCCTTCGCCAGCAGCTCGTCCATCTCGACGTAGGGGATGCCCAGCTGCTCCTCGATGCCGGGGATGTGGAAAATATCGAAGGCGATGACGTTCATGCCGATGGCCTTGGCCATCACGCCGAGCTTCTGGCCGATGCGGCCGAAGCCGACCACGCCGAGGGTCTTGCCGCACAGCTCGATGCCCTTGCCGTAGGCCTTCTTTTCCCACTGGCCGTTGCGCATGGTGTAGCCGGCGTGGGAGATGTAGCGGGCGCAGGAGAACATATGCGCCATCGCCAGCTCGGCGACGGACTCGGAGGAAGCGCGCGGGGTGTTCTTCACGTCGATGCCGGCGGCCTTGGCGTAATCGACGTCGATGTTGTCAACGCCCACGCCGCCGCGGATGATGAGCTTGAGCTGGCTGCCCTTGGCCTCTTCAATCTGTGCGGCGCGGACCTTGGTCTTGGAGCGGACGACGACCACGTCGAAGTCACGCAGGGCCTTGCCCAGCTCGGCGGGCTCATAGAACTGCTCGACGACCTCGTGACCCTGAGCCTTCAGCTCGGCCATCGCGGTCTTATCCATACCGTCAGTAACAAGAATACGCATGATAACTTTCTCCTTGTAAATTTTTTAAAATGGTTTTACTTGTGCTCGGCCTCGAACTTCTTGAGGAAGTCGACCAGCGCCTGCGCGCCCTCAATGGGCATGGCGTTGTAAACGCTCGCGCGCAGACCGCCGACGGACTTGTGACCCTTGAGGTTATCGTAGCCCGCAGCCTTGGTGGCGGCGACGACTTCGGCATCCAGCTCGGCGGAGTCGGTGACGAAGGGGATGTTCATGAGAGAGCGGAACTCCGGCTCGACCGTGCCGTGGAACATCTTGGAGGAATCCAGGAAGTCATAGATGACCTTGGCCTTGGCGATGTTGCGCTTGTGCATCTCCTCGAGACCGCCGATGCTCTTGAGATACTTGAAGACCTTGCCGCAGCAGTAGATCGCCCAGCAGTTGGGGGTATTGTACATGGAGCCGTTCTTGGCGTGGGTGTCGTAGCGCATGTAGATGGGCATCTTGGGGTCGAGGTCCTCGCGGATGAGGTCCTCGCGGATGATGACGATGACCATGCCGGCAGGGCCGACGTTCTTCTGCACGCCCGCGTAGATCATGCCGTAGTCGCTGACGTTGCAGGGCTGGGAGAGGAACATGGAGCTCTGGTCGGAGACGAGGATGTGGCCCTTGGTGTTGGGCAGCTTCTGCCAGGTCACACCGTGGATGGTCTCGTTCTCGCAGATGTAAACGTAGTCGGCGTCGTCGGGAATATCGAGATCGGAGCAGTCGGGAATGTAGCTGTAGTTCTTATCCTTGGAGGAAGCGGCAACGATGACCTCGCCGTACTTCTTGGCCTCCTTGATGGCCTTGCTGGACCATGCGCCGGTGTCGATGTAGACGGCCTTGCCGTTCTTCATCAGGTTCCAGGGAACCGCCGCGAACTGGAGGGTGGCGCCGCCCTGAATGAAGAGGACCTTATAGTTGTCGGGGATCCCCATCAGGTCGCGCAGGTCGGCGTCGGCTTCGTCGATGATCTGCTGGAAGACCTTGGAGCGGTGGGACATCTCCATGACGCACATGCCGCTGCCGCGGTAGTTCATCATCTCGTCACGGATCTCCTCCAGCACGGGCTCGGGCATCATGGCGGGACCAGCGGAGAAGTTGTAGGTGCGATTGTACTTCATTGTTGTTTCCTCCTGATCGTTGTTATTTTAAGGTAAAATGACGGTTTTTGCCTGATTTGACAAGTACAGTATAGTACAGCTTATTTGGATAATCAATAGAAAAAAAGAAATGACCTAAATGATTTTTTGTCAACGAAACAAAAAGTAAGATTTTCGCGTTTCGGCTTGAAAAAGCAAAGCGGGGCGGCGTTCTTAAAAAAGATGTAAGAAAGTCGTAAAAAGAAAAACATTGCATATTGCGTTAAGAACGTATAAAATATTCGGGAAGAACCGTGAAAGAAGGTATTGCCATGCGTCCGGACGGAACCCGAGTCAAGAATGCCAGCGCCATCGTTTCGGCGCTTCCCTATATCATGCCGCGCCGCTATGACGCGCACGACTACATCACCGAGTACGCCGAGATGGAGCCGATGCGCCGCTACATCCAGAGCAAGCGGCGGGAGGGCGTGCGCATCTCCTACATGGCGCTGATCCTCGCCGCCTACTTCAAGGCGTATCAGCAGCACCCGAAGATCAACCGCTTCATCATGAACTCGAAGATCTACCAGCGCAACCACTTCTGCGTCAGCTTCGTCATTCTCAAAACGCGCGCCGACGGCACACCCGACGAGACGAGCGTGAAGATCTTCTTTGAGGACGGGGACGACGTCATTTCCATCAACCGCAAGATCGAGGACGCGGTCGCGCTCAACCAGAAAAAGGAGCATAACAACAACACCGACCGCTTTGCGAACTTCATGTTCTCGCTGCCGGTGCTGCCGACGCTCTTGGTCGGCCTCGTCAAGCTCCTCGACCGCCTGGGCCTGCTGCCGCGCTTCGTCATTGACCTCAGCCCGTTCCATACGAGCCTCTTCATCACGAACCTCGCCAGCATCAACACGGAGGCCATCTACCACCACTGCTACGAGTTCGGCACGACGGGCGTGTTCGTCTGCATGGGCAAGCCCGTCCCCAACTTCCTCACCGGCGAATACAACAAGAAGATCATGCCGCTCGGCATCGTGATGGACGAGCGCATCTGCACGGGCCACGAGTACGCGCTCTTCTGGCAGACGCTCCGCCGCTATCTCAAGCACCCCGAGCTGACGGAGAACGGCGCGGAGGAGCGTGCGGAGATGCCGGAGGCGGTCGAGGCGTAAGGGGGCAACCGCGCGTTGCTTGCTTTTCCGACGGAAAGAGGGTATGCTGTCCGACATGGAGGTGATCGCATGGAAACCAAAAATGTGATCTACGAGCTGCGCACGGGAAAGGGCATGTCACAGGATGAGCTTGCCGAGAAGCTGTTTGTGACGCGGCAGGCGGTCTCGCGCTGGGAAAACGGCGAGACGGTGCCGAACACGGAGACGCTCAAGCTGCTCTCAAGGCTCTTCGACGTGTCGATCAACACGCTTTTGGGCTCGCCGCGGCAGCTGGTCTGCCAGTGCTGCGGGATGCCGCTCGAGGAGGCGTCGCTCAGCCGTGAGCCGGACGGAGCCATCAACGAGGACTACTGTAAATGGTGCTACGCCGATGGAAAATTCGCCTATACGAACATGGACAAGCTCATCGACTTCTGTGCGGAGCACATGGCAAGCGAGCAATGGCCTGCCGGGCAGGTGCGCGCCTATCTGGCGGGACTCCTGCCGACGCTCAAGCATTGGCAGACGGCGGAATAAGAAAATACCGGTAAAAAAGCGAGCCGTGCGGCTCGCTTTTTCATATCTCCTGCGGGAAGTCCTCGCAGGGCTTGAGCGCGGCCTTGGCCGGCTCGCTGAGCCGGCGGCCCGTATAGTCGAAACGCGAGCCGTGGCAGGGGCAATCCCACGATTTCTCGTCGTCGTTCCACGTCAGCTCGCAGCCGCGGTGCGGGCAGCGGATGTCCACTGCGAACAGCGTGCCGTCCGTGTGGCGGTAGACGCCATATTTTTTGCCCTGCCAGGCGACGATACCGCCATGTCCGCGGGCAATGTCCGCCGCCGCGGTCTGCGCGGGCACGAACAGCCGCCGTCCGATGCCGCGCACGGCGTAGCCGGCGCCCTCCCAGAAGGCGGAGATGGATGCGGAGGGAAAGAAGCGCTGGGGCGAGAAAATGTCGGCGTAGGGATAGTCCTCACCGGTGAGACGGGCGGTGAGCAGCGTGGCGGCGACCATGCTGCCGGTCATGCCCCACTTGCCGAAGCCGGTGGCAACGTGCAGGAACGGCGCGGACGAGGAATAGGGGCCGATGTACGGCACGCCGTCGAGCGTCATGCAGTCCTGCGAGGACCAGGCAAACGCCTCCTGCGCTGCGGGAAAAAGCCGCTGCGCCTGCGCGCGCAGACGGTCGTAGCTGTCGCCGAGGTTTTCGCCGCAGCGGTGCCCGCCTCCGCCGAGGAGCAGATAGCGCCCGCTGCGCCGCAGGCTCCAGCCCTCCTCACCCGCGTCGAGCCACATCCCGGGGAGCGGCGGCGCGCCGGTCAGCGCAAGGAGGTACGAGCGCTCCTGCCGCAGCCGCAGGTCGTAGAGCCCGAAGCGCTCGAGCATGGGGAAGTGCGTGGCGACAACGATCTGCTCCGCCGTGACCGTGCCGCCGTCGCAGCGGACGGCGTGGCCGCGGATGTCGCGCACGGGGGAGTGCTCATAGACCGTCAGCTCCGGCAGCAGCGCCGCGAGGAACGGCAGCGGCGAGAGCTGCGCCTGCCGCTCGAAGCAGAGCGCCTCACGCACCGGAAAGGGCAGACCCTCGGGCTTCACCAGCCGCGCGGGTGCGCCGAGGGACAGGGCATATTCCAGCTCGCGCGTAAGGGAGGGGCCATCCGACGCGGCATAGATGAAGGAGCTTTCGTCCGAGAAGCCGCAGTCGATGCGCTTCTGCCGCACGAGCGCGCGGAACTGCCGCACGGCGCAGAGGTTCGCCTGCAGGTATTGACGTGCCAGATGAAAGCCGAAGTCATGCACCAGCCGCTCGCAGAACCGGCCGTGCTGCGCGGTGATCTTCGCCGTCGTGTGCGCGGTCACGCCCGAGGCGAGGCGGCTGCCCTCCAGCAGCACGACGCGCAGGCCCCTCGTGTGCAGGGCGTAGGCGGTCAGAATGCCGGCCATGCCGCCGCCGACCACGGCGGCGTCGGCGTGCAGATCCTCCCGCAGCGGCGGGTAGGCGGGGAGCGTATCACGGCTGTTCCAAAGCGTTTGCATAGGCGTGCCTCCGAAGCGGTTTTTGCTATTGTCTGCCGCCGTGCCGTTTCCTATTCCTGCCGGAATTGGGAAATAGTTGGACTTGCAAAAATAGTTACAAAATGTAACCATTAGAGGACGGAGGGAGCAAATCCCTTGAAAAGCACGAAAAGGAGAATGTACCATGAAAAAACTGCTTTCCCTGTCGCTGGCGCTGCTGGCAGCCGCGGCCATGACCGTCCCGACACTTGCCGCGTCCCACACCGTGCAGCGCGGCGACACGATGTGGAAGCTCGCCGTGCAGTATCAGGTCGGCACGAGCGAGATCATCGACGCGAATCCGCAGGTCGCAAATCCGAATCTCATCTACCCCGGCGACGTGCTGGACATCCCCGAGACGGATGCCTCCGTCCGCGCCTGCGAGCAGGAGGTCGTCCGCCTTGTGAACGCCGAGCGCGCGAAGCACGGCCTTGCCGCGCTGACGGAGGACTGGGAGCTTTCCCGCGTCGCGCGCTACAAGTCACAGGATATGCACGATAACCGCTACTTCGCGCACAACAGCCCGACCTACGGCACGCCCTTCCGGATGCTCCGCGCCTTCGGCCTCAGCTATCGCACGGCGGGTGAGAACATCGCCATGGGCTACGCCGCGCCCGCCGCGGTCGTCGCGGGCTGGATGAACAGCGAGGGCCACCGCGCCAACATCCTCAGCAGCGCCTACACGAAGATCGGCGTCGGCTACGTCGCCGACGGACATTACTGGACGCAGCAGTTCATCGGCTGAGACGATGAATTTCATCGGATAAAACGGTGAGCTTTTTCACCGCTTGACTTTTCCGTCGACTCGTGTAAAATCACTTTGTTCAGACGATGTGAAATTGCCGTAAAGAAATGGGACGGAAAGGGGAACGGGCGATGGAGAAGCTGCAGGGGTTTACCGACCATGTGATGCTGTATGTGAAAACGCTGGTCAAATGGCTGCTGGCCGCTGCGCTCATCGGCACGGTCGGCGGCGCGGTCGGCTCGCTCTTTCACCTCGGCGTGGAGTACGCCACCGAGCTGCGGACGGAGGTCCCTGCGCTGCTTTATGCGCTGCCGCTCACGGGCGTGCTGATCGTCGCGCTCTACCGCTTCCTGCGCACGCAGGGCGTGGGCACCAACGCGGTGCTCGACGCGGTGCATCAGGGCCGCGAGCTGCCGATCCTGCTCATTCCCGCCATCTTCCTCGCCACGCTCCTCACGCATCTGGCGGGCGGCAGCGCGGGACGTGAGGGCGCGGCGCTGCAGATCGGCGGCGACCTCGGCAAGCACTTCGGCAAGATGCTGCGCATGGACGATAAGGACTGCCGCCTGGCGACGCTGTGCGGCATGAGCGCGCTGTTCTCCGCGCTGTTCGGCACGCCGCTCGCGGCGGTATTCTTCGCGCTCGAGGTCGTGAGCATCGGTGTGTTGTACTATTCCGGCCTCATTCCCTGCATCACCTCGTCGCTGGTGGCCTACGCCGTATCGCTGCGCTTCGGCATCGAGCCGATGCGCTTCGCCGTTGCCGCACCGGAGACCGGCGCGCTCACGCTGGCGCGCGCGGCGGCGCTGGCGCTCGGCTGCGCGCTGGTGAGCATCCTCTTCTGTGAGGCGCTCCACCGCACGGAGCATCTGGCGGAGCGGCTGGTCAAAAACGATTATCTGCGCGCCTTCCTCGGCGGCTGCCTTGTGATCGCGCTGACGCTGCTCGCCGGCTGCCGCGACTACAACGGCGCGGGCGGCCATGTCATCGCCGCCGCGCTCGGCGGCACAGCGAAGCCGGAGGCGTTCCTGCTCAAGATCGTCTTTACCGCCGTTACGCTCGGCTGCGGCTTCAAGGGCGGCGAGATCGTGCCCACGCTCTTTGTCGGCTCGACCTTCGGCTGCGCGGCGGGAACGCTGCTCGGCCTGCCTGCTGGCTTTGCCGCGGCGCTCGGCATCACGGGCCTTTTCTGCGGCATGACGAACTGCCCCATCACCTCGCTGCTCATCAGCGTTGAGCTGTTCGGCGCGGACGGACTGCTGTGCTACGCGGTCGTGTGTGCGGTGAGCTATGTCTGCTCGGGCTACCGGGGACTGTACTCCAGCCAGACCATCCTCTACTCCAAGCTGCGCGCGGAGTTCATCAACGTCCACACGAAGTGAATAAAACGACGCCTCCCGCGGCAAACTGCAAAAAATGCCGCGGGAGGATTTTTATGGATAATGTTCAGCCGATGGACGGGCATGATTTTCTGAGTCTCGCCGTCACAGCGGTCGTTTCGTATCTGGTTCTGTTTTTGCTCACGAAGCTGGTAGGCAACAAGCAGATCTCGCAGATGACAATGTTTGACTACATCTCCGGCATCTCGGTCGGCTCCATTGCCGCCGAGATGGCGACCGAGCCGGAGTCGCCGCTGCGCCCGCTCACCGGCATGGTGGTCTACGGGCTTCTGGCCTGGGGCGTCGCGCTGTGGACGAACAAGTCTCTCGCCGCGCGGCGGGCCTTTACGGGCAAGCCGCTCATCCTCTACGACGGAGGAACGCTCTACCGCGAGCACCTCAAGCGCGCGAAGCTCGACCTGAGTGAGTTCCTTACGCTCTGCCGCGCGGGCGGCTGGTTTGACCTCTCCCAGCTCGAGACGGTCGTCTTTGAGCACAACGGCAACCTGAGCTTTCTGCCCAGGGAGGCCTACCGCGCCGCGCAGCCGACCGATCTTTCGCTCTCGCCGAAGCAGAGCGTGCTCATGACGCCGGTCATTATGGACGGCGAGGTGCTGCCGGAGAATCTGCGGTCCGTCGGCAAGGACGAGGTCTGGCTCACGCGGAAGCTGCGCGAGCAGGGCTATTCTGCCTTCGGGGAGGTCTTCCTTGCCCTCTGCGACGGAAGCGGCGAGGCCCCGCAGCTTTATCCGATCGAGACGAAAAAAACGCCGAGGGAAGACGGCAAATAACGAACAGGCGGCGCTCCTTCGGAAGCGCCGCCTGGCTTAGTGCTGGTATTCAAATTCGAGGTTGTAGAGGCTGACGATGTCGCCGTCCTGAATGCCCATCTCCTCAAGGCGGGCAAAGAGGCCGCTCTCGCGCAGCATCTTGTCGAAATACATCCGGCTCTCGTAGTCGGAGAAGTTGACGTTCGCCATGAGCCGCTCGAGCCACGGGCCTTCGACGATGTAGGTGTTGTCGTCCACCGTGATGTTGAGCGGGGCGGAGGTGTCGAGCTTCGGCGGGCGCGGGACGTACTCCGGCTCGTAGACCGTGACCGGCGGGAGCGTGGAGAGCTTTTCGGCGATCTTCAGCACCAGCTCGCGCGTGCCGGTGTGGGATGCGGCGGAAAGGGCGAAGAGGGGATAGCCCGCCTCCTCGACGTGCGTGCACAGCTTTTCGAGCAGCGCTTCGTCCTCCATAATGTCGGTCTTGTTCGCGACCACGATCTGCGGGCGCGTCGCCAGCTCGGGGGAATACTGCGCCAGCTCGGCGTTGATGGCGTCGAAGTCCGCGACGGGGTCGCGCCCCTCGCTGCCCGAGACATCGACCACATGAACGAGCAGGCGGCAGCGGTCGATGTGGCGCAGGAAGTCGTGGCCAAGGCCCGCACCGTCCGCCGCGCCCTCGATGATGCCGGGGATGTCCGCCATGACGAAGCTCACGCCCTCGTCGACATACACGACGCCGAGGTTGGGGTAGAGCGTGGTGAAGTGGTAGTTGGCGATTTTCGGCCGCGCCTTGGAAACGACCGAGAGCAGCGTCGATTTGCCGACGTTGGGGAAGCCGATGAGGCCCACGTCCGCGAGCAGCTTGAGCTCTAAAATGACGTCGTGGCTCTCGCCGGGCAGGCCCGCCTTGGCAAAGCGCGGCACCTGACGGGTGGGCGTGGCGAAGTGACAGTTGCCCCAGCCGCCCTTGCCGCCGCGGCAGAGGACGTAAGGCTCGGACGAGGACATATCCTGAATGATCTCGTTCGTCTCCGCGTCGCGCACGAGCGTGCCGCGCGGCACGCGGATGGTGAGCGGCTTGCCGCTTTTGCCGAACTTGCGGCTGCCCTGACCGTCCATGCCGTTCTCGGCGGTGTATTTGCGCTTGTAGCGGAAGTCCATCAGCGTGGACATATTATCGTCCACCTGCAGAATGATGTCGCCGCCGTTGCCGCCGTCGCCGCCGTCGGGACCGCCGGCTGCGATGTATTTCTCGCGGTGGAACGCGACTGCGCCGTTGCCGCCCTTGCCGGCGGAAACGGAGATGCGCGCCTTATCAATGAATTCCGTTGCCATATCGAAAAACCTCCTTCGGGGGTATTGTTCTCTAACTTTACTATTTTACCCGCTTTTGCGTGCTCCGTCAAGGAAAAGCACAAAAAAGGAAGCGCAAGCCGTCGGCTTGCGCTTCCTTTTTCAAACCACTCAATTACTCAGCGGGATACACGCAAGCCTGCTTGCGATCCTTGCCGAGCTTCTCGAAGCGGAGCACGCCGTCCGCCTTGGCGAACAGAGTGTCGTCGCTGCCGATACCGACGTTGACGCCGGGATGGATGTGGGTGCCGCGCTGGCGAACAAGAATGTTGCCCGCGAGAACGAACTGACCGTCGGCGCGCTTGGGACCAAGGCGCTTGGACTTGGAGTCGCGGCCGTTCTTGGTCGAGCCCATACCTTTTTTATGAGCGAAGAACTGAAGACCAATATTCATCATAATTCGTAGTCCATCCTTTCTGTAGAATGATGCGTGGGTGGGAGAGGAGGCTCACGCCTCCATTACTTCGATGTTTTCGGGGTATTCGTCGTGCAGCTCCGTGAAATAGAGCATCAAGCCGGCCAAAAGAGACTGGCAGGTGCTCTCCGCCGCGGCGCTCAGACCGCCGGGGAGACGGAACTCGATGGAGCCCGATCTTTCATGGACCTTGACGGAGGCCGCGAGACCCAGCACGTCGTTCACGGTCGCGTCCACGAGACGCACGGCGCTCGTGATGGCGGCGCAGACGATGTCGGAGCCTGCCTCGGCATAGCCGCTGTGGCCCTTCGCGTCGAAGCCGATGATGCGCTTTCCCTCGGTGAGGAAGGTAACGGTCGTCATGGCTCAGAAGCTGATCTTGCCGATCTCAACCTTGGTATAAGGCTGACGATGACCCTGGCGTTTACGGTAGCCCTTCTTGGGGTTGTACTTGAAGATACGGATCTTCTTGCCCTTGCCGTTCTTGACGACCTTGGCGTCAACCTTCGCGCCCTCCACCACGGGAGTGCCGAACTTGGTGTTCTCGCCGTCCACGATGGCCAGAACGGTGTCGAAGGTAACGGCCTCGCCGGCCTCGACGTCCAGCTTCTCGATGAACAGAGTGTCGCCCTCGCTGACATTGTACTGCTTACCGCCGGTAACGATGATCGCTTGCATGTGTGCACCTCACTTTCCTTTATTACGGACTCGCTGTCGGGGGTGATCGGACGGACCGATGCTTTATACCCATTCAAAGCGGCTCACCGATTATAACAGGGAAAAGCGGGAAAGTCAAGCGTTATTTGCCTGACTTTCCCACCAAATTTCACTTATTTTATAGGATCTTGAAAAGAATAAAGCCGACCGTGTTGATGGCAAGGTTTGCAAAGATATGAACTGCCCAAGAGGGGAAGATCGTCCCAGACCCTGCGTCGAGAAGATCAAAAAGTACGCCGCCCGCGGCAAGCCCCGCGAGTGCGAGAAGAAAAAGAGGCGGAGAAAACCACCCGAGCATCATCGCCGTGTGGTAGAGCGCAAAGCTCAGCGCGCTGAAAAGGCAGGCAAAGCGCTCGCCCGCGTACCTGCGCAGGACGAGGAAGGCAAAGCCGCGGAAGAAGAATTCCTCAAGAAGCGAATTGACGAAGGAGACATAGAGCGATACCCATAGAAAATTCTCCGCCGTAACGCCGGCATTCTTATCGAGAAGCGCGGTGACGGCGGAAAAATCGAAGATGCCGCGCAGCGCAAAATAAGCGCCGAGAATGAGCGCGAATACGCCGAGCCCAAGAGCGAGCGCACGCAGCAGCGCGCGCCGCTGTATGCGGAAAAGCGCACGGTGACCATCCCTGCCCGCAGTATATTCGTAGAGCAGGGGAGCGAGCAGAAAGAGCGTGAGCTTAACGGCGGACTTGACTGCGTAGGGAGGACGGAGCACGCCGTCAACGACCGTCATTGCCGCGCAGCCGAGCAGTACGAGCGCACAGACGGCAAGCGCATTCTTTTTGATAGAAGTCATTGGCTACCCTCAGCCGTCCTCTCTCATGCTGTAGAGCGCCGCGCCGATGGCGGTGGCAAAGGTGGCGTTCTCGGGGATGATGTACTCCACGCCGTAGAGCTGTGTGAAGAGCTCAAAGGTCTCATGCGCGGGCGGGAGCATCGTGAGCGCGCCGGTGAGCACGACCGTGTTCGTGCCGCAGGTGCGGCAGGCGAGCACAGACATCGTGCCGATGGCCTGCAGGACAAGATTCACGAGACCGCGCATCTTGTCGGCGCTCGTGGCGTCCTCGGCGAGCTTGGCGAAGTTCGCCGCCGTCGCCTCCGGCGGCAGCGTGCCGACCTTGCCCTTGGACATATCGCCGATGGTGAGGTCGATCTGGGAGAGGTCGCCGTCCTGACAGAGTTTGCGGATGAGCGCGTACTGGTGCACGCCCGTGATGAGCTCGCTGAGGCCCGAGAGCGTGCCGCCGCCGATGCCGCTGCCGATGATGTGGCGGATCTCGCCGCCCTTTTCCGCCCAGAGCAGCGAGGTGCCGGTGCCCATGCTCACCACGACCGCCCGCTCCTTCCGGCTCAGCGCCAGACCGCCCACGCCGACGGAGGGGAACTCCTCGACCTTGATCGTGCGCACGCCGTAAATGTCGCCGTCCACATACGAGGCGCCCACGCCGGTGAGCGCGATGTGGCCGATGTCCGTGAGCTTCAGGCTGTGCGTGGCGAGGAAGTTGCCGAGCGCGCCGTAGAGAGAGGTGAGCGGGTCCTCCGCCTTCACGCGCAGCATATCAATGACTGTGCCGTTTTCGTGCAGCCCCACGATCTTCGTGCTGCTGCCGCCGATGTCAATGCCCAGAATAACGCCCATTTTGCGCTCCTCCGATGAAGTAAATTCATGCATATCATAGGAGACTTGCAGGGCAAAGTCAAGCAAAAGCCTTGAAAAGCCTTGCTTTATCCGTAAAAGCGGGCTATAATGAGGGCATCATAAGGCCGTGGTGAGCGTACCGCGGCCGAATTTATATGAGGTGTTCCATGAAAACGGAAGAAAAACTGAACATGACCATGCTCTGCGATTTCTACGAGCTGACCATGGGCAACGGCTATTTCCAAACCGGCTTCAAAGATCGCATCACCTATTTTGACGTTTATTTCCGCTCGGTCCCGGACGGCGGCGGCTTTGCCATCGCGGCGGGCCTCGAGCAGCTCATCGAATACATCGAGGATCTGCACTTTGACGAGCAGGACATTGCGTACCTGCGCGGCAAGGGCATTTTCTGCGAGGAATTTCTGGAATATCTGCGCACCTTCCGCTTCACCGGCGATATTTACGCCGTGCCGGAGGGGACGCCCGTGTTCCCGAAGGAGCCGATGGTCATTGTGCGCGCGCCCGCCATCGAGGCGCAGCTCGTCGAGACCTTCGCGCTGCTGACCGTCAATCACCAGAGCCTGATCGCCACGAAGGCCAACCGCATCGCCCGCGCAGCCAAGGGCCGCGGCGTGATGGAGTTCGGCTCCCGCCGCGCGCAGGGCACCGCAGCCGCCATCGTCGGCGCGCGCGCCGCCTACATCGGCGGCTGCATCGGCACGGCCTGCACCATCACGGACGAGCTCTACGGCGTGCCCGCGCTCGGCACGATGGCCCACGCCTGGGTGCAGATGTTCGACACCGAGTACGACGCCTTCAAGACCTACTGCGAGCTTTATCCCGGCAACGCCATCATGCTGGTGGACACCTACGACACGCTCCACTCCGGCATCCCAAACGCCATCCGCGCCTTTGACGAGGTGCTGCGCCCGAAGGGCATCACCAAGTGCGGCATCCGCCTCGACAGCGGCGACATCGCCTACCTTTCCCGCAAGGCGCGCGAAATGCTCGACGAGGCCGGCTGGGAGACGGCGACCATCACCGTTTCCAACTCGCTCGACGAGTACATCATCCGCGATATGTGGATGCAGGACGCGAAGATCGATTCGTTCGGCGTCGGCGAGCGGCTCATCACCGCGCGCAGCGAGCCGGTGTTCGGCTGCGTCTACAAGCTCGTCGCCGTAGAGGATAAGGACGGCAATGTAGTCCCCAAGATCAAGATCAGCGAGAACGTCGGCAAGATCACCACGCCGCATTTCAAGAAGCTCTACCGCTTCTACGGCCGCGACACGGGCAAGGCCATCGCGGACTACTTGTGCGTTTACGACGAAACGGTGGACGACAGCGACAAAATGACCATCTTCGACCCCGAGGCGACATGGAAGCGCAAGGAGGTCTATCACTTCGAGGCGCGCGAGATGCTCGTGCCGATCTTCAAAAACGGCGAGCTGGTTTACAAGCAGCCTTCGCTCGAGGAGATCCGCGCCTACTGCGCCGCGCAGGTCGACACGCTCTGGGACGAGGTCAAGCGCTTCGACAACCCCCACCGCTACTATGTGGACCTGAGCCAAAAGCTCTATGACATCAAGCAGGAGCTGCTGACGAAGAACGGCAGCCATTAAAGAGACCGACAAGAGGGAAGGGGAGGACGCATGAGAAGGCCACGCGGTTTCCAGCAAAGGGGAGAGCGCCGCATCGCTGCGGCCCTGCGCATCGCGCTGGCGGCGGCGCTGCTGGCGGTGCAGGTCCTGTTCGTTGTGCTCACAACGCGCTACCTAAAGGATCACTTTGCGCTCATCTACGGCGCGCTGGAGGGCATCGCCCTGATCACGGCTTTGTATATCTACAATAAGCCGGGCGACCTTTCCTACCGCGTGGCGTGGATCATTCCTATCCTCTTTGTGCCGGTGGTCGGCCTGATCCTCTACCTTCTCTGGGGCGGCGACACGCAGCGCAAGCGCTTACAGCGTCAGACGGTGCCGAAGCTCCCGCCGGAGGAGCCGGAGAGTCTGCGAAACCGCAGCGCACTCAACGCGGACCGTCTGCAGCGCGCGCTGCCCAGCTGGTCGCGTGTATCTCAGTATCTGAGCAGCCGCGGCTTTTACCTCTATCAGAACACGAAGGCGGTCTATCTTCCCGAGGGGGCGCTGCTGCTGGAGGATATTCTCGGCCGCATCAAAGCGGCGGAGCGCTTCATCTTCATGGAGTATTTCATCCTCGCCGAGGGAAAGCTCTGGGACCGCATGAGCGCGGCCCTTTGCGAGCGCGCCCGCAGTGGCGTGGAGGTCAAGATCATCTTCGACGACTTCGGCAACATCAAGCGTTTCAGCGCGGAGAGCCTGCAGACGCTGCGCGACGCGGGCGTGGAGGTCATCGTCTTCAACCCCGTGCACGAGTATGTCAACCGCCTCTATTTCAATTACCGCGACCACCGCAAGATCACGGTCATCGACGGCGAGACCGCCTACACCGGCGGCGTGAACATTGCCGACGAGTACGCGAACCTTATTGACCGCTTCGGCTACTGGAAGGACAGCGGCATCCGCCTGGAGGGCGAGGGCGTCTGGGGCCTGACCGCGGCGTTCCTCAATATGTGGAGCTTTCTCGGCGGCGAGCTGCACGAGGAGCGGGACTACTACCGTCCTCACACCTCGCCGGCAACGGACGGCTTTTGTCAGCCGTTTCTCGACGGTCCGCAGAACAATCCCGACAACCCCGCCGAGGATACCTTTTTGCAGCTCATCGGCAGCGCGCGCCGCTTCCTTTATATCACGACGCCGTATTTTATCCCCGACGAGAATATCATGCGCGCGCTGTGCATCGCCGGCGACGGCGGGGTGGACGTCCGGCTGATGCTGCCCGGTACGCCGGATCACTGGTACGCCGACGCGGTGGCGGACTCCTACATCGGGGAACTGCTTGAGCACCATGTAAAGGTGTACCGCTATACACCTGGCTTTTTGCACGCCAAAAGCATCATGGTCGACCGCGAGGCGGCCTTTGTCGGCTCAGTCAACTTCGACTATCGCAGCTTTGAGCTGCACTACGAGTGCGGCGTCATGCTCTACGGCGCGAGCGCCATCGAGAGCCTGCTGGAGGACATGGACGGCATTCTGGATAAAAGCCATGCCGTCACGCCCGAGGAGTGGGCGCACCGCGGCCTGCTGCGGCGGATGTTCGAGCCCATCCTGCGCGTCTTTTCCATCTGGATGTGAGGACGCCGGTCCGCGTTTGCCAACGGCTCCGCGGGCTGTAAGCTAATAGATAAAGCATGGCCACCGGTTTACCGGCGGCCATGCCTTCTTCATACGAAATAAAGGTCCCGAAGCCTTATGGCTTCGGGACCTTCTTTGGCAGCGGGAGAAGGATTCGAATTGGATGGTAGGTGTAAAATGCTGTAAAGCCATGTCAAAAAAGTCCAGTAAAATCAGGCTTTTTCGGCTTTCGATGTAAAATGCTGTAAACGCTTGTAAAAGCTGTTTGGGGTAAACTTAGGGGTCAAAATCAAATGCTTGTCCACGCGAAAGCGGTGGGAAATCTTCGCGCGCGTTGTCGTGTGAAGAAACTCTGTGAGCAGGCCAACTCCTGCATCACTCGGTCCTGTGTGATACCGCCTCTCCAACTGCGTTCCGTGCTCGCGCGCGAGAACGAAACATGAGTTTTCTTGAGTAGCTGCGCCCTTATTGAAGCCGCATTCTTAACGGAATAGCCAGCCCGTATAGCGGCCTGCGTAGCGTTCAAATCGATCATGTATTCCTCGGCGAACTAAAAAAGCATCTTGCAAGCCACATAGACAGGCCTACGCGAAGTGGAAGCGCCTAACGGCGGTAAACTCACATCACAAACGCAGAAGCGCTTAGAACGCATTGCAGAGCCAAACGGGACGATGACACGAAAAGCAGCACACATGGCCTTGCATTTCGCCGCCGGTCATGTTATCCTGTCGATGGCTCATTCTATGAGCTGGGCGCTGCACGAACGGCAGGCGGTCGGCTACACCACCCGAAAGGGGGTGCTGTCCATGCGTATCACACTACATATCGGACGGTTTACCGTGACGATCATTGTGAAAAGCAGAAACCGCCACTCTGCCAAGTGACGGTTTCAAGGTTTAGCTTTGAAATTGTAACTTCTCAGGGCTGACCGCTTGTCGCAGCGCCCTTTCTGTACTCATTATAGCAGTTTCTCCTGCGCTGTCAAGTCTCGGATTGCTCCGAGGCTTTTTCTTCTTCTTCGCTCTTTCTCGTGATCTTGATCTCGGCGGTATAGCCGTATCGAGCGAGCGTTCTTTCAATCAAGAACAGGTAGGCTTTTCCAAAACAATCCATTTTTCATGCCTCCTCGGTTAAAGATATACAAGCAAAAGTGGTAGTGCTTGCTTCGCGTTTCTCGCGTCGATTTGAAATCGAAATGAACTCCACTGCCCGGATTTCAAATCGACGCAGTGGCCGCCCTGATTTGGACAGTCGCACTGCTCTCATTTCAAATGAACCCCTTAATGCTGCCGAAAGGCTCGGATTTCAAATCCGACCTATTCTCGCGCGCAGTCGTGTCATTGAATTCGTCAAACCGTTATTCCGTGTCCTGCTTTTCTCCAATGCAGTCGAGAACGTAATCACGCAGGACTGCATTTGATGTCTTGCCAATCTCTGAGCAATACGCTTTGAATCTGTCGGCTTGCTCTTTTTTGACGCGACAACCGAGCGTTGTCATGTTCTCTGCATCCCATTTCACATTTGCTCTTTTCCGCGATTCTGCTACCGCCACATTATCCCTCCTTTCTCACATTGAGATTATAACACAAAGCGTAAACTGTTAACAGTACAAAAATGCACAATTTTACACTATTAACTTTGGATAATCCGCCTATTGAAATGTACTATTAATAGTGTATAATGTAACCATAGCAAGCGACAAGAGATCGAGCGAAGGTCGATAGTCAACGCGACACCGTAAGAGCTGGAACGGAGAAGATTGAAAGAAATTCCCGACGGGATAGATACTCAGAGCCACCAGCCGCCGATCTCACCCGCAAATTAAGGAGGATAAGACAATGAGCATCAACGAAATGGACAGCAAGATCAAGGAGCTGCGCGAGCTTCGCCGCATGGCGGACGAGCTGGCCGCAGAAATGGAGACCATTCAGGACAGCATTAAGGCCCACATGGACGCCGAGGGCGTGGACACCATCAATGGTACCGATTGGAAGGTAACCTATAAGGCCGTGACTTCCTCTCGCCTGGATGCCAACGCATTGAAAAAGGCTCTTCCCGATCTGGCACAGCAGTTCACCAAGACCACCACAGCCCGCCGGTTCTGTATCGCATGATGAAGACCATCATAGCCATCGCCGGAGCTGTGCAGCTCACCCGCTGCATTATGGCTCTCATCGAAGCATTAGAAAAGCCCTCTGCGCCACCGCCGACCAAAGCAAGGCACAGAGAGCCGTAACCACCAACCAACACAAGGGAGGTCGGTACGGTCATTATACCGGCCTCCCGCCGAGAATGCAAGGAGGATTTCTTTATGGATCAGAGCTATGACGCTGTTATCACCCGTATGCAAAAATATATTAAGAACACGCCGGAGAGCGAGAGTCTCCGTTTCGGTCTTGGATTTGCTGAGTTTTGTGCGCTCCGTGACATTTTGGCGAAAGATATGATTGCCGATGCTTTTTTCTTAGCTTTCTCCTACGGCCGTGCCAAAGGCTACCGTCTCGCCAGGTCCGAGAAGAAAGGAGGCTGACTGAATGGCCGGACTGCTATACTGTGTACGGTGCGATACCCCGTTGATGCAACACGAGCCGCTGCATATCTGTCCCGCCTGTGGAGCGGTATTTCTGCGGCGAAAGAAAGCGTTTGCGTTCGTTGCAGACCTTAACGGTGGTACTGCCGCAAAAGAGCTTTCAAAGGAAATGATAGAAAGGAGACCTATGCCGATATGAAAGAAGATAAGCTGTTGCAGAACCGCATTGAGGAAGCTACAAGTCGGATTGAAGATCGCATTTCCACATTATCAGGACTGAACGATCTGCTGGGCCTTATTTATGACGCCGTCTACTATTCCGAAGAGGTGAAAGAAAACTCCCGCTTGCTTGGCGCGCTATCCCACCTGACCGCAGCGTATCGAGATTTGGAGGATTGCCTTGACGCAGAGCTTAGCGACCTTTGCTCTCTAAGCAGTGGCAAATGAAATGAACCGCCTAAGCAAAAACCACATAAGAGAGGAGACAAAGCCATGCCCCCAGAAGAAGCACCGGCCTATATCACTGATCTGCCCCCCCTGGAAAAGTCCATTCTTGCAGATTTTCGTGGGTTGGACGAAAAAGGGAAGAAAGCAGCGATTGCTTACGCAGAAGAGCTTATCAAACAGCAGTGAGAGAGGAGGAACCCTTGTGCAAATCATTTTGACTATGACGCCGCAGGGCGCAGCGGAATACCTGCGAGCGAGCGGTATGAGCATTTCCCCCGATACCCTGCGCCGCGGCATTGAGCAGGGCGTCTACCCGTTCGGCCTGTGCATCAAAACGGATGGGAGCGCCGTCTACCAGATTTTCAAGCGTCTGCTGGACGAGTGGATCGCGGAAAGAGCGGTAGAGGAGGTTCCATAAAGCTGCTCATTTCTGAAGAAGCAGGTGTTCGGAAATTCCGAACACCTGTTTTTTCCTTACTTCGCTTTTTTGCGTACCTTCTTGAGTTGTTCCGCTACGCAGGCGGGATTGTAGTGCCGAATGCCCTTTGGCACATCGAGGTATTCGAACATCGCCTTTTGCTGACTGTAGGTGAGGTCGGCGCGGTATATCAGCTCCATCACCTGCAAGCCCTTGCTATAAGTGATCGTTTCGCCGTCCTTATCTTTCAGGCTCGTACACTCGCTTGCGGCAGCTCGCAGCGCAGAAAGCCTTGACGGGACGGAGGGCATCGAACGGGGCATTCTCAGCATTGTTCCCGCCGCAACGCAGATCGGCACCGAGGCCGCCGCAAACGCACTTCTCGGCGGCGCAGGCACTTTTCTGCGCGGGATCTCCTCCGGCGGCGCGAATGCCGCGGAATACCGCTATCAGGCGGGCGACGACTACGACAGCCAAAAGGCCGCGCTCCGCATGGCGCTTTCCGCAGGCGGCGTCGCCGCAGGCTCGGCGCTCTCCGGCGCGGTCAACGCCAGCGGCTTGAAGCTGCTCCGGCAGCTCGGCAAGCAGAATTACGTCCTGCCCAACGTCGCCCTCGGCGGCGCGTCCGCTCTCGGCTATGCCGCAGGCGAGACCGGCTTGACCGAGCTATCCAAGGCCATGACGGACGAGGACTATACGCCGGACTGGAACGCCATCGGGAAAACCGGACTGACCGCCTTTGCATTCGGCGCGATCACCCGCGCCATTGATACCGCCCGCGTGAGCGTCGGCAATAAACGATACATGAAAGCGCTCAATGAGAATGTGCGGGAGCGGTACAACTACGCCAAGCGAACCATCGACGACCCACGCATGACGGCACAGCAGAAAGCGCAGGCGGCAAATTCCGTCATGGACGCCGCTGACAAGATGCGCTATGCGCTCGATGAGCTTCAGGTCGTGGGCGCGCAAAAGGACGTGAACGCCATACGCGAGTTCCTTTTGAGTATTTACGGCGACATGATGCGGTACACCAACATCAGCTCTGGCGGTATTTCCGGCGTAGGCGGCATTGTCCCGACCGCGCCAAGTGCTCCTCCGAGCGCGCCGGTCGTGCCGGAATCCCCCGTTCAGCCGACCGCGCCGGTCCCCCCTGCTGCTCCGTCGCCTACCGTTCCTACCGTAGCCGGGCGCGCCGCCGTAACCAGTGCAGCGCCTAAAACGGCGCCGTCTGCGCCCACTTCCGCACCGCAGGCGCAGAACGCTCCTGAAACGCGCCTTGCAAGCTCGCAGGAGCGCACGGAAGCGCCGACAGGTGAAACGACACCACGGGAGCCGAAAACGCAACAGAGCGAGGCGCAGGGGCTGAACACCAACGCGCCCGCAGACGTTAAGGCAGCCTTTGGCGGAGGGAAGATTCTAAACGAAAAGGCGGTTGACGACGCTGTACGCAGCGGAGCGCTGAAAAGCGCATTCGGCGGCGGCATCGTTCAGAGCAAGGGCAGAGCGGACGTAGAGCGCTTTGCCAAAACGATGGGCAAAGCGGGAGCGAGCGTTCTTTCGGAGCAGTACCGCGACGGGCAGGATGCCGAAGCGTATATCCGCGGTATGACAAAGGCGTATAACGCCGGAAAGAACGGCACGAGCCGAGCAGAGCTTATCAACGATCTGCCGTCCGGCATTGACGGTACACAGGCTCGGTCCGCATATATCGCGGGGCAGGCCGACGCCACGAGCACGCAAGCGGTAAAAAGCCCCTTGCCCGAGGCCGCGCAAAGCGGTACAATGGAAAGTGCCAAGGCGGCACCGACGCTGACGGTCTCCGATCTCGCTGAGCGGCTGAAAACGAATACCGTGACCGAGGACGGCGCGTTCCGCTACTCGGTGGAAAGGAAAGGCGGGCGGTTTCCTGTCTACGTCGGTTCTATCCGAGAGATCAGCGGGACGGACGCATACGCGACCGACGCCCGCGCCGCGCGTTATGTGTCGCAGAATTTCAAGACCTACGAGGAGGCGGTGGCCGACCTCGTAGCCGTTGCCCGCAACAGCGGATTTATTAAGGAGGACGCCTATGAACAGAGCCGAGCAGATGGAGCTGGACGCTCTTTGCGCGAAAGGGGAAAAGAACCTGACGCCGCAGGAAATGGAACGTTACCGCGTTCTTTTGGACAAAGCGCTGGAGAAACTGGTCATCTTCGAGGACGATACGGAGTAAATGACAGCGTTGCCCCCGCGCGCGGAAGCGTCGCGGAATCAGAATCCCGGGCTCTCTCGGAGTGTGGGATTGAATCGCTTGTCATTCCGGACGGCAAGTGGGATCGCAAATCCCCGGCGTTTACCCGCGGCGGCAAAGTCTATATGCAGGAAACCATTCCCGAAGAAAAACGCGGCATGGTCGCTCCGCACGAAACGACCCACGCCATGAAGCAACTCGGGTACAAGCCATACCTTGACTTCGTCCGGCGTACAGCAGAGTATTTCGACGAGACAACGGTATTTGGGGATAAACTTGTAAAGTTTGTCGGAAAGCACCGTGGATTTGACAGCCTGCCAACCAACGAAGCGGATCGTGTTACGTTTTTCGACGAGCTGAACGCCATCATTTACGGACATTACGCCTCTGGCAAGATGGACGGCCTTGATGGCCCTTTGCATCAGGCGTTCCGCGATTTCGACCGCTATATTGAAGAGCTGGATAATATCCACAAGCAGTTTAAGAATCGCAGCGACAAGCCAATTTCTCCGAGCGGGGAAAATGGTAAGGCAAAACCCGCGCGTGCGGAGAACCCGCAGCAGCAAATCGCCGGCCCTTTTCTCGTAGCGCCGCAGCTTCGTTTCAAGCTCGGCGATCTTTTGCTTGTTTGTCATGTCGTTCTTTCCTTTCGTAGTTCAGCAGCAGGGCGCGGGCAATGGTGCAGCTGCGCCATGCTGTGGAGTTGGCGCAGTACCGCGCCATGTAGTCGTCCAGTGCCTCTTTCGGCATTTTGATCTGCCCGCCCTCGCAGTTGAGATAGTCTTTGTAGTCCCGCGAGTAGAATGGGCAGACAAAATAGCCGCCGCGATAGCCGCTCATGGCGCCCGCCCTCCGTTGCAGTTGGCGCGACCTGTTTTGCTCGCGCCAGCGGAGAACAGGCGCATGAAAGCGCGGCTGGAAAACTGAGCCATTGAATTTCCCTGCCTTTCCTGATAGAATAGGGGTAAGCTGATTGCCTATTCTTACGCAGGGCTGCTCTCCCCGCTTTGGGGAGAGCGTTTTCATTCGTTCAGCAGGACTGCACCCGTACAGCACACATCCTCGATGGGGCCACCGTTGAAAATAGCCATCGCGTGAATTTCGCGGTCACCGTTACTCAACTCGACCAATGCGAGGCAGGTGACGGGGGATGCCTTGCCGTCCTCAAATGCGTAACACATATTCGCAGGGGCAGGGATGATCTGAATGATTTTGTCGTTCATGGTTCTTGTCCTTTCCGTTCATAGGCTTAAAGCCTGAAATGCTTATTCATTGCTCGCTCGAACCTGTCTCGGTCATCAGCAGGCAAAAGCGGAATTACACGGTGCTGCATCTCGTCACGCTGACGGTAACGCTCACGCTTCCGGCGTGCCGGTTTGATTTCCGCCAAGATGTTGGCTGCGATTTCGTAGTTCATGCTGTAACCCTCCCTGTGACCTTGTAGAAGGTCGCGTCAACGTGACCAGTCGCGCCGCGCCGGTTCTTGTCGAGCCACAACTCCAACAAAGATGGCGATTCCATGCGCTCATCTGTCTCACACGGCGGATTGTGCAGCAGTGTCACCGTGTCAGCGTCCTGCTCGATGGCACCCGATTCACGGAGGTTTGCCATCGTAGCCCGAAAGCTATCGGAACGGTCAGAGGCCGCTGCGCGGTTGAGCTGACACAAACACAGCACAGGGACGTTCAGCCTCAGTGCAAGCAGCTTTAAGGCCCTGCTGTTCCTTGTGGTCGCCTCGTAGAGTGAAAGTCGAGTATCTGGCGGTTCAAGCAGCCCGAGGTGGTCGAGGATCAGCAGCCCCGGCTTCTCGCGGTAAGCCAATGCCTCCACCTGCCGAACATTCATGCCCGAGCGCCGATTGAACACGATTGGCAGCGCGGAAAGCTCCGTCGTACCCTCGGCAAAACGCATATACTCGTTGTCCGTAAGCCTGCCGCCGAACATGAGCCGCGCCGATGACAGACCGCCGATGTTGCCGACAAGGCGAGCGGAACAGTCCTCTGCGCTCATTTCAAGTGACAAGTATAGTGCCTTGACGCCGTTTCTTGCCGCGTTGAGCGCGATCTGCAAGGCGAGCGCTGATTTGCCGATTGCCGGCCGTGCACCGATGACGTGCAGGCCGCTGTTGATGAAGCCGCCGCCGAGCAGTTTATCGAACCTCAGCAGACCGGATGCCACGCATGGTGCTCTGCCGCCGACCTGCTCAGAAACGCGGTATCCGAGCTGTGTGAGCGCCGCCGTAAGCGTTTGCGAATCGCCCTGTGTGTTTTCCTCGGTAAGCCGCTGCAAAGCCTCCTGCGCGCGCCCAAGCGCATCTGTAGGGCCATGCTCAGCGTTCATCAGCTCATCGCCAATCTTTCGCAGGAAACGTGCGAGCGCTGCCTCTTTGACCGCCGATATGTACGCGTCGAGATTTGCGGTAGTCGGCGTCGTGTCTATCAGCCCGGTCAACAGTTTGTCCGTCACGTCGGTGCAATTACGTCCCGCTTCCGCTCGGATGGTCAGCGCATCAAAGCTGCCGCTTTCCTCGTACTGCCGACGCATCGCACGGAAAATCTCTTGCAGCGGCACGGAAGAAAACATATCGTCAGGCAGCCCTGCTGCTTCTGGGAACAGCGATGAATCGATCAGCAATGAGCCGATGACCCCGTACTCGTTCATTATGGAGTTCATGAGCGTCACCTCCATGTGCCCGTCGCTGCGTCGTACTGCCTGGGCGGTGGTTCGGATGTTGTCTGTGTCGTTCCGCCTGATTTTAGTCGGCTGAAAATAATCCCTGTCCAGTTGGATGCCATGCACTCGCGGATCAGATTCGCAACAGCGGCCTCACCATATTTCTGTGCGTTGTTCCGAATCTCGGTGATGAGGGACTTTAATCCGGTCGGCTTATACGCTTGTCTCTTCTCCGCCTTGTAAGAGAGCCATGATTCAAAAGCTTCTTGAAGATCATTTCCGAATCCCGTTTCCCCCTGTGGGGGTAAGGGGGTATTCGTCTTGGTCTTCCTCTCGGTCTTATTATGGGTAACGTTTTCAGTAACGGAAACAGGTACGGAAACGGTAACGCTTTTAGTAACGTTTTCGGTAACATTATGTGACCGTTTCCCGAGATAATAACGATTTGGGCTTCCTTTTTTGCCCTTCTGAAATTCAATGAATCCAGTTTCCACTAACTTTTCCCTTGCACGAACAACTGCTTGCTTCGATTCGACACCAATCATAAGCATCATCCGCAGGTTATCTACTTGCACATACTCCGGCCATCCTGCCCTATTGAAGACGTTCAACAATTTGAAGTACATCAACTGTGAGCCACCCGGCAGATTGCCACTTTCGAGCCAACGGTTGAAATCGTTGAGGTAGTCAATGTAAGTCATCCGTGTTATTGCTCCTGTTCCCGCACCCACGCTTTGAGATCATCGACGAGGACGCGCGTGCAGCCACCAAGTTTGACGACAGGAAAGCCCTCTGTTTTTGCCAGCGCATAAACCGTTGGACGGCTAACCCCAAGCAGGCGCGCTGCCTCGGTCATTGAAACGGCAATAGGGTCAATTTGTGCGTTCATTATCTCCCGCCTCTTTTCCAATACTATCGGTAGTTGAACTATTCTTGTTTGCGGCTTTGCGTTCCCAATATGCAGAATTAGCTGCCCTCACTTTGTCTCTGTTCTTTGCTCTCCACGCGCGAAGATATGCGTTGCGTTCTGCACGCGCCTCATCGCTGATAACCACCTTAGCCACCTCCTCACTTGACAAATAACTTCAAACGCTCTGAAATAAGATAAATGAAATTGAAATACAAACGATTTCATTTATCTTATCCCGAATATACCATAGCGAGTTAGTGGTATGTAATTTATTCCAGAAGAAAAAGAAATAAAATGTACGCTCATTTTAATTCCATTTATGAAATATCGAGGTGGCAAATGGAGAAAAGTAGAAGCAAAAATGTCAATAATTCTCGTGTCACGCATAGCGTCGACCCTGCGGTGATTGAAGAAAACGCAAAAAAAGCGCCGGATGGTGATGCTTTATATCGAGAGGCGTTTGCAAAAAAGTTAAATGAACTGTTAGAAGAAAAACAAATCGATCAAAAAACACTCGCTGCAAAAACCAAAATTTCTGAAACAAACATTTCTAATTACCGAAATGCAACAACAACTATTAAACTTCCAGCTCTCGCAAAAATTGCGCGTGAACTCGGTGTCTCTGTCGACTATTTATCTGGCAATTCAGATATCGAATCTATAAATCTGGACGTACAAGATATTTGCAAAAAAACTGGTCTATCGTCAAAAGCAGTTGAAACCTTGTTGTATTTCAAGAAAAAAGATATCCTTCCTGATCTCACTCGACTATTAAACCATATCACCTGCGATCTCGACTGCATACTCATAGGAAAAGATATATGCCGTCTCATCGATGACGTCAAAACTGCATTAGTGTATGAAGAAAACTCTCCGTATGCTCTTGAAAACTTTTTTAAAAATGAAGGTACACCTGTTGACGGCGTAAATTTACGTGGATATGATCTCTGCATATTTAGGTCCCAGCGAATAAAGGATGAAATTTCCAAATGGATTGATAATGTAAGCGGTATAAATAATCTTGAATCGTTTGTTGAGAAAAAACGACATGACGGGTTCATTGAAGGCATAATGAATGCCCAGGATAATTTCAAAGATAGAAGCAGCTTTACAAATATCGAGCATAATACCAAAAAGTAAAAAAACGCCCCCGGTGCTGGAACACCGAGGACGGTTATAAGGGGCAGCAAACTGATAGCCTACTGCCCTCCAATCATAACAAATGCAGGAGGAAAAAGCAATGCCAAGAGAAGCAAATACGCGCGCCGCGTCGGGCGCAGGCAGCATCCGGCAGCGGCCTGACGGTCGTTGGGAAGCGCGCGTGACCGTCGGCAATGACCCGGGCACAGGAAAACCGATTCGCCGCAGCATTTACGGAGACACGCAGAAAGAAGTGTTGACCGCTATGCGCGACGTGCTAAAGGCCGTTGACGATGGCCTTTACATAGAGCCGACGCGCCTGACGCTTGCGCAGTGGCTCGATATCTGGCAAAGCGATTATCTGCTCTCGCAGAAATACGGCACGGTCAAGACCTACAAAGCACAGATCGCCACACACATCAAACCGGCCCTCGGTGCTGTGAAGCTCTCCAAGCTCACGCCGCACCTCGTTCAAGGCTTCTATAATGATCTGCTTGCCAACGGCCGCACCGTTCCGAAGAGGGACAAGCACGGCAAGATCATCAAGAAAAAAGGCGTCATGGTCACGGAGACTGCACCACTCAATGCAAAGACTGTGCGCAATGTCCACGGTGTTCTGACAAAGGCCCTTTCTCAGGCCGTAAAGCTGGGCTACATCGCACGCAATCCCTGCGACATGGTAGACCTGCCCCGTGTTGAGAAAGCACATATCATGCCGCTTACGGACGAACAGGTAAAAGCCTACCTCTCCGCGGCAGACAGCGATAATGACTATGGTGACATTTTGAAGGTGATCCTTTTCACCGGGCTGCGTGAGGCGGAGGCGACCGGTTTGACTTGGGATTGCGTTGACTTCAAGAAAGGCACTGTCACAGTCTGTAAGCAGCTCCAGAAACGTCCCGCCGAGGCCGGAGGCTTCCAGTTTGCCGCCCTCAAAAACGACAAGACGCGCATTCTGCGCCCTGCTCCCTTTGTCATGGATATGCTGCGCGCTGTCCGCTCCAAGCAAGCACAGCGACGTTTACAGGCCGGTGATCTATGGCAGGACTGGATAGACCCCGCCAAGCAGTACGCCGCCTGTCGGCTCGTTTTCACAAACGTGCTCGGTGACCATCTGCACCCGCAGCGCCTTTATGCACATCACAAGAAGATCGCAGCCAAAGCAGGCGCGCCGGACGCCCGCGTGCATGATCTGCGCCACACCTTCGCTGTGCTCTCCCTGCAAAACGGTGACGACGTGAAGACTGTGCAAGAAAATCTCGGCCATGCGACCGCCGCTTTTACGTTGGACGTTTACGGCCACGTCTCAGAGCGCATGAAAGAAGATAGCGCCGCACGGATGCAGGGGTATTTTGAAAATCTCAAAAAGGCATGAAAATGCTCCGTCGATCTCGCATCGGCGGAGCAGCTTTTTGCCTGAATTGTAGGGGTAAAAAATCCAATTGGGGTAAACTTAGGGGTAAAACGCATTGCGGGGAAGTACAGTCACAACTTTTCCTTGCGGAATTAGAGATAATAGAAAGAAAAAAGACCGGAAACTCAACATTTCCAGTCTTTTTCTTTGGCAGCGGGAGAAGGATTCGAACCCTCACATACGGAGTCAGAGTCCGCTGTGCTACCATTACACAATCCCGCTATGTTCGCTTGACGAACATTTGTTATTATACCAGCGGTTTTGCATTTGTCAAGAACTAATTGCCAATTTTCCGGATTTTTTTCATTTTGGTGCCGCGGGCTGTTTTTGGCCTGCGTTTCAGCGGCGAAGGTATGCGGATGGCGCGGGCGGGAAAGCGGCTTGCGCGAGGAGCGGCGGGAGACCGGAGCGCGGCTTGGCTGTTTCGGCGGAAGGAAAATCGGCAAATTTTACGGATTTGGTGAAAATGCCGATTCCCTTTTGCACTTTAAGCTGCTATACTGCATACATCAAGGCTTCCGAGAGGAGCACAGACCATGACCGTAATGAACCGCAGTGCTGAATACCGCTACTTTAGCTTTACCTATTTTATGGGTAAGGCTTATTCTGGTTTGGCTGAAAGCAAGCGCGTGTAAGAACGGATCCTTTGTCGGAATGACCGTAAATGCATGACGAACCGCAGCCGGACCGGCTGCGGTTTTTTTCATCGCTTAAGGAGGAATTTTACCATGATCGTCGTACTCAAGCACAATCCGAATCCCGAGCAGCTGCAGAGCCTGATCACATGGCTGCAGGAAAAGGGCATCATCATTCACACCAGCATCGGCGAGGGCAATATGCTCCTCGGCCTGGTGGGCGACACCTCGAAGATAGACGCCGATCTCATTTCCGCGCTGGACATCGTCGAGGACGTCAAGCGTGTGCAGGAGCCGTATAAGAACGCCAACCGCAAGTTCCATCCCGAGGATACCGTCGTCAAGGTCGGCAATACGCAGATCGGCGGCGGCAACCTCACGCTCATGGCCGGCCCTTGCTCGGTGGAGTCCGAGGAGCAGGTGGTCGCCATCGCGAAGGCGGTCAAGGCCAGCGGCGCGACGATGCTGCGCGGCGGCGCGTTCAAGCCCCGCACCTCACCCTATTCCTTCCAGGGCCTCGGCGAGGTCGGCCTGCGCTACCTCGAGATCGCCAAGGAGGAGACGGGGCTGCCCATCGTCACCGAGCTGATGGACCTCAGCCAGCTTCCGCTCTTCAAGAATGTGGACGTCATTCAGATCGGCGCGCGCAATATGCAGAACTTCGATCTTTTGAAGGCTGTGGGCCGTCAGGAAAAGCCCGTGATGATCAAGCGCGGTATGTCCGCGACCTACGAGGAATGGCTGATGAGCGCGGAGTACGTCATGGCCGGCGGCAACGAGAACGTCATTCTCTGCGAGCGCGGCGTGCGCACCTTTGAGACCTACACCCGCAATACGCTCGATCTTGCGGCGATCCCCGTGCTGCGCAAGCTGACGCACCTGCCCATCATCGTCGACCCCAGCCACGCCACCGGCAAGAGCTGGCTGGTCGACCCGCTGGCGATGGGCGCGGTGGCGACCGGCTGCGATGGCCTGCTCATCGAGGTCCACAACGACCCCGCACACGCGCTGTGCGACGGCCCGCAGTCCCTGAAGCCCGAGCAGTTCGACGCGCTGGCAAAGAAGCTGCTTCGACTGAAGGAATTTGTCAAGACGATAGAGGAGTAAGACTATGACAGTCGGCATTGTCGGCCTCGGCCTCATCGGAGGCTCGATGGCCAAGAGCATCAAGGCGCGCACCGCGCACACCGTGTTCGGCTGCGATCTCGATCAGGAGACCATGATGATGGCGCGTATGTGCGGCGCCATCGACGCGCCGCTGACGGCGGAAAATTTGAAGGATTGCGACCTTGTGCTGGTCGCCATCCGCCCCGCCGCCGCGGTAAAATGGGTGAAGGAGCACGCGGAGGGTATCCGCCGGGACACGATCCTTGTGGACCTGTGCGGCGTGAAGCGCGCGGTGGTGCGCGAACTCGCGCCTGTCGCCGAGCAGTACGGCTTTGCCTACATCGGCGGACATCCGATGGCGGGCCGCGAGCGCGGCGGCTTTACCGCCGCGACGGACAGCCTGTATGTGGGCGCGTCCATGATCCTTACGCAGGGCAAGCGCACGGATATGCAGCTGCTTGAAACGCTCAAGGCGTTTTTCCTCGATATCGGCTTTGCGAGCCTGACCTTCTCCGATCCCGAGGAGCATGACCGCATCATCGCCTTTACCTCGCAGCTCGCGCACATCGTCTCGAGCGCCTACGTCAAGTCGCCCGAGGCGCAGAAGCGCCGCGGCTTCTCCGCCGGCAGCTTTCAGGATATGACGCGCGTGGCGCGGCTCGACGAGGATATGTGGACGGAGCTGTTTCTGGACGACGCGGACTATCTGACGGACGAGCTGGATATCCTCATCGGACATTTGCAGGAGTATGCCGACGCGCTGAAAAGCAAGGACGCCGAGCACCTGCGCGCGCTGCTGCGCGATGGCCGCGAGAAGAAGGCCACTGCGGGCGGCAACTGAAAATCAACGAAGATCGACGGGGAGGGAAGACCTATGTCCTCTGTTCAGACCATTGAAGTCCATACCGCGCCGGCCTACGAGGTCACCATCGGCGCGGGACTGCGGCGGGACTGCGGCGCGCGGCTGAAAGCCGTGCTGGGCGGCTGCCGCATCGCGGTCGCCGCCGACAGCAATGTGGCTCCGCTTTATCTTGAAACGGTTTGCGCGAGCCTGCGCGACGCCGGCTTTGCCGTCTGCTCTTATGTGTTCCCGGCGGGGGAGGCGCATAAGAATTTCACGACGCTCTCCGCCATTCTGGAGTTTCTGGCCGAGTCTCAGCTCACGCGCACGGACTGCGTGGCGGCGCTCGGCGGCGGCGTGACCGGCGACATGGCGGGCTTCGCCGCGGCCTCGTACCTGCGCGGCATCCGCTATGTCCAACTGCCGACCACGCTGCTCTCCGCTGTGGATTCCTCCGTCGGCGGCAAGACGGCTATTGACCTCGCGGCGGGAAAGAACCTCGCGGGCGCGTTTTTGCAGCCCGCTGCCGTGCTGTGCGACACGGACTGTCTGAGATCCCTGCCCGCCGCCGTCTTTGCCGACGGCGCGGCGGAGGCCATCAAGACCGGTGTGCTGAGCGGCGAGACGCTGTTCTCTCTCTTTGAGGACGGCACGCTTACCGACGCGCCCGCCGAGGTCATTGCCCGCTGCATCCGCTACAAGGCGGGCGTGGTCGAGCGCGACGAGAAGGAGCGGGGCGAGCGGCGCAAGCTGAACCTCGGCCACACCGTCGGCCATGCCATCGAAAAGTGCAGCGGCTATGCCATTCCGCACGGCCACGCGGTCGCGGCGGGTCTTGCTGTCATGGCACGCGCCTCCGAGCGGCTCGGCTGGGCCGAGCCGGGGGTGTCCGCGCGCATCGCGGCGTGTCTGGAGAAGAACGGCCTGCCGACCGGCACGGACTATCCCGCCGAGGCGCTGGCGAAAGCCGCGCTGGCGGACAAGAAGCGCAGCGGGGACAGCATCACCATCGTTGTGCCGAGGGCCATCGGCGATTGCGAGCTGAAAAGGATCCCAGTGACGGAGCTTCTGCCCATCATCGCCGCCGGACTGGGGGGATGAGGATGGATGTTCGTATCCGACCGCACGCCCTCGCGGGCGCGGTCACGCCGCCGCCGAGCAAGTCGATGGCGCACCGCCTGCTGCTGGCCGCCGCGCTCGCGGACGGTGTGAGCACGGTCCAGAATGTCGCGCTCTCGCAGGACATCGAGGCGACGCTGCGCTGCATGGCGGCGCTCGGCGCAAGCTGGGAGCGGACAGATAAAAGTACCCTCCGCGTGACCGGCATTGGAGGCAAGAGAAAACCCTTTCCGGAGCTTCCACGCTTTGACTGCGGCGAGTCCGGCTCGACGCTGCGCTTCCTCATTCCCATCGCGCTGGCGGTCGCGGGCGGGGGCGTGTTCACCGGCCGCGGGCGGCTGATGGAGCGCCCGCAGAAGCCGTATTTTGACCTCTTTGACGAAAAAGGCATTTCCTATGAACAGACCGCCGGTGCGCTTACCGTGCGCGGTGCGCTGACGCCGGGGGAGTACCGGCTGGCGGGCAACGTCTCAAGTCAGTTTTTCACGGGGCTGCTTTTCGCGCTGCCGCTGCTCGGCGGCGGCTCGACGCTGGTATCGACCACGCGGCTCGAGAGCCGCGACTATGTCGCCATGACGCGCGACGCGCTCGCGCGGGCCGGCGTGAGGGTAGACGGAGAAGCGGAACGCTTTGCCGTGCCGCCGTCGGTCTACCGCTCCTTTGACGCGGCGGCGGAGGCCGACTGGTCGCAGGCGGGCTTCTGGTACGCGGCGCGCTTCCTCGGAAATGGCGTGGAGGTGTGTGGGCTGAACGAAAACTCCGCACAGGGCGACCGCGTAGTTGCCGCGCTCTATGAGCGATTCAAGCCGGCGGGGGAGCAGAGCGTGGACGTGTCCGACTGCCCCGACCTGCTGCCGCCGCTGGCGGTGATGGCCGCGCGGCGGGACGGCACGACGCACTTTGTCAACGCGGCCCGGCTCCGGATGAAGGAGAGCGACCGCCTGTCGACGACCGCTGCGCTGCTGCATGCGCTCGGCGTTTCGGCAGAGGAGACGGCGGACAGCCTGACCGTCCGCGGCGTGCCGTCCTTTTCCGGCGGCACGGTGGACGGCGCGAACGACCATCGCATCGTGATGGCGGCGGCGGCCGCCGCGACCGCCGCGGCGGCTCCGGTCACCGTTACAGGCGCGGAGGCGGTGCGGAAATCCTATCCCTCCTTCTGGGAGGAATACAAACGACTGGGAGGTAGCTTCGATGTCCTCTGAATTCGGAAGAACGCTGCGCGTCGGCGTGTTTGGACAGTCCCACGGAGCCGCGATCGGCGTGAGCATCGATGGCCTGCCCGCGGGCGAGCGCATTGATCTTGCGGAGCTGCAAGCCTTTCTGGATCGGCGCAGGCCGGGAAAAAGCCCGCTTTCGACCGCGCGGAAGGAAGCCGACGCGCCGGAATTCCTCTCCGGTCTGCGCGACGGCGCGACCTGCGGCTCGCCGCTGTGCGCGGTCATTTACAACAGCGACCAGCACTCCTCGGACTACGCGGAGCTGGCCGACAAGCCGCGCCCCTCGCACGCGGATTATACCGCGTGGGTGAAATGGGGCGGGCAGGCGGATATGCGCGGCGGGGGGCATTTTTCCGGCCGCCTGACGGCTCCGCTGTGCATCGCCGGCGGCATCGCCAAGCAGATCCTTGCGCGGCGCGGCGTATTTGTCGGCGCGCACCTTGCCGCCGTGGGAGCGGAGGACGACGAAGCCTTCCCGCTCTACCCGACCGACGAGCTGTTCCGCGCCGTGGCGGCGAAGCCGTTCCCGACCATTTCCGACGCGGCGGGCGAGCGGATGCAGCGTCTTATTTTGTCGGCGCGTGAGGCGCAGGATTCCGTCGGCGGCATCGTGGAATGTGCCGCCATCGGGCTGCCTGCCGGTCTCGGCGATCCGATGTTCGACGGCATCGAAAACCGCCTTGCCTCGGCGCTGTTCGGCATCCCCGCCGTTAAGGGCGTGGAGTTCGGCGCGGGCTTCGGCGCTTCGCGCCTGCGCGGAAGCGAAAACAACGACGCCTTCCGTGTGGAGGACGGCTGCATCGTCACGGAGACGAATCGCGCCGGCGGCATCCTCGGCGGCATCACCACCGGTATGCCGCTCACGCTGCGCGTCGGCATCAAGCCGACGCCGTCCATCGGCAGACCGCAGAAAACGGTCTCGCTCGCGCGGATGGAAAACACTGAGCTGACCATCCGGGGCCGTCACGACCCCTGCATCGCGCACCGCGCCGTGCCCGTCGTCGAGGCGGTGACGGCCTGCGTGCTTTTAGACTTACTGTTGGAGGAACATCATGGAACTTTCTGAGATCCGCACCCGCATCGACGCCGTAGACGATCAGCTCTTGAAGCTCTTTCTTGAGCGTATGGAGCTGGCCGAGGAGGTCGCGGCCTACAAGAACGAGCACCATCTGCCCATTCTGAACAAGCAGCGCGAGCGCGAAATTCTTGCCAAGGTAACAGCCAGGGCCGGTGACAAGGAGCGCTACGCCTATCACCTCTACTCCACGCTCTTTGAGCTGGCGCGCTCGCGGCAGGCGGAGCTGGTGGACCTGCCGACCAGGGTGGCTGAACGGGTGGAAAAGTCCCTCGCCGCGGGCGGCCCGGTCTTCCCGCAGACGGGCCTTGTCGCCTGTCAGGGCGTGGAGGGCGCGAACTCGCAGGTCGCCTGCGACCGCCTGCTGCCGCGCGGCAGCATCCTGTATGTCAAGACCTTTGACGCGGTGGTGTCCGCGGTGGAGTCCGGCCTGTGCAAATTCGGCGTGCTGCCCATTGAAAACAGCTCCAACGGCTCGGTGCGCGCGGTCTACTCGCTGCTTCAGCAGCATCAGCTCTCCGTGGTGCGCTCCACGAGACTCTGCATCCGTCATGAGCTTTTGGCCATGCCGGGTGTAAAGTTAGAGGACATTACAGAAATATACTCCCATCAGCAGGCCATCGGTCAATGCAGCAGGTTCCTCAGCAGCCTTTCCGGCGTGCGGGTGATCCCCTGCGGCAACACGGCGGAGGCGGCGAAGCTGGTCGCCGAGAGCGGCAGCCGTCACGCGGCCGCCATCTCCTCGCATCCCTGCGCCGCGCTTTACGGCCTTGAATGTGTGAGCGACAAAATTCAGGACAGCGAGAATAATTACACGCGCTTTTTCTGCGTGGCGAAGGACCCCGTCATCTACGCCGGCGCGAACCGCATCAGCCTTATCCTCTCGTTCGAGAATAAGCCCGGCGCGCTCTATGAGATCCTCTCCAAGCTCGCGGCGCTGGACATCAACATGACTAAGCTCGAATCCTGCCCCGTGGCGGGGAGCGATTTTGAGTTTGTGTTCTTCCTTGAGCTGGAGGCAAGCGTGCAGGACCCGAGCGTGCTTGCCATGCTCGAGGAAATGGAGCGCAGCTGCGCGGAGTTTGTGTTCCTCGGAAATTACGCCGAGGTGTGAACGATGGGGGAGAAGGTTTACGGACTTCTGGGCCGAAAGCTCGGTCACAGCTGGTCGGCGCCCATTCACGCCGCGCTCGGCTGTGCGGACTATCGCCTCATCGAGCTGGAGCCGGAGGAGCTGGGCGCGTTCCTCGCGCGGGAGGACATCGGCGGGCTGAACGTCACCATTCCCTACAAGCGCGACGTGATGGCGTACTGCGATGTGCTCGACCCGATGGCGGAGGCCATCGGCAGCGTCAACACGCTCGTGCGCCGCGCGGACGGAAAGCTCTATGGCTATAACACCGACGCCGCGGGCTTCTGCTTCATGGCACAGCGCGCGGGCATCGGCTTTGCGGGGAAGAAGACGCTTGTGCTCGGCAGCGGCGGCGCGTCGCGCACGGCGGCTGCGTGCGCGAAAAGGCTTGGCGCGCGCGAGGTGGTTGTCATCTCCCGCTCGGGAGAGAACAACTATACGAACCTCGGCCGCCACGCGGACACGGAGCGGATCGTCAACACCACACCGGTCGGGATGTATCCGAACAACGGTGCGGCGGCGGTCGATCTGACCGCCTTTCCCACCTGCGCGGGCGTGCTCGATCTGATCTACAATCCTCGCCGCACGGCGCTGCTGCTGCAGGCGGAGGAGTTGGGCATCCCGTGCTCGGACGGCCTTCCGATGCTGGTGGCGCAGGCCAAGGCGGCGGAGGAGCACTTCTTTGACAGGACCATCGCCGACTGCGAGAACGAACGCATTCTCGCGCAGCTGCGGCGGGAAATGACCAACCTTGTGCTCATCGGGATGCCCGGCAGCGGCAAGTCCGCGGTCGGCGCGGCGCTTGCCGCGCTGACGGGCCGCGAGGCCATCGACATCGACGCGCGCATCGCGGAGAAGGCAGGCTGCTCCATTCCCGAGATCTTCGCCAAGGGAGGAGAAACCGCCTTCCGTGCACTCGAGCGTGAGGCGACGGCGGCGTGCGGCGCGCTGAGCGGGAAGCTTTTGCTCACGGGCGGCGGCGTGGTGAAAACACCGGAGAATTACGCCGCGCTTCATCAGAACGGCCGTATCTATCAGCTTCTGCGTCCGCTGGAGCTGCTGCCGACCGACGGCCGTCCGCTCTCGCAGGGGGCGGACCTTGCGGCGATGTGGGCGGAGCGCGCGCCGCTCTACGAACGGTTCCGCGACGCCGCGATCGACAACAGCGGCACGGTCGAGCAGACCGCGCAGGCGATCTGGAGGGATTTTTGTGAAAATTCTGGTCATTAACGGCCCCAACATGAATATGCTCGGCATCCGTCAGCCGGAAATCTACGGCCATGCGACCTACGAGGACCTGAAGAGCATGATCGCGGGTGAGGCGGAACGGCTGGGCGCGGAGGTCTCCTTCTTCCAATCCAACCACGAGGGCGCGCTGGTGGACGCCATCCAGCAGGCGTACTTTGACCGGGTGGACGGCATGATTATCAACCCCGCCGCCTATACGCACACGAGCGTCGCGCTGCTTGACGCGGTGAAGGCGGTCGGCATCCCGACGGTGGAGGTCCACGTTTCCGACCCGGACAGCCGCGAGGATTTCCGCCATGTGTCCTACATCCGCGCGGCCTGCATCGCGACCATCCGCGGGCACGGGCTGCCGGGCTATCTGGAGGCGCTGCGGCTACTGTGCGAGCGCGGGGAGGGCAGAGGATGACGCGGACGGAGTATGACGTTGTTGCGCTCGGTGAGCTGCTCATTGACTTTACGGCGCAGGGAGCGGGAGCGGACGGCTATCCGCTCATGGCGGCGCATCCCGGCGGCGCGCCCGCCAATTTCCTCGCGGCCATCGCGCGGCTCGGCGGCAGGACGGCGCTTTTGAGCAAGGTGGGCGCGGACGCCTTCGGCACGATGCTCACCGGGACGCTGCGCGAGGTCGGCGTGGATACGCGCGGCGTTGTCGTGGCGGAGGATGCTTTCACGACGCTGGCATTCGTGACGCTCGACGCGCGCGGCGAGCGCTCCTTTTCCTTTGCCCGCAAGCCGGGCGCGGACACGCAGCTCCGCTTCGAGGAATTGGACCTCTCGCTCATCGAAAAAACAAAAGCGTTCCACTTCGGAACGCTTTCTCTGACCGACGAGCCTGCGCGCGGCGCGACGCAGCGCGCCGTCGCCTTTGCAAAGGAACGAGGGAAGCTCATCACCTTCGACTCCAATCTGCGCCCGCCGCTCTGGAGAAGCCCTGACGACGCGCGGGAGCAGATGCTCTGGGGACTCGGGCAGGCCGACGTCGTGAAGCTCAGCGACAACGAGGTGGGATTCCTCTTCGGCCTTTCACCGCGCGAGGGCGCGGCGTACATTCGGGAGCGGTTCGGCACGCAGCTCGTCTTTGTGACCTGCGGCGCGGACGGCTGCGAGTTTGCAAGCCTGAGGGCGCAGGGCCATGTGGACGGGCTCAAGGGCCTGACGGTCACGGACACCACGGGCGCGGGCGACATTTTCGGCGGCTGCGCGGTTTGGAGGCTGCTCCAAAGCGGCAAGGCTCCCGCGGCGCTGGATGAGGCGGAGCTGCGCGGCATCACGGAATTTGCCTGCCGCGTCGCCGGACGCTCCACCGAAAAAAGCGGCGGCATCTCCGCGATCACGGAGATGCCGGACGAGGCCTTTATGGGGTAATGGGCGCGGCTCAGTCGCCGACGCCGGCGTGAATCACCTTGCCAATGTTCCACAGATGCGCGACCTGCATGGCCGCCGCGAGGCGCTCCTCGGGCGTTTCGTAGGCGGCGTGGACGGTGTGCGAGCCGCAGTCAAGGCAGTCTACATAGACGCACCAGCCCTGTTCGTCCTGTATGGCGCCGACGCCGCCGCAATGGGGACAGACGTCCAGATCAATTTCATAAATAGGATCCATCGTGATCCCTCCTTTTCCTTGCTGATGGCAGTATAGCACATCGCGATGGGAAGAACAACAGGAAATCCATGAGTTTTTCGCCGAAAAAGCCGCCCACTCGGGCGGCTTTTTTGCTTAATCCTGCGTTTTATCCTGTGCTTTTTCGAGATTCAGGATCTTCATGAACTCCTCGCCGGTGATGGTCTCCTTCTCGTAGAGGTACTTGGAGAGCTCATCGAGCTTGGAACGATGATCGTTGAGCAGCTTGACGGCCTTTTCATGCTCGCGCTTGACGAGCGCGACCACCAGCGCGTCGATCTTCGTCTGCGTTTCGGCGGAGCAGGCGAGCGACGCGTCGCCGCCGAGGTACTGGTTCGTGACCGTCTCGAGCGCGACCATGTCGAAATCCGCGCTCATGCCGTAGCGCGTGACCATCGCGCGGGCGAGCTTGGTCGCCTGCTCGATGTCGTTGGAAGCGCCCGTGGTGACGGAGCCGAAGCGGACCTCCTCGGCAGCGCGGCCGCCGGTGAGCGTCGCGATCTTGTTCTCCATTTCCTCGCGCGTCATCAGGTAATGGTTGCCCTCCTCGACCTGCATCGTGTAGCCTAGCGCGCCCGAGGTGCGGGGGATAATGGTAATCTTCTGCACAGGGGCGGAGTGGCTTTGCAGCGCCGCGACGAGCGCATGACCGGTCTCGTGATAGGCGACGATCCATTTTTCGTGGTCGGTGAGGATGGCGTTCTTCTTCTGATAGCCTGCGATGACGACCTCAATGCTCTCCTCCAGATCGGACTCGGTGGCGAACCGGCGGCCCGCGCGCACGGCGCGCAGCGCGGCTTCGTTGACGATGTTCGCAAGCTCCGCGCCGGAAGCGCCGGAGGCCATGCGCGCGATCTTGTTGAAGTCAACGTCTTCCGCGACCTTGATCTTCTTCGCGTGGACCTTCAAAATTTCCTCGCGGCCCTTGAGGTCGGGAAGCTCGACCGGCACGCGGCGGTCAAAGCGGCCCGGGCGCGTGAGCGCGGGATCGAGGGATTCGGGACGGTTGGTGGCGGCGAGGATGATGACGCCGTTGTTGCTCTCAAAGCCGTCCATTTCGGTCAAAAGCTGGTTGAGCGTCTGCTCGCGCTCGTCGTTGCCGCCGTACTGGCCGCCGCTGCGCTTCTGGCCGATGGCGTCGATCTCGTCGATGAAAACGATACAGGGCGCCTTTTCCTTGGCCTGCTTGAACAGGTCGCGCACCTTGCTCGCGCCCATGCCGACGAACATCTCCACGAACTCCGAGCCGGAGATGGAGAAGAACGGAACGTTCGATTCGCCTGCGACCGCCTTGGCGAGCATGGTCTTGCCGGTTCCCGGAGGGCCGACGAGCAATATGCCCTTGGGCATGGACGCGCCGATCTCCTGATACTTGCTGGGGTCGTGCAGATAGTTGACGACCTCCTGCAGGTTTTCCTTGGCCTCGTCCTCGCCCGCAACATCGGAGAAGTGGATGCCCTCGGTGGACTGGACGTAGACCTTGACGTTGCTGCCGCCGCCCATGCCGAACATCATCGAGTTGCCGCCGCCGAGCTTGTCCGCCATCTTCTTGGACATATACTGCCCGAGGGCGATAAAGATCAGGATGGGGAGCACCCAGCCGAGAATGTCCACGAGCAGCGAGGTCTGCTCGATCTCCTCTCCCTTGAAGGAAACGCCCGCCTCCAAAAGCCGGGCGGAGAGGTCGTCGTCCGACACCATGGCGGTCTTGTAGATAACAGTCTCGTCCTTATCGGTAAAGAGAATGCGGTTGTCCTGTTCCTGAATTTCGACCTTGCCGACCTTGTCCTGCTCGACCATCTCGACAAAGGTGTTGTAGTCCACCTCCTTGATCTGGTGCTGCGCGAGCCACGGCATGGCGAGGAAATTGAAGAGAAATACCGCGAGCATGGCGACGGCGTAGTAGAAGATCAGAGGCTTTTTCGGGGTTTTGACTTCTTTCATAAGCGTCCCTCCAATATAGAATGGGACGGCTGCGCGGAGGGGCGAGCCCGCCTCGTCACAGCCGTGGAAAGGATACGGAAATCATAGTGGAAAAGCCAGCTTTTGTCAAGCGAGGAGGGAGAAGATTTACATATAATTCAATCTTTCGGCACGGAGCGGCGCTATCTTCTAAATAGTATCACGCTCGCGTGTCTTTTTGTTGCAATTTCGGACGAATGTGATACAATAAAAATGAAAAATAATAAGCAGTCCAAACAAAAAGTTTGGGAAGGGAGACCCCGCTATGGCGACATTTACCGTGAACGGACAGACCGTGCAGGCGGAGAAAAATCAAAAGCTCATCCGCTTCCTGCGCGACGAGCTGCGCCTCACATCCGTCAAGGACGGATGCAGCGAGGGCGCGTGCGGCACCTGCCATGTGCTCATTGACGGCAAGGCGACCAAGGCCTGCGTACCCTCGACGGACAAGCTGGAGGGAAAGACCATCCTTACGGTCGAGGGCCTTTCCGACTGGGAGAAGGACGTATATACCTACGCCTTCGGCAAGGCCGGCGCGGTGCAGTGCGGCTTCTGCATCCCGGGCATGGTCATCTCCGCCAAGGCGCTGCTGGACGCGAATCCCGCGCCGACGCGCGAGGAGGCGGCGTTCGCCATCCGCAACAACATCTGCCGCTGCACGGGCTATGTGAAGATCATCGACGGCATCCTGCTCGCGGCGGAGATCCTCCGCACCGGCAAGCTGCCGGAGGAGAAAAAGACAGGCTATGGCGTCGGTGAACGCGCTGTGCGCGTGGACGTGGCGGAAAAGGTGCAGGGCTACGGCAAGTATCCGGACGACCTGTATGTGGACGGTATGCTCTACGCCAGCGCCGTGCGCAGCAAATACCCCCGCGCGCGGGTGCTTGCCATCCATAAGGAAAAGGCGGAGGCCCTGCCCGGCGTGGTCGGCGTCTACACCGCGGAGGACATTCCGGGGGAGATCAAGGTCGGCCATCTGCAGCAGGACTGGGACGCGATGATTCCCGTCGGCAGGATCACCCACTACCTCGGCGACGCCATCTGCCTTGTGGCGGCGGAGACGAAGGAGGCTTTGGAGCAGGCAAAGGCGCTCGTCGAGATCGACTACGAGCCGCTCAAGCCGGTGTTCAGCCCGACCTATGCCTCCCAGCCCTTTGCGCCGCTCGTGCATGAGTCCGGCAACCTGCTGTGCGAAAAGCACGTCAGCCGCGGCAACGCCGATCAGGCCATCCGCGACGCGGACTATGTGCTGATGTATCATTACGAAACGCCGTACACGGAGCACGCCTTTCTCGAGCCGGAGTGCGCGGTCGCCTACCCCGACGAGGACGGGCTGACCATTCTCTCCACCGATCAGGGCGCTTACGACACGGCGCGGGAGGTCTCCCGTCTGCTGGGGCTTCCCAAGGAAAAGATCCATGTGACCAATATGCTCGTCGGCGGAGGCTTCGGCGGCAAGGAGGATATGACGGTGCAGCACCATGCGGCGCTTGTCGCCTATCTCACGGGCCGTCCGGTCAAGGTGAAGCTCAGCCGAAAGGAAAGTATGCTCGTCCACCCGAAGCGGCACCCGATGAAGGTGACCATCACCATGGGCTGCAATCGTGACGGCCTCATTCAGGGCGTCAAGGCTGAGGTGGTCGCCGACACCGGCGCGTATGCCTCGCTCGGCGGCCCGGTGCTCGAGCGCGCCTGCACGCACGCGGCGGGCCCCTATCACTACGAAAATTTTGAGATCACCGGCAAGGCGTACTATACGAACAATCCGCCCGCGGGCGCGTTCCGCGGCTTCGGCGTGACGCAGACCTGCTACGCCATGGAAATGACGCTCACGAAGATGGCGCACGAGCTGGGCATCTCCCCGTGGGAGATCCGCTACCGCAACGCCATCCGCCCCGGGCAGACGCTGCCGAACGGGCAGATCGCGCCGCCGTCCACCGGTCTTGTGGAAACGCTCGAGGCGGTGAAGGACATCTGCGAGCAGAATAAGAACGTCGGCATCGCCTGCGCGATGAAGAACGCGGGCGTCGGCGTGGGCATTCCCGATACGGGCCGCTGCATCGTGGCGGTCAAGGACGGTAAGCTCCATATCCGCTCCGGCGCGTCCTGCATCGGACAGGGACTCGGCACGGTGCTGACGCAGATCGTCTGCACCATGCTGCACTGTGAGCGCGAGGATGTCGTCTACGAGGCCGCCAACACGGTGAACGCGCCGGACTCCGGCACGACCTCCGGCTCGCGCCAGACGCTCGTGACCGGCGAAGCCTGCCGGCGGGCCTGTCAGAAGCTGCTCGCGGCGGCGGGCGCCGATGTGAGGGTGTCCGATTATTCCGGAATCGCGCACCGGCAGGGCATGGAATCACTGCCCGGCGGCAACAGCAGCGGCACGGTCGGCACCGAGCTGCCTGAGGGGGCGAGCGTGGACTGGAGAGTGCTCGAGGGACAGGAGTTCTACGGCGAATACCTCGCCAAGACCGACCCGCTGGGCGCGCAGGACGTTGCCAATCCCGTCAGCCACGTCGCCTACGGCTACGCCACCCATGTGTGTGTGCTCAACGACGACGGAACGATCCGCGAGATCGACGCGGCGCACTTCGTCGGCAAGGCGATCAACCCGCTCTCCTGCGAGGGGCAGATCGAGGGCGGCGTCACCATGGCGCTCGGCTTCACGCTGACGGAGCACTATCCGCTCTACGACTGCATCCCCAGCGCAAGGTTCGGCACGCTGGGCCTGTTCCGCGCCGATCAGGTGCCGCCCATCCACAGCATTCTGGTGGAGAAGGAGGGGCAGGACATGGCCTTCGGCGCCATCGGCATCGGCGAGATCACGACCATCCCGACGGCTCCCGCCGTGGCGGGCGCGTACTTCGCGCTCGACGGCGAGATGCGCACCAGCCTTCCGCTGATGAAAACGCCGTATGAGCGGCCCAAGATGCCGCGCTATTGGTGGTAAGCCGTATGAAAAATGTTCTGATCATCTACACCGGCGGGACCATCGGCATGACGCGCACGGAGAACGGCTACGCCCCGCAGAGCGGGCAGTTCCGCCGCGCGATGGAGGCCATTCCCGACCTGTACGCCGAGCAGATGCCCCGTTGGGATATGCTCGAAATGGACCCGCTGCTCGACTCCTCCAACATGACGGTGCATGAGTGGAACAAGATCGCGCAGCTCGTTGCCGACCATTACGACGCCTACGACGGCTTTGTGGTGCTCCACGGCACGGACACGATGGCCTATACCGCCTCCGCGCTTTCCTTTATGCTTGAGGGACTGGCAAAGCCGGTCATTCTTACCGGCTCGCAGATCCCCATGTGCGAGATCCGCAGCGACGGGCGCGACAATCTCATCACCTCGCTGCTCATCGCGGGCGCGGGGGAGGTGCATGAGGTCTGCCTGTACTTCGGCGGAAAGCTCCTGCGCGGCAACCGCGCGACCAAGTTCTCCGCCGACGGGCTGATCGCCTTCCTTTCACCGAACTACCCGAGCCTCGCCGACGCGGGCATCACCATCCGCTACAACGAAAGCGCCCTCCTGCCGAAGCCGAAAGGCGCTTTGAAGCTGCAATTACTGGAGAATATTCCCATCGGGGTGCTGAAGGTCTTCCCGGGCATTCAGTTCTCGCTCTTTGAGCAGATCATGACCGAGCGGCTGCGCGGCATCGTCATCGAGACCTTCGGCGCGGGAAACATTCCCGGGGACGGCGGCGCGCTGCTGCCGATCATCGAAAAGGCGTTTCACAACGGCACGGTGCTGACGGTCTGCTCGCAATGTCCGCAAGGGGCGGTGGCGCTCGGCGCTTACGAGACCTCGAACGCCCTGAAAAGGGCGGGCGCGGTCAGCGGGCTGGACATGACGACCGAGGCCGCCGTCGCCAAGCTCTACTATCTCTTTTCCTGCGGCTATGAGAAGGAGCGCGTCAAGACGCTGATGGAGCAGGACCTCCGCGGCGAAATGACGGCGCCGTAGCTCACGCGAGAGTGTCGCGCAGCGCGGCGAGCGCCATCGGCGTATCGACGTCGCGCAGCTCGTCGGGGGAGACCTCAAAGAGCGCCAGCGCGTCCTCGTGACGGCGAATGACGGCGCTGCCGCCGTGGTCGCCCTCGAGCGCCGTCAGCTCGGGGAAGAAGCGGGCGGGGAAGATGCACGGATTGCCGCGCACGCCGCCATGTCCCATCGCGACGATGCGGTCGGGATGCCGGCGGAAAAATTCGACCTCCGCACGCACGCTCTCGCGCCGCAGCAGCGGCTGGTCGGCGACCTGATAGAGAATGGCGTCACAGTCCGCCATCGCCTCGGTGCCGAGCCTGACGGTGTGGCTCGCGCCCCACTCGGGGAAGGGGTTGACAAGGACGGTAAAGCCGAAGCGCCTGGCAAGCACGAGGACCTCGTCGTACTGCGTGACGACGGTCACGCGGGCAAACTCCTCGCGGGGGACGGTCTCGAGCGCGTGCTCGATGAGCATTTTGCCGTCCACCTTGGCGGCGAGCTTGTTGGAGCCGAAGCGGCTGGCGTTTCCGGCCGCCATGATAAGGCAGCCGATCCTGGGCGGATGGTTCATGGAGATCATCTCTCTTTCTCGGTTATGGTTACTTTATCATAAGCAGTCTCCCCAGTGCAACCGGAAAATACACACGCTATTCTGAAAGTAGGACTACGGCGTCTCTGTACAAACGGGGCGTTTGGTGTTAAAATCACAGCAACAAAATGGGCTGATTCGCTGAAAACAGCGTGTTAGAATATCTTGCTTTTGTAAGAATTCCTAAAAATGTTCAAAATTTACCGAAGGAAGCGTCCCGGCAGGCGGGAACGCTGAAGGAGGTCTTTTATGTCGGAAGGATACAGCAGCAAGCCGATGCAGGCGACGAAGATCGGTGATCGCATCGTTCGTGTGGACGCGGTGCAGAAGGCGAGGGGCGAGGCGGTCTACGTCTGCGATATGACGCTGCCCAATATGCAGTACGCCTACATGGTGCGCTCCACCATCGCCCGCGGAAGGATCAAGGCCATTCATGTGCCGGAGCTGCCGGAGGGGTACTATTTCATCTCCGCGAAGGATATTCCCGCACAGGGCAAGAACGAGCTGTGGATGATCGCCAAGGACTGGCGCTGCTTCGCCGAGGACTATGTCCTCTACGTCGGCGAGACGATCGGCCTGGTGGTCGGCCCCGACCGCAGCGTTCTTAAGCGGCTCAAGGCGCAGATCAAAATCGACTACGAGGAGCAGACGCCCGCCGTCACCATTGACGACGGTATCCACTGCGTCGGCGGCCCCATGTTCCCGGAGAAGAACAGCAACGTCATGTGCGAGCTGTTCTGCGAAAAGGGCCGGCCGATGGACGAGGTGTTCGCCGAGGCGGACGAGGTCTTTGAGGAGACCATCGAAACGCCCTATCAGGAGCACGTCCATCTGGAGACCAACAGCGCCATCGCGGATATGGAGGACGGCAAGTTCGTCTTCTATGCCTCCGCCCAGTGCCCGTTCTACATCCGCAAGTCCATCGCGGGACTGCTGGACATTCCCTACGACGATATCATCGTCCGCCAGTGCACGACCGGCGGCGCGTTCGGCGGCAAGGAGCATTTCCCCGACGTGCTCTGCGGCGCTCTGCTGGTGGCGGAGAACAAGATCCGCAAGCCCATCAAGATGGTCTTTGACCGCGAGGAGGACACGCAGTTCTCCGTCAAGCGCCATCCGTCCAAGTGCATCTACAAGACCGCGGTGAAGGACGGAAAGATCACCGGTGTGTACGGTCACATCTACTATAACTGCGGCGCGTACCTCTCCTCGTCCTACGTCGTGCTCCAGCGCGGCGTGTTCCACGGCAACGGCGTCTACACCTTCGACAATACCTATCTCAAGGGCGAGGGCATCGGCACGAATATGTTCCCGTCCTGCGCGTTCCGCGGCTTCGGCGCGCCGCAGACGCTCTTTGCCATCGAGACGCATCTGGACCATCTGGCGCACCACCTCGGCGTGGACCCGCTGGAATTCAAGATGCAGTACCTCGCCAAGAAGGGCGACGAGACCACGACCAACGGTCACATCATCGAGGAGGTCAAGCTCCCCGAGATGCTGGACGTCATCACCCGCGAGTCCGATTACTGGCGCAAGGCCAAGGAATACAAGCCCGGCTGCGGCAGGGGCATCGGCATCGCGCTCTATAACCACGGCGGCGCGTTCACCGGCAACGGCGAGCAGGCCATCATCAAGGCGCACGCGCGGCTGGTCAAGACCGGCGACCGCGTGAGCATTCAGGTCGGCTCCACCGAAATGGGGCAGGGCTTCAAAACGAGCCTGCGCAAGATCTGCGCTGCCACGCTCGGCGTGAGCATCGATCAGATCGAGTATCTCGATCCCGACACCTCCAAGGTCGTGGACTCCGGCCCGACCGCAGCCTCCCGCTCCACCATGGTCGTCGGCCGCCTTGTCGAGCGCGCCGCGCAGGAGATGAAGGAACGCTGGAGCGAGGGCGACTTCACCACCGAGGTCGAGTACGAGCATCCCGACGGCTATCCGTGGGATCAGGCGACCTTCCGCGGCGACGCCTACCTCGGCTACGGCTGGGGCGTTGCCTGCGTTGAGGTCGAGGTGGACAAGCTGACGAACGAGGTCAAGACGCTTGGCGTCTGGTCCTCTCACGAGATCGGCAAGGCCATCGACGAGCTGATCGTCCACGGTCAGATCAACGGCGGCATCCTCCAGTCCCTCGGCTACGGCTCGATGGAAAAGCTGGAGGTCAAGGGCGGCCGCTTCAAGCAGAAGAGTATGTCCGACTATGTGATCCCCACCTCGATGGATTTCCCGAAGCAGTTCTACCATATTCAGGAAAATCCCTATCCCTGGGGCCCCTACGGCGCTAAGGGCATGGGCGAGCTGGTGTTCAACGGCGCTTCCGCGGCCTATGTGGACGCGGTCGAGCGTGCGCTCAACACGCGCTTTACATCCATTCCCATCCCGCCGGAAGCGATTGAGGAGGCTATGAAACATGTACACTGAGATTCGTTTTACATTGAACGGCGAGCAGAAGCTCTACCAGGGCGACCCGCTGAGAAGGCTGCTCGACGTGCTGCGTGAGGACTACGGCCTCACCGGCAGCAAGGAAGGCTGCGGCGAGGGCGAGTGCGGAGCCTGCTCCATCATCAAAAACGGCGAGCTGGTCACGAGCTGCATCATCCCCGTCGGCGCGGTCAACGGCTGCGAGCTTTTGACCATCGAGGGCATCCGCGACACGGAAAAGGGCAAATGCATCATCGACGCCTACGCCGAGGGCGGCGCGGTGCAGTGCGGCTTCTGCATCCCCGGCATGGTCATGGCGACCTATGTGCTGCTGAGTAAGAATCCCGATCCCACCGAGGAAGAGATCCGCGTCGGCATCAGCGGCAACATCTGCCGCTGCACCGGCTATGACCTGATCGTCGAGTGCATCCGACTCGCGGCGAAGAAAGGAGCGGCCTTATGGAACCGGTAAAGTGCTTCATTCCCGAAACGCTTGAGGAGGCGCTGCGTATCCGCAAGGAGACCGGTGCGACCGTCCTCGCCGGCGGCTCCGACCTGATGGTCGCGAACAGCATGGGCGCGGGCGTGACGCCCGCGTTCAAGGGCGACGTTCTCATCATCACCAACCTCAAGGAGCTCAAGGGCATCCGCGCGCTGCCGGACGGCAGCGTGGAGATCGGCGCGTGCACGACCTCGGCGGAGATCGCCCGCTCGCCCATCGCGCCCGAGCTTTTGAAGGACGCCGCGTCCCGCATGGGCGCGATCGCCCTGCGCAACAGCGCGACCATCGGCGGCAACATCGGCAACGCGTCCCCCAAGGGCGATATGCCCCAGCCGCTTATCCTGATGGACGCGGAGGTGGTGCTCACGAGCGTGGACGGCGAGCGCCGTATGCTCGTGGACGACTACATCATCGCCACCAAAAAGACCGCGCTGCGCGAGGACGAGATCATCACGAAGGTCATCATCCCCAAGCAGGACTTCACCCACACTTTCTTCCGCAAGATCGGTATGCGCCGCGCGAACGCCATCTCCAAGCTGACGCTCTCCGCCGCCGCCACCGTCCGTGACGGCGTGTTGGTCGACTTCCGCGCATCCTCCGGCGCAGCGGGCCCCAAGGTCGCCCGCTCCCGTAAAGCGGAGGAGCTGCTGATCGGCAAAAAGGTCAGCGAGCTTCACACCTGTAAGGAAGAATTCCTTGACGCATGGAATACGGTCATCAGCCCGCACGCCATGCCCGAATACCGCAGAAACACCACGCGCAGAATGCTCGCGTTCTTCATCGACGCGCTCGAAGCCGGCCATGCGCCCGGCCGCGTGGATATTCAGGAATAAAAGGGAGGCAATGCCATGATCTACCATCCCCGGACCCCGCAGGAGGCCGTGAACCTCCGCAAGGAGCACGCCGACACGGCGGTCTATCTTGCCGGCGGCACCGATGACCTCCGCCTCGGCGGCGCTGCCGAGGGCAAGGACCTCATCGACATCACCGGCTTCGACTTCAACACCATCACCGAGAAGGACGGCAAGGTCTATATCGGTGCGCTTTGCACCTTGCAGGACGTGATCGAGAGCGAGCTTGTCCCGGCATTTATTAGGGAGGCCGCCGGCTTCTGCGCCTCCTTTGCCAAGCGCAGCAGCGCGACGGTCGGCGGCAACCTCGGTCTGCGCCGCTCCGACAGCTATCTTGCCGCCGCGCTGACTGCGGCGGACGCGGTGCTCAAATCCATCACGCCGCACGGCGAGCAGGACAAGCCCGTCGGCGAATACCTGCAAAGCGACTGCAAGCGTCTGATCGAGTATGTCGTGGTCGATAAAGACCGTATCGGCTCCGTCAAGCGCTTCGGCAACACCTCGTCGAGCCACGCGACGCTCATCGCCGCCGAGAGCGGCGGCATCTACGCGCTGAGCGTGCAGGGCAGCGGCCTTGTCTACGGCACGACGCCGGACATTGCCGAGCAGGTCACCTGTGTTGACGACCTGACCGGCAGCGCCGCCTATAAGAAGTATCTGGCGGGCATTGTTTTCACACTCGGGAGGTAAGGGCGATGGAACTGAAATGCAAGATCAACGGCGAAGAGGTGACCCTCCGCGCCGAACCCACCGCAAGACTGCGTGATGTTTTGTACCGTGCCGGTTACCGCAGCGTCCGCGACAGCGACGACGCCGAGGGCTTCGCCGGCAGCGATACCATCGTCTTCAACGGCAAGCTCAAGTATGCGAACTTCATCCTGTTCTATCAGGCTGAGGGCGCAGAGATCCGCACCGCCGAGGATCTGCTGAACGGACGTGAGCTGAACAATGTGCAGAAGGCCATGGTCGCCGCGGGTATCGTGCAGAGCGCGTACAACGCGCCCGCTGCCGCGCTCATTCTGACCTGGCTGCTCGAGCAGAAGCCGAACCCCACCCGCGAAGAGATCAAGGATGTGCTGACGAGCATCTTTATCCGCGACGCGGGCTATGAGCATTACTATCTCGCCGTCAAGCTCGCGACCGAGCTGCGCGACTTCGGCGAATTCCGCAGTGAGATCGCGCCGTCCTTCCGCCCCAGCCTCGAGGTCGTCGGTAAGCCCTGCGGCAAGATCGACGGCGCGGCGCTGGTCTCCGGCGAGCCGGTGTTTGTCGAGGACAAGGTGCCCGAGAACGCCTGGTGCCTGCACGTCCTCCGCAGCCCCTTTGCCAGCGCTTACATCAAGTCCATCGACACGAGCGAGGCGGAGAAGCTCCCCGGCGTCGCCGCCATCCTTACTGCGTACAATACGCCGGAGACGCACTATATGCAGGCCGGTCAGGGCAATCCCGAGCCGTCCCCGCACGACCGCCGGCTCTTCAACAGGAAGGTCCGCCACGTCGGCGACCGCGTCGCGGGCATCATCGCCCGCACGCCGGAGATCGCCGATCAGGCCGCCGCGCTCATCAAGGTCGAGTATGAGCCGCAGGGCGCGGTCTACACGGTCGAGGAGGCCATGGCGGAGGGCGCGCCGCTCGTCCACAACGGCGAGGTCATCTACAACGCGGGCGCGCCCGCGGACCTCGCGGAGTACAATAAGCTCGCGGGCGACGAGCGCGAGGGCAAGGTCGTCTACCAGTTCCCGCTGGGCGCGGACATCCATAAGAACATCGCGGCCTCCAACAAGGGCGGCATCGGCGATATGGAAAAGGGCTTCGCCGAGGCGGACGCCATCGTGGAGCGCACCTACCAGACCAGCCAGATCCAGCACACGCCGCTCGAACCGCACGTCTGCTATGCGCACATCGAGGGCGGGCGTCTGGTGCTCAACTGCGCCACGCAGGTGCCGTACCATGTGCGCCGCATCGTCAGCTGGGTGTGCGGCATTCCGGAAAATAAGATCCACGTCATCAAGGAGCGCGTCGGCGGCGGCTACGGCAGCAAGCAGGACATTCTGGTGGAGGATCTGACCGGCTACGCCGCATGGGTCACCGGCAAGCCCGTCTACTACCGCAATACCCGCGCCGAGGAGTTCTACGCCAACTCCACCCGTCACCCCATGCGCGTGAAGGTGAAGATGGGCGGCAAGAAGGACGGCACGATCACCGCACTCTTTATGGAGGTCTGCGCCAACACTGGCCCCTTCGGCAACCACTGCCTGACCGTTCCGATGAACAGCTGCTCCAAGACGCTGCCGCTCTTTGCCGTGGACAACATGGCGTATGATCTGAAGGTCTTTTACACCAACACGCCGCCCGCAGGCGCGTATCAGGGCTACGGTACGCCGAAGGGCACCTATGGCATCATGATGGCGATGGCGGAACTGGCGGACAAGCTGGGCGTGGACTACCGCACGATGGTGGAAAAGAACCACGTCAGCGAGGGCTATATGCTTGAGATCCTCAAGGGTCTCGGCGAGGGCCGCGAGGGCAACGTCGTCCCCGTCGGCTCCTGCGGTCTGGACGAGGCCATTGCCAAGGGCTGCGACATGATCGAGTGGGGCAAAAAGGAAGTCTCCGACGATCCCGACTGGAAGATCGGCAAGGGCTTTGCCATGATCATGCAGGGCAGCGGTCTGCCCGGCTTGGACCATGCCGAGGCCATCGCCAAGCTGGAGACGGACGGAACAGTCATTCTCAACAGCGGCGGCGCGGATCTGGGCACGGGACTTGACACCATCTCCGCCAAGGCGGTGAAGGAGGTCCTCAAGCTCCCGATGGAGAAGATCACAGTCGTGTCCGGCGATACCGACTCCTGCGTGTTCGATACCGGCGCTTACGCCTCCTCCGGCACGTTCTTCAGCGGCAACGCTTCACTGCTGGCGGCGAAGAAGCTCAAGGAGAAGATTTTGGCGGAGGCCGCTTTGCAGATGAACGAAAAGGTCGAGGATCTGGACGTTCGCGCACCCGGCGAGGTCTATTCCAAGACGAGCGGCAAGGCGCTCACCTACGGCGAGCTGTCCCACGCGGCGATCGCGGGCGACGGCCGCGGGCAGATGGTCGCGCACGGCAGCTACGTCACCACCGCATCCTCCGTGCCCTACGGCGCGCACTTCGCGCAGGTGGCGGTCAACGTCAGAACCGGCGAGATCAAGGTGCAGAAGTTCTACGCCCTGCAGGACGCGGGCACGCCCATCAATCCCGAGATCGCGCTGTGCCAGATGTACGGCGCCGCGATGAAGTCCATCGGTCACACCCTCTATGAGGATATGAAGCTGGACGAGAATGGCAAGTGCATCAACGCGAATCTGACGGATTACGGCGCGCCGATGATCGGCGAAGCGCCCGAGGATTTCAAGTCCGTGCTGATCGACGTCAACGATGACTTCGGTCCCTTCGGCGCGAAGTCCATCTCCGAGATCGCCTGCAACGGCGCGGCGCCCGCCATCGGCATCGCCATTCACGACGCCTGCGGTGTGTGGATGCGCTCCTGGCCGATGACGCCGGAGAAGCTGTTGCACGAGCTTGGCAGGATCTGAACGACTCGCATCGTAAAAAAGGATTGAACCGAAAACAAAATGGTGCTATACTTTAGATAGCACCATTTTGTTTTGCGATAAAGGAGGAGTCCTTATGGTCATTACCGTTGGAAGACAGTACGGAAGCGGCGGCCGCGAGATCGGCACGGCGCTGGCGAACAAGCTTGGCATCGTCTACTATGACGATCTGCTGCTCAAGAAGGCGGCGGAGGAAAGCGGCCTTTGTGAGGAGCTGTTCCATAGCTTCGACGAGCGCCCCAAGAGCTTTCTTTATTCCATTGCGATGGACCCGTATTCCTTCACCATGCACCATGTGACGCCCAAGGGCAGCATCGAGCAGCAGGTGTATCTTGCGACCTATGATACCATCAAGAAGCTCGCGGACAAGGGCCCCTGCGTTCTCATCGGCCGCTGCGCGGACTACGCGCTCAAGGACCGTGACGATGTGATCAACATCTTCGTTTCCGCGCCGATCGAGAGCCGCATCAAGCGTGTGGCCGCGCGCAACAACATCTCCGAGGCGGAGGCGAAGGAGCGCATCAAGAAGACGGACAAATCCCGCGCGTCGTACTATAACTACTATTCCTCGAAGGACTGGGGCGAAGCCAAGAGCTATGACATGTGCATCGACTCGTCGCTTCTCGGCATCGAGGGGACGGTCGCGCTGCTCGAAGAGCTGGTGAAGCTCAAGGGCATGAAGTAAAAACAGAAAATGAAAAAGGGAGCTTTGCGCTGCGGCGCAAAGCTCCCTTTTTCGTAATAATGTTACTTGTCATCTTCCAGCTTTTCCAGACCCGCGCGCAGCGCGTTGAAGGCAGCGGGCAGGGAGGAGATGCTGTTTTCAGCGCGCCGAAGCTCGCCGGTCACATTGATGCAGGTGTTGCCGAGCGTTGAGAGAACGCTGTCGCAATGGGCGCGGCAGTCGCCGATCATGGCGGCAAGCCGCTCGTGGACGCCGCGCTCATACTCCTCGGCGCGCTGGTGCGCGTCGAGCTCAATGCCGGCAAGGTGCTCCTTGATGGTGGAATACTGCTCGGCCATGGGACGGAGCTTATCATTCTCCGCGCGCAGGGAAGCGTTCTCCGCGCGCAGCGCTTCGGCCTCGGCACGCAGCGCGGTCAGCTCATCATTGGCTGTATCCAGCGCGGCACGCAGGGTGTCGCGCTCCGCCGCGGCGTCGCTGTGCTCTTGGGTGAGGCGGTCGTTTTCGCCGCGCAGGGTGCTGACCTGCGTGCGCAGCTCCTGCTCCTGCGCGCAGAGCTTGTCGATGTCGCCCTCGAGCGACTCGATGCGGGCGGTGCTCTCCGCCGAGGTCTTTTTGATATAGTCAATGACGTCCTCACGGTTGAAGCCGCCGAACAGGGAACCCTTAAAGGTATTGTTTTCCATCCTGAATCCCACCTTACTCATACTCTTTCGATAGTGTAGCACAGTTTTCGCCCGATGACAAGCAGAAAAAGAGCAGCCTTAGCCGGCTGCTCCGTTTTCTTTTTTGCTTGGCTTCGCAGCCTTTTTTCCGCGCCTGCGGCGGGCGAAGCGGACGATGAAGAAGACCGCCGCGGCGATCAGCGCGAGAAAGATCGCCCAGAGCCACCAGACGGCCGCCGTGGTCAGCACGGCGAGCTGCAAGTTCTCGCCCTCCGCGGTGAAGAGCAGGTAGCTGCCCATCGAGGTCGTCTCGACCGGCTGCCAGCTTCCGTCGGACCGGCGGACAAAGACGGCGCAGTGATCCATGCTCACCTCCTCGGGCGGGAGATAGCGGATCGTGTGCTCGGCCAGCGCGTCGCGCGGGAAGGAAAGCTCCCACTGCTCGGCAACGGAGCGGTAGACGGTCATGGCGGGCAGCGTCCGCTCGGAGAGGAAGGAGAAATAGTTTTTAAGCGCGGTGCGGCGGTTATCCGCAAGCTGCGGGAACGCGTTGGGATCGGGCGTCTGCGCGGCGGCGGTGAGCGTGTCCGTCTCGTTGAACTCGCCCTCGACGAAGAAAATGCTGCGGCCGTCCGCGCGCTGCGCGTCGCTTTGGAGGGAGGCGCGGTAGGCGGTGTATTCGGCGGTGACGACGGTATCAAAGCGCAGGTCGGTCAGGTCGGTGCGGTCCCAGACCGGATAGCTCCCGCTTTGCTCCGTCAGACTGGGGAAGACGGAGAAATCGAAGGAGTCGCCGTAGTCAAAGCGCAGCGTTTTGAGCGTTCTGCCGTCGCAGACAAAGCGGAGTGTAAAGCTGAGAAAGTCCTCGGGCACGCCGTCGAGCGCGCAGAGGGCGGCATAGTCCATCGGCTCGGCCTGACCGGATAGGCTGCGGCGGTCGATGCCGCGCAGCGTGTCGGAGACGAAATAATTGCCGCGGAAGACGCCGAGGTCACGCCCGGAGATCGCACCGGAAAACTGGTCACAGTCCTCAACGACAACGAGGCTGCGGCAATCGGTCACCGTGCAGCTGGAGCCGGCTGACGAGGAGGTGTCCTCGCTGCCGGAGCCGACGATGCCGCCCACGCTGCTCTTGCCGGAAAGCGTGAGCTTTGCCCAGCTGGAGCGGATGCCGGCGGAGGACAGTCCCGCGATGCCGCCGACATAGCTGCCGGTCTCGCTTCTTGCGCTGCCGTAGGCTTCGCAGGAGAGCACGATGCCGAGGTCCATCTCGCCGACGATGCCGCCGATGCAGTCTTTTTTGCCGCTGATGCTGCCGCGGTTGACGCAGTGCTGCACGACCGCCTTCGTCTCGTATACGCGGTCAAACACGGAGGAGGACTCCTTTTGATCGCCCTCGGGGTCCAGCTCGTATTCAATGGCCATGGCGCCGGCGATGCCGCCGACATTCAGGTCGGCGTCCACGGCGCCGTAGTTCGTGCAGCCGCGGACCTTGCCGAAAGTCACGGCGTCGATGTTCTCGTCGGAGGTATCCTCAAAAATATCCGAGGCGTCGGCGTCGGTCATATCCACAAAGATGTCAAGGCACAGATTGACGACTGCGTTCATCTGATCGTTCACCGCGCGCAGGTCGGCGGTGAGCGTCGAGCCGTCAGCAGAGAGCCCGTCGCTGAGCGCATCCAGCTCATCCATCGTGCTGCGCAGATTGGTGAAAAGGCTGTCCAGCGTGTCCTGATAGCCGTCGCCGAGGGGATAGAAGGTGAGGCTGCCGCGCGCGTTGAGATCTTCGATGAGACGGCGCGTTTTGCCCGTCGCCGTGTCAAGGCTGGCGGCGGCGTCGCTCAGCGCGTCGAGTGCCTGCTGAATATCGTCGTGCGCCTTGGGCGCGGCGTCCTTGAGAAAGTCGGAGAGGATGGCGGCGATTTTTGCCATGTCCGTCGAGATCTCCGCCATTACGCTCATGGCGTCAGAGAGCGCGGCAAGGGCGTCGGAGAGGAGTCGGCGCACCGCGTCGGTATTCCATGTCTTGCTGCCGTCAAGGTATTCCTTCAAATCGTTGACAGCGGTATTCAAGCTGTTCGCCGCAGCCTTGAGCTTGGCGCTGTTTGTCTGGATGCGTCCGCTGGCCGCGCTGAGCTCCGCGCGGTCAGCAGCGTTCAGCGTCAGATCCTTGTCGCACTGGCGGAGCGCGTCGATGGCGTCGCCCGCGTGCTTCTCCGCTGTCTCGAGCGCCTTGAGAATGTCGGGCAGCGCGTCCGTCACGGTCTTGGCGCGGTCGGTCAGCTCATTGACGCTGCCGATGTTTTTGTCGATGAAGTCGGTCGTCTGACCCGCGAGCGAATCGGCGTCGTCCACTGCGGCATTGGTATAGGCGGAGACCGAATCGAGTCGGGAGGAGATGTGATCGTTCGTGCTGTCCACATCGTCCAGCGTGGAGGAAACGAGGGCGTTGAGCTTATCCAGCTCCGCGCGCAGCTTGGCGATCAGGTCGTCACGCAGCGAGAGATGGAGATAGGGCTCCATCTGACCGACGATGCCGCCCACATCCTTGCGGCCATAGATCATGCCGTAGTTGGAGCAGAAATCCATAAAGCCGTCGCTGCGGCCCGCGCCGCCGCCAACGTTGTAGCCGAAGTGCGGGTAGCCGACCGCGCCGCGGTTGATGCAGGAGAGCAGGCTGCCGGAGGAGTAGCCGGCAATGCCGCCGGTATCCGAGGTGGCATTCCGGCTTTCCACTGCGCCGACGGAAACAAGGTCGGTGAGGGAGGAGGCTGGGTCGATGCTCAGATCGTCAAGGCTGAGCGTGGGATCGACATTTGCCGTATTCACGCTGGCGGAGTTGATGCACGCACGCAGCGTGCCGAGGTTATAGCCGGCGATGCCGCCGGTGTAGCGATTGGCGGAGATGCTGCCGCTCGCGGTGCAGTTGGCGATGAGACCGCCCTCCTCGTTGCGGCCGACGATGCCGCCTACGGCGCTGTCGCCCTTGACGACGCCGAAGAAGGAGCACTCCTCCAAGGTGCCGTAGTTGCGGCCGACGATGCCGCCGACGGCCTCCTTCGTGCCGCCGGGCGCGACCTGCCCCTCGACCTTGAGCGCGTGGACGAAGGCGCCGCGCTCGAGCGTGAGGAAAAGACCGGCGGGGGAGAGCGAGTCCGTCAGCGTCAGACCGCTGATGGTGTGCCCGCCGCCGTTGAAGGTGCCGCTGAAGCTGGCGATGGGCTCGAAGTCCACGCCGCGCAGGGAGATGTCGGCGGTCAGAAGGACCGTCTTGCCGCGCGACCAGGCGTCATAGGCGCAGCTGTCCGAAAGGGCGCACAGGTCCTTCGCCGTGTGGATGTAGATGATGTCATCCTCTCCGGCAGCGAGCGCGGGCAGGGACAGGGAAAGGCTCAGCACGAGCGACAGGGCGAGCGCGAGCAGGCGGGAAGAGCGCTTATTCGGTTTCATCGTCTGCACCTCCTTCCTCGACCATGCTGCCGGAAATGACGGTCACGTTCACATCGCCGTCCACGATCGCGCGGACCACGCCGCTGACCGTGCCGTGGATCTCGCCGTGCACCACGCCGTCGAGCCGGATGCGTCCGTCCGCCGCGTGGCGGTGAATGACGTTCGGCACGGCGAATGAGGTCCGGTCAATGACCTTGGAGCCGATGAGCAAGATCTGCGGCAGGGCGAACATGACCATGATGATGGAGATGACCGTGCCGCGTCCGAGGCTTTCGCCGATGCCGGCAATGACCGGCTCGGAGGTCATGCGGCCGATCAGAAAGCCGCTGATCGACAGGATCGAGCCGGAGGTGATGATGGTCGGGAACGCGAAGTTGAGCGTTTCAATGATGGCGTCGCGGTGGTGCATCTTGGTCTTGGTCTCCTGAAAGCGGCTGGCGATGACGATGGCGTAGTCGATGTTCGCGCCCATCTGGATCGAGCTGACAATCAGGTAGCCCAGGAAGAAGAGGTACTTGCCCGTGATGGTGGGGAACGAGAAGTTGATCCAGATGCAGCCCTGAATGACCAGGATCAGCAGCACCGGCATACCGGCGGAGTTGAAGGTAAAGAGCAGCACTGCCATGACGATCAGGATCGAAACGATGCTCACGACCTTATTGTCCACGGCAAAGGACTTTTCAAATTCGTACTCGTTGGTGGAATCGCCCGCCAGATAGACCTTCTCACCGGGGTAATACTTCTGCGCGATCGCGGTGACGGTGTCGGTGAAGGCGTAGGTCTCATCGCCGCTGACCGGCAGCGTGGAGTAGATGAGCATACGGCTGTACTGCTCGCTTTGGAGCTGGAGCTTGGCGTTCGTCATCTGTGTGTAGGCGTCGTCCAGCGTGCTTTGCAGCTCATCGTCCAGCGTGACATAGCCCTGCTGCACCTCGTCGTAGAGAAAGAGGAACATATCGATGAGCGGAACAGAGTAGGTCGAAAGCCCGCCGACGATCTTGCCGTAATTTTCATGGTTTGCGGCATAGGCACCATAGAGGAACTCGGCGACCTCATAATCGAGATCGGTCAGCTCGGAGAACTGACGGGGCGTGAGCCTGTCGGTGAGCATATAGCCGCCCATGGCTTCGACGTTGGAAAGCCCCAGCGTGGAGTCGACCTCGTCGTACTGCTCAAGCTCGTCGAGAATGGCGCGCTCCTTGTCATAGTCGCCCGCGGGGACCACGAGCGCCATGAGGTTTTTGGTGCTGAAGTTGTCGTCGATCATATTCTCGGCGATCTGTGTTTCGTTGAGCTTGGGCGCGGAGATCAGCCCGTAGCCATAGGCGTAGGGACAGTCGGACGAGAGCCGCCAGCCGATCACAGCCAGCGCGACAAAGAGAATGGGAACGACATGGCGCGTGGCGTAGGCAAACTTGCCGACAAAGGAGATCTTGGGGACAAAGCTGCGGTGGCCGGTCTTGTCGATAAGCGGGCCGAAGAGCATCAGCAGGCCCGGCATGACAACGAACGCCGAGAGCAGCGCGAAGAGAATGGATTTGATGAGGCACAGCGCCATATCGGGGCCGAGCTTGAACTGCATGAAGAGCATGGCGACCAGACCGCCGATGGTCGTGAGCGAGCTGGCGCCGATCTCGGGGATGGACTTGCTCAGCGCCACAATGACCGCCTCGCGCAGGGGCAGGGAGCGGTGCTCCTCCTTGAAGCGGTTGCAAAAGATGATGGCGTAGTCGATGGAGAGTGCCAGCTGCAAGATGCTCGTCACGGAATTGGAGATGAACGAGATTTTGCCCATCATGAAGTTCGTGCCCTGATTGAGCACGAGCGCGACCACAAAGGTCAAAATCAGGACCGGCACCTCGCCGTAGGTCTCGGAGGTGAAGAGCAGCACGGTGACAATGACGATGGCGACATAGACCATGATGACGCTGATCTCGTGGTCGATGGTCTCCTCCTGCGTGTTGCCGAGGTCGGTGGAGACATAGAGATCGTAGCCGGCGAGCGAGTTCTTGACGCGCTCGAGCGCGTCGAGACAGCGCTCGTCGTCCTCGTCGTAGTCAAAGGTGACGGAGAAGAGCGCGCTGACGTTGTTGTAGTGCTCGTCGGTCTCGTCGAACGCCACGCCCTGCACGCCCTCGACATCCTCCAGCTTCTCCTGCAGATCGAAGGCGTCGGCGAGCGGGAGGTTGGCGACCATCACGCTCGCTGTGCCGAAGGTGGTGAATTGCTCGTCCATGACGTCGAGCGCCTGGCGGGTCTCGGAATCGGCGGGGAGATAGGCGGTCAGGTCGTTTTCCACCTGCACCCAGCTGCAGGAGAAGACGGAGAAGATCAGCCCGATGATGACGACAAGAAAGACAAGGTTGCGTTTATCGACGATGAAGCGGGCGAGCTTGAGCATAAAGCTCTCGCCGCTTTGTTCCGTTGGCTTTGCCATAGACGGACCTCCTGTATCGTGATATGCCCGGCGCACCGTGCGCCGAGGCGGAAAAATCAACACCTATTATATAGCACAGACAATATAAAAATGAAATATGGAAAACGTGAAAAATCTGTGAATAAAAGGGAGTCAGGCTGTGCCTGACTCCCAAAAACGAGAGAAAATCGGACCTATTGCGCACTTTGCCCAAACGGCAGGGGATGCCGCGCGGGACGTTACTTTTCCACGATGACCTTCTGGGCGTTCTTCTCGCGGATGGCGGCGTAAATGCGGGCGATGATCTCGTCCGGCGCGCCCTTGGTCTGCTCACCGGTGACCATGTCCTTGCAGGTGACGACGCCGGAGGCGACCTCGTCCTCGCCGAGGAAGAGAACGTAGGGGATCTTCGTCTTGTCGGCGTAGTTCATCTTGGCCTTGAACTTCTTGTTCTCGGTGTAGAGCTGAGCGCGCAGGCCGCGCTCGCGCAGTCGGGTGGCGAGGGAGACGGCAAAGCTCAGATCCTCCGTCATTGGCAGAAGCAGCACGTCCGCGGGCGCGGTGTTGAGCGCGTCGTTGAGAAGGCCCTGCTCGCCGAGCACATAGAACAGGCGCGTCACGCCGATGGAGATGCCCACGCCCGGCAGCTTGCGGTCGGTATAATACTCGGCGAGGTTGTCGTAACGGCCGCCGGAGCAGACCGAGCCGATCTGCGGATAGTCGAGCAGAGCGGTCTCGTAGACCGTGCCGGTATAGTAGTCGAGGCCGCGGGCGATGGTCAGGTCGACCTTGAAATTCTCCTGCGCGACGCCGAAGCCGCCGAGGTATTTGATGACGGTGGAAAGCTCCTCATAGCCGCGGTCGAACAGCTCGTCGCGGCCGCAGTAGCCCTTGAGGGAGGCAAGGACCTCTTCGTTCGTGCCGGTGATGGCGATGAACTTGAGAATCTCGTCGGCCTGCTCGCCCGTGAGCTTAATGTCGTCGACGAGAATGGCGCGCACCATGTCGGGACCGATCTTTTCGATCTTATCCACCGTGCGCATGATCTCGCCGCTCTGCTCGGTCAGGCCGAGCATGGAGTAGAAGCCGTTGAGCACGCGGCGGTTGTTGATGCGGATCTGGAAGCGCTTGAGGCCCATCGCCGAAAAGACGTCGTAGATGATGGCGGGGATCTCGGCATCGTTCATGATGTCCAGCTCGCCGTCGCCGATGACGTCGATATCCGCCTGATAAAACTCGCGGAAGCGGCCGCGCTGCGCGCGCTCGCCGCGGTAGACCTTGCCGATCTGGAAGCGGCGGAAGGGGAAGGCGAGCTCGTTGTAGTGCAGGGCGACGTACTTCGCCAGCGGCACGGTCAGATCAAAGCGCAGGGAGAGGTCGCTGTCGCCCTTGGAGAAGCGGTAGATCTGCTTTTCCGTTTCGCCGCCGCCCTTAGCGAGCAGGATCTCGCTGGCCTCGATGATGGGGGTATCGAGCGGGGTGAAGCCGTAGCGGCTATAGGTCGTGCGCAGAATGTCCATCACGCGCTCCATCTGCTGCTGCTGCGCGGGAAGCAGCTCCATGAAGCCTGAGAGGGTCCGGGGCTTGATTCTTTCCATATCTATCTTCCTCCGTGAAAATCGTTGTGTGCGAATCTGCCAAAATCAATAATAATGTATTGTACAAGTTTACAAAGAAAATGTCAACCCCTTATTTGCTTATAAAGCATCACAACAGCGCATTAGCACACGAAACTAAGGCGATACCCGTTGCGTTTTGCGCAAAAGGGCGGTATAATAGCGGCAATATTGAAACAGGAGAAGGCTATGACCGATTATTTTTCCTATACGCTCGATGCCGACGCCATCCGCGCCATCAGCAGCATCGGGCTGGCTCACCTCGGCGACGCGGTGTACGAGCTGCTTGTGCGCACCTATCTCTGCGCGCACGGCAAGGCGACCGGCAAGGGTCTGCACCGCGCGACGGTGGAGCTTGTCCGCGCGCCGAAGCAGGCAGAGCTGGCCGACGCCATTTTCGGGGAGCTGACGGACGAGGAGCACGACGTGTTCCGCCGTGGGCGCAACGCCAACGTCCACACGATCCCGCACAGCGCCGACCGCGCGCAGTACCAGAAGGCCACGGCGCTCGAGGCGCTCTTCGGCTGGCTCTATTTACAGGGCCGGCACGAGCGCATCAACGAACTGTTTAACCGGATGATGGAGGCGAACGATGCCGCTTGACGCGATCTGCCTGCGGGCATTGACAAACGAATTGAAGGGGCAGCTCCTCGGCGCGCGCATCGACAAGGTGCAGCAGCCCGCGCGCGACCAGATCGTGCTGCTCCTGCGCGGCAATCTGCGCCTGCTCCTCAACGCGGGGCCGAACCAGCCGCGCGTGCAGCTCACGGAGGTCCTGCGTGAGAATCCCGCCGAGCCGCCGATGCTCTGTATGCTGCTGCGCAAGCACCTCGTCGGCGGACGCATCACGGAGATCGAGCAGAGCGGACTGGAGCGCATCGTGACGTTCACCGTCCGCAGCGTGAACGAGTTGGGCGAGTCCGGCACGAAGAAGCTGGTGCTTGAGGCGATGGGCCGCCGCTCGAACCTCCTGCTGCTCGACGAGGACGACCGCATTTTGGATTGTATGCGCCGTGTGGAGTTTGAGGTCTCCGGCGCGCGGGCGCTGCTGCCGGGGCTGTACTATCAGCTTCCAACGCCGCTTGACAAGCTCTCGCTGCTGACCGACCCTGAGGGGGCGGTCGAGCTAGCCCGCCGCGGCGGGGGAGCGGAGGAGACCGTCGAGCGCTTCCTGCTCGACCGGTATCTTGGCATCTCGCCGCTCATCGCGCGCGAGCTGGCGCTTCGCGCCTTCGGCGCAGCCGACGCCCGCTTCGCGGACCGGAGCGACGGCTGCGAGCGCCTTGCCGCGGAAATGGAACGCTTGGCGGAAGCTGTGCGGGAAAATCGCTTTACACCGACCATGCTTTCGCGCGAGGGAAAGCCGGTGGATTTCACCTATTGTTCCATCACGCAGTACGGCGCGGAGACGGTGCAGACGACCTTTCCGACCTTTTCCGCGCTGCTCGACGCCTTTTACACCGAGCGCGACCGGCAGGAGGCCGCGCAGCGCCGCGGGCGTGAGCTGACGCGCACGGTGACCTCCGCGCATGACCGCGTGGTGCGCAAGCTCGGAATGCTCGAAAAGGAGTACGCCGCCTCGCAGGACCGCGATACGCTGCGGCTGTACGGCGACCTCATCACCGCGAACCTCTACCGCATGGAGCGCGGGGCGGCGCGGCTGACGGCGCAGAACTACTACGACGAGAACGGCGCGGAGCTCGACATCCCGCTCGACCCGCTGCTCACGCCGCAGCAGAACGCGGCGAAATACTACAAGCGCTACACCAAGGCCAAGACTGCGGAGAAGCATCTGCGCGAGCAGATCGACAAGGCCATCGGCGAGCGCGACTACCTCGAGAGCGTGCAGGGCGAGATCGCGCTGGCGCAGACCGAGGCGGAGTTCGCCGAGCTGCGCCGCGAGCTGCAGGAGACCGGCTATCTCCGCCGCAGCGGAAAGGAAAAGAAGGGGCGCGAGAAGCCCATCGCGCCGCGCGAGTTCCGCTCGTCGAGCGGGCTGCGCATCCTTGTGGGCCGCAGCAACGTGCAGAACGACGCGCTCACGCGCAAGGCGGACAAGCGCGACCTGTGGCTCCATACGCAGAAGATCCACGGCAGCCATGTCATCCTCTGCACCGAGGACGGCGCGTATGACGACGAGAGCCTGCATGAGGCCGCGCTGCTCGCGGCGTATTACTCGCAGGCGCAGGGCGGCAGCAATGTCCCGGTGGACTACACGAGCGTCAAATACGTCAAAAAACCCGCGGGCGCCAGGCCTGGCATGGTGGTCTACGAGACTTACCGCACCCTCTATGTCACGCCGGACGAGGAGACGATCCGCCGTCTGGACCGCAAAAATAAGTAAAGAAAAGAGAGGGCGGCCGCCCTCTTTTTCTTCTTATGCGTGTTAGGCGTGCGCGTCGCCCTCGATTGGCTCCGTTTCGCGGAAAAGCATCGTGATGCACCATACGCCGGCAAGGCCCACGAGCGTGTAGATCACGCGGCTGACCGTGCCCATCTGACCGCCGCAGAGGAACGCGACGAGGTCAAAGCCGAACAGGCCGATGCTGCCCCAGTTGAGCGCGCCGATGACGGCGAGCGTTAATGCCACTTTGTCGATGACCATGGATCTCCCTCCTAATCATGTTTGGTTGGCTGTGCATAGTGTCCGCAAAAGGCAAGAAAATATACATCCTTAAAAATTTTCAGCAAAAGCAGAAAAATAATCAGGTAAAATTTGCCGCAATGGATTGCTTTTTGCGCGGGGGATATTGTATAATCTACACGATATCTACCGCACGCAAGGGGCGCCGCCCCGTTTCAACAACGAACATCAGGAGGAAACACCATGAACGAAAAATTCAGTAAGCTCGGCTTCTATCCCGCTGACATCCTGCTGCCCAACAAGGACGTCGATATGGAGAAGTGGGCCGTCGTCGCCTGCGACCAGTTCACGTCCGAGCCCGAGTATTGGGAGCGCGTGGAAAAGACCGTCGGCGATGCGCCGTCCACCCTGCGTCTCATCCTGCCCGAGGCCAACCTGAAGGCCCCCAACGTCGACAAGTTCATCGCCGACATCAACGCCTCCATGGACAAGTATCTCAAGGAGAACATTTTTGAGACGCTCAAGGATTCTCTTATCTACATCGAGCGCGGCCAGAGCGACGGCAAGATCCGTCACGGCCTGATCGGTATGGTCGACCTCGACCAGTACGATTTCACCCCCGGCTCCGGCGCCCTGATCCGCGCCACCGAGGGCACCGTGCTCGACCGTATCCCCCCGCGCGCCCGCGTGCGCCGCAACGCGCCCATCGAGCTGCCCCACGTCATGCTGCTCATCGACGATCCCGATAAGACCGTCATCGAGCCTCTGACCGCCGCGGCCGACGGCATGGAGATGGTCTACGACTTCGACCTCATGGAAAACGGCGGCCACATCAAGGGCTTCAAGCTCTCCGCTTCTCAGATCGACGCCGTGGCAGACGCTCTGACGGGCCTGACCACCGATGAGGCGATGAAGAGCAAGTACGGCGTGTCCGGCGTGGCTCCGCTGCTGTTTGCGGTCGGCGACGGCAACCACTCCCTCGCCACCGCCAAGGCCTGCTACGAGGAGCAGAAGAAGGGCAAGACCCCTGAGGAGTATCTCGCCCTGCCCGCCCGCTACGCGCTCGTCGAGGTCGTCAACAACCACGACGACGCGCTGCAGTTCGAGCCGATCCACCGCGTCCTCTTCGGCGTGGACCATGAGAAGTTCATGGAGGAGTTCAAGAAGTTCTATCCCAACACCCGCGAGGGCAAGGGCGAGGGCCACACCATCGAGGTCTGCTGGGCCGGTCACGACGATTTCATCACCGTTCCCGATCCCAAGGTGCAGCTGGCCGTCGGTACGCTCCAGGCGTTCATCGACGAGTACCTCAAGAAGTTCGGCGGCGAGGTGGACTATATCCACGGCGACGAGGTCACCCGCGAGCTTGGCTCCAAGGAGGGCAACATGGGCTTCCTGCTGCCCGCGATGGGCAAGGAGCAGCTGTTTAAGACCGTCATGGCCGACGGCGTGCTGCCCCGCAAGACCTTCTCGATGGGTCACGCGCAGGATAAGCGCTACTACGTCGAGGCCCGCAAGATCCGATAACCGATATACCGAAAAAGCGCCCCTCGGCGGGCGCTTTTTCAAATAGGAGGACCATTCGATGAACTACAAGAAAGCCAGAGCATGGCAGGACATTCTTCTCTTCGGCGGCGCGTTCGTCGCCGGCGTCGGCGTGTGGGGCTTTGACAGCACGTTTTTGGGGCTTCTGGGTCTGGCGATGGTGCTGCTGTCCATCCTCGTGTGGTGGCTGTACTACCGCTGCCCGCAGTGCCATGAGAGCCTTGGGCGCGGGAACCCGAAGCATTGTCCGCACTGCGGCGCGTGGCTCGGCGACGAGCCGGAGCCGGAGGAGAAGAAAAAGATCCAGCACAAGAAAAAGAGAAGATGAAAACACAAACGGTCCCCGCCTATGCCAAGCTCAACCTGACGCTGGACATCTTAGGCAAGCGGGATGACGGCTATCACGAGCTGCGGATGGTCATGCAGACCGTATCGCTCTGCGACGACGTGACCGTGACGCTCACCGACGGCACAGGCGTCGTCTGCCGCGTCGCGGGCGCAGAGCTTCCCTGCGATGAACGCAACCTTGCCGTCAAGGCGGCGAACGCCTTCTGCGAGGCGCTCGGCTATCACGGCGGCATCGACATCGCGCTTACCAAGCGCATCCCGTCCGAGGCCGGGATGGCGGGCGGCAGCGCGGATGCCGCCGCCGTGCTGCGCGCGCTGCGCGATCTGATCGCACCCACGCTCACGGACGAGCGGCTCGAGGAGATCGGCGCGCGTGTCGGCAGCGACGTACCGTTTTGTGTCCGCGGCGGCACGCAGCTTGCCGAGGGCAGGGGCGAAAGGCTGACTGCTCTGCGGAACGCGCCGAGGCTCTATGCCGCGGTCTGCAAGCCGGACTTTCCCATCTCTACGCCCGCGCTCTTTCAGCGGTCGGACCGCGTGTCGCTGACTGACCGGCCCGACACGGCGGCGATGCTCGCCGCGCTGGAGGCGGGCGACGCGGCGGCGCTGTGCGCGAAGGTCAAAAACGTCTTTGAGCAGGTACTCCCGGATGAACAGCGCGCACGCATCGAGGACATCAAGCGCGCTTTGCTTGTCCACGGCGCGGAATGTGCCGCGATGACCGGCTCGGGCAGCGCCGTGTTCGGACTGTTCCGCGAGGAGGACATCTGCCGCGCGGCCTGCAGCGTGCTGCGGAGCGCGGAACTGCAAACCTTCTGCACGATTTTTGTTTGAAAAACGAAAAAACCGTCCATACTCAAGCTATTACTTGAAACGGACGGTTTTTTCTTATGAAATTTCGGAAGATCGAGATATCCCTTGCCGTCGGCCTCCTTTGCGCGCTCGTGTGGTGCGCGCTGGAGCCGGGCTTTCTGATGAGCTGGTGGGGCGCGGCGTTCGAGCCGCTGTGCGACGGTGTGCTGACCGCCGAGGGCGAGGGCGGCGAGGTCGTGCTGCGCTCGTTCTTCGCCGAGCTGCTGGAAAAGCTGCTTTCCTGAAAGAGCCGCCTGCGGGCGGCTTTTTCTTATGCCTGAACGTTGAAGAGCATGATGACCACACCAAGGATGACGAGCACCACGCCGGTCGCGCGGTTGAGCGTTTTGGGAGAAGCCTTGTTGGCGAACACGGCGGCAATGCGCGCCCAGACGAGCGTGAAGAGCACGCAGAGCGCGAACACCGTCCAGTCCGGCGCGCCGCCGATGGCGAAGTGCGAGACCGCGCCGGTGAGCGCTGTGAAGGTCATGATGAAAACACTGGTGCCCACGGCGGTCTTGAGCTCGTAGCCGAGCACGGAGGTGAGGATGAGCAGCATCATCATGCCGCCGCCCGCGCCGATGAAGCCGCAGATAAAGCCGATGAGCACGCCGCAGAGAATAGACTGCACGGCGCGCTTTTTCGCGCTCACGCCGGCCATGGCCTCCTTGGTCGTCATGACGGGACGGACGATGAACTTCACGCCGAGCAGGAAGGTCATAAAGACCGAGAAGCCACCCATCGTGGTCGAGGGGACAAGGCTCGCGGCGTAGCTGCCGACTACAGTGAAGGCCAGCACGCTCACCATCATGATGAGACCGTTGCGGATGTCGAGATTTTTGTTTTTGCCGTAGGTGTAGGCAGACACGGCGCTTGCCAGCACGTCAGACGAGAGCGCGATGCCGACCGCCATATAGGGGTCCATGCCGAGGAAGGTGATGAGCATGGGGCTGATGACCGCCGCGGCGCTCATGCCCGCAAAGCCGGTGCCGAGACCTGCGCCCATGCCGGCGAAAAAGGTGACGAGAAGTGTGATGACAAATTCCATTTTTAAGGCTCCTTTTCTAACATGGCGTCGAGATCGGCGTCCATAACGGCGAGCGTCCGGAAGAAGCTCGCGCGCATTTCTTCATCTGTGTGAGCAAAGAGCTGCTCAAAAAAAGCGGATTGCACCGCGCGGCCCCGCTCAATGACCGGCTGCGCCCGCTCGGTGCAGACGAGCAGCGTCTTTCGACGGTCGCCCTCGACCGTCTCGCGCCGCAGATAGCCCTCGCGCACGAGCTTATCAACGTTCACCGAAACGAGGTTGGCCTTGATGCGCCGGACCTCCACGATGTCGCCCGCCGTCCGGTAGCCGGGGTTGTTGGCAAGAAACATCAGAATGTCAAAGGCGGTCTGAGGCAGCTTCAGCTCGCGGCAAAGCGGCTTGCAGGCGGCGGCATAGGCGTGGGCAAATTTATGGGCAAATTCCATACCGGCGTTCATACGCAGGACTCCTTTTCAAATAATGCAAAATTGAACAGTTCAAATTTGAACTAGAAGATAGCACACATCGGGCATCCTGTCAAGAAAAATATTGACGCCCGTTCAATTCAGGGCACGGCGGAATATCCACAGTTGCCGAACGGCGGGAATGATGGTAAAATAGAAAAAAACGACGAAAAGGGGGGCGGTATCATGCTGCGTATCCTGCTGGGCCGCGCCCGCACGGGCAAGTCCGCCCGGGTGCTGGAGGAGATCCGCGCGCTGGGCGATTCCTCGCAGCAGATCCTGCTCGTGCCGGAGCACGCTTCGCACGTCGCGGAGGTGGACGTGTGCCGCGCGTGCGGTGTGACCGCGAGCCGTCACGCGGAGGTGCTGACCTTCAAGCTGCTGGCCTCGCGCGTGCTGACGCTCACCGGCGGCGCGGCGGAGGTGACGCTCGATAACGGCGGCAAGCTCCTTCTGCTCCAGCGCGTGCTGGTGTCGCTTGCGCCAAGCCTGCGCGTCTATCGCCGCCCCTCACAGCGCGCGGCGTTTCTGGAAAGTCTGCTCGCGCTCATCGAAGAATTGCAGGCCTATGCCGTCGCGCCGGAGGTGCTGGCGGAAAAGGCCGAGGCCATCGCGGGCGAGAGCGGCGAGCGGCTGCGCGATGTGGCGCTGCTCTACGGCGCGTATCTTGCCAAGCTCCACGAGGGCGGGCGCGACGCGCGCGACCGGCTGGAGAAGCTGGAGGAAAACCTTGCGGCCTCCGGCTACGCCGACAATAAGGACATTTTTCTCGACGGATTTTCTTACTTCACGGGCCGCGAGCGGAACATCCTGCGCATTCTGCTCAAGCGGGCAAAAAGCGTCACCGTGACGCTGCTCGGCGACGGCAGCGACAGCGAGCTGTTCGCCGAGGGCCTGCGCGTACGCGAGCAGCTTTACGCTCTTGCGCGGGACGCGGGCGTTCCCTGCACGGAGGAGGTGCTGCGCGGCGGCGCGCCGCGCGATGCGCTCGGCCATGTGGAGAAGCATTTCTTCGGCGGTAATGTCCGCTGGGACGAGCCAACGGAGCAGCTGCGGCTGTATGAAGCCTCCACCGCTTACGACGAGGCGGAGCGGATCGCCGCGGAAATTCTGCGTCTGGTGCGCTGCGAGGGCTACCGCTTCCGCGATATTACGGTCACCTCGCGCGATATGGATGCCGCGGAGCCGGTGCTGCGCACCGTATTCGCGCGCTGCGGCATCCCGCTCTACTGTGCGCGGCGCAGCGATATTCTGCGCCGCGGCGTGCCCGCGCTGCTGCTCGGCGCGCTTGACGCGGTGAGCGGAGGCTTTGAGTACGAGGATGTGTTCCGCTGCCTCAAGACCGGCCTCGCGGGACTTTCGGCGGAGGAGTGCGACCTGCTGGAAAACTACGTCATCAAGTGGGACATTCGCGGCGCAATGTGGACGCGCGACGTTCCGTGGACGGCGCACCCCGAGGGCTACGGCGTGCCGTGGCGTACAGAGCATGAGGAAATGCTCGCGCGGGTGAACGCCGCGCGGGAAAAGGTACGCGCGCCGCTGAGCCATCTCTATGAGGGCGTGCGCGGCACGGGAGACGTTGAGGGTAAAGTGACGGCGCTTTACAATTATCTGACGGAGATCGCGCTGCCCGAGGAGCTGCAGCGGCAGACGGAGACGCTTTGGCAGCGCGGCGAAACGCAGCGGGCGGAGGAGCTGGCGCAGCTTTGGAACGTTCTGTGCGGCGTGCTTGACCAGTTTGTGGAGATGCTGGGCGGTACCGAGCTGGACGCGGAGGAGTTCGCGCGGCTCATGCGCCTTGTGCTCACGCAGTATTCGGTCGGCACGATCCCGGTCTCCCTTGACCGGGTGAGTCTGGCTGAAATGACGCGCAACGACCGCCACGCCGTGCGCGTGCTGTTTTTGATGGGTGCGAACGACCATGTGCTGCCCGCTGTGGGCGGCAGCGGCGGCATTTTGAAGGACGAGGACCGCGCGGCGCTCGAGGCGCTCGACGTGCGCCTTGCGCCCTACGGTATGGCGCAGTTCCGGCTGGAACTGCAGAATCTCTATGCCGCGCTCGCCCAGCCGACCGACCGGCTCTACATCTCTTATCCGCGCTTTGATAACGCGGGCGCCGAGCTGCGCCCCAGCTTTGTCGTCGGGCGCGTGCAGACGCTTTGCCCGTCGGTAAAGGTCGAAACGGAGGATGCCGACAAGGCATACCGCCTTACAACAGAGAGCGGTGCGCTCGACTATGCGGGCGAACACGTCGGCGGGGAAGCGTGGCGTTATCTGGAGCGGCGCGGCGGCTGCGCCGAGGCGCTTGCCGCCATGCGCGACGCTTCGCACTATATGCGTGGAAGGCTCTCGCGTGAGGCCGTCCACACGCTCTACGGGCGCAGCATCACGCTCAGCGCCTCGCGCATGGACAAGGCGCGGAGCTGCCATTTCGCCTACTTCATGCAGTACGGCCTGCGCGCGAAGGAGCGCACGGCTGCGGGCTTCGACGCGCCGCAGGTCGGCACCTTTGTCCACGACGTGATGGAGCACACGCTCCGCGCGGCGAGCGAGCGCGGCGGCCTCAAGGCGCTGGAGCGTCCGGCGCTGCACGCGCTTGTGCGGCAGGCGATCGGTGCATACATTGAAAAAAATCTCCCCGACCTTGACGGGAAGAACGCGCGCTTCCGCTATCTTTTCCGCCGGCTGTGCGAGTCGGTCTACCGCATCATGGATTCGACGGTGGAGGAGCTTTCCAACTCCGATTTCGAGCCGCTGGCCTTCGAGCTGGGCTTCGGCGCGGACGGACAGCTCCCAGCCGTGACCATCCGCGAGGCGGGGGAGGAGCTGCGCGTGGTCGGCAAGGTCGACCGCGTGGACGGCTGGCTCAAGGACGGTAAGCTGTATTTGCGCGTGGTGGACTACAAGACCGGCGCGAAGCGCTTTGACCTCGCGGAGCTGCGCTACGGGCTCGGCCTGCAAATGCTGCTCTATCTCTTTACGCTGCGGGACGAAGGTGGGAAGCTCTTCGGCGGCTATCCCATCGAGCCGGCGGGCGTCCTCTATCTTCCCGCACGGGAAAAGCTGCTGAATCTGCCGCGCAATGCCTCGGAGGAGGAGATCGAGCGCGCGATGCACAAGGAGCTGCAGCGCAGCGGCATGGTGCTGAACGATCCCGCGGTGCTGCGCGCGATGGAGCACAGCGCGCTGGAAGCGCCGTGCTATCTCCCGGTGCGCGTGAAAAAGAGCAAGGACGGCGAGACGGAGATCACCGGTAGCATCGCCACGAGCGCTCAGCTCGGCAAGCTGGGCTTATACGTTGAGGAGCAGCTGCGCCGCATGGTGCGCGAGCTTTCCGCGGGCAACATTGACGCCGACCCATGGGCGCGCAGCGAGCAGGACAGCGCCTGCACCTATTGCGAATTCGCGCCCGCCTGCCACTTTGAAAACGGCCGCGGCGGCGACCGCATCGAATACATCTGCGCGACCGGAGCCGAGCAGCTCTGGGAGCACGTTGACCGGACGATCGGGGAAGGGGGAAAACGCGATGGCTGACATCCTGACCGCCGAGCAGCAGGCGGCGGTAGAGAACCGCGGGCGGAGCCTGCTGGTGTCCGCCGCGGCGGGCAGCGGCAAGACGAAGGTGCTCGTCGAGCGGCTTTTTTCCTACGTCGAGAGCGGCGAAGCGAACCTTGACGACTTTCTCATCATCACCTACACCCGCGCCGCGGCGGCGGAGCTGCGCGGCAAGATCGCCAAGGTTCTCGGCGAAAAGCTGCAGGAGGACCCGCTCAACGCGCATCTGCAGCGGCAGCTGCTGCGCGTCTACCGCGCGGACATCAAAACGGTGGACGCCTTCTGCACGGCGCTGCTGCGCGAGAACTGCCACCTGCTGCGCGAGGACGCGCGCGGCCACGCGCTGCGGCCTGATTTCCGCGTGCTCGACGAGAATGAGGCGCAGCTTCTGCGCGAGCGGGTGCTCGCGCGCACGCTGGATGAATTTTACGAGACGATGCGCGAGGGCGACGGCGCGTCGCTCCTGGCCGATACCCTCGGCGCGGGGCGGGACGACCGCGCGCTCGGCGCGCTGGTGCTCGAGCTGCACGGAAAGCTGCAGGCGCAGCCGTACATGGACCGCTGGCTCGCGTCGCAGGAGCAGCTTTGGCACGATCTGCCGCCGCGCGTGGAGGATACGGTCTACGGGACGCTGCTGCTTTCTATGGTGCGGCGTAAGGCGCTCCACTGTGCCGCACTGCTGCGCGGCGCGGCTGAGGAGATGGCGACGGATAAGGCCATTGCGGATAAGTACGCGCCGCTCTTTCTCGGCGTGGCGGAGCAATTCGCGCTCCTCGCCGCGTCAGCGGAGGAGGACTGGGATGCGGCGGCGAAGCGCCGCGTTGATTTCCCGCGCCTGACGGCGGTGCGCAAATGCGAGGCCGAAGCGCTCAAGGCCAAAATGCAGGGCGTGTGGAACGGCTGCAAAAAGACCGCCAAGGGCTTTGACGAGGTGTTTTCCGTCACCTCTGCCGAGGCGATGGAGGACCTGCGCGCGATGGCGCCCGCCATGCTCGCGCTCTTAAAGCTGACGGCGGATTTTTCCCGCGCCTATCAGGAGGAGAAGCGCCGCCGCAACGCGGCGGACTTCTCCGACCAGGAGCATGAGGCCATTGACCTGCTCCTCGGCGTGGACGGACAGCCCACCGACCTTGCGCGAACGGTCTCGCAGCGCTACCGCGAGATCATGGTGGACGAATATCAGGACACGAACGAGGTGCAGAACTGTATCTTCTCTGCCATTTCCCGTGAAGGAAAAAACCTTTTCACCGTCGGCGACGTCAAACAGAGCATCTACCGCTTCCGCCTCGCCGACCCGCGTATTTTCCTCGACCACTATCTGCACTACCCGCACGCCGCCGACGCGGCGGAGGGCGAGAGCGCTAAGCTCCTTTTGAGCAAAAACTTCCGCTCGCGCAATACGGTGCTGGACGCGGCGAACTTCGTGTTCCGCAACGTCCTTTCCCGGGAAATGGGCGAGCTGGACTACGGCGAGGATGAGTCCCTGCACGTCGGGGCGAGCTATCCCGAGAACCCCGACTGCTGCACGGAGTTCCATTTTGTGGAGATGTCCGCGCAGGAGAGCGACACGGAAAAGCTCCGTGCGGCCCGGGCCGAGGCGAGCTTCGCCGCGGACTACATACAAAGGCTCATCGCCGGCGGCTTCACGGTGCAGGACGATAAAACGCACGAGCCGCGCGCGGTGCGGGAGGAGGACATCGTCATCCTCATGCGCTCGCCCCGCACACGGCTTGCCGACTATCGCCGCGCGCTGGAGAGCCGCGGGCTGCACTGTGCCGCCGAGAGCGACGGCGGCTTTTACGAAACGATGGAGGTCGCCGTGACCTTCGCGCTGCTCGAAATATTGGACAACCCGCGGCAGGACGTGCCGCTCATCTCCGTGCTGCGCTCGCCGCTTTTCGGCTTTACGCCGGACCGGCTCGCCGAGCTGCGCGCGAAAACGCCGGGCGGCGATTTTTACGATGCACTCGCCGCGGACGGGGGCGAGGACTCCGCACGGTTCCTCGCGCTGCTGCGCGAGCTGCGCGAGAGCGCGCGGACGCTCACGCTCACCGAGCTGGTCGCGGCGCTCTATGAGCGCTGCCATATCCCGGCGGTGTTCGGCGCGATGCGGGGAGGAGCCGCACGCCGGGAAAATCTTCGTGCGTTCTTCTCGCTGGCGGAGGAATTTGAGCGCGGCGGCGGGCGGGGGCTCTTCGCCTTTGTCCGGCATCTGCGCGAGCAGCTGGAATCCGGCGAGCCGCCCGTGCCGCAGACCACGCACGCCGCGCAGGGCGTGCGCATCATGAGCATCCACAAGTCCAAGGGACTGGAATTTCCGATCGTGATCCTTGCGGACCTCGCGCGCCCGTTCAGCCGCATGGACTTCCAGAGCTCCGTGCTCGTCCACCCGGAATACGGCCTCGGGCCGGTCTGCGTGGACACGAAACGCTCGATCAAATACCCCACGGCTGCGCGGCTCGCACTTGAGCGTCAGCTGCGCCGCGAGGCAAAGGCCGAGGAGCTGCGCGTGCTGTACGTCGCCATGACGCGCGCGAAGGAAAAGCTCGTCATGGTCTGCGCCCGCGCGGGCGCGGCGAAGCATCTTGCCGATCTTTGCGCCGTGACCTCCTGCCCCGTGCGGCCAGAGACGGTGGAGGAGCAGAAGTGCATGGCGGACTGGATCCTGCTGCCGCTTTTGTGCCGTCCGGAGGCTGCGCCGCTGCGTGAGCTGGCGGGCGCGGACGCGGCGGCGGTCACGGTAAGCAATGCGCCGTGGCGCGTGGAGGTCCACAACGGCTACGACTTTGCGCCCACCGAGCGCGCGGCAGAGGAGCGCGCGGAGGAGACTGCCCCCGAGCTGCCGCTGGACACGGCGGCGCTGGAGTGGCGCTATCCCTACGAACCGGAAACGACGCTCAGCGCCAAGCTGACCGCGACGCAGCTCAAGGGTCGCGCGCTTGACGAGGAGATCGCGGAGAACGCCCCGCTGCCTCCCCGCCTGCGGAGCCTCGCAAAGCCGAGATTTCTGGAGGGAGCGGCGGCGCTTACGCCCGCCGAGCAGGGCACCGCGATGCACGCGGCGCTGCAGTTTCTCGATTTCTCGACGCCGGCGGAGGAAGGTGCGGTGCGCGCTGCAGTCAAAAGCATGGAGGAGCGCCGCCTGCTCACGCCCGAGCAGGCGCGGGCGGTCGACGCCGCCGCGCTGACGCGGTTTCTGCAAAGCCCACTGTGCGCGCGCATCCGCGCGGCAGGGGAGCGGGCCAGGCGGGAATACCGCTTCTCGCTGCTTGAGAGCGCCGCGCGCTTTGTGCCGGAGGCGAGCGCCGGAGACGAGATCCTTTTGCAGGGCGTGGTGGACTGCTTCTTTGAGGAGGACGGCGCGCTGGTCGTGGTCGATTTCAAGACCGACCGCATCGCGCCGGACGCGCTCGCCGAGCGCGCGGAGCATTACCGGCCGCAGCTCGAGGCGTACTCACTCGCACTCGCGCAGGTGATCGGAAAGCCCGTGAAGGAGAAGATCCTATACTTCCTCCGCCGCGGCGAGCAGATCATACTCTAGTTATAAAAACGAAAAAACTTTGCAAAAATGCAAAAAGTGCTTGCATTTTCCTGCTTGATGTGATATTCTATCCGAGCTTGAAAAGGGCGGTCCTCTGCCGTGCGCGGGTGAAAGAACCCTGATGCGCCATGGAAAAGCGGTCACGAACGCCTATAAATTAGGAGGAAATATCCATGGATCTCATCAAGGAACTCGAAAGCCAGCAGATGAAGGCTGAGAAGCCCGTTGCCAACGTCGGCGACACCGTCCGCGTCCACGTCAAGATCAAGGAAGGCTCCCGCGAGCGTATCCAGGTCTTCGAGGGCATCGTGATCGCCAAGAAGCACGGCGGCATCGAGGAGACCATCACCGTCCGCCGTCTGGCCTATGGCGTCGGCGTCGAGAAGGTTTTCCCGCTGCACTCTCCCTCGATCGAGAAGATCGAGACCGTGCGCACCGGCTTTGTCCGCCGCGCGAAGCTCTACTATCTGCGTGACCGCGTTGGTAAGGCTGCCAAGATCCGCGAGAAGCTGTAAGAAAAGCAAAATAGAAACGACGTGGGCGACCGCGTCGTTTTTATTTTTGTTGTTTTTTTGCGTGGCGCGTGGTATCATACATCATGAAATATTCTGCGGCCCTGTGCCGCCCGAGCGATGGAGAAACGAGTATGAACGATTTTGATAACGAGATCCTGCCCACTGATCCCGACGAGGGAGAGGAGATCACCGAGCGCGTCGCCGGGCGCGAGACCTACGAATGGGTGCGCTCGCTGGTGGGCGCGGTGCTGGTCATCACGCTGCTCTTTACCTTCGTGGTGCGCCTGATGGGCGTTGACGGCCATTCGATGGTGCCGACGCTGCAGGACGGCGACCGCCTGATCGTGGTCAGCGGCTGGCTGTGCGGCGATTACAAATACGGCGACATCGTCATTGCGTACAAGGAGAGCTTCGATGCCGAGCCCATCGTCAAGCGCGTTATCGCCACCGAGGGGCAGACCGTGGACATCGACTTCACGCTCGGACGCGTGTTCGTGGACGGCGAGCTGCTGCAGGAGGATTATGTCAACGACCTGACCTATCTCGACGAAGGAACGCAGTTCCCGCTGACGCTCGGCGAGGGCGAGCTGTTCCTGATGGGCGACAACCGCAACCGCAGCAGCGACAGCCGTGACGAACGACTCGGCGCGGTGGACGAGCGGCTCATCATCGGTAAGGCTGTGCTGCTTGTATTTCCGGGCAGGGATAGCCTGACCGACAAGCGCGATTTCAGCCGTCTCGGTTCTTTGAAGATGAAGTGAGGGGGGAGACGTTATGCAGCTGGAAAGTCTGAGCTGGTTCCCCGGACACATGACAAAAACGCGCCGCATGGTCGCCTCCGAGATCGGCAGCATGGACGCGGTGTGCGAGATCATCGACGCGCGCATCCCGCGCGCGAGCCGCAACCCCGACCTCGACGAGCTGACCGCGGGCAAGCCGCGCATCGTGGTGCTCAACCGCGTCGATCAGGCGGACCCCAAGGCGACAAAGCAGTGGGCGGCATGGTTCCGCGCGCAGGGCTACGCGGTGCTGGAGGTCGACGCCAAGTCCGGCGCGGGCGTGAAGCAGTTCGCGCCCGCGGTGCGCGTACTGCTTGCGGACAAGCTGCGCGCTTACGAGGAAAAGGGGCAGATCGGGCGCGTGCTGCGCGTGATGGTGCTCGGCATCCCGAACGTCGGCAAATCGACCTTCATCAACAAGGTCTCCGGCCGAAAGACCGCCAAGGCGGAGGACCGCCCCGGTGTGACGCGCGGCAAGCAGTGGGTTCCGGTGGATAAAACGCTGGAGCTTCTGGACACGCCCGGCATCCTCTGGCCGAAGTTCGAGGACCCCGATGTGGGCGTGCGCCTCGGGTTTACTGGCGCCATCCGCGACGACGTGATGGATATGGAGGATCTGGCCTCCCGCCTGATGGCGTACCTCGGTGCGCATTATCCAGACGCGCTGACCGAGCGCTACAAGATCGCCGTCGAGCCGGGAGAGCCGGGCTGGGAGCTGCTGGAGAAGGCAGGTCGCAAGCGCGGCTTCCTCATGTCCGGCGGCGAGGTGAACACCGAGCGCATGGCGCGCATTTTGCTCGACGAATACCGCGCCGGCAAGCTGGGACGCTTTACACTTGAATTGCCGGAGGAGAACGCATGAGCAAGCATATTTCGCTCGCAAGCTATGAGCTGGAAGCCGCCGCCCGCGCAGAGGGGTATGCCCATGTCTGCGGCGCGGACGAGGCGGGCGCGGGTCCTCTGATGGGGCCGGTGTACGCCACCGCGGTGATCCTGCCGGAGGGCTGCGTCATCGAGGGGCTGGACGACTCGAAGAAGCTCAGCGAGAAAAAGCGCGAGGCGCTGTTTGACATCATCCGCGAAAGGGCGGTCGCTTACAGCGTCGCGTCCGTGGACGCGCGGGAGATCGACGAGATCGACATTTTGAACGCCCGCATGAAGGCGATGCAGCTTGCCATCGACGGTTTGAACGTCAAGGCGGACTTTGCCCTCATCGACGGCAACCGCGATCATGGGACGAAATACGCTGTCTCCACGCCGCACCGCACGGTCGTCGGCGGCGACGGCGTGAGCATGAGCATCGCCGCGGCATCGATTTTAGCCAAGGTCAGCCGCGACCGCTTCGTGACCGACGTGTTGGACAAGCAATATCCGCAGTATCAATTTGCAAGGCACAAGGGCTATGGAACCCGGCTGCACTACGCCATGCTCGACGAGTACGGCCCATGTCCCTGTCACCGAAAGACTTTTCTCAAAAAGTGGGAGGCGGGGAGACCATGAGCACGACCAGAGAAGCCGGCGACCGCGGCGAAGCGATGGCCGCGGAGTATCTGCGCGAGAACGGCTATGAGATCCTTGCCTCGCAGTTCCGCTGCCGCTTCGGCGAGATCGACCTCATCGCCCGGCGGGGCGATATTCTCTGCTTTGTAGAGGTCAAGCTGCGCAGCGACCGGCGCTTCGGTCTGCCGCGCGATTTTGTTACCACTGCCAAGCAGCGGCGTATCCGCACCACGGCGGCCTTTTACATGACGCGGCACGATCCCGACCTCTGCGCCCGCTTTGACGTGGCGGAGGTCTACGACGACGAAACGCCGCCGCGCATCGAGTACATTGAGAACGCATTTGAGTGATCGGCAGGAAAGGGGGCGGCTATGGCGCTCTATACGATCGGCGATCTGCACCTCTCGCTCGGCGGGAGCAAGCCGATGGATATTTTCGGCGATAAGTGGGCGAACCACGTTGAGCGCCTGCGTGAGTCCTTTTCGCACCTGACGGCGGACGACGTGACGGTGCTTGCGGGCGACCTCTCTTGGGGCATTTCGCTCGAGGAGTCGCTGCCGGACTTTCAGTTCATCGACGCGCTGCCCGGGCGCAAGATCATTCTGAAGGGAAACCATGACTACTGGTGGGGCACCGCCACGAAAATGAAGAAATTTTTCGAGGCGAACGGCATCGAAAGCATTGACATTTTGTTCAACAACTGCTTCTTCTACGGGGACTATGCCCTCTGCGGCACGCGCGGCTGGTTTTATGAGGAGGACGCCGCCGGCACGCACACGGGCAAGATGCTTGCGCGCGAGGCGCTGCGGCTGGAGGCCTCGTTCAAGGCGGCGGGGGAGCGGCCCATCCTCTGCTTCCTGCACTATCCGCCGCTCTACCAGGGCTACCGGTGTCCGGAGCTGCTCGAGCTCATCGACCGCTACCGCGCCGAGCGCTGCTATTACGGACATCTGCACGGCCCCACGCACCGCCGCGCCTTTGAGGGACGGCGCGGAGAGACCGACTATGCCCTCGTTTCCGCGGATTATCTGGGCTTCGTCCCAAAAAAAATCTGCGATTAAAGGAAAAATGATAAAAAAAGGGTAGATATTTTCCAAAACCTATGGTAAAATACCGCTTTGCAATGAGCATCATTTGCTTAATACGGAGGAAAAAGAAACATGAATGTCAAGTCTGTTGAAAAGCTCGAAAAGAGCCAGGTTGCCGTCACCGTCGAAGTGACTGCCGAGGAGTTTGAAGCCGCCGTTCAGAAGGCGTATCTCAAGATGCGCAATAAGATCAGCGTGCCCGGCTTCCGTCCCGGCAAGGCGCCCCGCAAAATGATCGAAAAGCTCTACGGCGAGGGCGTGTTCTACAGCGACGCTGTGGACGCTGCGCTTCCCGATGCATATACGCAGGCCATCGGCTCCAGCGGCCTCGATGTGGTCGGCTATCCCGAGGTCGAGATCGTGGACGATCAGATCGGCAAGGACGGCTTTACCTTCAAGGCAACCGTCGCGGTCTATCCCGAGGTCGAGTTGGGCCAGTACAAGGGCGTGAGCGCCGTGAAGGAAGAGGTCAAGGTCACGGCGGACGACGTCAAGGAGCGCCTGAACCAGATGGCCGAGCGTGAGGCCCGCCTCGTTTCCGTCGACCGCAAGGTCAAGAAGGGCGATACCGCCGTCATCGACTTCGAGGGCTTTGACAACGGCGTTGCCTTCGAGGGCGGCAAGGGCGAGAACCACGAGCTGGAGATCGGCTCGGGCAGCTTCGTTCCCGGCTTTGAGGATCAGATCATCGGCATGAAGGCCGGTGAGGAGAAGGACATCGACATCACCTTCCCCGAGAACTACACCAAGGATCTCGCCGGCAAGCAGGTCGTGTTCCACGTCAAGGTCAACGAGGTCAAGGAAAAGCAGACCCCGGCGCTCGACGATGAGTTCGCCAAGGACGTTTCCGAGTTTGAGACGCTCAAGGAGCTCAAGGACGACACCAAGGCCAAGATCACGGCCGAGCGTGAGCAGTCCGCCAAGATCGCCTTTGAGAACGCTCTGCTCGAGAAGGTCGCCGGCGACATCAAGGCCGATATCCCCGAGGTCATGATCGAAGAGCAGTGCCGCCGCTTCCTCGACGAGTTCAAGCAGCGTCTGCAGGCACAGGGCATCCCCTACGACCAGTATTGCAAGATGACAGGCATGGACGAGGCCAAGTTCATGGAGGACGGCCGCGAGCCCGCCGTCCGTCAGGTCAAGATGGACCTTGCCATCGCCGCCATCATCAAGGCGGAGAACCTCGACGTCACCGACGAGGAGATCGAGGAGAAGTACAAGTCCATGGCCGAGCAGTACGGCATGGAGCTTGATATGCTCAAGAAGTATCTCGACGCGCCCACCGTCCGCAATCAGCTTCTGAACGAGAAGGCCATCGCCGTGGTCGTTGACAGCGCCAAGGCGGAGAAGCCCGCCAAGGCCGGAAAGACCGAGGGCGAGGAAGAGAAGAAGCCTGCCAAGAAGACCGCGAAGAAGGCCGCCGAGGGCGAAGAGGAAAAGAAGCCCGCCGCCAAGAAGACGACCAAGAAGGCTGCCGAGGGCGAGGAAGAGAAGAAGCCCGCCAAGAAGACTGCGAAGAAGGCCGCCGAGAAGGCTGAATGAGCCGTAAACCGGTTATACTTCAGCAGAAAAAAGTAAACAGGCATAAATAGAAACAGCCAATCAACCACAAATGAGGAGCATTTGTGGTTGATTGCATACATACCGGAAATTTGAACAGGGTATGAACATTTTGAATGGACAACCAAGGAGGTAACCATATGAGCTTAGTCCCTTATGTTGTCGAGCAGACCAGCCGCGGCGAGCGGTCCTATGACATTTTCTCCCGCCTGCTCAACGACCGCATCATTTTCCTCGGCGAGGAGGTCAACGACACCACCGCGAGCCTCGTCGTCGCCCAGCTCCTCTATCTTGAGGCGCAGGACCCCGACAAGGATATCCAGCTTTATATCAACTCGCCCGGCGGCAGCGTGACCGCCGGCATGGCGATCTATGACACCATGCAGTATATCAAGTGCGACGTCTCTACCATCTGCGTCGGCATGGCGGCGAGCATGGGCGCGTTCCTGCTCTCCTGCGGCGCGAAGGGCAAGCGCATCGCGCTGCCCAACGCGGAGGTCATGATCCATCAGCCCTCCGCCGGCACGCAGGGCAAGGTCACCGATATGGAGATCGACGTGGAGCACTTCCTCAAGATCAAGCAGCGCATCAATAAGATCCTTGCCGACAACACCGGCAAGACGCCCGAGCAGATCAAGTCAGACTCCGAGCGCGACAACTGGATGACGGCGGAGGAGGCCAAGGAGTACGGCCTGATCGACAAGGTCATCTACAAGCGGTAATCAATACCTGTAAAGGGAAAGGTCATTACACGAATGAGTGAAGAAAAAAGCAAGAAGCAGCTTCTCCGCTGCTCGTTCTGCGGCAAGTCGGAGAAGGAAACGCACCGCATGATCCAGGGCCCCGCCGGTGTGCGCATCTGTGACGAGTGCGTGCGGCTGTGCATGGAGATCGTGGAGGACGGCTATGAGGCCGAGCAGCACGAGTTCGATACGCCCGATGAGATCCCCACCCCGCACGAGATCCGCGCCGTGCTCGACCAGTATGTGATCGGACAGGACGAGGCCAAGGTCGCGCTGAGCGTGGCGGTCTACAACCACTATAAGCGCATCTTCTTCGGCGGCGGAGACGACGTGGAGCTGCAAAAGAGCAACATCCTGCTGCTCGGTCCCACCGGCAGCGGCAAGACGCTCTTTGCCCAGACGCTCGCCCGCATCCTCAAGGTGCCGTTCGCCATCGCGGACGCGACCACGCTCACCGAGGCGGGCTACGTCGGCGACGATGTGGAGAATATCCTCCTGCGTCTTCTGCAGGCGGCGGATTACGACGTGGAGCTCGCCGAGCGCGGCATCATCTACGTTGACGAGATCGACAAGATCGCCCGCAAGAGCGAGAATACCTCTATTACGCGCGACGTCTCCGGCGAGGGCGTGCAGCAGGCGCTGCTGAAGATCGTCGAGGGCACGGTCGCGAACGTTCCGCCGCAGGGCGGACGCAAGCATCCGCACCAGGAGTTCATTCAGATCGACACGCGCAACATTCTCTTCATCTGCGGCGGCGCGTTCGAGGGACTGGACAAAATCATCGAGGGCCGTCTGGACCGCAAGAGCATCGGCTTTGACGCGGTCATCGAGGGCAGAAAAGAGAAGGATCACGCGAAGATCCTGCGCGAGGTGCAGCCGCACGACATCCTCAAGTTCGGCATTATCCCCGAGCTGGTGGGCCGTCTGCCGGTCATCGCCGCGCTCGACGAGCTGCGGCGCGACGATCTGGTGCGCATCCTGACCGAGCCGAAGAACGCCTTGGTCAAGCAGTATCAGAAGCTCCTGAGCTACGACGGCGCGGAGCTCGTGTTCGATCACGACGCGCTCGAGGAGATCGCCGACAAGGCCATCGAGCGCAAGATCGGCGCGCGCGGCCTGCGCGCGGTGATGGAGGGCCTGCTCACCAAGGTGATGTATGACATTCCGTCTGACCGCACGATCGACCGCGTGACCATCACCCGTGACTGCGTGGACGGCAAGGAGCCGCCGCAGCTCGGACACAGAAAAGAAGCATTGCAGGAGGGAAAGCCCGCGGCGGAGCTGCCGCCGGTCGAGCCGGCCTCCTGACGTAAGGAGACCCTATGGAAACCATCACCAAAAACATCCCGGCCCTTGCGCTGCGCGGACTCACGGTCTTTCCCCGCATGACCGCGAGCTTTGACGTGGAGCGCGAGATCTCCGTGCGCGCGCTGGAGCGCGCGATGGAGACGGGGCAGGAGATCTTCCTTGTCACGCAGCGCGAGCTGGGCGTTGAGCTGCCGGAGGAAAAGGACCTCTACGAGGTCGGCACCGTCGCGCGCGTCATTCAGATCCTGCGCGCGTCGAACTCCATGATGCGCGTCGTCATGGAGGGCGGCAGCCGTGCGCGGCTGCGCCGCCTGTGGCAGCGCGAGCCGTTTCTGCAGGCGCAGGTCGAGCTGATCGGCGAGGAAAAGTCGCCGCGGCACGGCACACGCACCGAGGCAATGCTGCGCCAGACCTACGCGCTCTTCGGCGAGTACAGCGAGCTGCTGCCCAAGCAGCCCGAGAGCATCTTCACCACGGTCATGGACGCGACCGACCCGGGCTTTCTCGCTGATTTCATCGCGCAGAACAGCAATCTGCGCTATCAGGATAAGCAGTCTGTGCTTGAGGAGCTGCGCCCGCTGATGCGTCTGCGCCGTGTGAACGAGATTCTCAAGCGCGAGATCAGCGTCATTGCGATGGAGCAGGACATTGAAAGCAAGGTGCGCGAGCGCGTCGGCCAGATCCAAAAGGATATGATCCTGCGCGAGCAGGTCAAGGTGCTGCAGAATGAGCTGGGCGAGGGAGACAGCGACGCGGAGTTCGACGAATACCGCACAAGGATCTGTGCCTGCCGCCTGCCGGAGGAAACGGAGAAAAAGCTCCTCAAGGACGTGGACCGCCTGTCGCGTCAGCCGTTCGGCAGCGCGGAGGCCAGCGTGCTGCGCAACTATCTCGACACCGTGCTCGATATGCCATGGGGCGTGGAGACAAAGGAGCGCGTGAGCGTGGAAACGGCGCGCCGCCGTCTTGACCGCGACCACTACGGCCTGGAGAAGGTCAAGGAGCGTATCCTGGAGTTCATCGCCGTGCGCAGGCTCAATCCCGACGCCAGAGGGCAGATCATCTGCCTTGTCGGCCCGCCGGGCGTGGGCAAGACGTCCATCGCGCTGAGCATCGCCAAGGCGATGAACCGCAAGGTCGCGCGGCTGTCGCTCGGCGGCGTGCGGGACGAGGCGGACATCCGCGGTCACCGCAAGACCTACATCGGCGCGATGCCCGGCCGCATCATCGAGGCCATCTCCCGCAGCGGCTCGATGAATCCGCTGCTCGTGCTCGACGAGGTGGATAAGCTCGCGAGCGACCAGCGCGGCGATCCCGCGTCGGCGCTGCTCGAGGTGCTCGACAGCGAGCAGAACAGCGCCTTCCGCGACCACTATCTTGAAATTCCGGTCGACCTCAGCCGCGTCATGTTCCTCATGACCGCCAACACGACCGAGACCATTCCACGCCCGCTGCTTGACCGCATGGAGGTCATCGAGCTTCCCAGCTACACGGACGAGGAGAAGCTACATATCGCTGTGGACTATCTGCTGCCCAAGCAGAAAAAAGCGAACGGCATTGCGCCCGCCGCGCTGCGCGTGGACGAGGGGGCGCTGCGGACGGTCATCGCGCGCTACACGCGCGAGAGCGGTGTGCGCAGTCTGGAGCGTGAGCTCGGCAGGCTTTGCCGCAAGGCGGCAATGGCTTTTGCCACAACGGATGTAAAGCGTATTTCCATTACGGCAGAGAATGTGGAAAGCTATCTCGGCACACCGCGCTATACGCGCGACGAGGCGGCAAAGACCGATCTGGTCGGCGTGGTCAACGGCCTTGCGTGGACGCAGGTCGGCGGCGAGATCCTTCCGGTCGAGGTCGGCGTGATGGACGGCAGCGGCAAGCTGGAGCTGACCGGCAACCTCGGCGAGGTCATGCAGGAGAGCTGCAAGGCCGCTATGTCCTGCCTGCGCCAGCGCGCGGCGGAGCTGGGCATTCCGACGGACTTCTATAAGACGAAGGATATTCACATCCACTTCCCCGAGGGGGCGGTCCCCAAGGACGGGCCGAGCGCGGGCATCGCCATCACGACGGCGCTGCTCTCGGCGCTGACGGACCGCCCGGTGCGCCACGACGTCGCCATGACCGGCGAGGTCACGCTGCGCGGGCGCGTCATGCCCATCGGCGGGCTGCGGGAGAAGACCATGGGCGCGCTGCGCGCCGGCATCCGCACCGTCATCCTTCCGAAGGAGAATGAAAAGGACCTCGACGAGATCGACCCGAACGTGCGCGCAAAGCTGCGCTTTGTGCCGGTGGAGACGGTGGACGCCGTGTTCGCCGAAGCGCTGGTCTATCCTGCGGCGGCTCCCGCCGCGCGGCTCGACACCGTGCTGCCGGGCGCTGCGGAGGGCGGTAAGCTGCCCACACTGCGGGTCTGAAAATCAACAGAAGCGGAGTGACCCCTTATGGCGATCAACTTCAACAAGGCGGAATTTATCCTGAGCGCGACCGTGCCCGCGCAGTTCGTCCATGACGGACTGCCGCAGGTCGCGTTCGCGGGACGCTCAAACGTCGGCAAATCGAGCGTCATCAACCGCGTGGTGAACCGCAAAAATTTTGCCCGCGTCGGCGCGAGTCCCGGCAAAACGACGCAGATCAACTACTTCAAGATCGACGGCAGGCTCTACCTCGTCGATCTGCCCGGCTACGGCTACGCGAAGGTCTCCAAGGCCGAGCGCGACCGCTGGGGCCGCCTGATGGAGAACTACTTCCAGAGCGCGGGGCTTATTGACCTCGGCGTGCTGATCGTCGACGCCCGCCACAAGCCGACGGCGGACGACGTGACGATGCGCGAGTGGTTCCGGGGAAGCGGCTGCCCGATGGTGGTCGTGGCGAACAAGCTCGACAAGCTCAAAAGGAGCGAGATCGAGCCGAACCTCGCGCTCATCCGCGAGACGCTTGACCTCGGGCCGGACGATGTGCTCGTGCCGTTTTCCGCCGAGAAGGGCGAGGGCAAGGACGCGCTTATCACCGCCCTTGCCGGGCATCTCAAACGATAAAAGGAAGGTCTTCCCGCGGAGGCGCAGGGGAGACCTTCTGAATTTGAAGAAAGGGTCATGCATGGAGAGAAAGAATTACCGCATCATTGCGTTGGATATGGACGGAACGCTCCTGACATCGGACAAGACCATTGTCCCGGACACTGTGCGCGATATCCGCGCGGCAAGCGAGCGCGGCATTCATGTGGTGTACTGCACGGGCCGCGCCGTGCCGGAGCTGAAGCTGTATTTTGATATGGTGCCGATGATGCGCTACGCTGTGTGCAGCACGGGCGCGCTTGTCTATGACCGCGTGGAAAAGCACTGCATTGACCGCCGCCCGGTCAAATCGGAAATGGCAGCTGCGTTGGCGGAGACTGCAAAACGGTATCACGCGATGCCGCATATCCTCACGGACGACGAGACCATTGTTGCCGCAGACGATGTAACGCATATGAAGGACTTTCACGCGGGGATCTATCAGCCTATGTTTGAGAGGATCACGCGCAAGGTCGCTGATATGGCTGAGGAGGCACGGCATCTTACATCCATCGGCAAGGTGAACATTTACTTCCGCTCATCGGAGGATTGCCATGCGTGTTATGAGGAGCTCAGGATACTTCCCTTGTCCTTTGCGATGCCGGAGGAGACTACATTGGAGATGACGGCGCAGGGCGTCACGAAGGGCAGCGGTCTGAAGGCACTTGCGGACTATCTGCATATCCCGATGGTGCAGACCGTCGGCATCGGAGACTCCGATAACGACCGCGCGATGCTGCATGACGCCGGCCTGTCCGTTGCGATGGGCAACGCACAGGCGGATATCAAAGCGCAGTGCGATCTGATCACAGAGGACAACGACCACAACGGCGTGGGCGAGGCGATCCGCCGCATTTTGGAGCTTTGACGCAGACGCGCAAAGAGAAAAAACGAGAACGGCATTGCATTCCGCAGGAGCGGCGTGCAATGCCATTTTTTACAGTTTCTTAACTTCCTCTTCTTATTTCTTAACTTTCACTTTGCTTTTGGGAAAACTATACTGAAATTACCGATTCATACGTTGCATTCGCACAGACAATTTTCCGGCAGAAAGAGGTCCTTTCATGAATACATATCGCGCAGGCATCGACATTGGCTCCACCACCGTGAAGGTCGTCCTTCTGGACGAGGAGGGAAAGCTGCTCTTCGGCGAGTACCGGCGGCATTGCGCGCACACGCAGGAGGCGCTTTCGGCGCTTCTGCGCGAAGCGCGCGAGCGGGTGGGGGACTGTGCCCTGCGGGCGAAGATCACCGGCTCGGGCGCCATCAATCTCGCCAAGGCGCTCGGCATCCCATTCGTGCAGGAGGTCGTGGCTGTCGCGGACGCGCTGCGGCGCGAGGCTCCGCAGACCGATGTGGCCATCGAGCTCGGCGGCGAGGACGCGAAGATCATCTACTTCGGTACGACGCTTGAGGAGCGCATGAACGGCGTCTGCGCCGGCGGCACCGGCTCGTTCATCGACCAGATGGCGGCGCTTTTGCAGACCGACGCCGCAGGCCTTGACCGCGAGGCGGAGAAGTATCAGCAGATCTATCCCATAGCCGCGCGTTGCGGTGTGTTTGCCAAGACGGACATCCAGCCCCTCATCAACGAGGGGGCGACCAAGGCGGACCTTGCCGCATCCATCTTTCAGGCAGTCGTCAACCAGACCATCTCGGGCCTTGCCTGCGGCAAGCCGATCCGCGGCCACGTCGCGTTCCTCGGCGGACCGCTGCACTTCCTGCCGCAGCTCAAGGCGGCGTTCATTCGCACGCTGAAGCTCACGTACGAGACCGCCATCGACCCGCCGAACTCGCACCTTTTCGCCGCGATGGGTGCGGCGCTCGACGAAACGGCGTGTGAGGCGCTGCCCATCGCCTCACTCATTGACCGGCTCACGAGCGGCGTGGAGATGGCCTTCGAGCTCCACCGCCTGCCGGCGCTGTTTGCCTCGCAGGGGGACTATGACGCTTTCTGCGCGCGCCACGCGCGGGCGGTGGTGGAGAAAGGAGACCTGGCAAGCTATACGGGCGGCTGCTTCCTCGGTGTGGACGCCGGCTCGACCACGACAAAGCTTGCGCTCATCGGCGAACGCGGCGAGCTGCTGTGGTCGTACTACGCGAACAATCAGGGCAGCCCCATTGAGACGGCGAAGCGCGCCGTCTCCGCGCTCGCGCGCGAGCTGCCGGAGGGTGCGCACATCCTGCGCGAGTGCTCGACCGGCTACGGCGAGGCGCTGCTGAAGGCGGCCTTCTCGCTCGACGAGGGCGAGGTCGAGACCATCGCTCACTGCACCGCCGCGGCCTTCTTCGATCCCCAGGTGGACTGTGTGCTGGACATTGGCGGGCAGGACATGAAATGCATCAAGCTGCACAACGGCAGCGTGGACAATGTGTTGCTCAACGAGGCGTGCTCGTCCGGCTGCGGCTCGTTCATCGAGAACTTTGCCGCCTCGCTCGGCTACAGCGCCGAGGACTTTGCCAAGGAAGCGCTGTTCGCGCCGCACCCGGTCGATCTCGGCACGCGCTGCACGGTGTTCATGAACTCCAACGTCAAGCAGGCGCAGAAGGAGGGCGCGGGCGTGCCGGATATTTCGGCGGGGCTTGCCTATTCCGTCATCAAAAACGCACTCTATAAGGTCATCAAGCTCGCCGACCCGAGCGAGCTTGGCGCGCACGTTGTCGTGCAGGGCGGCACCTTCTACAACAAGGCTGTGCTGCGCGCGTTTGAGAGGATCTCCGGCGCGGAGGCAGTCTGTCCCGACATTTCGGGACTCATGGGCGCGTTCGGCGCGGCGCTGATCGCCCGCAGCCACTACTGCGGACAGGAAACGGCAATGCTCCCGCTCGCGGAGATCGAAACGCTGGAGTACAAGACGCAGACGCTGCGCTGCGGCGGCTGCTCCAACCGCTGTATGCTGACGGTCACGCGCTTCCCCGGCGGGCGGCGCTACACCACCGGCAACCGCTGCGAGAAGGGCGCGGGCAATACGGACGCGCACGAAAAGGGCGCGGACCTTTTCGCCTACAAGCGCGAGCGGCTGTTCCGCTATCCGCCGCTTGCGGCCGAGGCTGCGCCGCGCGGTGAGCTCGGCATCCCGCGTGTGCTGAATATGTACGAGAACTACCCCTTCTGGGCGACATTTTTCAAGGCCCTCGGCTTCCGCGTGATTCTCTCGCCGCTCTCCGACCGCAGGCTCTACGAGCGCGGCATGGAGTCCATTCCGTCCGAGTCCGAGTGCTATCCCGCGAAGCTCGCCCACGGCCATGTGCAGTGGCTCATCGACGAGGGCGTGCATACCATCTTCCATCCCTGCGTGTTCTTCGAGCATCAGGAAACGCCGGACGCGCAGAACCATTTCAACTGCCCCATCGTGGTGTCCTACCCCGAGAATCTGAAGAACAACGTGGAGGCGGCCGCCGACGGCGAGGTGGAGTATCTCAAGCCCTTCCTTGCCTTCACGAGCGAGAAGACGGTCGCCGACCGCATGGCGCGCTTCTGCCGCGAGCAGTGGGGAATACCGGAGAAGGAAACGCGGCAGGCGGTTTCCCTTGCCTGGGCCGAGCAGCAAAGGGCCAAGGAGGATATTCGCGCCGAGGGCGCGCGGGTGCTCAAAAAAATGCGGCAGGAGGGACGCTGCGGCGTCGTTCTCGCGGGGCGGCCCTACCATCTTGATCCTGAGATCAACCACGGCATCCCCGAGCTGATCGCCTCCTACGGCCTTGACGTGCTGACCGAGGACAGCCTGCCCATCGACTTCACGCCCGAGCGCCCGCTGCGCGCGAACGACCAGTGGGTATACCACTCCCGCCTCTACACGGCGGCGGAATTCGTGCGCCGGTGCGACGGTCTCGAGCTGATTCAGCTCAACTCGTTCGGCTGCGGCCTTGACGCGGTGACCACCGACCAGGTCTCCGAAATTCTCGAGGGCAGCAACAAGCTCTACACTGTTCTCAAAATCGACGAGGTCAACAACCTCGGCGCGGTGCGTATCCGCATCCGCAGCCTGCTCGCCGCCATGAGCATCCGGCGCGAGAAGGGCATCTACGCGCACCCGCAGAGCGCGGCCTACCACCGCGCGGCCTTCACGAAAAAAATGCGCGACGAGAAGTGGACGCTGCTCGCGCCCCAGATGAGCCCCATTCACTTTGATGTTCTCGAGCCGGTGTTCGCCAAGCACGGCTACAACGTGGTGCTGCTCAAGAACGACGACCGAAGGGCCATCGACATGGGGCTCAAGTACGTCAACAACGACGCCTGCTTCCCGTCCATCACGGTGGTCGGCCAGCTTATGGAGGCGGTGACCTCGGGCCGCTATGACACCGATCACCTTGCCCTCATGATGACGCAGACGGGCGGCTGCTGCCGCGCGAGCAACTACGTCGGCTTCATCCGCCGCGCGCTGGAAAAGGCGGGCTACGGCCACATTCCGGTCGTCTCCGTCAATCTCAACGGCATGGAGAAGAACGAGGGCTTCACGCTCTCCAAGGGCCTCATTATGGACGCGGTCCACGCGCTGGTCTACGGCGACCTCTTCATGCGCTGCCTCTATCATGTGCGCCCCTATGAGCTGGAAAAGGGCAGCGCCGAGGCGATCCATCAGAAGTGGAAGGAGATCTGCGTCGATTCGCTCGTGAACCCCAAAACGAAGTGGCGCTATGCCGACGTCTGCCGCGGCATCGTGGCGGACTTTGACGCGCTGCCCATCGACGAGACGCTGCGCAAGCCGTGTGTCGGCATTGTGGGCGAAATTCTGGTGAAGTATATGCCGCTCGCGAACAACCATTTGGTCGAGCTGCTGGAGGCCGAGGGAGCCGAGGCCGTCGTGCCCGACCTGCTGGACTTCTTTAACTACAGCATTTACGGGCGCGACTTCCGCCATAAGAACCTCGGCACCTCGTGGAAGGATTCCGTGGTCGCCAAGGCCGGCGTGGAGATGCTCCGCCGTCTCCGTGCGCCCGCGCTCGAGGCGCTGGAGAAAAGTCGCCGCTTTGAGGCCCCCATGCCCATTGAGGATGTTGCCAAGCTCGCCGAGCCGTTCCTCGCCATCGGCAACCAGTACGGCGAGGGCTGGTTCCTCACCGGCGAAATGGCGGAGCTGCTCACCTCCGGCACACCGAACATCGTCTGCATCCAGCCGTTCGCGTGCCTGCCGAACCATGTGGTCGGCAAGGGCGTCATCAAGGCGCTGCGCAAGTCGTACCCGTGGGCGAACATCGTTGCCGTGGACTACGACCCCGGCGCGAGCGAGGTCAATCAGCTCAATCGCATCAAGCTGATGCTTTCCTCCGCGCGCCGCGCGATGCACAGCGGTGCGGCGCAGGACGCGGAAGCGCTGCCGATAGCCCGCTGAGCACCGGATGCAGCAGAAAAAAATGACCGCTCTCCGACGGGAGAACGGTCATTTTTTGCGCGGTGCGTGAAGTGCGTGCCGTATTCCTTGCAATTCCCGTGTATGCGTGGTAGAATCAATGCACTAATCGAAACGGAGACTATTATGAGCATTCTTTTTGAAAACTGCGATCTTCTGCTGCGCGGGGAAGACGGCGTGTACTCGACGCTGCACGGCTTCCTCGGCGTGCGCGGCGATACCATCGACTACATCGGCACGGAAAAACCGACGGGGGAGTATGAGGAGCACAAAAGCATGGAGCATAAGCTGCTCATGCCCGGCCTCATTAACTGCCACAATCACTCGCCCATGGTGCTGCTGCGCGGCGTAGGCAGCGGCCTGCCTTTGCGTGAGTGGCTGTTCGACAAGGTCTTTCCCATCGAGGACCGGTTGGTGCCCGAGGACATCGCGGCGGGCAGCCGTCTTGCCATCCTCGAGATGCTGGCGAGCGGCACGACGAGCTTTTCCGATATGTATTTTTTCCCCGCCGAGACGGTCGCCGCCGTCGCGGAAGCGGGCATGAAGGCAAACATCAGCCGCTGCGTGCAGTGCTTTGATGAAAACCAGACCGTGGAGCAGAACACGCAGATCCCGCAGTCGGTGGAGCTGTTTGAGAAGTACCACAACGCCGAAAACGGGCGCATCCGCATCGACTTTTCCATTCATGCGGAGTATACCTGCAAGCCGCACATCGTCCGCGCCTACAGCGAGCTCTGTAAAGCACATGGTGGGCGGATGCACATTCATCTTTCCGAAACGCAGCGTGAGGTGGATGAGTGCATCGCGCGCTATGGCAAGTCCCCCGTCGCGTGGTTCGAGGAGCTGGGGACGCTGGACAGTCCCACCGCCGCAGCGCATTGCGTCGCCGTGAGCGACGAGGATATTGCCATTCTGAAGCGCCACGGCGTGAATGTTATCCATAATCCTACGAGCAACCTCAAGCTCGGCAGCGGCTTTGCGCCGGTGCGGAAGCTAATGGATGCGGGCATCAACCTCGCCCTCGGCACGGACGGCGCGGCGAGCAACAACAACCTGGATATGTTTGAGGAAATGCACCTGGCCGATATCATGCCCTGCGGCTACCGCCACGACCCGACGGAGGTCAGCTCCGCCGAGGTGCTGGACATGGCAACGGTCAACGGTGCAAGACTACAGGGGCGCAGCGATACCGGCGTGTTGGCGGTGGGGAAGAAGGCGGATATTATTGCGCTCGATCTGGACAAGCCCCACCTCTATCCGAACTTCGATACCCCTGCGCTGCTGACCTGCGCGGCCCACTCGTCCGACGTGGTGCTGACGATGGTGGATGGGAAAATTCTGTACGAAAACGGCGAATACAAGACGCTCGACCGCGAGAAGGTATTTTACGAGGCCCGCGCGGCGGTCAAGCGACTTTACGCGTAAGGAGGAGAACGATGCAGAGAGCGGATCACGATTTAGCCTTTATGCTGCAATATGAAAACATCGCGTGGTACGAGGACGGTAAAGTAAAAATACTTGACCGCCGCATCTATCCCGCGAGGGTCGAATTTGTCACCTGCGGCACACATCAGGAGGTTGCGCAGGCCATCACCGACATGGTGACGCAGAGCGCGGGACCGTACACCGCCGTGCCGATGGGCATGGCGCTCGCGGCGCACGAGTGCCGCGATAAGACTGCCGCGGAGCAGATGGAATATCTGCGGAAGGCGGCGCACACCATCTCCCATGCGCGCCCCACGACGGTCAAGCGCATGGCGCTTTTGTGCGACCTCTGTCTTGCCGAGGCGGAACGCGCCCTCGCCGCAGGCGAGGACACGGCGCAGGCCATCGTGAACAAAACGGTCGAGCTGAACAACACCCGCTACGAGCGCGTGGCGAAGATCGGTAAGTACCTTGTCGATCTGTTCCCCGAGAACGGCACGGTGATGACGCATTGCTTTGCCGAGACCATCGTCGGCATGATGCTGCGCGAATGCAGCGAGAGAGGGAAGCATATCCGCCTCTTCTGCCCCGAGACGCGCCCCTATTTTCAGGGCGCGCGCCTGACCGCGACGGTCTGCCGCGACATGGGCTTCGATGTCACCGTCATCTCCGACAATATGCCGGCCTTTGTCATGCAGCGCGAGGGCGTGGATGTGCTCACCACCGCCGCTGACGCTATCTGCTGCGACGGCCATGTGGTCAACAAGGTCGGTACGTTCCAGAATGCCATCGTCGCCAAGTACATGGGCATCCCGTACTTTGTCACCGGCGCGCCCGATCAGGGGCATCCGACCGTGGACACGGTGCACATCGAGATGCGCGACCCGAACTTCACCCTGCAGGCCATGGGCGTGCGCACGGCGGCGGAGGGCGTGAAGGGCTACTATCCCGCCTTTGATATCACGCCGCCGCATCTGGTCTCCGGCGTGGTGACCGACCTCGGCATCTATTCGCCCTACGATCTGCACCGCTATTTCACCGACGGGCACATCGACGAGCACAACCTTGTGGTGTGAGGAGGGGAAGACGATGAAAACGATCACAGAGCTTCGGCAGGAGATCGTGGACCGTTCCCTGCAGGCCTTTCATGAGGGACTGTTTTCCGGCACGAGCGGGAATATGAGCTGCTATCTGCGCGAGGAAGACCTCATGCTCATCACGCCGACCTCGGTGCGCTACGACGTGATGCGCGCGGAGGATATTGTGGCCCTGCGGCTCGACGGCACGGTGGTCGAGGGACATCTGAAGCCCTCGAGCGAGTGGCGGATGCACACGGCGGTGTACGAAAACTGCCCCGATGTGAACGCTGTGTTCCATACCCATTCGCCCTATGCCACGGCCTTTGCCGTGAACCACCAGACCATCCCCGCCGTGCTGATCGAGGCGCTGGTGTTCCTCGGCGGCGACATCCGCTGCGCGGACTACGCGACGCCCGGCACAAAGGAGGTCGGCTTGAATGCGCTCCCCGCGCTCGAGGGCCGTAAGGGCTGCACGCTTGCCAACCACGGTGTGCTCGCCGTGGGCGGCGACCTTGCGCAGGCGTATCTCAACGCCGAGTATATCGAGGATGTGGCGAGGATCTACGCCATCGCCCACTCCGTCGGCACACCGGTGGAGCTGAAAAGTCTATAAAAAGCAGGAGAGCCGTTCCGTTTGGAACGGCTCTCCCGACAGTCTGTCGGCGGGGAGAGGGATCCCGCCCTTTTGCTTTTTTGGGGCAGCGCTGCGCAGACGCAGTTGCGCGGTGCTGCCTTAGAGCTCAGGCCCCTGATTTCTCTTTACTGCCGCGACTGTCTCCTGCGGCGCGAAATAGCGGGATAACGGGCGGTAGAGCAGCGCGGTGATGACGAGGCAGAGCACCAAGTCGATCACCATGTAGCTGCCGTTGTAGGCAGCAGAGTAGATATAGGGGTTGGCAAAGGTCGTGTTGAACAGTTCCGTCGGCTCATAGATGCGGTAGATCGTGATGCCGCTGATGAAGTGGACGAGGAAACGGCACAGGCAGCCAACGACCGTGCCGATGTACACGCCGCCCTTCTGCTTGCGGAACAGGCAGGCCACGCCCAGCACGCCATAGGCGAGCACATAGTCAAACAGCATCGAGGTCGGGCCCCAGGCGTAAGCGCCGTCGAAAATGAGCTGCAGAAGGCCGTAGGCGAAGGAGGCGAGAAAGCTCTCCTTGCAGCCCCAGCGGGCGCAGTAGAGGAAGATCGGCAGCATACCGATGCACACGCTGCCGCCCTGCGGCAGCTCGAGGAGCTTGACATAGCTCAGCGCGGTGGCGGCGGCTACCATCAGTGCGCCCTCGGTGAGGGCGCGGGTCTTGGTTTGGGTCATGGTTTTTCTCCTGCTTTCTGAAAAGATCAACCCCAATGGTCCGATGAAAAAATGCCGCATTGCGGCGATCGCAATGCGGCATACCTCATCAATATCCTTCGCATTCCTACGCCGGCATTACCCGGATCAGGTTCGAGGGACTGGGACGGCGTTACGCCCCGATCTCAGCCGGCTTGCGCCAGCGCCCCTTGGAATTGTCGAGTTTTATTATAGGTTTTTGAACGAGTTTGTCAAGGGGCGATCTGCACAATTTTTACGGCTTGCCATCGTGCGCGGCTTACGGTACAATAAGAACCATAAACCATCCTAGGGAGGGAAAACCATGAAACGCTGCTTTATCTACGCCGCGGGCACCTTTTACGGCCTGCGGGAGCCGCCGCGCGGGGGCGATCTTCAGATCGCCGCGGACGCGGGGCTTTTGCTCTGTGAGCGCCTTGGCGTCCGACCGGACGTTGTGCTCGGCGACTTCGACTCGATGGACGTCCGTCAAGCGCCGGCAGACTGCATCCGCGTGCCGGTCGAGAAGGACGACACCGACACCATGCTGGCGCTCCGCGAGGGACTTCGCCGCGGCTGCGATACCTTCTATCTCTATGGCGCGACGGGCGGCGCGCGGCTCGACCACACGCTCGCCAACCTCCAGTCGCTTGCCTTCCTTCTGCGTCATGGGGCAAGGGGTTATCTCTACGACCAAAATTTCGTCTACACAGCCATCGAAAACGAGACGCTTACGCTCACACGCGAGGTGGAATGGGGCATCGTTTCGCTCTTCAGTATGGGCGACCGCGCCGAGCACATCACGCTCGAGGGGCTGCAATATCCGCTCACGGACGGGACGATCGACTGCGGCTTCCCGCTCGGCGTGAGCAACCACATCGTTGCGCCGACGGCGCGCATTACGGTGGGGCGCGGACCGCTGCTCGTCGGCTGGGAGCTGCCAAAATTGGCCGGGGAGGAGTAAAATTCTCGCACGGCGAGAGACAGTCCCGCTCCGTTGGGTGGCATTCTCTCTGACGCAGCGGTAGAATCGAGCCATCCAAAGACCAAAAGGAGGTCGCTTTTATGGAAAAGAAAACAATGGGCAGCTTCCTCGCGGCCCTGCGCCGCGCGAACGGCATGACGCAGAAGGAGTTGGCGGAACGGCTGAACGTGTCGGACAAATCCGTTTCGCGCTGGGAACGCGACGACGGTGCGCCGGATCTTGCGCTTATTCCGGTCATCGCGGAGGTGTTCGGCGTGACCTGCGACGAGCTGCTGCGCGGCGAACGTGCCGCGGCGGGGGAGGAGCAGGGCGCGCAGTCCACGCCAAAGGGAGAGCAGCAGAAAAAGCACCTGCTCGCGGCGAGCCTTTCGCGCTTCCGCTCGCGCTGCTGTATCGCGCTCGCGCTTGCCGCCGCGGGCTTCCTTGTGGCGATGGCCTTCAACAGCGCGCTGGAGCGGGCGCTGCTCGGCTTCTTCCTCGGCGCGGTGTTCTTTGTCGCGGCGGCCGCCGTTGAGACCGTGCAGCTCAATGCCGCGCTCCTTGCCATACACGACGAGGAGGGGGAGGATGTGGACGCCTTCCGCCGCGCGGTCGTCCGCGGCGCGGAGCGGACCTACGGGGCCGCGTGGGTGCTCTTCGCCTGCACGCTGCCGCTGCTGCTGGCGTTTCATCCGGTCACGATAAACGGCTTCACCGCCAGCCGCACGGGCGTCGGGATCTCACTTGATTTTTGGCAGGCAGCGCTGGTTCTGCTTACCGCTCTTGTCACAGGCGTACTTGCTGTGCGGCTTGTCGAGCGGCGGCTGGTGAAAAAGAGATTCCTCCCGCCGGAGGAGAAAACGGAGGCGCAGCGCAAAAACGACAGGCTCCTGCGTACTACGGCGCTCACGCTCTGCGCGGCGCTGGCGCTGAGCGCCTTTGCTGCTCGCGCGCTCGTCGGCTTCGGCGACACGAGGCTGCTCGCCGAGGGCGTGGAGTTCACGGACTTCGACTCGTTCAAGCGTTATATGCGAAAGCCCGTCAAGCCGACCTATGACAGCGGCGGAGGGTTTGCGACGGAGACCGCCGTTGCCGAAAGCCCGCTCTACTACGAGAATGACACGCCGATCTATCGCTCGCAGACCGAGGGCGCGACCATTGAGGACGACAACGGGAATGTGCTCTGCAACTTCATCTGGCGCAACCGCTCGGTCGTTTTCTGGCGGACAGGGCCAAAGGCAGACGGCTATCTGCCCGTCACCGTCTACACGCAGGAGGCGATGTCGCTGGCGCGGCAGAAGGCAAAGCACATCGACATGGTGTTCTATGGCGTCTATGCTGTTGAGGTCGTCGCCGCGGCGGCATACTATCTCCGCAAGCGCGAAAAGTAAAAAAGGCAAAGAGAAAGCGCGGCCGGCGGCTGCGCTTTCCTTTTGCTGTTTTCAGATGTGAACGACCTTCAGCTCGCTCGCCTCAAAGAGGCCGAGACGCTTGCCGACGTTGACGTACACCTGCGGGTCGCCGCTGGTACAGATGGTGAAGGTGCCCTTCTTCTGCGGGTTCAGGGCATTCTGCTCGGCAAGGTACGCCTTGACGGCATTCGCCTGCTCGAGCGCGGGGTTGATGAGGTGCAGCTGCGGATAGCACTCGTGGAAGTTTTCCTCCACGATGGGGTAGTGCGTGCAGCCGAGGATCAGGTCGCTGACCTTCTCGCGGGAGAGAATGTTGTCGACCTGCGTGGTGATCTCAAGATTGATGTCGTGCTGGTTGAAGTCGCCGCGGTCCACGAGCGCCGCGAGCAGGGGAGAACCCTTGCCGACCACATGGCAGTCGGGGTTGCCCTGATGGATGAGTTCGGCATACTTGCCGGAGGCGACGGTGAATTCCGTGCCGATCAGGCCGACGCTGGAGAGCTTCGCGCGGATGACGTACTTGGCGGCCTCCTCCACGATGCTGATGATGCGGAAGTCGAAGCAGGGACGAAGACGCTCCGCCATCGTGGAGATGGTGTTGCACGCCACGGCGGTGCACTTCACACCGTTGGAGCCGAGGAACTGGAGCATATGGCAGCTCAGCTCAAAGATCTGATCTGCGGTCTTGTTGCCGTAGGGGCAGTTGGCGCTGTCGCCGAAGTAGATGATGTCCTCACCGGGCAGGATGCGCTGCAGCTCGCGCACGACGGTCAGTCCGCCGATGCCGCTGTCCATCACGCCGATGGGATTGGACTTATCAAGCATGGTAAAACCTCCTCAAAATGCAGTGGCATTTTCTTCCGTTATTGTACCACAGGAAAGTCAAATTGCAAGCAGAAAGATATGGACGGAAATTATATGGGACTTTTCTGCGAAAATCCTTGCAATTCTGTAAATTTCTGCTACCATAATATTTGGTGGATTTTGGCGCAGTATGCCATCTCTGCCACGGGAACTGTAAAATACGGATCGGGAACACACAGAAGATTGGTGACGGTATGACGATTTTTAACTTTATTTCGCTCTTCGGCGGGCTGGCGCTATTTCTCTACGGTATGCAGCTCATGGGCGACGGCCTGAAGAAGGGCTCGTCCGGTGCGCTCAAGGCGGCGATGGAGAAGGTGACGAACAATCCGCTCGTCGGCTTCCTGCTCGGCCTTGCGGTCACGGCGGTCATTCAGAGCTCAACGGCGACCATCGTGCTCACCTCGGGCCTTGTCGGCGCGGGCGTGCTGACGCTGCACCAGTCCATCGGCATCATCCTCGGCGCGAACGTCGGCACGACCATCACGGGTCAGATCATCCGACTGCTCGACCTCAACGCCGACGGCGGCGCGTGGCTCAATCTGTTCAAGCCCTCCACGCTCGCGCCCCTCGCCGCCATCGCGGGCATCCTCTTCATCATGGCCATCAAGACGCCGCACAGCGACACCGTCGGCAGCATCACGATGGGCTTCGGCATCCTCTTTACCGGCCTTCTGAACATGACCGCAGCGGTCAGCCCACTGGGTGAGTCGCCCGCGTTTGCACAGATGTTCTCCGGCCTTGCCGACGCGCCGGTGCTCGGCTTCCTCGCTGGTACGGGCGTAGCCTTCCTCATTCAAAGCTCGTCGGCGACCATCGGCATCCTGCAGGCGCTCTCCATGACGGGCGTGCTGACGTTCGGCTCGGTCTACGCCATCATCATCGGCGTGAACATCGGCGACTGCGTGACCACCGCCATCGTCTGCTCCATCGGCTCGAAGGCGGACGCCAAGCGCACGGGCGTCGTCCACATTATCTTCAACCTCTGCGCCTCCGTCATCATCATCACGGCGCTGACCGTCCTGCATCATGCGGGCGCGCTCGACGGCCTGTGGGGGCAGACGATGACCTCCGGCGCCATCGCGAACGTCCACACGATCTTCCGCCTTTCCACCGCGGTTCTGCTCCTGCCGGTGTGCGGGCAGTTTGAAAAGCTCTCCCGCGTCCTCGTCAAGGACGATCAGCAGATCGGCGAGAACGTCGACCACGAGCTCTCCCAGCTCGACGAAAAATTCTTTGCCTCGCCCGCGCTGGCGCTCTCCGCCGCGTCGGACGCCATCAGCGCCATGGCGCGCCTTGCGCGCACAGGCGTGATGAGCGCGCTGGACGTTCTGCATCATTTCGACCGGCATACCATCGACGTGATCGACCGCAACGAGGACCACATCGACGCATTGGCCGACAGCGTGGACAATTATCTCATCAAGCTCTCCAGCCATGTCCCGCCGGGACACGGCAACGACCTGCTGAACTACTACATCCAGTGCTTTTCCGAGTTTGAGCGCATCGGCGACTATGCCGTGAATCTCACGGAGAATGCCGAGGAGCTGCGCGGCAAGGGCATTGAATTTTCCGAGACCGCGCAGCAGGAGCTGCAGGTGCTCGGCGAGGCTCTGCGCGAGATCATGGACTATGCCTACCGCAGCTTCACCGCCGTGGACGCGCAGACCGCCCGCCGCATCGAGCCGGTGGAGGAGGTCGTGGACGACATGGTGGCAACGCTCCGCACCAACCACATCCGCCGTCTGCGCGACGGGCAATGTACGGTCTACGCGGGACTCGTGTTCCTCGATATTCTCATCAACGCCGAGCGTATCGCCGACCAGTGCTCCAACCTCGGCGTCTACACCATCTCGCAGTTCGATCCATCGGTCATGAACAGCCATCACGAATACATCCACCGCCTGCATCAGGGCAACGATCCGGTGTTCAACCGCGAGTATCAGGAAAAGCACGAAAAATACTTCGGAATGCTCAGCGCCATCAACGACTGAGAACAAAGGACAGAGAAAAAAGCGCCGCGGCTGCGGCGCTTTTTTGCGTCCTTATTTCAGCGTATCGCTGTTGTTGAGCACCGGCACGCTGTAGAGGAACAGTACGTCCGTGTCGGTGAAGTCCAGCAGCTTGCCCATCTGGGAGGAGGGAAGATAGCGGATATCCGCCAGCGTGATCTTTGCGTAGCCCTCGGCGAGCAGGGGAGCAAGGGAGCTGCCGAAGGAGTCGCGGAAGACGATCAGCTCGCGGTCGGTTTCGGCGTTCGGATTTTCGATCGACAGGAGGGAGATCGAGCCGGAGAGGAACAGCTCATAGGGATCGTTCCCCGCGCCCTTTTCCATGTCGTACACCGCGCCGGGCTTGCCGGTCTCGTAGTTGTAGACCGTGCAGTCCTCCAGCGTTTCACTCGTGAGATAGCGCAGCTCGTCGGGCTGCATGGGCAGCGCCGCGTAGCCGTAGTACACGCCGTAGTAGGGGCGGTCGAGCACCTGCTCCGTGTACTCGTCCGTGAGCGTCACGCCCATCTCACGCGCGAGGTACGCTGCCACGGCTGGCAGTCTTTCCTGCCGCCAGTGGGAGTCCGTGCGGTAGTAATCGTCCAGTGTCAGCTGACCGAAGAGGTCGATATACTGCGCGAAGTCCGTCTGCTTCCGCAGGGCCTCGACGAAGGCTTCGTAGTCAATGGCGGGATAGCCGTTCGTCTCCGCGAGAAAGTAGTTCTTGTCGGGGATGACGGAGAGGTAGACCCTTGCGCCAACGTCCGCCATGAAATTCTCGTAGAGGTAGCGGAAGCGCTCGGCGGCGTGGTCGATGGAGCTTTCGTTCATCGGATATTCGAGCTTTGCGGCATAGCCGTCCTTGATATAAACGCCGTTGTTGTCCTTCTGCCGGTAGACGTAGAGCTGGTTGAGCGCCTTGAGTGTGCGCCACTCGTCGCGCAGAGGGAACTGGTCGAGCGCATAGCCCTCAAAGTCGGACATGAATTTGCCGCTGAGCACGGCGTCCATGCGGACGGCGGGAAGCTGCTTGAGCCTGCGCCGCTCGCTGAGCGAGAGACTGTCGGCGGGCTTGAGTGCCGCCCACGCCCCGAAGCCGAAAAGAAACGCGGCAAGGAGCACGACGGTCACGATATTTTTGATGCGTTTGTTCATCCTCGCACCCCCTTAGAAGCGGAAATACAGGAACGGATTGAATGAGCCGTCCACAAGGTAGCCGGTCGAGACCGCGAGCACAGAGACGAGCACGAGCGGCTCGAGCACATCGACGACCATTGCTCCGGCTCTGGTCGAGCCAAGCTGCTCCACGGCCCGCTTCGGCAGCGGCGTCGCGCCGACGATGCCGATGAGAAACACCACGGCAAAGCTCCGGAGGTAGTACCGGCTGATCGGGTCGATCGCGCTCACGCCCGCCGCGCCGAACAGTCCGCCGATGGCCGCGGCAGCCTCGCCGACGCTGTTCGCGTCGAAGAGCACGAAGCTCACAACCACGAGCAGCAGGACATAGATGTGCTTGAAAACGCGCGTTTTCGCAAGCGCCCTGCCGTACCAGAGCTTTTCCGCCGTCAGAAACACGGCGAAGAACAGCCCCCACAGCACAAAGTTCCACGCCGCGCCGTGCCAGAGACCGGTCAGCAGCCAGACGACCAGAATATTGCGCAGCCACTTTGTTTTGCTCACGCGGTTGCCGCCGAGCGGGATATAGACATAGTCGCGGAACCATGAGCCAAGGCTCATGTGCCAGCGCCGCCAGAACTCCGTGATGCTCGCGGAGATGTAGGGATAGTCGAAGTTCTCAAGATAGCGGAAGCCGAAGATGCGCCCAAGGCCGATGGCCATGTCGCTGTAGCCGGAGAAATCGAAATAGATGTTCAGCACGCAGGCGGCGGCGTAGAGCCAGTAAAAGAGTACGGAGCGGTCGCCGCTCGCCTTGAACGTCGTGATAAGCTCGTAAAAGACGTTCGCCAGCAGGACCTTTTTGCCCAGCCCCAGTACGAAGCGCCGCGCGCCGGCGGCGACGTCCGCGAGGGAATGGGTGCGATGCTCCAGCTGAGAGGCAATGTCGGAGTAGCGCACGATGGGGCCCGCGATGAGCTGCGGGAACATGGCGATATAGGCGGCAAGGTCGATGAAATTACGCTGCGCCTTCACGTCGCCGCGGTAGACGTCCACCACATAGCTGAGGATCTGAAACGTATAAAAGCTGATGCCGATGGGCAGCGCCACGCGGAGCAGCGGAATATGCAGCCCCGTGAGCGCGTTAAAGCCGGAGAGGAAGAAGTCCGCGTACTTGCAGTAGCCCAGAAGTCCCAGACTGAACACGAGCGAGAGCGTCAGAAAGAGCTTCGCGCGCCCGCGGTCCGCCCGGTATTTCTCCACCAGACGGGCAAGCACATAGCCCTGTACGATGGACGCGAGCATGAAAACAACGAATTTCGGCTCGCCCCAGGCGTAGAAGAACAGGCTTGCGAGCAGCAGCACGGTATTTTTCCAACGCATCGGTACAAGGAAATAGAGCACGAACACGCAGGGCAGGAAATAGAAAAGGAAGGGAATACTGGAAAACAGCATACGGTTGGCTCCTCATTTGAAATGGACAGCGCCCGCACCAAAGCGGTTCGGGCGCTGCTGTATTATTGCGCGCTTAGGCGACAGGCGCTTCAAGGGCGGTGTCTTCGCCGTCGGAGAACTCACCTTCGCCGATCATCTCGTCATAGGCGATGGCAGCGTCGGAATACGCCGCCTGAAGCTTATCGCGGAAGGTGTTCACCAGCTCCTCGTCACCGTAGACGGAGACGACATAATTGCCCAGCGTGGCGATGACCAGCTTGTCGGGGAAGCCGCACATCCACTGCTTGTTCTGGATGGCGTCGCGCAGGTCCTCGGCGAGCTTCGCCGCGTCGTCGCCGTTCTTCACGCGCAGCGCGCCGCAGGTGAAGGTGTTGGCGTTCATCATGTGCATGAGGGAGGCGGCGTCGTCGATGAGAGAGGCGTCCTCAGTCGGCACGGTGAGCAGGAAGTTAAGGTTGTCCGCGTTGGAGGGGTCGAACGCGCCGGGGGCATCGTCAACGCTGGTTTCATAGTCGCCGCCGGCAGCGGGGAACTTCTCGTCGTCGGTGTAGCTGTCCCAAACCTTGGTGAGCAGGGCAAGGGAGTCGGCGGGAGCGTCGGCGTTGCCGTCGTCCTTCTTGCCGCAGGCGGCCAGAGACAGGGCCATGACGAGGGCGAGGATGAGGGAAAGTGTTCTTTTCATGTGGTTGGTTCTCCTTGAAAAATGTATTTTGCCGGTCACAAAAGTGACTTCGGGATGTATAGACGCAGAAAAACCGAAAAGGTTCCCATATTTTACAGGAAATTTTTGCTTTTGTCAAAGCCGCCGCACGCAGACGCTTGCATTGACGGGGAATCGTTGCTATAATACCCAAAAACCATTCTTTATAAAGGATAACGCAATGAAAGAGATTTTAAACACAATGCTTTCCGCTTTGACGCGCGGCGAGGGTGTGATGCTCTGCAGCATCCTGAAAGCCGACGGCTCCTCCCCGCGCGGTGCGGGTGCACACATGGCGGTCTTTGCCGACGGCACAGCGCTCGGCACGGTCGGCGGCGGCGCGGTGGAGCGGCAGTCCATTCTCCTCGCGCGCGAGCTGCTGAAGGGGAAGTGGAACGCCCTGCGGGACTTTGCGCTCCACCCCGAGGCGGCGAACAGCACGGGCATGGTCTGCGGCGGCGATGTGACGGTTTGGTTCCAGTATATTCCGCCTGAGAACGCCGCGCAGATCGGAGTGCTGCGCGCCTGGCGCGACGCGCTCGGCAGCGGCAGAAACGTCTGGCTCTGCCTCGTGCTCGACGGCGAGACGCTGCGCGAATTTCGCCTCCTTACGGCGGACGAGCTGCGCCACGGCACGGAGGGTTTCTTTACCTCCCGACCCTACTGGGACGGCAGCACCTTTGTCGAGCCCATCGTCCGCGCGGGGCGTGTCTACCTCTTCGGCGCGGGCCATGTCGGCCGCGCCCTCGCCCCGGTGCTGCGCTATGTCGGCTTTGAGGTCACGGTGTACGATAACCGCTCGGAGCTGGCAAGCCCCGCACATTTCCCCACGGCGCATGAGATCGTCGTCGGCGATTTCCGCCGTATTTTTGACAAGGTCTCACTGACCGCCGACGACTACGCCGTGGTCATGACGCCGGGCCATCAGGCGGACTATGAGATCTTAGAGCAGGTGCTTCGCACGCCGGCAACCTACATCGGCTGCATCGGCAGCCGGAAGAAGGTCGCGCTCACGCGTGAAAGGCTCGCCGCGGCGGGCTTCTCGCAGCAGGACATCGACCGCGTTCGCGCGCCCATCGGTCTGCCGATCCTGGCTGAAACGCCGGAGGAGATCGCCATCAGCGTCGCGGCCGAGATGATCCGCCACCGCGCGGAGCGTCTGTAAAGGGGTATTGCTATGCAGATCGCGCCATTGCTGAATATCGGTCGTGGCGTCACCGCGCTCATCGGCGGCGGCGGAAAAACGACGATGCTCTATACGCTCACGGAGGAGTTGCGGAAAAAGGGCACGGTCCTTCTCTGCACCTCGACCCACATCATGCGCCCGACGCAGTACGAGGTGCTGGAGCGGGCGAGTGAAGCGGAGGTCTCCGCCGCGCTCAGCGCGCACGGCGCGGTCTGCGTCGGGGAGCCGTCCGCCGAGGGAAAGCTCGGCCCGCCGTCGCTCTCCTTTGACGCGCTCGCGCGGCTCGCTGACTATGTGCTCGTTGAGGCCGACGGCTCCAGGCGTCTGCCGCTCAAGGCGCACGCGCCGCATGAGCCGGTCATTCCGGCGAATGCCCAGCGCGTCGTGCTGGTCGTCGGCGCAGACGGCTTCGGCAAGCCCATCCGCGATGTCTGCCATCGGAGCGAGCGTTATGCCGCACTGTGCGGCGTCAGTGAGAACGCGCTTGTCACACCGGAGCTGGAAGCAGCGCTCATTCTCGCCGAGGGTCTCGGCGACCGCGTTTACATCAATAAGGTCGAGACGGCGGAGGACTACGACCGCGCCGCCGCGCTCGCGAACCGGCTCACCTGTCCGGTCACGGCGGGGAGCCTGCACAAGGGGGTATATCTATGCTTGCGCTGATCCGCGGGGCGGGCGATCTCGCCACCGGCATCGCGCTGCGCCTTTGGCGCAGCGGCATCCGGGTCGTGCTGACCGATCTGGAGCGCCCGACGGCCATCCGCCGCACGGTCGCCTTCTCCGAAGCCATCGTCTACGGCGAAACGACGGTCGAGGATGTGACCGCCCGTCTGGCCGCAAACGCGGACGAGGCGCGCGCCCTGCTCGCGCAGGGCATTGTCCCTGTGCTCGCCGACCCCGGCTGCGCCTGTCGTGAAGCGCTCGCGCCCGACGCGCTGGTGGACGCCATCCTTGCCAAGCGCAACCTTGGCACAAGGATCACCGACGCGCCGGTCGTCGTCGGCGTCGGCCCCGGCTTCACGGCGGGGGAGGACTGCCACGCGGTCATCGAGACCATGCGCGGCCACACGCTCGGCCGCGTCATTTACTCCGGCAGCGCCATTCCGAACACAAACGTCCCCGGGCTTATCGGCGGCTTTGCCGGCGAGCGTGTGCTCCGTGCGCCTGCGGACGGCGCGTTTCGCTCCGTGCACAGGATCGGCGACCTTGTGAAGACCGGCGACGTTGCGGGCTATGTGTCCGGCGAGCCGATGGTCTGCACCATCGACGGCGTGCTCCGCGGCCTGATCGCCGACGGAATCCCCGTCCGCAAGGGCATGAAGTCCGGCGACGTGGACCCGCGCGGCAATGTGGAAAACTGCTATACGGTCTCGGACAAGGCGACCGCCGTCGGCGGCGGCGTGCTCGAGGCGATCCTGCACCTGTCCGGTGCGCTTCTGGAGGACTGACATGAGAGAGCTGCTGCTCATCAACAACGAGCCGACGCCCGAAGACCGCGGCCGGATCGCCCGCGCGGGAGAGCTCGGTCTTACCGACCCGCTTTATAACATCGACGCGCTCTCCGCGAAGCTCTCTGAGTTCGGAACGGTCACCGTGCGGCACTATACACAGCTCAGGACGCTCGACTCTGCGCCGGATGCCATCTTTCTCTCCGGCTGCTTCACCGACTGGGACCGCGAGCGTCTGCGCGAGACCTTTGCCGATGAGCTTGCGCTCATTCGTGAAACAATGGCCCCACTCTTCGGCATCTGCGCGGGCCTACAGCTCATCGGCATCGCCTTCGGTGCGCCGCTCGTCTATCCGGGCGAGGGGTACGAGGAGTTCGGCTTTCTGCCGCAGACCGTCCTCGCGCAGCATCTGCTGCTCACCGGCCTGAGCGGTACGCTCCATTGCTTCGAGCACCATCGCGGCCAGCTCAGCGCTGTGCCGAGGGGCTTTCGCCTGCTCGCTTCCCGGGAAAATTGCCGTGTGCAGATGCTTGCGCACGAGTCGCGCCCCATCTTCGGCACGCAGTTCCACCCGGAGCTGCAGAATGACGCGCACCGAGACGGACAGCGTATTTTGGAAAATTTCTTTGCCCACTATGTCAAATGACTGCAAGAGCCGCCGCGGGCGGCTCTTTTTCTGCGCGCGGGCATAAGCGGCGATGCCGCGGCATAGACTGTCCCAAAACGAAAGCCAAGGGAGGAAGAGCCTATGACCGTAAGAATGCGTCTGCGCCGCTGGGCGCGCGCACAGGGAAAACGCCGCGCCGCCGCGCGGACAAAGCGAAGCACCGCCGCAGGAAGCCGCCGCAGGGAACAGCAGACCTCCGGCGCGTCGCAGCTTCGTTTTCTGCGTCTGACCGTCTGCGGCGCGCTGTTTGTCTCGCTCGTGCTGCTCAAGCTCGTGCTGCCGGGGAATCTTTCGGCCTTCCGCGGTACGCTTGCCCAATGGCTCGTGCGCGACGCGGACTTTACCGAGGCGTTCTCCGCCATCGGCCACGCGGTCGCCGCGCCCGAACGATTCGCGGAGTCCCTCGGCAATGCCTACGTCGCTGTGTTTGGCGGCAGCGGTATGCAGGACGCCGCGGAGGTCGGCGGCGGGGCGGAGATCGCACAGCCGGACGGAACAAACGAGGAGGATGCCGCAGCCAAGCCCCTGCCGGATTATGTGCTCGACGCGCAGCCGACGCTGCCCTTTTCCTATGTGTCACCGCTCGACGGCGCGCTGACCTCGGGCTTTGGCTGGCGCGAGGACCCGAACACGGGTGAGGAGGCCTTTCATACCGGCCTCGACCTTGCCGCCGATGAGGGCACGCCTTTTGCCTGCTTTGCCGACGGCACAGTCGGCGTGGTGGGGGAGAGCACCGTGCTCGGCAAATATCTGACCGTCCGCCACGCGGACGGCTATGAGACGCTTTACGCCCATTGCAGCAAAATAACGGTCTCCTCCGGGCAGAGCGTTCTGCGAGGCGATACGCTCGGTGCGGTCGGCGCGACCGGAAACGCCACGGGCGCGCATCTGCATTTCGAGCTGCTCAGCGGTTCAAAATACCTCGATCCCATTGCCTATGCCGCAAAGACCGTTTAGCGCCGACGTACGCGTGAACGCGAGCTTCTGGCTGCTCATGCTGCTCGCCGTCATCGTTTCTCCGCTCACGGTCGTTGCGGCGATCCTGACCGCCGCGGCGCTGCACGAGCTGGGACATCTTGCCGCCATGCGCTACTACGGCGTATCCGTCAAGCACTTCCGCCTTACAGCGCTCGGCGCGGAGCTGGACGCTCCCGCCCTCGCGCGGCTCTCCTATGGGCGCGAGCTGATCATCACGCTCGCGGGGGTGACAGTCAACCTTTTCTGCGCCATTCTCCTTGCGCTCCTCGGCCTGCGGACGTGGCGGGAGTGGTGCTTTGTCTTTGCCGGAGCGCACCTTGTGCTCGCGGCCTTCAACCTCCTGCCGGTCGTTCCGCTCGACGGCGCGCGGGCGCTCTGCCTTGCCCTGTCCTTCTTTCTCGGGCCGGCCACGGGGGAGCGTATCACCGCGGCGGTCAGCCTTGCCTGCTCGCTTGCGCTGTGCGCGCTGGGACTCAAGCTCTCGCTGGGACTGCACAGCGGATGGCTCTTTGCTTTTGCTGCCTTCGGCCTTCTCTGGGGAACGCTGCGCCAACTGGGGCTTGCGCGCGGCGCAAAAAGCGTGTAAAATACGGTCAATGTCTCTTGATAGAAAAGGAGCTTGCCTGTGGACAAACGATTGGAACGCATCCTGCCCCGCGTGCAGAAGCCGGCGCGCTATGTGGGCGGCGAGTACAACGCGGTGATGAAGGACCTCTCACAGGTCGATACCCGCGTGGCCTTCTGCTTCCCGGACACCTATGAGATCGGTATGTCGAACCTCGGTATGCGGATCCTCTACGGCATTATGAACAACATGGACGGCGTCTGGTGCGAGCGCGTTTTCGCCCCCTGGGGCGACATGGAGGAGGAGATGCGCCGTGCCGGCCTGCCGCTCTATGCGCTCGAGTCCGGTGATCCCATCCGCGATTTCGACATCATCGCCTTTTCCGTCGGCTACGAGATGGCGTTTCCCGCCATACTGAATATGCTCGATCTGGCGGGTGTGCCGCTCCACGCGAGCGAGCGCACGGAGCTGACCCCGCTCGTCATCGCGGGCGGCACGGCGATGTTCAACTGCGAGCCGATCGCGGATTTTATTGACATTGCCGAGATCGGCGAGGGCGAGGAGATGAACGCCGAGCTGATCGAGCTGCACCGCAGGGCGCGGCGCGAGGGCTGGACGAAGCAGCAGTTTCTCCGTGCCGCCGCGCAGCTGGACGGCATTTATGTTCCCGGTCTCTACGAGGTGGACTACAACGCCGACGGCACGGTGAAGTTGATCACGCCGAAGGACGGCGCGCCGAAGGTCGTCACCAAGCGCATCATGCGCGACATGGACAAGGCATGGTATCCCGCCAAGACCATCGTGCCCTCCACCGAGATCGTGCAGGACCGCACCACGCTCGAGCTGTTTCGCGGCTGCATCCGCGGCTGCCGCTTCTGTCAGGCGGGCTATGTCTACCGCCCCGTGCGCAACCGCTCGGAAAAGCTGCTGGTCGAATACGCCAAGGAGGCCATCGAGGATTCCGGCTACGAGGAGATGACGCTCTCCTCGCTCTCGACCTCGGATTTCCGCCCGCTTGTACAGCTCTGCGACGATCTGGAGGAGTTCTGCGCGCAGCGTCATGTGAATCTTTCACTCCCGAGCCTGCGTGCCGACAACTTCTCCATGGCGCTCATGGAGCGGCTGCAAAAGGGAAGAAAGACCGGCCTGACCTTTGCGCCCGAGGCCGGCACGCAGCGCCTGCGCGACGCCATCAACAAGAATCTCACCGAGGAGGACCTGCTGGCCTCCTGCCGCCGCGCCTTTGCCGGCGGCTACAGCGCGGTCAAGCTCTACTTCATGCTGGGACTTCCGACCGAGACGGACGAGGATGTGCTCGGCATTGCCGAGGTCGCGTCCCACGTCATGCACGCCTGGCGCGAGAGCGCGAGCAATAAAAACCGCGGCGTGCGCATCACGGTCTCGACCTCGTGGTTCGTGCCCAAGGCGCACACGGCGTTTCAGTGGGAGCCGCAAATCCCCAAGGAGGAATACGAGCGCCGCGTGAAGCTGCTGCGCGAGAATATGCTGACGAAATCCGTTACCTACAACTGGCACGATTCCGACACGAGCTATATGGAGGCCGTCATTTCCCGCGGCGACCGGCGCCTTTGCAGGGTGATCGAAACGGCGTGGCGCAAGGGCGAGCACCTCTCCGCGTGGGAGGAGTATTTCTCCCTCGATCGCTGGCTCGAGGCCTTCGAGGAGTGCGGTCTTGACCCGCACTTTTACGCCAACCGCAAGCGCGAAAAGGACGAGCTGATGCCCTGGTCGATGATCTCGAGCGGCGTGACGGAGCAGTACCTCTGGCGCGAGCATGAGCGGTGCTACCAGTCCGTCACCACGCCGGACTGCCGCACGCACTGCAACGGCTGCGGCGCGAATCTCTTATTGGGGAGGCCCTGCGATGGCTAAGCTGAGACTTCTTTTCACCAAGGAGGCGCAGGCCTCCTACATCTCGCACCTCGACACGATGCGGACATTCCAGCGCGTGTTTCCCCGTGCGGAGCTGCACCTCAAGCACTCCAACGGCTTTCACCCGCACCCCATCATCTCCATCGTCCTGCCGCTGCCGGTGGGGCAGTCGAGCGACTGCGAGCTGCTCGACTTTGAAACGGTGGAGGAGACCGACGGCGCGGGCATCGCCGAAAAGCTCAACACGGGTCTGCCCGCGGGCTTGCGCGTGCGGGAGTGCTATCCGGTCACGCGCCCCGTGCGCGAGTTCACGTTCCTGCGCGCACGGCTGGAGCTGCTCTATGATAACGGCGTGCCCGCCGGCACGGCGGACGCGCTGCGCGCGCTGTTCGCGCGCGAAACGCTGATGATCGAAAAGCGCACCAAGCACAAGGAGCTTGCGCAGATCGACATTGCGCCGCTGATCCGCGAAATGACCCTCACCGAGCAGGACGGCAGCATCCTTGCCGACGCCGTGGTCGCCGCGCAGAACCCGGGGCTGAACCCTGCCTATCTCGCACAGGCGATCGAGCGCGAGCTTCCGGCGCTCAAGCCGGACTTCGTCCGTGTGCGCCGCACGGAAATTTACGATACAGAGGGGAACGTTTTCCGCTGAAAATTGCACGCGCTGCGGCAACTCTTGATGATTTTATCGAAAAGTACAAAATTTGTGCTTGCAATTTGGCGAAAAGCGTGATATTATCCTTTTTGGCTTTTTGACGAAAGCACTCTCGGATCGGAAAGAGGTGAACACGAGCAATGAAGGAAGGAATCCATCCCAATTATCAGCAGACTACTATTACTTGCGCCTGCGGTAATGTGATTGAGACAGGTTCCACCAAGGCGAACATCAAGGTGGAAGTGTGCTCAAAGTGTCACCCCTACTTCACGGGCAAGCAGAAGCTGGTCGATACCGGCGGCCGCGTTGCCAAGTTCAACAAGAAGTTCGGTCTGGACAAGTAAGAACTGCGAAAGAGGTCTGCGGAAGCAGACCTCTTTTTCTTTACATTTTTCGTTCCCTTGCGTATACTGAAGGAAAGAAACGCAGAAAAGGTGATTCCTATGGAAGAAAACAAACTCAATACCGTGGAGCAGCCGCGCGACCGCGTGGTGCTTGTCGGTCTTTCCTCGCCGGTGCTCAAGGCGGACAGCGCGGACGAGGAGAGCATGGACGAGCTTGCCGCGCTCGTCGAGACCGCCGGCGCGGTGAGCGTTGCGACCGTGCTGCAAAACCTTCCGTCCCCGAATCCGCGCAGCTTCATCGGCGAGGGCAAGGTGGCGGAGATCAAGGAGCTCATCGGCTCGACCGAGGCGACGATGGCAATCTTCGACAACGACCTGTCGCCCTCGCAGATGCGTGTGCTGACGGAGGATCTGGGCGTGCAGGTGCTCGACCGCAGCGGGCTGATCCTTGATATTTTTGCCCAGCGTGCCAAAACAAAGGAGGGCCGCTTGCAGGTCGAGCTGGCGCAGTACCAATATCTGCTGCCGCGCCTGATCGGTATGTGGACGCATCTGGAGCGTCAGGCGGGCACAAGCGGCAAGGGGCCCATCGGCTCCAAAGGCCCCGGTGAAACGCAGCTCGAGACCGACCGCCGCCACATCCACCGCAAGATCGACAAGCTCAAGGAGGATCTGGACGAGGTGCGCCGCGTGCGCGGCACGCAGCGCGAGCGTCGGATGAAGAATGAGATCCCGGTCGTTGCCATCGTCGGCTATACGAACGCGGGCAAATCGACGCTGCTCAACGCCCTCACCGGCGCGGATATTCCGGCGAATAACCGGCTGTTCGATACGCTCGACACCACCACCCGGCTGCTGACCGTCTCCGACACGCTCGATGTCGTCATCTCCGACACGGTCGGCTTCATCCGCAAGCTGCCGCATCAGCTCATCGACGCCTTCAAGGCGACGCTTGAGGAGCTGGAGTATGCTGACCTTCTGCTGCACGTCATCGACATTTCCAACCCTGAGTGGATCGCGCAGGCAGAGGTGGTGGATCAGCTCATCCACGACCTCGGCGCGGAGGGCATCCCCTGCATCCGCGTGTACAACAAGTCCGACCTGTTCTACGGCGATATCCGCCCGCACGGCGAGCGCGCGGTGAACCTCAGCGCCAGGACCGGCGAGGGGCTCGACGAGCTGCTGCGCGCCATCGACGCCGAGCTTGACAAGGGCACGCGCCGCGTGACCATCCATTTGCCCTACGACAAGGGCGGCTGGCTCGACAGCCTCTACCGCGAGGCAAAGGTCGAGAGCGTGGAGTACGGCGAGACCATCGACATCGTGGCGGTCTGTACGCCGCGCGTGCTCGGCCGGGTCAAGGACTATGTCGAGGGCTACACCGAGCCGAAGGAGGACTGGGAGTGAGCGCGCCGCAGAGCTACTATGTTCCCGTGGACGCGGGGGAAGCGGAGTTCACCGAAAAGCGCTCGCACTTTCTCGGCCACGTCCGCCGCGTGGAGACCGAGGCCGAGGCCCGCGCCTTTCTCGACGAAATGCGGAAAAAATACTACGACGCGCGCCACAACTGCTGGTGCTACGTCCTGCACGAGGGCGGCGTGGTGCGCTACGGCGACGACGGCGAGCCGCAGGGCACGGCCGGTCAGCCGATGCTGAACGTCTTTCAGCGCGAGGGCGTGGAGAACGTCGTCTGCGTCGTGACGCGCTATTTCGGCGGCGTGCTGCTCGGCGCGGGCGGACTGACGCGCGCCTACGCAAAGTCCGCGAAGGACGCGCTTGACGCGGCGGGAAAGGCGAGGATGCGCCTGTGGTCTGCCGTGACGGTGGACTGCCCCTATCCGATGCTCGAGCGCCTGAAGCTGCTCGCCGCCGCCCACGGCGGCACGGTGGAGGGCACGGACTTCGGCGCGGCGGTGAGCGTCCGCATCCTGCTGCCGCAGGAGAATGCGGCGGGCTTTGACGCCGCGCTCACCGAGCTGTCCGCCGGCACCATGACCGCGCGGCGCGAGGGCGAGCGCTTTCTGCCCGGACCGCGCGAATAGAAACAAGAAAAAGCAAGGAGGAATGACCGATGAAGGAACCCGTTGCCCGCTCCGACCTGCGCCTCGCTCTCGGCGGGGCCTACTATGGGACCCTGCGCAAGCTCCTGTGGATCAAGGAGCGAAGCTCCTTCACACGCGAGCGCTGTGAGGCGATCCTGCCTTACAGCGCGGCGAGCCACAAAACGCCCCTGATGCGCAGGCTGCGGGACGTGGATATGTGGATGCAGGAGAACAAGGTGACAAATCTCCGCCTTGCCTCCGCGCGGGTGAACGGCATCGTGCTCCACCCGGGGCAGACCTTCAGCTACTGGTATCTCATCGGCCGCCCGACGGCGAGGAAGGGCTATCTGCCCGGTATGCTGCTGCGCAACGGCAGAGCCGTTGCGGGCGTCGGCGGGGGACTGTGCCAGCTCTCGAACCTCATTTTTTGGATGACGCTCCACACGCCGCTGACCGTCACCGAGCGCCACCGCCACGGCTACGACGTCTTTCCGGATTCGGACCGCACGCAGCCCTTCGGCAGCGGAGCGACCTGCTTTTATCCCTACGGCGACCTGATGATCCGCAACGACACGGCGGACGATTATCAGCTCCTCGTCACGGTCGGCGAGCACGACCTCATCGGCGAGTGGCGCTGCTCCGCCGCGCCGGAGTGCCGCTACGAGATCGTCGAGCGCGATCATGAGATGCGCGCGGAGTATTGGGGTGGCTACACGCGCCACAACGTGCTCTGGCAGCAGCGCTTCGATGCGGACGGTGTGCTGCTCGACGAGAAGCCCGTCGTGCGCAACGACGCCATCATGATGTATTCGCCCTACCTCGAAGAGGGAGGCACAAGCAAATAAACGAAAGCATCTGCCTTGCGGCAGATGCTTTTCTGCTATGCAGCGCGCTCGCCGTCCGTGCGCTCCAGCCAGCCGCTGCCCTCGGTGATGCGGGCGACGAGGAAGGAAGCGGCGTAGTCGCCCGCGGCGTTGACCATCGTGGCGGGCGGGTCGACCAGATTCCCGATGGTGACGGCGATGGGGTAGGCAACCGCCATCCGGTCGGGGAAGAAGAGCGAGCAGAGGATGAACTCGGCGATGTAGCCGCCGCCTGGGATGCCGCTCATGGCGACGGAGGAAAAGACCGCCACGGCCAGCACCTCGGCAAACAGTCCCGCGCCCTCAAACGGCAGGCCGAACACGCCGAAGAGGAACGCGACCTTGAGCACGCAGCTGAAGCACGAGCCGTCCATGTGCATCGTCGCGCCCAGCGGCAGAACAAGATCCGCGACCTCGTGCGGGATGCCGCTGTCCTCTGCGGCCTCCATATTCGCTGGAATGGTGGCGACGGACGAGCAGGTGCCGAGCGCGGTCACCGCGGGGCGCAGGATGTGCCGCCGCAGCCGCCGCACGCCCTCGCGCCCGCCGCCAAGATACGCCAGAAGCGGGAAGGCGAGCAGCGCATAGACGAAGCAGAGCGGGTAGTAGGCCAGCATCGCGCGGGCATAGGACGCCGTGATCTGTGCGCCGTAGCTTGCGACCATCGCGGCGAAGAAACCGAAGAAGGCGATGGGGGCGTAGCAGCTCACGAGCGAGACCATCTTCAAAAGGCACTTCGTCGCGTCGTCCAGCACCCGCGCCGTTACGGTATCCGGCCCGCCGCAGGCGGAGACCGAGAAGCCGAAGAGCAGGGAAAAGACGATCAGCGGCAGCATTGCCCGCCGCGAGAGCAGCGCGGAGAAATCGTTGACGGTGAAGAAGTTGACGAGCAGCGTCGCAAGCGGCGCGGGATCGTCCACCGTGCCCGCCGCGGCATCGGTCCACGGCGTCAGCACCGGGGGAAAGACACGCACGATGACCAGCATGATAAAGGCCGCGAGCAGCCCGGTGACAACGAAGACGCCGAGCGTCGCGCCGAGGATGCGCCCCGCCCTGCGCCGCGAGCGCGTATTGGCGATGCTGCCCGCGAGCGAGCAGAACACCAGCGGCACGACGAGGCAGAACATCATGTTGATGAACACGGTGCCGAGCGGCTCAAGACAGACGGCCCCGGGCCAGGCCGCGCCGACGGCGCAGCCGAGCACGATACATCCGAGCATCGCGGCAAGGAAGCCGTAGCTCCGATAGAAGGAATGGGTCATAAAAAGCCCTCCGATCTCCCAGATTTTGTGTCTATCCCTATCCATAGCGGGAGACAGGCTCGAATATGACCGAAAAATTTGGAAAAAGGGCTTGACTGTCAAGTTGCTTTATGCCTTACAATGCGGTATCATAGCATTGGGAAGGATCGGCGCAGAGCGCGGAAGGAGAGCCTATGAACATCAAAGAGATCGAAGAGCGCAGCGGCCTGACGCGCGCGAACATCCGCTACTACGAGCAGGAGGGGCTGCTCGCTCCCGCGCGGCGGGAGAATAAATACCGCGACTACAGCGAGGAGGATCTGGAGACGCTGCTGCGCATCGCGCTGCTGCGGAATCTCGGCTTCTCGCTCGACGAGATCAGGCGGCTGCAATCCGGCGAGCTGGAGCTTGCCGCCGCCATGCGAGAGCGCAGCGCGGCGCTGGAGAGCGAGGGTCAGCGCCTGCTGGCGGCGCGGAACGTGTGCGACGCCATCTCCCGCGAGGTGACAAGCTATTCCGCCTTACGGCCGGAGGACTACCTCAACGGCTTTGAGCCGGACGCAGCGGCGAAGCAGCGGGACGTTGCCGAGCCGCACCCGTTGCGGCGTTACCTTGCCCGTGCCATCGACCTCACGATTGTGGGTCTCATGGTCTCATTCGTGCAGTTCGTGCTGCTGCACCATAACCTTGTGAATATTTCCAAAGGGGAGAATGTCCTCTGCGGTTTGGCCGGATGGGGACTGCTGGTTCTCATCGAGCCGCTGCTGCTCGCGCGCTTCGGCACGACCGCCGGCAAGTGGTGCATGGGCATCACCGTGACGCGGCCGGACGGCGAGAGGCTCAGCTACGGCGAGGCGCTTGAGCGCACCGCCGCCGTCTGGCTCTACGGCGCGGGCCTCGGCATTTCCATCGTGGAGCTTGTGTGCAACTACCGCAGCTACCGCCGCTATATGAACGGCGAGGAGCTGGCGTGGGAGAGCGGCAGCATCGAGCGCTTCGACGAGCGCGGCACGGGGAGGATGGTGCTGCTCTACGCGGCGAGCACCGCACTGAGCCTTGCCCTGACCCTTGCTATGGGCTTGAGCGCCGCGCTGCCGCCGAACCGCGGCGACCTGACCGTGGCGGAATTTGCGGAGAACGTCAATTTCTACCGCGGATACTTTGACTATGGTCAGCGCTGGACGCTCGATAGCAGCGGCGGGTGGGTCGAAAACGAGTACGAGTATGAGAATGAGAATGTGAGCTATTTCGGCGGGGGCGGCGCACCAGCGCCGTTCACCTATACGGTGGAGGACGGCGTGCTCCGCGCCGTGCATTGGGCATATTCAGAGACGGAGGAGATGCTTTTCAGCGCGCGCGTGGACAATGCGCGCATGGCCTATCTCGCGCTTGCCGCGGCGCAGAGGGGGACGAACCTCTTCAACATCCGCCGTGTGATCGCCCAGATCGACGCGGATCGATGGACGCCCGACACACCCTGCTCCGCCGCGTGGAAAAATGTCGAGATGCGCTACGATGCACAGGTCGATGGAGCATTCTGCTGCATCGACGGCTACTTCTTCTCTACGCAGGACGGGCCCATCACGGTCACGCTGACCTTTGACGCAAGGCTCGCGGAATAACGGGGAAAAGGGGAAGCGGCGGCACAGAGCTGTGCCGCCGCCTTCAAATTTTATCCCCGTGGGGCTTGCAGGGAGAGATTTTCTGTTGTAAACTAAAAGCATACCAAAGATAAGGGGAATCCGATCCGTGCAAAAAGCAACGCAAATGACCGCTACCAAACGACTTGTCCTCACCGCCGTGAACATCGCGCTGTGCCTTGTCCTGCCAATGGCATTCCATTCCATCCCGAACGGCGGCAAGATCATGCTGCCGATGCACATTCCCGTGCTGCTGTGCGGCATGGTCTGCGGCGCTCCCTACGGCGCGGTCTGCGGCCTGCTTGGCCCCATGCTTTCAAGCGTTCTCACCGGAATGCCGACAGCGGCCCTGATGCCTGCCATGATGGTCGAGTGCGCGGCCTACGGCTTGACGACCGGCCTGATGCTGCGCCTTGTACGCACGGGGAAGACCTATGCCGACCTCTACCTGTCGCTCGTCGCCGCAATGCTGGTCGGCCGCCTTGTCTCCGGTGTGACAAAGGCTCTCTTTTTCATGGCGGGACAGTATACCATGCAGGCATGGATCGCCGCGAGCTTCGTGACGGCGCTGCCGGGCATCGTGCTCCAGCTCGCCGTCGTGCCGAGCATCGTTTACTATCTCATGCGCGCGGGACTAATCCCGCAGCGCTACCCGAGATGAGGAAAGAGCCGCGAGAGGACAGGCGCTTGCCGCCTTTTTCGAGCGCCGCAGACGGAAGACCGGCATCTGCGTGTCAGACGGGCGGCGCTGCCGGGCGGCAAGGCTCTTAACGGAAAATTAGCAAATATAGCGGCTTTCTTAATTTTCTGACGCAAAATCTTGTGCTTTTTCGATTGCGGGACCTGTGCGGCGGACGTATAATACCCTCACTTGCTTTTTGAAATGGGGGTCACTGCTATGCTTGCGCAGGTCATTGCGATCTGTATTTTTCTCGGTATGTTCCTTCTGATCATCCTCGATCAGTTCGAGCGCCATGTCATTACGCTCGTCAGCGGAGCGCTGGTACTTATTCTCGTCTTCGGCGTTTGTATGCACTCGCCCGCGGCAATCTGGGAGGCGCTCAATCTCCGCTCGTTCTTCACGGCGGGCTTCTGGTACGGAGCCGGTGAGGAGAGCACAGCGGGCATCAACTGGTCTACCATTCTCTTCATCGCCGGAATGATGATCATGGTCGAGGGGCTTGGCACGGCGGGATTCTTCCGCTGGCTGTGCCTGTCGCTCGCAAAGCTCGTTCACTACCATGTGGTGCCGCTGCTCATCTGCTTCATGTGCCTTTCGGCGGTGCTTTCGATGTTCATCGACAGCATCACGGTCGTGCTCTTTCTCGCCACCGTCACGCTCGAGCTGGCGCAGACGATGAAGTTCGACCCCGTGCCGATGATCCTCTCGGAGATCTTCTGCGCGAACCTCGGCGGCGCGGCGACCATGTGCGGCGACCCGCCGAACATCATCATCGGCACCTCGCTCGGCTATACGTTCTTTGACTTCATCGAAAATACCGGCGCGATCGTCGCGGTCTGCTTCGCGGCTGTCGCCGTTTATTTCTGGCTGTGCTTCCGCAAGGAGCTGCTGCGTGAGGAGCACGCGAACGGCGGGCCGGTCGTCTGCCCGGAGCCGTCCAGCGCCATCACGGACCGTAGAGCCTTCGGCGCGAGCGCTGCCGTATTCCTGCTGGCGGTCGTGCTGCTCGTGACGCACGCGCAGACGGGTCTGACGGTTGCCTGCATCGGCGTGATCGTTGCGGCGCTGACGCTGCTTGTGATGGCGCTGTCGCACGGAAGGGCGACGGTGCTTGAGGTCATCCGCGGCGTGGACTACAAAACGCTGCTCTTCTTCATCGGCCTGTTCGTCTCGGTCTGCGGGCTGGAAAAGACGGGCGTGCTGGATATCATCGCGCGCTTTATCACCAACATCAGCGGCGGCCATGTGGCGACGATCGTCGTCATCATTCTCTGGCTCTCCGCCGTCACCAGCGCCTTTGTGGACAATATTCCCTTTGCCGCCACGATGATCCCGGTCATCCGCTCCATCGCCGCGGTCGAGGGCATGGACGTGGGCGTGCTGGCATGGGCGCTGTCCCTCGGCACGGACCTCGGCGGCAACGCGACGCCCATCGGCGCGAGCGCGAACGTGGTCGGCACCTCGGTATCCGCCAAGGGCGGCTATCCCATCGGCTGGGGGCGCTACTGCAAATACTGCGTGCCCGCCACGATCCTCGTGATGGCGGTGTCCACGGTGTGTCTGTTCCTGCGCTACCTCTGAGAGAAGAAAGGAGTATACCACGATGAAAGACCAGATCATCATTACCATGGGCCGTGAGCACGGCAGCGGCGGCCACTACATTGCCGACATGATCGCCCGTGAACTCGGCATCAAGCTCTACGATAAGGACTCCATCGAGTCGGAGATCGTCTCCGAGGGCTACAGCGAGGAGCTGATCCGCCGGATGGACGAGAAGCCGGTCAACTTCTTTGCCTCCCGCCGCATCGGGCGCTTTTCCAATTCGCTCGAGGTCAACGTGGCGGAAAAGACCTTTGATATGATCCGCGCCAAGGCGGCGAGCGGGGAATCCTTCCTGCTCATCGGCCGCTGCGGCGAGCAGGTGCTCAAGGACGATCCGCACCGCGTCAGCCTTTTCATCGGCGGCGATCCGCACGCCAAGCTCTGCCGCGTGATGGAGAAAAAGGGGCTCTCCGCAGAGGAGGCCATCGAGGAGATCCGCACGGTCGACCACCAGCGCAAGGCTTACCACAACTACTACTGCGAGATGAAGTGGGGCGACGCCCGCGCCTATGATCTCACGGTCAAAAGCGACGTGTTGGGCATGGAGGGTACGGCGGAAATGCTGATCCGCTACATCCGAGCCTTTCAGGAAAAGGACTGAACAAGAGAAAGAGGAAGCCGCGGCATTGCCGCGGCTTCCTTTGTTTTCGATTCCGATGTGCGCTTACAGCAGCAGAATGCCGGCGTCCGCGCAGGTCTTGAGGGTGTCGTCGTCCCAAAGGCTGACCTGCACCTCGCCGATGTGGGCGGTGCCGATCATCAGCATACAAAGACGGCTCTGACCGATGCCGCCGCCCATGGTGAGGGGAAGCTCGCCGGCGAGCAGCATCTTGTGGAAGGGGAGCTCCCGACGGTCGTCGCAGCCGGAGACGGTGAGCTGGTGGTCGAGGGACTCGGGGCTGACGCGGATGCCCATGGAGGAGATCTCAAACGCGCGGCCCAGGACGTCGTTCCAGAACAGCAGATCGCCGTTGAGCGTCCAGTCGTCGTAGTCGGGCGCGCGGCCGTCGTGCTTGATGCCGGAGTGCAGGGTAAGACCGATCTGCATCAGGAAGACGGTGCCGTGCTCACGGCAGATGGCATCCTCGCGCTGCTTGGGGGTGAGGTCGGGGTACTTGTCCTCCAGCTCCTGCGTGGTGATGAAGAACACGTCGCGGGAGAGCTTGGTGTGCAGGCTCGGGAAGGCGATGCCGAGCGCGTCGTTCGTCTCGACGATGGCGCCGACAATGTCACGCACGGTGCGCTTGAGGTAGGAGACGTTGCGGTCGCCGGCATCGATGACCTTTTCCCAGTCCCACTGATCGACGTAGATGGAGTGGAGGTTGTCCACCTCTTCGTCGCGGCGGATGGCGTTCATATCGGTGAACAGGCCCTTGCCGACATTGAACTCGTAGCGCTTGAGCGCCAGACGCTTCCACTTGGCGAGGCTCTGCACGACCTGCGCGTTGTGGCCGACGTCGGGGATATCGAAGCTGACGGGGCGCTCCACGCCGTTGAGGTTATCGTTCAGACCGGAATTTTCTTCCACGAAGAGGGGAGCGGAAACGCGGCGCAGATTGAGCGCGTTGCTCAGGTTGACCTGAAAATTACTCTTGATGAATTCAATGGCGCGCTGCATCTCGTAAACGTTCAGCGGCGTGTGATAGTGGGCGGGAATGTAGGTCTTGCTCATTGCCGGTTCACTCCTTCAAAATGTTTGTATGTTTGATATGGATAAAAAACGCAAATTTGATTATAGCAAGTTACACAAAAAAATCAAGAAGAAAATGTGTAGAAAGCGTAAAGTTTCTTTGGCCCGAAATCCCTTGACGCTGCGGGCGAAAAACGGTATCATAAGCGGAGTCTACAGAAGAAACAGCGGAGGAGATCGGATTTGGAAGAGAAGAAGTGGAATGCGGGCAGCATCGGCCTGACCTTTGCAGGCTCCTTTCTCGGCGCGGGCTATGTGTCGGGGCAGGAGCTGTGGCAGTTTTTCGGCTCGTTCGGCGGCGGGGGACTGCTCGGTGTGCTTGCGGCGTTGGCGTTGCTTGCGGTGTTTGGGCTGGCGCTGATGTACATCATTTCCCGCACCGGCATCGCGGAGATGGACGCGGTGCTCGTGCCGTGGAAGAGGCTGGCGTGGCTGCGGAAGCTGTCGTCTGCGCTGCAGCTGATCTTGCTCTTCGGCGTCATAGCGATCATGTACGCCGGCGGCGGCGCGCTGCTCGAGCAGCTTTTCTCGCTGCCGACGTGGCTCGGCCGGACGCTGATGGCTGTGCTCGTGACGCTTGTGGCGCTGCGGGGCCTGCGCGGCGCGGTGGGAGCCTTTTCGCTCATCGTGCCGGTGATCGTCGCGCTCACGCTGATCTTCGGCGGCATGGCGCTCGCGCGGTACGGCGTGAGCCTTCCGGCCTTCGGCGCGGCGGAGGGGAGCAATCCGCTCATGCGCAGTGCGGCCTTCGGCGCGGTGACCTTCGCTTTCTATAATTTCTTCGGCTCGGTCGGCATTTTAGCGCCGCTCGGAGAGGCGGCATCCTCCAAAAGGGCGGCGCGCCGCGGCGTGCTCCTCGGCACGGCGCTGCTTCTGCTCATCGCTTACAGTGTGCTGCTTGCGGTGATGGCTGTGCCGGAGACTGCGGACGCGGAGCTGCCGATGCTGGCGCTCGCCTACGGCCTCAGCCGCCCGCTGGGCTATGTCTACGGCGTTTTGCTCCTGCTGTGTATGTACGGCTCGGCGCTGTCCATGACCGTCGCCATCACGACCTACGCCTCGGCGCGGTCGGAGCGCGTGGAGAAGCGGCGCGGATGGTTCATTCTCGCGCTGGGAGCGCTGGGCTACGCCGCGAGCAGCGTCGGCTTCGGCGACCTCATCAGCGTTGTCTATCCGGTCTTCGGATATTGCAGCAGCGTGTTCATCGTCTGCCTGCTCGTCCATGCCGCGCAGACGCGAAAAAAAGAATATAAATTTTTTGAAAATTCAGGAACAAAAGAGGAAGAAATTTCGTCTTAAAAACAGCACAGAGAAATGGTTACATTTTGTATCCAAATTGTAACCATTTCGCAAAGACTTCTTAAGAAACCTGTGTTATACTGTATGAAGTGTATTACACACAGCAAATCCGGGAAAGGAAGAACAGCAACATGGAACAGACGATGGAACCCGTCGCGCAGACGACGCCGGCGCAGAGCGCCGTAGAAACGCCTACCCCTGCCGGCGCACCGGGCAGCGCTCCAACGCCGCCGAAAAACAGGAAAAAACGCAAAAAGACCGTGCGGCGCATCATTGCCGCCGTACTGGTGCTTGCGGTCGGCTTCACCCTCTTTAAGAAATTCGGAAAGAAGGAGGGTGAGGCGGAGATCGGCACTGCCATTGTGGACTACGGCTCCATCACCTCGATGGTCAACGGCAGCGGTATGGTCAAGGCGAAGAAGAGCGAGAGCATCACGCTTGCGACCGCGGGCACCGTGGGCGACGTCTTCGTGACCGAGGGGCAGAAGGTCGCCGCGGGCGACCCGCTCTTTACCTATGATTCTCCCGATGCGGAGAAAAAGGTGCGCGAGGCAAAGACGAACATCGAGGGCTACCAGAAGCAGCTCAACGCGGCTTATAAAGACATTGCCAAGCTCATTCTGACCGCGCCCTACGCCGGCAAGCTCCTCGAGACCGTGAAGCTCACGGTCGGCGACGAGGTCGGCGCACAGAAGGTCGCCACGCTCGTGGACGACACGCAGATGCGCCTCACGCAGTATTACAGCTACGCCTATCAGAGCGAGCTTTACGCCGGTCAGACCGTGCAGGTCTCCGTCCCCACGCTGATGTCCTCGATCGACGGCAGGGTGGAGAAGGTACATATGGTCAAGCGTGTGACGAGCGAGGGCTCGGAGCTGTTCAGTGTCGAGATCGTGGTCCCGAACGCAGGCGTGCTCGCCAAGGATATGGCGGCCTCCGCGACAGTGGTGGTGAACGGTGAGACCGTTTATCCCTACGAGGCGGGTAAGCTGGACTATTACCGCACGAGCGAGCTGAGCATTCCCGCCGGCACGGTCGTTGCGACGAATCTGATCGATTATCTCTCGGTCTCTGCCGGCGAGCCGCTGGTGCAAGTCAACGGCGAGAACACCGAGAACACCATCTTTAATCTGGAGCAGAGCCTGCAAAAGGCACAGAAGGAGCTGGAGGAGGCGGAAAAAAATGCCGCCTACGCAAACGCCGTTGCGCCCATTGACGGCATGGTCATCGGCTTGAGCATCACACCCGGGCAGGAGATCACCGCCAGCGCGACCGCGCTGACCATCTCCGATACGAACACCGTCACCATCAGCGCGACGGTGGACGAGCGCAACGTCAGCTACCTCAAGGTCGGCATGGGCGTTGATCTGAATCAATGGGGCAATCCGAGCTTCGGCACGATCAGCTCCGTGAGCCTCTCGAGCAGCGTGAATAACGGTGTCGCGACCTATCCCTTCACCATTGAGGCGGATAATGCGGACGGTACGCTGCAAATCAACAGCAACATCAACTATAACCTCACCGCCAGCCAGAGCGACAACTGCCTTGTTCTGCCCATTCAGGCCGTGCGCACGGTGGGACTTGAGGACGGCACGAGCGCTACGGTCGTCTATCTCAAGGCGGACAGCATGCCCGACAATGCCATCGAGCTGCCGTACTCCGACGAGACGATCCCCGAGGGCTTCTATCCCGTGCAGGTCGAGATCGGCATTCAGGACAACAACAATGTCGAGATCAAGTCCGGCGTGGAGCAGGGCGCGGAGGTCTTTACGCAGTATATGACCGGCTCCGCCACCAGCTGGGACAATTACGGCATGGTATATTGAGGATAGCGCCATGGCGAAATTGATCGAACTGCGAGACGTTTATAAGATCTACTCCGAGGGCCTTGAGAGCGAGGTCCGCGCGCTCGACGGCGTTTCGCTTACCATCGAAAAGGGCGAGTTTGTCGCCATCGTCGGTCAGTCCGGCTCTGGCAAATCGACGATGATGAACGTGCTCGGCTGCCTCGACGTGCCGACCTACGGCGAGTATCTGCTCGAGGGAACGGACGTGAGCGAGCTGAGCGATATGCAGCTCTCGCGCATCCGCAATAAGGAGATCGGCTTTATTTTCCAGCAGTATAACCTCATCCAGTCGCTCTCCGTGCAGGAGAACGTCGAGCTGCCGCTTGTCTATCAGGGCATCGGCATCGATGACCGGCACGAGCTTGCCGTCCACGCGCTCGAGCGCGTCGGCCTTGTTGACCGCCGCAGGAATAAGCCAACGCAGATGTCCGGCGGCCAGCAGCAGCGTGTCGCCATCGCCCGCGCCATCTCGACCCGCCCGCCCATCATCATGGCGGATGAGCCGACCGGCGCGCTGGACTCCAAAACGGGCCACGAGGTGCTGCAATTCCTCCAGCAGCTCAATAAGGAGGGCAGCACCGTCATTCTCATCACGCACGACAACGGCATCGCCGCCACCGCGCGGCGCTGCGTCCGCCTTGCGGACGGCAAGATCGTTGACGACCGGCAGCAGGAGGTGGATTGGCTGTGAACATTTTACAGGCCTTCAAAATGGCGTGGCGCTCCATCATCGGCAAGAAGGGCCGCAGCGCGCTGACGATCCTCTCCATCTTCATCGGCATTGCCGCCGTCATGACCATCGTTTCGGTCATGGAGGGCATGAAGGCACAGATGATGAAGCAATTTTCCGCGATGGGCGCGAACCGCGTTCAGGTGAGCATCTATTCATGGATGTACGACGCGGACGGCAACGACGTCAGCAAGGACTATTTCCCCGACCTTTACGAATACTGCCAAGGACTGAGGGAATATGTCATCGGCATTACGCCGAACGGAGGGGCGAACGCCACCGTGATCTACGGCACGAAGAACTCTTCCACGATGCAGACGGAGTATGACAAGCAGTGGAATCTCATCAGCGGTCCGCCGTCGCTCTACTACGGCTCCGACCAGTACAGCGCGTGCAACAATCTGACCGTTGCCAAGGGACGCGACCTTGCGTATCTGGACATTCAGAACTATAATCAGGTCTGCGTCATCGGCGCGGAGATGGCCAAGCAGTTTTTCGGCACGGTCGATCCGGTCGGCAAGACGCTCAAGGTCAACGGCAACAACTTCACCGTCGTCGGCGTTTACGCCGCGCGCGGCGATGAGGGCGACAACAGTATGAAGCAGATGGACAACATGGTCGTCTTTCCTTATACGGCGAGCCGCGTGCTCGGCGGCGCGCGCTTCACGGAATACATTGTCAAGGCGCGCGACAGCGAATCGGCGAACACCGCCATCGCCTACATCGGCGGCTTCCTCAAGGGACTTGTCCCGCAGGGCAGCGGCGATTACGAGGTGCGGGCGGCGGACTACTGGCAGCAGTACCAGAATGAGTCGTTCAACATGATCGGTATGGTGCTCGGCGGCATCGCGGCGATCTCGCTGCTCGTCGGCGGCATCGGCATCATGAACATCATGCTCGTCACCGTGACCGAGCGCACCCGCGAGATCGGTATTCGCCGCGCCATCGGCGCGCAGCGCTCGAGCATTGTTACCCAATTTTTGATCGAGGCAGGTATGCTCTGCGGCATGGGCGGCATCGTCGGCATCATCTTCGGCACGATCGGCAGCGTGGTGCTCGGACGCATCATCTACCAGCAAACGATCTATCCCGTGCCGTGGGTCACCATCGCAGCCTTCGCGCTGAGCGTTGCGCTGGGCGTGCTCTTCGGCAGTTATCCCGCCATCAAGGCATCGAAGCTCCAGCCCGTGGAAGCGCTGCGGGCGGAATGAGAGGAGAAAAACTATGAAAAAGAGAGTATTTTCCGCGCTGCTCGCGCTTGTGCTGACGCTCTCGGCGGTGGTGCTTCCCGCCTCGGCGGCAGGCAGCTTCTCCGATGTGTCGGACAAAAAGACGGCGCAGAACGTGGAGGTGCTGCGGCTGCTCGGCGTGGTCGAGGGCAACGGCATCGGGCAGTTCAATCCCTATGCGCAGCTCACCCGCGCGGAATTTTGCAAGATGCTGGTCACACTGATGGGCAGCAGCGATGTGCTGCGCTACAAAACGGTGACGATTTTCCCCGATGTGCGCGCGAGTCACTGGGCAGCGCGCTATGTCAATTATGCCGTGCGCGGCGAGAAGCTGCTGTCGGGTATGCCGGACGGCACCTTCCAGCCGGATCGCGCCATCAGCTACGGCGAGGCTGTGACCATTCTCATGCGCCTGCTCCGCACGGATGCGGACGCGGCCTCGGGCGGCATTTGGCCGGAGGGCTACATTGACCTTGCCAAGGCCTCCGGCGTGAGCGCGGGCGTGGAGCTCGCAGGCGGCGCGGCCATTTCCCGCGCGCAGGCGGCGCAGCTGTTCGTCAATGTGCTCGGCGCGAAGGCGACGAGCAGCAGCACCGATAAGGACGGTGAGACATCCACAACAACAAGGGTCTACAACCCTGCAAACTGTGTCTCGCGCGAGCGCGTAACGCTGATAGCCCTCAACGGCAATACCGCGCGGGTCTCCGGCGGGAAGAAGAACAGCTATGACCTTGTGCGCCCAAGCTCCGCCACGGTGCTCAACGGACTCAAGGGAGACCTGCTGCTCGACGCGGACGGCAAGGTGCTGACCTTTGTTCCCGTGGTAAGCAGCACGACAGGTGCGGCGGTGAGCAATGCGGCGGTTATTCTTTCGGCGGATAAGTCCACGAGCGGTATCAGTGCTTTGACGGGCGGCAGAACGGACTTCGCCGTTTACCGCAACGGCGTGCTCAGCTCCGTTTCCGCCCTGCGCAGAAATGATGTTGTTACCTATGACGCCTCGTCGAACACGCTTTATGCCTGCGATACGCGCGTGGCAGTGTATTATGAGGCCTGCGATCCCTCGCCCAGCGCGCCGAGCAGCATCACGGTGCTGAATGGAACGCAGTTCACTGTCCTGCCCACGGCACAGGAGAGCCTGAGCAAATTCAAGCCCGGCAAGACCATGACGCTTCTGCTCACAAGCGACGGCAGCGTGGCCGGCGCCGTGGACAGTGAGAACTCGGCCCGCGCGAATGCGGTCGGAGTTGTGGATTCCAACGGCAAGCTCCAAATGTTCTGCGGCAGCAGCATCATCGAGATTGCCGGGACCTACTCCGAATATAGTGGCAAGCTTGTCGGCATCTCTGCCTCCAAGGATAAGACGGTCAGCCTGTCGGCCAAATCCGGCGGTGCGAGCGGCAACCTGGATGTCCGCGAGGGAACGCTCGGCAGCAGAAAGCTCGCGGATAATGCGCTGATTTATGTGGACGGCGAGCTCAAGAGCCTCTCCGAGCTTACAGAGGTCATCATTCCACAAAGCCAGATCATTTACGCCCGCACGAACAGCAGCGGCCAGATCGACCTGATCGCGCTGAGCGGCACGGGCGATGGTTCGACGCTTTATGGCCGCGTGATAAAGGCCGAGAGCAGAGCGGACGGTTCGGATATCTCCGGCGGAACGATCTACAACCAGTTTATCACGATCGATCTCGGCGGAGGGAAGCCGATTGAAAAGAGAGGCGGTTATTCCGTTCAGGTCGGCGACTTTGTCGCGGCGGTTGCGGGAGAGAGCAGCTTCACATCTGTGGTCAATCTGACCAAGTTCAGCAAGGTCTCCACCTCCGCGTGGGTCGGCACGACCGTGATCAACTACGGCGGACGCACCTACAATGTGCCCTCCGGCGTTCTGATCTGGAACCGCGACGGCCAAAGCTGGTTCACCGGCGGCGTGGATGCGGCGATCAGCTACGGCGGGACGATGAATCTTTATGTAAAGGACGGCATCGTTCGCGCAATTGAGATCGGCGGTTGATCCTCCGGAACCAATATGACAAACAGGAAGCCTGCAGCTTTTGCTGCGGGCTTCCTGTTTGATTTGTAGCATTGCGTCAGGATGTATTAGAGGACCATCGCCAGCAGGCGCGGCGTCACATAGGTTTCGACAAGCGCCGCCGCGGCGAGCAGCGGCAGAATGACATAGAGGAAGAGCGTCGAGACCTCGGAGAGCGTCCGCAGGATGCGGACCTCCTTGTCTCCGCGCACGCGCGCGGTCACGCGCGAGCAGAGGTACAGTCCCGCCGCGCAGAAGAGCACGAGTGCGGGCAGCTCAAAGATGCCGTGGGGGAGAATGCCGACGAGGTAGACGCCAAGGCTTGAGCCACTGCGTACATAGTACGCGCCCAGCGCGCCGACCAGAAAGAAGTTGAAGCCGAGCGGGAAGGCGGCAAGGTAGGCGAAGGGGACAAGACCCCAGAGGATCGCCGAGAATGCGGCGGTGAGGTTGTTGGCGAAGATGGCGACCGCCATGTCCCGCGTCTCGGTGACGGAGCTGAGACCGGCGCTGTCGATCGCCTGCTCGAGCACGCCCATGACGTGATCGGTCAGCTGCGGAAAGAACCACGCGGCGGCGAAGCCGATGAGCGCAAGGAGCGGTGCGACAATGGCGGCGCGGCGCGCCTCCTCGCCGTAGCCGCTCTGCCACGCCTCGGAAAGTGTGCGCCGGAGGTAGGAGCCTAATTCGTTCATCCGCCGAGCTTTTCGATGCCGCGCTTCACGCGGGAGATCGTCTCGTCCTTGCCGAGAATTTTGCAAATCTCGACCGCGCCGCCGGGGGTGACGAGCTTACCGGCGCAGGCGATGCGCAGGGGCCACATGAGCGTGGCGTTCTTCACGCCCAGCTCCTCCGCGAACGCGATGAGCATATCGTGGATGCCGTCGGTGGACCAGTCGTTCAGCGCCTCGAGCTTTGGGAGGACCTTCTGCAGCATCTCGAGCGACACCGCAGCGTCGGTCTTGGACTTTTTGTTCGTGTAGAACGCGAGGTCGTAGTCGGGGAGAGCGTCGAAGAAATCGACCTTCTCGGGAATGTCGGTGAGCTTCTCGCAGCGTGCCTGCAGCAGCGCCGCGATCTCGGAAGCGGAGTACGCCTCATTCTTCACGCTCTGGCGGATGAACGGCTCGGCGGCCTTGGCGAAGTCCTCGGACGCCATATTGCGGATATAGTTGGCGTTGAAGTAGGTGAGCTTTTCGATGTCAAAAATGGCGGGGGACTTGGAGATGCCCGCGATGTCGAAGGCCTCGGCCAGCTCGGACATGGTGAAGAACTCCTGCTCGGCGCGCTCGCCGCGCGGCGACCAGCCGAGGAGCGCCACATAGTTGAGAATGGCGGGCGTCAGGAAGCCCTGCGCCTTGAGGTCTTCGTAGCTCGGGTCGCCGTGGCGCTTGGACATTTTGTGCTGGCTGTCGCGCATGACGGGGGAGCAGTGGACGTAGGTCGGGACCTCCCAGCCGAACGCCTCGTAGAGCAGGTTGTACTTCGGCGCGGAGGAAAGGTACTCGCTGCCGCGGACCACATGGGTGATGCCCATGAGATGATCGTCGATGACGTTGGCGAAGTTGTAGGTCGGCAGGCCGTCGCGCTTCAAAAGCACCTGGTCGTCAAGCGTTTTGTTCTCCACCGTGATGTCGCCGAAGATGGCGTCGCGGAAGGTGGTGGTGCCCTCCTTGGGGATGCGCTGGCGGACGACGTAGGGCTCGCCGGCGGCGACGCGGGCCTTTGCTTTCTCAAGCGGCAGGTCGCGGCAGGGATCGTCCGCGCGGTCGAACTCGCCGGAATCCTCGGCGCTCTCCGTCTTTTCGCAGAAGCAGTAATAGGCGCCGCCGCGCTCGACGAGCAGCTCGGCGTATCTGCCGTAGGTGTCGCGGCGCTCGGACTGGATGTAGGGAGCCACGGGGCCGCCGGCGTCGGGGCCTTCGTCGTGGTCGAGTCCGCACTCGGCCAGCGTGCGGTAGATGACGTCGGTCGCGCCCTCGATGAGGCGGCCCTGGTCGGTATCCTCGATGCGGAGGATGAAGGTGCCGCCCGCGTTGCGCGCAATGAGCCAGGTGTAGAGCGCGGTGCGCAGGTTGCCGACGTGCATATAGCCGGTGGGGGAGGGAGCGAAGCGCGTGCGGACCTTGCCGTGCGGGATCTTCGCCTCCATCTCGTTGAAGTACGTCATATCAAGGGACATGGGGTGACCTCCTGAAGCAAAAATTTCAGTGTTCTTCAGTTTACATTTTGTGCCCGCGCTTGTCAAGGTTCTCTTGTCTTTTTAGAATAAGTGTGGTATGATATCAAATTGAGAATATAGGCACTTCCAGCGCCCTGTGCGCCAATCACGATAGAAACGAGGAAAACCATCATGGAAGCAAACGCTCCGGCCAAAAAGAGAATTTTCAGCGGCATCCAGCCCAGCGGCGAGCTGACGCTCGGCTCCTACATGGGCGCCATCAAGAACTGGGTGAGCCTGCAGGAGGAGTACGACTGCCTGTACTGCATCGTGGATATGCACGCGATCACCGTGCGCCAGAATCCCGCCGACCTGCGCCGCCGCTCGGTCAACCAGCTCGCGCAGTACATCGCCTGCGGGCTTGACCCCGCGAAGAACATCATGTTCATTCAGAGCCATGTGCCCCAGCACGCGGAGCTTTCGTGGGTGCTCGGCTGCTACACGCAGTTCGGTGAGCTGAGCCGCATGACGCAATTCAAGGACAAGGCCGCCAAGCACGCGGACAACATCACCGCGGGCCTGTTCACCTACCCGGTGCTGATGGCGGCGGATATTCTTGTCTATCAGGCTGACCTCGTGCCGGTCGGTCAGGATCAGAAGCAGCACGTCGAGCTTTGCCGCGACATCGCGCAGCGCTTCAACGGCGTGTACGGCGACACCTTCACGCTGCCCGAGCCGTTTATCCCGAAGATGGGCGCGCGCGTGATGAGCCTCGGCGACCCGACGAGCAAGATGTCCAAGTCCGACCCCGACGGCTGCGTTTACATGATGGACAAGCCCGAGGACATCATGCGCAAGTTCAAGCGCGCGGTGACGGACTGCGACGCCTGCGTGAAGTTCGATAAAGAGAATAAGCCCGGCATTTCCAACCTGCTTTCCATCTACTGCGCCGCGACCGGCAAGACCGTCGCCGAGGCGGAGGTTGAGTTTGCCGGACAGGGCTACGGCATCTTCAAGCCCGCCGTGGCCGAGTCGGTCATCGAGCTGCTGCGCCCCATCCGCGAGGAGGCTGAGCGCCTGACGGCGGACAAGGCATACCTTGAGAGCGTTTACAAGGACGGCGCGCAGAAGGCGTCCTACCTCGCGGAAAAGACGCTGCGCAAGGTCTACAAGAAGGTCGGCTTCGTCGCCAGGTAAGAGGGAACATGGATATTCAGAAAGAGCTTTTGCTTTGGGTGGGCGCCGCGCTCGTGTGCGCGATGGTCGTGAGCTTCATCATGTGCCCGCTCGTGAAGTCGTTTGCCTATAAGATCGGCGCGATCGACGTGCCGAAGGACAGCCGCCGGATGCACAAGAAGCCGGTGCCGCGGCTGGGCGGGCTTGCGATCTTCCTCGGCTTCATGGTCAGCATCCTGCTCTTTGTCCACATCGACCACCAGATGAAGGGCATCCTGCTCGGAGCAGTCATCATCGTGGTGCTCGGCGTGGTGGACGATATGACGCCGCTGCGCGCGAAGTTCAAATTCCTCGTGCAGATCTGCGCGGCGCTGGTCGCTGTGTACCACGGCGTGGTGATCGAGATCCTGACGAACCCCAACGTCTTTTCCGACGCGCCCTACTGGTCGCTCGGCTGGATGAAGTATCCCGTGACGGTGCTGTGGATCGTCGGTGTGACGAACGCCGTGAACCTCATCGACGGGCTCGACGGTCTGGCCAGCGGCGTTTCGACCATCAGCGCGATGACGATGCTCGTCATTGCCATTCTTGTCTCCGAGCAGCAGGTCGCCATCGTGATGGCGGCGCTCGCGGGCGCGTGCCTCGGCTTCATGCCGTACAATAAGAACCCGGCGAAGATGTTCATGGGCGACACCGGCTCGACCTTTTTGGGTTACATTTTAGCGACCTATTCCATTCAGGGCCTCTTTAAGTATTACGCTATCGTTTCGTTCGCGGTGCCGTTTCTGGTGCTTGGACTGCCGATCTTCGACACGGCCTTTGCCATCGTGCGCCGCGTGGCGCGCGGGCAGAGCCCCATGACGCCGGACCGCGGGCACATCCACCACCGCATGATGGATATGGGACTCAACCAGAAGCAGACGGTGGCGGCGCTGTATGTGGTGAGCAGTCTGCTGGGACTGTCCGCCGTCGTGCTCACGACGAGCGGCGAGCTGAAGGCAATGCTGCTGCTCCTTACGCTCGCGGCGGTGGCCTATGTCGCCTCGCGCGTCATTTTCCCGCGCGAGATCGCGGAGACCGCCCACGAAAAGGAACTGGAGCAGGAGGAAATGCAGGCAAAGCCTGCCGCGCCTGCGCCGGAGGAGAAGGAAGAAAAGCATGAAGAAAATTAAAGTGATGAGCGTCTTCGGCACGCGGCCGGAGGCGATCAAGATGGCTCCGCTCGTCAAGGAGCTCGCGCGGCGCGAGGGCATCGAGAGCCTTTGCTGCGTGACGGCGCAGCACCGCGAGATGCTCGACAGCGTCATGCAGGTCTTTGGCCTCAAGGCGGACGCCGACCTCGACATTATGACCCCGCGCCAGACGCTCTCGACCATCACCTGCAAGTGCCTGACCGGTATGGACGAGGTCATCGACTGCTTTGCGCCCGATATGATCCTTGTCCACGGCGATACCTCCACGACCTTTGCCGGCGCGCTCTCGGCCTTTTACCACAAGGTGAAGATCGGCCACGTCGAGGCGGGGTTGCGCACCTACGATAAGTATTCGCCCTATCCCGAGGAGATGAACCGTCAGCTCGTCACGCGGCTCGCCGACCTTTATTTCTGCCCCACGGAGAATAACCGCGCGAACCTTGCACGCGAGAGCGTGACCGAGGGCGTGTTCGTCACCGGCAACACGGTCATTGACGCTTTGAAAACAACGGTACGCAAGGACTATCGCTTTACGACAGAACTGCTCAACGAGCTGGACTACGCGAGCAGGAAGGTCATCCTTGTGACCTGCCACCGGCGCGAGAATTACGGACAGCCGATGGAGGACATCATGTCCGCGCTCGCAGAGCTTGCCGGGACGCACCCGGAGGCGGAGCTGGTCTATCCGGTGCATCTCTCTCCGGTGGTGCAGGAGTGCGCCCACCGGTATCTGGACGGCATCGGGAACGTACACCTGATCGCGCCGCTGAGCGCGGACGAGATGCACAACCTGATGGCGCGCTGCTATATGGTCATGACCGACTCCGGCGGCTTGCAGGAGGAGGCCCCGGCGCTCGGCAAGCCGGTGCTTGTCCTGCGGCGCGAGACGGAGCGCCCCGAGGCGGTCGCCGCCGGCACGGTGAAGCTCGCGGGCGTGGAGCGTGACGCGATCCTTGCGCTGGCAAACGAGCTGCTGAACGATCCCGCCGCCTACGCGGCGATGGCTCGCGCGGTCAATCCCTACGGCGACGGTCACGCCTGCGCGCGCATCGCGGACGCGATCGAATGGTACTTCGGCCTGCGCGCGGAGCGGCCGGAGGATCACAGGGCTTAAAGGACTGCGGCGGAAAGGAGGCGGCAGGATGGGAAAACAGAAAATGACGCCGATCGGCATCGCGTGCATCCTGCTGGTCCTGCTCGTTGTCGCCTTTATGGTGCGCGGCAGTCTGCGCGAGCCGGAGAAGATCGTGCTGCCGCCGGAGCCGAGCACAACGGAGCCGAGCGGCCCCACCGTGGACAACGAGGCCGTTGACCGCGTGGAGGTCCGGCCCGACACAGTGCAGAGCGCCATTGAGGTGCTCGCGCGCCCGCGCGTTTACACGCGCACCATCACGGTCGAGCGCTACTGGAGCGGCGGCAGCGGCGTGAGCGTCATCACGGTGGCGGCCGCGGACGGCTGGCTGCGGCTCGACGTCACGGAGACGGACGGGCAGACCCGCCATGTCATCACCGGCGATGATGCGGTCTACATCTGGTACGGCAGCAGCCGAAAGGTCTATTCCGGCGCCTCCGCGCTCACGCAGGACGCGGAGCAGGGAATATTGACCTATGAGGACATCCTCGCGCTGCCGCCGGAGCGCATCGCGGCGGCGGATTACCGCGCGCTCGAGGGTGTGAACTGCATCTATGTGGAGACCGAGCCCGACGACGCGGGCTATGTTGAGCGCTACTGGGTCAGCGTAAGCTCCGGGCTGCTTGCCGCGGCGGAGCGCGAATGCGACGGCGCGGTCGTCTACCGCATGGCGGCGCTGACGGTCAGCTACGACGGCGTGGACGCGGAGGACTTTACGCTGCCGAACGGCACAGTGCTCTATGAGCCGGTCGTTGCCGCGGCCAAGGAGATAAGCGAAAACGACTGACCGGCGGTCAGTCGTTTTTTCATAGAATGAGCAGCAATCCGAGAGCGATGAGCAGCTCGTCGTCCGCCTTTTCCTCAAAGAGAAAGAAGAGCAGGAGCAGCAGCATCAGGTCCGCGCCGTCGAGATCCTGCAAATGGAGCTTTTCCAAAAGACTGTCGAGAAACGGAATGCCCTCGCGGAACGCGCCGCTGTCGGCCTCCGGTCCGCCGCCGTTCGGCGGGGGAGGAGGCGTATCCCGCGGCGGCTCCCTTGGGGAAGGCTCGCGATGCGGAGGCGGCGGTCGGCGTGGCTCCTCCTGCGGGACGCAGGTGTAAACGCCCTGATCGTTGCGCAGATAACGATTGTACACGGCTACTCCTCCCGCGTCGTCAGAAATACCTTGGCCAGATGGATGAGCTTGGCGAGCTGCGCTGCCCGCGCGACCTTGTCGCGCCGCTTGTCGCGCAGAAAGGGCTGCAGCGCGTAGAGGAGCGCGGAGGTCTCGCTGCTCTCGTTCCGGTTCATCTGGCTCAGCACCGGCAGGAGCCGCGATAAAAGCGCGGGGTCCAGCCCGCCGGTGAGCTGTGAGAGCATGGCATTCAGGTCGCCCGCACTCGGCATGGCATTTCCGGCCGCTGCTCCGCTCTGCGGCGGAGGAGGCGAAGCCGCGCTCCCGCTGTCCGCCGCTCCCGCACCTGACTGCGACAGGCTCTGCGCGAGCTGCATGACCTGCGCCATCGCGTCCTGGTTAGAGAGCAGACTATTGAGTTTGTCTTCCAGCTCGCTCATGCGGCCTGCCCTCCGTTTCGCTTATTTTTTCGCGCTCTCGCTGATGCGGCTCATCACCGCCATGCCCTCGGGGCTCTGCATCAGGCTCGAGAGCATTGCCGCGAGCTCCTTGGTGTTGCCCATCGCGGCGCTCTGCGCCGCGCGATTGAGCGCCGCGCCGCCGTCCTGGCGGGTGAGCATCTGCATGAGCTTCTGTCCGTCGCCGGATTGCAGGAGCGATTGTGCCATGGCGGGATTCCTGCGGAATTTTTCAATGAGCTGAGCGGTATTTTGATCCATGTCCGTGCCTCCGTTCCGATTCGTTCAAAGCAGTATATGAGCGGGAACGAAAAAACGTGCCTGCGAAATCGCAGACACGCTTTCCGGTTTTCTGTTTTATGCCTTCTTGCTCTGCGCCTTCCCGAAGTCGCAGTCGGCGCGCAGCGGGCAGCCGTCGCAGTTCGCCTTGCGGGCGGTGCAGCGGTCGCGGCCGAAGAGCACCATGCGGTGGCAGAAATCACTCGACTCCTCCGGCGGGAGGACGGCGCGCAGCTGCTTTTCCACGCTCAATGGGTCTTTGCTGCCGTCGGTGAGGCCGAGGCGGCCCGTGATGCGGATGCAGTGCGTGTCGCAGACGTAGGCGGGCTGGTGGTAGATGTCGCCGAGAATGAGGTTCGCGGTCTTGCGTCCGATGCCGGGGAGACTCGTCAGCTCCTCCATCGTGCCGGGGACCCTGCCGCCGTACTTTTCAAGGAGAATTTTCGCGCACTCGACGAGGTCTTTGGACTTGGTATTGTAAAAGCCGCAGGACTTGATGGCTTCGCCGACCTCTTTGTAGCCGGCGTTGGCGAACGCCTCGAGCGTCGGGAACCTTGCGTACAGCGCGGGGGTGACCATGTTCACACGCGCATCGGTGCACTGGGCGGAGAGCCGCACGGCGAAAAGCAGCTCATAATCCTTTTGGTATTGCAGTGAGCACATAGCGTCGGGGTAGAGCTTCTTCAGCGCCTCAACGATACGGCGGACAGCGGCTTTGGATTTCATAGGGTGACCTCCCGAATCATTCTTGCCAAAAGCATACCACACATTTCCCGAAAAATCGACAGAAAAAGTGTGGGCAAACGAGAAAAAATATGCTATGATAAAAGCACCGGGGAAATGGAGGTGCCGCCATGCGCTTACTCTTCAAGCAGCGCTTTTTTTCATGGTTCGACAGCTATGACATTTATGACGATAACGGTGCGACGGTCTTTACGGTCGAGGGCAAGCTCGCGTGGGGCCATTGCTTACATATCCTCAACGCCGCCGGCGAGCACATCGGCACAGTGCAGCAGCGTGTGCTGACCTTCCTGCCGAAATTTGACCTGTATGAATTCGACCGCTGCATCGGCACGATCAAAAAGGAATTTACGTTTTTTGTGCCGCATTTCACCGTGGAGGGCAGCGATTGGGCGGTCGAGGGGCAGTTCATGGAATGGGATTACACCATCGTCAGCGCCTCGCGCGGCACGGTCGCGACGATCGGCAAGGAGCTGTTCCACTGGACGGACACCTACGTCATCGACGTGGCGGACCCCGCCGACGCGCTGCACGCGCTGATGGTCGTGCTGGCCATCGACGCGGAGAAATGCAGCCGCAGCAGCTGAGGAGGGGAGAGCATGAGCACAAGACCGCTTGCGGACGAAATTCGCCCGCAGAGCCTGGACGAGGTCGTGGGCCAGCGCCATCTGATCGGACCGGGTGGCGTGCTGCGCCGTCTGATCGACGCGGGCACGAGCGCGAACATGATCTTCTACGGTCCCTCCGGCACGGGAAAAACGACCATCGCCAACATCATCGCCAACAAGACGAATAAAACGCTCTACCGGCTCAACGCGACGACCGCGAGCTTACAGGATGTGAAGGATATCATCGCGAGCGTCGGCACGCTGATGGCGCCCGGGGGCATCCTGCTCTATCTCGACGAGATCCAGTATTTCAACAAAAAGCAGCAGCAGAGCCTGTTGGAGTTCATGGAGAACGGCTCCATCACGCTCATCGCGTCCACGACGGAGAATCCGTTTTTCTATGTTTACAACGCGCTGCTCTCGCGCTCGACGGTGTTCGAGTTCAAGCAGGTCGAGCCGCGCGAGCTGCTGCCCGCCGTTGAGCGGGCGCTCGGCATCCTCAAGGAGCGCAGCCCGCTCCCGCTTGCGTGGGAGGAGGGCGTGCCCATGCAGATCGCCACGCAATGCGGCGGCGATGTGCGCAAGGCCATCAACGCCTGCGAACTGCTTTATGAGGCGGCGGAGACAAAGGACGGCGAGCTTCTGCTGACAAGCGAAGACGCCTTACAGGTGGCGCAGCGCAGCGCGATGCGCTACGATAAGGGCGGCGACGCGATGTACGACATGGCGTCGGCGCTGATGAAGTCGCTGCGCGGCAGCGACCCGGACGCGGCGCTCCATTACCTTGCGCGCTTCCTTGAGGCAGGCGACCTCGTGACGCCCTGCCGCCGGCTTTTGTGCTCGGCGAGCGAGGATATCGGCATGGCATACCCGCAGGCGGTCGCCATCGTGAAGGCCTGCGTGGATACCGCGATGCAGCTGGGACTTCCCGAAGCGCAGCTGCCGCTGGCGCAGGCAGCGATCCTGCTTGCCACCGCGCCGAAATCCAACAGCGTGGTCGAGGGCATCAACGCGGCGTGGGCCGACGTCAGGCACGGCAGGACCGGCGATATTCCGCGCGAGCTGCAAAACGTTCACGCGGACTCTACGGGCCTCGAGCGCAAGCAGGGCTACAAGTACCCGCACGAGTTTCCGAACCATTGGGTGAAGCAGCAATACCTGCCAGACCCGATCAAAAACGCGGTCTACTATCGCTACGGCGACAATAAGGTCGAGCAGGCCGCGGCGAAATACTGGGAGGCGATCAAGAATGCCGATGGACATTAGGCTCCGCGACAGGGTCGAAATGAAAAAGCCGCACCCCTGCGGCGAGAAGATATTTGAGATCACGCGCGTGGGCATGGATGTGAAGCTCAGATGCACCGGCTGCGGCCATGAGGTGATGCTGCCGCGCGCCAAGGCAGAGAAGGGCATTAAAAAGATTCTCGAACGGGAGGAGAAAGCCGATGAATAAGAAAACGCGCGCGATGGCGCTCATTCTGGTGGTCGTGATGATCGTCTCGCTGCTCGCGAGCATGGTCATTCCGTTTCTTGTATAATAAGAATTGAATGCAGGGCCGTCCGTACATTTTGTGCGGACGGCCCTGTTTCGTCCTTTTTCCGCGTCCGCGCTGTGGTATGCTGACGGCATGGAGGGGGGGTGACCGGCATGGTGGTCTACTGGGACCTTGCGGCGCTGGTGAACGGCGCGGCGGACTATCTGCTGCTGCTGTCGGCGGCGCGGCTCGCGGGGCGGACGGTGCCGCGGCTGCGGCTCTTCGGTGCGGCGGCCTTCGGCGCGGCCTACGCCGTGCTCCGGCTCGTTCTGCCGTGCTCGCCGTGGCTGAACGCCGCGGCGTTCGTCGGGATGGCGCTGCTCGCCTTCCACGGCACGGGGCGGGCATTCAAGCTGGGACTGCTGACGCTGCTGCTCTCCTGCGCTCTCGGCGGAGGTGTGCTGCTGCTCGGCCAATGCTGCGGCACATTGGAGCGCGTCGCGCGCGGCGTGATCTTTGCGCAGCTTCCGTGGGGCGTGCTGCTCGGCGCGATGGGCGTGACCTATCTGCTGCTCTCGACTGTTTTTCGCGGCGGAGCGCGGCACGACGGCGGGGAGTTGCTGCGCGTAAGGCTCACGCGCGGCGGGAAGACCGTCACGCTTCGACTGCTGCACGACAGCGGCAATCTGCTCACCGATCCCCTCACTGGGGAGAGCGTTCCGGTCATCGGGCAGAGCGCCCTGCGCGCGCTGCTGCCGGAGCGCGAGGAGGGTTACATAACGCTTTCCTGCACGACAGCGGGCGGCAGCGGGGTGCTGCGGGCGTTTTACTGCGACAGCGTTCGCGTGAACGGCAGGGACTTGGGACGGCGGCTGGTCGCCGTTTCGCCGGACATTTACGGCGACAGCGGCTTTCAGGGCGTATGGCGCATGGAGGAACAGGAGGGGGCACATGAGTTGGTTCAGGCGGCTTTGGGATAGGCTCTGCGCGCGGCTTGCACGGTGCGGCCTGCTGCCGCGCGCGGGGATCTTCTACATCGGCGGCAGCGACACGCTCCCGCCGCCGCTCTCACGCGATGTGGAGGCGCAGATGATTGCGCGGCTCGACGAGGGCGACTTTGAGGTGCGGCAAATTCTCATCGAGCACAACCTGCGGCTCGTCGCCTACATTGCCCGTCGCTTTGACAACACTGGCATCAACATCGAGGACCTTATCTCCATCGGCACCATCGGTCTCATCAAGGCCATCAACACCTACCGCAGCGACAAGAACATCAAGCTCGCGACCTATGCCTCGCGCTGCATCGAGAACGAAATACTCATGTATCTGCGCAAAAACGCCAATCAGAAGGCGGAGGTCAGCTTTGACGAGCCGCTCAACACGGACTGGGATGGCAACGAGCTGCTGCTCTCGGATATTCTCGGCACGGACGGCGACACGGTGCTTCGCCCCATCGAGGACGACGTGGACCGCCAGCTGCTGACGACCGCGGTCAGCCGACTTTCCGAGCGCGAGCGCGAGATCATCACGCTGCGCTTCGGCCTCGGCGGGCGGGAGGAAAAGACGCAGAAGGAGGTCGCCGACTACCTCGGCATTTCGCAAAGCTACATCTCAAGACTGGAAAAGCGCATCATCGCGCGGCTCAAGCGCGAGATTCTCAAGATGTCTTGACAAATCGGTCAATATTGCATATAATAACAGCCGAAAATGCAAGGAAGCGGAAGAGTACGCGGCTCACGAAGCGCAGAGAGAGGGCGGATGGTGCAAGTCCCTCGTGAGCGGGCCGCCGAAGTCACCGCGGAGCAGCCGGGCTGAACGATGCAGTAGGCCGGACGGGAACTCCCGTTACAGAGTCGCGAGTGTCCGCCCAACAGCGGGAATTCAGGTGGTAACACGGACTTTTTGGTTCGCCCTGAGCAGAAATGCTCAGGGCGTTTTTCTTTGAAAGGAAGGCTCTATGGACTACTTTGTGCTGCGCTTTGACCACAGCTACCGGAAGGAGGATTTCCGTGCGCTGAGCAAGCTCGCAGGTAAGACAACGCGCAAATGGAGCAGCCGCATCATTTCCGTATTCGGCTTCGCGGTCGGACTGTTTGCGTTCCTTTCCGGCATCCTGATGCTGTGGTCAGACCGGGAAATATCCGACCTTACCGCAACGCTGCTGCTCTTTGGCGGGCTGTGTTTGGTGCTCGGCTTTTTCCGCAACCGCCTGAACGCATGGGGCGCAAGAAAGCAGTCTCTTCAGGTCGAGAACCTGACGATGAAGTTCAGCGACGAGGGGCTGGCGCAGAGCAGCAGCAAGGCCGCGGCATCGGTGCCATATCATGCGTTCGAGCGCTTGTATCACTATCGGGACCGCTATTTCCTCTTTGTGGACAAGCTGCACGCCTATATCCTGCCGGAGGATCGCTTTGTGGTCGGCGACAGTGCGGATTTCCGCGCGTTCATCGAGGCCAAGACCGGCAAAACGGTGGAATATATCTGAGCGAAAATCAAAACGATAACAGGAGAGAGAAGATGAAATTCGTATTTGAAGCCAAGGCGAGCGACTACGATCTCGCCGCCGAGCAGGAGATCCTGCTGCGCCACGTCAGCAACCGCAAGCGCAACTGGACGAGGGCTGTCATACTGTGCGCGGCGACGGTCGTGCTGTGCATTTTGCTGGTCATGTTCGGACAAACGGGGACGAAGGAGACCTTACAGGTCATGGCGCTGGTCGTCGGCGTGATCCTGTTCCAGCAGGGCTATCTGGACTATACGAGCGGCAACCCCAAGGCGTTTCTCAAGCTGCTCTACCGCGGGCGGAGGGATCAGACCTACGCCGACCTGAATAAGGTACTGCGCATTGAGATCACCGAGGACAGCCCCGCCGTTGAAATTTACAACGAGGACGGCAAGGTCGGCGAGTGGGACTTCCAAAATCTCAACCGCGTGACCGAGAGCGACCGCATTTTTGAGCTTTGCCGCGGCGGCGGACGCTCCAGGCAGTACCTTGCGCTACCCAAGGACGCGCTCCGCGAGGGCACGGTCGAGGAGTTCCGCAGCTGCATGGATCGCTGGCTCAAGGGCGATAAGACCGTGGAATACTACGACATTTCCGAGCGCCGCCAAAAGCAGCTCATGAAGGCCAAGTATCAGCTTTTCAAGCATTAAAAATCAGAAATTTGCCATAAAGACAGGAGAAAACCAATGAAAGAGCTACCGAAAGTGTATGAGCCCCAGCAGGTCGAGGGCCGCATCTACCGGATGTGGATGGACCACGATTGCTTCAAGGCGACCCCGGACTCCGACAAGAAGCCGTTTTCCATCGTCATGCCGCCGCCGAACGTCACCGGCCAGCTGCACATGGGCCACGCGATGGATGCGACGCTGCAGGACATTCTGACCCGCTTCAAGCGGATGCAGGGCTATGAGGCGCTGTGGCTCCCCGGCACCGACCACGCGGGCATTGCCACGCAGATCAAGGTCGAGGAGGAGCTGCGCACCAAGGAGGGCCTGACCCGCTACGACCTCGGCCGCGAGAAGTTCCTTCAGCGCGTGTGGGAATGGAAGGAAAAGTACGGCAACCGCATCGTCGAGCAGCAGAAGAAGATGGGCGCGAGCTGCGACTGGTCCCGCTCCCGCTTCACGATGGACGAGGGCTGCTCCAGGGCCGTGCGCGAGACCTTCTGCGAGCTGTACGATAAGGGCCTCATTTATAAGGGCAGCCGCATCATCAACTGGTGTCCGCATTGCCTGACGGCGCTCTCCGACGCGGAGGTCGAGTACGTCGATAAGCCTGGTCACCTCTGGTATATCCGCTACCCGCTCGCCGACGGCAGCGGCGACATCGTCGTCGCCACCACCCGTCCCGAGACGATGATGGGCGATACCGGCGTCGCGGTCAACCCCGAGGACGAGAAGTTCAAGCACCTCATCGGCAAGAAGTGCATCCTGCCGATCATGAACCGCGAAATTCCCATCGTGGGCGACGAATACTGCGAGATCGGCTTCGGCACGGGCGCGGTCAAGATGACCCCCGCCCACGACCCGAACGACTTCGAGGTCGGCCTGCGCCACAACCTTGAGGTCATCCGCGTTATCGCCGACGACGGCACCATCAACGAAAACGGCGGCCCCTACAACGGCATGGACCGCTACGAGTGCCGCAATGCCATCGTCAAGGACCTTGAGGAGCAGGGCTACCTCGTCAAGACCGAGCCGTACTCCCACAACGTCGGCACCTGCTACCGCTGCCACAACGATGTCGAGCCCCTCATCTCCGCACAGTGGTTCGTGAAGATGGAGCCGCTTGCCAAGGAGGCCATCCGCGTCGTGCAGGACGGCACCATCAAGTTTGTGCCCGAGCGCTTCACCAAGACTTATATCAACTGGATGGAGAATGTGCATGACTGGTGCATCTCCCGCCAGCTGTGGTGGGGTCACCAGATCCCCGCGTGGTACTGCGACGACTGCGGCCACATCAATGTCAGCCGCGAGGACCCAAGCAAGTGCGAAAAGTGCGGCAGCACACACCTCACCCGCGAGGAGGATGTGCTCGACACCTGGTTCTCCTCCGCGCTCTGGCCGTTCTCCACGCTCGGCTGGCCCGATCTGGACTCCGCCGACCTCAAGTATTGGTATCCCACGTCCGTCATGGTCACGGGCTACGACATCATCTTCTTCTGGGTCGCGCGCATGATCTTCTCCGGCATGGAGCAGATGAAGAAGGAGCCATTCAAGACGGTGTTCATCCACGGCCTCGTCCGCGACGACAAGGGCCGCAAGATGTCCAAGTCCCTCGGCAACGGCATCGACCCGCTGGAGATGGCGGAGAAGTACGGCGCGGACGCGCTGCGCTTCAACCTCATCACCGGCAACTCTCCCGGCAACGACGCGCGCTTCTACGTTGAGAAGTGCGAGGCCATGCGCAACTTCGCCAACAAGATCTGGAACGCGAGCCGCTTCGTGATGATGAACCTCACCATCGACCATGTCGAGCTGCCCGAGCAGCTGGAGCTGGAGGATAAGTGGGTGCTGAGCAAGCTCAACACGCTCGTGAAGGAAGTCACCGACAACATGGACGCCTTTGAGATCGGCGTCGCGTCCGCAAAGGTCTACGACTTCATCTGGGACACCTACTGCGACTGGTTCATCGAGCTGTGCAAGGCTCGCCTGACCGGCGACGACGAGTGCGCGAAGATCAACGCGCAGAACGTGCTGTGCTATGTGCTGATCGAAACGCTCAAGTTGCTGCATCCGTTCATGCCGTTCATCACCGAGGAAATTTATCAGGCGCTGCCGCATACGGCAGAGGATAAAGGCGAGTTCATCATGCTGCAGAAGTGGCCGGAGTACCGCGACGAGCTCAGCTTCCCGCGGGAGGAAGAGGCGATGGGGCTCATCATCGACGCCATCACCGCCATCCGCGCCCACCGCAACGAGATGAATGTCGCACCCTCGAAGAAGGTGCATTACACCATCGCCACCGCGCACGCGGACACCTTTGCGCGCGGCATTTCGTTCTTCAAGCGCCTTGCCTCCGCGAGCGATGTGACCGTTGCCGACGCGAATATCCCCACGCCGGACGGTTCGATCGAGGTCGTGACCCATGCCGCGCGTGTGCTGATGCCGCTCGCTGAGCTGGTGGACTTCGAGAAGGAGCTGGCCCGCATCGCCAAGGAAAAGGCGAACGCGGAAAAGCAGCTCGCCGGCATTGAGAACAAGCTCTCGAATCAGGGCTTTATCGCCAAGGCACCCGAGGCCGTCGTCAACGGCGCTCGCGAGGACGCGGCCAAGCTCCGCGCTCTCATCGAGAAGCTCGACGCCTCCGCCGCCGCGATGAAGAAGTAAAAGGTCATGAAAAAGCACCGATGCAGGAGGTCCTGCGTCGGTGCTTTTTCCATACAGATGGAAACTATTTCTTTTTCAGCTCTCGGATACACATGACAACGATATAGATCAGATAACCCAGGAAAATAACGACTGCGGGAAGGATCATAACGGCAAAAAAGAAGGCTGCGACGGATTGCATGAGCGCCTGATAGACGAGCTCTCCCATAAAAGTTCCTCCTCTCAAATTCCGGATTGTCTATGATATTTTTATGGTAGCAGAGAGATGTGAGATAGTCAACGGCAAAGTGAGGGCTTTTCAAGTCCCCGTTCTTTTGTTATACTTACCTTATTATCAAAGGAGGGTGACATCTATGCAGAAGATCGAATTCGGCTCCACCGGCCTTGTGATCGAAAAGAACGGCTTCGGCTGCCTGCCCATTCAGCGCATCAGCGAGACGGAGGCGGTGAAGCTGCTGCACAAGGCCTGCGACGGCGGCATCAACTTCTTCGACACCGCCCGCGCGTATTCCGACAGCGAGCAGAAGGTCGGCGCGGCCTTTTCCGGGATGCGCGACCGGATCGTGCTGGCGACCAAGACCGGCGCGCAGACCGCCGAGGGCTTCTGGCGCGACCTTGAGACCAGCCTGCGCACACTCAAGACCGACTACATCGACATTTACCAGTTCCACAATCCGGCCTTCTGTCCGAAGCCGGGCGGCGAGGACGGTCTGTACGACGCGGCGCTTGAGGCAAAAAAGCAGGGGAAGATCCGCCACATTTCCATCACGAACCATCGCCTTGCGGTGGCGCAGGAGGCCATCGACTCCGGGTTATACGCCTCGCTGCAATTCCCGTTCAGCTATCTTGCCGGGGAACAGGAGCTCGCATTGGTCGAGGGCTGCCGCGCGCACGGCATGGGCTTTATCGCGATGAAGGGCATGGCCGGCGGCCTGCTCCGCGACGGCTTGACCGCGGCGGCCTGGATGGCGGTGCAGGAAAATGTGGTGCCCATCTGGGGCGTGCAGCGGGAGAGCGAGCTGGATCAGTTTTTGCAGTGCATCCGCGAGGGTACGGAGCTGACGGACGAGCGCCGCGCAACGATCGAGCGCGACCGCCGGGAGCTTTGCGGCGAGTTCTGCCGCGGCTGCGGCTACTGTATGCCGTGCCCCGCGGGCATTGAGATCAACCAGTGCGCGCGTATGTCGCTGATGCTGCGCCGCGCGCCGGCGCAGGCGTGGCTCACCGAGGAATGGCAGGCCAGAATGCACCAAATCGAGCAGTGCAGGCACTGCGGACATTGCATAGCAAAGTGCCCCTACGGCCTCAACACCCCGGAGCTGCTGCAGGCAAACTACAAGGATTACTGGGAGGTTCTGGCACAGAGCCGGAAGTAAAACCACCGTACCGTCAGAACAAAGAGCATATCGGGAAAGCGCAGGGAGACTCCCTGCGCTTTCTCAATGCTTTTTTGCCTTTGCGCTCAGCGACCTGACTCGGATGGCGAGAACCGCCACACCGCGTGCCTGCTCTTCCGTAAAGGTATCCTCACGGCCTGCCATGTGGCGCATGAGCGCGGAGAGCGCATCGAGCTTTTCCGCACCCTCAATGAGCTCTGCCGTGCCGCTGCCGATGACGGAGGCATAGTAGTAGCCGTAGCCGCAGGCGTGGTCGGCGGACTGCAGCTCGCCGCGGCAGTCCATTTCAAAGGATACGCGCGGGTCGCGGCGCAGCAGCTCGAGCTTGTGACCTTCCCTGGCGCTGTGGCAGTAGAAGGTAAAAACGCCGTCCGCAAAGCGGTAGCCGAAATTGAGCGGGATGATGTAGGGGAGTCCCTGTTCATCAAGCATGGCAAGGCGAATAACTTTACATTCATTGACAATGGAGAGGATCTCCCGGCTGTCGGTGATCTCGCGGTCGTTTCTGCGCATGGCACTGCCTCCTTATATCAGGCCGTTCGGCCCTTGATATGATAGCAGCATTTTACAATGTCCGATGGGAAAAGAGCAAACGAAAAAAAGACAGAACAGGCAAAAAGAAACGGAATGGCACATTCTTTCGACAAAAAAACGGCCGCGGACAGGCTATACTGAAAGCGCACAGAGGTGCAGAACGAGCAAGAGGAGGTCGGGACATGGAGGTTCTGACAAGAACAAACGGAAGAGAGATGACGCTTGCGATCAGCGGAGATCTGGATCACCACGGCGCGCACGGCGCGATGCAGCAGATCGACCACGCGCTCGACGCGGCGCTGCCGCTGTCGCTGACGATGGACCTTTCGGGAGTGTCCTTCATGGATTCCTCCGGGATCGCCGTGGTGCTGCGCGCACACCGCCGCATGGCGGCGCTCGGCGGAAGTCTGATCGTTACCGGCGTGCCGGCGCAGGCCCGAAAGGTTTTCGACGCGGCGGGGGTGCCGCGTCTGGTCACAATGCAGTAAGGAGGAAGGATATGAAAAAGAGCAGCAACTACATAAAACTGGAGTTTCTCAGCCGCAGCACGAACGAGGGCTTTGCCCGCAGCGCGGTCGCGGCCTTTGCGTCCCAGCTCGACCCGACGCTCGACGAGCTCGGCGACATCAAGACGGCGGTGAGCGAGGCGGTGACAAATGCCATCGTTCACGCCTATCCCGATACGCTTGGAAAGATCGTGGTTCGCGTGCGCCTGCTGGACGGCGGTGTGCTGGAGATCGCAGTATACGACTGGGGACGCGGCATTGCGGACGTGGAGAAAGCACGCGAGCCGCTCTTTACGACCGGAGGCGAGGAGCGCAGCGGTATGGGCTTCACCATCATGGAGAGCTTCATGGATACGCTCAAGGTCCGCTCCCGCCCGGGCAAGGGGACCGTCGTGACCATGCGCAAAAGGATCGCGCAGCGCGCGGGCCGCGCATGAGCACAGCCGAGACCTTTGCCCTGCTCGAAGCGGCGCAGAGCGGCGACGAGGAAGCCGGCGAGCGTGTACTGCGGGAGAATACCGGCCTGATCTGGAGCGTCGTGCGCCGCTACAATGGCCGCGGCGTGGAGACGGAGGACCTCTATCAGCTCGGCTGCATCGGATTTCTAAAGGCTGTTAAGGGATTTGACCTTACATATGGAACGCAGTTTTCCACCTACGCCGTACCGAAGATCGCGGGAGAGATACGGCGATTCCTCCGTGACGACGGCGCGATAAAGGTGAGCCGGACCCTGCGCGAGCGGTCGCAGAGCATCTATAGTGCGCGGGAGAAGCTGCGGGTGCAACTCGGACGCGAGCCTGTCCTCTCTGAGCTTGCGGAGGAGACCGGCTTGAGCGTCGAGGAGATCGCGGATGCCGACCTTGCCTCTGCCGCGCCGGAGTCCTTTCAGCAGGAGATGGGCGACGGGCTGACGCTGGAAACGCTTCTCGGCACGGAAAGCCCGGAGGAGAGCCTGATCGAGCAGCTTTCCCTTCGCGCGGCGATCGACCTGCTGCCGGAGCGGGAGCGCATGACGATCCTGCTGCGCTTTTTCAAGGCGCTGACGCAGGAGCAGACGGCGCGGGTGCTTGGCGTGTCGCAGGTGCAGGTATCGCGGCTGGAGCGTCGGGCGCTGCAAAAGCTGCGCACGGCGATGGAGACGGAGGGATAGCGTCCGGATCGGACTGAAGCTCCGTCAGAAGCGGCCAGAAGCGCTTCGGCATGTGCGACATGCGGAGCTTCGGATTTTCCCGTTCGCGGATGGCGATGGTATCGTAAAAGCAGCGCCAGAGCCGGCGATAGCGCTTTTCCGCCTCGTCGGGCGGAGCCATGACGAACTCCTCCAGCGATACGATGGCAGAATGACCGTCGGCATAAAAGAGCGCCTCGCGGTGCGTGCGGTCATAGAGGAAAAAGGTCTCATCGTGGCAGCGCTGGCAGAAGTGACCGCGCAGAAGCGGCAGAACGCGGTTTTTCGGTTCGATCTCCGCGGCGAGCACGCCGCCGATGTCGGAAAAGCGCACGAAGCCGCGGTATTGCTCCAGCTCGCCGTTCAGCTGCCGCACAGCGCGCAGCAAGGGATGGTACGTTTCATCGGAAAGGCGCTGCAGCAGCGGCTTTCCCTCGCGGTAGAGCTTGGCGGCAAAGCGATAGATGGCAAGCTCTTTTTCGGGCAGGCATGTCCAGTACGCGCGGCGCAAAAATGGTCCGACCTCCGGCGAAAAGCGCCGGAAGCCTTCGTATACGCGGCGTGCGTGCGCCGCATCCGTCGTGACGGCACGGACCTCATACAAGCATGGCTCGAGCTCTCCGGTGCGGAAAAACGCGGCGGGGAGCTGTTTTTGCGTGTAGCTTTCGTAGATGCAGCACAGAAGTCCATCGAAGCTGCCGTCGTATTCATAAACGACCTCGCGCCATGTCATAAATAACTCCTCATTATGCCGGCTCAAAGAGTGAGAGCTGGTCGAGCGGTCCCGCCGAGAGCGAGGCACGCTCCGTGGCGGTCAGATTGCGCCGGACCCCCTCGAGCGAGAGCCGCAGCGGTGCGGTGCTTCGGCCAGAGCAGGTGAGAAAATACTGCGCCCGCTTGAGCACGACGCCGAGCTTTTTGAGGTCCTCGGCGCGCAGCGCCCCGCCGCGGCGCGCGACAAGGATGCGCTTCGCGCTTACCACGCCGATGCCGGGAACGCGCAGCAGCGCTTCGTAATCCGCGCGGTTGACCTCGACCGGGAAGAAGTCGGGGTGCCGCAGCGCCCAGCAGCACTTGGGATCGAGCAGCGGATCAAAGTCCGGCTGGCCTTCGTCGAGCAGCTCGCCGGCGCGAAAGCCGTAGAACCGCAGCAGCCAATCCGCCTGATAGAGTCGGTGCTCGCGCAGAAGAGGCGGCTTGGTATCCAGAGACGGTAAGAGCGTATTTTCCACCACCGGCACATAGGCCGAGTAGAAAACACGCTTGAGGTGATAGGTGTCATAGAGCGATTGCGTCAGCGTCAGGATGTGGCGGTCGCTCTCTCCGGTCGCACCGACGATCATCTGCGTGGCCTGCCCCGCGGGGGCAAAGCGCGGCGCGTGACGGTATTTGACCAGCTCGCGCCGGTTTTCCTGTCCGCGGTCCGCGATGAAGCGCATGGGCCGCAGCACGGCGGCTTTTGTCTTGTTCGGCGCGAGGGCGCGCAGCGACGCTTCGCTCGGCAGCTCGATGTTGACGCTCAGGCGGTCGGCGAGCATCCCGAGCTGCTCGACCAGCTCCGGCGAGGCGCCGGGGATGGCTTTGGCGTGGATGTAGCCGTTGAAGCGGTATTCGCGGCGCAGGATGGACAGTGCGCGGATCATCAGCTCCGTTGTGTAATCCGGCGAGCGCAGCACGCCGGAGGAGAGAAAGAGCCCTTCAATATAGTTGCGCCGGTAGAACTGGATGGTCAGGTCGGCAAGCTCCTCGGGCGTGAAGGTCGCGCGGCGCGTTTCGTTCGTGCGCCGGTTGACACAGTATTTGCAGTCGTACATACAGTCGTTCGAGAGCAGTACCTTGAGCAGCGTGATGCACCGTCCGTCCGCGGAAAAGCTGTGACAGCAGCCCATGACGCCGGATGAGGTGCAGCCGATCTTGCCATGCTCAAAGCCGCGCTTGGCCCCCGAGGAGGTGCAGGCCGCGTCATACTTGGCAGCGTCCGCTAAAACGGAGAGCTTATCCAGAAGCTCCATACCGTTATCCGCGTGCACGGACGCGGCGCGTCTTGCGGCGCGGCTGGTCGAGATAGGTGATGACCTTCATCAGATTTGCCGTGACGGCAGTGATGCCGAGCAGCACAAAGATCGTCGTGGAAGCAGCCATGTTCATACCCTCCGAATCATTCTGAAACTCTTGTTCTAATCGCATTATAAATCGAACAAACGTGCTTGTCAATAGAAAATAGAACAAATTTTTTATTTCTTTGCAAAATTCAGGGAAAAACGGTTGACCGGGGAGGGGAGATGCGGTAGAATCAAGGAGAATTTTGAGAAAACAGGTGGAACGCATGAGTGATTTTTCTTCCCGCTTCTGCGCGGCGCGCCGCGCGTGCATTGCGCGGGATTTTGCAAAGCTGAATCCGGAGCAGCGGCGCGGCGTCCTGACGACGGAGGGACCTCTGCTGCTGCTCGCGGGAGCCGGCAGCGGCAAGACGACCGTGCTCATCAACCGCATCGCAAATCTTTTGACCTATGGCCGCGGGAGCGACTGCGGCGAGGTCCCCGCCGGTGCGTCGGAGGACGATCTCGCTTTCCTTGAGAATTATCCCGCTCAGCCGACCGCAGACGAGCGCCGCCGGATGCGGCAGCTCTGCGCGGTGGAGCCGCCGGCGCCGTGGCAGGTGCTCGCCGTGACCTTTACGAACAAGGCGGCGAAGGAGCTGCGCGAGCGCCTGGAGGCGTTCGGCATCGCGGGCGCGGGCGACATCTGGGCGCTGACCTTCCACTCGGCCTGCGTGCGCATTCTGCGCCGCGACATTGATAAGCGCGGCTTCTCCAACGACTTTACCATCTACGATACCGACGACTGCAAGCGCGTGGTGAAGGATATTCTCAAGGAGATGGATCTGGACGAAAAGACCTTTTCTCTGCGCGAGGTGCTCGCGGTCATCTCCAAGGCGAAGGACGAGCTGCTCTCGCCGCAGGACTTCTCGAAGAAGTGGGCGGGCAGCGGCGACTGGAAGCGCGAGCGCGTCGCCAAAATTTACGAGCGCTATGACCGCATCCTCTGCGAGGCGAACGCGCTGGACTTCGACGACCTCATTCTCCACACGGTGCGCCTGCTGCAAAACGAGCCGGATGTACGAGCGTACTACCAGCGCAAATTCCGCTACATCCTCATCGACGAGTATCAGGACACGAACCGGATGCAGTACGAGCTGGTGCGGCTGCTTGCGGACGGCCATCGCAACATCTGCGTGGTCGGCGACGACGACCAGAGCATCTATCGCTTCCGCGGCGCGGACATCTCCAACATCCTGAATTTTGAAAAGGAATACAAGGGTACGCGCACGATCCGTCTCGAGCAGAACTACCGTTCCACGCAGAACATCCTCGACGCGGCGAACGCCGTCATTAAGAACAACGTCGGGCGCAAGGGCAAGACGCTCTGGACCGACGCGGGCAGCGGTGAAAAGGTGACCATCAAGACCGTGTTCAACGAGCAGGACGAGGCGAACTTTGTCGTCTCCGGCATGATGACGGACTTCAACCGCGGCAAGAGCTGGCGCGACAACGCGGTGCTCTACCGCATGAACGCGCAGTCGAACGCGCTGGAATACGCGCTCAAGCGCAACGGCATCCCGTATCAGGTCGTCGGCGGCATGAAATTCTTTGACCGCGCCGAGGTCAAGGATATGCTGGCCTACCTCGCGCTCATCAACAATCCCGCGGACGATCTGCGGCTGCGGCGCATCATCAATACACCCGCCCGCGGCATCGGCAATGCGAGCGTCGAGCGTGTGCAGGCGCTGGCCGCCGAGCAGGGCGTGCCGATGATGACGGTCCTCCGCGCGGCGGGGGAGTACGCGGCGCTCAAGACCGCCGCGGCGCGGCTGGAGAAATTCGCCGCCATGATCGACGCGCTGCACGACGCGGCGGGAGACACGGAGCTTGCGGACTTCTACGACCTCGTGTGCGGGCAGTCCGGCTATCTCCGCGCGCTGGAGGACAAGGGCGATATGGAGAGCCGCGGGCGGCTGGAGAACGTGCAGGAGCTCAAGTCCAACATCCTCGCCTTCCTCGACGGCGAGCCGGAGGACGCGACGCTCGCGGGCTTCCTCAACGAGATCGCGCTCTATACCGACCTTGACAGCGCCTCGACCGACAACTGCGTGACGCTCATGACGATGCACAGCGCCAAGGGACTGGAATTTCCCTGCGTCTATGTCGTCGGCATGGAGGAGGGTATTTTCCCGGGAAATCGCGCCGTCGGCGACGAGGAGGAGCTGGAGGAGGAACGCCGCCTCTGCTACGTCGCCATGACGCGTGCCAAGGAAAAGCTGACGCTGACGAACGCGCGGCAGCGTAGGCTCTTCGGCCGCACGACGCCGAACGCGCCCTCACGCTTTTTGAACGAGATCCCCGCCGAAAACGTCAACTGGCTCTCGAAGCCCTCGGCGGAGCCGCGCAGCCGCTACGACGAGGACTATGCCGACGGCTACGGCAGCTTCGGTCGAAGCTCCGGCTTCGGCAGCGGCTACGGCAGCCGCGGCGGCTCGGTGACGACCGGCTTTTCCGGCACGGTCGCGCGCCCGACGCACGCGAAGACCGCAGTCAGCGCCGCGGCAAAGCCGGCTGCGGGCAAACCGACGTTACAGCTTTCCGCGGGCGATCAGGTCAACCACAAGACCTTCGGCGACGGCATGGTGATCTCGGTCACGCCGATGGGCGGCGACGCGCTCATCGAGGTGGCGTTCGAGCAGGTGGGCACGAAAAAGCTCATGCTCAAGACCGCCGGCGTCCACATGACCAAAAAATAACAAGGAGCGAAGCACAGAAATCTCCTGTGCTTCGCTCTTTTCAACGATTGTAATGCAGTTATGCTTTACAGCATTTCACCAAAGTCGCGGATGAAGCGGTCGCAGACGAGCGGCATTTCGTCCTTCGTGCCCTCGAAAAACGGATCGTACACGCCGATGACCGTCATGCCGCTCGCCTTGGCGCTGCGGCAGGACTTGACCGAGTCGTCGAAGAAAATGCACTCCTGCGGCGTGACGCCGAGCAGCTCCGTCGCCTTGGCGAAGATCGCGGGGTCGCTCTTGTCCATGCCCAGCTCCTGCGCGAAAATGACGCGCTCGAAGCAGCGGTTCAGGTCGTGGACGGCGAGCGCCGTTTTGCAGTGCGCGGGGACGCAGCTCGTGAAGACCGCCATACGCTCGCCCTGTGCGCGGAGCTTTTCCAGATACTCGCGCACATGTGGCTTGAGCGCGACGTGGGCGTAGTTGTCCTTCGCCAGCTCCATCCACTCCGCCATGATCTCATCCGTGCTTTCGGAGAGATGGCAGTATTCCTTGGTGAACACGGCGGCGAGAGGAAAGATAGTGTGCGCCACACCCTCATAATACTCCTTGGTATAGGGGTAGCCGCGGCGGGCGAGAAAGGTGCGGTCCACCTCCGCCCAGATGCCGTTGGAGTCGATGAGCGTGCCGTCAAGATCGAAGAGATACATGGAAAGGCTCCTATTAAAAAATATTTTCATGGGGTACTTGCCAAACGCGGCGCTTTTTGCTACGATAGGCGATATTCTTGTTTCGTTAAGAATTATACCATCTTTGAAAGGGGCAGGCAAGTGCTATGAAAAAGAGAAATACAAAGCAAGTGATCCTGCCGCTCATCACTTCATTCATTTGGGGCAGCTCGTTCGTGGCACAGAGCCTCGGCGCGGGAAAAGTGGGCGGCTTTACCTTCACGGCGGCGCGTTCGATCCCCGCCGTGCTGGTGCTGGGGGCGCTCGTGCTCATCCTGCGGCGCGTGCGGCACGAGGAAAAATACACGCCGCAGCAGAAAAAGGACCTGCTGGAGGGCGGCCTCGTGTGCGGCATTTTTCTGACGCTCGGCACGAACCTGCAGCAGTTCGGCATTGCCGATACCACGGCGGGCAAGGCGGGCTTCATCACGGCGCTCTACATCGTGCTCGTGCCGCTCGCCGGCATGTTCCTCGGGAAAAAGGCAAACAAACGGCTGTTCCTCTGCGTTCTGATCGCAGTGGTCGGTCTTTATTTCCTTTGCTTCACGGGCAGCGAGGGCGCGATGAGCTTCGGCCGCGGCGACTTCCTCGTTTTCCTGTGTGCCTTTGCCTTCACGGGGCATATCCTCTGTGTGGACCATTATGTGCAGAAGGTGGACGGCATCGCGCTCTCCTGCGTGCAGTTCGCGGTGATGATGGTCCTCTCCACCGTCTGCGCCTTCACCTTTGAAACGGTCGATTTCGCGGCGCTCGGCGAGTGTACGTTCTACATCCTCTACATCGGCATCCTCTCGAGCGCGGGCGGCTACACGCTGCAAATTCTTGCGCAGAAGGACGGCGACCCGACGGTCGTCTCGCTGCTGCTGAGCCTGGAGTCCTTCTTCGCCGTGGTCTGCGGGGCCATCATCCTGCACGAGCGCATGAGCGGGCGGGAGTACCTCGGCTGCGCGCTGATGCTCACGGCGGTGCTCCTCTCGCAGCTGCCGGAGAAGACAGCCGACGCAGCGGAGCCGCAGAAAAAATAAGATAGAGAAAGCAGAAAAAACGGCTTGGGACACGATGGCATGTCTCAAGCCGTTTCTTCATGGAATGTCAGGAGCAAAGGATCAGTCGTTTGCCTTGCTGCGGACAAAGTGGAGGATCAGACCGATAACGAGTCCCAGCAGCGCGGGAAGAACCCAGAACAGCCCGAGCTTCGCCAGCGGCAGCGTCTCCCGCAGCATCGCGAGGACGCCGTCCAGCCGGCAGGCGGCGAGCAGCGGCGCGGGCAGCGCGGCGGCGAAGTCATAGAGCGCGCCGACGAGCGTCAGCGCGGTCGTCCAGACAAAGACGGCGCGGTCGTAGGCGAAGAATTTCCCGAAAAGGGAGAGCGCGATCAGCGTAATGGCGAGGGGATAGAGGAACATCAGCACAGGGACGGAGTAGCCGATGATGGAGCTCAGGCCGAAGTTGGCGAAGAGCAGGGAGACAAGACTGAAGATCACCGCCCAGACGCGGTAGGTCGGACCCTTGGGAAAGAGGCCTGTGAAGGTCTCCGCGCAGCTGGTGATAAGGCCCACGGAGGTCTTGAGACAGGCGAGCGTCACGGTCGCGGCGAGGATCAGAAGGCCGACGGAGCCGAGGTAGTGCTGCGCGATCTGCGCGAGGGCGATGCCGCCGTTTTCCGAGGTCTCGAACAGTCCGCGGCTCTGCACGCCGACGACGGTGACGGCGACGTAGATGGCAGCCATCAGCAGACAGCTGAAAATACCCGCGCGGACAGTGCTGCCCGCCACGGCGTCCGGCTCGGTCACGCCGAGGTCACGGATGACCTGCACGACCACGATGCCGAAGGCAAGGCTTGCCAGCGCGTCCATGGTGTTGTAGCCCTCGAGGAAGCCGGTGAAGAAAGGCTGAGAGGCGTAAGCGCCCTCCGGTACGACCGCGCCGACGGCGGCGCCGGGGCGGAGCATCGCCACGATGACCAGAATGCCGAGGAACAGCAGGAAGCAGGGGTTGAGCACCTTACCGACCCAGACGAGGATCTTGCCCGGGCGGAGCGAGAAGAACAGCGCCGCGGCGAAGAAGGCGGCGGAGAACGCCAGCAGGTAGAGCCGCGTATTGCCGCCCTGCGGCAGCACCTGCTCCAGTCCCACGGTGAAGGAGGTGGTGGCGCAGCGGGGGATGGCGAAGAACGGCCCGATGGTCAGGTAGAGCAGGCAGGTGAAAAACATCGAGTAGGGCTTGCCCACGCGGCTGCCGAGCTCAAAGAGCCCGCCGGAGCGGCTGATGCCGAGCGCCGCTACGCCGAGCAGCGGCAATCCGACGCCCGTTACGCAGAAGCCTATGACCGCGGGCCATACGTTTGCGCCGGCCATCTGACCCATGTGAACGGGGAAGATGAGGTTTCCGGCGCCGAAGAACATACCGAAGAGCATACTGGCAACGTAGGTGTAGTCGCGGCCGCTGAGCTTCTGTTTCATTTTCGTTTCTCCTTTTTCATTTCCACCCGCCTGGTTCGATCCGCGCGGTGCAGAATGTTTGAAAATCAGTTTACCACAGCGGCGGAGAATGGGCAATCGTCATAAGCGATAAAAAACCATGCGGGGAGCTTGCCTTTCTTCAAAGAACGAATAGACCTTCCGTGGACGGGCGGCGGAACGGCACGGAAAAAGATTTTTCAAAAAGTGTTGACAAGTGTAACCAACTATGCTACATTGTGTTTACATCAGTAACCAAAATCCGGAAAAAGGAGGACGGCAAATGGAAAAATTTGACCTTGCGCCCGCCGAATGGAACATCATGGAATGTCTGTGGGAGCGCGCGCCGCAGACCGGCCGCGAGCTGACCGAGCAGCTGGAGGCCAGCATGGGCTGGAGCCGCAGCACGACGCTGACGCTGCTGCGGCGCATGGTCGGCAAGGGCGTTGTGACGTGCGACACGGAGGGGACGAAGAACACCTTTTCCCCCGCGGTGCGCCGCGAGGACGCGGCGCTTGCCGAAACAGAGACCTTTTTAGACCGCGTCTATCAGGGGAGCCTGAGCATGATGGTCAGCGCCATGACGCGCAGGCAGGCCATCTCCAAGGAAGAGATCGACGAGCTTTATGAGCTGCTGCGGCAGATGGAGGAGGGAACAAAATGATGCAGTGGATCGTTTCATCCAGCGTTTTGATCCTGGTGGTCATCGCGCTGCGCTATGTGCTGCGCGGGAAGCTCAGCCTGCGGATGCAGTACGCCCTGTGGCTGCTGGTGCTCGTGCGCCTGCTCGTTCCGGTGAGCTTCGGCGCGAGCGATCTGAGCGTGATGAACGCCGTGCCCGAGCGCGCGCCGACTGTGCAGCAGGGGACTTACAAGCAGGACATCGTCGGCGAGCGGAACGACGCGCCCACGAACGCCGGTACCGTCGGCATTCCGGCGCAGAGCATGAACGAGGCGGCCCCGCCGAACCTCGTGCAGAACGTCACGACCGCGACGGTGACCGCGCCGACGGTCGAAAAGACCGACTGGGCGCGGATCGCAAAAACCGTCTGGCTCGCCGGCGCGGCGGCGCTGGGACTGGTGTTCCTCGCCGTGAACCTGCGCTTCGGCAAGAAGCTGCGCCGCTCGCGTGAGCGCGTGGAGGAGACCGACGCCTGCCTGCCGGTCTACGAGAGCGGTGAGACGGATACGCCGTGCCTGTTCGGCGTGGCGAAGCCGAGCATTTACGTCACACCCGACACGCGCACGGAGGCGGAGACGCTGCGCTACGCGCTCGCCCACGAGCAGACGCACTACCGCCACGGTGACAACCTTTGGGCGGTGCTGCGCGGCGTGTGTCTGGCGCTGCATTGGTACAACCCGCTCGTGTGGTGGGCGGCGGAGCTTTCCCGCCGCGACGCGGAGCTGGCCTGTGACGAGGCGACCATCCGCCGCATCGGCGAGAGCGAGCGCGCCGCCTACGGCCGCACGCTGATCCGCATGACCTGTGAAAAGCGCCCCGCGCTGCTCGTCACCGCCACGATGATGACCGACAGCGGCAAGGGTCTCAAGGAGCGCATTTCCCTGTTGGTGAAGAAGCCGAAAACGGCGGCGTATACGGCGGTCGCCGTGCTGCTCATCGCGGGGCTTTCGGTCGCCTGCACCTTCACCGGCGGCAGGGACAACGCGGAGCTGGCCGAGCCGTTCGGGAAGCACTATGTTGAGGAAGCGACCGTCGCCTGCGCACCCGGCTATATGAATGCTCCTATCGGGGGCGGGCTGGAAGTCGTTGCGGACAGGGACTCGGACGATGTGCGGACGCTGCTGCTCAAAAGGATGGACAACGAGGAGGAGCAGCTTTACGAAACGGTAGCGGAGGTCACACTCACGAAGGAGGAATTTGATGTCCGTTTCAACAGCAAGACGGACGGACCGACTGAATGGCTCGTCGACGGGCTTTCTGCCGCGAAGCTGCGCCGCGAGAACGCGAAGGCATGGCTGTGCACCTCGTCCACAGCAGATGAAAACGGTTGGGCAAATCGGGTATACTTCCTTCAGCAGAAGGACGGCACGCTCTATCTCGTGATGGCGGCTGAGCAGCCTGAAAATCAGAATAGGAACTTTGTCTGCTGGGTCTTTCGCCTGACCGAAAAGCCCGTGCCGACCTATGACAGCATGGAGGCCTACGCCCTCTCCGTCATCAACGCGCTCAAACAGCCGAACGGCTACACCTATTATATCCTCCCGGAAAAGGGCAGCACGGACGGTCTGCCGCTTGAGGTCACCGAGGCGGCGGCCGATGTGCGCGTAACAAGGCTGGAAAAGCGCGGCGACTGCACGGATCTCGCGCCGGACGGCGTGCTGGAGCTGTGGAGCTTCAACTATGAGGTCAAGCCCGAGGACAAGGCGGGCGCGCTGCCCGACCGCTTCTTCTGGGTCGGCGGCAACAACATCACCGACGACGGCTACATCTCCGACGGCTTCTATTACTACCTCACCATGCTGCGCACGGACGGCGAGCCGAGCGTCTACCGGCTGCTCGACAGCCGCATGGCGAACGACGGACTGTGGTACAACGGCTGCTCCTACACGAGCGCCTATGAATACCTCTACGACTTCTACGCGGACTACGCGGGCCTTGACGTGCCGCGCTGCCTGATCACCGACTTCCTGAACGCGGACGACCTGATCCGCGAGAACACGGTGACGAGCGGCGATGACTGCACGGCGCGGCGCTACGACGGCAATGGCTGGTATCTCTACGTTCCGACCGTGGCGGTGGAGAAAACGATCGGTCAGGACAGCTGGTACTCCGCTTACTGCGACGGCAGCACGCTGTGCGTGGACAAGAGCTACGACAGCGTGGAAATGATGGAGACGTTCTACCGCGATAATGGCTTCACGCTCGAGCAGTATCAGGAGGGCGCGGTGCTCAGCGGCCCGTGGACGCGCTACGACGCGGAGAGCGGCACGCAGTTCGCCAACTACCTCGCGCCGGACCCCGATTACGGCGGCTGCTACATCATCTCGACCTACTGGAAGCCGACCGACGATACCTCCGTGAACGAGTGGGGCTACAGCACGCGAAACCGTATTCTGAACGAGGCGGTGAAGCTGCGCGCGATGGCGCAGAGTTTTGTGGTCAGCGGGAATGCCGGCTCCATGGTCTCAACCTTCCAAAACGACCTCGACCTCGCCACCGAGGGCAGAGCCGCGTGGCTGTATCTCGTTGAGAACGGCGAGACCGTCGGCAGCTACAATGTAAGCAGCGCATGGAATGTCCCCGCGCTCAACTCCTATCATTACAGTACATGCGATGCACCGGAAAATACCGGCAGACAGCTTATTCTCTGGCTCTCGGACAACGACAACTCGTATTTTAGTCTCAACAAGAATACAGGCACGCAACAGCCCGGTTTTACCCCGAACAATAAAACCTCGTATTTAGGGTTCTACGAGGGAACAAACATCGTGGCGTATCACCGCAGCATGACCGATCCGGTGTACTACTACGAGGCGCAGGGCGATTTCGGCATCATCGACAACGACGGACGCACGCTCTACGACCGTATGCTCCAGTGGTACGACGAAGCGGAATTCAGCACGCTGTGCGATGAGGTCGATGAGACCGCCATTCCGAACCGCGGCCAGTCGTGGGAGGAGGCCGCGCAGGAGTATCTCGACGCCTACGAGGGCGTGCATCTCAAGGTGCGCAGCGGCAGCCTGTTCAAGTATACATGGGTGAAGAACCTCGTTGAGCCGGCAGAGGAGACAATGCAGACCTTCCGCGAGCGCGGCGAGCTGGACGAGAACGGCTACTGCTTTTATTCCACAACCGAATTTGTGCCGGAAAGCGAATGGGCGCTGGGATTTGCGATGGCGGGCAACACCGGAGACTGCGACGACCCCGACGCGCCGGAGGGCGCGTATGAATACAGCCGCTGTTGCATTATCACGCTCAAAGAGGACGGTTGGCACGGCGAGGTACGCGGCACCGGCTGGTAAGCCATCAAAAAAACCAAACCACGCGGGAGCCGCGGGCGGGATCGCCCGCGGCTCTCTTTCTGCGCCGAAAAAAGAAAAGTTTTCAATTTACCCCCTATGCAAAACGGAAAAAATACGCTACAATGTAGCTGTTAAAATATGAACCGTTCGCAGGGAGGAACAGACAAACATGGAGAAACCGAAATATCGGCGCGTCCTGCTCAAGATCAGCGGCGAGGCGCTCGCGGGCGACAAGCACTTTGGCTTGGACTTCGGCGTCATCGGTCAGGTGACGGACGTCATCAAGGAGTGTGTGGAGGCCGGCGTACAGATGGGCATCGTCATCGGCGGCGGCAACTTCTGGCGCGGCGTGAAAAACGGCGAGGGCTATATCGAGCGCACCCGCGCCGACCACATGGGTATGCTGGCTACGGCGATGAACTGCATGGCGGTCGCCGACGTGCTGGAGCAGAAGGGCGTGGACGTGCGCATCCAGACCGCGCTGGAAATTAAGGAGGTCGCGGAGCCTTATATCCGCGCCCGCGCCATCCGGCACCTTGAGAAGGGCCGCGTGGTCATCTTCGGCTGCGGCATCGGCTCGCCGTTTTTCTCCACGGATACCGCGGCGGTGCTCCGCGCGGCGGAGATTAACGCGGACGTTATCCTGCTGGCGAAGAACATCGACGGCGTGTACAACGCCGACCCCGCGAAGGTCGCGGACGCGGTGAAGTACGACGCCATCTCCTACGAGGACGTGCTGGCCCAGCACCTCGCGGTGATGGACTCCACGGCGACCTCGCTTTCGATGGACAATCACATTCCCGTGCTCGTGTTCGCGCTCAAGGACCCCAAGAACATCCTGCGCGCCGTGATGGGCGAAAAGATCGGTACGATCGTCGGCGAATGAGCCGGCGTCGCAAGATAAAATGCAAAAATCAAAATTTGAGGAGGCTATCCCCATGTTGAAGGATGAATACAAGGTTTACGAGGAAAAAATGAGAAAGAGCATCGACTCCGTCGCCGCCGACTTCGCCGCCGTGCGCGCGGGCCGCGCCAACGCCGCCGTGCTCGACCGCATCAGCGTGGACTATTACGGCACGCCGACGCCCATCCAGCAGATCGCGTCCATCGGCTCGCCCGATCCGCGTCAGCTGCTCATTCAGCCGTGGGACGCGAGCGCCGTGAAGCTCATTGAGAAGGCAATCCTGAACTCCGACCTCGGCATCAATCCGCAGAACGACGGCAAGGCCATTCGCCTGACCTTCCCGCAGCTGACCGAGGAGCGCCGCAAGGAGCTCGTCAAGCAGATCCGCAAGTACGCCGAGGGCGGCAAGGTCGCCATCCGCAACATCCGCCGCGATGCGATGGAGACCTTCAAGAAGAAGCAGAAGGCCAGCGAGCTGACCGAGGACGATTTGAAGATCGCCGAGAAGGACCTGCAGAAGCTCACCGACGATATGTGCAAGGAGCTGGACGCCCTGCTCGAGAAGAAGGAAAAGGAACTGATGGAGGTCTGATGGGACTTTTCACCAAAAGACAGCTCACGGGGCAGGTTGACAAAAACAGCCTGCCTCGTCATGTTGCCGTCATCATGGACGGCAACGGCCGCTGGGCGCAGAAGCGCGGTCTTCCGCGCTCGGCGGGCCACAAGGCGGGCGCGGAGAGCTTCCGCCGTCTCGGTACCTACTGCAAGGAGCTTGGCATCGACTACCTGACGGTCTACGCCTTTTCGACCGAGAACTGGAAGCGCCCGCCCGAGGAGATCGACGGCATCATGCAGCTTCTGCGCCGTTATCTCCACGAGTGCATCGACACGATGGAGCGCGACGGCAACCGTCTGCGCTTTCTCGGCGACCTCTCGGTGCTCGACGACGACCTCAAGGAGTTGATCCGCGAGACGAACGAGATCTCCGCGCGCATCGAGGGCTTTCAGGCGAACGTATGCCTGAACTACGGCGGGCGGGACGAGATCGTTCACGCCGCCCGCGCCTTCGCGCGCGACTGCGCGGCGGGGGAGAAGCGGAGCGACGCGCTGACAGAGGAGATGTTCTCGCAGTATCTCTATTCCAATGGCCTGCCCGACCCCGAGCTGCTCATTCGTCCGGGCGGAGAGAAGCGCATCAGCAACTATCTTCTCTGGCAGTGCGCGTACAGCGAGTTTTACTTCTGCGATACGCTCTGGCCCGACTTTGACGAGCGGGAGTTTGACAAGGCGCTTATCGCCTATCAGCACCGGGAGCGGCGCTTCGGCGGCGTGAAGCCGTAAGAGAAAAACAGCCCGAAAGGGGAAACACTATGAAACAAAGATGGCTTGTGGTGGCAATCGGATTGCCTTTACTGCTGCTGGTATTGCTGGCGTGTCCGGCGTGGGCGACCATGCTGCTCGTGTGCGCCATCGCCGGCATTGCGGCCTATGAGCTGCTGCACACGGCGGGGGAGAATGTGCCGACGAGCATATATCTGCTCACGGTCGCAGCGGCCGCGGCGTATGAGGTGCTTCTGTATCACAGCGAGTGGACATTTTTCGGCGCGATCCAGACCGTGACGGTACTGCGTTGGGCGTTTTTGATGCTGCTGTTTTTCACCGCCGTGCATCGCTTCGGCGGAGAGAGGCCGTTTGCGTTTTCCACGCTCTGTGCCGCTGTCGTCGGCGGCATGGTATTTCCGGCGATGTATAGCTGCATCTTTCTGCTGCGGAGCTATGCGGACTTCGGCAGAGTTTATGTCCTCGCGCCGTTCTTCATCGCCTTCGCGGGCGACGCGCTGTCCATGTACTTCGGGATGTGGTTCGGGAAGCGTAAGATGGCGCCGCACGTCAGTCCGCACAAGACCTGGGCGGGCGGCTTCGGCGGTCCCATCGGCAGCGCACTTGCGATGCTGCTGCTCGGCTTGATCGCTCAGAAGTGGCTCGGCTATGCGCCGGACTATGCGCGGCTCGCGCTCGTCGGCGCGGTCGCCAATGTATTCGGTCAGCTCGGTGACCTCTCCATGTCGCTCATCAAGCGCGAGGCGGGCATAAAGGATTACAGCCATCTGTTCCTCACACACGGCGGGATGCTCGACCGCTTTGACTCCACCATGTTCATCGCGCCGGTCGTGTACTTCTTTGTGGCGGGTGGCATACTATGACAAGGAGTATTGCTTTACTCGGCTCGACCGGCTCCATCGGCTGCCAGACGCTGGAGGTCGCACGGGAGCTGGGACTGACCGTCGCGGCGCTGACCGCCAATTCGAGCGTTGATCTCATCGAACAGCAGGCGCGGGAGTTTTGCCCGCGTCTTGCCGTGCTTTATGACGAAGCGGCGGCTGCCGAGCTGCGCGAGCGCCTGCGGGACACGAAGACGCAGGTGCTCTCCGGTATGGAGGGCCTGCTCGCCGCCGCGACCGCGGAGGACGCCGACACGGTGGTGACCGCCGTGGTCGGCATGATCGGTCTGAAGCCCACGCTTGCCGCCATCGAACAGGGCAAGCGCATCGCGCTGGCCAACAAGGAGACGCTGGTGTGCGCGGGCACGCTCGTGATGGACGCGGCGGAGAAGTTCGGCGCGGAGATCGTGCCGGTGGACAGCGAGCACAGCGCAATTTTTCAGTGTGTGCAGGGCTGCCGTGACCGCGGCGAGATCAAGCGATTGATCCTGACCTGCTCGGGCGGACCGTTCTATGGTCTTACCCGCGAACAGCTTGCGGGCAAGACGCGCGCCGACGCGCTTCGTCACCCCAACTGGACGATGGGCGCGAAGATCACCGTCGATTCCGCGACGCTGATGAACAAGGGCCTTGAGATCATCGAGGCCATGCGGCTCTACCGTCTGCCGCTGCGGCAGGTGGACGCCATCATCCACCGTCAGAGCATCGTTCACTCGCTCGTCGAGTACCGCGACGGCGCGATGCTCGCGCAGCTTGGCACACCCGACATGAAGCTGCCCATCCGCTACGCGATGACCTATCCCTATCGTGCGGAAACGCCGGACCGGACGCTCGACCTGCTTTCCTGTCCGCCGCTGACCTTTGCCGCACCCGACGAGGAGACCTTCCGCTGCCTGAAGCTCGCGCGTCAATGCGCCGCGGTCGGCGGCACAGCCTGCGCCATCCTCAACGGTGCAAATGAGGAGGCAGTCGGTGCGTTTTTGCAGGACGCGGTGGGCTTCAACGATATTCCCGCGCTGGTGGAAGCGGCGCTGGAAACGGTGGAGCAGGTCTCCGCGCCGACGCTGGAGGAGATCCTCGCGGCGGATCACGCGGCGCGCAAAGCGGTCCGCGCGCACATCCAATAAGCAAGTTCCATAAGGAGTTATTTCATGTATATCATCGCTGCCATTTTGATCTTCGGCGTGCTCATTGCCGTGCATGAGCTCGGACATTTTCTTGCCGCAAAGGCCTGCGGCGTGCGCGTGAACGAGTTTTCCATCGGCATGGGCCCGGCCATCTTCCACACGACAAAGGGCGAAACGGAATATTCGCTGCGCCTTCTGCCCATCGGCGGCTTTTGCGCGATGGAGGGCGAGGACGAGGAAAGCGACGACCCGCGTGCGCTGGAGAGGCAGGGCTTTTGGAAGAAGCTGCTGATCTTCGTCGCAGGCGCGGCGATGAATTTCCTCACCGGCCTCCTTATTATGATCTGCCTGTACGCGGGCGCTCAGGGCTTCTATACGGCGGAGATCGTCGAGCTTGACTCGGCATTTCCCCAGCAGGGCGAAAACGGCATCATGGTCGGCGACGTAATCTGGGCCATCAACGGCGAGCGCATCTATCTCAAAAGCGACGTCTCCACGGTGCTCGGCGTGGTCGATCTGGATGAAAACGGCACCATCGAAATGACGGTCAAGCGCGGCGGCGAGAAGCTCAAGCGCACGCTGACGCTGCAGACCTATACGGACGAAAACGGCGCGGAGGTGCGCCGCTACGGCTTCACCTATGGAGGCATCGTGGAAGCGACGCCGCTTGTTCGGCTGCAATACAGCTGGTACAACACGCTCGATTTTGTGCGCCTTGTACGCATGAGCCTGATGATGCTGGTGAGCGGCTCGGCAGGACTGGACGATCTCAGCGGGCCGGTCGGCATCGTCTCGACCATCAAGGACGTGGGCGAGGAGGCGCAGGAGGAGGCCGAGAAGAACAATCAGAACGGCTTTGCCGCGGCGGCGGAGAGCATTCTCTACTTCGGCGCGCTCATCGCGGTCAACCTTGCCGTGATGAACCTGCTGCCGCTGCCGGCGCTCGACGGCGGTAAGGTGTTCTTCCTCGTGATCAACACGCTGGCGCTGGCGATCTTCAAGCGTCAGATCCCGCCGAAATATGAGAATTATATCCACATGGCGGGCTTTGCCCTGCTGATGGCGCTGATGCTCTTCATCACATTCCACGATGTGATGAAGCTGCTGTGAGGAGGAAAGAAGCATGACGAAGCAGATCATGGTCGGCGGCGTGGCCGTCGGCGGCGGCGCGCCGGTCACCATCCAGTCAATGTGCAACACAAAGACCGAGGACGCAGGCGCGACCATCGAGCAGATCCTGCGCTTGGAGCAGGCGGGCTGCGAGATCGTGCGCGTGACCGTGCCGACGCCCGAGGCGGCGGAGGCGGTCGAGACCATCAAGAACAGCATTCATATCCCGCTCGTGGCGGACATTCACTTTGACTACCGCCTTGCCATCGCCGCGGCGGAGCACGGCGCGGACAAGATCCGCATCAACCCCGGCAACATCGGCGGGGAGGACCGCGTGAAGGCGGTCGTGGACTGCTGCCGCGCGCACAAGGTGCCCATCCGCATCGGCGTGAACGGCGGCTCGTTGGAGAAGGAGCTGCTGGCAAAGTACGGCCGCGTGACGCCGGAGGCGCTCGTGGAGAGCGCGCTGGGCCATGTCGCGCTGCTGGAGAAGTATGACTTCACGGACATCTGCATCTCCGTCAAAAGCTCCGACGTACCGCTCAACATGGCGGCCTACCGGCTGCTGCATGAACGAGTGGACTATCCGCTGCATCTCGGTGTGACCGAGGCGGGCACGCCGTCGATGGGAGTGCTGAAGTCTGCCATCGGCATCGGCGGACTTCTCTGCGAGGGCATCGGCGACACGATGCGCGTTTCGCTGACCGCCGACCCGGTGGAGGAGGTCTATGCCGCCAAGCGCATTCTGCGCGCCTGCGGGCTGCGAAGAAGCGGCGTGAATCTGATCTCCTGCCCGACCTGCGGGCGCACGGCTTACGATATGATCCCGCTGGCCGAGGAGCTGGAGCGCCGGCTGGAGGACTGCGACAAGCCCATCACCGTCGCGGTCATGGGCTGCGTGGTCAACGGCCCCGGCGAGGCGAGCGCGGCGGACATCGGCGTCGCGGGCGGCAAGGGCGAGGGCCTTATTTTCCGTCATGGCGAGGTATTGTACAAGGTAGCGCAGGAAAAGCTGCTGGACGCCCTGCTTGAAGAGATCGAGAAACTGTAAGAGAGAAGCGAAAAAATGGCACAAAGGATACCTTTTTTTGAATTATTTGAGGGCTTTGCGCCGCCCATCGGACTGCGTGTGCTGCTCACCGACGCCCGCGTGACCGACGTCACCGTGGAGCAGGAGAGCCGCATGATGGCGCTTGCGCTGACGGTGCTGCAGGAGATCACGGATTCCGAGCGCACCCTGCTCGAGCAGCTTTTGGCGGACCGCTTCGCGCTCAACGGCGTGCGGATCTCGCTGACGCAGGGCGGCTTTCCCAAGCAGGAGCCGCGGCCCTCGAACGCGGGCGGCGGCGCGAGGAAGGAGTCAAGCGCCGGCAAGATCATCATGGGCCGCGAGATCAAGGGGCATCCCATGCCGATGAGCGAGCTGAACCCCAAGGCGGGAAACGTCGTGGTCGAGGGCAAGGTCTTCAAGTGCGAGTTCCGTGAGCTGCGCCAGCCGGGTATGTGGCTGGCGCTCATCGAGATGACCGACTACGAGGGCTCGGTCATCGTGCGCAAGCGGATGCTGGAGAAGGACGTCGCGCCGCTGCGCGACCGCGTTTCGACCGGTATGTGGCTGCGCGTCGCGGGCACGATGGAGCTGACCTACGACGGTCACGATATGCAGCTCAACCCGCGCGACGTGACCGAGATCACGCACGAGCCGCGCATGGACACCGCAGAGGTCAAGCGCGTGGAGCTGCACCTGCATACGCGAATGTCCAACATGGACGCGCTGACCGACACCGGCAGCGTCGTCAAGCTCGCCGCCAAGTGGGGGATGCCCGCCATCGCCATCACCGACCACGGTGTAGCACAGTCCTTTCCGGATGCCTGGCACGCCGGTGAGGGTAAAATAAAAATACTTTACGGCTGCGAGGGCTATTTTGTCAACAACATTGACGACCGCATCGCCATTCATGGGCATCAGGACATCGGTTTTTCCGATGAGATCGTCTGCTTCGACATTGAAACGACCGGCCTCAAGGTCACGCAGGAGGCCATCACGGAGATCGGCGCGGTGCGGCTCAGGAACGGCGAGATCGTTGAGACCTTCCAGACCTTTGTGGACCCCGAGCGCCGGCTGACGCCGGAGATTATCGGTCTGACCGGTATCACGGACGAGATGCTGCGCGGCGCGCCAAAGCTCAAGGACGCGCTGACGGCGTTCCTCGCTTTCGCGGGTGACGCGCCGCTTGCGGCACACAACGCGGAATTTGATATCAGCTTTATCCGCGCGGGCTGCCGGAAGTGCAGCATTCCGTTCGAGCCGACCTATATTGATACGCTCATTCTGGCGCAGAATCTGCTGCCAGGCTTGGGCAAGTATAAGCTGGACATTGTGGCGGAGCATTTGCAGCTCCCGCAGTTCAACCACCACCGCGCGTCGGACGACGCCGTGCCGGTCGCGCAGATGCTGACAAAATTTTTCCCCATGCTTGAAGAACGGGGCGTGACGCGCCTGCAGCAGATCAACAACGAAATGCTCAAACTGCGCCCGCTGGGAAGCAAATCCAATCGCTTCCCGAAGCACATCATTCTGCTGGCCAAGAACAAGGCGGGCCTGAAGAATCTTTACCAGCTCATTTCACTATCCAACCTCAAGTATTTCAAGCGTGTGCCCATCATCCCGAAGAGCGAGCTGATCGCGCACCGCGAGGGACTTATCATCGGCTCGGCCTGCGAGGCGGGCGAGCTGTTCCGTGCGGTCGCGGACCACAAGGACTGGGAGGAGCTCAAGCGCATCGCGTCCTTCTACGATTATCTCGAGATCCAGCCCATCTGCAACAATCGCTTCATGCTGCGCGAGGGTGCGGCTAGGAGCGAGGAGGAGCTGCGCGACTTCAATCGCACCATCGTCCGGCTCGGCGAAGAGCTGGGCAAGCGGGTTGTCGCCACCGGCGACGTGCATTTTCAGGAGCCGGAGGACGAGGTCTACCGCCATATCCTGCTGGCCTCCAAGAAATTCCCCGACGCGAACGCGCCGCTGCCCATCTACTTCCGCACAACGGACGAGATGCTCCGTGAATTTGAGTATCTCGGCAAGGAAAAGGCCTACGAGGTGGTCGTGACCAACACGCGCGCCATTGCGGATCAGATCGAGAACATCGAGCTGCTGCCCAAGGGCAAGCTCTTCCCGCCGCGCCTGGAAAATTCCCGAGAGGATCTGAACCGCCTCGTCTGGGACAAGGTGCACGAGCTTTACGGCGACGAGCCGCCGAAGCTCATCAAGGACCGTCTGGACATTGAGCTGGGCGGCATTCTCGGCAAGTACGACGTGGTGTATATGTCGGCGCAGAAGCTCGTCCAGCGCTCGCTGGAGTGCGGCTATCTGGTCGGCTCGCGAGGGTCGGTCGGCTCGTCGCTCGTCGCCTATATGTCGGGCATCACCGAGGTCAACTCGCTCCCGCCGCACTACCGCTGCCCGAAGTGCAGACACAGCGAGTTCATCACCGATGGCAGCTACGGCTGCGGCGCAGATATGCCGGATAAGAACTGCCCGGAATGCGGCACGAAGTACGTCAAGGACGGCTTTGACATTCCGTTTGAGACCTTCCTCGGCTTCGGCGGCGGCAAGGTGCCGGATATTGACCTGAACTTCTCGGGTGAGTATCAGGCGCGGGCGCACCGCCACGCCATCGAAATGTTCGGCGAAACGCAGGTGTTCCGCGCGGGCACCATCGGCACGCTGGCGGAAAAGACCGCCTTCGGCTTTGTCAAGAAATATCTGGAGGAAAACGGCATCCAGTCGGGCGCGGCGGAGATCGACCGCCTGACGGCGGGCTGCGTCGGCGTGCGCCGCACGACGGGCCAGCACCCCGGCGGCTTGGTCGTCGTGCCGGACGATCTGGAGATCGAGGATTTCTGCCCCGTGCAGCACCCGGCCGACGCGGAGGACAGCGACACCATAACCACGCACTTTGAATATCACTGCATGGAGGATAACCTCCTCAAGCTCGATATGCTCGGCCACGATGACCCGACGATGATCCGTATGCTCGAGGATCTCACCGGCGTGAACGCCCGCACGATCCCGCTCGACGATCCGGATACGATGAGCATTTTCACCTCGTCGAAGGTGCTGGGCTTTGAGAACGACGACCTGCTCGGCCCGACCGGCGCGGTCGCCATTCCCGAGTTCAACACGCGCTTCACACGCCAGATGCTCATTGACACGCAGCCGAAGGACTTCAACACCCTCGTGCGTCTTTCCGGCTTCTCGCACGGCACGGACGTGTGGCTCGGCAACGCGCGCGAGCTGATCGTCAGCGGCACAGCAAGCGTTCTGGAGACGGTCGGCTGCCGCGACGACATCATGCTCTACCTCATTTCCATGGGGCTTGACCCGAAGATGAGCTTCAAGATCATGGAGGCCGTGCGGAAGGGCAAGGTCAAAAAGGGTGGCTTTCAGGACGGCTGGGTAGAGGCGATGCAGGAGCACGATGTGCCGGAATGGTACATCGAGTCGCTCGCCAAGATCGGCTATCTGTTTCCGAAGGCGCACGCGGTCGCATATGTTATGATGGCGTTCCGCATCGCGTGGTTCAAGGTGCATGAGCCGCTGGCGTTCTACGCGACCTTCTTCACCGTGCGCGCGAAGGCGTTCGATGCGGAATACTGCTGCGCGGGACTGGACGCGGTCAAGCGGAAGATCCGCGAGATCGAGAACAACAAGGACGCGTCGGCGGTCGAGCAGGATCTGATGACCACGCTCGAGGTCTGCTACGAGTTCTATCGCCGCGGCTTCCACTTTGACACCATCGACATCTACCGCTCCGACGCGACAAAGTTCACCGTCACCGAAGGCGGCCTCCTGCCGCCGTTCATCTCCGTCCACGGACTCGGCGAGGCCGCGGCGCTGGACACGGTGGAAAAGCGCAGGGGCAAGGAGTTCATCTCGGTCGAGGAGTTCTCCATGTGCTGCAATAAGCTCTCCAAGACGCACATCGAGCAGCTGCGCGCCCTCGGCGCGTTTGCCGGCATGGCGGACACCAGCCAGCTCACGCTGTTCGGATAAATAGGGGGAGGGGAAGATGGAGAAGTATCCCTGCCCATGCTGCGGATATTTGACCTATCCGGTGCCGCGGGAGGATGCGATTGCCTATATCTGCCCTGTCTGCTTTTGGGAGAACGATGTGTTTGTTACATCGGTCGATGAACCGAGCGACGAAAATCACGGCATCTCACTCCGCACGGCGCAGGAAAATTACCGCAGCTTCGGCGCCTGTGCGCGCACGATGCTCCGCTATGTCAGAGAGCCGAAGCCGGAGGAAATTCCACAATAGAAAAACGCAGGGCCTGCACTTGACAGGCCCTGCGTTTTTTCATGCAGCAATGCAAAAGATGTGTTACAGCCCCAGCTCTACGGCGCGGCGCAGGCGCACCTTGCCGTCCAGCGCGGCGTCGATGGTCTGGATCAGCGCCTCGCGGTCGCGGTTGAGTGTACCGCCGAGGGGAAGGTAGTTTGAGGCGTGGTTCGAACGGAACACGCTGCCCTCGGAGTCGATGTGTTCCAGGAAGAGCCGCGTCTCGCGCATCAGATCGGCAGGCCCCATCATCTGAAACTCGCCCGCCTCGATCCAATCGTGCAGGGGAGTGCCGGAGTAGACGCGCAGCGTCAGAAAAGCGATAAACTCCGGCTTCATCGCGCTCACGGCCTTTGCCGTGTCGATGGCGTGGGCCTGCCAGTCGCCGCTGAGCCCAGCCATGCCGTTGATGGCGGTGACGGAGATGGCGATGCCAGCCGCCTTGCAGCGCAGCGCATTTTTCACGGTCTCCGCCGCGGTGACGCCCTTGTTGAATTTCAAGAGCAGTTCCTCATTGCCGCTTTCCAGACCGATGTAGACGAGCGCCAGCCCGTGCTCACGCAGCTTGCGCAGCTCCTCGTCCGTTTTGCGCTCGATGGCCTTGGTGGTGGCATAGGCGGCAACGCGCGTACACTCGGGGAAGTATTCGCGGATGAAGTCCAGCACCTGCAGCAGATAGTCCATCGGCAGGATCAGCGCGTCGCCGTCGGCGAGAAAGATGCGCTCGATGCGCCGCTCGTAGCTGCGCGCCTCGGCGAGGTCGCGCAGGACCTCCTCCACCGGACGGATGGAAAACTTCTTATCCTTGTACATATTGCAGAATGCACATTTGTTGTGGCTGCAGCCAAGTGTGCATTGCACGATCAGGCTGTACGCCTCGCTCGGCGGACGGTAAACGGCTCCGTAATAGTGCATGGGCTTCCTCCTTGCCTGTTCAGTCTTCCAGCTTGGCCAGGCACTTCTTCATGAAGCGCTCGCAGTCGATGATGGCGCGCTCGTGCGTGCCCTCGCCGATGAGGCCCTTGTTATCGTATGCCTCGACCTTGAAGGTATACATCTTGCCGTTCTCGGAAATGGCGATCAGCTCGGCCTTGGCGGTGATCTCCGCGCCGATGGGGGAGGGAGAAACGTGGCGGACGTTGACCATCGTGCCGACGCTGCTCTTGCCCTCGGGAAGCTGCTCCTTCATGTAGTAGTAGGCCGCGGCCTCCATCCAGCAAATGAGGAAGGGCGTGGCGAAGATGTCCAGTCCGCCCGAGCCGAGCGCGCCGGCGGTGATCTCCTTGGTGACGACATTTTTGTATTCGTAAGTGTCTCCGATCTGCATGGGTTTGATTCCTTTCTTTCGTGCGATGTTTTTTTACTTGGCTGCCTTGACCTTGATCCAGAGCTTGCTCAGCTCACGCATGAGCGTCTGGTTGTCGTGGAACATCTCGTCCTTCTCGTAGCCGGAGCGGGGAAGGTAGGCGGCATTTTCTGCGTAAAGGTCCTCGGAGGAGGTCATCTCCTCAAAGACCTCTGCGTTGGGAGAAGTATACCCCACCGTCTCCGTATTGTCAAATGCGGCCTCATAGGTGAGCATATAGTTGATGAACTCGTGGGCGAGCAGGGGATTTTCCGCGTTCGCGGGAATGACCATCGCGTCGCACCAGATGTTCGTGCCCTGCTCCGGCATATAGAAGCTCATGTCCTCGTTCTCGTCGAGAATGACGGTGGCGTCGCCGGAGTAGACGACCGCGAGATCCTTGTAGCCGTTCATCATGCCGTCGATGACCTCGTCGGTGACGTAGACGGGCGACATGGTGTCGTTCATTTGCAGCAGCCATTCGTAGGCGGCGTTGATCTCGTCGGGGTCGGAGGTGTTCATCGAGTAGCCGAGCGCCTTGAATGCCATCATGAACGAGTCGCGCTCGGAGTCGTAGATGTAGAGGTGACCGGCGTAGTCGGTGTTGCGCAGCACCTCCCAGCCCTGTTCCTCCACCACGGCGGGATCGACGTTCTCGTGGTTGTAGACGATGCCGACGCTGCCCCAGAAGTAGGGAACGGACCACTCGTTATCGGGGTCATAGCTCATGCCGCGCACCGCGTCGTCCATATTCTCAAGGTTTGGAAGCAGGCTGTGATCGAGCGGCTGGAGATAATTCTCCTTCATCAGGCGTTCGATCATGTAGTCCGAGGGAATGACCACGTCGTACTTGTCGCCCGCCATGAGCTTGGTGTACATCATCTCATTGGAGTCGAAATTCTCCACGATGACGCGCACGCCGAACTGTTTTTCAAAGTCGCCGATGACGTTCTCACCGAGGTACTCGCCGGGGAGATAGAGCTTGAGGACGTTGCTGCCGTACTTTTCGACGGCGGCAGCGTTCTTGTGCTGCTGAGAAAGGCTGACGCCGACCGTTCCGCCGAGAATGGCGAGCACCAGCACGCCGGCGACAGCGGCCATCAGCCTGCGGCTTTGTGCAAAGGATTTTCCCTTTTCACTTCCTTCTTTTTCACGCTTTTCGTGCAGGATCGGGACAAGGTTGACGATGCCGAGCACCAGCGTGATGGCGACAATGACGAGTGTGGAGAGTGCGTTGATGGAGGGATTGACGCGCTTGGACATGGTGTAGACCAGAATGGAAATGTTATTCACGCCGTTGCCCGTGGTGAAGTAGGAGATCACGAAGTCGTCAAAGCTCATGGTGAACGCGATGAGCGCGCCGGAGACGATGCCCGGACGGATCTGCGGCACGATGACGCGGGTGAGCGCCTGGAACGGCGTAGCGCCGAGGTCCATCGCCGCGTCGATGAGATTTGGGTCGAGCGAGCGCAGCTTCGGTGTGACGGAGAGCATGACGTAGGGGATGCAGAACATGATGTGCGCGAGCAGCAGCGTCAGAAAGCCCTTCTTCACCGCCAGTACGCTGAAGAACATCAGCAGACTGATGCCGGTGACAATATCGGGATTCATCACGGGCAGGTCATTCACGTGCTCGACCATTGCCTGAAGGACCTTCTTCGACTTTGACAGACCGATGGCGGTGACGGTGCCGACGATGGTGGAAACGACGGTAGCAAGAATGGCGATGACGACCGTATAGAGCACGGCCTCCATCATCGTGGAGTCCGCGAACATCTTTTCATACCAGCGCAGAGAGAAGCCGCCGAACTTCGTGAGCGAGCGGGAATCGTTGAACGAAAAGACGATGATATAGAGAATGGGGAGGTAGAAGAACAGCAGCGTCAGCGTAAGGATGACCTTGGAGGCGGCAGAGGTTTTCTTTTTCATCGTCCGTCACTCCTTTCCGCGGCTGGCGGGCTGCACGTCGACCTTGCGCGTGAGCCACATCGAAAGCATGATGATGATCGCCATGATGAGGGAAATGGCGCTGCCGAAGTTCCAGTCGCCGGAGGTGAGGAACTGCGACTCGATGATGTTGCCGACGAGCACGAACTGGCCGCCGCCGAGGAGCTTCGGAATGAAGAAGCTGGAAACGGCGGGCAGGAACACGAGCGTGATGCCGGAAATGACGCCGGGGAGGGAGAGCGGCAGCGTCACGCGCAGAAACGCCTGCACGGGTGTGGCGCCGAGGTCGTTGGCGGCCTCCAGCAGGCTCTTGTCCATCTTGGCGAGCGAGGTGTGGATCTGCAGGATCATAAAGGGAATGAAGTTATACACCATGCCGAGAATGACGGCGAAGCTCGTGTGGATCATCGAGACCGGCCCAATGCCGAAAAAGCCGAGAATGGTGTTGAGGATACCCTCGTCCTGCAAAATGCCCATCCACGCATAGGTGCGCACGAGCATATTGACCCACGTCGGCATCGTGATGAGCAGGATCATGATGGTGTTCGAGCGGCTGTTCATCTGGGCGATGGCATAGGCGATGGGGTAGCCGAGCGCGATGCAGATGAGCGTCGTGAGCACGGCGATGTAGAGCGAGCGGCCAAGCACCTCCATGAACACGGTGTCGGTGACAAAGCGCTTGAAGTTATCGAAGGTGAACTGAAAGGTCAGCACCTCATTGCCGGAAACGGTGAAGGCGTAGAGCACGATGAGCAGCATCGGCAGCACGATCATCACGCTGATCCAGGCGACGTAGGGGTACGTCATGGAACGGAACTGCTTCACCACTGCCCCTCCTTCTTCATGACGTGAATGTCCTCGGGGCGGAAGATGAGGCCGACCTCCGCGCCCTCCTCGCAGGCGCGCGTGGTGGAGACCTTGTACTCATAGCCCTCGGTGGAGAAGGTCACGTCGTAGACGCCCGGCTCGATGGTCTCGGGGTCAAAATCGTACTTGACGTCGGTGATCTCGACCTGTTCGCCGTCCTCGAGGGACCACGCGGACGCGCTCGCCCAGGTCTCCAGATCGGTGTCGAGCGCGATGCTCTCCTGAATGTCCTCGACCTTCTTGAAGAAGTTCATCGCGTAGATCTCTTCCTGATAGACCTTGCTCTCCACGCGGTTCTCCGCCATGACCGCGGCCTTGACCGTGATGGACGTTCCGGCGGCGGTGGTGAAGGTGACAGAGTAGCTGCCGACCTCGGGCTTGATGTCGTATTCGACGTTCTTGATGGAGATGGGCTCCTCGGTCTCCACATCCCACGCCTCAGCAGAGGCGAGGGCGACGACCTTGGCGTCGTCCAGCTCGCCGACGTCCTCGACGTCGATGAGGAAGGCGCTGGCGCTGATCTTCTCACCGGCGTCGGCATTGAGCACAGGGCGGTCCTGCGAGACCTGCATCTTGACGGTGATGGTCGTGCCGACGCGGGTCTCGACCACGGTATCGTAGTGCATCCCCTTAAAAAGCTGGGACTTCACCACGCCTTTGAGCATACCCTCGGAGCGGGGGACAATGTCAAGATGCTCGGGACGGATGACGACGTCCACCTTTTCATTTTTGTTGAAGCCGCGGGCACGGCAAGGAAACTTCTTGTCCTCAAAGACCACAAGGTCGTCGCCCTGCATCACGCCGTCGATGATGTTCGTCTCGCCGATGAAGTTGGCGACGAACTCGTTGACGGGGTAGCGGTAGATCTCGGTCGGCGTACCGATCTGCTGGATCTCGCCCGCGTTCATGACCACGATCTTATCGGACATGGTCAGCGCCTCCTCCTGGTCGTGGGTAACGAAGATGAAGGTGATGCCGACCTCCTGCTGAATGTACTTGAGCTCCTGCTGCATCTCCTTGCGCAGCTTCAGGTCGAGCGCGCCGAGCGGCTCGTCGAGCAGCAGCACGCTCGGCTCGTTGACGAGCGCGCGGGCGATGGCGATGCGCTGCTGCTGACCGCCGGAGAGCTCGGTCACGTTGCGGTCGGCGTAGTCCTCAAGGCTTACCAGACGCAGCATACGCATGACCTTCTGCGCGATAACATCCTTCGGCTCCTTCTTGATGGTCAGGCCGAAGGCGATGTTGTCGTAGACGTTCATGTGCGGGAAGAGCGCGTATTTCTGGAATACGGTGTTGATCTCGCGCTTGTAGGGCGGGACGTTCACGATGTCCTCGCCGTCAAAGAGGACCTTGCCCTCGGTGGGCTGCAGGAAGCCGCCGAGGATGCGCAGCAGCGTCGTTTTGCCGCAGCCGGAGGGACCGAGCAGGGTAACGAACTCATTTTCGTAAATGTCCAGGCTGACGCCCTTGAGGACGACCTGCCCGTCCTCAAAGCTCTTGACGATATTCTTGAACTGGATCAGTTTTTTCTGTTCAGGCATGGTTCCAATATCCTTTCCTTATATCGATAGAAGTCAGAACAGGGGAGGGGTCGAGACCCACAGCACGCGCGCAGTGGTCTTGCGCACGTTTTTGAGCAGATGGAAGCTGCGTCCGTGGAGGTAGAAGGTCTCTCCGCGGCGCAGGGGATGCTCCTCGCCGTCGCAGACCAGCACGACGCTGCCTTCGACGACATAGCCGAATTCCTCGCCGTCATGCGGCTCGACCGTGAAGCTCTCGCCGCCCTCGGGCAGCTCGAGCAATATCGGCTCCATCTGATTCTTCTGCGTGTTGGGAACGATCCAGTTGACCGTGCAGTCCTCGCGCTCGTCAACGAAGAAATCGTCGGCGTGGAAGATGAACTGGTCGTTTTTATCCTCCTGAAAGAACTCGGCAAGATTCGTGCCGAGCGCCTCCAGAATGTCGCTCAGAGAGTCGATGGACGGGGAGGTAAGGTCGCGCTCTAACTGGGACAAAAACCCCTTTGTCAGCTCGCTTCGGCTGGCGAGCTCCTCCAGAGTCAGTCCCTTGCGCGTTCGCAGCTCTCGGATCTTATTTCCAATGTCCATACAATGACCTCCCGATTCCTAAGCGTTCGATTTGCTAAACTTTCAGTTTATTTTTATAAAACCAAGCTTATTATACACAAAGAGAAAAAGATTGCAAGCATAAAATAAACAAAAAGTTTAATATTTTGAACGCTGACAGTTTCGAAGGCAAAAAAAGGAAGGGCTCTGTGCAATCGGTACAGAGTCCTTCGCTGTTTTCGGCTTATTGATAGTCGCTCACAAGGAACAGAGGCTTGATGACCACGACCTCGTCGTGCTCCTCCTGCTCGACCTGCACGTCGGCGGTGAGCGCCCTGAGGTCGGCTTTGAGCACGTCGAGCGCTTCCTCCTTGCTCTGCGCGCGGCCCTCGCGCAGAATGCGGATCATGCGGTCGAGCACGATCGGATGCGCGTAGCGGGCGGGGAGGGGAAAGTCCTCGGGCAGAACATTCGCCATGGCGGCCTGCGCCTCGTCCCAGGCACGCTCGACCGCCCTGCGGTTATTCTTTGCCGTGGGCAGAACGTGCGCTCCCGAGAAGAAGAACACGGCGGCAAAGCCGAAGAGCGCGAAGTAGACGCCGAAATCGCTGCCGCCGCGCCACGAGATGATGCCGTACACCAATGCCGCCGCGCCCGCGAGGACGATCGCCAGCGCGACCCAGCGGTAGGCGGGATTTGTGTGCTCGTTGATGCGCTTGGCCTTGGCGGCTGCGGCAAGCTGAGCGGTCAGCTCGGGATAGCCGGAGAGAAATTTACGCGCGCGCTCCAGCTCCTCGCGCGCGCTCTGCGCCTGCGGTGTGAGCTCCTTGAGGTAGCGGGATGCCTCCTGCTGCGCCTTTTTTGCAAGCCGCTGCTCGCCGCCGACGCTCAGGCGCGGAATCTCGGGATGGACCTGCCCCAGATAGGCAAGCAGCTCGTCCACGTCCTCCTCACGCTTGAAGGTGCATTGCTTCTCCTGCCCGTCGTCGTATTGCACGACGAGGTAGGGGATGGAGCCAAACGCACCCTTGCCGCTGAAGCCGCCCTGGCTCATCGCCACGCGCTTGAAAACGCGCCGCACGGAGCCGAAGCCGACATAAAAGTGCCGGTCGATGAGAAGATCATTGAGATATAGTGCCTTTTCTCCCACACCGCAGGGGCCGAAGCGGCGGCAGGACTTTCGGTCCGCGGCCGCGGTCTCCGCTTCCAAGACGGTGTTTCCAAGGCGTACAGGTGCAAAGCTCATAATCGCTCCTCCAGAGTGAGCAAAGCGGCGGGAGGGACGCTCTCGCCGCTTTGCGGAATAGGGTTTACTTGTGCAGGGTCTCGTAGTGCGGCTGGGTGTGGCGCTTCTTGATGGTGTACAGGAAGATACCGAGGAACAGAGCCGCGACCAGGATACCGATGGGATAGGCGACCGCCGTGTTGTAAACGGTAGCACCCTCCGCGGTCTTGGTGTTGATCAGCTTGCCGAGGCACTCGTTGCCCAGCAGGAAATAGGTGGCGGAGACCGCGCTCATGAAGGTAGCGGGGACGGCGGTGATCCAGTAGTTCTTCTTTTCGTAGAAGAGGTACATGGAGGCAGCCCACAGAACGATCATAGCGAGGGTCTGATTGGTCCAGCTGAAATAACGCCAGATGATGGTGTAGTCGATCTTGCCGAGGGCATTGCCGATGCCGAGGAAGGCGCCGACGCCCAGCACGGGGATGCAGAGGATCAGACGGTTCTTCATGCTCTTCTGATCAAGCTTGAGCCAGTCGGCCAGTACCAGACGCGCGGAACGGAACGCGGTGTCGCCGGAGGTGATGGGGCAGGCGATGACGCCGAGCATGGCGAGTGCAGTACCGATGCCGCCCATGGTCTTGAGGCAGACGTCATAGATGGCAGCGGACTGACCGTTGGCAAGCGCCGCAGCAAGACCGGTGTTCAGACCGCCGGTGACCTCATACAGGGAGCAGCCGGCAGCGGCCCAGATCAGGGCAATGATGCCCTCGGAGACCATCGCGCCATAGAAGACGAAGTGGCCCTGCTTCTCGCTCTTCATGCAGCGTGCCATCAGGGGGCTCTGTGTGGCATGGAAGCCGGAGATCGCGCCGCAGGCGACGGTGATGAACATGAAGCTCCAGATCGGTGTGCCGGAGGGATGCATGGAACCGAAGTGGCTCCAGATCTCGGGAATGGTGTAGGCGGGGTTGACAAAAATGCCGATGGCCACGCCGACTGCCATGACGATCAGGCAGATGCCGAACAGGGGATAGATCTTGCCGATGATCTTATCAATGGAAAGGAAGGTTGCGATGAAATAGTAGATCAGAACGATGATCAGCCAGAACAGCGTCGTGGCAACGATGCCCGTATGGCCACCCTGCTTGAACAGCGTCACGATCAGACCGGCGGGGCCGACAGCAAACACGGTGCCGACCATGACCAGAAGAACGACGCTGAACACGCGCATGACATTCTTCATCGCGCCGCCGAGGTAAATGCCGGCGATCTCGGAGATGGACGCGCCTTCGTTACGCTCGCTCATCATACCGGAGAAATAGTCGTGGACCGCACCGGCGAAGATGGTGCCGAAGGTGATCCACAGGAAAACGATGGGGCCCCACAGAGCGCCCTGAAGTGCGCCGAAGATCGGACCAAGGCCGGCAATGTTCAGAAGCTGGATCATAAAGAGCTTCCATTCCGGCAGGACAACATAGTCCACACCGTCGTTGATCTTGACGGCAGGGGTCTCACGGTCATCCGGCCCGAAGGTGTTTTCGACGACCTTACCGTAGACAAGATAGCCGCCGATCAGCAGTGCCAGACACAGCAGAAAGCTAATCATTTGTACTCTCCTCCTTAATTTGTCCCATGATGGCATGGGTATGCATCGATTGGAAACGTTTCCACCCGACGCCAAACATCATAGCACGAAAGAAAAAAAGTTCAAGCGACAAAAAGAACAAAAATTTGATAAAAATTTTATGCGAATTTATGTATCGATTTCACATATCTCACGCAGGTATCGCGGAAAATGATGGAAGAATATTTATATATAAATTAAATATGTATTCTCCCGCATGTTCAGCCGAAGTATTTCCGCCGGAAGGGGACCTCATCGGCGATGAACTCGCGCCCGCGCAGGTAGTTGAGAATGCCCGCGTCGGTGGGGAAGTCAAAGCGCAGGCGGTAGGAGTAGAGCGCCTGCTGCGCTTCGCCATAGCGGCGGTTGACGCTGCCGACGCCGTATTTTCCGTCGCCGAGCAGGGGGTGGCCCATATCGGCGAAGCTCGCGCGGATCTGGTGCGTGCGCCCCGTGAGCAGCTCGACCTCGACGAGGGAGAGACGGTCGCGCGTTTCCAGCGTTTCGTAGAGCGTGACGGCGCTGCGTCCGTCCGGCACGGGATGGTGATAGACGCGCACGGTGTTCGTTTTGCTGTCCTTGCGCAGGAAGCATTCGATGCGGCCCTTCGGCGGCTCGGGGCGGCCGAGGCAGATGCAGAGGTAGAATTTGGACAGCTCGCGTTCGCGGATCTTTTCGTTCAGGACGCGCAGCGCCTCGGCGTTTTTTGCCGCGATGACGATGCCGCCCGTGTTGCGGTCGATGCGGTTGCACAGCGCGGGGGTAAAGGCGTTCTCCTCGCGCGGCTTCCATTCGCGCTTTTGATAGAGATAGGCGAGCATGTGGTTGACGAGCGTATTGACCTTCTCCCCCTCGTCGGCGTGAACGACGAGCCCAGCTGGCTTGTCGAGCAGCAGAATGTTCTCGTCCTCGTAAAGGATGTGCAGCTTTGGATTTGCGATGGTGAGGTAGACATTCTCCTCGCTCGGCGCTTCAAATAACTCGTCGTTGAGGTAAAGCTGGAGCCGGTCGCCCTCGCGCAGGCGGTAGTCGCGCTCGGCGCGGGCTCCGTTGACCTTGATGCGCTTGAGGCGGATGTACTTCTGCGCCAGCGAGGCGGGCAGCAGGGGAACGGCCTTGAGCAGAAAGCGGTCGAGACGCTGGTCGGCGTCATTTTTATGGATGGTGAACTCTCGCATGGTGCCGCTCCTTTCGCGCGCAAAAACACTTCGAGGTCATTCTACGATACCCTTCGTCAAATGTAAAGAAATCCGATAAAAAAAGCTGAAAAAATCCTCAAAAAATGTTTGACATTCCGGGGCGCGTCCTCTATAATACTACTCGTGTCATTGCGAGGTGTATCATGCTTTTAGACGTCAAACGAATCGTTAACACCCCCGGAGGCAGAATTCCCTTTGAGTTTTCAGAGGACTTTTCTGATGTGGACTTCGGCGGCGTGTGTCCGGCCGTTCGGCCTGTCTTAGTGGTAGGGCAGGTGCGGAACATCGCGGGGATGCTTCGTTTGGAGCTGGCGCTTGATACGACCCTTGCGGCTGTGTGCGACCGCTGCGGCGAGGTCTTTGACAAGCCCTTTCATCTCGACTGCGAGTATCTGCTCGCGACCGAGCTGGAGGACGAGGAAAATGACGAGATACTGCTACTCGAGGACGGCACGGTCGATCTGGGAGAGCTCTCCCGCGAGGTGTTTATCCTCAATATGCCCACAAAGCTGCTTTGCAGAGAGGATTGCAGGGGCCTGTGTCCCGGCTGCGGCGTGAACCTCAATTATGAGGTCTGCCGCTGCAAAAAGGAAGTGGACCCGCGGCTCGCAAAGCTGGCACAGCTGCTCGAAAAGAGCGAAAACAAGTAATTTTTACTGCGATCCGCAGTTTTCGATCAAGGAGGTGTCAACATGGCAGTCCCTAAGGGGAAAGTATCCCGCGCAAGACGCGATAAGAGACGTTCTTCTCACTGGAAGCTGGAAACTCCGGGCCTCGTCGCTTGCCCGAAGTGCGGCGCGCTGCGCCTGCCTCACAGAATGTGCAAGGAGTGCGGTACCTATAATGGCCGTCAGGTCAAGGTCATCAAGTCCAACGTTGCCGCTGAGTAAGCACATCGGAAAACATCTACCAAAAAACGAGCGGGAAGAGCGATCTTCCCGCTTGCTTTTTACGCCCTGCGGACAATGCGTGGGCTTTGCGCAAAAAGGGCGCCGTTTTTCTTGCGAAATCGAAAAGGATGCGCTATACTATATGTGTTAAATTATGCGTTAAGGGAGGGCTGAGCGCGTGAGCACTGTCATTACATCCGTCGACGCAGGCTCTCCCGCCGAACGTGCCGGTATCCGCGCCGGCGAACAGCTGCTGATGATCAATCATCACGAGATCGTCGACGTGCTGGACTACCGCTTTTTCTGCTACGATCCGTCGGTGAGTCTCCGGCTGCGCGAGGCCGACGGGACCACGCGCCACCTGACGATCGAAAAGGAGGAGGGCGAGGATCTCGGCCTCAATTTTGATACCTACCTGATGGACGAGCCGCGCCCCTGCTCGAACCACTGCCTGTTCTGCTTTGTCGATCAGATGCCGCCGAATATGCGCGACACGCTCTATTTTAAGGACGATGACGCGCGCTTGAGTTTCCTCATGGGCAACTACATCACGCTCACGAACCTCACCGAGCGCGAGGCGCAGCGCATCATCGACCTGCGCATCAGCCCCATCAACGTCTCCGTGCAGGCGACCGAGCCGCAGCTCCGGCGCACGCTGCTGGGCAACAAAGACGCCGATAAGAGCCTGGAGTATATGCGCGCCTTCGGCGAGGCCGGCATCGAGATGAACGGCCAGATCGTCGTCTGTCCCGGCTGGAACGACGGCGAGCATCTGCGCCGCAGCATCGAGGACCTGATGGACATCGGCTTCAACTCCTGTTCGATCGTGCCGGTTGGGCTGACGAAGTTCCGTAAGGGCCTTGCAAGGCTCGAGCCGGTGACGAAGGAAAAGGCAGGGGAGATCATCGACCTTGTGGATGAGTACGGCGCAAAGTGCCTTGAGAAGTACGGTACGCGGATGTTTTTCTGCGCCGATGAATTCTACATCAAGGCCGAGCGTCCGCTGCCCGACGAGGAGTATTACGAGGAATACCAGCAGCTCGACAACGGCGTCGGGATGCTCCGCAGCACCATGAACGAATTTCTCAGCGGACTGGAGGATGCGGAGAGCGGCGATGTGGCGAGCTTCACCGTTGCGACCGGAAAGGCCGCCGAGCCGTTCATCGCGCGGCTCGTGGCGGAGGCGAAAAAGAAATTTCCGCAGCTTCGCGGCGAGGTCGTCGGCATCGTGAACGACTTCTTCGGCCACAGCATCACCGTTTCCGGCCTTGTGACCGCGCAGGACCTCATCGCGCAGCTCAAGGACCGGCCCACGCTCGGCGAGCGGGTGCTGATCCCCGCGAATATGCTCCGCCACGGCGAGGGCGTGTTCCTTGACGATTACACCGTCGAGCAGGTCGAGCAGGCGCTCGGACGCAGGCTGACGATCTCCGAGACCGACGGCTATTCGCTCTGTGACGCCATTTTCCGGCAGGAGCCCTGATACAAAAATCTACCCCCGACAGGAGGAAAGCAATATGTCCAAGCCCATCGTTGCCATCGTCGGCCGGCCCAACGTCGGCAAGTCGATGCTGTTCAATAAGCTCATCGGCCAGCGCCTTTCCATCGTGGAGGACACGCCCGGCGTGACCCGCGACCGCATTTACGGCGAATGCGAGTGGTGCGGCCGCAAATTCACGCTCGTCGACACCGGCGGCATCGAGCCGCGCACCGACAGCCAGATATTGACCTTCATGCGCGAGCAGGCCCAGATCGCCATTGAGAACGCGACGGTCATCATCTTCCTGACCGATATTAAAACGGGTCTGACGGCCTCCGATCAGGAGGTCGCGAATATGCTGCTGCGCTCGCGCAAGCCGATCGTGCTGGCGGTCAACAAGATGGACTCCGTCGGCGCGCCGAATCCCGATTACTACGAGTTCTACAACCTCGGCCTCGGCGACCCTGTGGCGGTCTCCGCCGTCCACGGCCACGGAACGGGCGACCTGCTCGACGCCTGCGTCGCCTACTTCCCCGACGAGGAGGAGGCGGAGGAGGAGAGCGATGTGCTCAAGGTCGCCATCATCGGCAAGCCGAACGTCGGCAAATCCTCGCTGACGAACCGCATTCTCGGGCAGGAGCGCGTTATCGTCTCCAACGTCGCGGGCACGACGCGCGACGCCATCGACTCCTACTTTGAAAACGAGACCGGCAAATATGTCTTCATCGACACCGCCGGTATGCGCAAAAAGTCCAGGATCGAGGAGAGCATCGAAAAATACAGCGTGCTGCGCGCGACCATGGCCATCGACCGCGCGGATGTCTGCCTCATCATGATCGACGCGACCGAGGGCGTGACCGAGCAGGACACCAAGGTCGCGGGGCTTGCACACGAGGCGGGCAAGGCCTGCATCATCGTGGTCAACAAGTGGGACCTTGTCGAGAAGGACGGCAAGACCATGGACAAGATGCGCGAGGACATCCGCCGCGATCTGAGCTATATGACCTACGCGCCCATCCTGTTCATCTCGGCGGCGACCGGTCAGCGCGTGCCGCGGCTCTTCGAGCTCATCAACTACGTTCACTCGCAGGCCTGCACCCGCATCACCACGGGAATGCTCAACAACGTTCTCGAGGACGCGCAGACGCGCGTCCAGCCGCCCACGGACAAGGGCAAGCGCCTGAAGATCTACTACATGACGCAGGTGGGCGTGTGCCCGCCTCACTTCGTCATCTTCTGCAATGACCGGCAGCTCTTCCACTTCTCGTACCAGCGCTACATTGAAAACTGCATCCGCAATGTGTTCGGACTGGAAGGCACGCCCATCATTCTCTCCATTCGTCAGAAGGGGGATAAGGAGGAGTAAAGGAAATGTACTTGCTGGTAACTGGTTTCTATGCTTTCCTTTCTCATTTGGATTACCTTTACGCGGCGGTCGCCGCATACCTCTGCGGCTGCTTCAACGGAGCGCTCTTTACCTCAAGGCTCTTTTTCCACGACGACGTGCGCACCCACGGCAGCGGCAATGCGGGCCTGACGAATTTCTACCGCACCTACGGCGCGAGGTACGCGCTGCTCGTCATCGCCTGCGATATGCTCAAGGCGGTCGCGGCGGTGAGTCTTGCGGCGTGGCTCGGCGCGCGCTTTGACCCGCGCATGCTGCCGGACCTTCCGCTGACCGCGGCGGAGCAGGCGGAGTATGTGCTGCATTTCAAATACTGGGCCGGATTCTTCTGTGTGGTCGGGCACATGTTCCCCTGTACGGCAAAATTCAGGGGCGGCAAGGGCATCCTGTGCTCCGCGACACTCACGCTGCTGCTCGACTGGCGCATCGCGCTGGTGTGCTGGAGCCTGTTCGCTGTGTTGTGGCTGACGACGCGCTATGTGTCGCTCGGCTCGGTGAGCGCGGCGGCGGTCTTCCCGGTCATGACGCACCTTGTGTTCGGCGACGCGTTTGCGACCGCATTTTCCGTTCTGATCGCGGCGCTCGTGCTCTTTGCGCACCGTGAAAACATCAAGCGGCTTCTGAATGGGACGGAGAATAAGTTCCGCTTCCACGTCAACGCACCGAAATCGGAGGGAGAGGCATGAACATCGTCGTACTCGGCAGCGGCGGCTGGGGCACCGCCCTTGCCATGCTGCTGGAACAGAACCAGCACACGGTTACGCTCTGGTCGCATGACCCCCAAAAGGCAGAGCAGCTAAAGCTGAAAAGGGAAAATCCTTTACTTCCCGGTGTGCAGCTTCCGGTTGAATTGCAGATCACAAATGACCTGAATTGCCTGAGAAACGCCGAGCTGGTCGTGTTCGCACCGCCGTCGTTCGCGCTGCGCGCGGTGGCGAAGGAGGCAGCGCCGTACCTGCCGGATGGCGTGCCGCTGCTCTCGGTCACAAAGGGCATCGAGCGCGGCACGCATCTGCGTATGTCGCAGGTCATCGCGCAGGAGACGGGCGGGGAGCATCCTATTGCCGTGCTCTCGGGCCCCTCGCACGCGGAGGAGGTCGCGCGCGCCATGCCGACCGGCGTGGTCGCCGCGTCGAACCGCGCGGAAACTGCGGAGCTTGTCCAGCGCGTGTTCACCAATGAGCGCTTCCGCGTCTACACGCATGACGACATGGTCGGCGTGGAGCTGGCCGGCGCGCTCAAGAACGTGGCGGCGCTTTGCTGCGGCGTGAGCGACGGTCTCGGCCTCGGCGACAACACCAAGGCGCTGCTGATCACCCGCGCGATGGCGGAGACCTCGCGGCTGGCCGAACGCCTCGGCGGGCGCAAGGAAACGCTTGCGGGCCTTGCCGGCATGGGCGATCTGATCGTCACCTGCACGTCGATGCACTCGCGCAACCGCCGCGCCGGCATCGCCATCGGCGAGGGCCGGACGCCGCAGGAGGTCATCGCCGACATGGGCGGCGTGGTCGAGGGCTACTATGCCGCCGTCAGCGCCAAGGAGCTGGCGGACTCGCTGGGCGTGGAAATGCCGATCTGTGAGGCGATGTACGACGTTCTCTACAACGGCGCGGAGGTCCGGGGCATGGTCCACCGGCTGATGAGCCGCGCGCCGAAGCGCGAAACCGACAACGGATGGGTATAAACCGAAAGGCGGTCCGCGCAGACCGCCTTTTTCAACAGGGAGAGAAAACAATGTGTCTTTTGGAGCAGCTGGAGCGGTATGAGCCGTACAACGAGCAGGAAGCGCGCGACCGCGCGCTTTTGCTCCGTGCTCTGCGCGAGGAAGCAGATGTGTTCACGCGCGAAAATGACCGGATGCACATGACGGCCTCGGCGTGGGTGACGAACGAAGCGCATGACGGCGTGCTGATGGCCTACCATAACATCTATGATTCTTGGGCGTGGCTCGGCGGGCACGCCGACGGGGAGGAGGACCTGCTCGCGGTCGCGCTGCGTGAGGTGCGGGAGGAGAGCGGTGTGAAGCACGCCCGTCCGGCGAGCGAGAATATTTTCTCGCTCGAGGTCCTGACCGTGGACGGACATGAGAAGCGGGGCGCATACGTTTCCTCGCATCTGCACCTGAATGTGACCTATCTTCTCATCGCGGATGACAGCGACGCGCTGACCGTCAAGCCGGACGAGAACAGCGGCGTCCGCTGGTTCACACCGGAGGGAGCGATCGAAGCCAGCAGCGAGCCGTGGTTCCGCGAGCGCATTTATAAAAAGCTCAACGCCAAGCTCGCGGCGCTGCGGTGAAGGCAAAAAAGGACAGAAAAAAGCCGCTCGTTCAGAGCGGCTTTTACTGCTATCTTTTAGATCGCGCGGGTAACCTTACCGGAACGCAGACAGCGGGTACAAACATAGACATGGCGGGGCGTACCGTTGACCATCGCCTTGACGCGCTTGACATTGGGCTTCCAAGGACGATTGGAGCGTCTGTGGGAGTGGGAGACCTGAATACCAAAGGTCACACCCTTGTCGCAAAACTCGCACTTTGCCATCCGTTGCACCTCCTTGCTGTAATCAAATCAAGACTTGCGCATTGCAAGCATTGGCTATGATAGCAGATTCCAAACGAAATTGCAAGCAAAATTTTTCATTTTCTCAGATTTTTTTGCATTTTTTTCTCTGAGCGCTCCGAAGCGGACGGCGAACGAAAAAATGATGCCGCGTACCCTTGTAAAAACAGGGGAAAACCGATATAATGTATGTGGAAAAATTTTGACCCGACGGGAGAGAGCTTATGAATACCGATCGAAGCGTAAAGGTAAAGGATATTGTGGAAAAATTTCAGATGGAGGTGCTCTATCCCGGTGCGGATTTCGAGACGGAGACGCTGACCATCACGGACGTCAACCGCCCGGGGCTGCAGTTCGTCGGCTTTTTCGACTACTTTGACCCGCGCAGGCTCCAGATCATCGGCAAGGCGGAGACGATGTTCCTCAAGAGCTTTTCCTCCGCCGAGCGGCGCAAATGCTTTGAGGATCTGTTCAAGTACGAGATCCCCGCGCTGGTCATCTCCCGCAAGCTCGACGTGTTCCCCGAGTGCATGGAGATGGCGCAGAAATACGGCCGCACCCTGCTGCGCACGGAGCACACCTCGGTCGAGTTTACGAGCATGACCATCGACTTCCTCAACCACGAGCTGGCGCCCATGATCACGCGCCACGGCGTGCTGATGGACGTGTACGGCGAGGGCGTGCTGATCCTCGGCGACAGCGGCATCGGCAAGAGCGAGACGGCCATCGAGCTCATCAAGCGCGGCCACCGGCTCGTCGCGGACGACGCGGTGGAGATCCGCCGCATCGGCGATACGCTCACCGGCACCGCGCCCGAGCTCATCCGCCACTACCTCGAGGTGCGCGGCATCGGCGTGGTGGACATTCAGAAGCTCTTCGGCATGAGCGGCGTAAAGTCCGCGACGCAGATCGACCTGGTCATTCAGTTCGAGCGCTGGCAGGACGAAAAGTTCTACGACCGGCTCGGCCTAGACGAAGCGCACACGCAGATCATGGGTGTGCCCATCCCGCTTTTGACCATTCCGGTCTCGGCGGGCCGCAACCTCGCCGGTATCGTGGAGCTGGCGGTGATGAACAACCGCCAGAAGAAGTACGGCATCAACTCCGCCCGCGAGTTCGTTGAGCAGATCGACAGCCACATCGACCATCAGGCGGCGCAAGAAAAGAATCGGTAAATCGGTAAGGAGCATTTATGGAGTCCATGTTTTCATCAAACCGCCCGGGCTGGGCGGCGTTACTGGATGAAAAGGTCACGGCGTATCTGCCGGACCTCAAATATGTACACGACGAGCCGCTTGCGCGGCACACCTCCTTCCGCATCGGAGGGCCGGCAACGCGCATGGCGTTCCCGACTTCCGGCGAGCAGATCGTTCTGCTCACGGGCTTCGCACAGGAGTGCAGTGTCACGCCGTTCCTGCTCGGCAACGGCACCAATCTGCTCGTTGCGGACGAGGGGCTGGATACGCTCGTCATTCAGACGGGCGAGGGGCTGAACCGTATCGCGCTCGACGGCGGCATCATCACGGCGGACGCGGGCGTATCGCTCGCGCGGCTGGGCGTTTTTGCCTGGCAGCACAGCCTCACGGGACTGGAGTTCGCGCACGGCATTCCCGGCAGTCTCGGCGGCGGCGTGGTGATGAACGCGGGCGCCTACGGCGGCGAGCTGAAGGATGTGCTCACCGAGGTCACGGCGCTTTTCCCGGACGGCGTGCGGACGCTACGCGGGGAGGAGCTGGCGCTCGGCTACCGCCGCAGCTTCTTCACCGACCACCCCGAGGCCGTCGTGCTGCGCGCAAAGCTCGCGCTTCACGGCGGGGATCAGGAGGCCATCAAGGCGCGCATGGAGGAGCTTTCGGCCAAGCGCCGCGCAAGCCAGCCGCTTGAGATGCCGAGTGCCGGCAGCACCTTCAAGCGCCCCGAGGGATACTTCGCGGGCACGCTCATCGAGCAGTGCGGCCTCAAGGGCAAGCACGTCGGCGGGGCAGAGGTCAGCCGCAAGCACGCGGGCTTTGTGGTCAACGCCGGCGGCGCGACCTGCGCGGACGTCCTCGCGCTCATCAAAAAAGTACAGGATGCCGTTTTCACGGCGACGGGCGTGACACTCGAGCCGGAAGTGAAGATCATTCGATAAAGGGGGAGCGGAGCATGGAGATCCTGGTCATCTCGGGCCTGTCCGGCGCGGGTAAGTCCTGCGCCGCGTCCTGTCTGGAGGATATCGGCTATTACACGGTGGACAATATGCCCGCCGCCATCATTCCGAAGTTCGCGGAGTTCTCCGCCGAGAGCGACGGCCGCTACGACCGCGTCGCGCTGGTGAACGACATCCGCGGCGGCGTGGACAGCTTCCACGAGCTGCTGGAGGTCATCGACCGTCTGCGCGAGGGCGGCACGGTCTGCCGCCTGCTCTATCTGGAGGCGGACACGCAGAGCATCATCAAGCGCTACAAGGAAACGCGCCGCCGCCACCCGCTCATGGAGAGCGGCGCGACCATCGAGGACGCGGTGAAGCGCGAAACGGAGCTGCTGCGCCCGCTGCGCGAGCGCGCGGACTTTGTGATCGACACGACGCAGCTCTCCGCGGCGAAGCTGCGCGGCGAGCTCTACCGCCTCTTTGCGGAAAAGGGACAGCAGAGCCGCATGAGCATCAACGTCGTCTCCTTCGGCTACAAGTACGGCGTGCCGCTCGAGGCCGATCTGGTGTTCGACGTGCGCTTCATGCCGAACCCCTACTATGTGCCGGAGCTGCGCTACCAGACCGGCATGAACGACGACGTTTACAACTATGTCTTTTCCTTCCCGCAGACGAAGGAATTTCTATCAAAGCTCGAGCAGATGCTCGCGTTCCTCCTGCCGCTCTATCAGGAGGAGGGCAAGGCCGTGCTGGTCGTGGCCGTCGGCTGCACCGGCGGACGGCACCGCTCGGTGTCCATCGCGCGGGCGGTGACGGAGTACTTAAATAAGCTCGGCTACGCCGCCTACGAGAACCACCGCGATATCACACGCGGCTGAAAGGAGAACGCCCATGTCCTTTTCCTCCGACGCCAAGGCGGAGCTGTGCCGCGTGCCGCTCACGCGGCGCTGCTGCGCGCGCGCCGAAGCCTACGGCGTACTGCTCTACGCGGGCAGCTTCTCCCCGACCGAGGTGCGCATCGTCACCGAGAGCGAGGACTTTGCCGCGCGGCTGCCAAAGCTCTTCCAGAAGGCGTTCAGCGTTCGCTTCGACGCGCAGGAGAGCGGCAGCAAAAGCATTTTCCGCATCACGGACGGGCAGAAGCTCGCCGTCATTTTAGAAGCGCTCGGCTACGATCCCGACCAGCACTACGCGCTGCACGTCAACTTCGCGCTGCTGGAGGAGGAGTGCTGCCGCGCGTCGTTCCTGCGCGGGGCCTTTCTTGCGGGCGGCAGCGTGACCGATCCGCTCAAGCGCTACCATCTTGAGCTTGCCACGCCGCATTTGCAGGCGGGGCGCGAGGGCGAGGCGCTGCTGCGCGACATGGGCTACGAGCCGAAAAACGTGCAGCGGCAGGGCAACGGCGTGACCTATTTCAAGCAGAGCGACCACATTGAGGAGCTGCTCACGCGCATCGGCGCGCCCGCCGCGGCGATGGAGGTCATGGCCGCAAAGGTCGAAAAGGAAATGCGCAACACGGTCAACCGCCGCGTCAACTGCGACGCGGCGAATGTGGACAAGGCGGTCGCCGCCTCGCGCGAGCAGGTCGAGGCGCTCACGCGCCTGACCGACGCGGGCATCGTCGCCACGCTGCCGGTCAAGCTGCAGGAGGTCGCGGTCGCTCGGCTTTTGCAGCCGGAGCTGTCGCTCAGCGAGCTGGCGGAGACCTTCGACCCGCCGCTGACGAAATCCTGCCTCAACCACCGGATGCGCAAGCTCATGGAGCTTGCGGGCAAAGAGAAAGCATAAAGAGAGGAAAGCATCATGCCGTTTGCACATCTGCACGTTCATACGGAATACAGCCTTCTTGACGGCGCGTGCCGCATCAAGGGGCTGGCCAAGCGCGTCCGCGAGCTGGGGCAGACGGCGGTCGCCGTGACCGACCACGGCGTGATGTACGGCGCGATCGACTTCTACCGCGCGTGCAAGGCCGAGGGCGTCAAGCCCGTCATCGGCTGCGAGGTCTATGTCGCGCCCCGCACGCGCTTTGACAAGCAGCACGAGTTTGACGCCGAGGCGCGCCACCTCGTCCTTCTGTGCGAGAACGAGGAGGGCTACCGCAACCTCTCCTACATGGTCTCCAAGGCGTTTACCGAGGGCTTTTACATCAAGCCGCGCATTGACCTTGAGCTGCTGCGCGCGCACGCCAAGGGACTTATTGCGCTCTCGGCGTGTCTTGCTGGCGAGATCCCCCGCCGGCTGCGCAACGGCGAGTACGACAATGCAAAGGCATATGCCTTGACACTCTCAGAGATATTTGGCCCCGACCGCTTCTATCTTGAGCTTCAGAACCACGGCATCCGCGAGCAGGCGGTCGTAAACAAGGGCTTGCTGCGCATCCACGAGGAGACGGACCTGCCGCTCGTGTGCACGAACGACGCGCACTACCTTACGAAGGCGGACGCCTACGCGCACGACGTGCTGCTGTGCATCCAGACGGGCAAGACCGTGGACGACGAGAACCGGATGCGCTACGAGCCGCAGAACTTCTACCTCCGCTCGACGGAGGAGATGGAGGCGCTTTTCGCCCAATACCCCGGCGCGATCGAAAACACGGGGAAGATCGCGGAGATGTGCAATCTGGAGTTCACCTTCGGCAAGTACCACCTGCCGGAATTCAAGGTGCCGGAGGGCTACACCTCGCTGACCTATTTCAAAAAGCTCTGCGCGGACGGCTTTGCCGGGCGCTACGGCGAGGGGACGGACAAGCAGAAGGCACAGCTGGAATACGAGGAAAACATGATCGAGAAGATGGGCTTCGTCGATTATTTTCTTATCGTCTCCGACTTTGTGCGCTACGCCAAGAGCGTCGGCATCCCCGTCGGCCCGGGGCGCGGCAGCGCGGCGGGCAGCATCGTGAGCTACTGTCTGCACATCACGGACATCGAGCCGATGAAGTACGGTCTTTTCTTCGAGCGCTTTCTCAATCCCGAGCGCGTGTCCATGCCCGATATCGACATGGACTTCGGCGATACCCGCCGCGGCGAGGTCGTGGACTACGTCCGCCGCAAGTACGGCGACGACCATGTGGCGCAGATCGTGACCTTCGGCACGATGGCGGCGCGCGGCGCGATCCGTGACGTGGGCCGCGCGCTGAATATGACCTACGCCGACTGCGATGTGATCGCCAAGCTCGTACCCGGCGGGCCTGGAAATCTGCACATCACGCTCGACGACGCGCTCAAGCTCTCGCGCGAGCTGCGCGAAAAGTACGAGAACGACGAGCAGGTGAAAAAGCTCATCGACACGGCGCGCGCCCTTGAGGGGATGCCGCGCCACGCCTCGACGCACGCCGCGGGCGTGGTCATCACCAAGCGCCCCGTGGTCGATTACGTCCCGCTGGCGACGAACGACGACGCGGTGGTCTGCCAGTATGTCATGACGACGCTCGAGGAGCTGGGCCTTCTCAAAATGGACTTCCTCGGCCTGCGCAACCTGACGGTGCTCGACGACGCGGTCAAGACCGTGCAGAAAACGCAGCCCGGCTTCAAGCTGGCGGACATCCCGGAGAACGATCCCGAGACCTATGAAATGCTCGCCGCGGGCAAGACTTCGGGCGTCTTTCAGCTCGAATCGAGCGGCATGACGGGCGTGTGCGTCAGTCTCAAGCCGCAGAACATTGAGGATATCACGGCTCTTATCGCGCTCTACCGCCCCGGCCCGATGGACTCCATTCCGAAGTTCATCGCCTGCAAGCACGATCCGAGCAAGGTGACATACCTCATTCCGCAGCTCGAGCCGATCCTGTCGATCACCTACGGCTGCATCGTCTATCAGGAGCAGGTCATTCAGATCTTCCAGCAGCTTGCCGGCTACACGCTCGGGCAGGCGGATATGCTCCGCCGCGCCATGAGCAAGAAAAAGGTCAAGGACATTGAAAAGGAGCGCGGCGCGTTCCTGCACGGCGACCCGAGCCGGGGCATCAAGGGCTGCATCGCGAACGGGATCAGCGAGAGCGCCGCGCAGGCGATCTACGACGATATTTACGCCTTCGCAAACTACGCCTTCAACAAGGCGCACGCCGCGGCCTACGCGGTCATCGCGTACCAGACGGCGTATTTCAAGTGCCATTTCCCGAAGGAATATATGGCGGCGCTGCTCACGAGCGTACTGGACAGCAGCGAGAAGATCGCGGAATACATCGGCGAGTGCCGCGAGTGCGCCATCGCGCTCCTGCCGCCGGACGTCAACCGGTCGGATGACCGCTTTACGGTCGAGCCGGAGGGCATCCGCTTCGGCCTCGTCGCCATCAAGAACATCGGCCGCGGCCTGATCGCCCGCATGATGCGCGAGCGCGAGGTCAACGGTCCCTTTGTGGATTTTCAGGATTTCTGCTATCGCATGGATGGCAATGACATGAACAAGCGCGCGGTGGAGAACCTCATCCGCGCGGGCGCGTTCGATTCGATGGGCGTGTACCGCTCGCAGCTTATCGCGGTGTATGAAAAGGTCATGGACGGCATCTCGAACGGCAACCGCGTGAATGTCGAGGGCCAGCTCGATTTCTTCGGCATGGGCGGCGGCGCCGCGCAGCGCGAGCCGCTGCATCTGCCGGACATTCCGGAATTTTCCGCGCAGGAGCGGATGGCGATGGAGAAGGAGACCACCGGTCTCTATCTCTCCGGCCACCCGATGGACGCTTACCGGGAGCTGTCCCGCCGGCTCGGCGCCGCGCCGATCGGCCGCATTCTGGAGGATTTCGCGCAGGAGGCCGGACCGACGAGCTTTGCCGATGGTCAGAAGCTGAGCATTGCGGGCGTCGTGACCTCGAGCAAGGTCAAAACGACGCGCAGCAATACGCTCATGGCCTACGTCACGGTCGAGGACAGCACGGGCACGATGGAGATGCTCTGCTTCGCCCGCACGCTGGAGACGAGCGGCAGCTACCTCAAGGAGGGGCAGACCATCCTTGCTTCAGGCCGCCTGAGCGTGCGCGACGAGAAGGCCCCGCAGCTCATGTGCGATTCGGCGCGACCGCTCGGCGGCAGCGCAGCCGATGTGTCCGCAGGGGCGGCGGGGGAGAAGCGGCAGACGCTTTACCTGCGCCTGCCGTCGATGGACAGCCATGAAATGACGCAGTTCCGCCGCATCGCCTATCTCTTTGAGGGCAAGGAGCCGGTGCGTATCCGGCTCATCGACAGCGGCAAGCTCATCGGCACGACCGCGGCGCTGCATCCCGCCTTTGTCCGCGCAATGCGCGAGCTGCTCGGCGATGAGAATGTAGTGCTGAGATAAAAAGGAGACGAATACGTTATGCGTTTGCAAAGCGCGATCTTTACTCTGCCCGACGCCCTGCTGGACGGCGGTGCCCTGCGCCCGGGCGCGGACAAGGTGCTCTCCATTCTGAAGATGGAGAGCGTGTGGCTCTACGCCGTCACGGCGCTCGACCGCGCCGAAGCGCAGGCGCTGCTGCGTTCGGCGGGGATCGAGGGAGACTTCCGCGGTCTTTTGACCGAGCGCGAGGCAGGCTGCGCCGTTTGCAGCGGGACGATGCTGGAAAAGGCCATGCGGCGGCTGCGGTCGCAGAAGGCGGATACCGTGGTTTTCGCAGGTACGCTCGCGCTCGTGGAGACGGCGAAGAAGGCGGGCTTCCGCGCGGTCGCCGTCGGCGGCGCGGCAGGGGAAGACGAGTGGCGGCAGATGTGCGCTCTCGCCGACTACGAGCTGCCGCACTACGAGGACTGGCTCAGGCTGGAATAAAACGGCATACGAGAAAAGGAGGACGGCAGCGTCCTCCTTTTTCCATCCTTATTCCTTTTTCTCCCTTGGTGCTTCAAAGAGCGCATTGATCACGCTCGCGTAAAGCTGCTCGGTGTTCTTCCGGAAGCGGTCGGCAAGGTCCTTTGCCATGACCTCCTTGGGCACCATCAGCTCCATCTTCAGAAGCGGGCTGTCCTGCTCGTCGCAGAAGGCGAGGGAGACGGTGTAGGTGCCGTTGGGGCGCGGCGTGATCTCGGATCGGATCTGTGCGCGGCGGCGCAGCTTCTGATTGAACACGGTGATGTTCTTGTCCGCCGCGAGGCGCACGGAGTAGGGAAGGCTCGATTCGCAGATCTGCCCGTTGCGCAGGCCCTTCTCCGTGATGGCATAGAGCCCGTCCTCCGAGAGCGTGAGGTGCCCGGAGGTGACGAGGTCATTCATGCACTCCGAGAAATCGAAGAAGTCCACGCCGTCGTCGATCATCGCAAGCTCCTGCATGGCCTCAAACGGCACCGGCTCGATGAGCCGCGAGGCAATGTAGAGAAGAAGAAATTTGATCTCGAGCTTATCCTGAATGAAGCCCATGCGCGCCATAGGGCAGCCCTCCTGTCCGATATTTTCCTTATTATAGCGCGTTTCCTTAAATTTGTATAGTGGATTTTTCACCATTCCCGCCGCTCGGCATAGACTGGACTGAAAGAAAGCCAATCTTTCATCAGTACTTAGATCAGGAGGTATTTCCATGGCTGAAAAAGTGACCGCAGGCCCGATCACGAGCGCCAACGGCGTGCGCGAAGCGGTCTGTATCCATACGAAAAAGATCTTCTCGTCCTGCAAGGATAAGGACTGCATCGAGGACCTGACCTTTTACCCCACGGCGACGGCCCAGAGCGTCATCGACGCCTCGCAGAGCATCCGCGGCGGCCGCGTGGAGCTGCTGCACGTCGGCGTGGATGTGGAGCCGGTGAGCTTCAACCGCGGCTTCTTTACGGTCGATATGCGCTTTTACTACCGCGTGATCCTGCAGGCGGTGAACAACGGGATGCGCGCAACGGAGATTGAGGGCCTTGCGACCTTCGATAAGCGCGTGATGCTCTTCGGCGGAGAGAGCCGCGCGAAGGTATTCTCCTCGTATCCCGTGCCCGGCGGCGCGGACTATCCCATCGACCTCACGGCAAACCTGCCGACCGCCGTGGTCACGGCTGTCGACCCACTGCTGCTGTGCGCGCGCATTGTCGACTGCTCCTGCGGGAACTGCTGCGACTGCGCAGCGGTCACGGGCGTGCCCACGGGCATTGCCGAAGCCTTCGACGAACCCATTCTCTTCGAGCCGCAGACCAGGCGCGTGTGCATCTCCATCGGACAGTTCTCCATCGTGCGGCTCGAGCGCGGCACGCAGCTGCTCATTCCGGTATTCGACTACTGCATCCCGAGCGGCAGCTGCCAGCCGGTCGGCAGCATTTCGTGCAGCTCCTGCGACGATCCCTGCGAGATGTTCGAGAGCGTCTGCTTCCCAGTGGATGATTTCTTCCCCGCCGGCATCGCGGAGGGCGGCGCGGACACGCCGACGAACTGCTGCAGCTGCGGCGGCAAATAAAAGCTACGAGCGCGAAGCGGCGGGAGCTCCCGCCGCTTTTTTCTTCATCCGCATTTTTTCAGGCGAACAGGCATGACCTGTCCGCTCCTCGCATAGAGTGGGGTATCTGACGGACAAGGGGGAGAGCGCATGAACGAAGCCAGGGCCATTGCGCGCTGCGAGGAGGCGGCGGCGCTGCTGCCGCCTCGGTTCCGACGCGCGGCGCTGCAAATGCCGGACCATCGCAAGCGATACACGGAGGAGTTCCGTCTGCGTGCCGGACAGCCCCCCGCCGCGCTGCTGCCAGAGGGGGAGGTCTCGCTGCCGTATTTCGGCGCGGATAGCCGCGTCACGCCGCGCGACCTCGCGCAGATGGTCGACACGGTGACGGACTATTCGCGCTATGCCTGCGCGGAAACGCTGCGGCAGGGCTTTTTGTGCCTGCACGGCGGCTTCCGGCTCGGCGTGTGCGGCACGGCGGTGCTGCGGAACGGCGCGGTCGCGAGCCTGCGAGACATTTCCTCGCTCTCGCTGCGCATCGTCACCGAGCGGATCGGCCTGGCCGAGCCGACGGCAGACAGCCTGTTCTGCGCGGGAGCCTTCCGGAGCACGCTCCTGCTCTCGCCGCCGGGCGGCGGCAAGACGACGCTTCTGCGCGACCTCATCCGCACGCTCTCGTTCGGAAGCGAGGACCGCGCGGCGCTGCGCGTCGCGGTGGTGGACGAGCGCGGAGAGATCGCTGTCTGCGCCGGAGGAGAGGCGCAGATGGCATTGGGGACGCACACGGACGTGCTCACGCTCTGCCCCAAGGCGCAGGGCATCGGCATGGTGCTGCGGGCAATGAACCCGCAGGTCATCGCGGTCGATGAGATCACGGCGGCCGAGGACATTGCGGCGATGGCGCACGCCGCAAACTGCGGCGCGGCGCTGCTCGCGACGATGCACGCCGCCGGCCTTGACGAGCTGCGGCAAAAGCCGCTCTGGCCGCTGCTGCGCGACTCCGGCGTGTTCCGGCGCGCCGTCGTCATCGAGGGCATGGGCGAGGAGCGGCGGTACCGCGTGGAGGAGCTGCTGCCATGAAGCTGCTCGGAGCCGCCCTGATCCTCTGCGGCGCGGCGCTCCAATGCCATGCGCTGCTCGGCGCACGGAGGCAGGAGCGTGCCGCCCTGCGGGAGCTTTCCGCCGCATTGGAGGGCTTGGAGCGCGGGATACGCGCCTCGCTCATGCCGCTGCCGCGGCTGCTCGGACAGCGCGGCGCGGGGAAGTACGCCGACGCCTTCTTCGCCGACGTGCTCGCGCAGCTGGAGAATGGGACGCCGCTGCCGGACGGCTGGCGCGAAGCCGCCGCCCGGACGCCGCTCGGCGAGCGGGAGCAGGCTGTGCTATCCGGTCTTGCCGACGCCTTCGGCGGGGAGGAGGACGCGGTGCTCCGCGCCCTGCGCGCGGCGGCGCAGGCGCTGCGCGGTACGCTCACGGAGCGGGAGCGGCAGAGCGCGCGGGATACCCGGCTCGTGACGACGCTCTGCTTCAGCCTGAGTCTCCTTGTCACGATACTGCTTATCTGAACAGGAAAAACACTTTACACAGGAGATCGCTATGGACATTGATCTGGTATTCAAGATCGCCGCCATCGGCATCGTGGTCGCGGTGCTCAATCAGCTGCTCGTGCGCTCGGACCGGCCCGATCAGGCGATGCTCGTGAGCCTTGCGGGACTGGTGACGACGATGATGCTGCTCGTGCGGGAGATCAGCTCGCTCTTTGAGCTGGTCAAAACGCTCTTCGGGTTCTGAGCGATGGAGCTTTTGCTGAAGGTATTCGCGCTGTGCGTCATCACGGCGGCGGTCGCCTCGCTGCTGCGGCGAAACGAGGGAGAGCTGGCGCTGCTGCTGGCGCTGTGCGCCGCCGCCTGCGCGGCGGCTCTGCTCATCGCGGCAGGAGAACCGCTGGCTGCGCTGCTTCGCACGCTCGCAGAGAAAACGGGACTTTCGGGTGCGGTGTTCACGCCGCTTTGGAAGGTGCTCGCCATTGCGCTGACGGTGCGCGTGGGCGGCGCCTTCTGCCGCGACGCCGCGCAGGGCGCTCTTGCCTCCGTGCTCGAGACCGCCGGCGCGGTCTGTGCGCTGACCGCAGCCGCTCCGCTGCTGCTCGCCGTGGTGGAGCTGGTGGAGGGCTGGCTGTGAGAAGGACGGTATTTCTTCTGCTCACGCTCGCGCTCCTGACCGTTCCGGTCTGCGCCGTGCAGCTTCCGGGCGAGCTTCTCGACGCGCTGCCGGAGGAAGCGGCGGCGCTGGCAGAGGGTGAAGGCATCACGGAGGAGGGCGTACAGCTCCTCGTGCAAAGCTTCTTCGACGCGCTGCGCGCGTCGCTGGACCGCTCGCTGCGCGGGGCGGTGCTGCTCGCGCTGACCGTCCTGCTCACGGGAGCCGCGGACGGCTTTGCGTCCTCGCTCGGCGAGAACGCCTCCCGCTTTGTGCCGCTCGTCGGCGTGCTGTGCGTGACGACGCTCTCGGCGGGCGACCTTTCCTCGCTCATCGGGCTGGGAACGGCGACCATGCAGGATCTTGCCGACATCACCAAGCTCCTGCTGCCGACGATGGCGGCGGCGCTCGCGGGCTGCGGCGGCGTGTTCACGGCGAGCGCCTGGCAGGTCGGCACGCTCTTTGCCGCCGACGCGCTCACAACGCTCATCCACGAGCTGCTGCTCCCGCTGGTCTACTGCCACATCGCTCTTGCCTCGGCGGGCGCGGCGCTGCCGGAGAGCGGTCTGGACAAGCTCGCGGACGGACTCAAAAAGCTCATCTCCTGGCTGCTGTGCGGCGCGGTGGCGGCCTTCACGCTCTATCTGTCGGTCAGCGGCGTGCTCACCGGAAGCGCGGACCGCGCGGCGGTCAAGGCGGCACAGACGGCGGTCTCCGGCGCGGTGCCGGTGGTCGGGAGCATTCTCGCGGAGTCCGCCGAGATGGTGCTCAGCGCGGCCCATTCGCTGCGCGCGGCCATCGGGGCGGCCGGCGTGCTGGGCGTGCTGCTCGCCTGCCTCGCGCCGCTCGTGCGGCTGAGCGTGCAGTTTTTGCTCTACCGCGCGGCGGCTTTCGTCTCGGCGGTCAGCGGCGTCAAGCCGCTTGAGCGGCTGCTCGAGCAGCTCGGCGACGCCTTCGCCCTCGTCCTCGGCATGACGGCGGCCTGCGCGGCACTGCTGCTCGCGGCGCTGCTCGTATCCATTTCCATGGTGGTGATGTGATGGCATTTTTACGGCAATGGCTCCTCGGCGTGGTGAGCTGCGCCTTTCTCGTGAGCCTTCTCGATCAGCTCACGCCCGAGGGAAGCGTGCGGAAGCTCGCGCGCTTTTCCGGCGGACTGGTGCTCATTCTCTGTATGCTGCGCCCGCTCGGGACGGCGGAGCCGTGGGAGCTGGCGCTCGACCTCGACGGCTTCTCCGCCGACCGCGTGGCATTGGAGGAGCAATACCGCGACGTGAGCGGGCAGTCGCTCGCGGCGGTCATAGCGGAGCGGACGGGCGCATATATTGAGGACAAAGCACACGCCCTCGGCACTGAGGTCACGGCAGAGGTCACGGTGCGCGAGGAGGACGGCGCGTTCTTTCCCGACCGCGCGGTGCTCTTCGGCGAGGAAAACGCGGAGCTCTCCGCGCTCCTCACGCAGGAGCTGGGGATCGCGCCGGAGAAGCAGGAATGGAGGGCGGAGAGATGAAGGATGCGCGGGCGGGGAAGTGGCTCGAGGGATTGAAAAAATACCGTCTCGCCGCGCTCGCGGCGCTCCTCGGCATCGTGCTGATGCTGCTGCCGGGAGGAAATGCGGAGGCCGAGCCAACAGCCGGCCGTCCGGACGCCGAGGCGTTCGACCGCGGCGCGGTGCAGGAGGAGATGGAGAACATCCTGCGCGCCATCGACGGCGTGGGCGAGCTGCGGCTGATGCTCACCGTGGACTCCGGCACGAAGCGCGAGCTGGCACAGGACACGACCACCGAGCGCAGCGGGAGCGAGGACGTGAAGCGCAAGAGCGAGACGGTCGTCGTCGGTACGGGCAGCGGCACGCAGGAGGTCGTGGTGACGAACCGCGTCTATCCGCGCTACGTTGGGGCGCTCGTGGTCTGCGAGGGCGGCGGCAGCGCGGGCGTGCGCCTTGCCGTGACGCAGGCGGTCAGCGCCCTGACGGCGCTGCCGAGCGACAAGATCACCGTATTACAGGGGAAACCATGAAAATCATTATTTTGGGGAGGAAGAACATGAAAAAGCTGTGGAAACGGAACATGGTGGCGGGAGCGGTCTTACTGCTCGTGTGCGGGGCGATCTTTCTGAACGGACGCTACGCGCAGCAGGTAGAGGAGACCGACAAGATCCTCGGGCAGGCCACGCTGGTGGACGGCACGGAGGGCGACGCAGAGGAGGTCTCCGGCGAAGCGCTGCCGGGCGACTACTTTGCGACCGCGCGGCTCACGCGCCAGCAGGCCCGCGACAGCGCGCTGAGTCTTCTGCAGGAGGCAAGCGGCGCGGCAGAGGTCGATGAGGCGGCAGCGGCAGAGGCTGCGCAGAGCATCCAGACGCTCGCGGCCTACACGCTCGCCGAAGCGCAGATCGAAAACATGATCACCGCCAAGGGCTACACGGACTGCGTGGTCTTCATGGCCGACGACGGCGTGAGCGTGGTGGTCTCGGCGGGCGAGGACGGACTTCAGACCGAGGACATCGCGAAGATCACCGACATCGTCAAGCAGGAGACAGACCTCAGTGCCGACTGCATCAAAATATTAGAAGTAAATTAGCTGTTGTAATTTGCGGCAAAAGATGGTAGAATACTAATAATTGAGCATAGCGTATGCTGAGTATCACTACCGTATAGCAAGGAGAGACAGCAATGGGCGAAAACCGCGAATATCTGACGCAGTCCGCGAGCGACGGCAGCATCAACATTTCCGAGGATGTTGTGGTCGCGATCGCGTCCGAGGCCATCGGCGAGATCGAGGGCGTCGGCGCCATGATGACCACCATGACCGAGCAGCTCACCGAGCAGTTCATGGGCAAGAAGCCCGCACGCGGCATCCGCATGGACATTCAGGACGGCGAGATCACGCTGGACGTTTACCTGACGGTGAAATACGGCTTCGCCATTCCCGAGACCGCCGCCAAGGTGCAGGACGCCGTGATGAGCGCGGTCGAGACGATGACGGGCTTCTCTGTCCGGGCGGTCAACGTCCATGTGGGCGGCATCAGCTTCAACTAACAAGAAAGAGAAAAGGACGAAACGTCTATGGTTCGCAATACTGCAAGAGAGATTGCCGTGCATCTGGCGTATGAGCTGAGCTTCACCGACAAAACGGCGGAGGAGCTGGTCGCCGAGCGGCTGAGCCGCGACGGCTTTGCCGAGCTGGCAGGCGAGGATGAGCTATACAGCGAAGCGCCCAACGCCAAGCAGGCGGAGTATATCCGCGCGCTCGTGTGCGGCGTGGCCGATCACGCGCCGGAGCTGGACGAATTCATCGCCAGGTACGCCAAGGGCTGGAGCTTTGACCGCATCCCGCTCGTGGCCTCCGCCATCATGCGCGTGGCGATGTACGAGATCCTCTATTTCCGCGACGTGCCGAACTCTGTCGCCATCAACGAGGCGGTGGAGATCGCCAAGAAGTACGAAACGCCCGAGACCGTGAAGTTCATCAACGGCATCCTCGGCTCGTTCGTGCGCGCGGAGATCAGCGCAGAATAAGCGAAGAAGCAGAGCACCGCGCACGGCGGCGCTCTGCTTTGTATATCCGGTATCTGCAAAGGAAAAACGCTTCACAGGAGAACGCATGGAACAGCAAATGATCTTCTCGGTCAGCGAGGCCAACAACTTCATCAAGGCTCTGCTCGACCGCGTGCCGCAGCTGCAGGAGATCTTCGTGCGCGGCGAGATCTCGAACTACAAGCTCTACCCCTCGGGCCACCACTACTTCACGCTCAAGGACGCCGAGGGCGCGATGCGCTGCGCGCTGTTCAAGGGAAACGCCCTGCGTCTGCGCTTCCGTCCCGAGAACGGCATGAAGGTCATCGCCTTCGGGCGCATCAGCGTGTTCCCGCGCGACGGGGCCTATCAGCTTTATGTCTCCGAGCTATCGCCGGAGGGCGCGGGCGACCTGCACGTCGCCTTCGAGCAGCTCAAGGCGCAGTTGGAGCGCGAGGGGCTTTTCGATCCCGCGCACAAAAAGCCGCTGCCGAAATACCCGAAAACCATCGCCATCATCACCTCGCCCGCCGGCGCGGCGGTGCACGATATGCTCCGTATTCTCCGCGCACGCTGGCCGCTGACGGAGGTCAAGCTCCTCGGCGTGCGCGTGCAGGGAACCGAGGCCCCGCCGGAGATCGTCGGCGCGCTGCGCTACGCAAACAGATACAAGGTCGCGGACCTCATCATCACGGGCCGCGGCGGCGGCTCCATCGAGGACCTCTGGGCGTTCAACGACGAGCGTGTGGCGCGCGCCATCTACGAATCGGAGATCCCCGTCATCTCCGCCGTCGGTCACGAGCCGGACGTCACCATCGCCGACTATGTCGCCGACGCGCGGGCGTCCACGCCGTCGAACGCCGCGGAGATCGCCGTGCCCGACCGGAATGACGTCCGCGCCCGGCTCACGGCGCTGGAGCGAAGCATGACCAAAACGGAGGAAAGCCGCCTTTCCGCGCTGCGCGAATGGCTGACCGCCTTGGAGCGGAAGCGCGTGCTGCGCGACCCAATGGCCTTCATCGCGGACAAGCGCCTGCTGCTCGACTACACGCAGAAGAGCCTTGCCTCGCTTGCGGAAAAGCAGGTGGGGGAGCGGCGGCAGCGCTTTGCCGCGCTGTGCGCGTCGCTCCACGCGATGAGCCCGCTCGCGGTGCTCGCGCGCGGCTATGCCGTGGCGCGGACGGCGAACGGTACGGTGCTCCGCAGCGCGGACGAGGTGACCGTCGGCGAGACGATCGACGTGACGCTCGGACGGGGCAGTCTGGTCTGTACGGTCAACGAAACGAGAGGAGAGAACAACCATGGCAAAAAGCTTTGAGGATAACATCACGCGGCTCGAGGAGATCGTGTCGCAGCTTGAGCGCGGCGACGCGAAGTTAGCCGACTCGCTCAAGCTCTTTGAGGAGGGGACGAAGCTCGTCACCTCCTGCGGAAAAATGCTCGACGAGGCGGAGCAGAAGGTCGTGCGCCTGACCAAAGGCGCGGACGGCGCGCCGGTAGAAGCCCCCTTTGCTGCGGAGGAATAGTACATGGAACGAGAACTGTTTGCCCTCCGCATGGAGGAATACCGCACGATGGTCGAGGACTTTCTCGATGCACAATGCGTCGCCGCGGACGAGCCCTACGCGCGGCTGCTCGACGCCATGCGCTACAGTCTCACCGCGGGCGGCAAGCGCCTGCGGCCGATCCTGACGCTGGAATTCTGCCGCCTTTGCGGCGGCGACGTTCACGCCGCGCTTCCCGCCGCCTGCGGCGTGGAGCTGCTGCATACCTATTCGCTCATTCACGACGATCTGCCGTGCATGGACGACGACGATCTGCGCCGCGGCAAGCCGTCGAACCACAAGGTGTTCGGCGAGGCCACCGCCGTGCTGGCGGGCGACGCGCTGCAGGCTCTCGCCTTTGAAACGGTGCTCTCCGCGCCGCTTGCGCCGGAGCGCGCGCTGCGCTGTGGGCAGATCCTGACGCACGCCGCGGGTCACGCCGGCATCTGCGGCGGCCAGCAGCTCGACCTCGAATGGGAGGGCCGCTCCCTCGACCGCGGCGAGCTGATGGCGATCCATCTGCGCAAAACGAGCGCGCTCATCCGCGCGGCCTGCCTGATGGGCGTCGCCGCCGCGGGCGGCACGGCGGAGCAGGCGGATGCGGCGCAGCGCTATGCCGACGCGCTCGGCCTTGCCTTCCAGATCCGCGACGATATGCTCGACGTGATCGGCGACGAGGCGACCTTCGGCAAGCCCATCGGCTCGGACAAGGCGGAGAAAAAGACCACCTTCGTCGATCTCCTCGGCCTTGCGGCGTGCGAGCGTGAGGTCGTGCGTCTGACCGACGAGGCGATCTCCGCGCTCGGTCTGTTCGGCGGAGAAGCGGACTTCCTCGCCGCGCTCTCGCACAGCATGGAAACGCGGAACAAGTAACGCCCGGCAGGGCGGAGACCTTCGGGTCTCCGCCCTGTTTTGCGTCGTTCACAAAAATTTTGCGGTGAATATCGCGCTGTATATCTTGTATATTTCCGCACGATGGTCTATAATGACCATGATTTGACATGACGGCGGTATCCCGCGCTCCTGCCGGGCCGCCCGAAAACGACTGCAAGGGGATACTACGTTGATCTTGGACCGAATTCATTCGCCGGAAGACCTCCGGGCGCTCGACGGCTCGGAGCTTCCGCTTCTCTGCGACGAGCTGCGCGGCTTTCTTGTCACGCAGGTCTCGCGCACCGGCGGGCACCTCGCCTCGAACCTCGGTGTGGTGGAGCTGACCGTCGCCATCCACCGCGTGTTCGACACGGCGCGCGACCGCCTCGTTTTTGACGTGGGGCATCAGTGCTACGTTCATAAAATACTCACCGGCCGCGCGGACCGCTTTCCGACGCTGCGGCAGCTCGGCGGCATCTCGGGCTTTCCCAAGCCCTGCGAGAGCGTACACGACGCCTTCATCGCCGGTCATGCCTCCAACTCCGTCTCCGTGGCGCTCGGCATGGCGCGCGCCCGCACGATGCTGCATGAGGATTACAGCGTGCTTGCCCTCATCGGCGACGGCGCGCTCACCGGCGGCCTTGCCTATGAGGGGCTCAACAACGCCGGCGCCTCCGGCGAGCCGCTGATCGTTATCCTCAACGACAACGGTATGTCCATCGACCGCAACGTCGGCGCGATGAGCGAGCATCTCTCGCGCCTGCGCACGAAGCCGGAGTACTTTGCCTTCAAGAAGGCGTACCACAACGCACTGAGCGGCTCGGCCGCCGGACGCGCGCTCTACCGCTTCAACCACTCGCTCAAAACAGGGCTCAAAAAGGCCATGCTGCCCAACGCCACGATGTTCGAGGACATGGGCTTCGCCTACCTCGGTCCTGTGGACGGGCACGACCTCGCGCAGCTCACCACCGCGCTCGAATGGGCGCGGGAGATGAAGCGCCCGGTGCTCGTCCATGTCCGCACGCAGAAGGGGCACGGCTACGCGCCTGCCGAGCGTGAGCCGTGGAAATTCCACGGCGTCGGACCGTTCGACGCCGCGACCGGCGCGGTTCCTCCGGCGAAGGAAAGCTTTTCCTCCGTCTTCGGCGCGGCGCTCACGGAGCTTGCCGAGGAGGACCCGCGCGTGTGCGCGATCACCGCGGCGATGGAGGACGGCACGGGTCTCACGCCCTTTGCCGGGCGTTTCCCCGACCGCTTTTTTGACGTCGGCATCGCCGAGGGACACGCCGCCGCGATGGCGGCGGGCCTTGCCAAGCAGGGCGCGCTCCCGGTGTTCGCCGTGTATTCGAGCTTTCTCCAGCGCGCCTACGACCAGCTGCTGCACGATGTGGCGCTGAGCGGACTGCACGTCGTCTTTGCGGTCGACCGCGCGGGCCTGGTCGGTGCGGACGGCGCGACGCATCACGGCGTGATGGACACGGTATTTTTATCCGGCATCCCGAATATGACGGTGCTCTGCCCCGCGAGCTTCGCGGAGCTGCGCGCCATGCTGCGCCGCGCGCTTTTTGAAATGACCGGCCCGGTCGCCATCCGCTATCCGCGCGGCGGCGAGGGCGCCTTCACCGCCGATACGAGCGCCGGGGATTTTGCCGAGCTGCGCACAGGGAAGGACATCACGCTCTGCGCCTACGGCACGCTCATCAACAACGTGCTCGGCGCGGCGGAGCTGCTGCACGAGGACGGCATCGAGGCGCGGGTGGTCAAGCTCAACCGCATTTCGCCCTTCCGCGGCGGCGAGCTTTCCAGAATCTTCGGCACAACGAAGCGGCTGCTGGTCGCGGAGGAATGCTCGGGCGTGGGCTGCATCGGCCAGCGCATCGCGGCGATCCTCGCCGAGGAGGGGCACGAGCCGCAGAGGCTCATGCTCTGCAACCTCGGGCGCAGATTCATCGAGCAGGGGAGCGTCGGCGAGCTGTACCGCCAATGCGGACTGGACGCGGAGAGCCTGGCACGCACGGCAAAGGAGGTCTGCCAATGAGTACAAAGGAACGATTGGACGTCGCGCTCGTTGCGCGCGGCCTTGCCGAAACGCGCGCCAAGGCGCAGGCGAGCATTATGAGCGGCATTGTCTATGTGAACGGGCAAAAGGTCGATAAGGCCGGCACGCCGGTCGCCGCCGACGCGGCGCTCGAGGTGCGCGGCCACACGCTGCGCTACGTCAGCCGCGGCGGGCTCAAGCTCGAAAAGGCGATGGCGGCGTTTCCCATCACGCTCACGAACTGTATCTGCGCCGACATCGGCGCGTCTACCGGCGGCTTCACCGACTGTATGCTGCAAAACGGCGCGAAGAAGGTCTACGCCGTGGACGTCGGCTACGGTCAGCTCGACTGGAGGCTCCGCAGTGACGAGCGCGTGGTGTGTATGGAGCGCACGAACGCGCGCTATCTCACGCACGAGCAGATCCCCGACGAGCTGGATTTCGCGTCCGTGGACGTGTCGTTTATCTCGCTCAAGCTCATTCTGCCCGCGCTCGCGGGGCTTCTGAAGCCGGACGGCCACGCCGTCTGCCTCGTCAAGCCGCAGTTCGAGGCAGGACGGGAAAAGGTCGGCAAAAAGGGCGTCGTGCGCGATCCCGCCGTGCATCTGGAGGTGCTCGAGCACTTTCTGGAGCACGCAAAGGAAAGTCGCTTTACTGTCCTTGGCCTGACGTACTCTCCCATTCGCGGCCCCGAGGGGAACATTGAATATCTCGGCTATCTCTCCCGCGCGGAGGAGGAGCCGCCGGTCCATGACCTGAAGGCTCTGGTCGAGGCGTCCCACGCGGCGCTGGAGGAAAAGAAAGGCGAAAACGATGCTTAAAAAGGTGATACTTTGTCCAAACCCCTACCGCGACCATGAGCTGACCGTCGCCAAGGAGGCCAAGCGCATCCTCGACAGCGTTCACTGTCCGAACGTCGTGTGCGTGCCGTTCCGCAACGAGGAGAAGCCCGAGGGCTACGGCCTCGATATCCGTCCGCTCCAGCAGGAGCTGCGCGGCGCGGACATGATCATCGCCTTCGGCGGCGACGGCACGATCCTGCACCTTTCCAAGACCGCGGCGCACTGCGACATTCCGGTGCTCGGCGTGAACCTCGGCTCGCTCGGCTTCATGGCGGAGTTGGAGCAGAAGGAGCTTGGCCGCCTCGGCGAGCTGATGGACGAAAAATACACGGTCGAGAGCCGCATGATGCTCGACGTCAGCGTGGTGCGCGAGGGGCGCGTCATCTACTCCAACCTTGCGCTCAACGAGGCAGTCGTGACCCGCGGAGCGGTGTCCCGCGTGATCCGGCTCCACATTCGGACCGAGCAGGGACGGCTGCTCGATGTGACGGGCGACGGCGTGATCGTCGCGAGCCCGACCGGCTCCACGGCCTATTCGCTCTCCGCGGGCGGGCCGGTCGTCGAGCCCACGGCGCGCAACCTCATCGTCAGTCCGATCTGCGCGCACAGCGTGCACGCCAACTCCTATGTGCTCTCGCCGGAGCGCACCGTCACCGTGCAGACGGAAAAGACCGGCTACAAGCCGATCTTTCTCTCCGCCGACGGCGGGCGGGCGTTCTCGCTGCGCAACGGCGACGCCGTGGAGATCCGGCGCTCAAAATATGAAACAAAGCTCGTAAGGCTTTCCAATAAGAGCTTTTGCGATATTCTGCAAAAAAAGATGTTGATGGGAGTGTTGGGACATGAAGAATAACCGACAGGAGAAAATTCTGGCCATCATTGAGGCCGAGCCGATCGAAACACAGGAGCAGCTTCTCTCGAAGCTGCAGGAGCAGGGCATAGAGAGCACGCAGGCGACCATCTCGCGCGACATCAAGCAGCTCCACCTCATCAAGGAGCCGGTCGGCGGCGGGCGCTACCGCTACGCCGTGAGCGCGCAGAAGATCAAGCTCAACTTTGCCGGCAGATTGCAGGTCATCCTGCGCGAGAGCATCCTCAGCGCCGACCGTGCGCAGAACCTCGTCGTGGTGAAGATGATGCCGGGCCTCGGCCCCGCGGCAGGCTCCGCCTTTGACGGCATGGAGATCCCCGCCATCGTCGGCACGGTCAGCGGCGACGACACGGTGCTCGTCGTGCTGCGCGACGAGCAGAGTGCGGCGGAATTCTGCACCGAGCTGACCGCCATGATCAAGTAAGAAGGGGAGAAGGCCGCAATGCTTCAGCTTCTCCACATCGAAAACATCGCCGTCATCGAGCGCGCGGACATCTCGTTCCGCGCGGGCTTCAACGCGCTCACCGGCGAGACCGGCGCGGGCAAGTCCATCGTCATCGACTCGCTCGGCGCGGTGCTCGGCGCGCGCACCTCGCGCGACCTGATCCGCACGGGCGCGGCCAAGGCCTTCGTCAGCGCGGAATTTGACGGCGTGGACGCCTCGCTTCCTGTGCTCGCCGCGCTCGGCGTCGAGCCGGAGGACGGCGTGCTGCTGCTCCAGCGCGACATCTTTGCCGACGGCAAGAACATCTGCCGCGCGAACGGACGGCCCATCACGGTCGCGCAGCTGCGCGCGTTGGGGACGAGCCTTTTGAATATCCACGGCCAGCACGAGGGCACGCAGCTGCTCGACGAGGAGCAGCACGGCGCGTACCTCGACCGCTTCGCCCGGCTCGACGGCCTGCCGGAAGCCTATACCGAGCGTTATCAGGCGGCGCGTGAGACACGGCGGCAGATCGAGGCGCTTCAAATGGATGAGGCGGAAAAGGCCCGCCGCGTCGACACGCTGCGCCATCAGATCGCCGAGCTGGAGCGCGCGGAGCTGCGCGACGGCGAGGAGGAGGAGCTTCTTGCGCGGCGCGAGCTGCTGCGCAACGCCGAAAAGTTCATGGACGCCTTCGCCGCGGCGGACTACGCCCTCTCCGGCGGGGACGACGGCCTCGGCGCGGCGAGCCAGCTCAAGAACGCGGAGAACGCGCTCCACAGTGTGCGCGCCCTCGGCGCTCGCTTCTCCGAGCTGTGCGAGCGGCTGGAGAGCCTGTATTCCGACGTTTACGATCTCGCCGAAACGGTGCGCGACCTGAGAAGTGAGATGGACTTTTCCCCGCAGGAGCTCGACGCGGTGGAGAGCCGTGCCGACCAGCTCTACCGCCTCAAGAAAAAGTACGGCGCGACGGTCGGCGAGATGCTCGATTACCTCGAGCGCAGTAAAAAAGAGCTTGACGAGATCGAATACGCGGATGATCGCATCGTGCAGCTTCAGGGGACGCTTGCCAAGCAGGAAAAGGAAATGCTCGCCGCGGCGCGCACGCTTTCCGACGCGCGCAAGGCTGCGGCAAAAGTGCTCGAGGAGCGCATTCTGCGGGAGCTGCGCGAGCTTGACATGAACAAGGTCCGCTTTTCCATCGACTTTACAGAGCATGAGCCGGACGCGACGGGCATCGACACGGTGCGCTTCCTCATGAGCGCGAACGCGGGCGAGGACCTCAAGCCCATCCACAAGATCGCCTCGGGCGGCGAGCTCGCGCGCATCATGCTCGCGCTCAAAAACGTGCTCGCCGAGCAGGATCATGTGATGACGATGGTCTTCGACGAGGTGGATACCGGCGTCTCGGGCCGCGCCGCCCAGCGCGTGGCGGAGAAGATGGCAAAGCTCTCGCGCAGGCGTCAGGTGCTCTGCGTGACGCATCTGCCGCAGCTCGCCGCGATGGCGGACACGCACTTTTCCGTCGAGAAGGGCGAGGAGAACGGACGCACCTTCACGCGCGTCGTGGAGCTTGACCGCGCACAGCGCTGCGCGGAGCTTGCGCGGCTGACCGGCGGCGCGGCGGCGACCGAAACGCAGCTGCGCGGCGCGGAGGAGCTGCTGAGCGCGGCGGACGCGTTCCGCAGCGCGCTGTGAATTCTTCGTTTTGATTCGCTTTAACGTAAAAAAGAATTGCATTTTTCGCCGTATGGCATTACAATATCAGTTGATTTGCTGATCTGAAAAAAGGAGAACCGCTGCCGATGGACCAGTACGCGCAGCGCATCACGCGGGACTATCCCGTGCGGCGCAAGGCACAGGAAAAAGAAAATATGCGCACCTACCTCATGGGGCAGCTGCGCGCGCTCGGCTACGACGCAAAGCTCAACGACTGCGGCAAGGCGGTGAACGTCATCGCGGGCGATCCCGAGCGGGCGAGCATCCTCTATGCCGCGCACTACGATACGCCGCTGCGCGAGCCGCTGCCGGCGATCCTCTGCCCGACGCGGCCGGTGACCTATATGCTCTATCAGGCGCTCACGCCCGTGCTGGCGCTGGTGCTCTGCTTCGCGGTCTCCCTCGGCGTGACCTTCGCGCTGAGCCTTCCGAACCTGACGCTGCCGCTCTTTCTCGTGCTGCTGGTCGGCGCGCTGGCGTATCTCAAATACGGCCCGTCGGAGAAGAACAATGTCAACGCCAACACCTCCGGCGTGGCGGCGCTGCTCCGCACCGCCGAGCAGCTCACGCCGCGCTACCGCAACGACGTCTGCTTCCTCTTTCTGGACGGCGGCAGCGACAATATGCGGGGCGCCAAGGGCTTCCGCAAGCGCTATCCGAGCGCCAAGGAGAAGCCCGTCCTCTGCCTCGACTGCGTGGGCAGCGGGGACGAGCTGCTGATCCTGCCGGGCAAGGGCGCCCGCTGGAACGGCGAGCTGCTCGACGCGATCAATTCGAGCTTTGAAAACTCCGAGCGCAAGACCTGCTACGACAAGGTGGACGGTCTCGTGCATTTCCCCGGCGACCAGCGCGCCTTCAAGCAGGGCGTCGCGGTCTGCGCGGTGCGCCGCGTCCCCGGCTTCGGGCGTTTCATCTGCCCGACGGGGAAGGATAACCGCATCGACGATGAAAATTTAGAGCTTCTCAGCCGCGGTCTCGTGAAATTGGCGGCGGCTTACCAAATCAAAAAGTGACAGGGAGAAATATACAATGGGTATTTATGAAGAGCTGCAGGCGCGCGGCCTGATCGCGCAGGTCACGAACGAGCCGGAGATCCGCGAAATGGTCAACAACGGCAAGGCGACCTTCTACATCGGCTTTGACCCGACGGCGGACAGCCTGCACGTCGGTCACTTCATGGCGCTGTGCCTGATGAAGCGCCTGCAGATGGCGGGCAACCGCCCCGTCGTCCTCGTCGGCGGCGGCACGGGCTACATCGGCGACCCCTCCGGACGCAGCGATATGCGAAGCATGATGACGCCGGAGACCATTCAGCACAACTGCGACTGCTTCAAAAAGCAGATGGAGCGCTTCATCGACTTCGGCGAAGGCAAGGCCATCATGGTCAACAACGCCGACTGGCTCTTAAAGCTCAATTACATCGAGCTGCTGCGCGAGGTGGGTGCCTGCTTCAGCGTCAACAATATGCTCCGTGCCGAGTGCTACAAGCAGCGTATGGAAAAGGGCCTGAGCTTCCTTGAGTTCAACTACATGATCATGCAGTCCTACGACTTCTATTACCTCTTCCAGCACTACGGCTGCAATATGCAGTTCGGCGGCGACGACCAGTGGAGCAATATGCTCGGCGGCACGGAGCTGATCCGCAGGAAGCTCGGCAAGGACGCGCACGCCATGACCATCACGCTGCTGATGAACAGCGAGGGCAAGAAGATGGGCAAGACCGCCAGCGGCGCGGTGTGGCTCGACCCGAACAAGACAAGCCCCTACGACTTCTACCAGTATTGGCGCAACGTCGGCGACGCGGACGTTTTGAAGTGCATCCGTATGCTGACCTTCCTGCCGCTCGAGCAGATCGACGAGATGGACAAGTGGGAGGGCAGCCAGCTCAACCGCGCCAAGGAGATCCTTGCCTACGAGCTCACCGCGCTCGTCCACGGCGAGGAGGAGGCAAAGAAGGCGGAGAACGCGGCCAAGGCGCTCTTCGGCGCCGGCGGCGACAGCGCCAATATGCCGACCACCGTGCTCGCGGACGCCGACTTTGAAAACGGCGGCATCAACATCCTCTCGCTGCTTGTCGCCACGGGGCTGTGCCCGAGCCGCGGCGAGGCCCGCCGCCTCGTCCAGCAGGGCGGCATCGTTGTGGACGAGAAGAAGGTCGAGAGCATCGACGAGAGCATCCCGCAGGAGAAGTTCGCCGGCGACGGCATCATCATCCGCAAGGGCAAGAAGGTCTTCCACAAGGCCGTGACCAGGTAAGCACCATGCATGAAAGCCTCCGCAGCGCGGTCTGCGGAGGTTTTTTTGCCGCCGCGCCGCAAGGGCTTGCGTTTTGAACGCCTGTTTGATATAATATACTCTACTGCGCAGATCGCGGATCGCTGCACGCCGCCGTGCATCGCTCCGCGCCGAGGGAGGGGAGCGCCATGCGGATACTCGGCATCGACCCGGGGCTTGCCATCGTCGGCTTCGGCCTGATCGAGGCGGAGACCGGGAAAATGCAGATGCTGCAATACGGCGCGGTCACCACGCCGGCAGGGCTTCCGCTCGCCGCGCGGCTCGTGCAGCTCGAGCGCGATATGGAGGAGCTGATCGCGCAGCTCCGGCCGGAGGCCATCGCGGTCGAGGAGCTGTTTTTCTCCAACAACATCACCACCGGCATCGCCGTCGCGCACGCGCGCGGCATCATCCTCTGCACCGCGGCGAAGAGCGGGATACCGCTCTTTGAGTACACGCCCATGCAGGTCAAGCAGGCGGTCGTCGGCTATGGCCTTGCCGAAAAGCGGCAGGTGATGGACATGGTCAAGCGGCTTTTGAAGCTCAAGGCCGTCCCGCGTCCCGACGACGCGGCGGACGCGCTCGCCCTGGCGATCTGCCACGCGCGCAGCGCGACCTCGCTGCTCGCGCGCGCACAAAATCCGGTCAAGCAAACCGTCTAAGGAGGACGCTCCATGTTCTATTATCTCGAGGGCAAGGTCGCGCACGTCGAGCCCTACCTCGCGGTCATCGACTGCGGCGGCGTGGGCTACGCCTGCCGCACAACGAACCACACCATCCGTCAGCTCAAGAAGGGTGAAGTCAAACGGCTTTACACCTACTTGAACGTGGGCGACGGCATTTTTGAGCTCTACGGCTTCGCCACCGAGCAGGAGCTCAATAGCTTCAAGCTGCTCATCGGCGTTTCCGGCGTGGGGCCGAAGGCGGCGCTCGCCATCCTCTCCGTCGGCACACCGGAGCATCTGACGATGGCGGTCATCACCGGCGACGAAAAGGCGCTGACCGCCGCGCCCGGCGTCGGGAAAAAGCTCGCCCAGCGCATCCTTCTGGAATTGAAGGACAAGATCGCCAAGGAAACGCAGGAGATCGGCCTGCCGGCCTCGGCCGGCGGTGCGGCGCTCGGCAGCGGGAGCAAGGCGGCGGAGGCCGCCGCGGCGCTCGCGGTGCTCGGCTACACGCAGCAGGACATTTCCACGGCGCTCAAGGGCGTGGACGTGGAGACTCTGCCGCTCGAGGAGATCGTGCGCCAGAGCCTGAAAAAAATGGTGAAGTAAAGAAGGTGAACGCGGAATGAACGAAAACACAAAAAAAGCTGTTAAGAACGGCATTACCTTTGGAACCTGTCTTGCTATGGTTATTTCCTATACGTCATGGAACAGCGTTGGATGGGCGATTTTTCACGGATTGCTGAGCTGGCTGTATGTGATTTATTTTGTGGTCACGTACTGATGATTCTTCTGCAAAGCGTGAAAAGGAGTGTGAGCACTTGAGCATTGATTTCGGGACCGACATTTATGAAGAGCCCATCGTGGCCAAGACCTTCCTGAGCGAGGACGCGCAGGAGGGCTCGCTGCGCCCGAAAACGCTCCGCGAATACATCGGGCAGGAGAAGGCCAAGGGCAACCTTGCCGTCTTCATCGAGGCGGCAAAGCGGCGCAATGAGTCGCTCGACCACGTTCTGCTCCACGGCCCTCCGGGCCTCGGCAAAACGACGCTCGCGGGCATCATCGCCGCCGAGATGGGCGTCAACATCCGCATCACCTCCGGCCCCGCCATCGAAAAGGCGGGCGACCTCGCGGCGCTGCTCACAAATCTGAGCGAGAATGACATTCTTTTTGTCGATGAGATCCACCGCCTCAACCGCGCGGTGGAGGAGATCCTCTATCCCGCGATGGAGGACTACGCCATCGACATCATCATCGGCAAGGGCCCCAGCGCGAACTCCATTCGCCTCGACCTGCCGCACTTCACGCTCATCGGCGCGACGACCCGCGCCGGTCAGCTCTCCGCGCCGCTGCGCGACCGCTTCGGCGTCACGCTGCGTCTGGAGCTTTATACGCCCGAGGAGCTTGCGAAGATCGTCACGCGCTCGGCGGGCATCCTGAACGTTTCCATCGCCCCCGAGGGCGCGATGGAGATCGCGCGCCGCTCGCGCGGCACGCCGCGCATCGCCAACCGGATGCTCCGCCGCGTGCGCGATTTTGCCGAGGTCAGGGCCGACGGCGTCATCACGCGCGAGGTGGCGGACGAGGCGCTGCGCGCGTTGGAGATCGACCGGCTCGGCCTCGACCCCATCGACTACCGGATGCTGCGCGCCATCATCGAGAACTACGGCGGCGGCCCGGTCGGCATCGACACGCTCGCCGCGACCATCGGCGAGGAATCCGTCACGCTCTGGGACGTGTACGAGCCGTACCTCATGCAGCTCGGCTTCCTCACGCGCACGCCGCGCGGCCGCTGCGTGACGCGCAAGGCGTATGAGCATCTTGGCCTGAGCGTTCCCGCGTCCCTTGCGGACGAGGCGGAGCAGCTCAGCTTAAACTGAATCAATAAGGAGACTTTCATCTATGGGCAAGCTATTTGGCACCGACGGCATCCGCGGAATCGTGGGCGAGAATCTGACCGTCGAGCTGGCGTTCCACACCGGTCAGGCCATCGCCGCCGTTTTGAAGGAGGAGAAGGGGAGAGCGCCCCTCATCACCATCGGCAAGGACACGCGCATTTCCTCCGATATGCTCGAATCCGCGCTCATCTGCGGCATCTGCTCCGTCGGCGGCGACGTGATGCCCTTCGGCGTGCTGCCGACTCCGGCGGTCGCGTACCTGACGGTTCTCAAGGGCGCGGACGCGGGCATCGTCATCTCCGCGAGCCACAACCCCTTCGAGCACAACGGCATCAAGGTCTTTAATGAAAAGGGCTACAAGCTGCCCGACGCGACGGAGGCAAAGATCGAGGAAAAGATCCTCTCCGGCGAGACCATTCCCGTCGCCACGCGCGGCGAGATCGGCGTGCTGCACCACGGTCTCAAGCAGTCGAAGCTCGAGTACATCCACCATCTCACCACCACCATCGACTCCGACCTCTCCGGTCTGCGCGTGCTGGTGGACTGCGCCAACGGCGCGGCGAGCGCCACCGCGCCCGAGCTGTTCGGACGCTTCAAGTGCTATGCCGATTTCATCCACCGCGAGCCGAACGGCACGAACATCAACGACCGCTGCGGCTCCACGCACCTCGAAAGCCTCGGCCAGCGCGTCGTGGCGGGGAAGTACGACGTGGGCGTGGCCTTCGACGGCGACGCCGACCGCTGCCTGATGGTCGACGAGCTTGGCCATGAGATCGACGGCGACAAGATCATGGCGGTCTGCGGAGCCTATATGAAGCGCAACGGCAGGCTCACCGGCAACACCATCGTGGCGACCGTCATGTCGAACCTCGGACTGCACGAGTTCTGCCGGAAGAACGGCATCGACCTCGTCTGCACCAACGTGGGCGACCGCAATGTGCTCGAAAAGATGGTGGAGTGCGGCTACAAGCTCGGCGGCGAGCAGTCGGGCCACATGATCTTCACCGACTACGCCACCACTGGCGACGGTCAGCTCTCCGCGCTCCAGTTCCTGCAGATCCTCGCGCTCTCCGGCAAGAGCGCGTCCGTGCTCACCGCCGACTGCCCGCAGTACCCGCAGGTGCTGCTGAACGTCGTCGTCAGCCACGACCGCGGCGTGAAGGAGGCCATCATGGCGAGCGATGCGCTCAAGACCGCCGTCGCGGACGAGGAGAAGTTCCTGCGCGGCGAGGGCCGCATCCTCGTGCGCCCCTCCGGCACCGAGGCGCTCATCCGCGTGATGGTCGAGGCCAAGACCGAAAGCGTCGCGCAGCTGGTCGCCGAGCGGCTGGTGAAGGTCATTCGATCGGTCTGATTCGTCGATTTGTCGGCGAGCGGGCGACAAATGAAACAGGAATTGTATCTTGTTGCCCGAATTTTATCTTTTTTTCAGTTTATTTTCGTAAATACTTGACAAAACCGTGCAAGTACAGGTATAATGCAGTATGGTAAATGTGGCAGAGGATAGAAATACCCCGATGGAGCCCTCGGACGAGGCGCTCTGCCGCCGCGCTGCCGACGGCAGCCGCGAGGCGGAGGAAGCGCTTGTCCGGCGCTATTCCGGTCTTGTGCGCTCGTGCGCGCGCCCGCTCTTTCTGGCGGGCGGCGACAGCGAGGACCTGATCCAGGAGGGGATGTTCGGGCTCATCCGGGCCATTCGCGAGTACGACGGCGCAAAGGCCGCGTCCTTCCGGACCTTTGCCGAGGTGTGCATCCGCAACCGCCTCATTTCCGCGCTTCGCGCGGCCTCGCGCGACAAGCATTCACCGCTCAACCAGTCCGTTCCCTTGGATACCCCTTTCTTTGATGGCAATTCCTATCCGTTCGGCGCTCTGCGCGCCTCCTCCGCCGATCCGGAGGAGCTTATCATCGACCGCGACCGCGTGGCCGAGGCGCTTGAGAGCACCCGAAAGCAGTTGTCCGAGTTCGAGGCGAAGATCTTAGGGTTGTATTTAGACGGTCTTTCCTGCCAGGAGATCGCAAAGGCGGTAGGGAAGTCCCCCAAGTCTGTGGACAACGCCGTGCAGCGCGTTAGGCGCAAGGCAGCGCGGCAGCTTTCATCCGGCGATATCAGCAAACGCTGAACGCATATATTTTTTTCTAAAAGCAAAGAGAGGGTAAAATCATGTACGAAGACAAGACTTTAGTTTGCAAAGAGTGCGGCAACGAGTTCGTGTTCACCGCCGGTGAGCAGGAGTTCTACGCGGAGCGCGGCTTCCAGAACGAGCCCCAGCGCTGCAAGGCCTGCCGCGACGCTCGCAAGAACGCCGCCCGTGGCCCCCGCGAGTACTTCACCGCTGTCTGCGCTGCCTGCGGCGGCGAGGCGAAGGTTCCCTTCGAGCCCAAGTCCGATCGTCCCGTCTATTGCAGCGACTGCTTCGCCAAGATGAAGGAGCAGGGCTAAGTCATTGCTTTGACTTTTCCGAAAGCGACCGTCTCCGGACGGTCGCTTTTCTGCGTTCTGTTCCGGTCGTCCGCGTCCGTATCGAACGAATGCGGCACGTTTGCATTTTTTCCTATTGAAAAAACGCGGAAAATGGGGTAAACTATCTCCGACATTCTTTTCCGGAGGTATTTTCAAAATGGTTGAGATCACGAAAGACACCATCATCGGTGATATTCTTGACGTCGCTCCGCAGACCGCGCCGATCTTCTTCGGCATCGGGATGCACTGCCTCGGCTGCCCCGCGTCCCGCGGCGAGACCGTGGAGGAGGCCTGCGCCGTGCACGGCGTGGACGTGGACAAGCTCCTTGCGCTCGTGAACGAGGAAGCGAACAAGCCCGCCGAGGAATAACCGGACAGGCCGGAAGGCGCATACGCTCGTATGCGCCTTTTTCTGCTGCAAAGGAGGTCGCGCCGTGACAAGAGAATTATCGCTTCAGCCGCGGCTCGCGCTGCTCGCGTCGCTTGTGCCGCAGGGCGCTGTGCTCGCCGACGTCGGCACCGACCACGGCTACATACCGGTCTGCCTGCGGCAGAGAGGCGTGATCGACCGCGCCATCGCGTCCGACATCGGGCGGGAGCCGCTGGAGCACGCGCGGCGCACCGCGGAGGAATACGGCGTCGGCGGCATCGACCTCCGTCTCTGCGCGGGGCTTGACGCCATCGCGCCGGAGGAGTGCGACACCGTCCTCATCGCCGGCATGGGCGGCGAGACCATCTGGGGCATCCTCGCCGCGGCGCCGTGGACGCGCGACGGGCGGCACACGCTGCTGCTCCAGCCGCAGACGAAGATCGAGGAGCTGCGGCTCCGGCTCTGCGAGAACGGCTACGCCGTCACGCGCGAGCACCTTGTGCGCGACAAGGGAAAGCTCTACGTCGTGATGACCGTCACGGCAGGGGAGCGATACACCCCCGGCGCGGAGCAGCTCTACGGCGGCCTTGCGCTCGAGCGCGAGGCGCTCTACGGGGACTATCTCGCCCATCAGATCGCGCGTCTGCGCCGCCGGGCCGAGGGCCTGCGGCAGTCGGGCAGCGGCGAAGCGGACGGCTTTGCCGCGCTGGCGGACGCGCTGGAAGCAAAGAAAGGGAAGTGGGAACATGACAACGGCACATGACATTGAACGCAGTCTCTACGACTGGGCGCCGCGCGAGCTGGCGATGGCCTGGGACAACGTCGGCCTGCTCGTCGGCGATCCGGCGCAGGAGGTCCGAAGGGTCCTCGTGGCGCTGGACATCACGCAGGGCGTTGCGGAGGAGGCGGTCGAGCGCGGCGCGCAGATGATCGTCTCGCACCATCCCGTGATGAACTGCGCGTGGCACGAGGTGCAGACGCTCCGCGCGGACGACGCGCAGGGAAGGCTTCTGCGCTATCTCGTGCAGCACGGCCTCGCGGCGTGCTGTATGCACACCAATCTGGACGCGGCGGACGGCGGCGTGAACGACTGTCTGGCGCACGCGTTGGGTCTTTCGGGCCTTTCCATGCTCAATGAGGAAAAAATCGGGCGCATCGGCACACTTTCCTGTGAAATTCCTCTTGAAGAGTTCCTGCCTGCTGTGGTAAAATCATTAGGATGCAGCGGTCTGCGGTTCCGCGACGGCGGAAAGCCGGTCCATCGCGTAGCCGTCGGCGGCGGCGCCTGCCGCGACTACATCCCGCAGGCCATCGCGCAGGGCTGCGATACCTTCGTCACCGCCGACCTGCGCTACAACGACTTCCTCGATACCCACGGTCTCAACCTCATCGACGCCGGTCACTATCCGACCGAGAACGTCGTGTGCGAGGCGGTCCGCGCGTATCTCGCGAAGTCCTTCCCTCTGCTTGAGGTCGTACGCTCCGCGTCGCATCACGACGCCATTCAATACTATCTGTAAGGAGAAGATCAACTATGTCCGGACATTCCAAATGGCACAATATCCAAAAGACCAAGGGCGCGGCAGACGCCAAGCGCAGCGCGGCGTTCACCAAGATCGCCAAGGAGATCATCGTCGCCGTCAAGCAGGGCGGCAGCGGCGACCCGGCGAATAACTCCCGCCTCGCCACCGTCATCGCCAAGGCCAAGGCGAACAATATGCCCAACGACAACATCAAGCGCACCATCGACAAGGCGCTCGGCTCCGGCAACACGGACAACTACGAGTCCGTCACCTACGAGGGCTACGGCCCCGGCGGCGTCGCCGTCATCGTCGAGGCGCTGACCGATAACCGCCAGCGCACCGCGCCCGAGGTCCGCCACTACTTCGACAAGTTCGGCAAGGGCATGGGCGCGCAGGGCTGCGTGAGCTGGTCGTTCGACCGCAAGGGCGTCATCATCATCGACAACGAGGACGGCGACTACGATGAGGACACCGTCATGATGGACGCGCTCGAGGCGGGCGCAGCCGACTTCACCGCCGACGGTCCCGTGTTTGAGATCACCACCGATCCCGACGCCTTCAACGACGTCATCGCCGCGCTTGAAGCCAAGGGCTACACCTTTGCCAGCGCCGACATCAGCCTCATCCCGCAGACCTACGTCAAGCTCACGAGCGAGGAGGACATCAAGAACATGGAAAAGCTGCTCGATATGCTTGAGGACAACGAGGACGTGCAGAACACCTACCACAACTGGGAGACCGAGGACTAAGGTACATAGAAATAACGAAAAGACCGACGGCACGCCGTCGGTCTTTCCATATTCATGCGAGCAAGACTGTAAGCCGGGTTCTGTATCTGGCAGTCATCTATCTACGCGCCGCGTTGCCGCGGCGCTCCAGCCACCCCGGGAGCGGTCGGGCCGACCCTGGGGCGCGAAGCCCCTGCTCCCATACCGGTGTTGCTCCGGATAGAGTTTACAGCGTCGGACACTCTCGAGCCGACGGGTGCGCTCTTACCGCACCTTTCCACCTTTTCCCATATTGCTATGGGTAGTCTATTTCTGTTGCACTTTTCCTCAGATCGCTCTGGGCGGGCGTTACCCGTTATCCTTGCCCTGTGGAGCCCGGACTTTCCTCACAGCAAGCCTTTCGGCTTTGCCGCGCGACCGCCTGTCTTACTCGCGCTCCTTATTGTAAAGGACGAAGCGGGCAAAGTCAAGGGGGAAGAACGCCGCTTTGCCGTTGCGCGGCAAGCATAGGGAAAATGCAAAAGAAAATTTGTGCAGGGAAATCGTTGATAAAATACGGCAGGCGCGGTATAATTTTATATATTGCGAATGTTCAGAGGGGAGTATTTGTGTATGACGCTGCACGAATATCTGCAAGGCATGAAGGGAAAGACCGCCGCGGTCATCGGCCTCGGCGTGAGCAACCGTCCGCTCGTGGAGCTGCTGGCGCGGAACGGTGTGAAGGTCATCGCCTGCGACAGGAAGGAGCGCGCGGCGCTCGGCGGCGCAGCGGCGCACTACGAGGCGCTCGGCGCGGTGCTGCACCTCGGCGAGGGTTATCTGCGCGATCTGGACGCGGACGTTGTCTTCCGCACGCCCGGGATGCGGCCCGACGTGCCGGAGCTGCTGGAGGCGAAGGCGCACGGCGCGGTCATCACGAGCGAGATGGAGGCGTTCTTCGCCGTCTGTCCGTGTCCCATTCTCGGCGTGACCGGCAGCGACGGCAAGACCACCACCGCGAGCGTCATTGCCGAGCTTCTCAAGGCCGAGGGACGGCGCGTGTGGCTCGGCGGCAACATCGGCCGTCCGCTGCTCGCGGACGCGGAGCAGATGACGCCGGACGATCTTGCGGTGCTGGAGCTTTCGTCGTTCCAGCTGATGGATATGCCGTACTCGCCGCAGGTCGCGGTGCTGACGAACCTCGCCCCGAACCATCTGGACGTGCACCGCGACATGGCGGAGTACATCGCGTCCAAGGAAAATATTTACCTGCACCAGAGCACGCGGGACACCGCCATCTTCAACGCCGACAACGCCATCACGCGCAATCTGAGCGGCAAGGCGGTCGGACGTGCGCGTCTGTTCTCGCGGCAGGAGGAGGTCGCCGACGGCGCGTTCGTGCGCGGCGGTGCGATCTGGCTGCGCGATGCGGCAGGGGAGCGCGAGGTCCTGCCGCTGGCGGACATCCGCCTTCCCGGCTGGCACAATGTGGAAAACTATATGGCGGCGCTCCTCGCCGTGGACGGACTTGTGCGCGATGAGACCGTCCGCTGCGTCGCGCGGGAGTTTGCCGGTGTGGAGCACCGCATCGAGTTCGTGCGCGAGCTGCACGGCGTCCGCTATTACAACGATTCCATCGCCACCAGTCCCACGCGCACCATCGCAGGGCTGCGCGCCTTCCCGCACAAGGTCGTGCTGATCGCGGGCGGGTATGACAAGCACATTCCCTTTGCACCCCTTGCGCCCGAGGTGGTTGAGCACGTCAAGACGCTCATCCTCTGCGGCGCGACCGCCGACGCCATCGAGCGCGCGGTGGTGGAGAGCGAAGCCTATGAGACCGCGGCCGAGCGGCCGCGGATCCTCCGCTGCAAGGACCTGCAGGAGGCGGTGGACGCCGCCTACTTCTGCGCTGAGAGCGGCGATGTGGTGACGCTCTCGCCCGCCTGCGCCGCCTTCGACTGCTACGCGAACTTTATGGAGCGCGGCAGGACCTACAAGGAAATGGTGAAAAAGCTCGGCGAATAGGGAAAAGCCGTGGGCGCATAGATTCTCCCGAAAGGGGGAACGCCCATGCGCCGCTATATGCGCCGCGGCATGACGGGGCGGGAGAAACGCCGGCTGCTGCTTTTCCTTGTCTGCGCCGCGCTCATCGCGCTCGCCGTCACCGCGATGACGCAGCTTCGGCCCATTCTCACGAGCCTTGCCACCGCGCGCGTCTCGAACGCCGTCACGCGCGTTGTGAACACCTCGGTGAACGAAACACTCTACGACGCCGGTGTGGACTACGACCGCCTGATCTCGCTGGAAAAGGACAACGAGGGACACATCACGGCGGTCAAGAGCAACATGGCGGAGTTCAACCGATTGCAGTCCGCCGTGCTCGCGGACGTGCTGCAAAGGCTCTCGGAGGTCTCCACGCGCGAGCTGGCCATCCCGCTCGGGAGTCTGACCGGTTCGCCGCTGCTCGCGGGCCGCGGGCCGCTCCTGCACATCAAAATGCAGTCGGTCGGCTCGTCCTCGGCGCACTTTGAGAATGCCTTCGCCTCCGCGGGCATCAACCAGACGCGTCACGAGATCCGGCTGGTGGTGGACGTGTATGTGAGCGTCCTGCTGCCGGGCTTTTCGACCGTCACCAAGGTCACCAACCGCTGCGCCGTCGCCGAGACGGTCATCGTCGGCTCCGTGCCGGATACCTACACCTACTTCGACACACGCGAGGATATGTCCTCCACCGCCGAGGACTTCATTATGAACAACGCCGGATAAAAGGGGAGAACGCCATGGACTACAAGGAACGCATAAAGGAGCTGCGCGACACGCTCAACGCACACTCGTACCGCTACTATGTGCTCGACGAGCCGAGCATCAGCGACTATGAATACGATATGCTCCAGCGCGAGCTGGCAAATCTGGAGAAGGAGCACCCCGAGGAGATCACGCCGGACTCGCCCACGCAGCGCGTGGGCGGCATGGCGCTGACGAAGTTCGAGCCGGTGACGCACGCCGTCCCGCTCGAGAGCCTGCAGGACTCCTTCTCCGACGCCGAGGTCGTGGACTTCGACGAGAAGGTGCGCGAGCAGCTCGAGCACGTCGAATACAGCGTGGAGCCGAAGGTGGACGGTCTGTCCGTCGCGCTCGAGTACCGCGACGGCGTGTTCGTCCGCGGCGCCACGCGCGGCGATGGGCGCGTGGGCGAGGACGTGACGGAAAATCTGCGCACGATCCAGTCCATTCCCATGGTGCTGCCGGAGAAGCTGCCGCGCCTCATCGTGCGCGGCGAGGTCTACATGGCGAAGAAGGTCTTTGCCGCGCTCAACGCCGAGCGCGAGGAGAACGGGGAGCAGACCTTTGCCAATCCCCGCAACGCCGCCGCCGGCTCGCTGCGCCAGCTTGACCCGAGGATCGCGGCGAAGCGCCGGCTGGATATTGCCGTTTTCAACCTCCAGCTTGCCGAGGGACGGACCTTCACGACCCACGCCGAGACGCTTGCTTATCTGCGCACGCAGAAATTCAAGGTCATCGGCAACAAGGTGGTCGACAACGTGCAGGACGCGCTCGCAGAGATCCGCCGTCTCGGCGAGGAGCGCGCGGAGCTGCCCTACGATATGGACGGCGCAGTTGTAAAGCTGAATAGCCTTACAGACCGAGAAATTCTCGGCTCAACAAGCAAGGTGCCGCGCTGGGCCATCGCCTACAAGTACCCGCCCGAGGAGAAGGAGACCCGCGTGACGGACATCGTCGTGCAGGTGGGCCGCACGGGCGTGCTGACGCCGAAGGCGGTCTTTGAGCCGGTGCATCTGGCCGGAACGACCGTCACGAACGCGACGCTCCACAACCAGGACTTCATCGACGAGAAGGACATCCGCGTCGGCGACGCCATCGTGGTGCGCAAGGCGGGCGAGATCATTCCCGAGGTCGTGCGCGTGCTGAAGGACAAGCGTCCCGACGGCACGCAGCCCTACCGTCTGCCGGACCGCTGTCCGGTCTGCGGCGCGCCGGTCTACCGCGCCGAGGGCGAGAGCGCCACGCGCTGCACGGGCGCGGAGTGTCCCGCGCAGCTGCTGCGCAACCTCACGCACTTCACCTCGCGCGAGGCGATGGACATTGACGGCGTCGGCCCCGCGCTGCTCGAGCAGCTGGTGAACGCCGGGCTTGTCCGCAAGGCGTCCGACCTTTACAGTCTCGACGTACAAACGCTTGCACAGCTCGACCGCATGGGCCTCAAGAGCGCGCAGAACGCCGTCGCCGCCATTGATCGCTCCAAGCAGAACGATCTTTCCAAGCTGCTCTGCGCCCTCGGCATCCGCCAGATCGGCACAAAGGCCGCGCGTGTGCTCGCGCAGCGCTTCGGCTCGATGGACGCGCTGATGAACGCCACGGTCGAGGAGCTGACCGCCGTGGATGACATCGGCGAGATCACCGCGCAGTTCCTGCAGCGCTGGTTCGCGGACGGGCAGTCCCGCGACCTCATCGAAAGCCTGAAAAACGCAGGCGTCAACATGACCAGCACAGAAGCCCCGCAGGACCTGCGCTTTGCGGGCAAGACCTTTGTGCTCACCGGCTCGCTCACGCGCTTCACGCGCGACGAGGCCGAGGCGCTCATCGCCGACCACGGCGGCAAGGCCGCCGGCTCCGTCTCCAAAAAGACAAGCTATGTGGTCGCCGGAGAGGCCGCCGGAAGCAAGCTGCGCAAGGCGCAGGAGCTGGGCGTTCCGGTGCTCACGGAGGACGAATTTCTGGCGCTGCTCGGCGGCAAGGCCGAAGATGATCCGGAAAACGGCGAAAATGGCGGACAGCTCGGCCTGTTTTCCTGAAAAGGAGAGCATTTGATGAACATTCGCACGGCAGAGCGCCGCGATCTTTCCGCGATGCTCGACATTTATAACTACGAGGTGAAAAACGGCACGGCGACCTTCGACGTAGAGCCCCGCGCGGGCGCGGTGGGGGAGGCGTGGTTCGCCGCGCACAACACCGGCAACCACCCGCTGCTCGTGGCGGAGGAGGACGGTAAGGTCCTCGGCTACGCCTCGCTCTCGCCCTACCGCGACTTCGACGCCTATCTGCAAACCGTTGAGCTTTCCGTTTACGTCGCGCCCGAGAGCCGCGGCCGCGGCATTGCGAGCGCGCTGATGGAGGCCGTTCTTCGTCTGGCGCGCGAGGACGCGGACACGCACACGGTCGTTTCCGTCATCGCGGGCGGCAACGCGGCCAGCGTCCGTCTGCACGAGAAATTCGGCTTCACCTACTCCGGCACCCTGCATGAGGTGGGGCTGAAATTCGGCCGCTACCTCGATATCGTCAACTACGAGCTGCGCGTGGGCTGAGCAAAACGCGCCCGAAAAAAACATCGAAAGATCCGGAACTTTTTCTGCTTTCCTTCGTCTATTCATGCAGGGCCGCGGCACGCGGTCAAAAGAACGATCTATCAAGGAGAACCATTCGCATGAAACGAACGCTTTCCCTCATTCTCATCCTCACGATGCTGCTGTCTCTCGCCGCCTGCGGCAGCAAGGACGCCGCGCCGGCCGACGACGGCAACGCGCCTTCGCAGGAGCAGGGCGGCGGAGAGGAGCAGTCCGGCGGAACGGCCGGGACGCCCGATGAGCCGGAGCAGCCCGAGCAGACGCAGCCGGCAGAGCAGGAGCCGACGGACAGCAAGCCCAAGCAGGAGCCTGCCGGGGAACCGGAAAAGGAGCCTGCCAAGCAGCCTGAGCAGAAGCCCGAGCCCAAGCCGGCTGAAAAGCCTGCGGAGGGAACGAGCGCAGAGCCGCCGACCGAGACGCCCAAGCCCGAGACCCCGGCAGAGGACAAGCCCGCCGCGGCTGTCGACGACGCGCTGACGATCCTCAACGCGATCTGGAATACATACAGCGATGAAGAAAAGTTCCCTGCCGCCGGAGGGGATTCCGAGCACGCCGTAGACGGCGCGCCCGGCAGCTTCGACGTGAGCAATGCCGACAGCCTCAGCTATCAGCTCACCTTCCCGGCGGACGACGCTTCGCTCATCGACAGCGCCGCCTCGCTCGTTCACATGATGAATCTGAACACCTTCACCTGCGGCGCGTTCCATGTCGCCGACGCGAACAACGTCGCCAGGCTCGCGGACGACCTGCGCACGACCATTCAGGCCAAGCACTGGATGTGCGGCTTCCCGGATAAGCTGGTCATCGTCACGGTCGGGCAGAGCGTATTTTCCGTGTACGGAAACGAGGAGCTGGTCAACACCTTCCGCGATAAGCTCCTGGCGAGTTATCCTACCGCCACCGCCGTCTATGACGAGGCCATCAACGCATAAAACAGCAGAGAAAAAAAGAGGGATGCCGCGCATTCCTCTTTTCTTTTTGCCGCTTGCGAGCGGGCCGGTTTTCGTATAAAATATGGTCAGAGCACATCGCCGCACGGAGGAAGCGCCATGCCGAAGCCAAAGTGGAAGCTGAACACCATCTACATATCCGAGCGGCTGCAGGAGAGCCTGCGGCCGATCTCCCGCTGCGCGCTGACCACCGTGGTCGCCCCGATGGGCTACGGAAAGACCACCGCGGTGAACTGGTATCTGGAGGAGCGCGCGAAGGCCGGGCCGCTGCGCGTCGTCCGCATCAGCGTGTATTCCGACAATCTTGCGATCTTCTGGCGGAGCGCGCAGGACGCCTTTGCCCGCGCGGGCATCGGCCTGCTGCGGGAGTATGCCTGTCCCACGGATGCCGCCGGCGGCGGGCTGCTGGCGGACGATCTCTGCCATGAGCTGGCGGGGGAAACGCCCTGCTATCTGTTCATCGACGATTTTCACCTGCTCACAGACCAACGCGTGACCGCCTTTCTCTGTATGCTTGCGGGCCGCCTGCCCGCCAACGTCCACCTGATTATCGCCAGCCGCGACCGCTTTCTGCCCGCCGCAGAGATCGTCCGGCTGGGGGCGAGGGTCTACCGGCTCGGCACAGAGCAGCTGCGGCTGAACCATACGGAGCTGGCCGTTTACGCGCACCGCTGCGGCACGGAGCTTTCCGACGCACAGGCGGAATCGCTGCTCTACTCCAGCGAGGGCTGGTTCTCCGCCGTCTACCTGAACCTGCGGACGCTCTCGGAGCATGGGACGCTGCCCGAACGCGATTCCGATATTTTCACCATGTTCACCGCCGCCATGATCGAGCCTCTGCCGCAGCGGCAGCAGGAATTTCTCGCGGTGATGGGTCTTGCCGACGAATTTACCGCGGAAATGGCGCGCTTTGTCACCGGGGACGCCGACGCGGAGGAGCTGCTCGCCGTGCTGACCGCGCAGAACGCCTTTGTCAAGCGTCTGCCGGACGGCGTGACCTACCGCTTCCATCACATGATGAAGGAATGTGCGGAGCGCACCTTCCGGATGCTGGACGCGGAGACGCAGCGGCGCTGCCGGGAGCGCTACGGCGCATGGTACGAGGGGCGAGGGCAGTATCTTCACGCCATGGCGGCCTACCGGCGCTGCGGAGACTACGACGCGCTGCTGCGCGTGGTGCAGGAGGATGCGGGCATCCTGCTCGCGTCGCTGCCCCCGTCGGAGGTGCCGGCCGCTCTCGACGAATGTCCCGCCGATGCTCTGAAGGCGCACCCGTTCGCGCTTCTGGTGTTGATGCGCAGTATGTTCAACTGGCGCAATATCCCGAAAATGCTGGAGCTCAAGGCGCTCCTGCTCGCCGCACTGGAGGAGCATCCAGAGCTGCCCGCGGAGGAGCGCGGCAACCTGCTGGGCGAATGCGACCTTATCATGAGCTTCCTCTGCTATAACGACATCAGCGCCATGAGCCGTCTGCACCGCAGTGCCAGCGCGCAGATGTCCCGTCCTGCCATCAGCATCCGCTCGAGCGGCGGCTGGACCTTCGGCTCGCCGTCCGTGCTGATGATGTTCTACCGCGCCCCGGGCGAGCTTGCGGGCGAGCTTGCCGAGATGGCCGAATGTATGCCGCACTACTATAAGATCACCAACGGTCACGGTCAGGGCGCGGAGACCATCATGCGCGCCGAGGCCGCCTTTGTGCAGGGGCGCTTCACCGACGCGCATATCGCGCTGGAGAGCGCCTACGCGCAGATCGAGGGCAACGGGCAGGAGAATATGGCACTCTGCTGCGACTTCCTCGCGCAGCGACTCTCCCGGTACGCGGAGGTCGGGCCGCACCGCAGCTTTGCCGAGCGCCGCACGGAACTGCTGCGGCACCACAACGCCTCGTGGCTCAACCTCTGGAACGCCGTCAGCGCCTACTGCCACGCCCTGTCGGGCGAGATGGAACAAATTCCGGAGGTCTTTGCCGAGCACCGCCTCGCCTCGGTCAGCATCCTCGCGCCGGGCCGGCCGATGATCGAGATGATCGAAAATCAGGTGTATCTTGCCCAGGGCGCTTACGCCAAGGTGATCGGCCGCAGCGAAGGTCTGCTCGCCCTGTGCGAGGGGATGCACTATGCGCTCGTCGCGCTGCACGTTCGCCTTCAGGCCGCGTCGGCCTATGAGCGGCTGGGCAAGCGCGGGGAAGCCGAGACGCTGCTGGCGCAGGCGCTTGCCGACGCCGCGCCGGACGGTATCGTGATGCCGTTCGCGGAGAATTACCGCTATCTCAAGCCGCTGCTTGCCGCAGGACCGCAGACCGCGCTCACGGCACGGGTGCTCGCGCTGGGCGAGGCAGGGGAGCGGCGGCAGAGCGGGACGGTCCGCCCCGCAGCGTTCGCCGTGCTGACGGAGCGGGAATATGCGCTGGTCGGCCTGATGGCACAGCGGCTGACGAACCGGGAGATCGCGGAAAAGCTGTTTCTCTCCGAGGGAAGCGTCAAGCAATATGTAAACCAGATCTATTCCAAGCTCCACATCGAGGGCGACCAGCGCACGAAACGCAGGCGGCTCGCGGAGCTGCTCGCGCATAAGTCCTGACATCGGGAGGACGTCCGCAGGGACGCCCTCCCGTTCCTTTATCGGTCGAAGCTGGGGTTGACGAAGTAGACGTTCTTCTCGTCGAGCTTTTCCTTGGCAAGCCGCAGCCCCTCACCGAAGCGCTGGAAGTGCACGATCTCGCGCGCACGCAGGAACTTGATGACGTCGTTGACGTCGGGATCGTCGGAAAGGCGCAGGATGTTATCGTAGGTCACGCGCGCCTTCTGCTCGGCGGCGAGGTCCTCGGTGAGGTCGGCGATGGTATCGCCCGTGACCTGCATCGTCGCCGCCGACCACGGATAGCCGGAGGCAAACTGCGGGAACACGCCGGTCGTGTGGTCGACGAAATAGGTATCGAAGCCGGCCTCCTTGATCTGATCTACCGTGAGGTTCCGCGTGAGCTGATGAACGATGGTGCCGACCATCTCAAGATGCCCCAGCTCCTCCGTGCCGATATCAGTCAGCAGGCCCTTGAGCTCGGGGTAGGGCATTGAGTAGCGCTGGCTCAGATACCGCAGCGAAGCGCCGAGCTCGCCGTCCGGGCCGCCGTACTGGCTGATGATCGCCGCGGCGAGCTTCGGGTTGGGGTTGGCGATCTTCACCGGATACTGCAATTTCTTTTCATAAACAAACATCAGTCGTTCCCTCCCAGATCCCACGGCCACGGATTATCGAGCCACTTATAGCTGCCCGGCGTCAGGTCGGTCTGAAGCAGCGGGCCGTACTTCTCTTGATACTTCTCCCGTCCCTCGCGCGCGAGCTTGATATACGACCAGTAGAGCGCCAGCACCTCCTGATCGTCGCGGTGCGTGGTGAGGTACAATCCCAGCTCGTCGATGGCGAAGTCAAGCGCCATCAGCTCGCTGAGCGCCGTGTTGGCGGCGGGGAAGCGGGTCTCCATGTCGGCGTGGAAGGGCAGATTCAAGCCGGGGAACAGCGTGCCGGCCTGCAGGGCGTCCTGCTGGGAATAGCGTGCGGGGTTGTCGCACTGCACGGGAACATAGGGAAAGGCCAGCGGCGCACAGCTGCCCGGCAGACGGCCCTCCGTCGTGCCGCAGATCTTCACCGCCGTATCGTTCTTTTCCAAATGGGTCTCCTCCTTCTTGGCATTGAGCGTTGCCGCTCATACCAGTATACGCCGCGGCAAAAAAGAGGAAACAGGGCTTTTCTTTCCGCCCGATGTCTGCTACAATATGTCCATGGAAGAATAGAAAAAAGTCCCCGCGCATAGCGTTGCACGGGGTGAGGAAATTGATCGTTCTTCTGCGTAAAAAAATTTTGGTGCTCGCAGCGCTGCTCCTTTTCGGTGTGCTCCTGCTGTGTGGAACATTCGTGCGAGGTGCGCTGCCTGTCTTTCGCCCATCTGGCGTGCCGGAGCGGTCGGTGATCGTCATTGACGCGGGACACGGCGGGGAGGACGGCGGCGCCGTCGCGGCGGACGGCACGGTGGAAAGCGGCATCAATCTTGCCATCGCGCAGGATCTTGACGCGCTGCTGCGCTTTCTTGGCTGTGAGACAAGGATGACCCGCACGGAGGATGCCGCCATCTATTCCGACGGCGCGAGAACACTGCGGGAGAAGAAGGCCTCCGACCTTAAAAACCGTGTTGCGCTGGTGAATGAAACGCCGAACGCCGTGCTTTTGAGCATCCACCAGAACAGCCTTCCGGCCTCGCGGCGCGTCCACGGCGCGCAGGCGTTCCACGCCCGCACGGAGGGCAGCGAGGCGCTCGCCGAGAGCGTACAGGTCGCGCTCAACGCGGCGGTGAACCCGGGAAACGAGAAAAGCCGGAAGGTCATTGACAAAAGCGTTTATCTGATGAAAAACATCAGCTGTCCCGCGGTACTGGTCGAGTGCGGCTTTCTCTCCAACGCGGAGGAGGCCGCAAGGCTCTGCGAGACGGACTATCAGCGCAAGCTGGCTGTGACCGTCGCCGCCGGCTTTCTCGCGGGACTCGCCGGTGGGCAAGCGGCAGCATAAGAAACAGAAAAGGGGAGACCCCATGAAGGCAAAAACCGTATTTTACTGCACCGAGTGCGGCAACGAGACCGCAAAGTGGGCGGGGCGCTGCCCTGCCTGCGGCGCATGGAATTCCATCGTGGAGCAGGCCGCGCCGAAGGCGTCGGCGGCAGGGAAGGGGCGCACCAAGGCGCTCACGCGCAGCAAGGCGCATCCGATCGCCGAGCTGCAGACCGAGCAGGAGCTGCGCTTTTCGACCGGTATGGGCGAGCTGGACCGTGTGCTCGGCGGGGGAGCCGTCAAGGGCTCGCTGGTGCTCGTCGGCGGCGCGCCGGGCATCGGCAAATCGACGCTGATGCTGCAGATCTGCAGTCAGCTCTGCCGCTTTGCCAAGGTCCTGTATGTATCCGGCGAGGAATCGCCGCACCAGCTCAAGATGCGCGCCGAGCGGCTCAAGGTCGCGAGCGGCAACCTTTATGTGCTCTCGGAGACCTGTCTCGGCGATGTGCTCGAATGTGTCAGCGAGGAAGCGCCGGACATTCTGATCGTGGACTCCATCCAGACGCTCTACAACGAGGAGCTGGATTCGCCCGCGGGCAGCGTCAGTCAGGTCAAGGACTGCACGATGACGCTCATGCAGCTCGCCAAGGGGCAGGGCATCACGGTGTTTGTGATCGGTCACGTCAACAAGGAGGGCTCCATTGCCGGTCCCAAGGTGCTCGAGCACATGGTGGACTGCGTGCTCTATTTCGAGGGCGACCAGCACATGACCTACCGCATCCTCCGCGCGGCGAAGAACCGCTTCGGCGCGACGAATGAGATCGGCGTCTTCGAGATGGAAAACGATGGTCTCATTGAGGTCGAAAATCCCTCGGAAATGCTGCTCTCCGGCCGTCCTGCCGACGCGCCGGGGACCTGCGTGACCTGTGTGATGGAGGGCGCGCGGCCCGTGCTCGCGGAGATCCAGGCGCTGCTGGCAAGCTCGTCGTACCCGACGCCGCGGCGCACGAGCAACGGCTTTGACTACAACCGCGCGGCGATGCTGCTGGCGGTGCTGGAAAAGCGCGGGCAGCTCAAGGTGTCGCAGTGCGACGCGTATCTGAACATCATCGGCGGTCTGACGCTGGACGAGCCTGCCGCCGATCTCGCGGCCATTCTGGCGCTGGCGTCGAGCTATCTCGACAAGCCCATCGGCGCGCAGGTCGCCGCCATCGGCGAGGTCGGTCTGACCGGCGAGTTAAGGAACGTGAACAATCTGTCGCAACGGCTCAGCGAGGTGCGGCGGCTCGGCTTCACGGAGTGCATCATTCCAAAGCAGCATGGGAACCGTCTTGGACGTCCGGACGGCCTGAAGCTGACGGAGGTGCAGAATGTCGGTGAAGCGCTGCGTGTGCTGGCGAGGTCGTAACGCCGCTGACCGCGGAGCGCGGGATATAGTGTACGCAGGCGTTGCTGCGGCACGACGGCATCCCGCAGGCTGTGGAATACTTGAAGCCGCAGCGTCCGCCGGACTGGAACACGCAGTTGGCATGACAGAAAAGCTCGCTCATTCGATCAGATCCTTTCCAATGAAAAGTTTTCACGGAAATAGTTTGCGCGAAGGAGCGATGAATTAAACCGGTTTTTTGAATCTTCAGTATACTCAATGCCTCTAAGCAGTTATCCTTACGGAAAGGAGGAACGCAAAAACAGCTGAAGAAGCGATTTAGGGCTACCCTCTTTTGAACAAAATTTTTATTTTGTTCAATTATATCTTTAGGTCGATCGGGGTCCCCCGCTTTAAACGACAGCTGTTTTTGTGAAAGCTCATGAACGATTACCGTACCGAAGCGCCGCCGATCCTGCGCGACTTTCTTTCTTACCATGAAACGATCAAGGCGCACTCCCGAAAAACCGTGGACGAATACTTTCTCGATCTGCGGAACTTTTTCCGTTATCTCAAGCAGACGCGCGACCCGTCGCTGCGCGGTCTGGAGCTGAATGAAATATCCATTCTGGACGTCGATCTCGATTTCGTATCCTCCGTCACGCTCACGGACATCTACGGCTATATGACCTATCTGAGCCGCGAGCGCGTACTGCATCAGAACAGCGATGCCTCCGGCTATGGTCTCAACGCCGCCTCCAGAGCGCGTAAAATTGCAACGATCCGCTCTTTTTACAAGTATTTGACCAACAAAGTCCACCTGATCAAGGAAAATCCGGTCAAGGACCTCGATTCGCCGAAGCTCAAGAAAACGCTGCCGAAATACCTCACCTTAGAAGAAAGCGTGCAGCTGTTGTCCTCGGTGGACGGACAGAACCGCGAGCGGGATTACTGCATCCTGACGCTCTTCCTGAACTGCGGCCTGCGTATTTCCGAGCTTTGCGCGCTCAACACCACGGACATTCAGGACGACGCGCTGCGCGTGCTCGGTAAGGGCAACAAGGTGCGCATCGTCTACCTCAACGACGCGTGCAAGGAAGCGCTCAGCGGCTATCTCGCCATGCGCCGCCCCATCGTCGGGCGCGATCAGAACGCCCTCTTCCTCTCCTCCCGCAACGAGCGCGTCAGCCGCTCGACGGTCCACGCGCTGGTGAAAAAGCACTTGAGCGAGGCCGGGCTCGACTCGACGCAGTATTCCGCGCACAAGCTGCGCCACACAGCGGCGACGCTGATGCTGCAAAACGGCGTGGACGTCAAGGCCGTGCAGGAGGTTCTGGGCCATGAGCACCTCAACACAACGGAGATCTACACGCATATCGACAACGAGGCGCTGCGTGTTGCCGCAAAGGCAAATCCCTTGTCACGCGTGAAGCCGCCGAAGAAAAATAAAGCGGGAAAATGAGAAAGAGACGGAGCATGCTCCGTCTCTTTCTCATTCACTCCATGAATTATGTTTCTGCCAATAGGACAGCTAAGAGACTACCAATATCTCATCGGCTCAAAAATTTTAGTTCCTTTTAAGTTAAACGTGAATCTATTCATCAGAGGACAAAGAGGCTCACCCCAGCAAGGAATGAGCCTCTTCAAAGCTATTACCCAATATAGCAAGCAGCTAAGACGATGACATTGGTGGTTCCGCCGCTTATGTTATCAAACGAAGAAGTTGAACATGGAATGGCGTAGGCTGTAAATGTATCTTCATTGTAAACCTCTGTGCTGTCCAAATAGTACAGAGCATAATAGTTGTTATCGTCATCAGCGGCCAAAAGGTATGTTAGCTTACCTCCCAAGTAGTCATCCTCAAACACCTGCACGGCGTAGAGGTCTAACTTTACTAAGCCAATCTGATCTTGCTTGCGTGTCTTATTGAACTGTTTACTTGAGAAATCTTGTATGTCAGAGGACTGTATCGCTTCATTCGTTGCAGTAGGAAATAGATTTTCATTTTCGTCAATATACTCAATCACTGCATCTGAAATAGTAAATTTACCGAATAGGTCTAACTGACCAATGTAGTTGAAAGACTCACCTGTAGTCGGTGTAAACTCTCCATTTGTGTATGTTCCTGACATCTCCAATGTTTCGCCATCATTTATGATGGTTGTCACGCCGTAGCCGTTAAAGGCTCCGTTAGAGAAATTGCCTTCATACGTATATGTAGACCCGTTTTCTCCGTCTGCTTCGAATGTTCCTACACCTTGTGGCTTGCCATTGACAACTTCTCCAGTGTACTTTCCGTCAATATCATAAGTGTCCGTTCCCTCTACCATAGTAACGGTGATATCATAGTCTGAAACGGTAGATGGTGTATCGTTTTTAGGTGTCTCTTGTGCGGTGCTCCCACAACCGGATAGGAGTACCATAAGCAGTGACAAAACGATAACGCCCGCCTTTTTCATGACTGCATCTCCTCATTGGTGGTATATTAGCCGATTTCGGCTTGTCACCTGTTAGAAGTATACCATGTTTGGCGAATTATGCCAATAGGAAAAGAATAGATACGAAAACTTTTGTAATACGGTAGGTAATCATTTCTTCGTCGGTATAATCTTCTCAATCATCCCTGCCGGTATACACCACCGAGGTGCAAAAAGCGTGCGCGGGCAAATTCGTAGGTGGACAGCGGCCTGTCGTCCGCGTCGGCGCTGTGCGCGGCGACCAGAATATCCGCATAGCTGCGCGGACGGTCCGCCGCCACGACGACCGGCGAATGCTGCCAGCCGGCGCCGTCGAACGAGAGCTGCACGATATCGCCCGGCCGGATGCGCTCCGGCGGGACTTCCCCTGCAAACGGGCCGGCGGACGGCGTGCGGCGCGTGAGAAAATTGTAGAGATACTCCACGCCCGTCCACGCGGGCGCTTTGTCGTTGGCATTGATGTAGTACCAGCCAAAGGTCGGCGTGTCGTTCATCACACCCGCACCGGCATAGATGCATTGGGACGCAAAATTCGTGCAGTCGCCGCCGATGCCTTCGTAGTCGTAATAGCGCGGATTGCGCCCGTACGCCCAGATATGCGCATAGCGCACCGCCGCGGCGCGGTCGTATGGCAGTAAAGCGAGCATGACCTCTCCCCTCCCCTCTCCCAATGTATGCAAAAAGGCGGAAATCGGCCACAATATGTCGTAGGAATGAATTGACTTTGCGTCCATATTTCGGTATACTGTCAAATTGAGCGAATGAAATTTTGCAAGGAGGTCTTCCATGAACACGCAAGAGCTTTCCAAGGTCTGCCGTCAGGTGCGCCGCGACATCATCACGATGACGGCCAATGCCGGCAGCGGCCATCCCGGCGGCTCCCTTTCGGCCGTCGAGCTGATGACCAGCGTTTTCTTCAACCACATGCACGTCGATCCCAGCAATCCGCACGATCCCGACCGCGACCGCTTTGTGCTCTCCAAGGGCCACGCGGCGCCGTGCTATTATGCGGTGCTTGCCGCCAAGGGCTTCATCTCCCGCGACGAATACGCGAACTTCCGTCAGCTCCACTCCATCCTGCAGGGCCACCCCGACGCCAAGAAGGTCCCGGGCGTGGACGCCTCCACCGGTTCGCTCGGTCAGGGCGTGTCCATCGCCGTCGGCATGGCGCTCGGCGCCAAGCACCTCGGCAAGGATACGAAGGTCTTTGCCCTCGTCGGCGACGGCGAGAGTCAGGAGGGGCAGATCTGGGAGGCTTACATGGCCGCCGCCCACTATAAGCTGGACAACCTCACCGTCATCATCGACAACAACGGTCTGCAGATCGACGGCTCGAACGATCAGGTCATGAGCCTCGGCGACCTCGGCGCAAAGCTGCGCGCGTTCGGCTTTGACCTTGTGGAGCTGCCGGACGGCAACGATCTCGACGCGGTGGAGGCCGCGCTCTCGAAGCCGACGATGCCCGGCAAGCCCAAGGCGATCCTCGCCCACACGGTCAAGGGCAAGGGTGTTTCGTTCATGGAAAATCAGGTCGGCTGGCACGGCAAGGCGCCCAACGCCGAGCAGCGCGATCAGGCTTTGAAGGAATTGGAGGGTTAACGAACATGGCTGATAAAATTGCGACCCGCCAGGCTTACGGCGAAGCGCTGATCGAGCTGGTGGAAAAGAACGATAAGGTCGTCGTGCTCGACGCCGACCTTGCCAACGCGACCCAGACCTGCAAGGTCGCCAAGGCGCACCCCGAGAAATTCTACAACTTCGGCATTGCCGAGGCCAACATGGTCGACGCCGCCGCCGGCATGAGCACGATGGGTCTCGTTCCCTTCTGCTCCACCTTTGCGATGTTCGCCGCCGGCCGCGCCTACGAGCAGATCCGCAACTCCGTTGCCTATCCGCACTTCAACGTCAAGATCTGCGCCACCCACGCCGGTGTGAGCGTCGGCGAGGACGGCGGCAGCCACCAGTGCATCGAGGACCTTGCGCTCATGCGCGTGATTCCCGGCATGACGGTCATCTGCCCTGCCGACGCGAACGAGGCCAAGGCCGCGACCACGGCGATCGCCGATTTCGACGGCCCCGTGTATATGCGCCTCGCCCGTCTCGCCACGCCTGTTTTTGAGGGCGACATGGTCAAGCCCTTTGTTCTCGGCAAGGCCAATGTCCTGCGCGAAGGCAAGGATGTCGCGATCTTCGCGACGGGCCTGATGGTCAATGAATCCCTCATGGCGGCGGAAGCGCTCGCCAAGGACGGCATCGACGCCGCCGTCATCAACGTCCACACCATCAAGCCCATCGATGCCGAATGCGTGACTGCGTGGGCGGAGAAGTGCGGCAAGGTCATCACCGTTGAGGAGCACAGTGTCATCGGCGGCTTGGGTGACGCGGTGGCCGACGTGCTCATGGGCAAGGTCAACTGCAAATTCCATAAGATCGGTGTGAACGACCAGTTCGGCCAGTCCGGCAAGGCAGCCGACGTGCTGCGCGAGTACGGTCTGACCGCCGATCAGATCGCCGCAACGATCAAGGCCAACATCTGATGAGAGAAAGAGAGACAAAGCACACACTTTGTCTCTCTTTTTTAAGGAAATATTTTTCACTTTTCTCTTGTAATTTCTGTTTTCTGTGCTACAATACAGGTAGTACCAAATGTACCAATCGTTTGAAATAACTTCACAAAAGGAGACGATATTATGCCACTCGTTACCTCTACCGAAATGTTCAAGAAGGCTTATGACGGCGGCTACGCCATCGGCGCGTTCAACGTCAACAACATGGAGATCGTGCAGGGCATCACCGAGGCCTGCCAGGAGGAACACGCTCCCGTTATTCTTCAGGTTTCCAAGGGCGCCCGCGCCTACGCGAACCATACCTACCTCGTCAAGCTCGTCGAGGCCGCCGTGGAGTGCTGCCCCGACATCCCCATCGTGCTGCACCTCGATCACGGCCCGGACTTTGAGACCTGCAAGAGCTGCATCGACGGCGGCTTCACCTCCGTTATGATCGACGCCTCCTCCAAGCCCTTTGCCGAGAACATCGAGATCACCAAGAAGGTCGTTGAGTACGCGCATGACCACGGCGTGGTCGTCGAGGCCGAGCTGGGCACTCTGGCCGGCATCGAGGACGAGGTCAAGGTCGCGGCGCACGAGGCGTCCTACACCCATCCCGAGGAGGTCGAGGAGTTCGTCTCCAAGACCGGCTGCGACTCTCTTGCCATCGCCATCGGCACCAGCCACGGCGCTTACAAGTTCAAGCCCGAGCAGTGCACCCGCAACGCCGACGGCATTCTTGTTCCGCCCCCGCTGCGCTTCGACGTTCTGAAGGAAGTCTCCAAGCGTCTGCCCGGCTTCCCCATCGTGCTGCACGGCTCCTCCTCCGTCCCGCAGGAGTATGTGAAGATGATCAACGACCACGGCGGCAAGATGCCCAATGCCATCGGCGTGCCCGAGGAGCAGCTGCGCGAGGCTGCGAAGCTCTCGGTCTGCAAGATCAACATCGACTCCGACCTGCGTCTCGCCATGACCGGCACCATCCGTCAGTTCATGGATGAGCACCCCGACAAGTTCGACCCTCGCGAGTATCTCAAGCCCGCCCGCGCCAACATCAAGGAGCTCGTCCGTCATAAGCTCGTCGACGTGCTCGGCTGCGCCGGTAAGGCTTAAACCGTCAAAGGAGAAACGATATGAGTGAATTGAAAGGCGCCTGCATCATCGGTCAGTCCGGCGGCCCGACCTCTGTCATCAACGCCAGCGCCTACGGCGTGATCCGCACGGCGCTTGACTCCGACTGCATCACCGCCGTCTACGGCGCGGAGCACGGCATCAAGGGCGTGCTTGCCGACCGCCTGTTCGACATGAGCAAGGAGGACGCGCGCGAGCTGGAGCTGCTGAAGTACACCCCCTCCTCCGCGCTCGGCTCCTGCCGCTACAAGATCGCCGATCCCGATGTGGACGACACCGATTATAAGCGTATTCTCGAGGTGTTCAAGAAGCATGATGTCCGCTATTTCTTCTACAACGGCGGCAACGACTCAATGGACACCTGCAACAAGATCTCCAAGTATATGCAGAAGGTCGGCTACGAGTGCCGCGTGATGGGCGTTCCCAAGACCATCGACAACGATCTCTTCGGCACCGACCACTGCCCCGGCTACGCCAGCGCCGCGAAGTATATCGCCACGAGCTGCATGGAGGTCTATCAGGACGCGCGCGTGTACGACACCGGTATGATCTGCATCATCGAGATCATGGGCCGCCACGCCGGCTGGCTGACTGCCGCCGCCGCGCTCGCCACCGAATACGGCGCGGGCCCCGACCTCATCTACCTGCCCGAGCGTGACTTCGATATGGACAAATTCCTTGCCGACGTTGAGCGCGTCTACAAGGAAAAGGGAAACTGCATGGTTGCGGTCTCCGAGGGCATCCACTATGCCGACGGCAGCTTCGTTTCCGAGGCCAAGACCAGCGCGACCGACGGCTTCGGTCACGCCCAGCTCGGCGGCCTTGCCGCGCGTCTGGCTGACGTTGTGAAGCAGAAGACCGGCGCGAAGGTCCGCGGCATCGAGCTTTCCCTGCTCCAGCGTTGCGGCGCGCACCTTGCGAGCGAGACCGACATCGAGGAGGCCGTCATGGCCGGACGCGCCGCGGTGGAGAACGCCGTCGCGGGCATCACCGATAAGATGGTCGCCTTCGAGCGCGGCACGGTCAACGGCCGCTATGCCTGCAAGACCAAGCTCCTGCCGCTCACCGAGGTCGCAAACGCCGAGAAGAAGGTCCCGCAGGAGTGGATCAACGCCGAAGGCAACGGCGTGACGCACGATTTCATCGACTATGCCCTGCCGCTCATTCAGGGCGAGCCGAAGCTGCCGAAGGAGGATTCCCTCCCCCGCTTCGCCAGGCTCAAGAAGGTTCTGGCAAAGTAAGACCGCCTCGTGCAACAAAGAACAAAAGGAACCGCTTTCGATAGGCGGTTCCTTTTTGTATCGTTTCCGTCAGTCGTTCGCATGCCACTCACCCAAAATGTCTGTGGTGAGCGGCAGCGTGACCTCTCTTGTGCCGCCTTCCGTGTAGAGCGTCAAGGTGACGGTGTTATCCTCCGCGTGATAGGTCTCCGCCCGCGCGACCGAGCCAAGCGGCGCGCTCAGCTTCGCAAGCTGTGCATCCGCTTTCTCCCAGACAATGCCGCTGTGCTGCGAGATTCCCTCCGCGGCGTTCCAGCGGTAGACAAAAACATACGGTACGCCGGTGCCAAAGGTGCTGCGCGTGACCAGCTCGCTGCGCCCGTCGCCCGTAAGGTCGAGCGGCCACACGCCGTCGCCCCACTCTGTATCATCAAAGCCAAGGCCAAAGGCTTCTCCCGCATAGACGAAGCCCTGCTCCGTCAGCGCATAGAAGTAACGAACTGTCATGCGCCCGCCCTGGATCGTTTCAAGCTCGAAGCCCGGGAAGCCGAGCACATCGTCCCGCGCGGTCAGGGAGACCTTCTCGGCGGCCTCGTCCTCCCCGATCCAAGTGCGGCGATCCACGCCGAACGGTATGTCGATCTCCGTACCGTCCGCGTTGAAGAGCGCGTAGCGCGCATAGCCATCCTCATCCAACTCGTAGACCCTCAGCGTGACGGTTTGGCCGCCGACCTCCTCGGTCAGCGTGAGGATCTCGGAACCGGTGCGGCTCTGCAATCTCTGATCCATCGCGATGGTATAGTCAAGCCCGGTGAAGGGCAGCGCGCCAATGAGCCGGAAATCCTTATTTTCATAGCTTCGGCTTCCGTTATGCACAAAAAGCAGGGTGCGGTCACGGTCGCGGTCGTTCAGGATATAGCAGCGCGGCGTTTCTGCCGTGCCGTCCGCCGTCGTCAGTTCCTCGCTGCCATGGCCGGAAAGCAGCACAAAGGACGCCTTGGAAAAAAGATACTGTTCCTCCCCGGCAGGCCACGCGACGTCGTCCGCCGGCTCGATCCGCCGGAGCAGGTGTTGCTTTGCAAACAAGCTGCGAAAAATTTTCATACAATCTGCAAAAAAGAAACGGCGCTTAAAAGGGTTTTAAGTAACCTCTTAAGCGCCGTTTCTTTACTCAGATTTAAGGCTGTTTTTTCTTGCGGTTTCCGTGTTCCTCCAGGATCAGGTCTTTACCAGTCCTGCGCTGCTGGTTCGGTATGTATTCCAGCAGGTCAGAAATACTGCAGTCCAAGACCTCGCAAATCCTGTCCAGCTGATCGAAAGACACCCGGTCTGCCATCTCGTTGTATAGGTCACCGATGGTAGAAGGGCGAATGCCGGTCAGCCGGGCAAGTTTTGCGCGTGTCCATCTGCGCTCTCCGAGGATTCGAGATAGGTGATTCTTTATCATCACAAATGCCCCTTTAGGGATATATTACCAGAGAAAAGGGGTGTTTTAGGGCGGTTTGTGATGAAATCACTCGAAGCGTGATAATTTAACGAACTTTGTTAGAAGTTACGGATAATCAACTCCGCATACTGGGTCTGGTTATTTCCCTTCCCAGCCAGAGTCGTGGTTCGAGTGATGCCCTCGATACGGTAATCTGCATACAGCTCTCGAATCAAAGGATGGTCATTGTAGGAGAGGATAAAACGGCCTTTTACTTGGCTTAAAACCTCTCTTAAACGGTGGTGATCCTGGGCGCTGAAAGGGCTGTCATAATACTTCTCGGTATTCACATAGGGCGGGTCGAGGTAGAACAGAGCCGTTGGCCTGTCGTAGACCTTGATAAGGTCAGCGAAGTCCTTGTTCTCGATGTTCACTCCCCGGAGCCGTTCCCGCACCTTCTCCAGGTACTCCACGGCGTTGTCGACCTGCTTGGAGCTGGTGGCGTAGGTGCGGTTGTCACAGCCGAAGCTGATCTTGACCGTATAGAAGAAGCGGGCCGCCCGCTGAATGTCCGTCAGGCCGCGTCCCTGTCCCTGCGCGAGGCAATCAAAGAACTGCTCCCGTGAGGTAAGCATCCACTCCATCTCGCGCTGCAGTTCCCCGCAATGGTACTTCACACAGCGGAAGAGGTTCACCAGGTTGCTGTTGATGTCGTTGTAGACCTCCAGCTGGTTTGCTTTCTTCTCCTTGGCGAAAAGCACCCAAGCCGCGCCGCCGAATACCTCTATATAGCGCCCTACCTCATCGGTGGGGAACCGCTCTAAAATGGCCTTGCGGAGCATACGCTTGCCGCCGATCCAGCCGATGAAACTTTCCATAGCATTCATCCTTTTCAATTATTAAAGGGGCACAATCCTCGGATGAGCTATGGAACAGCCCTGCAGCTTGGGGCTGCAGGGCTTTAGATTGCAGGGCTATCTGTGCTGCCTATGGGTTCGGTTTCCTGGAAGCCGTTTGCTTTGGCTTTTTCAAATGTGATTCCACCTTCGGTGTGATCTGATTTCGCCATATTGAGATAGAAACTGCATACCACACCGTGGGCTGTCCAGGGAAGCCCCACCATGGCGGAGATCCATGGCAAAGAGCCGGTGTAGCCGACGCGGATACAGTAGGCGGCCAGTAAAAGGCCACCTACTGTTACTACCCACAATAGTGGGCGAATGTCGGCAATCATCCACTTGGAGAATTGGGAGAGGTCTGGCTTTTTCGCCGTTTTACTCCCGGCGAGGCGTTTCCCGCCGCTCATCACGCCAGCCCATGATCCTGGGCGAAGCGGTAGAAGAGCTGAGCGGCCTGCTCGCGGGTCAGAGGGCTGGCCCACATATAGTTAGGCTGGCCATCTGCAGTGGTGCCGTTACCGGCGAACAGGCCCACACGGATAGCCCACTCCCTGGCCTCCCGGCTCCACTCGCCGCAGTCATTATCCTGCAGCTCCTTCTGGTGCGCGGTCATAGCGACCTTGAACATCTCATTGAACTTGTTCTGATCCATATCGTCATCCTCCTCTGGTACGATGGAAAAGTCGGGGCGGCCATAACCGCCAATCTTGCTGTAGGTCAGGGCATAGCTCTTGTCTCGGACACAGCCGCCGTTCTCCACGACACCCGCTGCGGAACTGGTATTGCCCTCAATGGTGTAAACCCGGCCTCCAGCCACCTTCTCTACGATGCCGGTATGATACATGGTCTTGCCGCCGTCATTTGTGAAGAAGATCTGGTCGCCAGGCTGTGGGCCGCTGGTGTGAAACTGGCCCTTCTGCTTGTAGTAGTTGGCGGAGCCTGAACACCCGGCTCCCACACCTTTCTTAGCCTGACAGAGCAGCTTCAGGCCCAGCTCCAGGCCGAAGGTCTGGATGAAGCACCAGTCGGTGAAGATGTCACACCAGGCATAGCCATTCTTCTTGCCGTTGTAGACCACGCCCAAGGCATCCAGGTCACGAGCGTACTTGTTCCAGTTCCCGTCCCCAGCGTTGGCCGTCTTGTCATCGAGCTGGGCGTTGGTATCCTTCTCGATGTAGCCAATCTCAGCCCTGGCAGTGGCCAGCAGTCTCTCAACCGGCCTCATGGCCATCATCCTCCCCCACAACGACACCCTGCTCGATGGCGATCAAGCCATTGTTTGTCAGATCATGTACGGCGGCCTCAATCAGCGCATCCAGCTTTTCAGCATCAACGGTAATGCCATGCTCCTGGAGCCAGTTCAGCACATAGGCTTTCTTCTCCTCGCCCCTGCCGGAGCCGGTGTAGATCTGCTCGGCAGCGGTGACGGCGATCTTCACCCAGGCATTGATCTCAGCCTGCTGGGAGGCCGTGGTCTTGCTCTTGATATAGGGGATAACAATGGCGGTGATGATGGCCGCCAGCAGTGCAAAGACGGCCTCAATAATCACGGTGATGTCAAACATAGTGTAATCCTCCTCGAATAAAATAGGTTCTCAAATGCGATTTAAAGGGACAAAAAAGCCCGCCCAAAGGAGCGGCAGGAACCTCCTTTGGGCGGATATTCAGCAGGGCATAGGCCCCACCCCCTTTCCGTAGGCAATATAAAAAGGCCGCTCCATGAGCAGCCTTTTTCATATCACTTCGCGCCGATCAGATTGGCGATATGCCGCAAATCCTCCACCGGCGCATTGAAAAACTCATAGTTCCAGAGCCAGAAATCCTCATGCTCCGGCCTTCTGTACTTTTGGCACAGCGGATCGCCCCACACGCAGTCCCAACGGCGCTGACAATCATCTCGCTCATTCTTAGGGCGCAGACGGGCAATAATAGACTCCAGCAAGACTCCCCGCTCCTGGCCCTTTCCATCATCATCCTGGGTGAAATAATCGAAAGCAATCTGGCTGGTGACAGTGCAGAGCGGCTGCTCTCCCAGGTAGATAAAGCCCTCCTGCGCCGTCAAATGAGTGCCCCACGGGATATTTATCGGGATACCGAAGGCACTGAAGCGGGCGCGTTTCCTTGCAATATAACTGCTGTGTTCTACCACACTTATTCCTCCTGCTCCGTCCATCCATACACACCGGGTTCCCACACATTATTATCCACGCTGCTGATCCAGTGCTTCCCATTGTGACTTACCTTCGCTCCCGAACTATAAGCGTCATGTGCGCCCACAGGCTGGCTCCAGGCTGGCCATTCCTCTGCGGGATCGGATGTGCCTGCCCACAAGCTGGAAGCTGTGTCTGGTGTCCATTCAGCCTGTGAGGTATGATCCTGAACACACTTATAAAGCGCACCATTATACCTCCTGATCTGTCCCACCTTGTAGGCCACCGGGTAGGCCCACTCTGCAAACAGATCAGCGTGTTCAGCCGCTGTAGCATCATCGATACTTCCTGCCTCAGCAAGCGTCACAAACACAATACCATTCGTTTCCTTAGCTTTGGTGATCTCACTACCCGCATCAACTTCCTCCAACATAATGGTGGATACCCCTTCCAGAGCCTCTCGCCCCAGCAAGTGATAAACCTTTCCGTCAAAGGCAATGCCCGAAGCCTCCGGCTCCGGGCAAAGAACGAAGCAGCCATTATCATGCTGCTTAATATAGGTGAGGAACTCGGTCAAGCCGATGGTTGTTCCATCCTTTATGATTTTATACATTTTGCACCTCCAAAAAAGATCGCATGATAAAGCCGCCGCAAGCGGAGCAGCCGTCCGTGGTCGTTGAAGTTGCGGTAATATGCGCTCTGGCACTCCATGTACTGCTTCACCTCTGAAAAGGGCCGCTTCCCAGCCATAAATTCCTGGTGAAACAGCTTCAGCTTTCGTCTGGCTCGTTTGATCCCGTCCCGGCTGCCATTGACCTTAACCTTGCCAGTCTCCGTCAGTGTAAACCGGGCCTTGCACCAGCGGAAAGACTTTGTCAGGGGGATGATCTTGCACTTACGCTTGTTCACCCGGATCCCCATAGTCTCAAACCGCCGCACCATCTCCCGGATCACAGCTTTCAGCTGCTCCACATCGGGCATGATGATGTAATAGTCATCCATGTAGTGCCCGGCGCAGTGGACACCCACCTGACACTTCAGCCAATTATCCACGGCGCTTGGGAGGGCCACCATCTCCTGCTGGGATGGCTCAACGCCCAGCGGCATCCCCCGGCCCGGTGCAGTGCTGGGGGCGTAATCCACCACAGTATCCGCCACTCGGCGGAGGGCCGGGTCGGGGATCAGCAGCTGGTGCCTCTGGTAAAGAGCCTGGCGGGGTGCGCCTGGGAAGAATGCTTTGAGATCTACGAGGCCCATGGCTCCGGTGCGTCCATACCGGCGATAATGCCAGTGCAGATGCTCCTTCAGCCGTTGGAAATGCCAATGCAACCCTTTATTCCGTTGGCTGGCCCCGTTATCGAAGATCATGCTGGGGTTATACAGCGGGATCAATACCTCGCTGCAGAGGGTCTTGTGGACTTGCCGGTCTGTGATGTGCGGCGCATCGATGGGCCGCACCTTTCCGCGCTCACACAGCGTAAAATGGACGCATTTCCCCGGCTTCCAAGTGCCGGACAGGATCTCCCGCCTGCGGCGGGCAGTCCCTGAAAACAGGTGGTTCTCAAAGTTCTGTACGCTCTGCTTCCAGCGGACGCCATTGCAGCAGCGCCGCCCGTAGAAGAACATCTTCCGGTAGCTGAACACCTGGTCGATGGTTCCCAGGGCAGCACAACGAGCCGCCCGCTTCTCCTGCCGCCTTGCTCGGCGACGCTGGTATCGCGCCTCACGGCGCTCCTCACTGGTCATAAAAAGTATTCGCCCTCCGCATAGTTAAGTTGTAGGTGCGCCTCTAAACTACTTTGGCCCAGCACATGAAACGGGGTCAGCGCAATCGCCCGCCATGCAAGCAGCGTCCGTGCGTGGCCGTCAGAGGGCAGTTTCAGGGGTTTCCCCCTGGGAAGTATCTCTCCTTTTACATCGGTCGTCTTTCACCTTCCGGTTACTCCATTTGACCGTGTACCTGTAAAATCCGGGCAGCAACGCCGCCGAGTAGTAGGCGTTGTTATTGTTGTTGCCGCCGCCGGTGTTGACATTGCAGAAATTGTTATTGTTGTTGTAATTAGGGGAGCGCAGCCACCACCAAACCGCTGAGCGGAATTAACAGAGATACACCCACACAGGTCAGAACTTCTTGATCTGGCCTTTTAGGAGTTCGTTCTCCCGGTCAATCAAGTCGCCTAACCGTTGTGCCATTTTGTCCAGCTTCTCCTGTGCCTTCCCGGACTCCACCTGGCGTCCGGTGGAGGTAGTAAAGCACCCCTCCGGGTTCAGGTTCATGATCCGGTAACACTTGGAGAGCCGGGTATCCAGCGCCATGAGGGAGGCCCGCGCCTCCAGGAGGTGGGCCTTGCGGAGGCTCCGCCGCTGATCATCCGAAGGGTAAATGCTGTTCGCCTTCTCCGCATGATCCTCGACCTCTCCGGCCAGCTTTGCGATTGGCTCTGCAACGAGCCGCGCATACCGGGCGGACAGCCTCGTTAAGAAATTGATGGTCTCATCGTAGATTTCGCCTGCGCAGTTCACAAACTCCATCTTGCTGACGCTCCGCTGGGCTTTTAGAACCGACATCCTTTCACCCCCATTCGCTGGGATCCGTCTAAAAGTATAGCATAAAAGCAATGCCGGTCATAGGCCATTTTTCAAAAAATCGCGTCGGCGCTTCGCGCCGACATCTTTTTTGGCGTGGCCCCGGCCAGCTGCTCCTCCCGGAGGGCCGCCCCCTTTCGGGGGCGGGATGTGGTCGGATAGCTCTGCGGAGGATTAGGTAGCAAAGCCGGGCAGCAACGCCACCGAGTAGTAGGCGTAGCTATAGTAGTTGCCGCCGCCGGAGACGACAAGGCAGAAAGAGTAATAGTCGGTGTAACGAGGGGAGCGCAGCCACCACCAAACCGCTGTCCCGGTAGCGTTGTGCTTATAAGCGACTCTGCTGTTACTCGCTTTGTAGTAATCATATTGGAGCTGACTGTTCCTCTCGTAGTCATTCGCATAGTACCGGGATCCAAACACCTCAAATTCCGCAAGAAGGAACAGATAGTCCGTGGTCGCTGTAACATTGCCTGCCACACTTCCTGTGGCGTTGCCGACATTGTCGGTGTACTTCGTCACCGACTTCATAACAGCCCGGAGATCGGAGGGCAGCGCGGCCATCAGGCTATTGGCCAGCGGGCTGGTCGGCGTTTTGCTATTGCCCAGCAGGGTTTTTCTCATGCTGGAGTCCTTCCATCCGCCGACATTGGTGTTACTGTCATTCATGTGGAAGTAGCCAGCCCCACTCACGCTACTGTTATATTGGTTATCGCAAAGGCCCACCATCGTCCCGCCGATCTTGCCGAGCTGCCAGTGGATCCGGTGCGTCCCCTCCTTGGAGGAATTGTGGTTGAAGCCCAGGATAAAGGGGCTGATGGAAAGGTTGGAGAAGGTGAAATTGCCCACCTGCCCGTTGATGGTGATGCTCTTGGTATCACCCACGCTCCAGTAGTTCGCACCCTCATCCGCATCGCTGGCCGCCCGGATCGCCGCCCAGGTATTGGAGTTCAGCGTAGCATTGAACAGGTTCACCTGCACGGCACAGGTCTTGTTTGCGGGGGCCGTGTGATTTGTGCCCTCTGCCACCTTGACTGTAATGGTGGCGCTGCCATAGGCTTTGCCTGTCACGGTAACCGTATTGCCGGAAACCGACACCGTGGCAACGCCGGTGGCATTGGAGGTGGCAGAGATTGCCCCATCGCCCGCCCTGGTAACCGTGATGGTGGTGGACGAAGTGCTCTTGTTCAGAGTGATATTGCTCTTATTCAGGGACAGGCTGCCTGCCGCCTTTCCGATTTTCCATATAACTGTCTTGGCTCCGATGCCGCCGTCACTCCACTGATAATTGCTGGTGGGCGTAAAGGTGGCGTTATAATTGCCAGCATTAGTACCGCTGGTTGTGCCGCCGATGGTCAGCTGTGCGCTGTCATAGTTGCTCCAGCTGGGGCTTTGCGCCAATCCACTATAAGTCAGGCTGCCGCTTTGCACCGGAGTTGTGGTAATGGATGCCCGCTGGATCTGCCACTCCACGCTCCGGGCTGTAACGCTGCTGTCGCTCCATTGATAGTTGCTGGTTGGGGTAAAGGTTGCCGAGTGGCTGCCCGCATTGGTGGCCGATGTCTCTCCACCAATGGTCAGTTGGGCGGTGTTGTAGTCATTCCAAGTGGGGGTCTGCGACTCCCCAGTGTAGGTCAGGCTCCCGCTCTGCGAGGGGGCCTTGGCAATGGTGGCTCGGCCTATCGTCCAAGTGACTTCCTTTGTGGTGTTGGTGCCATCGCCCCAAGTGTATCCCTCTTTCGGAGTAAAGGTGGCGACATAGTTGCCTGCGTTGGTGCCTTTGGTTGTGCCGCCAATGGTCAGGGTTTCCGGGTTATAGCTGTTCCAGTTAGGGCTTTGTTCGCCGCCCGTATAGGTCAAACTGCCGTTTTGAGTAGGAACCGCATCAATGGTATGGGCCAGCTTCGTGATGGCTTCCAGAGCGGCATCCGCAGCAGTCAGAGCATTGGAAGCGTCTGTCCCTGCCTGGTCTGCCACCTGTGCCGCGTTGTGCGCTGCTTCCAGTGCTTCCGTGGCCTTTTCATCCGCAGCTTCCGCTGCTTCCGCTGCAGCAGCGGCGGACTGGCCGTTTTGGTCGGCCTGCTTCTTCACCGCATGGGTATTGTTGATCATCTGCTGCACCACGGGGTTGACAATCGTGCTGGCCCGCACCGGGTCGGTGTCCTGGATCTTACGGATAGCCGCCGCATTATACTCCGGGCTTTCCGGGACTGTGTAAAACTCTTCTGCCATGAGCTGTCACCTCCAGGTTAAAATTCATCGTCAAACTCAAAGGTGAAGCTGACATCTTCATCCTTCTTCTTGGGGTACATGGTCTTGATGGCCACCACATCCCCATCGCTGTCCACCAGCGCTGCCTCGCTGATCTCCTCGCCCACCAGTGCGTCCTTGGGAATGGTTACCGCATAGCGGGCGGTGGTTTCAGCCGGGTAGGTCACGCTCTCCACCTCATAGCGAGCGAGTTCGCTGTTGAGGGCCGTCTGTGTTTCCAGGGGTACAAGCGGCTCTCCGCTCCCATTTACACCGCCGTTCCCGAAGGCCACATGGGTAATGACGGCCAGCGGCTTTTCCGGGTCGCTGGCCGCCATGCAGAGCTTTCTGCGGCGCGTTTTGGTGATTACACTGTTTTCATTCATCTAAAACTCCTCCTGCATGATTTGGGCATTGAATTTCCGGGAGCCGTCAAAGGCGGCAGCTCCATCGAAGGCATACCAGTTATTCATGGTCAGGGTGCCGTTGATCTCTTCCCGGACAGGGAAGCTGGTGCAGATAGCCATGGCCGGGAAGGTAATCCCGCTGAAAGACTGGTTGAACGGGATGCTGCCGTCAAAGTCAGCCTCTCCATCAAACCGCACCACCCGCTGGCCTCTGGTATTGGCGAAGCGGGAGAGGATCTTCAGCCGGTACAGGGATACCTCGTTCCGGTTCTCCATGCCGGTGGGCTGGAATGCACCCACAATATCGAAAATCAGGTGGGCCGGTTTGATTTCATCGATCTGCCGGATCAGCTCAGGCAGATCTGGAAAAACGCCTTCAAACAGCATATAAACGATGACGGTAAAGGCATACTGGCTGAAATGCTCCACCACCGCGCCCTCGCTCCCCGTAACAATCGACACCATCTCCCGGATTGCCTCCACGGTGGTGGTGCCCCGCGTGTTCAGCTTTGCCAGCACCTTGGCCCGCCGTGCCTCCAGGCTCTCTGTGGTATTGACTGGAAGCTCAAACAGGCGCTCGTGCCGGGGAAGCAGGAAAGTGCTGGTGCTGATGTTCAACTGCTGCTCCAGCGCGGCGATGGTGCGCTGCGTCTGCGTCAGCTCCGTCTGCTCTGTTTGGAGCAGGTCTGCCATCTGCTCCATTGTCCGCACCCGCTTGGGAAGCATGAAGGCATCATTGATCGGCACTGATTTCCACCTCCTCCAGCGTGAAAAACTCCTCATAGTCGGATGTGAGGGAAGAAATCTCCCCATTCAGGGTATAGCTGATAATATCCGCCACTCCGTCCACGCCGAAGATAAGGTCGCCGATCCGGTAATAGCTGATACTGCTCTTCCGGTTTTCATCGCCCCGGACGGGAGCCGTATCAAAGTCCTCCCGGTTTACGCTGTCGATGTAGCTCTGCAGCGCCGTCTGGACATTTTGGCGGATGTCGGTGATGTTGTACCCGCTGGCCACCTTGACTGTGACCACCACGGTGGCGGCCTTGGGGGTGGCGGCCACCACGGTCACCTCCGCTCCGATTTGGCGCTCCTCTTCAATGTGGGCCTCCACATTTTTCAGGATCACTCCGTCCGGCGCACCATACTTATCGGAAAGGATGATCACCTTTACCTTGCCAGCTCCGCACACTTCAGCGCCCAGGCACTTGGCCCCGCCAACGCCGGACACCTGTTTTGCCCAATAAATGAAATGGTTCCGGTTCCCGCTGGTGATGGGCCTCCGGATCTTCTCCAGCACCCGGCTGCGGAAGGAGTCATCCCCCTCAGCCTCCGCACCACCGCCGAAGGGTGCGGTATTGGTAACGGAGGTCACGCCGGAAATAGCTGTGCGCAGGGCTGTGATGGTGCCGATGCCCACGTTGCCCACGGTTCCCGCCGTCTGACATTTAGCCCCCACCTCGCATTGTCCCTCGGCGCTGATCTGCGCTGTAGCTGTAGTTTCAAAGGCCAGTGTACCATATAGAACCTCGGTGCCCATCGGGATGGTCGTGCCTGCTTCCCCGGTAAAGAGCAGATTGCCCACCGACGCTGCGGCGGGGTTCCGGGTCTCGTTGTAGTCCAGGGCCTTCCGGTCAAGGTACTCACCCTCGGCGGTATCCAACAGCACGTGGTCGGGGATGGGCTGCACCTCCATTGCGTCCATGCGGGCCATCTCTTCGGCCACGGCCTGCAGGTTATCCATGCAGAAGCCGCCCTCCAGTTTGTTGGCCGGGTTCTCCAGGCCGTCCCTCATGCGCTGAAGGATGGCGTCCGTGCTGAAGTCTATCGTTGTGTCGCTCATGCCGCTCTCACCTCCTTGGCATCCCACTCAACGGTCATCGCCCCATAAATTGTGGTGCAGTCAAATTCGACCTGAATCCCACTTTTTGTGCGGGTAAATTGGAAATTGCTCAATTCTGAAATATAGGGGTTTACCATCAAAGCCTCAATGATAAACCGCTTCAGCTCCGAGGTTACGATCTCCGAGTGCAGGGTACTGCCGATCAGAGTGTGGATCTCGCTTCCAAAGGCGCTGTCGTAGGCGGTATAGCGGAACCGTTCTGTGGACAGCGCCTTGAAGATCCAGATCCGCAGCGCCTCGTTGCCCTCCACCAGGTAGGTATTCCCATCCCGGAGCAGCAGGCGGTTGTTTTCAAAGTCGTATGCGTACTCCCGGAACATAGGCAGCTCGCTGGCTTGCCCGCTTTCCAGTATTTCCGGGCTGATAAAAGGAAAAATGCTCATACCGGCACCACCTTTGCGATGATATAAAAAGCGACGCCAGTTTCATATACCAGCACCTCATCCCCGGCCTGGAGGGAAAGGGAGGCGCTTTTGTAGAGGTATTTGGAGATCACCTGGTCATGCGCCTTAATGGTCAGCGGGCTGGCGGTGTTGACGGTTGCAAACCGCCAGCTGCCGTCTGCTCCCCCGGAGCCGTCGCCGCGCAGGGCCTCGGCCATCTCCACCGCCCATCTTGACATATCTCTTGCCTCCTATCCTTGGGATTGGTTTTCAATCTCTTTTTCGTCCATCATATTGGAGAAGGCCAGGGTCAGGGCCATCTCATGCTTACCGTCCGTGAAGGTGTGGGTGTCGCTTTCAATGTAGAACTTGCCGAACAGCCCGGTGGTGGTTTCCTGGACGATCAGCGCATAGCCGCTGACCGCCCGGCTGTCACCCTGGCAGCCGGTGACGCTGCCGGTCTGCTCCAGCGTCTGCAGAAGGGCCTTGGCCTCGGTCTGTGCGTCCTTGCCGTCCTCCTGCTTATAGACCGTCTGCACCACGCCGTATTTCTGCTGCGCGGCGGTATCCTCCACCACGCCGATCTGGTTGCCGTCCTTATCCGTGATCAGCACCCGGTCAACCATGTTCTGCAGGCTGGTCTTGTAGTTGGCTTCTGTCAGGTTATAGGAGCCGTCCAGCACCACCCCGCAGAGCGCCCCCCTTTCAATTACATAGAGCTGTGTGGCATTTTTGATCAGGGGGATGTATTTCTTGCCGTTCTTCCGGCTGGCGGCTGTGTAGGCCGCCATAATGCCGTCATACGCCTTCTTGCCCAGCCAGGGCATATAAACGGGGATCCCCGTAGACGCTGCCGCGCCGAAGGGGATCCCCAAGTGGGAGCAGATCCAGCTTGTGATAGCCTCCGGGGTCTCGTTGTCGAACACCCGGTTGATGTCGGACTTTGTGACATAGAACATCAGGTCGAAGGCGGTGTAGGTCACCACATTCCCGCTGCCGGACTTCTCGATGTCAAAGACAGGGCCGCTGAAGAGCAGCTTCCCGTCCTCCAGGAATTGCACCTGATCGCCCTCGTTGATATTCACCTTTGGGAGGAAGCGGTCACTGTCCTTGTTGGCCACCGTGAATACCAATTTCCTGGCCACCTGTTTGCTGTCGCCGCTCCAGGTGACTTTCTCAATGACCTCGGCCAGCTGCTTTCCTCCGGCGTTCAGTTCATAGCTCATGGGATCACCAGCTTCTGGCCAGGCTTAATCAGGTTGGGATTGCTCCCTATCGTCCCCTTGTTGGCCTCATAGATTTTCGTATATTGGGAGCCGTCGCCGTAGTATTTCTTGGCGATGTTCCACAGGCAGTCCCCGGACACCACCGTGCAGCTTCTGGGGACCGTCTGTGTATTGGGGCGGCTGTTCAGGCCGCTGGTATCGCTCTGCTGCTGGGCTTCTACCTGTACTGCCGGAACATTCAGGAAGCGGTATTCAGACAGCTCCAGTGTGTAGTACACATCCCGGTCACCTTCCCGGTGCTTCTTGGTCAGTTTGTCGATGCTCATGGCCAGATTGAAGTCGCAGTCGCTGATGATGACGCGGATGGGCTGTGTGCTGGTTTTCCACTTCTCCAGCAGACGGATATACTCCATCGGCTCCCGGTCAGCGTAGCGGGCCAGCGGGGACGATAGGGCTGGGAAAAAGCTGGACAGGGAGCCTGTTACCAGGCCCCGGTGTCCGATCAGGTTCACCTCGCCGATATTCAGCAAGGTGATCTTCTGGTTGTTCTGCGCCTCGGAGAACTCAAATTCCGAGGGATTGATGGGGAGATTGAACATCTCCTCATGGTTGTTGTAGCTCAATTCAATGATGCGCTGCTTCAAGCGGCCACCTCCTTATGCGGGCACCGGCACCATGTTCTTCACGGCCAGCACCACTTCCTTGGCGACCTTCTCGCCGATCTTGTCGATGTCGGCCTCCTCCCGCACCACGATGGTGTCTGCCAGCTTCGCAAGGGTGAGCCGGATGACCGATGCGGCTGGGGTGGAAGATCCGCCCTGGCGGATGGGAGCGTTAGCTGGGACGGGAGTGGTATTCTGTGCTGCCGTGGCCGCCCGCGTCTTCTGCAGACTGCTGGCCAGCTGCACACTCTCCTTGTTGGGCAGAATCCGCGTTCCACGGGGTAGGTCGATCAGCTCTGGCCCCTGCTCACCTACCCAGGTGGGGCCGCCGCGCCAGTTGTTGGTTCCTTCCGCATTGGAGCCTGTGTCGCCACCTCCGCCACCGCCGAACCCGAACAGGCCGCCGACCTTGTCCGCGATCCAGCTCAGGCCGTTGCCGATGCCCTCAACAATGGGTTTCACCTTGTCCCACACACTGCTGATGACGCTGGCAATGCCATTAAAGACCGTTTGCACCACATTGAAAAGAACTTTAAACACGCTGATAGCGATGTCGATAATCGGGGAGATAACCGACCATGCGGAGGTCAGGATGTCTGCCACCACCGGCATCACCGTGCCGATGATCTCTTGGATCCAGCCCATCTTGCTGCCGATGAAGGACAGCACGGAGCCGACCTTCTGGCCGATGCCGTCGAAGATGACCTGGAACACGGGGGCCAGCGTGGAGATGACCGTCCCGATGCCCTGCACCAGCCCCGCGATGACCGGAGCCGCCGCGCTGATCACCTGGCCGATGGTGCCCACCACTGTCTGGATCACAGGCAGCACCGTGGGAATAACAGTCTGCACAGTTTGTATAATGCTGGTGATGGCAGGCATGACCGCCACACTCACCTGCTGCAGGGTGGCCTTGACGGATGCACCGAAGCTGGCCAGCTGCGGCTGCATGGCTGCAAACCCGCTCTTGAAGTCCCCGATGGCGCTGAACAGATCGTCCACAATGCCGCCCATACCGGCAGGCAGGAAACTGACGATGCCATCCCGCAGGCTTTTGACGATCCCAGCCCCCAGGCTCTTAATTTTAGGTGCGGCAGTCTGCAAGCCGGTCTGGATGGCCTCCGGCAGGGAGGTGATGACGCGGCCCACCATGGGAATGGCATTGTCCAGCAGGAATGTGGAGGCGGTGGACACCAGCTCTTTCATGGAGCCGGTCACATCCCCGCCAATGGCCATGTTGCCCAGCAGGTTCTGTGCGGCGGCCTTCATCGCTGAGAAGGAGCCGCTGAAGGTCTCGCTGGCTTCCTTGGCCGTCGTCCCCGTCACTCCCAGGTTCTCCTGAATGGCATGGATGGCGTTATACACATCGGCCAGGTTGTCGATGTCGTACTTGGTGCCGGTGAGCTTCTGCGCGTCCGACAGCAGTCTCTGCATCTCTTCCTTGGTGCCGCCGTAGCCCAGCTTCAGGTTGTCCAACATGGTGTAGTTCTGCTTGGCGAAGCCCTGGTAGGCGTTCTGGATGGACTCCATATCTGTGCCGAACTTGTTGGCGTTGTCCGCCATGTCGATCATGGCCATGTCCGCGACCGTGGCCGCCTTTGCCGTGTCACCGCTCAGGCTGCTGATCAGCGAGGCGGAGAAGCTGGTCACCTGCTCCATGTAGGTGTTGGCGGAGAGGCCCGCCGTGCGGAAGGCCGCATCAGCGTTTGCCTTTACCACCCCGGCGTTGTCCTTGAACAGGGTCTCCACGCCGCCGATGCTCTGTTCCAGCGCGGCCCCCTGGCTGATGGCCCCGCCCAAGACCACGGTGCCCGCCAGCGTCACTGGAATGGCCACCGTCTTTGCCAGGCTCGTCAGCTGGCTCTTGATTTTGGAGATCCCGGCGGTCACGCCGTCCTTCAGCTTGACAATCGGCGTTGCGATCATCTTGCCGACTGCTTTTACCTTATTGCCCACCGCCTTGATTTTATCGCTGACCATATCCTTGATGGCCACGGCGGTGACGATTTTCTTACGCAGCGGCTCCAACCGCTGCCGCAGCTGCTGCGCAGCCCGGTTTGCCGCCGTTGCGTCAAGCCGGGCTGTGCGCCGCCGATCCCAGGTGGACTCCAGCTCCCGGCGCGTCCGCTGCACATCACGCCGGAAGGCGCTCTGCTCCTGCTTGATACTGCGGAGTACCGCCGACATATTATCTTTGATTGAGATTGCGCCCTTAACTACGCCCATCAGCGGTTCACCTCCTATTCAAGTGAGAACATTTTTGCGCGTTCGTCCAAGGCGACCAGCATAGATGCCTGATAGAAAAGCCTGGACTCCAAGTCCAGGCTTAGAAACTCCTCCGCCTTCCATCCCTTCTGGATGTAGTAGTGGAGCAGATATGCATCGCCGTCCTGGGCAATTACTTTTTTAAATCTTCCACCACGGTCACTTTGCCGTTCATCGCGCCGGACAGCTCCATGATGGCTGTGGAGATCTGTGTGATCTCCGACAGGTCAAACATATTCACGATGTCCAGCGGCTCCTTCAGCTCCCGATCCTCCGGGGGCAGTTCGGCTTCCATGGCCATGACCTCTTTGGCTGTATCCCGCAGGCTCGGTTCCACGGCGGCCAGATAGATGCTGTACTTGTCACTGCGCTTGATGTCGCCGTTGTCCTCCAGCGTCATACACTCCATGATTTCCCCATAGTCCAGGCTGCGAATCGTCAGATCCATGTCCATGCTGGGAATATGCAAAGTCTGCCGCTTGGGGATCTTCTTATCCCTCAACCGCTGAAGGGCGCGGTGCGAAAAATCAGCCAGCAGCTTTTTCTTATCAGTGTCCATGCTTGCTTCCTCCTCTTATGCGGAAATGGCGTCCAGGTTGACCATGTCGGACGGGGTGAAGCCACCAGTGGCTTCCTCCTCGATCAGGCCACCCTTCTCGTAGGTGACCAGGGGCAGGTCGTTATACCAGCAGTTGTCGATGCTGTAACGCTCCTGCTGCCCGTTGGTGGCGTCCGGGTCGGCCAGCTTGGTGATGATCTGGCTGCGAAGGTCAACACCCTTCTTCCAGCTCTCCAGCACCTTGTTGTAGCGGGTGTACGCCTTCTTGATGGTCAGAGTGAACTCACCCTTGATGCCGGTCATCTTGCTGTCCACATCAATGTCCAGCTGCACATCCTCACGGTTGGCGCTTACCTTGACCTCAATCTTGGACAGCTCGGCGATCAGCTCGCCGTCCACCCAAATCTCGCCCCAGGTGCCCGTCAGGGTACGGTTGCCTCTCAATTTGCTCATGCTTCTGCCCTCCTTACATATTGCAGGTCAGCTTCAGATCTTCCATCGCGTCCACAAACTTGACATTGCTGGCGATAAAGACCTTGGAGCCGGTATTCGCCTGGGCCAGGGCGGTTTCATCCATCTCGGAGGTGTCGGTGCCCTGGCTCTGCAGATAGGTCTCCTGGGCCTCCACATCGATGGCGGCGGTATTGTCAAAGGTTCTGTCCAGAACATTGCCCTCCAGCTCCCGGTGATAGGCCAGGATCGCGGCCACAAACGCCTGCTTGTTGTCGTAGTCGTTGATGACCTTTCCCACATAGGAGGACTCAAAGGTTTCCCGGATGTCATCCTGGTACAGGTCAACGCCCTCGATGATCTTGATCTTCGAGAAGTCCTGGCCATGCTCCGGGGTGAAGGAGGTCAGGCTGTTCACGCCGCGCCCGATCTTGTACTTCTCCCCGTCAAAGACGATGACCAGCTCCCCGTTGTCGATGCGCTCATCCGCATCCTCCGGTACTTCGGCGGCGGTGATGTCGGACAGCTCAAAGTAGGTGCAGCTCCGGGCCAGGGACAGCCCCGCCAGCACACCAGCGATGCGGCAGCAATACTCCGCCGTGCTGAAGGCCGTGGTGCCGAGGGTACTGGTGATTTTGTCCGTGGTCAGGTTGATGATGCCCTCGTGGTCGCCCTTGCAGTTGGGCAGCACCGCCTTGAAGGTCTTGTGGTGATCGTCTCGCGCCTCCTTGATCCAGGCGGCCACCGTGGTCTTTTCATCCTCGGTGATCCCAGGGATGACCAGGTAATTCCACTTCAGGTCGTTCAGCTGCTTCAGCTGCGGGTTCAGGTTCTCTTCCGTGGTGGCCACCTTCAGCACGATGGTCTTGGAGGGGGAACCCTCATAGACCAGCTTCAGGTACTCATAGTTGCGCGCCGTGAAGTGGGTGGGATCCACATCCAGCACACTCTTGTAGATGTTCAGCGCCTGGCCCTCTTCGGTGTCGTCTTTCAGAACGATGGCCACGATGCCCCGTGCGCTGCGCTTGATGGCGGTCACGCCCTTGGTCTTAAATTCAATGATGATTTCGGGCAAGCCCATAAAATCACTCCTTTCGGTTGGTTCGGATGTTGGACTCTAGCTCTGCCATGAGCGGCGGGGCCTCCGGCTCCTCAATGCTGTCGCGGAAGGCCAGCGTGAAGGTGGCGTGGAGTACCTTGTCCACAATATTGAAGGCCAGGTCGGGAATGGTCACCGCCCTGGCCTCGCCTTTGTCGGTAAAGCGGAATACCGGGCGCAGCAGATCGTCCAGCTCCTGGCTGATCTGCAGGTACTCCAGATTGCTCTCGCCCTTGGTGTGGAGCGCGGCGTCCACCAGGATGCTGCGGTCTGTGTAGCCCCGGCCTGCGGGCTGGTTGCCGGAGGGGATGATGTCCAGATAGATATAATCCTCCAGCTCTGCCCGGCCTGCCTCCTGCGTCTTGTCGATCCCCTCACCAAACACATCGAAGGCGGGCCAGCACCCCTTCAGCAGGGCGATCAGGCTGCTGCGGATGGCCTCGTAAATGGTGGTGGCCATGCTCTCCCTCCTCACAGGTCATGGGTGCTGATGAAGTCGCTGAGCCATTCCCGCAGGAAACCGGGCAGGGCCTGGTTCAGCTCCTCCAGGGACAGCTCCATCATGTGCTTGCCCGGCACAAAGCTGCGCCCGCCCCGCGTCCGGTGCCCATACTCCACTGGCTCCGCGTACTCCACATTGGTGTAGACCTCGATATAATAGGTGTCCCCCTTCTTGACAATCGGGCCGACCTTCCAACTGTCCTGAAGGCGGCCCGTCTTGTGCGGGGTCTTTTCCTTGACCTTGCCTTGCAGCTCACGGGCGATCTGAATGACCATCGCCCGAAACTCAGCGGGATATTCCTCCTCGATCATGCGGGAGAGCTGCTGCTCCTGCGCGTCGAGGCCATCGAAGCGGTATTCTGTCCGGCTCATGCTTTCGCCTTCGCCAGCTTCAGCGGCACATTGTTGTGGGAGGGCTGCCGATCCGCAAGCCCGGCCTCCGTCAGGTACTCCCGGCCCAGCCGGATCACCTTCACCGTGTCCCCAGGCTCGATCTCCACCTCCGGGCGGACAAAGAGCAGGAAGTCGGTGTCAATGCTGGCGGTGGGTTCCTTTTTCCCCAGCTTGCCCCCGGAGGGGCTGGAGAGGGCGCAGGGTATATTCTCATATACCTGCCTGCCGTCCAGCCCCTTCTGGAACACGCTCTCCCCGGAGGGCAGGGTAGTTTTCTGCGGACGGTACACCCAGCAGCTGTCCTGGTAGGTCAGCGCCAGGATGTCGGCTTCCGTCATGGGGGGCAGTCCTTCGGCAGCTTCATCCGCTTGAAGGGGATGAGCTGGCTCTCATAGTTCTTCACAAAAGCCACCGTCTCCTTCAGGCTGTTGGCCTTGTCCCGGTAGCTGATGCTGGTGTCGCCCCGCGTAACGCTGGCCACATCGTTCTCCGATGGGGCCACCTGGTCGGCCCGGAGCATATCCTCCACAATCTGCGCCGCCACATCCTCAAGCGGGGGAGGAAAGTCCTCCCGTCCGCAGAATACCAGGATGCGGCTGATGGCCCGCTTCACATACCGCTCGATGGTGGGCAGCTGCTCATCCGGCAGCTGCAGGTCACTTTTCGCCGTTGCCGCTATCCGGCTCACCAGTTCCTGATCCATCCGGCTCCTCCTTGGCCTTGCCGCCCTTCTTCGTGCCGCCCTTGCTCTCGGCCTTCAGACGGTCAAGCAGGGCGTCGCCCAGCTTCTCCAGATCGGCCTCCGTCACCGGACGCCCCTCCGCCTCGGCGGAGCCGCCGATCCGGGTGAAGCCCTTCTTCTCCAGCTTGGCGGCCCGCTCCTCGCTGGCCACCTGCCGGACTTCATTCAGTCTCTTCAAAGTAATCATGGCGCATATCCTCCTTCTCTTAGCCGTCTCTGCCGCCAGCCTTGGCCTGCTTGATGTTCACCCACATGGCCGTCAGCTTGTTGTCCGGCACCCACAGATCATGGTACTTGCGGTAGTCCGTCGCCCAGGCCCGCTTCTTCTGATAGGTCTCCGGGTCGAAGATCCGCACCTTGTCCGTGCGGGACACGGCGATAGGGGCGGTGCGGGGGCTGATGATCCAGTTGATGTCCTTGGCATCCTCCGCAGCTGCAAAGCCGCCCTTCTCCTGGGTCGAAGTGGTGCCGTCATAGAACTGGTAGCTGGTTTTCATCCGCCCGCTGCCCACGCGGATGATGGGGAACTCACCGTTCAGGCTCTTCACCTTCACCGTGACATCGCCCTGCTTGAAGTCCATCACGCTCAGACTCTTGGACAGGGTGCTGGACATATCCAGGATGGCGGCCACGGGGCGGGCCATCGTGATCACCAGCGGGGTCTCATCGCCCACCACATCCTGCACAGCCGCGATGTCATAGTAGAGCTTCTTCAGGATGTCGTTCTCCGTGGGGGTGTACTCATAGCCCGCCCGCTCTTTGGCGATGCACAGGCTGGCGATCTTGCTGTAGCGGTATGCATCGATCTCCGGGATCACCTTGGTGCGCTGGAACTCGCCCATGACCTGGGCTGCGGTCACCACGAAGTTGGTCTCGTTGACCTCGTTCTCATCGAAAGTGAACTGGCGGCCTCTGTCCTGGGTCATCTCCTTGGTCTCCCACTTCAGGTTGACCGAACCCTCCACAAAGCCCTTGTCGCGGTCATAGTCGGCCAGGCCGTCCATGTCCATGCTGGGGATCTTCACCTCCGCGCCGCCGTTGTAGCGCACCAGCTTGTCGTTCAGCTCCATCCAGCCGGAAGTGGCCTGCTCAACGGCGGCCTTGTCCAGCTCGCTCTGGAATACGCTCGCATATTCAAATACATTGGCCATATTACATCATGCCTCCTCTGATGCCCTGCGCGATCTGGTCTTTCACGGTGTTCTCCGCCTTGGCCCCGCCGCCAAGCCCCTCCGGGGTCTTTCCCCGCAGGCGCTCCTTCACGGCGGCCTCCAGCGCGCTCTTGAATACCTCCTGGGTCTGCTGCAGGCTCTTTTCCATGCTCTCCTTGTCCGTGTAGGTCAGCAGGTCGGCCAGCCCCACGGGGAAGCCCTCATCGGTCAGCTTCTTCACCGCCGCGTCCTTCAGGTCACGCTGCAGCAGCTCCGTGCGCAGCTTGGTCAGCTCCTGCGCCTGGGCCTCGCCCTCGGCCTTGGCCCGCTCCTCCGGGGACAGCTTGGCCAGCCGCTGCTTCTCCTGCTGTTCAGCCTCCCATGCGGCCTTGGCCTCCGCGATCTTGGCCTCCACATCGGCCTCGGAATAGCTCTTGCCACCCTGGGGTTCCTGCTTGGTGCCCTCACCCTCCTTGGGGGCAGGGTCGCCGTCCTTCTTGGTGCCCTCGCCGGAGCCGGGGGCCGGTTCCTCCTTGCCTCCGAAGAGGGAGTCCCAAAACTTCTGGAAGGCCGTGCGCTGCTCTGCGGTGGGCGTTGTGGGCTGCTGATTGGTCTGCTGGGGGGTCTGCCCCTCGCCGCCTGCGGCAGGGGCGGTGCCGGTGGTGGTCGTGGTTTCTGCCATCGTCAATTCCTCCTTGTGTAGTCGTGTAAAAGTAGAATATAAAAACGCCCCTCAAAAGGCGTTTTTACCTGGTTTACAGGCGGGCCGCGCCCGCGTTCAGGAAGCATATTTTTTCTTCCATTCCTCAAATTTGATATTGCCGTCCAGGGGATTGCCCTCCCGTTTGGCAAAGACGCTCTTCTTGAAATACGCCCGGATGATACACAGGCAGTTGGGGTGGATGGGCGGCAGGTTCACACCCGGCTCCGCTTCATCCACCCGGAACACCCGCCCATTCAGGTCGCTGCAGGTGCAGCTGCCGGAATGCTCGGTGCCGCCGAGAAACTGGTATTCCTCGATGCCGCTCTCCTTGTAGCCCATCACCTCGCCCTGGTTGGCGAAGTATTTGCACTCCGTCCGCACCAGACGCTCGGCGTTGTAGCGCCCCTTGTCCATTACCTCATCGATGGCGCAGGCCATCTTCTGGACGCTGCTCCCCTGGATGAAGCCCAGGGTGATCTCCCGCTTGGCCAGCGCCGAAAGGTGGTCGCAGGCCCCCCACACGGCCTCGGAGTAGTGCTTCTCGCTCCATGGGAAGGACAGCACCCGCTGGATCAGCTTTTTGTCGATCTTCGCCACATGGAAGCCCAGGCCGATCCCCCGCTGGATGGAGAAGCAGCTCTCGTAGTAGTTGACCTGCAGCATATCGCCCAGCAGGGTGTCCAGCTTCGTGGTGCTGTCCTCGGCCAGGTCGATCATGTTCTGGTAGACATTGGCCAGCAGCTGCTCCTTCCGGGTGATCCGGCTCTTCATAGCCAGGGTGTTCAGCTCCAGCAGGGCCTTGCTGCCCTTGGCCGCGTCAGATGCCTCGGCGATGTATTCCTCGATGGATTTGCGCCACACGCTGTACTCCTTGCCCTCCAGGAGCTGCCGGGCCGCCTCCTCGGTCAGCCCGTTGTCCTTGGCAAAACGGGCAAACAGCGCCTCGATCTCCTTCTCAATGTTGAAGGCCGCCTCGTCATAGAGGAAGATCAGCTCCCTGGCGTAATCGTCGGTGCGCTTGGTGTTCTGCAGCACCCGCTCCTTGGCGTCCTCGATCCACTCGTTGCGCGTCCAGTAGCTCATGCGCCCTCACCAGCCTTTTCCTCCGGCTCATCTTCCGGGGAAGCCTCCGCTCCCTCCGGCTGGGCCTTGGCCTGGGCCAGCGCCTGGGCCAGGGCGTTGTACTGGCCGAAGCTGTTGACCTCCTGCTGCTTCTCATCCTCCAGCTTCTGCAGTTCATCCTGCACATTGTCGATGGTGGGCAGCATCTGCAGGCGGGTTTCGCGGGACAACTCCCCGGACAGCATGGTGATGATCTGCGCGATCTCCAGCACATTCTGCGGCTTGTTGCGCCGGAATTGGATGTCAATGTCCCGGTAGTCAAACTGGCCGCCCTGGATGTTCAGGATGTGGGTGATCAGCTCGATGCGCCGCTGCAGGCCGCGCTTGAACTTCCGCTCCTTGATGGCGCAGATCTGCTCCAGCCCCCACAGCTTATAGGACACCGCCACGCCGGACAGGTTGCCGCCGAAGTTCGCGTCCGTCAGGTTGGGCACCGCCGAGAAGATGTGCATATCCTCCCGCAGCCGCTTCTTGTAGTTCTCCAGGGCCGTGTCGCTCACCTCTTTGATGAGCCACTGGATGTCGCCGCCGTCCTCTAGGATGATGGCTCCCTTTTCCTTCATCTCCGCAATGTCCTGGGAGGTCACGGCCCCCATCTTCAGCACCTTCAGCAGCGCCTCATCGTTGTACTGGAAGAAGTTCGCCGTGTTGCTCTCCACCCGGTTGTATGCGTCGATCAGCGTGATCACGCCCTCGAAGTCCCCAAGGCGCTCCTCGTTGTTGATGTACTCCACAAAGGGCACATCCCCCCAGTAATGCTCCCGGATGTCCAGCAGCTCCAGCGCCCCGCCGTTGATGCTGCGGAAATACCAGCAGTCCTGGGCCGTCCAGAACTCCACCTTCTTGATGATGTTCTTGTCCTTGTCCTTGGAGTACACGATGCGGATGGCCGCCATGGGCGTGTTGTACCCCGTCTCGCAGATATAAATGCAGCCGTCAGGCGGCACCTTGGTGAAGCGGATCTGCGCGTCCTCATCCAGGTAGAGCATTTCAAAGCAGTCCCCGTTGATGCTGGCACCCTTGGCCAGCTCCATGTTCTCGTCCTGCTCATCGTTGTAGTCGAAGATGTCCTGCAGCGCCTCCAGGTATGCGTCATTTTGGGAGCTGTAGACCACCGGCTTGCCGATGAAGTACCCGGTGGCCGTGTCCGTGATATATTTCGCCATGTTGTTGACCAGGCGGTTATTGGGGGCGGTGCTATCCTTCTTCCTGTGCCGGAGGATGTCGTGGTCGCCCTCGTAGTATCCCTCCAGCCTGGCGTACTTGGTGTGCCCCTCGTTTTCGTCAATGATCTCCTTGATGTCCGCCTCCGTCAGGCTGTCTAGCAGGGATCGTTCCATGAAGATGACCGGCATTTAACAAAACCTCCCCAGCTGTGATTGATAAAAGTCCTGCCTGATTTTCTCGGCTACTTCTTCCAAGTCAATCGTTACGGTCATGCCGTCTGCTACTTTCACCTCTCTGTAACGGTGCTTTTTCAGAACAGGAGCCGCCGCAGCCTCTGCCACATCTGTGGTGGCGGGCTGAATATAGCCCAAGCCTTCCATCCGCTTGCGTGAACATCTGTCGCGCTGCGGGCAAATGTTACACTTGCTGGCCATTCTTGATAAGCCCATGAAACCCCTCCTTAAATTCCAAACTCGGCCCGATTCACGATGCGGAACCGCTTCACCCTCTTTGCGATGGAGCGCGCACCCTCCAGGGCGTCCGGGCCATCGTCATGCGCCCCCATGGGGAACTGTGTCAGCTGCTCCAGCAGCCGCTTATGGCGGCGGTTGAATTTGATATACTTGTTCTTTACATCCGGCTGCAGCGTCTGGATACGCATGACCTTGTCGCTGGTCTGCTGCACCTCCTCGATTGGGAGGTAAAGCCCGGCCTTGGCGCTGGCCTTGGCCAGCTCCTCCTTCAGGAACCACTGGAACTGGTTTGTCTCCGCGCCCAGCTTCCGGTAGCCGTGCCCGAAGCTGGCCCGGAGCCACCGCTCCTTGGCCAGCACATCCGCGATGATCCGGTCAGGGTGACGCCGCTCGATGTCCGCGTCTACCACATACATATACCCGCTGCCCTTGTGCTTGGCCAGGGTGACGATGGCGGAGAAGTCGCTCCGCTTGGTCTTGCCCAGCGAGGGGTCGATGAACCCAAAGAAATCGAAGGCCGGGTCGCCGAAGTTGACCTCCGCCTCGTTGTAGTAGTCAAACCATTCCTCCATGAACAGGCAGTCATCCGGGTTGATCGGCTCGTTCTGCTCCTCGGAGTTAAACGATGCCTCGCCCTCCGACACCCGCATCACCATCAGGTCGTAGTAGGACAGCTTTTCCTCCCACAAGACCTGGGTGCCCTCCAGCATGGCCTCCTTGTGCGCCTGGAAGAAGGCCAGCGCCTCAGATTCCCGGTCATCGTTGGACAGGTCGGTGAAGATGGTTTCCCACTGCTGCCACAGGTCATCCGCCTGGGAAAATTGGATCACCGCCTTGTACTTGATGGAGCGGTAGGCCGGGTTGGTCAGCGTTTTGGCCAGCAGGCTGTCATAGTGGAGCAGGGTGCCAATATAGATAATGTCGGTGTAGTCATCGCCGCACTTGCTTACCGCCTTGTCAAACCAGTCCTTCAGCTTCTTGCGCTGCTCCGGCGTCCGCACATTCTCATCGTTCTCCACATCATCCAGGATGATCAGGTCGGGCCGCCAATTCCGGTGCTTCCGGCCACGGATCTTCTTACCGCTGCCAATGGCCTCGATCTTGATGTTAGTCTTGGTCAGCAGCACATTGCTGCGCCACACGCTGCCCGCCAGCACCCCGAAGTCCTCCAGGATCGCCGTGTTCTCCTCAAACTCCACCCGGATGTTGTCCAGGAAGCCCTCTGCCTGCTCGGAGCTGTCCGAAATGATGATGGGATAGTGCTTGTATCCGTACAGGGTAGAGTGCATCGTGCCTTTAAAGGTCAGGTTGGTGGACTTGGCGTGTCCACGGGGGGCCGCCACCGCCCGGCGTGTTCCCGGCAGGCGGCTGATCATCTTGGTGTCCGCCGCCGTCAGGGGATAGCGCCCCTTCAGCACACCCTGCTGCCAGATTGCGTCCAACTCCCGGTGAAACTCCGGGGAGGGCTTGCTGAAGTAGTGGGGGAAGTAGGCCCGCCCAAAGAACTCCATATCGATGGCTCCCAGCTTCCAGCGCAGGCCCCCCGGCCCCGTCATGGGGTGCCCCGCTTCAAACTCCCGCCGAAGCTGGACGCGCTCCGGGGAGTCGTCCTTGTTTAAGAAACCTTTTAGGAGTGCGCGCAGACCGTTTAAATCTGTACCCTCCTCACTGTATAATTGGCTCTCTGCCTCGGCGATGGCTCCCGCCAGGGCGTTGATGCTCTGCTTTTTTCGCTTATTCAAAATGGCCTGTCCTCCTCCCGCTTTCAACAGGGGGCCGTAAACGCCCCACAGCGGCCTTTCCGGGCCGTTTGGGGAATTACCCCCGCCTGCCCGGTGCGGCGAATTTAAAGGGGTTTGTGCGCGGCTTAAACGGTATTCCGGGCAATAGAAAGAACCGGGGGTGAAAAACAGGGGGCGAAGGGGTGTGCTTCGCCACCCAGCCTGCTGTTCAGCCCGGTTCTTTTGCACTGTATTTCCACCGGCCTCCCCAGGCGGGACGAATCAACCGCCTGCTTTGTCCGGCTTCCTGTAAACGCCCTTTAAGAACTCTCGTCCTCATCCTCACCGCCCTCCGTGGAGAGGGTGAGTGTTTTCAGCTCCCCGCACAAGCTGATCTCCACCTTGGCGCGGCGGGCGCGCTTGTCAAGGTCGATGCGGCTGACGGGGAAGTGCCTCAGCACACCCTCCACGATCCGCACACCGCCCTCCGGCAGCGTCTCCACCCTGGAGGGCTTCAGCACCTCGCCGCCGTTGTCCAGCAGCCGCAGCCACTCCACCTCCAGGTGGGTCAGATAGGAGGGGGACAGCCCGTTGGGGCCGAGGAAGCGGAGTACATGGGGGATCGCCTTCACCCGGTAGTAGTTCTCCGCACTGTACTCCAGCGCCAGGAATACATAGCCCGGCAGCAGCGTGTAGACCTTCGTTGTCCAGCCTCCGCCGTTGCGGATCGCCCGCTCCTCGCGGGGCACTGCCGCCCGGATGCCCAGGCCCTGCAGCGCGTCGCGCACCCCGGTTTCCTGCCCGGTTGATACCTGCAGGACATACCATCTTACCATGTCCTCACCTCGCTTCCAGTCCGTCCTGTTTCTTGCTGTTCAGGAACTCATTGACCTGGCGGTAAAGGTCAGGCCGCTCCTTGGCCATGGCCTGCCACACCAGGGACTTCACCGCGTCCAGGCCCGCCTCTGTGGTGTCCTGGTTCTGGATCTCCACCCGCTTCTTATAGGCCGCTGCGCGCACCAGCGCGTTGGCCTCCCGCAGCATCTTGTCGATGCTTACCCCCTGCCAATCCTCCTCCGAGGTGTTGGCCAGGGCGTTGAGCAGGTTCTGGCTGGTCAGCCGGATGATGGCCTCGGTGGTGTCCAGGTCGGGGTATTTGTCCAGCTCATCCATCATGCGCCGGAAGTTCTCTTGGGCCATGTTCAGCATCTGCACCTCCGCCTGATATGCTCTGGCGTAGCGGCAGACGCTGGCAACGGAGATGCCCACACCGTTTGCCCCCAGGAAGTCTACGATCTCGGAATAGGTGCTGCCGGACAGGAGCATCTGCTCCACTGTCTCCCGCAGGGCGGGGTCGAGAGCGTCTATTTTGCTGTGCTTTCGGTTGCCCGCTTTCTTACCCATCCCTTACACCTCGATCATATCGTCCTCGATGCCACCGGCCAGCAGCCGGATGCCCTTGCCCGTCAGCTTGGCCTCCAGCGCCGTGTAGTCCGTGTCGGCCAGGGCCGCAGGCTCTTTGTTGGAGATGCGCCGCAGATGGATGTAGCCCTCTTCAGTCAGGAAGTTCACGCTGTCCAGAAACTCATCCTCGGCGATGCCGTCATCCTCCAGGACACTCTGCACACCCGTCAGCTTGTTGTACTTCAGCCGGAGGATGTTCACCGTCCGCAGCACCTTGCCGTTGTTATGAACAAAGCTGCCCGCCCGCAGAGCGCGCTTTTCAAGATTACTCACTCTTCTTATCCCCTTTCATTTCCAGCAATATATCCATGATCCGGTCGAGCTTCCGGTCTGTCTTAGCCTGCTCCCGGAAGAAGTCCTCCTTAGTGATGTAGTCCGCTTTGATCTGCTTGATGTCCCCACGGCACTCGTCCAGATCCTTCCGGTGCTCGGCGCGGGGGGTGTAGTCAGCGCGGATCTGCTTGATGTCTGCCTGCAGGGATTGAACCGTACTCTCGTAGTCGGACTTCTTCACGCTGTTTTCGCTGATTTCTTTCATCGACTCGTCCAGCTTGTCGATGCGTCCAAATAGAGAACGCTTCAGCAGATAGACCAGCCCGGCGGTTACAAATCCAAGCAGCAGCACGGCCAGCCACCAGGTTCCAGCGTCAAATGTCATAACAAAAACCTCCGCGCAAAAAAATAGAAGGTACATCGGATTTACACCGATTGTACCTTCTATTTGCGAAGCGGGAAAATAAAGCCCTTTATGAAATTGCTTAAAAGAGGGATTGTTGCCCATCCATAGGTCGGGTGCGCACCTCCCGCATCTTATCTGATACAATACTCCTGATCCGCACTTCTGTCAATCCGTACCTTCCGGCCAGCTCCTTGAAGTTGTATCCATCGAACTCCTCGCGGATCTGCTCATCGCGGGCCATCCGCTCCCAGGCGTCCGCCTTGGGGATGTAGATAGACAGGCCCCCGAACACAGACACCAGCCGCTTGTAGTTGTCCAGGCCGATCAGCTCAGCGACCTGCTGCTGTTCCTCATCCAGGTCGGACATCTGCACCCGATCCAGCGCGCTCATCCGTGCCCACCACCTCGCTTTGCGTTGTTCACATACCCCTTCAGCACCTCGATCAGCTTGTTGCAGGCCCGGAAGTCCAGCCAGATAAAGGGCTGCTGGGGGGTGGAGTCCACCTTCAGCTCCTTGCGGATGATGCCGCACAGCCGCTCCCCCAGGGAGGCCGTGCTGGGCTCCTTATCCGCCTTGGCCAGCTGATACATGAGCGCCCACACCTTTCGCTGCTGGCCGTCTGTGGCCCCGCCTGGCCGCTCCGGGTGGGTCTTGGGCTTGTGCCGGGGCAGCGGAGCCGCGCCCTGGCGCTTCTGCAGGTCGGCGATCACCGCCTGGGCCTCCGTGTAGGTCAGGGACTTCACTGAGTCTTTCCCGGTCAGGGCGGACACCAGCGCGTGAAGGTCATCGTCCTCGTTCCCGCGCTCCACAATGCCCAGGGCATTCCCAATGGCATAGATCTTCCTGATCTGCTGGGCGTTGATGGCTGCCATGCCCGCCCCTCCTTTCTGTTACACTTCCGGCTGCTCGGCCTCCACGCCGACCTTCATGCCTTCCTCCACGATCACGGCGGCGCGGATGATGTCAATGGCCTCTTGGGTGGTGCCCTCCCAGCCTGCGGCCTCCAGAACCTGCGCCAGCCATTCCCAGTTGATGACCTCGGCGGCCAGAAACGCCCAGTCGCTGGCCTCCTGCTCCGGCAGCCCCGCCACCTTCTCCAGCAGCGCCTTGTCCTTCTCATAGCGCCCCTTCAGCTTCTTCCGCAGGGTCGCCTGGATCTTGGCGTCGCTGGTGATGGCCCGGATGGTCTCCTCCAGGCTGCCCATCGTGAAGTTGCCCTGGCAGACCATGGCCAGCAGCCGCTTGCAGGATTCCGTCATCTTGTCCACGGTTTCGGACTTCACGAAGTCCCCGGCCACCTCGCCCAGCACCTTCTTCACCATGGTCAGGGAGATGGGCTTCACCGTGGCCGTGTTCGTCACCGTCACCCGGCTGTTCTGGCTCCCCCAATAGCTGATGGACAGCAGCTTGGTGTCCTTCAGCGCGACTGTGGCCATGGTTTCAAACTGGCCCTTCAGCCAGTCCATCCGCTGCTTGATGCGGTCAGCCTCCAGCGCCAGGGCCGCGTACTCGTCCACATAGCGCCGTACCTGGTCGGCCCGCTCTTCCTTCTTGTTTTTCAACTCCACCAGTGTGTCAGCCAAGTTTCTCGACCTCCTCCCGGATGCCCAGGAAGCACTCCCGGCAGATCTGGAAGCCCCGGAAGGTCACCACCTCATAGGTGCCCTGGCAGATATTGCAGGTGGGGCGGTGCTTCTGGATCACCAGCCCGCCGTCCCCCGTAGGGGTCAGATCCACGGCGGTGCCGCCGTCCAGCCCCAGCTCGTGCCGAAGGTGCTGCGGGATGGTCAGGGTGCCCTTTTTCCCCATGCGCTTCGATGCGTTTCGCATTGGCTTAACCTCCTTCTGTTCTTGTGATGCCTCACTCTGCATTTCCACGGGCTTGTGACCGTTCCCCTGGAGGGGAGCTGCATTAAGGCCGGGGGCCGAAGCCCCCTGCTCATACCTTGACCAGTTCGATGCTTTGGTTGTTGGCGCAGAAGTGTCTCTTCAGCGCCCGAAAGGATGACCACTGCGGGGTGAAGCAGGAATATTGCATGGGGTACTTCTCGCGCAGTTCCTTCTGCCTCCGCTTCGGCAGCCGTTCGAACTCGGCCCTCTCTTTGCCGGAGAGGATGTTGTGCCGCTGCTCCTGCAGGAAGCGGCGGCGCACTTCGCAATCCTCGGCCATCCACTGGCCCCGGAACTCGCCGCCGATATAGACCATGATCTTGTTTTGATACACGCTCACCCGCTCCAAAATCAGGGTGATGTCGTATCCGTCCACCTTCAGCTCCACCGGATGGAAGAAGTGGGTCAGGGCCTCCTCCGCCTGCTTCCATTCCTCTTTCGTCATCGGGCATCACCTCCCATTCATCCATGTGTGGCCTCGAAGTTCTCGATGGCCCACTTGTTCCCGGTTGCGTAGACCGCCTGCCGGGTGCGCTCGGCGGGGCCAGCGCCGCGCTGCGGTGGGCCGTCCATCCGCAGCTGCTCCGGCAGCTTCTCCACGATGGACACTACACTGGCGTCGCCGAACTTCTCCAGATAGGCGGCGATGTCCTCCTTGATACCGATAGCCTGGCCGGACGGCGCGTTCACCTGGATCGTGATGGTCAGCACTTTCTTCCCCTCCTTCTGCGGGCCTTGTCCTCCAGCCCGCACCGCGATGGATGGTTCTGGCAGGCGTTGGCGCACTGCCTGTCGCAGTCGGCGCAGCAGCGGCTTGCCTGCACCTTGTCGCAGTAGAAGATGGTGCAGAACCGGCCTGTGCAGGCCCGCCGCTGGCTCCTGTCTTGTGCCCTGTCCTTCATCGTCAGCCCTCCTGCTTTTTCTGGAGCCGGATGTCCCGGCCTCTGAACTGCACCACTGCGTACATCCCCGCCAGACGGGAATGCACCCGGCTGCTGTAAGTTCGCTCGATCTCCTGCAGTCCCAGGTTGGTGTTGATGATTGTGGGCTTGCCCGTGTTCAGGCGGTGGTTGACCAGGTCATAGACCTCTGCCTGCGTGTAGCGGGTCACCAGCTCGGTGCCCAGGTCATCGATCACCAGCAGGTCGCACCCGAAGATGACCTCCCGGAACTCCAGCGCCGCATCGTCCTTATGGAATTTCCCCAGCTCCAGTTGATCCATCAGGTGCGGAGCGGACACATACATAACCAGGTGGCCCGCCTTGGCCACCCCCTCGGCGATGGCCAGGGAGAGGTGGGTCTTGCCCAGCCCCGGTGCCCCAGTGAACAACAGGCTCTGATTCTGGCCACCGAACTCCCGGATATACCGCTGGCTGCTCTCCACCACCTTTCGCATAATGGGCCGCAGCTTTTCGTCGTAGTAGCGCAGCTCGAAGTTCTCGAAGCTGCATTCCCGCGCCGGGGACACATCGCACAGCTGCTCGTACACCAGCTGGTTCAGGATGACCTGGCGGCACTCGCACATCTGGCCGCCCTCCTTCACGCCCCGGTCTCTGCAGAGCGGGCAGGTATAGGCTGGCTCCAGGTCGGCTTCTGTTACGCCTGCGGCGGCCAGGGCCGCTGCCCGGCGTGATTGTGCTGCCCGGATTGCCTCCTCCATCTCGCTTGTGTCCTGGTCATGGGTCAGGCTGGCCCGCGCCCGCTGTGCGTATAGACGCGCCAGCTCCCGTCCTGCGGCATTGATCTCCGGGTGCTGCTCATTCAGGGCCGCCATTGCGCTCCTGTGGCGCTCCTGGGCGGTCTGGCGGCGGGCGGCCAGGATCTCATCCGCCCGCTTGGATAGTTTCTTGGGATAGCGCATCAAACCGCCTCCGTGACTTGCCTCACTCTGCATTTCCACGGGCTTGTGACCGTTCCCTCTTGGGGGAGCTGCATTAAGGCCGGGGCCGAAGCCCCAGGCGCTCACTTGATTTGAAACTTCTCCGGGAAGTGGTACACATCAATGTGTCTGTGGATCTCCACTGTCCCGTCCTCCAGCCCCTCGCCGTACCCCTTCCGGTAGCCCCGCTCATAGGCCTTGCTGAAATTCCTCTGCACCCTGACCTCTTTTCCCAGCGAGAATCCGAAGCAAATCAGGAGGATCACCAGGGGAAGGAGCAACGCTTCGCCCCCGATGGACACTGGGCGGCCATTGATGATCTCAAATCCCAGCCGGATAAACGCCCCAGCGAGAAGTCCTGCGGAAAATCCCAAAACCAAAAGCAGCAGTTTGCTCACCCTCTTCATTGTCCCGTCCTCCTTATTTTCTCTTGTTCATCCACGCCAGAATGATAATGGTTACACAGATGATTGCTGTTACCGCCACCGCTGTCATGCAGTCACCCCCTTACACCAGGCCGATGCCCATGGTGCGGGCCATCGCATACAGCCCGTCGTAGCTGATGTTTTCGTTGTTCACCGCGTTGTTGTAGACATTCACTGCGCCTCGGATGCCCCACTTGGACTGGCTGATGCCATGCAGGAAGTTCAATTCCTTCTTCCGGCCATCCTCGGCCAGCTTGGGGAACAGCTTCGCCACATCCTCGTCGGTGACCTTGCGGGTGCTGTAGTAGCGGTTCATGCGAATGCGGGAGAACAGCTGGGCGAACCGTGCCTCCTGCTTGCCCACCATCCGGGTGTAGACCTCCGTGTTGCCGATCAGCGCGATGCCCACGCCCTGCTGCCCCGTGATGGGGTTTGCGTCCGCCCAGGTGCGGATCTCCTCCAGGGAGCGCAGCTGCAGGTGCTGGGCCTCATCGATGATGATGACCTTGTTTGTGCCCTCCAGCTTCTCCCGGATGGCCAGCGTCAAATCCAACTTGCTCCGGGTCTCCGGCACCTTCAGCGCCCGCGCCAGCACCTTCAGCAGGTTCCCCAGGGTGCCGGTGCTGGGCGTCGCCTGGATGTAGACGCTGGCCGTGGGGTTTTCCCGCACAAACCGCTCGGCCCCCTTGGTCTTGCCGATTCCCGCATCCCCGTGGATGATGACCATGCCCTTCTCCAGCTGGCAGTAGCGGATGAGCTTATACACATCCTCCGAAATGGAGGTGGGAATGTAGTCCTGGGTGGGGCGGTAGGGCAGGGCTTTCTCGGTGTTGACCTCCTGCTCTTCCTGAGTGCGGAAGAACTCCTCCAGCTTGCTCTCCAGGGCAGCGATGTCGCCGTTGTCGTACATACTGCGGCGGTACTGGCTCAGTGCCGTCTGGCTGATCCCCATGAGTGGGGCAGCCTTGGCCTGGCTGATGTTCTTTTCCTTCAGGAACTGCTCCACCCGTGCCTGCAGTGCGCTGTTATATTCCTTACTCATGCTCGGCTCCTCCATTTCGTTTCATTGCGTTTCGGTTCATCGTATCCAGATCCGGGCCACCAGCCACCGCCTTCAGCAATGGCTCCTCATCAGGCCGCTGCAGCTCCAATACCTTCGGGGATGCAGCGGGGACGATCCGGGCGACCTTGCTCTCGTGGGCGGCCTCCATAACCAGCTCCAGCGCCGTATGCCGCCCGAAGGCCGGGAAGGTGCTGACCTTCTTGGCCTCCTTGGTGATGCGCTCCATGCGCCGCACCTTGGCCATGGCCTCCTTGACTTCCTCCTTGCTGGCCCCGTAGGTCAGCACCGCCGTGTTGTCGGCGGGGACGCTCATAATGAAGCGGTCTTGCAGGTCGTACACCCGCACCTCGCTCAGATCGTCCGGGTCGTAGCGGTAATAGACCTGCTGGCCCAGGTAATTGAACACCAGCTCGTCGTTCCAGTAGTCGATGCGCTGGCCCGCGATGTCCAGGTGTACGCCCCGGCGCGTGACCTTCTGCGCCCGACTGCTCCGCATCAGCATCAGGTTCAAATCCTCGGCGCTGGCCACCCGCTTGGTGTGCAGATTCTCATTGTAGACCTGCTGGCGGGGCTTGCCGTGGTCTTTGGCCACCGCGCCGCCGTAGGGCTGCTGGTTAAAGTACCAGTCCAGCAGCTCCTCCACCGTTTCCACCAGGGTAGAGTCCAGCGGGATCCTACCATCCTTCAGGATGAACTTCAGGCTCTCCGGCTTCTCCAGCACATTGCCGCCGGTGAAGGTATCGAACAGACGGGAGAGGTGGTCTTTCACATCCCGGAAGCGCCGCTCGATGATCTTCGCTTTTGCGTTCCGCACAATGGCGTTTGTCATGTGAATGCCCAGCCGCTCGAATACCGGGGGCGGTTCAAACCGCTCCTGGCCGTCCTTCGGCTTCTTTTTGCGGTGGCCCAGGCCGCCCACATCGTAGGTTAGGAACTCGCGGCCATTGTCTACATAGATGTTCTCCGGGATGCCGTATTTCAGGATGCCACGCCGCAGCGCGATCAGAGTGGACTGGCTGCTGGGGGCGTTGGTGACATAGCACCCGGTAAAGATGCCCGACCGGGCGTCGAAGAAGGCTGTCAGGCACAGCCGGTGGCGCTGGCCGTTCTCTCCCTCGGTGATAATATCGAAGGTGTGGTTGTCGGCGATCCACCACTCGTTGCTCCGCATATCGTCGTAGACACGGCGGATATATGGAGCGCAGCGGTCACGGAAGGCTTTCTCACCCTCCCGGCCCAGTACCTTCAGCGGCTCCGGGATGTCGGCCTGCGCCCTGCGGTAGAAGGTCGTGTAGCTCGGCATATCCCCAACCAGCTCCGGGAAGCTCGTTTGCATCTCCAGCTTGGTGTACTCATAGCACTTTTTCAGGGGGTGCTGCCGCTCATCCAGATAGAAGTATAGGAATGCCTGCCACATGGGATCCGGGATGCTACTCTTGCCCTTCTTCCACTTGCCACGCTTGTCGATCAGGCCATCCAGGTCGTTATCCCGCACCGCGTTCCAGCGGCGGTATAGGGTATCCACGGAAATGGCCCGCTCTGGATATTCCAGCTTGCACCACTGTACGAAGTTTGCGTCCACCTCGGTCTTGTTGGCCCCCGGCTTGTTCCGGTAGCCCTGCCACTGCTTCACCAGCCGGAGCCAGAAGGCAATCTCCTCCTGCTCCTCAATGGAATAGGTGTCCAGCGGCTTGGCTTCCTTGGTCAGGGTCTGCGCCACCTCCGGCGAGGGGGTCAGCTTTAGCCCATCAAAATACTTCTGCTGCAGGTGGGGTTCCAGAGCGTCCAGGCTGAAAAGGTACTCCGGGGAATTGAATTTGTTCAAAACCCTTTCAGCGGGGATTTTCCCGCTTTCAGCCCAGCGGCGGACAGTGCGCTCAGTTTTACCTGTTAGCGCCGCCACTTCCTGCGAACTCAATGTGACAGCCATTTCCTTCACCTGCCTTTCATAACCTGCCATCGTCAGTGCAGGGAGGTTATCCCCTGCAGACCGCCCTGGCCGGGCGGTTTCGGCTCATTTGCTCTGCTTGATGGTGATCTGAAACTCGCTCCCGTCCTCCATTCGAAGGACAAGGCCGCTGTCCCGCGTCAATATCCCAGCCTCCGCATAGGTCTTGATATTGGATACCTCGCCCAGCGCAGTGTCTACCAGATCCAATTCTCCAGAAATCAGGAGGTTCAAGGCATCTTCTATGGTTTTCTCGTTCATGTCCATGTTCCTTTCTTAATTCTTGTTCGTAGTGCTTTCCAGGTAATTTAAAAGCGTTTCAAAAACCACCTTAGCGTCCTGAGTTTCCGGTCGCTTATCCCAGCCTCGGTCATAGCTTATAAGGGCGGGCTGCCATCCAAGTCCCACTGGCCGGATGAACAGTTTACTGACGCGGCCTCCGTTGATCCCAAACTCGGACGGCTTCTCATACACCTTAGCTTGCCATTCATAGCCTCCTTCGATGGTTCCTAACATCCAGCCATCGGCTTTCTGAGTTACTTCGATATTCATACCGCTTCTCCCTTCGCCTCAGTGAAAATCTCTTCAGTCTTACAATGTAACGCCTTTGCAATCTCTCTGGCGCGGAGGTGGCTGGTCATTTTGGTGGATCCATCCTCCAGGCGGTAAATTGCATTTACCGGAAGTCCCGCTTCTACCGCCAGTCGGTAAGGTGTCATATTCTGCTTTTCTCGGCGGCGCTGGAGTTCTGCCGCATTTACCTTGAGTAGCATCTTCGCCCCTCCTTTTGTTTCCGTTTGTATATGTTATGTACCCATTATAATGTTTCCATTTGTATATGTCAAGCGTTTTTCGCTCTTCCCTGTTTACATTTGTATATATTTCCGCTATACTTGTTTTTCAGAGAGAAGGTGTACTTAGATGAACAAGAAAAGTGCTATGGGGCAGCGCATTCAAGAACTCCGAAAGGACGCTGGTTTAACTCAGGAGCAGTTGGCGCAGCGAATTGGTGTCAGCATGGCCGCAGTTCGCAATTATGAGAACGGTCTGCGGGAACCAAACTCAAAAGCGATGGCTGCTCTGGAGCGTTTCTTCAAAGTGAGCGGGGAATACCTCCGAGGTGATATTGACCGCGAAACCTTCCTCCAGAATAGTGCTACTATTCAGGATCGCCTGGATGGACTGGTGGGTCTGTTTCAGACCTTCAAACTGGACTTTGACTGCAGCTCCCAGGAGCGGCAAATGCTGGCTGTTTCCATCCTGTCTGGGGTGATGGAAACTGTGACTACCCAACTGCTCCGCGATGATGGCCCCGCCGATCTGGATGGGGATCAGTTCGCACAGATCTTCCAGGCCGCCTTTGCATTGAATCCCCAAGGGCGCACCGAGCTGGCGAAGCGGGCCGCCGAGCTGACACAGCTGGAGCAATACAAGCGGTGATACCATTTGTATATAGGACAAGCCTACCACCTGGCTGTGCCCTTGTTTTTCATTTGTCAGAAAATCACAAATTCTGTTATGTTCACGGTGTTGCCGCGTCCTCTTAAACGCCACCTTTTAAGAGCCTCTTAAAAACCACTTGTCCGGCATTTTTAGCCCGGACATTCTGGCCTGGACATTTTCAAGGCCGAGTGCCCGAAAAGCCCGTATTTCCGGGGCGCGGACACCAATTTGCAGCGCGGACACATTTTGTCCGGGCTGTCCGGGCCTTCCAACAAAGAAAAAGACCTTTCAAGCAGGGGAGAAGCCGCCCAGCGCGCGCCCCGCTTAAAAGGTCTTTTTTGTTTTCTTAAAACCCCGAAAACCCCCGCCGTGCTTGGCTTTTCGCCCTCTCGCCGTGCCTGCTGCTGTATCCTCTTAAACGCTCTTAAAAGGGCCTCTTAAAACCCCTGCCCGATCCGTCCGCCATACGCCTGGTGAGGATAAAAAAATAAAAAAAGAAATTGCAATCCCATTTTCACAGGACTACAATTTCTTCCTCGGTTTTGCACTTGTTTATCGCTGAAATCCCTTGATTTTAGGCCAGTTCCCGTGTTTTTTCGGGATATTTCATATCAAACCCTTTGACCGGCCTATATTTCTCAACTATCCTGAAAACTTACAGCAGGGCGCATATCTCCTCCACATATTTCGCGTCGGTGACGGGGCCTTCGGGCTGATTGCTCTCAAGACTGTCGGGTTCAAAGTAAACAGCGTCGGCTGAATCCAGCGCGCTGATGAGCTGCTCCCGCAGCGATGCCGGTGTCGGCTGCTTCGCTTCGATAAAGGACCACACGGCACACAATACGGCAGCGAGCAAGAATACGGGCAGGGCGAGCTTTCGACTCATGGCAAACTCCTCCGGTTATCGTTATGTAAACAGCATAGCAGTCGGCGGAGGAAAAAGCAAGTTACAAAGCGGTAACATTCCGGTTACAGACTGTAAGAAAGAGAGGGGTATCTCCCCTCTCTTCGCAATTTTCAGAGAATGATGCAGATGAGACCGCCGCTGCCCTCGTTGATGATGCGTTCGAGCGTCTGGCGGAGCTTTGCGCGCGCGTCGTCCGGCATCCGCTTGAGCTTGGCCTGCAGGTCCTCGCTGACGATCTCGTGGAAGCTGCGCCCGAAGATATTCGACTGCCAGATCTTCGCTGTGTCGCCCTCGAACTCCTGCAGCAGATAATTGACCATGTCCTCGCTCTGCTTTTCGTTGCCGACGATGGGCGAAACGGTCGTTTCGATGTTCGCGCGGATCATGTGGATGCTCGGCGCGCTGGCCTTGAGCCGCACACCGTAGCGGCCGCCCTGCTTCATGATCTCCGGCTCCTCCAAAATGAGCTCATCGACCGTCGGCACGACCACGCCGTAGCCCGTTTCGCGGGCGTCCCGAATGGCGGAGGATACCTTGTCGTAGTCCGCCTTGACGGCGGAAAGCTCCGTGAGCAGACGCATGAGATCGCCGTCGTCCGCCACATCAAAGCCGGACTGCTCGCTGAGCGTCTGATAGAACAGCGCCCGCGGAAGCTGAAGCTCTGCGCTGGCGGTGCCGCTGCCGAGCGAGATGGCGTTGACCTTTGCGCCGCTGATGCCCTCGTAGGCGCACATGGCGTCCACCGCGGGCGCGACCTCGCGGATGCGGTGCAGTCCCTTGGCGCCCTCGCGGATGCTGCGGTAAAGGCCGAGCTTGATGGCATGGTCGGCGGGCAGCGCCAGGACCCATGCCGGGATATGAAGCTCCAACTCGGTCAGCGGGAACTCGTAGAGGATCGCCTTGAGGATATCCCCCACCGCCGCGTCGTCCAGCTCCAGGCAGTTGACCGGCAGACAGCACACGCCATAGTGTGAAGCAATATCACTTGCCATCGCCTGAACTCTGCTTGATTTCGGGTCGACGGCGTTGAGCAGCACGAGAAAAGGCTTGCCGATCTCCTGCAGCTCACGGATGACACGTCCCTCGGCCTCGAGGTAGTCCTCGCGCGGAATGTCCGTGATGCTGCCGTCGGTCGTAATGACGATGCCGATGGTCGAATGCTCGCGGATCACGCGCGTCGTGCCCAGCTCCGCCGCCTCCGCCATCGTGACCGGATGGTCGGCCCACGGCGTTGTGACCATGCGGGGACTGTCGCCGTCGAGCTGTCCCGCCGCGCCGGGGACCATGTAGCCCACGCAGTCGATGAGCCGCACGGAGCAGCTCGCGCCCTCATCGAGCGCGATGTCCACGGCCTCCTCGGGCACGAACTTCGGCTCGGAGGTCATCACCGTGCGGCCGCTGCCGCTCTGCGGCAGCTCATCCTTGGCGCGCTCGCGGCGGTAGACATTGTCGATGTTCGGGATGATCTGCGTTTCCATGAAGCGCTTGATGAAGGTCGATTTGCCGGCGCGCACCGGGCCGACGACGCCGATATAGATGTCGCCCGCCGTGCGCGTGGCGATGTCCTGATAGATGCCGGTATTTGTGGTCATAGCGATTTCCTCCGAATCCTCACCGTTCTTGCTTCACTATATGAGCGCTCCGTGCGGGGTATGACAAGCCAAAAAAGAAAAAGAGCCTCACGGCTCTTTTCCCGGGAAATATTCAGCGGCGGCACGGAATGAGCAGCATCTCGCCGCCCGGCGCGTCGGCCTCGGCGGAAAGCTCGTTGGCGGTGAGAATCTCGGCAACCGTCGTGCGGTAGGCCTTAGCGAGATCCCAGAGCCGTTCCTGCGCGCCCATGGCGCGCAGGACGAGTGTCGGCTGCCTGCCGCCGCTCTCCTGCTGCGGCTCCGCCTTGAGCGTGCACAGGCAGGCGCAGCGGCAGCGGCGGGTACATTCGAGGGTAAAGAGCGCTGGGAAGCGCACCTCGATGCCGTCCGCCGTCGCGGCGGCGCTGACCTCGCAGGCCGTCACGCATCGCACGGTGGCGGTACAGCCCTCCGGGACGGCAATGCGCGCGGCGACCTCGGTGCGGCGCTCGACCATCAGCGGCGCGCCGCCCTCGTCGAGATAGAGCACACGGAGGATCGCCGTGCAGCGCACGTTTGCCGTGCTCTCCTCCTGCACCAGACTGACGCTGCCGAAATGGACCTCGGCGCACAGCACCGCAGATACCTCCACGCCGGTCTCGATCTGCTCGCGGACGTTCTGCTCCTGCGTGACGGTCTCAACGCCGCCGCACAGCTCAAGCGTCTGCATCTGTGCGGAGAGCTCACAGCTCGTGCTGTAAAGGTCGGTGATGCAGCGCAGGCAGAGCCTTTGGCGCAGCACGACAAAGGCGTGCAGGAAGAGCTTTGCGGAGATGGTGCGCGCGTCGCCGCTCTCGCCGCCGATGCGCAGCTCCGCGCCGGTCAGGCACAGCATCGCCTCGGCAGAGGTGTTCTCGTCCGCGTCCTCGACGCCCTCGACGATTTGGGAAAAGGGCAGCTCCGCGGCGGCGCTGCAGATGGTCCCGCTCTCCGAGAGATAGAGGACCTCCACGCAGACAACGCCCTTGAGGATGATCTTGCCGCCGATCAGGCGGCACTCCGTCGTGCGGACGGACGCGCTCTCGCGCAGCAGCTCCGCCGCAGGCTCCTTACTGCTCGAGAGCACGAGGTCGTCAGAGAACACGAAGTCCTTGCTGCGCAGCGCCTTGATGATCGAGACCTCCTGCGTCTCGCACAGCGTCTCAATGCCGTTTTCCGCCCGCTGTGTCACATCGCCGCAGGCCGTGAGCAGCGCGGCGCAGTAAGGCGTAACGGTCAGCTCGACAGCGGCGCGCGTCATGATCTTGCGCGGGTTGAGCGCGCGGACCTCCAGCGCGCTGACGCAGCCGCTCACGCTCGCCTCGGTGCAGCCCTCGCGCAGCCGTCCGTCCAGCGTCTCCTCGACGGGAAGCGTGTACGAAAAGCTCTTGAGCCCGCCGCTGCCGTCGGCTATGTACAAAAGCGTCACGCGCAGCGAGCCGGAAACGCTCACGCGCCCGTCCGCAATCTCGCGGCTGCGCACGAAGAGGCAGCCGCTGCCCTCCACGATGCGCGCGATGTCGGGGCAGTAATCGGGGACGATGGTCTCGGTGCTCTGCTCGCGCGTCTCCACAAGCGGCGGCAGAGCCTCATAACAGGAATACGTCTCTTTGCACAGTTCAAGCTCCATGGCAGTCCTCTCCTTTGGCACGGTTTTGCTTCACTCTATGCGCCAAAGGACCGCTTTATTCCTGCCCGTCTTTGATCCCGAACAGCAGCCGCAGCACGCCGCACAGGGCCTTGGGCGACTTCCACACCACGATCTTCAAATCCGCTCACCTCCTCCGGATACAGCCCCAGCCGCAGACGACGAGAAGCAACGCGACCAGAAACATCAGAAAGCCCACCGGAAAAATGGCAACGATGAAGATCGCCAGTCCCAGCGCCAGCGCGCAGATGCCCAGACAGCACCAGTTCCTGCCCCACATGGCCGCACCTCCTTCCCGTCACGCCTGATGCTACAGTATATACCGCGCGGCGTTGTCCCGTGCCCCGCGGGCGTGGAAAAAGCGGCGGGAGCCCCGCCGCTTTCGCTTCTTCATTTGCTGCTCCACTCCCGCAGGTCCTTGAGCTCGTTGTAGAGCCGCAGATAGCTCGCGTGCCGCGAGGCGGAGAGTTTCCCTGCCCGCACAGCCTCCAGAACGGCGCAGCCCTTTTCCTTCGTGTGGCTGCAGCCGACGAAGCGGCAGCCGTCCAGATAGGGCGCGAAGTCCAAAAAGGTCTCCGGCAGCCGCTCCTTCAGCGCAAACCCAAGCTCGTCGGTATCAAAGGAGGAAAAGCCGGGCGTGTCGATGATCTCCGCGCCGCCGGAGAGGGTATATAGCTCCACATGGCGCGTGGTGTGGCGTCCGCGTCCGAGCGCCTGACTGACCTCGCCGACCTGCACGGAAAAGCGTGGGTCGAGCGCATTGAGCAGGCTCGATTTCCCAACGCCGGAATTGCCTGTAAAGGCAGACAGCTTGCCGGAAATACGCTCCCGCAGCTCGGCAATGCCATCCCCTGTTTCGGCGCTTGTGAGCAGAAACGGAAGCCCCGCCTTTTCATAGATGGCGCACAGCTCGTCGGCATGGTCAAGGTCCGATTTGTTGATGCAGATCAGGACTTCGCAGCCCTTCAGCGCGGCGATAGCGGTCATGCGGTCGATGAGATACGGATCGGTCTGCGGGATGGCGTTCGACGCCACGATCACGAGCTGATCGATGTTGGCGACCGCCGGACGTGAAAAAACATTGCGCCGCGGCCCGATGGCATCGACCATGCCCTCCGTGCCGGATACCGTGATCTCCACGCGGTCGCCGACAAGCGGCGAAACGCCCTCCTTACGGAAGCGCCCGCGCGCGCGGCAGGTCACGATCCCCTCGCCGGTATCGACATAGTAAAAGCCGCTGAGGGCCTTTTTGATCCGTCCTCTCACGCCGCCTCCGGGGGGATCCCCTCTGTGCCGGAAACGGAAGGATCGGGCCCGTCGCTGACGGTGAGCACGATCTCGGCGCCGGTGGTGACGACCGTATCCTGCGCGATGCTCTGCTCAACGACGGTGCCCGCAAGCGCGTCGCTGTAAACGTGCTTCACCGTGACCTTCAGGCCGAGCGTCTCGGCCTCCTCCACCGCCGTCGTCTGCTCATAGGTGAGGAAGGAGATCACCGTGACCGGCTTCGGCTCGGGTCCCTTGCTGCGGTAGAGCAGCAGAACATCTCCCTGACGGAGCATCTCTCCCTTTGCCGGCTCCGTGCGGATCACGCAGCCGGAGGTAATGGAGTCGGAATACTCATCCTTCCAGTTATACTGCAGGTCCAGCCCAAGGTCGTCAAGTATGATCTTCGCGCTGCGCCACTCCAGTCCCGTGACGTTCGTCATCGGCTCGGTCTTTTCGCCGGTGCTGACAAAGACCTGGATCTCGCGGTTGCTGCGCACCACGTTGTCGGCCGCAGGCGTCTGCTCAACGATCTGACCCTCCGCGTACTCGCTGCTCGCGCGGCTGCCCATCTCCGTAATGGTGAAGATGCCCTTCACCCGCTCGTCGGCCTCGGCCTCCTCAATGGTCATGCCGAGGAGGTTCGGCACGGTGAACTCCGTCTGCACAGGCTCCTTTCGGAAGCTGCCCATGATGACGTTCCACAGAGCGAACACGATCACCGCGGCCAGCGCGATGCCGCCGGCCAGCAGAAGCATTTTCTGCGTTTTTTTCTCGTCGACCGGCTCGTCCTCCTGCGGCTCCTCCCGCTTCGGCGTGACTGCCTGCACGGCGGGGATATACTGCGTCGGCTCGTCGGTATCGGGGCGGCGCAGATCCTCGATGCTGAAATCAAGGTCTACGTCTGGGTTCTTGCGGAACTCCTCCAGGTCGGCGAGCATGGCGTCCGCCGTCGGATAGCGGCGGTCGATGTCCGAGGCCATCGCCTTCATGCAGATCTTTTCCAGCGCCTCGGGCACGTCGGGGTCGATCTCCCGCGGGGAGAGCGGCACGCTGCTTAAATGCTGGATCGCGACGGACACGGCGCTGTCGCCCTCAAAGGGCAGGCGGCCCGTGAGCATCTCATAGAGCACGACGCCGGCGGAGTAGATGTCCGAGCGCGCGTCGGGGCGGTTGCCCTTCGCCTGCTCAGGCGAGATGTAGTGGACGGAGCCGAGCGCCTCCTGCGTCATGGTGTTGGCGGAGTTGGAAAGACAGGCGATGCCGAAGTCCGTGACCTTGACGCTGCCGTCGCGCAGCACCATGATGTTCTGCGGCTTGATGTCGCGGTGGACGATGCCGCGCGAATGCGCGTGGCTCAGCCCCTTCATAATCTGTGTGATGAAATGCAGCGACTCGCGCCAGTTCAGACGCCCGCGCCGCTCCATATACTGCTTGAGCGTGATGCCGTCGATGAGCTCCATGACAATGTACTCCGGCGAGGAGCGCGACACGTCATAGACCGAAACGATGTTCGGGTGGGAGAGCATCGCGATGGCCTGGGATTCATCGTAGAAGCGGCGGCGGAAATCCGCGTCGCTCGCGAAATCGCTTTTCAATACCTTGACCGCCACAAGGCGGTTGAGCCGGTGGCACTTGGCCTTATAGACCATTGCCATGCCGCCGCTGCCGATCAGCTCAAGCAGCTCATAGCGGTTGTCCAGCATTCTGCCGATCATTTGATCCATCTATGCGCCCTCCTTTCTCACTCGTGATAGAGCAGCACAGCGGTAACGTTATCCGGCGCGCCGCGCTGTTTGGAAAGCTCGAGCAGGTGCTCAAGGCTCTCCTCCGGCGTATCGCCCCGGCCGACCGCCTCGTACATCTCCTCGTCCGTGGCGGTGACGACCAGCCCGTCCGAGCAGAGCAGCAGCCGCTCGTCCGCGCCGAGCGTCACATCGTATACGTCGCACTCGATATGCTCCTCGGGGCCGAGCGCGCGGGTGATGAGGTTGCGGTTGGGGTGCGTGCGCGCCTGCTCGGCGGTGATATTGCCGCTTTCGATCAGGCCCTCGACCACCGAATGATCGCGGGTGATGCGCTCGAGCCTCTCCGTGCCGACGCGGTAGGCACGGCTGTCGCCGACGTTGCAGATGACCGCGCCGGAGCCGTTTGTCACGGCGGAGACGAGCGTCGTCCCCATGCCGTGACACTCCGTATGCTCCTGCGCGTGGCGGTTGACGGCAGCGTTTGCTTTGGAAACGCAGAACGACACCGCTTCGCGCAGCTGCTCCGTCGTCATATCCGCGCGCAGGACTGCGTGCAGCTCGTCGAGAAAGGCGCGGACCGCAAGGCTGCTGGCGATCTGCCCGCAGTTCTCGCCGCCCATGCCGTCGCACACGACCGCAATGAGCTGACCGTCCGCCGCGCCGCGCTCCACGGCAAAGGTATCCTGATTTTCGTGACGCTGCAGTCCAACGTCCGTGATGCCGCAGGCTTTCATTGTCCTCTCTCCTTTGCCTCCATCTCCTTGCGGCGAAGCTGGCCGCAGGAGGCGTCGATATCCCCGCCGAGACTGCGGCGCACCGTCGCCGTCAGGCCGTGGGACTCCAACCGCTTCTGAAACGCCGCGACGCGGCGGCTGGGCTTGAACTCGCTTTCGACCACGTCGTTGAGCGGGATCAGATTGACGTGCCCCGGCATCCCGCGGATGCGCTCAGCGAGCAGGTCGGCCTGCCAGTCGTGGTCGTTCACGCCATCGATCATCGCGTACTCAAACGAGATGCGGCGGCCGGTTTTCTTAAAATAGCGGTGGCAGGCGGCGAACAGCTCCTCCACGTCGTAGGCGTTGTTGACCGGCATGATGCGGCTGCGCGTCGCGCTGTCCGGCGCGTGGAGCGAAACAGAAAGCGTGAGCTGCAGGTTTTCCTCCGCAAGCGCGTCGATGCCGGGTACAACGCCGCAGGTGGAAAGCGAGATGTGGCGCATTCCGATGTTCAGCCCCTCCGGGTGATTCACGAGCTGCAGAAAGCGCAGCACGTTCGCGCGGTTGTCCAGCGGCTCGCCGATGCCCATGAGAACGATGTTGGAGATGTCCTTTCCCGAATCCAGCTGGGTAAAGAGCACCTGATCAAGCATCTCCGACGGTGTTAAGTCTCTTACCTTGCCGGCTATGGTGGAGGCGCAGAATTTGCAGCCCATCCGGCAGCCGACCTGCGAGGAGATGCAGACGGTGTTGCCGTGGTGATAGCTCATGAGCACCGTCTCGATGCAGTTGCCGTCGCGCAGCTCCCAGAGGTATTTGACGGTGCCGTCGAGCTGGGAAACCTGCTTGCGGGCGACGGTCGGCGCTGTAATGGTAAACTCCTTGCCGAGCTTTTCTCGCAGGGGCTTGGAGAGGTTGTTCATCTCCGCAAAGTCGGTCGCACCCTTATGGAGCCAGGAGAACACCTGCTTGCCGCGGAAGGCAGGCTCGCCCATCGCGCGCAGCGCGTCGGTGATCTCCTCTTGTGTCATGGATTTGATATCGGTCATCGTCATCCTCATTCCTTGCGCGTCATGCGGCAGATATAAAAGCCGTCCGTCCCGTGGCGCTGCGGCCAGAGCGTGATGTGTCCCTCAACTGTGCCGATGGGACCGGGCAGCGCAAAGGTATCGTAAGTAAAGTCCGGGTGCGCGCGGAGAAACGCATCCGTCACCCGCTCGTTTTCCTCGGGAAGCACCGTGCAGGTGGAGTAAACGAGCGTCCCGCCGCGCCGGACATAGCGTGAGGCGTTGTCCAGAATGGCGCTTTGGATCGCGGGCAGACCCGCGAGCGAAGCCATGTCCTTATAGCGAATATCCGGCTTCTTGCGGATGATGCCGAGCCCGGAGCACGGTACGTCGCAGACGACGACGTCCGCCTTCTCCGCAAGCGCTTCATCGCAGACACGGCCATCGACCAAGCGGACCTCCATGCACTCGATCCCCAGCCGCTCCGCACCGGCCTCCATGAGCCGTAGCTTGTGCTCCTCCATATCGCAGGAGAGAATGTGTCCTTTCCCTTCCATGCACATCGCCATGGCGAAGGACTTCCCGCCGGGGGCGGCGCAGGTATCGATGACAAAGCTCCCCGCCTTCGGCGCGGCAGCCAAAGCCGTCAGCTTCGCCGCGGCATCCTGCACCGTGAACCAGCCCTCGCGCCACGCGCGCAGACCTTCCAGATCGCCGGTGCCGGAAATGGTGAAGCAGTCCGCAAGCCACGGGTGCGGCTCCACGGTTACGCCCTCATCCTCCAGCGAGGCACGGAGCCGCTTCGCGGTCGTTTTGAGCGTGTTGGTCTGAATGGTGGTCGGGACCGGCTCATTGTCCGCGCGGAGAAAGGCTTCCGCCTCCTCCGCGCCGAGCAGGCCGACCATGCGCTCGACGAGCGCACGCGGGTGGCTCGTCTGTACGGAGAGCGCTTCAAGCTCGTCCGCAAAGGCAAGCGGCTCTCCCCTTCTGCGGTCCACATTGCGCAGCACCGCGTTCACCAGTCCCGCCGCGCGGGATAGCTTGTGCGCCTTCGCCATCTCCACCGCCTCATTCACGGCGGCATTGACCGGTACCTTGTCCATAAAAAGGATCTGATACGCGCCGATGCGGAGGATATCCAGCAGCAGCGGCTCGAGCTTTTCGGGCCTCTGCGTCAGGCAGCGCGCCAGACAGCGGTCAAGGTAAATGCGGCTTTGCATCACGCCGTAGGCAATGCGGCTGGCAAAGGCTGCATCGCGGCCGGAAAGCCCGTCCCGCTTGAGCACCTGCTTGAGCGCGCCGTCGATCCACGCGCCGTTCCGGCGGCAGGCCGCCAGCGCGTCCAGCGCCGCTTCTCTTGCACGGTCGACTCTCATTGGCGCCCTCCGCGGCGATTCCCGGAGCGGTTGAGGAAGATCAAAACGTAGCGCAGGAGCTGCAAAAGCGACGAGAGCAGCGCGGCGACATAGGTCAGCGCCGCGGCGCGGAGCACCTTCCGTGCACCGGCCATCTCCTCGTCCTCCAAGATATGCTCACCCTCCAGCGTTTCGAGCGCGCGGTGGGAGGCGTTGAACTCCACCGGCAGCGTGACGAGCTGGAAGAACGCGACCACGCCGAAGAGGACAATGCCAAACAGCAGGATCGGCTGGCTGTAGAGCACAAGGCCGAGCATCAGAATGATGAACGAGGCCTGTGAGCTGAACTGCGTCGTTTTCACAATGGCGCTGCGCAGCTTGACGGGACCATAGCCCACGGCGTACTGCACCGCGTGTCCCGCCTCATGCGCGGCAACGCCGACCGCCGCGACCGTGGCGGCATCGTAAACCGAATCGGAGAGAAAGATGGTGTTATTGCGCGGATCGTAGTGGTCGGTCAGCTTGCCTGAGCAGCGGGCGATGCCGACGTCTGTAATGCCGTGCGCGCGCAGCACACCGGCCGCCGCTTGTGCGCCGGTCAGTCCGCGGCGATTCGTCACCTTGCTGTAACGCGAGAAATTGCCGCTGACCGCTGCCTGCGCATAGAGCGACAGCAGCAGGACGGGGACCAGCAGAATGAGGTAGATCAGGTTGGCTGAATCGTAACCGTAGCCGTAAGAATAGTAAGGCATAAGCTCTCCCCTTTAGCCGTTTGTTTTGAGCGGGTGACCGCGCAGATAGTCGGCAGCCGCCATGCGCTTGCCGCCCTCCGCCTGAAGCTGTGTGATGATGAGGCTCCTGCCGTCGCCGCAGGCGACGGAAAGGCCGCGCTTGACCGCGTGCATCGTGCCGGGTGCGTCGGCAGTCATTTCCCCGGAAAGGGTCTCGTAGACCTTGACGCTCTTCCCGTCCACGCTCGTCGCGGCACAGGGCCACGGAATGAGACCGCGCACTTGGCAGTCGATCTCCCGTGCGCTCCTCGTCCAGTCGATGGGCGAAAGCGAGCGGTCGAGCATGGGCGCATAGGTGAAGGCCGACTCGTCCTGCGGTGTGCGCTTCGCCGTGCCGTCCGCAAGCGTCGGGATCGTCTCGCTCAGCGCCTGCGCGCCGAGCTCAGCAAGGCGCTCTGTCAGCGCCGCGGCGTCCTCGCGCTCACCGATCTCGGTCGAGACCGTGCGGATGACATCGCCCGCGTCGAGCGCTGCAACCATATACATGATAGAAACGCCGGTGACACACTCGCCGTTCAGGATCGCCCAGTTGATGGGCGCGGCGCCGCGATACTTCGGCAGAAGCGAGGAGTGAACGTTGATGCAGCCGTATTGCGGCAGGTCTAAGATCTCCTGCGGCAGGATCTTTCCGTAGGCCGCGACCACGATCAGCTCGGGCGCAAGCTCCCGTAATATGCCGAGCGCTTCCCCGTCGCGCATTTTGAGCGGCTGATAGACCGGCAGGTCTTGTGTTAAGGCATATTCCTTCACAGGCGAAAAGGTCAGCTTCATGCCGCGGTTTTTGGGCTTGTCCGGCTGGGTGAATACGCCGACGACCTCATGCCCGTCCTCCACCAGACGGCGGAGCGATGCGACTGCGAAGTCGGGCGTTCCCATGAATACGATCCTCATTCGTCGTCTTCCCTTTCGTACTCGTCCTCGTGCTCCTTGAGATACTGCTCCAGCTCCTCGTCGGTGAGCAGGCGGTCGCAGTGCTCGCTAAACAGGTGTCCGTCCAGATGCTCGATCTCGTGGCAGAAGCAGCGGGCGGTGATATCCTCATCCTCGACCTCGAAGGTCGCGCCGTCGCGGTCCTGCGCACGCACGCGCACGGTGTAGGGACGGGTGACGATGCCCCAGTGGCCGGGCAGGCTCAGGCAGCCCTCCAAGCCGGTCTGCTCGCCCTCAGCCTTGACGATCTCGGGGTTCACGAGCTCGATGATCTCGCCCTCGCTGTCCTCCACGATGCACACGCGGCGCAGGATGCCGACCTGCGGCGCGGCAAGCCCGACGCCGCCGGACTCCTCCAGCGTTTCACGCATATCGTCCAGCAGCAGGTGCAGACGCTCATTGAATTCCGTCACCGGGTGGCAGACCTTCTCCAAACACGGGTCGCCCTTTTTTCTGATCTCACGAATGGCCATAGCAGTTCCTCCTATTGTATCGCATTGCAGTCGGCAAAAATGTCGAGACCGCGGTTTTCCTTGTGTTGATAAAACGCATAGAGATATTCCGCCACCAGACGGCGCAGCGCCGGACAGCCCTTGCCGACGAGAAAAACTCGGTAGCGGTAGCGGTTGTTGACCTTCACCACGCTCGCCCCGGCAGGACCGAGCACCTCGATGCTCAGCGGCTTGAGCTCCTCGCGCCGTTCGACGGCGTAGCCGAGCGCGTCGCGCAGCGCCTTTGCCGCGCGGATGACGCGGCTCTCGTCCGCGCCGGTCACGGTAAAGGAGAAGAGGTCGGCGAACGGCGGATAGCGGCGCAGGCGCCGCATCCGGATCTCGCTTTCGTAGAACGCGTCGTAATCCTGTGCGGCCGCCGCGCGGATGACCTCGTTTTCCGGCGTGAAGGTCTGAATGATCGCTCTGCCCTGCTTGCTGCCGCGGCCCGCGCGGCCCACGACCTGCGAGAGCAGGCTGAACGTGCGCTCCGGCGCGCGGTAGTTGTCGATATAGAGCGAGACGTCGGCGCAGAGGACGCCGACCAGCGTGACGTTCTCAAAATCCAGGCCCTTGGCGACCATCTGGGTGCCGAGCAGGATCGGGATCTTTTCTTCTTCAAACTGCCGCAGGAGCTTTTCGTGCCCATGCGACGCGCCGACCGTGTCGGTGTCCATACGCAGGACCTTCGCTCCAGGAAACAGAGCGTGCAGCTCCTCCTCGACCTTCTGCGTGCCGGTGCCGATGTGCTTCATGATGCCGCCGCATTGCGGGCAGCGGTCATAGGCCGGCTCACTGTGGCCGCAGTAATGGCACATCAGCCGTCCGTTCGCACTGTGATAGGTCATCGGAACGCTGCAGCGCGGGCACTCGGGCACCTCGCCGCACTCACCGCACAGCAGCATCCGGCTGCTGCCGCGGCGGTTGAGAAAGAGAATGCTCTGCTCGCCGCGGGCGAGATTTTCCTCCAGCGCGGAGCGGAGCGGTTCGCTGACGGCGGTCTCGTTCCCCGCGCGAAGCTCGTCGCGCAAATCGGCGATGAACACCTCGGGGAGCGCTTTTTCATTGTAGCGTCTGTAAAGTGGAAAAACTTGATAGTGCCCTTCCCGCGCGTAATACATTGTCTCGACCGTCGGCGTCGCCGAGCCGAGCAGCAGCAGCGCGCCGCTCTGCGCGCAGCGGAACTGCGCGACATCGCGCGTATGGTAGCGCGGCGGGTTCTCCGAGCAGTAGGTCGGCTCCTGCTCCTCGTCCATGATGATAAGTCCGAGATCCGGCAGCGGCGCGAACACCGCGCTGCGCGTGCCGAGCACGACCCGCACGTCGCCGCGGCGGATGCGCTTCCACTGGTCGTAGCGCTCCGTCAGCTGAAGTCCGCTGTGGAGCATGGCGACGTTCTCGCCGAAATAGGCGGTAAATTTCGCCATCATCTGCGGCGTGAGCGCGATCTCCGGCACAAGCAGCATCGCCGTGCGGCCCATCGCCAATGTTTCCTCAATGAGGCGGATATACACCTGCGTCTTGCCGCTGGCGGTCACGCCATGCAGCAGCGCCGCTCCCGCCTCGCGGCGGGCAATGAGCGGCAGCAGTCCGTCAAAGGCTTGCTGCTGCTCGTCATTGAGCACGATGGGCAGGGCCATCTCAACGGGCTCGTGCCTGCTGACGCGCAGGACCTCCTGCTTGGCAAAGGAGACGATGCCCACCTTTTCCAGCCCGCGCAGCGTTTGCAGCGACGCGCCGGTATAGTAGCAGATATCCGACGAGGAGAGCGTGCCCTGCGCGCAGAGCATTTCGACCGCCGCATAGCGCAGAGGCGCGCTGCGGCGCTTTGGCTCGACCGCGGCGAGCGCGTCCTCCGCGCTCACGGCAAGGCTCACCATACGCACCGACTTGTCGCTGATCTGCCGGATGGCCGTCGTCTCGGAGTACAGCACACCCTGCTCGCACAGGAGCTTGAGCCGCTTCATCGTCTGCGCGCCGCCGAGCTCCTCGAGCTCGCTGCGCTCCAGCTCGCCGCGGGCGGTGACGGCCTCAAGCAGCAGCTTATCCGTGCGGTTCGCCGCGGCAAGTGCTGACAAGTCGCTCTCCTGTACACCGTCTGCTAAGCGGTAGGTCTCGCGGTAGCGGAACCAGATGCCCGCGGGCAGAATGGTCCTGAGCGCGTCGTAGACCGTGCAGAAATAGCGCGCCTTCATCCATTTGGCAAGGCGCAGCAGGGACACGTCAAGCAACGGCTGCTCGTCCAGCACGGTAAAGACCGGCTTGAGCGGCTTGTCCGCCGCTTCGCACAGCGTTTCGAGCACAAAGCCCTCGGTGCGGCGGTTGCCGCGGCCAAACGGTACGCTCACACGAACGCCCGCGCGGCAGGCGTCAGCCAGCTCGGGCGGGACGAGATAGGAATACAGCTTGTCCGCACTGTAGGGTACGCCGGAGAGGGCGATCCTTGCGATCTGCTGTTCCATGCTTCTCCCCCTCTCCGGCGAATCGTTTGTTCTTACTTATTGATGTGCGTATCAATGTCCGCCGCGGTGATCTCGCCGTCGGCGACCTCATTGATGGCTTCGGTGACGGGCTTTTCGGTCAGGTGGATTCCCTCCAGCTCGGCGTCCTCCGCGATCTGGCGGGCGCGGCGCGCGACCACATTGACCAGCAGGTAACGGTTGGGGACATTCTTGGTGAGGGTGTTCATAGCGGGATAGAGCATCATAGTCGTTTACTTCCTTTCGCCGCGGCGCGGCATGATTGATAAATTAAATTAGGTATCTTACTGCAATATCTCCATGCGCTCGCTCGGGCGGCAATGCTCGGCGAGCATGATGGCGTTGATCTCGCGCACGGCGTTTTCCACCGTGTCGTTGATGACAAAGTAATCGTAGGTGTCGGCAGTCTGAAGCTCGACCTTGGCGCGGACAAGGCGCTTCTGGATCTTCTCGGGGCTGTCCGTCCCGCGTCCGGTCAGGCGCTGCTCCAGCGCGTCCCACGAGGGAGGGGCGATGAAGATGCGCACGGTATCGGGCCGCTTGCCGATGACCTGCAGGGCGCCCTGCACCTCGATATCGAGGATAACGTCCTTCCCCTGCGCCATGGCTTCGTCCACATAGCGCTTGGGCGTGCCGTAAAAGTTGCCGACATACTCGGCATACTCGAGGAATTCATCCTCCTGGATCATTTCACGGAACCGATCGACGTTGATGAAATGATAGTGCACGCCATCGATCTCCCCCTCACGCGGCGTGCGCGTTGTGGCGGAGATCGAAAAATAGAGGTCGTCGCGGTCCCGCAGCAGCTCACGGAGCACGGTACTCTTGCCGACGCCGGAGGGGCCGGAGATGATAAAGGTCTTCCCTGTTTTCATTCGTTTTCTTCCAATCCTCCCAAAATTTCAAGGCCGAGCCGCTGCGCGAGCTTCTCCGCCGCGATGGCGCTGAGCACCACATGGTCGCTGTCCATCACGAAAACGGACGCGGTCTTTCGGCCGTAGGTCGCGTCGATCAGCATACCTCGCTCGCGCGACTCCTGAATGAGACGCTTGATTGGCGCGGAATCGGGGCTGACGATGGCCAGCACACGCTCGGCGGAGACCAGATTGCCGAAGCCGATGTTGATGAGCTTCATCGTCCCCTCCTCACTCGATGTTCTGCACCTGCTCGCGGATCTTTTCGACCTCCGCCTTCAGGGCGACCACATCGCGCGCGATGGTGATATCGTTGCACTTGGAACCGATGGTATTGCTCTCGCGGTTGACCTCCTGAATGAGGAAGTCCATCTTGCGGCCCATCGGCTCGTCGGAGACGAGCATGGTACGCAGTTGGGAAACGTGGGAGCGCAGGCGGACGGTCTCCTCGTCGACGGCGATCTTATCGGCAAAGATGGCGGCCTCGGTGAGAATGCGGGCCTCGTCGATGGTGGTCGATTGCAGGACCTCCTCCATCTTGGCGGTCAGACGCGCGCGGTACTCCGCAACGGTCTGCGGCGAGCGCTCCTCGACCATGCCGGTGATGTGCTCGATGGTATCGAGCCGGCTGCCAATGTCGGCGGCAAGACGCTCGCCCTCGGTCGCGCGCATCCGATTGTACGCGGCAAGCGCGTCATCGAGCACGGCGCAGAGGTCGACGGCAACGCTCTCCAGGTCCTCCTCCGCCTTGGTGACGGTCAGGACGTCGGGAAAGCGGGCTATGGTCGACGCGGTGATCTCGCTCTCAAGACCGCAGGCCTCGTTGATCTCGCACAGCGCCTTGTAGTAGCCCTGCGCAAGCGGGCGGTTGAGCTTGACGACCGCCTCGTCCGCCGCCGAGGTGTCGATGGTGATGAACACGTCTACCTTGCCGCGCGAGACGGCCTTCTGCACCCGCGCCTTCACGGCGTCCTCGGCGAAGATGTAGGCGCGCGGCATCTTGACGGTGCAGTCAAGATAGCGGTTGTTGACCGAGCGGACCTCGACGGTGATATCGCGGCCGCTGCGCGTTTCGCGGGCTCTTCCGTAGCCCGTCATGCTTTTGACCAATGTGATCTCCTCCTCATTCAAATCAGAACATACACGGCAGGCAGAAGTAGCCTCCGCCGCCGAGAAGATTGCAGCACAGTGTCGCGAGGCACCAGTTCGAGCAGGCGTCGTTGCCGCAGCTCGTGGAAACGGTCTGATAGCCCTGCGGACGGTAGCCGCGGTTGTTGAAGGCCGCGAGCGCCTGCCGGTACTCGGGATTCTCCGGGTCCATCCGGCAGGCCGTCTCGAAATAGCGCTTTGCCTCGTCCAGCCAGCCGCGGCGGTAGCAGACGTTGCCCATGAGGAAGCTCCACTCGGCATTGTGGTCGCTGACCGCGTTCAGCAGGCGCTCCGCCTGCGAAATGTCGCCGCGGGCGATGGCGAGACGGATCTGCTGCATGGTCGGGTCGGCGCTGGAATAGCCGTTGCTCGTCGTGCCGTAGTAGCTCTGCCGCGGCGCACCGTAGCCGCTGCCCGCCCTGCGCTGCTTCTGGATCTGCTCGTAGGCCTCGTTGATCTCCTTCATCTTCTCCTGCGCGAGATCGGCAAGCGGGTTATCGTGATAATTGTCGGGATGATACTTCCGCGCAAGGTCACGATAGGCCTTCTTTACCTCCTCGTCCGATGCGGAGGGCGAGACGTTCAATACTTTGTAGGGGTCGTTCATAGTGCTTCCTCGTTGCTTTTCTTCTTGCGTTCACCGTACCGCGTCCGCGTGCGGCGGCGGTAGGTCCCGTCCAAAACGGCTTTGCCGATGCCGTAAAGGCTCTCATAAAATATACTGTCCAGGATCGGCGTCCATACGCCGTAGTCGTAAAGTGCGTAGGCGCTCGCCATGCGCTCGATGGAGGCGTCCAGCGTTTCGGCCAGCGCGAGCCTGTCCGCATCGCCGAGAACGCCGTTTTCCGTATGATAACGGTAAAGCAGTGGGTTATAATTCCCGCTTTCGGTATCCTTTTTCAGGTCGTCCGCCGCGTCGATGAGGTAGATCCAGCGGCCGAGCTGATAGAGGATCTGACCGAGGATGCGCCGGCGCTTCTCGTCCGTGAGGTCTGCCGCCGCGTCCGCCATCAGCGCCGCGAAGGGCTCTGCCGCCATATCAACGGAGGCGCAGCGCGCATCCTCCAGCGCCGCGAGCGCTTGGAGATGCAGCCGCACCGCCGCGTCGAAGTGCGGCAGCCGCTCCCCTGCCCTGCGGTAAGCACCGCGCAGAAAGAGCGAAGCAAAGCGGTATTTGAGCCCGCTCCAAAAGCCGTGGTCGGCGATGTGATCCCGCAGCTGCCACCAGGAGAGGATCACGGTCCGGTCCGCCGCAGCCTCGAGCGCCGGCGTGCTTGTCTGTGCGCGGCAGCCCTTACAGGGATGCACGGCGCAGCGCCGCACGGTGCAGGACTCCTCGTCTCCGCTTGAGAGCAGAATGGCTAAAAGGGTGAAATCGTAGTTGAGCAGGAGGCTCGCGGCAAAGCCGTAGCGCTCCCGGAGCGTGTGGCACAGTCCGCAGTAGACGGCGCGGAAGCGCTCGCGTTCCCGCTCGTCGAGCCGATCCCGCGAGGGCAGAACGTAGCCGAACATATCTGCGCTACAGGGTTCGTATGATGGTGAACGCCAGCCCGCCCTCGCGCTTCAGCTTGCGGTCGTAGAGGATCGCCGGCACGATGCCGAGGCAGAACGCCGCAATGGCGACGGCATAGCGCAGGCCTTCAGAGGTCAGCGCATAGGAGGCAAAGTAGCCGATCAGAAACAACACGATGGGCACCGCGTAGACCAGCAGCATCACGCCATAGAGCCGCTTGTTGCTGCTCTCGACCACGACCTTCTGTCCCGCCTGCGCGCCGATGGGATTGAGCGCCACCGCATGGGTGGACGAGCCCTGCATCCCGCAGCCCGAGCAGCTCTCGCAGTCGTGTCCGCAGGCGGACTTGCGGGGAACGGAGATCTCCGCCCTGCCTCCGCGCAATATTTTTTCAACCGTTGCTATCTGGGTCATAGGTTCTCCTTCAGTTATGCTCTGTACTGTTTTCCGCTCCGCCGCTCAAACGCACGGTCACCTGATAGCTGCCGACGGCGCCGACGTCCAGCCCGTCCACATAAACCGTTGCAGGGACGGTATAGACGCCGTCCGCGTCGGAAACGTTCGTCAGGTCCGCCACCACGCGGAGGTTTTCTTCATTCACCTGCGCGAGCGCCGTGCTCGTGCCGCGCAGCGTCACGCTCAGCGTCGAGGTCACGACCGTCACATCACGCTCGGTCGTCAGGTTCTCGTAGCCGAACTGCGTGGCGTCCACCGTCAGGGAGTCGATGTCGTCGAACAGGATGGTCAGCGTCACGCTCGTCACGCCGCTGAGATTGTCCACGCCGTCAGGAAGCGGAATATCGTAGGTAAAGGTCTCCGCCGCCTTGAGATCGGCGAGCGAGAGCGTATCGAGCTTGATCTCGTCGATGGCAGCCATCGTCGAGGCGTCGCCCGAGAGCGTGATCGTGTCGATCGGCGTCAGCGCCCACTTGACGTTCTCGAGCCGCGAGCCGGGCGTTTCGACAAATTCGACCGTGAGCGGGACCTCCTTGACCGTCATCACCGGCATCGTCACCTGGATGCTCTCGCTGGCCGGATGGATGCGGTTCGAGCGGATGAGCTGGTCGCTGAAATCGTACAGCTCAAAGCCCAGCAGCTCCACGACCGTGGAGGTCGCGTTTTCAATGTTCAGCGTGACCTGCGCGTAGCTCACCTGCATGATGTCGACCTGCTGGCCGCGCACCTCAAGCGTCTCGGGCAGCATACGGACCGTGCCGGCGATATAGCCCTCCGCCACGTTGCCGACGACCTTGCAGCGGATCTCCACATTCTTGCGGAACAGCTCGCCGATCTCAATGGTGGTCGAGCGGACGGTCGGCTCTTTCTGCGTGATGCTGCTCGAAAGCAGCTCGCCGCGCGGCCCGCGCGGATAGAGCACGCTGTAGGTGATCGTCTGTGTGCCGGTCGTTGTGACCGAGCTGAGATCGACCACGATGCGGATCTTGCCGGGGTCGAGCTTGAAGTAGGTGCTGCGCGGCATACTCAGCTTGAGGTCGATCGTCTCCTCCTCGTTCGAGAGAAGCATGAGCCCCTTATCCGCCAGCGTGGTGTCTTCGTTGGTAAATTCTATCGGCACATCGTTGACGGAGATCTCGATCTCCGTGTCGTCGTTGGCGTAGAACCAAACGAGCAGCGCAATGAGGATCGACAAGCCGATGCAAAACGCCCTGCGGCCTTTAGTTTGCTCCATTTTCTTCGTCGTCCTCCTTCCGCTTTTTCAGGATACGCGGCAAATGCAGCTGCGGCTTGTCCGCTCCCGGTTCCTCTGTCTGCGGCATGAGCTCGTTGATGAGCAGCTTCTCGAGCGTCTCCGGCTTGAGGTGACGCTTGAGCAGTCCGCCGATGGCGACGGAGATGGTGCCCGTCTCCTCCGAGACGATGACGACCACGGCGTCGGAATTTTCGCTCATGCCAATGCCCGCGCGGTGGCGCATACCGAGGTCGCGGCTGAGGTTCACATTCTTCGACAGCGGCAGCATACAGCCGCCCGCCAGGATGCGCCCGTCGCGGATGATGACCGCACCGTCGTGCATCGCGGCCTTGACGAAGAAGATGTTTTTCAGCAGCTCGCTGCTCACCTGCGCGTCCACGATGGTGCCGGTGCGCGCCATCTCGTCGAGGTTGATCTCACGCTCAAAGACGATCAGCACGCCCGTGCGGGTCTTGGACATCTCGGTGCAGGCGAGCACCGTCTGCGCGATGGCGTTTTCAATGGCGCTCGACTGCTGCTTTGCGGCAAAGGGAATGAACGAGCGCAGCTTACTCGAGCCGACCTGCTCTAAAATGCGGCGAATCTCCGGCTGGAAGAGGACGATCAGTGCGAGGATGCCGACATCAAGCATGTGGTTGAGGATAAAGTAAATGCCATTGAGCTTGAATACATGCGAGATCCACAGCGCCAGCAGAAACACCATGATGCCCTTGACCAAGCTCTCCGCGCGAGTGCTGCGCACGAGGCGGAGCAGCAGATAGCAGCAATAGGCCATCAGCGCGATATCCAGATAGTCCGCGATGCGGATGGTCGTCACATAACGCCACGCGCCCTCGAGTATGGTCATCACAAATTCCATGGCATATCCCTCTTAAGCAATAGTTATTCATATTCTAATATAATCCGCAAAAAAAAGCAACCGAAAGAGCATGAATTTTCCATGAATTTGTGCAGCGCAGCCTTCAGCCGCGCACGATGCTCTGCAGCACATGGGCAAAGGCGTCGATATCCGCCGCCGAGGTGAAGGTGGATACGCTCAGGCGCACCGTTCCGTTCGGCAGCGTTCCCGCCGTGCGGTGGGCGTAGGGCGCGCAGTGCAGCCCGCCGCGCAGGGCAAAGCCCCGCTGCGCCAGCGCGTCCGCGGTCTTCTCCGGCTCCCTGCCATCCAGGTTGAAGGACAGCACCCCGACCTGCTCCGCGGCGTCCCGCGCGGCATAGACCGTAACGCCGTCCATTCCGCGCAGCGCAGCGGCGGCCCGCGCGATCAGCGCGCGCTCGTGGCGCTCGATACGCTCCCGTCTTTCCCGCACGAAGCGCAGTCCGGCCTCCAGACCCGCGATGCCGGGCATATTGTGCGTACCGGCCTCCAGCTGGTCCGGCAGGAAGTCCGGCATGGTCTGCTCGAGCGACGCGCTGCCCGTGCCGCCGTAGAGGAGCGGTGCGGCGTCGTGCGCACACAGCAGAAGTCCCGTCCCCTGCGGGCCGTAAAGCCCCTTGTGTCCCGGCATGGCGATAAAGGCCGCGCCGAGCGTGTCCAGCTCGAACGGCAGGATGCCCGCGGACTGCGAGGCGTCCACGATCAGGGGAACTCCCTCCGCGCGGCAGAGCGCAGCGATCTCCTCGATCGGCAGAACGAAGCCGAACACATTGGAGACGTGCGTGCAGACGACGGCGTCAAGCTCCGGCGAGATGCTGTTTTCAAAGGCGCGCAGCAGCGCGGCGCGGTCAAAGAGCGGCGAAGCGGCGACCTTGATCCTCGCGCCCAGCGCGTGCAACGGCCGCGTGACGGCGTTGTGCTCATAGCCGGAGACGGCGACGCGCCCGCCCTCCGGCACGAGCGAACGGATGGCAATGTTCAGGGCGTGCGTCGCGTTGGAGGCAAAGACGACCTGTTCCGGCGAGGGTACACCGAACAGCTCGGCGGCAAGGCTTCGGCAGCGGAAGGCCGTCTCCTCCGCCGCTCTGGCCGCGGCATAGCCGCCGCGCCCCGGCGAGGACATGGTGCGCATGGCCCTCTGCATCGCATAGGAAACGCTCAGGGGCTTTTGGAAGGTCGTCGCGGCGGAGTCCAGATAGATCATGGCCCTACCTCCGAACGATCTTGACCGGCTCGACCTGCGCGTCCTGCAGGCGGCGGATGGCGGCGGCGTAATTCCGCTCCGCGACCTCCAGCGTGTAGCCGCAGCCACGGCCCGTCAGCTCGGCGCTCGCGCGCAGCACCCGCGTGCGGATGCCCGCACGGTCCAGGACCTTCATCATCTGCTGGGCGTGCGTGATGGAGCGTGCGACCAGTAAATAGCGTTCCATACTCTCCCCTCCTCGCAGCATACTATGCGCCCGCGCTGGGAGCGGTGCATTGCGCCGGAGGGCAAAAAGAGAAGGACGCCGAAGCGTCCTTCCCGTTTCCTTTTTCTATTACGCGCGCGGGTGCGCCTTCTGATAGATGTCCCGCAGCTGTTTTTTCACAACGTGGGTGTAGATCTGTGTGGAGGAAATGTCCGCATGGCCCAGCATTTCCTGAATGGCGCGCAGGTCTGCGCCGTTTTCCAGCAGATGCACCGCGAACGAGTGGCGCAGCGTGTGCGGCGTGATGTCCTTGTCGATCTGCGCCATCTCCTGATAGTGCTTGACGATCTTCCAAAAGCCCTGACGGCTCATGCGCTCGCCGTTCATGTTGACGAACAGCGCCGTCTCCTCGGGATCGGCCAGCAGCTGAGGGCGGACATCCTTGATGTAATCCGAAAGTGCCTTGACCGCAGCGGGATAGAGCGGAATGATGCGCTCCTTGCCCTTGCTCTCGCAGCGGATGAAGCCGGCGGAAAGGCTGCAGTCGCTCTCGTCGAGCGAGATGAGCTCGCTCACGCGGATGCCGGTGGCGTAGAGCAGCTCGAGCATCGCGTGATCGCGGTAGCCCTTGGCGTCCACGCACCGGGGCTGGTCGAGGAACAGCTCGACCTCCTTGCCGGTCAGGATCTCCGGGAACCTGCGCTCGACCTTGAGGGCAGCGACGCCCTTGGCGGGATTGGTCTTGATCTCGCCGCGCTCAGCAAGGAAGGCATAAAAGGACTTGATGGAGGCCAGCGCGCGCGTGACCGTCGCGGCGGACTTCCCCTTGCCGCCCATCCACGCGACGTAGTCGCTGATGGCGGCGGTCTTGACCTTGCGCAGATCGGTCACCCGCTGGGCGGCAAGGTGCTCGGAAAACTGGCGCAGGTCGCGAAGATAGGAGCTGAGCGTATTTTCGGAGGCGTGCTTTTCCTCGCGCAGATAATCCTCATAGAGCTTCAGATAATCGGACGCCATTCGGCACACCTCCTTCCGTAAGATCAGCGCAGCAAAAGCGACAGGATGCGTGGAATGAACCACAGCTCCAGCGCCGCGCCAAAAAATAAACACACACACGCGATCCCGAAACGGGACCAATACCGCTTTCCGTAGGTCACGCCCTTCGCCCGCTTTCCGCCGCCGACCGATAAGGCCGCAAGACCGCGCGAGGTCTCCCACGCGGCGCTGCCGAGCAGCAGCGTGCAGGGCAGCACAAGCATCAGCCGCAGCGCGAAGAGAACAGGCAGCAGGAAAAATCCATCCTGCCCCAGACCCGAGGCGAAGCAAAGAAGCGAATAGGCGTACAGGAAGCCCTGAGCAGCACACACCGCCGGAATGAGCGCCACGCCGACGGAGGCAAAGCCCAGCAGGAACACCGCCACGCTCGCACGGAAAAAGCAGACCATCGTCTGCCAGACCGCCGCGGAGGAGGGCGCGCCCTCGATGCGCAGGGCAAGGTAGCCCTCAAGATATCGGCGCAGCTCGCCGCCCATTGCCGACGCGCCGCGCGCGGCGACCATGCCGCCGAGGACCGCGCCGAGAAGAAAAAAAGCGGCAAGCGCCAGCATGGAAAGCGGTATTTTTCGCAGACTGACGCATCGCAGACGCGCCGCCGTTCGTCTTTGCTTCAATGTAAATCCCTCACTGTTTTCCGCCGAGGAAATTCGCAGGGCGCAAAAAGCGAGGGAGCGAAAGCACTTATAAATATAGGCTATTTGCCCCCGTTTCGCAAGCGGATTTCCTCAATTTCCCGAATTTTGTCAATTATGTCAAAATATTATGTAAACACCATTATGTAAACTTCGTACACCGAGCTTTTTCGGAACAAGATATGGTATCGTGAAAAACCGCTGTTTACCAAATCTGGAAACCGTCTTTCAGGCCGTCCTCATTCCCCACCAGGCCATATTTGTGCAATCCGTTCACGCCGCGCAGAATGTGCCGTTTTTCGATCTTTATGTTTACCGTCGGGAACGAGGCGTTTTATGTCGCTTTGCCCGTTTTCCCTTCTCCCGCCGCGCAAGTCCCGCCGCAAGCAGCCCGCCAAGTGCAGACGCCGTGAGCAGCCCCAGCACCCCATTCAGGTCCGGCGCATCCGATGCGAGCAGTCCGAACAGCGACACGCATACCCAGAACGCCGCAGCAGCAAGCAGCGGCAGCGCCGCCACCTCTCGTTTCCCTCGCAATGTCATCATTGCACCGCCGAAGGCCGAAAGGCAGGCACACGCCCATACCGCTTGCCCTATTCGCACCTCATCCAGTCTGCCGCTCACCGTCAGATAGGCCGCAAGCGTCAGCAGCACCAGATATGCACCCATCGCCGTCGCCAAGCCGAGCATGATCGGCCTCACCGACAATCGCCTCTTCTCCACTCCATAGCCCTCCCCATCCCAGTCGTTCAAAAGAGCGTATGCCGCAAGGCTGCATTTTATATCCAGGCCCTCGAAAAAAGTGCGCAAAAAAGCGCCGGCCATTCGGCCGGCGCTTTCGCGTCAGGATAGGATTTACTTGATCTCGGGATCGTAGGAGGGCTTTTCTTCCGCAGCAGGAGCCTCGACCATCTCAGTCGCTTTCTCCTCGACAGCAGGAGTCTCCTCTGCCTTTTCTTCGACCTTGTCAGCCTTCTTGCCGCTCTTCTGTGCGGCAGCCTGCTCCATTGCGCCGGTGGACTGCACCGCCCACTTGGTCACCTCGATGCGGACGCGGTCCTCGCTCGTCTCAAAGACGATGGTAGAGTCGTTGACCTGCACGATCTTACCGACCATACCGCCGATGGTGGTGACGCGGTCGCCCTTTTTCAGGCTGCTGCGCATCTGCTCCGCCTGCTTTTTGCGCTTGTTTTCCGGACGAATGATGAGGAAATAGAAGACCGCGATCATCGCGACCATGAGAAGAAGGGATTCCATAATTGTTAAAGTTCCTTTCGTTTTTTAAGGTTCCGCCATAACAGCATTGCTGTCATTATAGCCGAATCCGTCCTAATGTGCAAGAGTTTTCTGCGGCAAATTACGCTCTTTCCGAAAGCTTTTCGCTGTATTCCGCGCGGAAGGCCGCAAACTCGCCAGCGTCCAGCGCGTCGCGGATGCGTTCCGTGAGCTTGTTGTAGAAATAGAGATTGTGCATCACCGCAAGGCGCAGCGCCAGCATCTCGTCTGCCTTGAAGAGATGGCGCAGATAGGCGCGCGAGAAATTCCGGCAGGTCGGGCAGTCGCAGCGCTCGTCGATCGGGCGCTCGTCGAGCTTATATTTCTCGTTTTTCAGGTTGATCGCGCCGCTCCAGGTGAAGAGCTTGCCGTGGCGCGCGTTGCGTGCCGGCATCACGCAATCAAAGAAGTCCACACCGCGCGCCACGCCCTCAATGATGTTCGACGGCGTACCGACGCCCATCAGGTAGCGCGGCTTGTCCTGCGGCATATAGGGCTCGACCGCGTCGATGATGTCGTACATCACCTGCGTCGGCTCGCCGACCGCAAGACCGCCGACGGCGTAGCCATCGCAGTCAATCTTTGCAATCTCCTTCATGTGCCAGATGCGCAGATCTTCAAAGGTCGCACCCTGATTGATGCCGAAAAGCATCTGCCCCGGGTTGACGGTATCCGGCAAGGAGTTTAACTTGTCATGCTCTGCCTTGCAGCGCTCCAGCCAGCGCAGCGTGCGCTCACAGGAGTCCTTTGCGTACTTGTAGGGCGCCGGATTCTCCACGCACTCGTCGAACGCCATCGCAATGTCGCTGCCTAGGTTTGACTGGATGCGCATGCTCTCCTCCGGCCCCATGAAGATGCGGCGACCGTCAAGGTGGGAGGCGAAGGTGACGCCTTCCTCCCTGATCTTGCGCAGCCCTGCAAGGGAGAACACCTGGAAGCCGCCGGAGTCCGTCAGGATCGGGCCGTCCCAGTGCATGAACTTATGCAGTCCGCCCATTTGGCGTACCACGTCGTCACCCGGGCGGAGATGGAGATGGTAGGTGTTGGACAGCTCGATCTGACAGCCGAGCTCCTTGAGGTCCAGCGCGCTCACGCCGCCCTTGATCGCCGCCTGCGTGCCGACGTTCATGAAAACCGGCGTCTGCACCTCGCCGCCGTGGGCGCATTGGAATTTGCCGCGCCGGGCCTTGCCTTCGTATTTGATGACCTTGAACATAGCTTGTTCCTCACATTTTGTATATACAGAATATCGAATCGTATATGCAATGCATATACGATTCGTATGCATCAAGAGATAAACATCGCGTCGCCGAAGCTGAAGAAGCGGTAGCGTTCGCGCACCGCCTCCTCATAGGAGGCAAGAACGTGCTCGCGCCCCGCGAGCGCGCTCACCAGCATGATGAGCGTGGACTCCGGCAGGTGGAAATTCGTGACAAGCGCATCCATCACCTTGAAGCGGTAGCCCGGATAGATGTAAATATTCGTCCAGCCGCCGGTCGCGGTCATGGTGCCGTCCTCCCCCGCCCAGCTTTCAATGGTGCGGCAGGAGGTCGTGCCAACACAGATCACACGCCCGCCGTTCACCTTCGTGCGGTTGATCAAATCCGCCGTCTCCTGCGGAATGGTGCAGTATTCGCTGTGCATATCGTGCTGCTCGATCTCGTCCTCCTTGACCGGTCGGAACGTGCCGAGCCCGACGTGCAGCGTCACATAGCCGACGCCGACGCCCTTGGCAGCGATCCTCTCCAGAAGCTCCGGCGTGAAGTGCAGACCCGCCGTGGGGGCCGCCGCCGAGCCGTTGACCTTGGAGTAGACGGTCTGGTAGCGTTCCTGATCCTGCAGCTCCTCCTTGATGTAGGGCGGCAGCGGCATCTTGCCGAGCCGCTCGAGCACCTCAAGGAAGATGCCATTGTAATCGAAGCGCACCAGACGGTTGCCGTCCGGCAGGACCTCGGCGATCTCCGCCGTCAGCTCGCCGTCGCCGAAGCTCACCCGCGCACCCTCGCGCAGGTGCTTGCCCGGACGCACAAGGCACTCCCACACCTTATCGCCCTTGTCCTGCAGCAGCAGCACCTCGCAGGCTCCGCCGCCGGGCAAACGGTGTCCCAGCAATCGCGCCGGCAGGACGCGGGAGTTATTCAGGATCAGGCAGTCCCCCGCCCTCAAAAAATCCGGCAGCTCATAAAAATGATGGTGCGACCACTCCCCCGTCGCCTTATCGAGACACAGCAGGCGCGACTCGTCGCGTTTTTCCAGCGGCGTCTGTGCGATCAGCTCCGGCGGGAGGTCGTAGTAAAAATCGCTTGTTTTCATCTTGCTTCTTTCCGCATCAGCTCAGCGTGATGCCCGTGTAGTAGAAATTCAGAATGTCGCGATAGGTATAGCCCTTCTCCGCCATGGCAAACGCGCCCCACTGGCTCATGCCGACGTTGTGGCCCCAGCCCGAGCCGGAGAAGGTGAAGGTATTACTCGTGTTCGCACTCTTGCGCTCGAGCGACTGCACGCCGCCCGATGTAATGACGTAGGTATCCTTCGCACCGGCATTGTTCGGCGTGACCGCGCCGTCGCCGTCGATCACATACAGCCCGCCCGTGCCGGTCACCGAGCTCTGCGCGTCGTTGACGTAGTAGGTGCTCGCGTCGCCGCCGGTGACGGTATAGCGCATACTGCGCACGTTGATATGGTCGTACACGCCGTTGAGGAGCGTGCGGCACTTCTCGCGCCGCGCGGTGTAGCTGCCCCGAGTCCCCTCATAGGTGATGGCAATGACGTTGCCCGTGTCGCTGTATTCGGACACATAGACGTTCTGCACCTGCCCGATGTCGGTATTGGCCTCGGACTTGAGTACCTCGCGCAGCTCGTCGCCGGTCGCGGTGAACGACCAGTAGTAGCGGGAGAAGCGCCACGCGACGCTTGCCTCATAAGGATCGAGCTTGCCCTGCAGATACGGCACCTCGCTGCCCCAGACGTTCTTGCAGCTCTCGCTCGCGCCGCCGTTGCAGGAGTAGTAGACCGCGTTGGTCACCAGCTCGCCGTTGTAGTAGAGATAGACGCCGCGCGTCTCCTCCGCCGCCGCGTCGGAGCGCTCATTGGAGAGCGCCGCGCCCTTGTATGCCTGACAGTCCACCGTCGAGCAGACGTCGAAGCCCGCGCTGCGGTGCCGCGTCTGAGATGCGGCATAGGTGCGCGCGCAGACTGTCTGCGCCTTGAGCGCCTCGAGCGGCCAGTCGTTCGACATCTCCGCCGCAATGACGCACTTGACGTAATCCTCGATATCCAGCACGTTGATGACACTGATGTAGCCGCCGGTCGTGCGCTGGTATTCAAAGCCGCCGTAGTAGCGATAGCCGGAGAACCACGTCACCGTCTTCTCTCCGCTCACCGAGCGTGGGCGGACGCCGAGGCTGCGAAGGCCCGAGCAGTCGAACTCAAAGAGGACGGTGTCCGTATCCGTGACCGACACGACCACGCCGGTGCTGCTCGGCGTTACGATCTGCGCGCCATAGGCCAGCACATCTGTTTCCGACAGCACACGCGCGGACTCATCGTAGCTCGCGTGATTGCCGACGCGCACACGATACTCCCCGTCGATGTAGGCGACGAAGCCCTTCGGGTAGCTCTGCGCCACCGCAAGCGCCTCCTCGTAGCTGCCGAACGCCGTGAGCAGCTCAATGTGGTAGGCGCCGAGGATGGTGGAGTAATTCGTCGGCCGCGTCTCATAGCACACGCCGCCGGAAACGTAGGCGTTGCTGTCCACCGTAACGGTGATTCTCTGCTCATCCGTCGCGGCGAGCAGAACGAAGCTGCGGTCGGCATCGTAATAGCCGAACTCGTAGCCGGAGCCGCTGAGCGTATCATTGTAGTTTTGCAGCCGCGCCGTAAAAAGAGCGTTCGTGCCGTATTTTAAGCCGACCTTGAGCATAGTATTCTCTGTGGCCTGCGCGCCGACACACAGCGTGAGCGCAAGCAGCATACTCAAGATGATCGTTTTCCGGAATCGTTTCATAGGGGTCCTCCATTGGCCGCATTTCCCTGCATTTCTACATTATAGGATAAAATGCGCAAGGATTCAAGGAAAACCGTTCTTTTTCTCCCGGCAATATTTTCCACGCTGCTATCAAAAAAGAGAGGAGCTTCCATCATGTCCCGATCCTTATTCCGCGGCTCCGGCGTTGCGCTCGTGACGCCAATGACGCCCGACGGCATCGACTTCCCCGCCCTCGGGCGGCTGATCGAATGGCATATCGCCTCCGGCACCGATGCGCTCGTCCTCTGCGCGACGACCGGTGAGGGCGCGACGCTGACCTATGCCGAACGCGCCGAGATCATCGAGCGGTCCATCCGGCAGGTAAACGGCCGCGTCCCTGTCATCGTCGGCACCGGCTCGAACAACACCGCCTCCGCCATCGCACTCTCGCGTGAGGCCTGTGCAGCGGGCGCGGACGGCGTTCTGGTCGTCACACCCTACTACAACAAGGCGACGCAGCGCGGGCTCGTGCGCCACTTCACCGCCGTCGCCGACGCCGTCGACCGCCCGCTCATCGTCTACAACGTCCCCTCCCGCACCGGCGTGAGCTGCACCGCCGAGACCTACGCCGCACTCGCGCAGCACCCGAACATCGTCGGCGTCAAGGAGGCCTCCGGCAGCTTTGCCCTGATCCAGGAGACCCTTAACCTCTGCGGCGACGGCTTCTCCGTCTGGTCCGGCAACGACGAGGACACCGCCGCCGTCTGCGCGCTTGGCGGCGCGGGGGTGATCTCCGTCGCGGCAAACATCGTTCCGCGCGAAATGCACAAGCTGGTGGAGCTGTGCCTTGCCGACCGCATTTTGGAGGCAGGACGCGAACAGCTTCGCCTTGCTCCGCTCATCCGGGCGCTCTTCTGCGAGGTCAATCCCATTCCGGTCAAGACCGCGATGGCGCGCATGGGACTGTGCAGTGATCTTCTCCGTCTGCCGTTGTGCGAAATGAGCGAAGAAAACCGCGCGTGGCTCTTCGCCGCGATGGATGCCTTCGGCGTAGACGCATGAAGCTTCACGCACAAGCACCGCACCACAAAAATGCACAAAGGCCGGTGCGTGAAGCTTTTGTGCATTCTTTCCGGTTGCCCCGCAGGGGCGAGGAAAGGGCACATATCTATTTTTGCCATGCGTTTGCATAGCAAAAAAGGACGGCTTCAGCCGTCCTTTTTCTTATCCTATTTTCTCAAGCAGCGCGACCGCGTGCGCCGCAATGCCAAGTCCCTCTCCGGTAAAGCCGAGCCCCTCCTCGGTCGTCGCCTTGACGCTGACGCAGGAAGTGTCGAGCGCAAGCGCGCGGGCGAGATTTTCTCGCATCCGCTCACGGTAGGGCGCGAGCTTCGGAGCCTGCGCCAAAACCGTCGCATCAAGGTTGACGACGGCATATCCCGCCTCACGCAGCCGCTCCGCCACACGCTCGAGCAGCAGGATGCTCGAGATCCCGGCGTAAGCCGCGTCCGTATCGGGAAAGAGCTTGCCGATATCGCCCAGCGCCGCCGCGCCGAGCAGAGCGTCCATGACGGCGTGCGTCAGCACATCGGCGTCGCTGTGGCCGAGCAAGCCCTTTTCATACGGCACCTCTACGCCGCCGAGAATGAGCCTCCGCCCCTCCGTCAGGCGGTGGACGTCATAGCCGTGTCCGATGCGCAGACCCGTCATTCCTCCGCCTCCCGTTCCTCCCGTCGGCGCAGGATCGTCTCCGCGACGATCAGGTCGAGCGGTGTGGTGATCTTGATGTTTTCCTCGTCTCCATCTGTCAAGTAGACTTCCTTGCCAAGGCGCTCTACCGCGGAGCAATCGTCCGTCAGCGCCGCGTGCTCCGTCAGCGCGGATTGCAGCGCTGCTTTCAGAAGTCCGGCGTCAAAAACCTGCGGCGTCTGCACGGCAAAAAGCATGGAGCGATCCGGCGTTTCCGTCACACGGCGATCCCGTGCGAGCTTGATGGTGTCATGCACCGGCACGGCGGGAGCCGCGGCGGCGCACACCGCCGCGCGCAGTACCACCGCGTCGAACAGCTCCGGCGTCACGAGCGGACGCGCTCCGTCCTGGACAGCAAGCAGCTTTGCGTCAGCTCTTGCCTCCAGTGCGGCGCGCAGCACGGATTCCTGTCTTGTCGCGCCGCCTACGACCACCTTGACCGGCTTGCGAATGCCATAGGTCTTACAGAGCTCCGCGTAGGTCAGCAGATCCTCCTCCCGCGCCGCGATCACGATCTCGTCCACGCTCTGCGCCGCGTCGACCGCGCGCAGCGTGTGCGCCAGCACCGGCATCCCGTCCAGCGGCAGCAGGAGCTTATTTTCGCCGCCCATCCGCTGCGAGCTGCCCGCCGCGGCAAGGATCGCCGTGCAGGTCGGACGAACGGCGGAAACGCCTTTGCCCAGCAGCCTCCCAAGCAGCTTTTTCATGCGCTCTCCTCCGCCATCATGGCCGCATTGACACGCGCCTCCGCGTCGGCGTACTCCACATCCTCGGCCAGCACGACCTCCGAAAGCAGGATCTGTCTGGCGTTGTGCAGCATCTTGCGCTCGCCGGTGGAGAGCCCGCGCTCGCCGTCGCGGTGCATCAGCGCCTTGATCACGCCTGCGACCTCCAGCAGGTCGCCGCTCTTGATGCGCTCCATATTCTCGCGGTAGCGGTGGTTCCAGTTCGTCGTCATGTCCACGCTCAGCTTCGGGAGCTCCGCGAGCACGCGCTCGATCGTCTCTGCTGACGAGACTGCGCGGACTCCGATCATCTCGCTGTTCGCCGTCGGGATCTTGAGCGTCAGGCCGGAGACAGGCATCCGGAACACATAAAACCGGACAAGGTCCCTGCCGATCTTCTCGTCCACGATGCTTTCGATCACACCGGCTCCGTGCATCGGATGCACGATCTTATCCCCTACGCAGAACATGGCGCCCGCCTCCTGTCAAAAATTTTCAGTCACACAACATAGAAAACCGCAAAAGGGTCATTTCCCCTCTGTATATAGTATAGCTCAAGTCCGAATATTTTTCAAGTTTTTTCTGCCTCCTGCTCAAAAATCGCGCCCGATCCCGCACCTACGGCAGGAAAAAGGGTGGCCCCTTCGGGCCGCCCTTTTGTATCAAATAGCAGGCTTACTTGTTGCTTCTGCGCCAGATGTGCATCTTCTCCGCGTCGGCGATGAGCTGCTCGCGGAAGTCGGGATGTGCCACGGAGATCAGCGCCTCGGCGCGCTCCCATGTGGACAGGCCCTTGAGGTTGACCATGCCGTACTCGGTGACGATATAGTGCGTGCAGGAGCGCGGATCGGTGCAGATGGAGCCGGGCGTCAGCGTGGGAACGATGCGGCTCTTGACCGTGCCGTCCTTGCCGGTGACGGTCGAGGACATGCAGATGAAGCTCTTGCCGCCCTTGGAAAGATATGCACCCATGGCGAAGTCAAGCTGGCCGCCTGTGCCGGAGATGTGCTTGATGCCGGCGGATTCGGCGTTGACCTGACCGAAGAGGTCGCAGTCGATGGCATTGTTGATGGAAATGAAGTTGTCGATCTGCGAGATGACGTGAACATCGTTCGTGTAATCGACCGGCGCGCCCATGACGTCCGGGTTGCGGTCCATGTAATCATAGAGCTTCTGCGTACCGGCGGCAAACGCGAAGACCTGACGGCCCTTGTCGAGCTGCTTGTGCTTGCCGGTGATCTTGCCGGCCATCGCCATATCCACAAAGCCGTCCACATACATCTCGGTGTGAACGGAGAGGTCCTTGAGGTCGGACTGCGCGATCATCGAGCCGATGGTGTTCGGCATACCGCCGATGCCGAGCTGCAGGCAGGCACCGTTCGGGATCTGCGGCACGACGAGGTTCGCCACCGCGGTGTCGACCTCGGTCGGCGCGCCGCCCGCGCCGAGCTGCGCCACGGGCGGGTTCTCGCCCTCAACGACCATATCGACGTCGGCAATGTTGATCTCGCAGCCGTTCAGGCCGTAGACCCACGGCAGATTCTCGTTGACCTCGACAATGACCGTCTTGGCGTTATCGAGCATATCCGCCAGATGCGAGCAGGCCAGCGCATAGCTGAAGTTGCCGTGCTTGTCCATCGGCGTGACCTGGATCATCGCCACGTCCACCTTGGCGTTGCCGTCGCGATAGAAGCGCGGCAGCTCGCTGTAGCGCATGGGAGAGAAATAGCCCATTCCCTTGGCGATGATCTTGCGGTCGATGCCGCTGCAATGCCAGGAATGCCAGGTGAAGTGCTCGCCGGCGTCCTCCGCCTTGCAGATCTCGGGCATCCACATCGTCACGCCGCCGCGGACCTTGACATCGCGCAGCTCGCTCTGACGGGCGGCAAGCGCCTTGTCGAGCGTGTAGGGATGGTTCGTGCACCAGCCGTAATCGACCCAGTCGCCGCTCTTGACGGCCTTGACCGCCTCGGCGGCGGTGGTCAGCTTCTTCTGATAGAGTTCCTGAACGTTCATCGTTGGTCTCCTCCTGAATGAATATGGTAAAGGGGTTTTGTTAAAACTTTGTCAACAGGAATATTCTACCACACATCTCCTCGCTTGAAAAGCCTAATTTCCGAAAGAAGACAGAAAAAAGGACAGGCAGAGCCTGTCCTTTTTCATTCAGTATGGATTTACTCCTCGACGGGAGCCTCTTCCTCCGCAGCGGGTGTGAGCAGCGCACGGATGCTCAGAGAGATCTTCTTCTTATCCTCGTCGATGGCGATGATCTTCGCGTCGACCTTGTCGCCTTCGGCCAGAACGTCGGAGGGCTTGTCAATGCGGCGGTCCGCGATCTGGGAAATGTGGATCAGACCGTCCACGCCGGGAACGACCTCAGCAAACGCGCCGAAGGTCATCAGCTTGACGATGCGGACGTTGGCCACGTCGCCGACCTTGTAGGTGTTCATGAACACATCCCAGGGATTCTGGGTGCGGTCCTTCACGCCGAGAGAGATCTTGTGCTTCTCGGGATCGAAGGAGAGAACGTACACGTCGAGATGATCGCCGACAGAGACGACCTCGGCGGGATTCTTGATGCGGCTCCAGCTCAGCTCGGAGATGTGGACCATACCGTCCACGCCGCCGATATCGACGAACACGCCGTAGCTGGTCATGGACTTGACCACGCCGTCATAGTGCTTGCCGACCTCGATGTTGGCCCAGATCTCAGCCTGCGCGGCCGCACGGGCCTCGTTCTGCACAGCCTTGATGGAGCCGACGACGCGGCGGCGGGCACGGTTGACCTCGGTGATGCGGAGCTGAACGCGCTGCTTGATGAGCTGGCTCAGGTCGCTGTCCTTGGGCAGACCGCTCTGGGAAGCGGGAACGAACACACGCACGCCCTTGACGGAAACGACGATGCCGCCCTTGTTTTCTTCGGTGACGATGCCCTCGAGAACGGTCTTGTTCTCAACGGCATTCTCGATGTCCTCCCAGACCTTGACCGCGTCGAGGCGCTTCTTGGAAAGGGTGGCATAGCCCTCCACGTCGTTGACGCGGACGATGTAGGTCTCGATCTCGTCGCCGACATGGACGATGTCCTCGACCTTGGCGTCGGGATCGCTGGAAAGCTCGCTGACGGGAATGTAGCCCGCCTGCTTGCAGCCCAGGTCGACCTGGATCTCGGTCGTACCGATGGCCGTGACGATACCGGTCACCTTATCTCCTGTATTTAAAGTCTTAAAAGATTTGTCGAGCATTTCTTCGAAGGTCTCGTTACCTTCAATGGTCTTGATTTCTTCCGTCATGGTTGCATATACCTCCTTAATGATGCCCGCAGGAGTGGAGGCACCAGCCGTCAGGCCCGCAACAGTACAGCCATGAAACATGTCCGGCGAGAGCTCGTCGGCGTCCTCAATCTGATAGACGCGCGTGCAGTTCTCTTTGCAGATTTCCGTCAAATGTCTGGTGTTAGCGCTTTTCCGGTCTCCGACCACCACCATCACGTCCGCCGAAGAAGCGATCTCCGCCGCCTCCGATTGACGCTTTTGCGTAGCATTGCATATTGTATCATCAATTTTCAGATTTGTACACTCTTTTTTTAGAAATTTCACGCAACTTTCCCAAAGCGCACGAATACAGGTGGTCTGCGCGACCATCGTTATGGGCAAATCGGCAATTTCCGCCGTTTCCTCCGCCCATTTCTCAACTTCTTCGGCGTTTCCGAAGATCCTTGCGTCCCTGCACCAGCTTGCGATGCCCTGCACCTCGGGGTGGTCGTGCTCGCCGATGATGACGACCTGCCTCCCCGCGGTCTCGGCCTCGGTGACAAGTATTTGGATGTGCCGCACGTTCGGGCACGTCGCGCTGACGATCTCCGCGCCGCGTGCCTGCAGCTCCTCCAGCACCTCCCGGCTCTCGCCGTGGGAGCGGATGAGCACCGTCTCCCCCGCTGCCGCCTCCCCGGGCGACGCGATCAGACGCATCCCCTCGCGCTCCAGCTCCGCGACGACATTGGCGTTGTGGATAACGCTCCCGAGCATCGCGCCGCCATGCGCCTTGGCCGTTTCGTGCGCGAGCGAGACCGCGCGCTCCACGCCGTAGCAGAAGCCTGCGGTCTTAGCAAGAATGACCCTCACAGCGGCGCGCCTCCCACCGCCTGACCGCCGAGCGCATACGCCCCGCGCAGCACGTCGTCCGCGACCTTCTGCAGCTCCTCGGAGGTCCCGCGCCGTCCCGTGATCTGCGGCACATACGGCTCGCCGAAAATGATCGTCGTCTTGCGGAACATTCTCTTCTTCCCGTCCGCGAATACCGGAACGAGCGTCGCGCCCGAGCGCACGCCGATCATCGCGATGCCGGAATGGGCGTGCGCCGGCAGACCGTCGTGGCAGCCCACGCCATCGTGAATGGTCGTTCCCTCCGGGAAAATGAGCAGATTCTCGCCCTCGTGGATGACCTTCATCGCGGTCTTGACCGCTTGGATGTCCGCTCCCTCGCGGTTGACCGGAAACGCCCCCAGCGCGCGGAGGATGCGGCCGAACAAGCGATTCTGGAACAGCTCCTCCTTCGCCATGAAATGCAGGCGGTAGTTGATCGGCAGGCAGATGCCGATGAGCACGGGGTCGAGGTCGCTCGCATGATTCGGGCAGAGCAGCACGCCGTTCCGCGGCAGGTTCTCCAGTCCCTTCACCTCGATGCGGTACAGCAGCCGCAGTATCTGCGCGAGCACCCAGATGATGCCAAAAAAAACATGGTTCATTGCAGCTTCTCCCGGATCAGGGCGAGCAGCGCTTCCCTGCTCGCGTCGAAATCGAGCGCGGAGGTATCGACGACCATTGCGTCCTCCGCCGCCCGGAGCGGCGCAGCGGCACGGTGGGAGTCGTTGTAGTCCCGCTCATTGAGCTCATGCAGCACCTCGTCGTAGGGCTTCGGCGTGCCGCGCTGTTCCAGCTCGAGGCAGCGCCGCTGCGCGCGCACCTCGGCGGACGCCGTCAGAAAGATCTTCACCTCGGCGTCCGGCAGCACCACCGTGCCGATGTCACGCCCGTCCATAATGACGCTGTGCTTCCGCGCCAGATCGCGCTGCATTTCCAGCAGGAACGCGCGCACCGACGGCAGCGCCGACACGGCGCTCGCGTACATGGAGATCTCCGGCAGCCGGATCTCGCGCGTCACATCCTGCCCATTGAGCAGCATGTGCTGCTCTCCGTCCGCCTCGTAGCGCATACCGATCTCCAGCTCCGGCAGGATCGCGCGGACAGCGGCTTCGTCGCGCGGCTCAATGCCGCGCCGCTTCACCGCATAGCCGATCGTGCGGTAGATCGCGCCGGTATCCACATACAAAATGCCGAGCTTCGCCGCGATCGCCTTGGCCAGCGTGCTTTTCCCCGCGCCGGAGGGGCCGTCCACCGCGACGGCAAAGTGCTTTTCGGGTATCATCGTCTGCATTTTCCTCATTCCATGTGTAAAGTATATTTCCTTTATTGTTCCGTCAAATACTCCTCCGCCGCTTCACCAGCAGCCTTGCCGGTCGCCCACGCGATCTGCAGATTGAAGCCGCCCGTATAGGCGTCCACGTCGATGATCTCACCGGCAAAATACAGCCCCGGCACCTTCTTCGACGCCATCGTTTTCGGGTCGATCTCCCCGACCTTGACGCCGCCGGAGGTGATGATGGCATTCTCCACCGGCATGGGCGATAGAACGTCGATGCTCCAATGCTTCAAAAGCGTCCGCAGCACGGCGCGCTGCTCGCGCGTGAGATCGTGTACCTTCTCGTGCGGCGGGATGCCGGAGCGTTCCACCGCCGCGGGAATGAGCTTCTGCGGCAGAAGCTCGCCGAGCGCGTTGCAAAAATCGCTGTTCGCGTGCTTCTGAAAATCCGACAGCAGGCGCTTGTCGAGCTGCTGCTCGTCGAGCGCCGGCTTGAGGTCAAGCTCCAACCGATAGCTCTTTTTATCAAAGTGCCGCATATGCGCCGAGGACGAGAGCACCAGCGGGCCGGACACGCCGAAATGCGTGAAGAGCAGCTCCCCGAAATCGGTGTAGATCTTCTTTCCGTTCTCGTAGACCGTCAGCCCCACGTTCCGCAGGCTCAAGCCCTGCAGCTCCGCGCAGCCGTCCGCGCGAAGCGGCACGAGCGATCCCGTGAGCGGCGTGACTGTGTGACCGAGCATCGCCGCTATGCGATGCCCCTCGCCGGTCGAGCCGGTACCCCGATAGCTCACGCCGCCGGTCGCCAGCACGACCGCCTGCGCGGGATATGTACCCTTCTCGCCCTTGACGCCGCGCACCGCGCCGGTCTCGTCCGTCAGCACGCACACCGCGCGGTCACGCACAAGCGTGACGCGCAGCCGTCTGAGCTCCCGCTCCAGCGCGGCGGACACGTCGAACGCGCGGTCCGACACCGGGAACACGCGCCGCCCGCGCTCGACCTTGAGCGGCACGCCGAGCTCCTCAAAGAACGCCATCGTGCCGCGCCCGTCGAAGCGGGAGAATGCGGAATACAGAAACCGCCCGTTTTGCGGCACGTTTGCCAGCAGCTCCTCACAGCCCGCGTCGTTTGTCACATTGCACCGGCCCTTGCCGGTGATGTTGAGCTTCTTGCCCAGCCGCTCGTTCGGCTCGAGCAGCGTGACGGCTGTTCCTCTGCGCGCCGCGCAGATCGCCGCCATCATTCCGGCGGCTCCGCCGCCGATCACCGTAAGCTGCTTATTCATCCTCGACCTTCCCGAAAATGCCGAAGCGATCCCAGACGTGCTCCAGCTCGTTGAAGGTCGCGGAGATGTCCGTTCCCTGCTTGTGCGCGGCGGCAAGGATCAATGCGTTGAGCATACTCATCGGCGCAGCGAGCGAGTCCACGAACGAGATCATCTCGTTGCGCACCAGCAGCGAGCCGGAGGACATCTGATACACCGGCGACATCTCGCTGTCGGTCACGCCGATGATGGTCGCGCCCCGATCCTTGGCATACTGCACCGTCTTGAGCGCCAGCTCGGAGTAGCGCGGGAAGCAGATGGCGATAACCACATCGCCGGGACCCACGCGGAAGAGCTGGTCGAAGGTGCCGGCAGCGCCGCCCTGCACCTGCGTCACATTGTCGTAGATCAGGCGGAAATAGAAATTGAGATAGCCCGCCAGGAACGACGAGGAACGGAAGCCCACGATGTAGATATGCTTCGCCTGCGCGATGATGTCCACCACATGGCTGAACTCCGAGCCGTCGGTCTGGTCCATCGCCATACGGATCTTTTCCATATCGCGCTGGAGCACGTTCGTCACCAGGTCGCTGCCGCTCAGCTCCCCCTCCGACGCCTTGATGCGCTGGATGCTCGTGAGCTTGCCGCGGATCATCTCCTGCAAAGCTCGCTGCATACTCGGGTAGCCATCGTAGCCGAGCTGCGTCGCAAAACGCACCACGGTCGACTCGCTCACCTGCACGGTCTTGCCGAGCTTGCTGGCCGTCATGAACGCCGCCTTGTCGTAATCCTCCAGAATAAAACGGGCAATGAGCTTCTGCCCCTTGGAAAAGCTGCTCATGTTCTTCTCGATGGTATGTAAAATGTTCTTCGGCATGGGTGTTTTCCTCACTTCTCTTGCTCAAATGCGCGGACCTCGTCCGCAGTCAGCTCGCGCCAGCCGCCCTCCGGCAGCGCGCCGAGCGATAGGGTGTGCTCCCGCACGCGGCGCAGGCGCTTGACGTGCAGCCCGACCGCTGCACACATCCGCCGGATCTGGCGGTTTTTCCCCTCGTGGATGGTGACGGACAGCTCCGCTGTTTCCTTCCCCTTTCGCAGCAGACGCACCCGCGCGGGCGCGATCGGCTCTCCGTCGACGGAGCGCACCGCGGCGAGCTCTGCCGCCGCGTTCTCGACCGCTCCCGCCACCGTGACCTCATAGGTCTTTTCGATCTCGTGGCTCGGGTGCAGGATGCGCTGCATCCATGCCCCGTCGTTGGTAAAGAGCAGCAGTCCCTCGCTGTCGAGGTCCAGCCGCCCGACCGGATAGACGCGCGTCCCGCAGTCCGCCACCAGCTCCGCCGCCGTGGGCCGTCCCCGCTCGTCGCTGAGCGTGGTGACATAGCCGCGCGGCTTATTGAGCATCAGGTAGACCCTCCGCTCCGGCGGCGTGACCGGCACGCCGTCCACGCAGATCGTATCCGTTTCCGGGTCGGCGCTCTGTCCGACCGTCGCCGTCTCTCCGTTGACGCGCACGCGCCCCGCGGCGATCCATTCCTCCGCCGTCCGGCGGGAGCACAGCCCCGCCGCGGCGATCAGCTTCTGCAAACGCTCTGCCAGCGCAAAGCACCTCTTTTCCTCAGCCTGTCCGGTCAAACAGCCGCTCGAACAGGCTCTGCTTTTTTTCGGCCGCCGCGACCGGCTCCGCGCATACGAGCGGCGCCCGCGCGAGCTCCCTTCCGTCCATGGAAACGATCAGCTCGCCGACCGCCTGCCCCGCCGTGAGCGGAGCGGTCAGCTCCTCCGGCAGCCTGGCCGATACGAGCAGCTCCTCCCCCGCCGTCACCGGATAGAAGAAGCTCTCCCCCGCCGCGAGCGACACGCTCGTCTGCGTTCCGCCGCGCACCGGCGCGAGGGTGTATTCCTCGCCGCGCGCCACCGCGCGCTTGCGCGCGAAGGCGGCGAAGCCATACTCATACAGCGCCGCGTGATCCGCCCAGTCGCTGCGGTCGTTGAGCGTCACGGCGATGAGACGCATCCCGTCTCTTTCGCAGCAGGTCACAAGCGTGCGGCCCGCATTGTCCGTATAGCCGGTCTTGAGACCGGTGCAGCCCTCAAGCGACGCGAGCAGCTTGTTGTGGTTGCCCAGCATCCGCTCGCCCACCGCCGCCGTTCTGGTCGCGGCGATGCGCGCAAAGGTCGGCTCGCGCATGGCATACGCCGCGAGCCGCGCCATGTCGAGTGCGCAGGAATAGTGTCCCTGCGCGTCCAGTCCGCTCGGGTTCGCGAACGAGGTGTGCGTCATGCCGAGCGCCGCGGCCTTCTCATTCATTCTCGCGACGAAGCGCTCTACCCCGCCGCTGCAATGGTCGGCGATGCACTCCGCCGCGTCGTTTCCCGACGGCAGCAGCAACCCGTAGAGCAGCTCCTCGAGCGTCAACACCTCGCCGGCGCGCAGGTACATGGACGAGCCTTCCTTCAAGTGGTTCTGCTTTACAGTCACCTTGTCCGAAAGGTTTCCTGTCTCAAGTGCCACGAGCGCCGTCATGATCTTCGTCGTGCTCGCAATCGCAAGCTCCTGTTCGGTGTTTTTTCCGGTCAGCACCCGGCCGCTGCCGGCGTCCATCAGAATGAACGCCTCCGCGCCGGTCTGCGGCGCGCTCTGCGCCGCCGCGCAGTCCACGCAGCCGAGCAGGCTGCATACCATCAGCACAAGCGCCGCCCTTCGTTGCACGACACGAGTCAACTTCCATCACCCTTTTTTACAGAATGACTTCAGTATGCCCGCTTTTACACAAATTCTTTCTCTTCCTTTTTCTTGTTGACGAAGCCCTCGACGCGATCGATGAGCTGCGGCGCCATCTCCAGTACGCGGTCCATCGTCGCGGTCGCCGGCACGGCGACCGGCACCATGCGCGTCTGCCCGTCCTTGATGACGAGGAACGCCACGGGGTCGATCTTCACGCCCGCTCCGCCGCCGCCACCGAAGCGCTCGCTGGTCTGGCCATAGGTCCCGCCGCCGCTGCCGAAGCCAAGGCTCACGCGGGACACGGGGATGAGCGTCACGCCGTCCGGCGTGGTGATCGGCTCACCGATGACGGAATTGGAATCCACCATTTCGCGGATCTTCGTCATCGTAGTCTCCATCAGCTCGCTTACCGAATTCTTTTCCTTGTTCTCCATCTTGATCTTCCTTTCTATGCAGTCCGTTTTTCCGGTTCATTCGTTTTCGGCACAGCCGCGCGCTCCGCCGGCGGCTCCGCTTTTGCCTCGCCCCCGTGCGCCCTGCGCCAACGCAGGAACCATTTTCCCACCGGCACCGCCAACGTAAAGAGAATGGCAAAGAGGTCGCACACGCGCAGCGATACGCCGACCGTCCCCTCCGCCGAGTTCTCCGCCTTGGTGAAGTCCATCCCCAGATAGACGGACGGCTTCGGGATATAGAACAGCTCCTCGAGCTTCGGCATCAGAGTCCACAGCGCGGCGTTGGCATAGCCGTAGGTCTGCGCCGTGTCCGCCGGATCGTCGCCCGCAAAAATCACGCCGACCTCCAGCGGGTCGATGCGCGTGCGGCGGCAGGTGCGGCGAAGCGTCCGCTTCAGCGCGCCGAGCACCGTCCCCGCAAGCTCGCGCAGCTCGGGAAAGCTGAGCTTCGGCAGGCGGTGTCCGCCCGCCGCCTTCGGCTTTGTCTTCTCCTCCGGCGTTTTCCCGGCTGCTTCCGCTGCCTTCTTCTGTGCTTTCTTTTCCTTCCTCGGCAGGACCGTCAGCTTGACCGGACCGACGCGCAGCCGCACGCGCAGCTCACCGCCGAAATCGACGATCACGCCCACGCGCAGCAGCGAAAGGAGAAGAAAGAGCAGCAGAATCATGCCGATGATCTCCAGCGCCGTCATGGTCAAGCCTCCTTCCCCGTTCGCTGTCCGGTCCGCTTATTCCTCCGCGTCCGGCTCGCTTTCCGCCGCAGCCGTGAGCTGCATCGGGTCAAGGATCGCACCGTCCGTATCCAGCCGCAGCTGGCCGTCCGCCTCAAGTCCCGGCATCTCGGGCAGCTCCTCGAGCGAGCTCAAATGGAACACGCGCAGGAATTCCTTCGTCGTGCGGTAGAGCCTGGGCCGTCCCGGCACCTGGAGCCGTCCGCACTCCTCGATGAGCTTACGCTCCTGCAAAAGTCCCATCGTGTACGAGCTGTCCACGCCGCGCACCTGATCGACATAGGCGCGCGTGGTCGGTTGATAATAGGCGATGATGGTCAGCACCTCCAGCGCGGGCTGAGAGAGCTTCGCGGGCTTTCGGATCTCAAACGCTTTGCGGATGATGTCCGCGTAATCCGGCGCGGAGCAGAGCTGATAGCAGTTCTCCATCCGCACCAGACGGATGCCGCGGCGCTCGAAAGCGTAGTAGTCGCCAAGCTCCTGCAAAACCTGCTCCGCCGTCGGCTTGTCCAACTCGAGCGCCAGACAGATGCGGTCGATATTCACCGGCTCGCCGGCGGCAAAGAGAATGCCCTCCATCGCCGAGCGGACCTCATGTAAGTCCATCGTTTCCAGTGCCATACGTTCCTCACAATGTAAAAGTTTCCGGTGCGTCCTGCTCGCAGTCCACCGTGCAGTCGGTCTCGCCGCCCGCGAGACGGATCACGCTCGCGCGGCACAGCTCCAGCACCGCCATAAAGGTCGCCACGATCTCGCTGCGGCTCTTCGCGCCGCGGAACAGCAGCAAAAAGCGCGTGATGCCGAAGCTCTTGAGCCGCCGTACGATCTCGCCCGCCTTGTCGGAGACGGAATACGGCTCGCGCTGCACGATCTGCTCAAAGGCCGCGCGCGGCGGCGGCGCCAGCTTCTCCGCGCGATCGAAGATCGACTGCATGGCCAGCACCAGGTCTGCCTTCTCGTGGTCGTATTCGTAGATCTTCCCGCGCTCCATCGGTTCGGGATTCTTCGTCATCGTGTTGCGTCCGAACTCACTCATGGGCCCCAGCGTCTCGGTCAGCGTGCGGATGCGCAGATAGGTGTCCTTCTGCTGGCGCTCCTTCAGGGATTGAATGAGCTGCTCCATCTCGTTCTGCGCTTCCTCGTCCTCGATGGACAGCAGCATCCGCGTCTTGATATACATCAGGTGCGCCGCCATCGTGATGAACTCGCTCGCCACCTCAAGGTCAAGCTGCTTGCGCTGCTCGAGGTAGGCAAGGTACTGCTCTAAAATGAGCGCGATGGGAATGTCCTGTATTTCGATCTTATTTTTTGAGAGCAGGAAAAGGATGAGGTCGAGCGGGCCTTCAAAATCCTGAAGCGTCTCCGCCGAGCGCTCATGCACCACGCCCTCGAGCTTAAAAATAGGGTTGTCCATTCGTTTCTCCGTTCACTCTCCGCGCTTAAACGATGCCGCGGAAAACGAAATTGATCATAGCAGCGTATACGTTATAGATCGCCGTGTTGAGCACATTATCGCCCACGCCGAGCCACACGAGGATCAGCAGCGCGATCATACCGTATTTTTCGTAGCGCATCAGCTTCTCATACGCGCTGTCCGGCAGGAAGACAAAGAGCACCTTTGAGCCGTCGAGCGGCGAGATGGGAATGAGGTTGAAAAGCCCGAGACCGACGCTCAGATACGCCGTCGTCAGCAGCAGGTCAAAGATGAAATCCCACAGCGCGCCGTATTGATGATAGACGAGCCGCGCGCACAGCAGGGCAAGCAGCGCCAGCACAAAATTCGATACCGGCCCGGCAAGCGCCGTCAGCGCCATGCCCTGCTTCGGCTTCTTGAAATAGCGCATATCCACCGGCACGGGCTTCGCCCAGCCGAAGCCGAGCACCAGCATACACGCAAGGCCCACCCAGTCGATGTGGTGCAGCGGGTTCAGGCTCAGCCGATGCTCCCGCTTCGCGGTCGGGTCGCCGAGCGCATAGGCCGCAAGGCCGTGGCAGGTCTCGTGGACCGTCAGGCATAAAAATACGGCAATCAGGCGCATCAGCGCCGACAGTATTGCCGAAAAATCAAGTGAATTCCATAGGTCGGACAGGGTACCCAACGCAATCTCTCCTGCGAAAAAATTCATTCTCGGGTGGATTTACCCGATAAGTTTAATTATTATAGCATTTTTCGCGTCTCTTTACAAGGATTTTTGCAATTTTTGTTGCATTGCTCCTGCAAAAATAAACCTGCGTTTTTTCGTCGTTCTGCACAAGAAAAGAGGCCGGACACTTCCGTGTCCGGCCTCTGTGTTATTTGCTCTCGGAAGCCTTAGCCCTTGATCATGGAAGCGATCTCTTCGGCGAAGTTCTCCTGCTTCTTCTCGATGCCCTCGCCCTTCTCGAAACGAACGGCGTCCACGAAGTCGATCTTGCCGCCGAGCTTCTTGGCGGCGTCGGCGATATACTGCTCGACCGTGCCGGTGAACACGTCGCCGCGGACGAACTCCTGCTGGAGCAGGCAGTTCTCGGAATAGAACTTGTTGAGCTTGCCCATGACGATCTTCTCGCGGACCTGCTCGGGCTTGCTGGCCATCTTGGGGTCGTTGGCCATCTGAGCCATCATAATCTTCTTCTCCTCGTCGAGAACGTCCTGAGAGACCTGGCTCTTATCCCAGAAGCGGGGATTGAGGGCCGCGATCTGCATGGCAACGTCCTTGGCGATCTCGGTGGCGTCGATGCCGCCGTCGACCTTGAAGTTGACGAGCACGCCGATCTTGCCGCCGGCATGGATATACGGGGTGGAGGTGTTGGCCGCGAAGCGGGCAAAGCGGCGGACCTGAATGTTCTCGCCGATGACGAGGACCATCTCCTGACGCTCCTGCTCAACGGTACGGCCATTGCCGTAGGGAGCCGCCATCAGAGCCTCGAGATCCTTGGGGTCTTCCTTGGCGACGACAGCGGCGACGCCCTTGACGAAGTTCTGGAACTTCTCGTTCTTGCCGACGAAGTCGGTCTCGGCGTTGACCTCGACCACGACGCCCACGCCGTCGATGACGGTGGCGTAAGCCATACCCTCGGCAGCGATGCGGCTGGCCTTCTTCGCGGAAGCGGCGAGACCCTTTTCGCGCAGGTACTCGATCGCCTTGTCGATGTCGCCGTCGCACTCGGTCAGAGCCTTCTTGCAGTCCATCATGCCCACGCCGGTCATTTCGCGCAGGTTCTTCACATCAGCAGCACTAATAGCCATATTCTTGTCCTCCTCGTAAAATTAGGCTTCGGCCTGAGCCTCGCCCTCGGCCTTCTCCGCCGCGGCGTCCTCGGTGACTTCGCCCTGCTTGCCCTCGATCATGGCGTTGGCCATCACGGAGGCGATGAGCTTGATGGCGCGGATAGCGTCATCGTTGCCGGGGATGGGATAGTCGATCTCGTCGGGATCGCAGTTGGTATCGGCGATGGCGACAACGGGGATGCCGAGCTTGTGCGCCTCGGCGATGGCGTTGCGCTCCTTGCGGGTGTCAACGATGAACAGGGCGCCGGGCAGCTTCTTCATGTCCTTCACGCCGCCGAGGTACTTCTCGAGCTTCTCGATCTCGCCGAGGTGCTTCATGACTTCCTTCTTGGGCAGCATATCGAAGGTGCCGTCCGCCTGCATGGTCTTGAGCTGGTTCAGGCGATCCACGCGGGTGCGCATGGTCTTGAAGTTGGTCATCATGCCGCCGAGCCAGCGGGCGTTGACGTAGTACATGTTGCAGCGAAGAGCCTCATCCTTGATGGCCTCCTGCGCCTGCTTCTTGGTGCCGACGAACAGCAGGGACTGGCCGCTCTCGGAGATGCTGCGCACGAAGTTGTAGGCTTCCTCGAGCTTCTTGACGGTCTTCTGCAGGTCGATGATATAGATGCCGTTGCGCTCCGTGTAAATGTAGGGAGCCATCTTGGGGTTCCAGCGGCGGGTCTGATGACCGAAGTGGACGCCTGCCTCGAGCAGGGCTTTCATGGATACGACGTTTGCCATTGCTTGTAGTTTCTCCTTCAAATTTAGTTTTACCTCCGGAGCCTTCATCCCCCCTGCCAACCTTTAGCACAGACAGGAAGTCGGGTCCCCGTGCGGAATACCCGAGCATTATACCGTACATTACTATAGATTGCAAGCACTTTTTCCAAGAAAATGCTTGTTCCCCGCACATTTTCTCAAATTCCCGCGAGGAATGGCAGGTTGTGAAGAAATTTTAAACAATTTTCATTTTCCGCATCCCGCTCTTGCATTTCTTAACATTTTCTTTATAATAAAAAACTCGTCCTGCGCATCATAAACGCCGGCGGCGTGCGCGCCGTTCGCGGCGCGGCGGCTCGCGCTGCGGGAACGGCTTATCGACCAGAATGATGTCGTCCCCCACTTGTCGGATGCAGTCCCACGGGATATAATATTCCTCGCCGCGGCCGAACAGGCCGAAAAAGCGGAACGGCCCCGGCACGATCAGCGCGGTCATCTGCCCCTCGGGCAGCTGACATTCCACGTCGCCGACATAGCCCAGACGGCAGCCGTCGCAAATGTTGATGACCTCCTTGCAGCGCAGGTCTGTAAATCGGCAGTTCATCGCGCTCCCCCCTGTTCCCTGCCATTCTATTCGCACCGCAGGAAGTCCTATCCCACCTTCCGCCGCAATGCGGCGTATTCCGTCCCAGCGAAAAAACAAAGAACCGGAGGAACCACCCCATGCGAGAGATCCAGCTCAATATGTACCATGCCCTCGCACTCGGCGCCGTTATGTACTGGCTCGGCGCGGCGCTGACGCGAAAGCTCCCGGCGCTCCGGCGCTTCTGCGTGCCCGCTCCGCTTGTCGGCGGACTGTGCTTCGCGCTGTTCAACACCCTGCTCTATGCCTCCGGTCTTGCGGTCATCACCTTTGACGAAACGCTCGAGACGGTCTTCATGATCCTGTTCTTCACCACCGTCGGCTTCACCGTGAGCATCCCCATGCTTGTCAAGAGCGGCAGATCCGTGATGCTGCTGCTCGCACTGAGCATCGTCATCATCCTTCTGCAAAACGCCGTCGGCAGCGGCGTGATGGCGCTCATGGGCAAAAACCCGCTCTACGGCCTCGGCTGCGGCTCCATCTCCATGATCGGCGGGCCCGGCACCGCCGCGGCCATCGGCCCCGACCTCGACGCCGCGGGCGCGGTCGGCGGAACGACCGTCGCCGTTGCGGCGGCGACCTTCGGCCTCATTTTCGGCTCCGTCCTCGGCGGCCCTATCGCCCGCCATCTTATTGTCAAAAACCATCTGCGCGAGGAGCTTCCCGAGGGCCGCGAGCACGAGGAGGACGCCGACGACGCGCACTTCACCACGCACTCCAACCGCTTTGTGCTCGGCTTTCTGATGCTCGCGTTCTGCGTCGGCCTCGGCAGCTATGTCACCACGGGACTCACGAAGCTCTGCGGCTTCAATTTCCCGGCCTACATCGGCCCCATGCTCGTGGCCGTCGCGGTCCGCAACCTCATCGACCACACCGGGCACATCGAGTTCCCCGCCGCCGAGATCAGCACGATGGGCAATATGTTCCTCGCCATCTTCCTTTCCATGGCGCTCTCCGGTCTCAAGCTCTGGCAGCTCGTGGATCTGGCGCTGCCGATGCTTGTCTGCCTTGCCGCTGAGGTCCTTCTGATGGTGTTCTTCTCCATCCTCGTCCTCTTCCCGCTCATGGGCCGCAATTATGACGCCGCGATGATCACCGCGGGCTTCATCGGCTTCGGCATGGGCGCGACCTCCAACGCGATGGCGAATATGCAGGCGGTCGCCCGCCGCTACGGGCCCTCGCCCTCGGCTTACTTTATGATCCCGATGGTCGGCGGTCTGTTCAACGACTTTTTCAACGCCGCCATCATCGCCCTGAGCATTGGACTTCTTTCCTGAACGAACCCCGGAAAAAACTCCCGCGCCCGCCTCCGCGCACCGTGAGAACCACCCTCCCGCGCGAAATCCATCGCATTGTGCCGAACGATTAAAAATATCCCCGCCGCCGCGCGGTATGTTTCGCACCGCCGCGGAAATAATGAGAGCATCCAGTGCAAGGAGGACGGTACGATGCTCGGCAAGGTGGAGATCTGCGGTGTGAACACGGCGAAGCTGCCGACGCTCAAGTCGGACGAAATGACGGAGCTGCTGCGGCGCAGCCATTTGGGCGACGAGCGTGCGCGGGAAACGCTCATTCAGGGGAATCTGCGGCTCGTGCTGTCGGTCATCCAGCGCTTTGCCAGCCGCGGCGAGAACGCCGACGACCTCTTTCAGGTCGGCTGCGTGGGTCTCATCAAGGCCATCGACAATTTCGACGTCTCGCAGAACGTCCGCTTCTCGACCTACGGCGTGCCCATGATCATCGGCGAGATCCGCCGCTATCTGCGCGACAACAGCGCCATCCGCGTCAGCCGCTCCA